>ERZ773158.13-NODE-13-length-221777-cov-13.438585_pt1 | contig 221777 bp, 213 predicted proteins | sample MGYA00511918_ERZ773158 | MGnify/ENA primary metagenome ERZ773158 (study PRJEB29015, sample SAMEA2737876) | human gut metagenome | biome: human gut; feature: human-associated habitat; material: faeces | place: China | collected 2012 ...
TGTAAATATAATTATTCAAATTTTTAGCGGTGTCCAGAAAACTGGGTACATATCAGTTCCTTGCACCGGCTATTTTTTATGTGGTTTAAATGGGTTGGATAGCTTTGCTTACTCTGTAATCTGCTTTGTGCTATAATTAAAAATAGCAGGAAAGGAATTCTATAGCATACTATTATAAAGCGTTTGTTGATAGGAGAATAATTATGGCTACAGTAAAAACACAGGCGCACTGTCTGCTGGCCGGTGCAGCAGCTGCCGCTGTCTGCGCCTGGCCTTGGGCGCAGGCCAGTTTGACGGCTGATTTTATACATCATACGGCATTGGCTGCGACGATTGGCGGCTTGGCAGATTGGTGGGGTGTGACGGCGCTGTTTAAGCGTCCGCTGGGCATTAATGCGCCCGGCACCGATGTACTGCGTAATAATTATGAGCGCCTGACAACAGGTTTGGCGGATTTCGTGAGCAATGACCTGCTGACGGCGGAAAATGTTATGCAGGCTGTCGGCAGAGAAAACTTTGCCAAGCTGCTGTTGGCACATTTTGCGCAGCAGCAGAATGTGGAGCGCCTGTGGCAGATGGTACGTCCGTTGGCGCAGCATGCGCTGCGCTCGCTCAATACAAGGCAGGCAGAACAGCTTTTGCTTTCGGAGCTGCCTAAGTATATTGCCAGCCTGCGTATTCCGGAGATTCTGGCGGACGCACTGCAGAAGGCTGTGGCTAACGGCAGCTTTAACGGTATTTGGCAGCTGCTGACGCAGGAGGTCAAGCAGATTCTGCATAAGCCGGAATTTACTGCTTTGCTGGAAGGGCTGACGCAGATGGCGGAGGAAGAATACAATAAGGACAGTCTGCTGCGCAATTTATTTGTGAGCGGGCAGGCAGCAAAGCTGGCACCGCTTTTTGTGCAGGAGCTGGAAAAGGCTTTGGATGCCTTGGCTGATCCTGACAGTGAGCTGCGGTGGCAGATTGATAACTGGCTGCTGGCACGCATGGAGGATTATCGTCATGATATTGCTTTTGCGGACTGGCTCAACAGCAAGCTGTCACAGCTGGCAACAGCGAAGGCACTGGCTTTTAAGGAGCTGCTGCAAACGCAGGACGTAGATATTTTATTGACTCTGCTGCAAAAGAGGCTGCAGCTGCTGGCTGACAGCGAGACGGAGCAGAGCAGGCTGGACGGTGCGTTGAAGGAGCTGCTGCTACAGGCCTTGGCAATGCAGCATGATATGGTATATGATTTGGTTTTGGCTAAGCTGCATAGCTATGACAGGGATGTATTGATTGCGAAAATGGAGCAGCGCGTGGGCGATGATTTGCAAAATATCCGCAAGAGTGGCACCTGTATTGGTGGTTTGATGGGAGCGGTGCTGTTTATTATTGCGACAATGGCAGAAAGGCTGGTGGGGTAGGATGAATAGCCTGAAAAAACATTGGACATATGCAGACAGTGCTTTTCTTGCTTCCGGTGCAATCTATCTGCTTTTCTTATATCTCAGGCTGCATTATGCCGGGCTGTACATGGGGCACTTCGGCGAGCTTAAGTGGGATTGGCTGATTTTGGGTTACTATATGGCGGAAGCGGCGCTGATTGGCAGCTTTGCGGATTGGTTTGCCGTGACTGCTGTGTTTAAGGTGCCCTGGATATGCCGTCTGCTGCCGTTTATGGCCAAGCATACGGCGATTTTGCCGCGTAGCAGAGAGGGTTTTGTGCGTGGCTGCGGTCAAATGGTACAGCAGGAGTTTTTGACGAAAAAGGCCTTGCTGCTGCAAAAAAAGCAGCTGGTAATTCTGGATAAATTTATAGTTTATCTGGAAAAGCCGGAGAACAAGGCGCGTTTGCAGGGGTTGCTGACAAATTTTGCCGAAGGCGTTCTGCATAAGGTCGATACGCAGGCTTTAAGCAGGCAGCTTGAGGGTAAAATAAAAACAGCTTTGGCTGACGTAGAAGCCAACGAACAGCTTGATAAGCTGTTTAAAGCCTTGGCTGCACAGCGTAGGGATGAGCAATGCTACGAATGGCTGCTGCAGCAGCTGGTTGCGCTGGCGGAATCTTCTGCTATCAGAGAGCGTGTTCGCCGAGACCTGCAAAAGCAGGTGGAAAAGCGTGGCAGCGAAGGCTTGTGGAGCAGTCTTAAGCTATGGGCTGCCAAAAAGCTGGATGTTGTTAATGTAGACGATGCGACAGATGCAATTTGCCGTGCCTTGGTGGCAACGGCTCACCATCTGCAGGATGATGAGCAGTGGCGCTCGTGGCTGTATGCACAGCTGCAGTGTGTTGCAGGCAGTGTTTACGGTACGCAAGCGTGGCGTGAACTGGTGCAGTCATTGCAGAATCGTGCTTTGCATGATATTTCTCTGCAGTCTGCCTTGAAGCAGCTTTTGGATAATATGATTAAGGCTCTGTGCCGTCCGCTTGCGCAGGAAGGCAGTGCGGCAGCGCAGCCGACGATTCTGCTGCAGGCTGTGCAAGAGGCGTTGGAAACTATTGAAACGGATTTACGTTCCGACGCACAGTTTAAGGCTAAGGCAGAGGCGTATCTGCAACATATACTTGGCTTAGGCCTGCTGCAGGCTCAGACAATGCTGGGCGATATTGTGGAGCGAATTTTGCAGGCAATGGCCGATGAACGTTTGGCAGAGATGGTGCGCAGTAAGGTTGATACTGATATGCAGCGCATACGGTTGAATGGTACGGTTATGGGTGCCTTTTTGGGAGCTATTTTCTATCTGTTGAAATGTGCATGGTAGGGAAGGTCGTCGATAAAGCACCGTATGCATTGTCATTTTCAATACAACCTAAAAGTCTGATGATAAGCACTAAATGCATTATCATCAGACTTTTTTTTATGTGAGCACAAACAAAAAAGCTCCAAGCCAAAGGCTTGAAGCTGATAAGCATAAATGGAGCGGGTAACGAGAATCGAACTCGCGACACTCAGCTTGGGAAGCTGATGTTCTACCGCTGAACTATACCCGCAGATAAAAATACCATAACGCTATTATATACTATAACAGGTAAAGTTGCAAGTATGAGGCAGTGCCGAGGGATTTGCAACGAGCAATTGTAGTTGTCAGAAAAACTTTAAAATTTTTTCTAGAATACTGTATACAAAATACAAAAAAGTGCTATAATAGATAGCAGATGAGGGAAAACCCCACAGGCTGTAAAAATACAGCATCAAAAAAATAAAAAGTGCGAATGCATGGAGGTGAGTTACTATGTTTAGTGCCGCTGGTGTTAGCTTAGTTTTCTTAGGCGTCCTGACTGTTATGTGCATTTTTGAATAATTGTAATGAGGGAACGCCTCTGACCACGCTTTGAACTGTGGGCAGAGGCGTTTTTATTATGCCTGTAATTCTGTTGTTGTTAAGCTAATCCCTTGCGGTGGCTGTCATCCCAGCCTACCAGGTCCTTAATAACTTCGGAGGCAATAATCAATCCTGCTACCGAAGGTGTGAAGGCATTGCTGCCGGGCAGCGCACGGCGTTTGGGTGCTTCGGCGTGACATTCGCTTTCTATTTCCTCATTTATAGGTAAAAGCGGCAGCTCCTGCGAATATACAACCTTGAGCTTTTTGATGTTATTTTTCTTCATGGCCTGACGCATGACGCGTGCCAAGGGGTCAACCTTGGTTTTATAGATATCTGCTACCTCAAACATGGCAGGGTTAACCTTGTTGCCTGCTCCCATGCTGCTGATAACCGGTACGCCTGCTGCCTTGGCTGCAAGTACGATAGTAATTTTGGCTGCCACGGTATCTACGGCATCGACAACGTAATCATATTGCGAGAAATCAAATTCGTGCTGATTTTCCGGTAAAAAGAAGCATTGGCGGCAATTTACCTTGGCATTGGGATTGATGCTCGCAATACGTCTGGCCATGACCTCGACCTTAGGCTGGCCGACAGTATCAAGGGTAGCGATAATCTGACGGTTGAGATTGGTGAGAGCAACGGTATCGTTATCAATGAGGTCAAAGCTACCGACACCGCTGCGGGCGAGTGCTTCAACTGTATAACCGCCTACGCCGCCAATACCGAAAACAGCGACATGGGCGTTCTGCAGACGCGTAATTGCTTCGCTGCCGAAGAGCAGCTCTGTACGTGAAAATTGGTTAAGCATATGAATCTCCTTGCGTGGTATTTATTGGGTTGGATATCGGAAGCTTAAGCTGCTAAGCTGATTTCAGCTTTAGTACCATCCTTAAGATCCTCAGGCTTTTGGTCTGAGGTAATAGTGATTTTTGTGCCGTCAATGCTGCTTATCTTACCGCTGAAGGGTGCAGGTGCTTCGGTGGCCTTAATGCTTACCGGCATGCCTGCCTTAAGCTCCTTGGCCTGAGCTGCGCTGACATTCAACGTTATACTGCAGCTGTCGACAGCCTTGATGTGCAGGATTACCTGATCCTTTTGTACGGTAGAATTGTTGGCTGTCTGCAAATCGGTAATGATACCGGTGCAGGGACTGTTGCCTTCATTTTTTTCCTGCTGTGCCATTGCAGCTGCCTGCTGTGCCTTGAGCTGGACGATGAGCTTTTGCTGCGCATCGATTTCTGCCGGAGAAGCGGGTTTGAAGCTGACGCTTACGCTGCTTGCTGCCTGCAGCTGTGCGATAGCGCGCTGCAGCTCGTCCTGGGCAGCCTGTGCCTGATTGCGTGAAACTGCACCCTGCGCCAGCAGACTGTTCATCTTAGCGGCCTTTTGCTGTGCCGCCGCTACGTTGGCCTGCGCCAGAGAAGTGTCAGCAATCGGTGCTGCCGTCGGCGTGCCCTGCTGCATACGTTTTAAATCAGCTTCGGCCTTGGCAACCTGGGTTGCCAGGTCCTTAACCTGCTTATCCAGCTTTGCGTCACCGATAGCAAAAAGCGGCTGGCCCTTGCTGATGCGCTCGCCCTTTTCGCTGATAAGACCTATGAGCTTTCCTGCTGTCGGAGCCTTGACCGCATAGGTGGGGATGCTGATTGTGCCGCTGCCAAGGCTGTTATCAGCCTTTTGCAGACTGCAGCCGCTCAGGCTGAAGGCTGTGAGGCAGACGGCTGCCATACAACATAATATTTTTAATATCTTCATAGTAGATTCCTCGTTTCCTTGAAGTTAAAAGCCTATTGTACTTGTATATTATAGCGTAAGTTTGTGGCATTTGCATGACATTTTGCATAATTAGCCAGCTAAAAATTAAAAAGCTGCTGCCTCCGGCGTGAATGCCGAAAGCAACAGCTTTAATTGTATAGGTCAGATTTTATTTCTCAATCAGTGCCATACCAGCTTCGAGAGCCTTGGTATTAGCTTCTTCGGTTCCTTTCGGAACACGGTTCAGTACAGCCTTGAGAATTGCTTCTTTGGAAACGCATTTGGTGAGTGCAACTACTGCGCCCAGAGCAACGATGTTCGCAAACAGTGTCTTGCCGCAAACAGTGTTGGCAGTATGGGTGATAGGCAGGTCAACGCGTTTGCCATACTTGCCGGGAACATCAGTTACGAAAAGAGTATCGGTGATAACGGTGGTATGCTCGTCGCAGTCGGCAATGAACTTGTTAGCAGCCTCCTGGCTCATTACCAGCAGAGTATCCGGGCAGATAACGCGGCTGAAGTAAATGGGCTCATCACTGATGATAGCTTCGGCCTTGGAGGAGCCGCCGCGGGCTTCCGGGCCGTAGGATTGGGATTGTACAGCCAGCTTGTCGTCTAAGAGGGCAGCTTCGGCTAAAATAATACCAGCAGTGATCAGGCCCTGACCACCGGTACCGGAGAAACGAAAGCTATGTCTCATAATTATTTACCCTCCTGTGCACGTTGAATAATTTGGTCATATGCCTTGGTGTATTCCATAACGTCGTTGTTTTCGTAGAGAACGCCGATGGGGAATTTGCCTGCAGCGATTGCTTCTGCCTTTTTCTCTTCATCCATGCGGTCCCAAACAGCCTTCATAACGCCATGGTCACGCTGCCAAGCCATCATCTGAGCAGGTCCGCCCATCTTGTTCTGACGGCCGAAGGAAATCGGGCAAGCACTTACTGCTTCGATGATAGAGAAGCCTTTGTGAGCAATGCCTTTAGCGATAAGATCAACCAGTACGGGAACATGGTAGGTGGTTGCGCGTGCTACATAGGTTGCACCGGCAGCCTTTGCCAGATCGAGCAGATTGAAGCTAGGTTCAACAGTGTAGTACGGAGCGGTAGTTGCTTTGGAATGAATCGGGGTCATCGGAGAATATTGACCGCCGGTCATGCCGTAAATGCTGTTGTTGAAAACAACCAGAGTCAAATCAATATTGCGGCGTGCTGCATGAATCAAGTGGTTGCCGCCGATAGCGGTGCAGTCACCGTCACCGCTGCAAACGATAACATTCAGTGCAGGGTTAGCCATTTTTACACCGGTAGCAATCGGCAGAGCACGGCCGTGCAGAGTATTGGCGGTGTTGAAGTCCAGATAACCGGAGGAACGGCTGGAGCAGCCGATGCCGCTGATTACTGCAACGTCGTCTTTTTCCAGACCTTGCTTATCAATTGCTTTTACAATGGCGCCGGTGATAACGCCGTTGCCGCAGCCGGGGCACCAGATGTGAGGCAGACGGCCCGGGCGGAAATATTTATTGATTAAATTTTCCATTTCACTCATCGTTTTTTTCTCCTCTCATCCGTTAGGCCATAGCCTTTTTGATTTCGGCTAACAGTTCGGCCGGAGTAGCAGATTCGTTATCGTATTTAGCGTACAGGCTTACAGGAACCTTGCCTGCCACAGCTCGTTCAACCTCCAGAACGTACTGGCCGCAGTTCAGCTCGTGTACGAGGATGCCTTTAACCTTGCCTGCCAGCTCCTGCATTTGCTTTTCGGCAAACGGCCAGATGGTAATCGGGCGGACGAAGCCAACCTTCAGGCCCTCCTTGCGTGCCATGTCAACTGCTTCATAAGCAGTGCGGGCAGCGCCGCCGAAGGCTACAACAGCAAATTCGGCATCTTCCATACGATAGTTTTCTACTTGTACGATGTCGTCTAAGTTATCTTCTAATTTAGTGCGTAGACGATCCTGAGAGGTGCGGGTTGCTTCGCCGGTGCCTTTCGGGAAACCGGTTTCGTCATGTACCAGACCGGATACGTGCCAGCGGTAACCGCTGCCGAAGTCTGCCATAGCAGGAACCTTGGAGCCTTCCTCGCAGCCGTAAGCCAAATAGTCTTCGGGCGCGCAGGTCGGGCGCTTGCGTTCTGCCTGCGGAATTTCATCATAGTTGTCGGGAAGCTCGATTTTCTCGCGCATATGGCCGATAACCTCGTCCATCAGGAGAATAACCGGGCAACGGTATTTTTCGCTCAATGCTACTGCACGCAAAGTCAAGTCAAAGCATTCGGGAACACTGGACGGAGAAACGGTAATCAGCCAGTGGTCGCCGTGGGTGCCCCAACGGGTTTGCATAACCTCGCCCTGTGCGGGGGAGGTCGGTTGGCCGGTTGCGGGGCCTACGCGTTGTACGTTAACGATAACGCAGGGGATTTCGGCGCTGCAGGCGAGGCCGAGCATTTCCTGTTTCAGGGAGAAGCCCGGGCCGCTGGTTGCGGTCATAGCTTTTTTACCGGCCATAGATGCACCGATAACAGTGCCGAGACCGGCGATTTCGTCTTCAGTCTGCATAAATTTACCGCCAACCTGCGGCAGACGCAGAGCTAATTGTTCAGCAATTTCGGTAGAAGGGGTGATCGGATAACCGCCGTAAAATTTTACACCGGCAGCAATCGCACCCTCAACAACCGCTTGGTTACCTTGTAACAGCAGGATTCTTGACATGGGTTACCTCACTCCTTTTTATTTATCTACAAAGATAGCATAGTCGGGGCAACGCATTTCGCATTGTCCGCATTTGATGCAATTTTCTTCAGCGACGGCTTCGACTTTGCCGACTTCGCTGACTGCCAGAACTTTTTTCGGGCAGAAGGCCGCACAAATACCACAGCCCTTGCAACGCTTAGTAATTATTTTTAAGCTCATATGGTCTCCTCCTTATGATACCTTGTTTAAAATAACAGCATGCGATAGCTTCACTCTATATTATAGCAAAAACAGCATTGAAAAACAGTACCTCTGTAAGCTTTTTACAATTTTATTTTTTAAGCAATAAGTCATATTATAGTTTATGATAAAAATACTGTAATTACAGATAGAAATCTTTTGACCAATTAGGATTTCTTGCATGAAAAAGTATAATAAACTATATTCCTGTGAAGGAGAATATTTATGCCAGGAGTTTTTACGCCGATGGTAGATTCGGCGCAAAGTAAAAATGAACGTATTTTGCAAGTAGCAGCTGAAGGTCTGATGAAGAAAAACGTGATGCCGGAAAGCTGCAGCAAGCTCGTATTTTTTGAAATGAGGTTACAAAATAATTTTATCTTTTTTGTGTATGGGCAACCATGCCAATAAAAAATTTTGCAAATCACGGCACACCTTGCGCGGCAGAGTATTTTTCAGACTTGCAATATACATGTCCTGACCGCTTACTTCAGCATCAAGCATCTTCCACCTGATATCAGGATGTCTTTGCATTGCAGCAATGTAGTCATAGCCCAGATAGATTGCGTTGCTTTTCTTTACTAAATCCAGAGCAACGTCAATATCGGTGATTTCCGCAAAAATATCTACATTCAGACCATTACCAAGAATATATTTTTCCATATTGTCGCGAAAACAACGGAAGGATCGTCCTTTACTGATAATTTTTTGATTATGAAGATCCTGATAGCTGATTCTTTCTTTAGCAGCTAAAGGGTGGTCAGCAGAAAGTGCTATGCAATAATGCGTATAAAATATGGGTGTAAGTGTAAAATTTGTGTTGTCCAACGGATCTGTAGTAATAGCGAAATCTGCATTGCGGGCAAGCAAGGCGTTGAGAGCGGCCTCATCGGTGCTTTCGATAATGCTGAGAATAATATTCGGATATAATTTGCGAAAGTCAAAGAAAAATTCTGCTGTTAAATATTTTACGATGTTATCAAGCGCATAGATGGTGATAACATTTTCCTTTTGCTTTGCCAAGGTGTTCAGGCCTGTTATGTAGTTATATTCATCGAGCAACTTTTTGGCATGGGGGAATAATGCTTCGGCAAAATCCGTTGGTTCTAAGCCTTTGGATGAGCGTAAGAATAAGTCTGCGCCTAATTCCTGTTCCAGCTCACGAATTGTTTTACTTATTCCTTGGCGAGACACGAAAAGCTTTTCTGCTGTTCGTTGGATATTTTTTGTTGCATAGGCTGTGATAAAATATTGTAATTGCTTTGGCTGCATTGCTTTTTCACCTCAATCTTATTTTACCGCAACTCATTGGTTGCGGTAAAGAACTAAGTTTTTTCTTTTGCTGCAGTGAATTTGCATCTATAATAGAATAAAAAATTAAAGGAGGAACAAAATGAAAATCAAGCAAATTCGCAGTGCGACGAATAAAATTTTTTATGGTGGCAAAACTTTTCTTTTAGATCCTTGGCTTGTGGAGCAATATGGTTTAGGTTGTTTCGATAGTATTCCGGGAAATCCTTACATGCCTGTTGACCCGGTAAAGGCGAAAATACTAATGCCGCTTTTTGCTTTGCCGGAAACGGCAGAAAGCATTTTAAGTGGAGTTGACGCTTATATTATAACGCATCTGCACCCTGATCATATAGATATCAATATGCAGAAGGGCACTTTTGGTGATGTTTTGGAGCATGATAAGCCAATTTTTGTGCAAAATGAAGATGATGCACAGGTCTTAAAAGCTTCAGGTTTTCAGGATGTACGTATCCTGAAAAATGATGGGGTTAAGTTTGCAGATATAACCTTATATAAAACGCCCGCTATGCATGGCACGATAAAGCCATCGTCTGATGCTTGTGGTGTAGTGTTTAGAGCAGAGCAGGAAAAAGTTTTATACGTTGCCGGAGATACGATTTGGTTTGATGGCGTGCGTAAAACTTTGGCAAATTATCAGCCGGAGGTAATTATGCTTAATGCCTGCGCTGCGGAGCTGCGTGATTATGGCAGGCTGATAATGAATGATGAAGATGTGGATTGCGTACATCAGACATTGCCGGAAGCAAAGCTGTATCTGACACATTTCGATAATGTTGCTCATGCTTCGATTACACGTAGCCAAATGCGGGGTGCGCTTGTACGTCGTGGTGTTGGTAATTATGTGATTCCGGAAGATGGGGAAACAGTGATATATTAAAGTAAGAAATAAATAAGCAGCTGTCTTTAGGTGAAGTGTTTCGCCTAAAGGCAGCTGCTTATTGTTATATATGGGGAAAAACTGTATAATATAAATAACGCAATAAATAGCTTGTTGCTATAAATTTTTTGATGAGCACTGGTATCGTTTTGGAGGAAGTATGGACTTACGTTATATTAATACCTTTCACACTATTGTAGAAGCCGGGGGCTTTAATAAGGCTGCCGAAAAATTATGTTATACGCAGTCAACGATTACGTTTCATGTTAGTCAGCTAGAGAAAGAGCTTGGCGTGCAGCTTTTTGAAAAGGCTGGCAGGCATATGGTTTTGACTAAAGCAGGACAGGAACTGGTGCCTTATGTAGAAAATGTGCTGCAGTCTGTAAATAATATGAAAAGCTTTCGCAGTGTTATTGAAGAGTGCCAGGGAGATATACGTATTGCTGCGCCGGAATCGCTTTTGTGCTTCCATCTGCCGAAGATTTTGCGCGAATTTCGTAAGCAGGCGCCGCGTGTGCACATTGACCTTGCCTCTATGACCAGTACCTCGGTGTATAGGGCCATAAGAGAAAATAAAACTGATATTGGGATTTTTTATGATTTGCCTGTAGATGATGCTACGATAAAGGTTGTACCATATAAAGATTTTGATTTCGTGATGTTTGCTTCGCCCAAAATCAAAAAGCTGTACAGTGATTTTATTACGCCTAATCAGGATTTCAGCTCGTTAGCACGTATTTGCCAGCCTGCAGTAGGCAGGGTGCGTAAAAGATTCGATGAATATATCAAAAGCAAAAATTTTACTATGGGTCCGACAATTGAAATTCGCGGTACACAGACGATAAAAAATTTAGTGAAGAATGATATGGGTATCTGCTTTTTGCCCAAGTTTACCATTCAAGAGGAATTGGATAAAGATGTGTTGGTAGAAATTCCCATAGATAAAAAGTTTGAGCCGATTCATGCGGTATACGCCTATCGCAAAGATAAATGGCTTAGTCCGCCCTTGAAATTATTTTTTCAGCTGTTGGAGCAATACAAAAGCTTGGAAGATTGACAGTTTAATTCTTTTGAAGAAACAGAGCCTTGGTTCAATATAATTGAATCAAGGCTTTAGTAATATCAATTATTATTAAGAACGCAAATGTGATAGAATGTTAATAGAAAATAGCACGAAAGAAGTGAAAGTAATGAAGCCAATCAAGATTATGGAGCTTAATATGCCAAAACCTCCCTCTGATGTTTTGTGGCAGCGAAAGGATGTAATGTTAGTTGCTGCCGGTTCCGGTCCATGCTTGCGGGAGCTTTATTATCGTGCCGTAGAGCAGGGCAAACTGCAGCAGCTTATGTTTTGCCATACAACAGATGATGATTATACTATGGGAACTGCCGAAGAAAAAATTACGCGCGTTATAAAACGGGCTGCAGCGGTGCATGGTGTACAGGTTGTGGTACTATATTTGAACTGTCTGGATATCTTGACAAGACTTGATTTTGATTATCTGGAGAGCAGTCTTTCTGAAGCAACCGGTGTTATGGTACGTTACTTCTTTCGTGGACCGTTGGGCAAGATGGACATAAGGCATTTTAAGCCTGTTTACGAGTTTATGGCTGATTTGCCGGAAGAAAATGGTTGCATAAGTCATAACCTGTATCAGCTGCCGCCTTTAGCTACGGATGTTGCCGGGGTTATAGATACTTTGCCTGCAAATGAGGCAAAGGTCTTGGTAGCGCCCAGCGGCTGCCGGGCTTGTCTGCGCGATGGCGATTTACTGGAGCAAACGCAGGGAGTATATGTTCTGGAAACAAAAAAGCAGGATTTTATTTATGGTATAGAAGATAATTGTGTTAAGCAGTGCAGTGAACTGATGTCAGACGGAAAATATAAATCGTTGAATCTTATCAGCTCTGCAGTAGCAGCTTTTATTGGCTTTGACGGCAATTGGGTGGCAAATTCAATGGAAAATAATTTGAAAACACGAAGCTTTGATATGGATGGTTTTAATGATGCTGTATATGGCGTAAGCTGTGCGCAGGAGCTTTTAGCGGCGGAGGAGCAGGAGCTGTATATAAAACCTGCTCGTGAGATACTGATTTTAGGATATAGTCCTCTCCTTTGCGGCGAAAGAGAGCAGTATGCAGAATGCTTTGCCTATATTAGAAGTTTAGGCTATGAGCCGCGTTTCGTTGGTGAAAAAGCTGGTGGCAGACCTGCTTTGTGCTGGGCAGTATCAGCTGCCGGTATAGTGGCTGCTCGTATGCTGAACGAAAAATATGCTGTACCGCTGCTGCTGTCATGTCCGGTAGGAGAACACGCTATGAAGATGTGGCGGAAGAATGTGCAGGAGCTGTGCGTGACAGAAAATAATGAGATACGTCAGCTATGTATTCATAACTATAGTATAGAGGAAACAGATAAGCGCAAGCTGTTGTTTATAGGTGATCCTATGCAGACGATGGGATTGGCACATGCATTATGGCATGAAGGTTTTCATCATATACAGTTGGCTACGCTGTGTACCGGTATCGCCAGCCGCAATTTATACCGTAAAGCTCCCGGTGCCGATAAATGGCTGATTATTGTAGACAGCTTAACAGCGTTACAGGATTTGTGGGAGGATGCAGATATCGTATTTGCCGATACGTTGTTAGCGGATATCATGAGCTCTGTCGGAGCAGAGACGAAAAAGCATATACCGTTGCCATGGGGTGTTATTTCCGGACGCAGTGCCTGCACTGCCGGCAGCGGTGCTTTGGGCAAGAATATAGCTGAGCAGCTTAAGCTGCTGGTAAAATAATTTTAGAGTATGAGGTTGAGTGAAGTGAAAGGAGCTTTTCTATGAAAAACTGGAAAAAATTGACTGCCTCTGCGCTGGCAGCATTAGCTTTGGTGGGAGCGTTAGCAGGTTGCGGTAATAATGCCGATAAAAAGGTAGCTGCTAAGCAGGAAACAAAAATAGTTACGGATTTGAAGGGCAGAGCAGTAAGCGTACCGCAGGATGTGAAGCGTATTGCTGTTGTGCCTATTCCTTGGGCTAGTGTTATTTATGCTATCGATGGCAGCTCTGAGCGTTTGGCAGCAATTCATGCCGGAGCAATGTCAGCCTATACAGGTAAGTTTTTGGAAACAAAGGATAAGCATTTCGCACAGTTAGATACTAAAATTATTGCACAGAATTTTTCTGTTAACATTGAAAGTGCAGCCCAAGCAGGTATTGATACTGCTATTTTGTGGCAATATCAGGATAAGGATGCTGAAAAGCTGACCAAGGTCGGGATTCCGACATTGCTGATTTACAATGATACGGTGGAAAATTTAAAGAAGAGCTTTTTGATTATCGGCAAGCTGTTGGGCAAAGAGGAGCGTGCTGAGCAGCTTAATAAGGCTTATGATATGACGACGGAAAAAATTATGGCGAAAAAAGCTTGGGAGCAGGCAGATAAACCGAAGGTTCTCTTCCTGCGCAACTCCAAGCTGCGCTTACAGGGCAATGATAACTTCATCCATGAGGCTATTCGTATTGGCGGTGGTCAGAATCCGTATGAACAGATTGCTTTGAACGCCAGCAGTGAGCAGACCATCGCTATGGAGGAGGTATATAAGCTGAATCCGGATATTATTTTGCTGAGCAACTTTGATAAATTTGTACCTGACGATTTGTATAATAATAAGATTGCCGGTCAGGACTGGAGCACGGTCAAAGCAGTACAGGAGAAGCGCGTGTATAAGGTGCCGATGGGCATTTACCGCTGGGATGCTCCGGGGGTAGAAACACCGCTCATGATGGAATGGCTGGCGCATGTGCTGCAGCCTGAATTGTTCAAGGAGCTGGATGTGCGTGCAGATGCAAAAAAATTCTATGAGGAATTTATGCACTACAATATTTCAGAAGCAGATATGGCGCAAATTTTTGCTGATGAAGCTAATAAAAACAGTAAGCCGTTATTCTGATGCAGATAGAAGCAAGTAAATCAAATTATGCGGTAATTATGCTTGTATTTTGCATATTACTGTTTTTGATGGTAGTAGTGAGCCTGGGAATGGGACGTCTTCATATTGCGCCGATGGATGTCTTTAAAATCCTGTGTTCTTATGTTGTGCCGGTAGAGCAAAGCTGGAATGAGCAGGCAGCAAGTGTTATTTATACGCTGCGTCTGCCGCGTGTACTGGCAGCAATTTTGATTGGTGCGGCGTTGTCTCTTTCCGGCGCTGCTTATCAAAGTGTTTTCAAAAATCCGCTTGTAGCGCCGGATATGCTGGGTGTATCCTCCGGTGCCTGTGTTGGTGCGTCGCTTTGCATATTGTTGGGTTTAGGAAGCACCTTTGTCCAGATGGGAGCCTTCGCCGGTGGTATGCTTGCCGTGGGCTGCGCTGTTATTATTCCGCGTATTATCGGTAAAAATTCGATAGTTATGCTTGTTTTGTCCGGCCTTATCGTTTCCGGTCTGATGAATGCATTATTAGGTATTATAAAATACCTCGCAGACAGCGAAACACAACTGCCGGAAATCACTTATTGGCAGCTTGGTTCTCTGGTTAGCGTAACTTGGGAGAATATTTTTTCCAGTGGAATACCTATTGTAATTTGTCTTGTGTTTATGCTCGTGATTCGATGGCGTATGAATATCCTGACGCTTTCCGATGAAGAGGTACATATGCTGGGACGTGACGCCGGCTGGCTGCGTTACGCTATTATTCTGTGTGCGACTGTTCTGACGGCCTGCTCGGTTTGCATTAGCGGCACCATCGGTTGGGTTGGTCTTGTTATTCCGCATTTTTCCAGAATGCTTGTCGGGCCCAATAACCAGCGTCTGCTGCCGTTAGCGATTGTTCTGGGAGCATTTTTCCTGTTGGCTGTTGATACGATTTCACGTGCGTCGATGAGTGCGGAGATTCCCTTAAGTATTCTTACCGGTCTGATCGGTGCTCCGTTTTACTTCTATCTCTTGTTAAGACAAAGGTTGGCGTTATCATGAAGTTAATTGTAAATAATTTAGCATTTGCCTATAATGAGCAGTCACCTTTATGGCAGAACGTAAGCTTTACGCTTAACAAGGGTGAAGTTATGACGATTCTAGGCAGTAACGGTATTGGTAAAACAACTCTTTTACGTACCTTGATAGGATTTTTTAAGCCATTAGCCGGTGGCAGTGTACGTCTTATTACGGACGAAGGTGATGAATATACGCCTTATGAAAATCAGAAAGAGTTTACTGCACAGATCGGTTATGTGCCCCAGGTACAAAATACAGCTTACTCATTTCTGGTGCGGGATTATGTTGTTATGGGAAGAGCGCCGCATCTTGGCGTTTTTACCAAGCCTAAACAAAAGGATTACGAGTTGACTGATGAGGTATTGACTGATTTAGGTATTTATCATTTGCGCAACCGTTCCTTCAATACTTTGAGCGGCGGACAGCAACGACAGGCTGTTATTGCCCGTGCTATTGTTCAGCAGCCGCAGCTGGTTGTTATGGATGAACCGACAAATCATCTTGATTACGGCAATCAGTTTCGCGTACTGCAAATGGTACAGAAGCTGTCACAAAGAGGCATAGCTGTTATTTTAACGACGCACATGCCTGACCAGGCTTTTTACCTGGGGAGCAAGACGGCGATTTTAAAGCCGGATGGACTTGAGGTTGGCAATGTGCGAGATGTATTAACAGAGTCGGCGTTAGAGGAAATTTATAAGCTGAAAATAAAGCTGCTGTATTTGCCGGAGCAGCAAAGAACTATTTGTGTTCCCTACTAGCTTGTTATTTCACTCTCACATATAAATTTTATAAAGTTGATGATTAAGAGGTGTATCAGAATGTCGAAGAGAAAAAAATTGCTTTTAAGCAGCATCATGTGCTCACTTATTCTTGGCGTGAGTGCATGTCCTGTAAGTGCAGAAACTATTGAAACGTTCAATCTGGATGAGATGGTTGTTGAAAGCTCCCGTAACCACAAAACTCCTTTGCCCGGTGGCTTTAACAACGATTCCTCCAGAGTAGGTCTTTTAGGTGAAACAGAGGTTATTAAGGCACCGTTTACTGTTCAAAGTATCACTGAAGATACTGTCAGCAAAATGGCGATGCCGAATCAGGATTTAGATACTGTTCTTTCCAACGTGCCGGCAATTCGCACAGGCACTTCCCCGATTAAAACAGACTTTTCTATCCGTGGTGTTTGTACGAATGCCGCTTCTTATTATGTAAATAATATCCCTGGTTTCTTTATTATGGCTACTGGTCCTATAACACATACTGTAGGTAGTATTGATGCTTTAATTGGTCCTGCTTCTACTATCAATGGTTCCACTCCGTCTTATCAAGCTGGTCCATTAACTGGTGCAACTCCGGGTGCTATTTATTTGAACACCAAACGTGCCGGTGAGAATGATTTTATTAAATATACGCAGACATTTGCTGGTCATGGAGACTACGGCGAATATCTTGATATCAGTCAACGCTTCGGTAAAGACCGCAACATCGGCGTTAGAATTTATGGCCAATACGATGATGGTGGCTTGGCAATTTCCGGTGCAGGCCAGAGAAAGAAAAACTTATTTGCTAATATCAGCTATGAAGGCGAGACAACTAAGACCAACGTGTTTGGCGGTTATTATGACCAGAAGCTTATGGGTACAGAACGCCGTTTCTTATTGACTGGAGATCCAACAAAAATTCCTGATGCTCCGGATGCTAGTAAGAGTTTTGATGATCCTAGTTTGATGCATCAGGATACCAATGGTTATATGCTGACATTCAATCATCAGAAAAAACTGGGCGAGCATGTAAACTGGTTTGTTAATGCTGGTGCTAACCAATCTGTTATGCGTCGTTATATTTACGATGGTGAAATTGATATTTTAGATGATGGTAGTATTGCTTCAGATACTGCAGTATGGTCTGATTTTATTCATATTCGTAACCAATATTTACAGACTGGCTTAAAGGGCGATTTTATGACTGGCATGGCTAAGCATAACTATGCTGTATCTGTTGATCGCTCGCATCGCAAAATGTATAAAAGAGGCGTTGATGCTATAAATCCTGCTACTGGTAAGCCTTCTGGTACTTTTAAGCCTGGCAGTAGTATTTATGATGGAATTATTTTAAATCCGTGGGTTTACCAAGGGGATATTTCTTCAACATTAACGAAGAATTTACAGCATGAAGAAACAGATGTAAGCCTTAACTTTATGGATAAGGTTGAGGTTGGCAAGCTGACACTCTTGGCTGCTGCGTCACATCGTCATGGTGATTATGTGCGTGGTACAACCAAGAATCAGCAGAAAAATAATGTTAAGGATAATAATTGGGCAACAACCTTTGGCTTATCCTATGCACCGACTGATGATTTATCAATTTATGCAGCTAAAGCAAATTCAAGAAACCGTGGTACAGCAGTTGTTGCATCTGGTAAGAAAAATTATGAGAATGATGGCGAAATCTTACCGTCTGTTCGTAATAGCAATGCTGAAGTTGGTGTAAAATATAAAGCAAATGATAATCTGATGATGACATTGGCATATTTTGACATGAAGCAGCCTCAGACTATGGATGTAAAGGATGCTGCTGGCAAGTTGTGGCTGACTAATAATGGTTTAAACCGTTATAAGGGCGTTGACTTCAGCTTGAATGCTTCGTTTGCAGATAAATGGAATGCTTTTGGTGGCTTTGAATGGCTTGATGCACGCCAAGAAAAAACAGCTAACGGAAAATATGATGGCTGTCATGTAATGGGTTCGGCTGAGTGGAGCAGCGTTTGGGGCTTAGAATACAAGCCTGATGAAGACACTAGCTTTACTGGAAGACTTAGCTATGTTGGTGTTGGCAAATATGTAAAGGGAAATAAAGAAGAGCTCGATATTCCTTCACATGTTACTTTGGACTTGTTTGCAAGCCATAAGGCAAGCATTAATGGTGTGCCTGTGAAATTTATTGCAGCTTGCTATAATGTGGCTAATGACAGCCATTGGATTGCTCAAGCTGGTCAAAATAATAAATTTATGCTCAACAATCCGCGTTCATTCATGCTTTCTGCAGAGTTTGAATTTTAATTAAGCTCATCACACTTAACTTCATCTCATATACGAAAACAGCAGCTAAAACACTTTGGCGTGTTACAGCTGCTGTTTTTTATTTTTAAGGCAGATAATAAAATTTTTTCAATCCTCTGCCTTGAACGGCAAGCAGGTTTTTATCCAGCATTTCTTTAGCGATAAGATAGGCGCGGGTGCGCTTTACGTCGAGCAGTGTTTGCAATTCTTCATCAGTTATTTTTCCGTGTTCCCGTACATAGCTTAAAACCTTTTGTTGCTGTGCATTGGGGTAATAGGCGGATGCAGATTGTGTTTCTGCCGCAAGCGTAATTTTCGGATGGTTATTGCTATAGTTAAGGTTAGGCAGCGTAATCTTAAAGGCGTGCTGCGTAACAGTAATTTTAGGCTTTACATAGGAGTCTTTGTAAAGAGCAAAGATTCGTCTGATGCCGGTGCCGTAGGATTCAATGAACTTTAAACGATGGAAAATTTCTGCCAGCTTGCCGTTACGTGGCTGCGAAATCCCAAGCTGTATATCTTCTAAGGAGAGTCCCGGAAGAAGTCCGCCGAGAGAAATAAATTCCATTGCTTGCTTGTTGACGTTAATAATAATGCTGCCGCTGTAGCTGTAATCGCGATGAATAATTGCATTGAGCAAGGCTTCGCGGATAGCCTCTTCGGGATAGTCCCAGTTATCATTACGTGTTAAGCCGGAAAAGTTAGAGGGATTTTGGTTGCAGAGCATGAGAAAGGAGAAGGCGTTTTCCAGCTGCTGAAAGATAGAACCTGTGAATTCGCGGTGCGCCTGAAATTTTGTGTTTTCGTTGTCTTCAAATACAGCAGCCTTGATGCTATGTTGGCACTGCTCGGAAATAAGCAATGCCAGATTGGTGAATTGCTTATCCTTTAAATTACGTAACCCGAGATTGGTGTATTTGCTTTCATCAAATTCTAATTTATTGGCCTGAAATATATTTTGTGCCGTAGTGAAGCTAAGCTCCTGGTTCAGCGAGCGCATAGCTTCATAAGAGTCACCGTCACTCAGCTTGATGAATTGGCGTATCTGGTCCTGTGATGCCGGTACGGATGAAGCTCCTTGTCGTATAAAAACTCCGGAGGATTTTAAGCCTTTAGCTTTCAGGTAGTAAGGCTTTGCGCTGCCCTCTGCTATGTCGATAATAATAAATCCCTGCTCATCTAATGTATAACGGATAAACATGGTTATGTCAGGAAGAATTGCATCACGAATAGTATTGGTGATGCGTGTATAGATATCGTCGATGTCGGTCAGCTTATTAATTTTTCCGTCATCATTGATACCGATATATAATTTTCCGCCGTTTGAGTTGGCAAAGGCTATGACACTTTTGCAGATGTTAGGGATAGCTTCGCTTTTAAACTCTATTTGTTCACTTTCGTGCAGCATTATTTTCACTCCTTACATAAATTTATTCACTATATTCATTATAGTCACTCTTGAGAGTGAATGCAAGTGAAAAATATCTTCTTGGCAGCAGCTTTTTCTTGACTTCGACCGTACTCCAAGTGTTATGCTAGAAGCGAAAACAGCATGAAGGGAAGATACGTATGAGCAAGAAATATAAATTTTTGCTGCTTACACTGTGCGTTGCGGCTTTGGCCTTAAACGGTTGTGCTAAAAATGCTGACAGCGAAGTGCAGGGCAGTGATACCGCCGTTGCCATTACCAATCCGCGTCAGCTTGTCGCTGCAGATAACAAAACAGGGCGCACAATTATGTGGGAAGCGAAGGTGAAGCAGCCTTATACGCTGGAATATCGCTTGCATGGCAGCAAGGATATACAGGCAGTGCAGGCAACGGACAGCAGCTTTACGGATAAAAACAGTATTATTCAATATACTGCGCGTCTTAGCGGCCTGGTGCCGGGCAGTGCTTATGAATATCGCATCAGCACAGCGCAGAATAAAGGGCGTTGGCACAAGCTGCAGACAGAAAAGGGAGATGGCTTTACCGCCTTAATCTTCCCGGATTCGCAAAGTGCGAATTACAGCGGTTGGCAGCAGCTGGCGCGTGAAGCGTACAAGCGCCATCCGCAGAGTGCGTTTTATGTGAATATGGGTGATTTGGTGGATAATGGTCAGGATGCAAGCCAATGGCGTGCCTGGTTCAACAGCGTGAGCGTGTTCAGTGATGCTGTGCCGCTGGCACCGGTAATCGGCAACCATGAGGCGTACAACATGGAGTGGAAGGAATGCCTGCCTGCAAGCTATACGCATTTGTTCAATGTACCGCAAAACGGGCTGGCAAAGTATCCGAATCAGTTTTACAGCTTTGATTACGGTTCTGTACATTTTGTGGTGCTTGATACCAACTTTCCGGAGATGAAAAAATTCCAGCCTGAGTTGCTGGCAGATGAGCTGTCTTGGCTGGAAAAGGATTTGGCGGCGAGCAGGGCGAAGTGGAAGGTGGTGCTGATGCACCGCGATATCTTTCTTTACGGCTTTGGGCCGGAGTCCGGCAGAGCGCAGAGCAAGACACATTTTCTTGATTTCAGCTATCGGCTGATGCCGGTGTTTGAAAAATACAAGGTTGACGCAGTACTGACGGCGCACCTGCATACATATCGCCGCCGTGTGCCGCTGCAGAACTTTGCGCCTGCTCCACAGGGCGCCGGCATCACTTATATCCTGACGGGTGTGGCCGGCGATGTGCGCTATCCTAAGCTGTGGGGCGATTTTGAGTGGGATGAGGCGACAGCGCCGAAGCCGGAAACTGCCAACTATATGACGCTGACGGCCGATGGGAAAACTCTGGAGTTTAAAGCTTTTCTGCCGGATGGCAAGCAGTTTGACGAAGTGAAATTAACAAAATAAGCAAAAAGGCTGTTGCATCATCGTAGTGCGACAGCCTTTTTAATTACGGTTAATCAAGGTCAATCAGTTCATATTTGTCATTACCCATTTTCAGCTCGTGCATAGCGGTGAGCTGGTGCAGGCCGTGACGGCTTTCCATGCGTTTAACAAGGTCATGGTTGCTTTCCTTGGCATATACCAGATCGACGGAAGCCTGGTCGATAGCCAGAATGTCGGTAGAAGCGAGAATGCCGATATCGGGGATGGTCGGCTCCGCAGCACTTAAGCCGGCGCAGTCGCAGTCAACGGACATGCGGCGCAGAACGTTGATGTAAACGATGTGCTTGCCGAAGAAATCAATGGTAGCCTTGGCTGATTCAGCCATGTTTTCCATGAGCAGCTCCTTGCCGGGCCATACGTTCCAGTCTGCAGGCAGGTTATCCTTATCTACGCCGTGAACCTGTGCTTTGCCGATGCGTCCGTCAGCGCAGCCGATAGCAAGGTTTTTCATGGAGCCGCCGAAGCCGCCCATAGCGTGGCCCTTGAAGTGCGTTAAAACGAGCATGGAATCGTAGTTGACGATGTTTTTGCCCATGGAAACCTCTTTAAAATGCTTACCGTGGCGTACAGGCAGATTAACGGTGCCCTTTGCATCCATGATGTCGACAGGGCAGAACGTCCAGCCGTTCACCTTCAGCGTTTCCAGATGCTCTTCTGTGGTATAACGGTCGCCTTGATAGAGCGTGTTGGTTTCTACGATGGTGCTGTTGGGGATTTGCTGCTGCAGCGCTTTGACCAGCTCGCGCGGCAGAATGTTGGGCCCGTGCTTTTCGCCGGTGTGCAGCTTAATGGCAACCTTGCCGTAAATGCTTTCGTTGATTAAATCGTATAATTTGATGAGATGCTCGGCATCAATGTGCTTGGTGAAATATACTTTGGCATGAGAGCCTGCGTTATCGGTTTTGGCAACTCTTTTGCAGCCTACTACAGGGGCTTGTGCAAATTCTTGTGTCAATTTCAACTACCTCCTATAATTTGGTTACTTATATTTTAATACCTGAAGTATACTCTAAGTCAAGAGGAAAATGGAAGTTTGTGTTAATGGTAATATAAATTTTTGGCAGCTTACTTGCTTGGCGCGATAGCGTTTACACAGCTAAGTCCGTTTAAGGTGCGCGGATAGCCGATGTAGGGCAGGGCAATGGTGAGCGCATCCAGCAAATCCTGACGGGAGTTGCCGACGGAGATATTGGCAGCGGCGTGTGCCTTGGCCTGTGGTTCGCATCCGCCGAGAGTAACGATTGCTGTAAATGTGATCAGTTCACGCTCTTTGACGTCGAGCACTTTGCGTGTGTAGTAGTCGCCAAAGCAGTTGGCGCTGAGGTAATCATTAATATGCTTTTGGTCAGCAGGGGCACTCGCGTTCATCTTATCAATGTTCTCTGCGCCGAAGATGGCGCGCTGTACGGCGAGGCCTGCTTCGTAGCGTGTTTCATCTGTAGTTGTTCCAGCAGGAGCGCAGGGCTTGATTTTGAGCATTTCCATAACCTGGTCAACGCGTTCCAAGGCTGCCTTTACCTTTGGCAGACCAACGTATGGCGTGCAATGGAAAATGCTTTCATGTACCTGCTCCGGCGTTGCACCTGCTCTGAGTGCGCCTTCGGTGTGAGCAGGAATATCCTCCGGTGTATTGTTGGCGGTGAGAACAACAAGCGTCAGCAGCTCCTGTTTGGCGGTGCTGAGCCTGATTTGTTTATTGATATCGTTATAGATAAATTTTTTGCTGATAGATGAAAGCTCAGGTTCGCTTTTAATATCAGTAGGATCGTTTTTAGTGAATAATCTTTGAACGGCAGTATTTGCTGCTGCTTCACGTGTTTGTGCCATAGCGGTGGTGCCTCCTAAAAGTAAAGTGCATGAAAGAAATGCAGTGAGTATAATTTTTGAGATGTCTTTCATTGGTGATTCTCATTTCAGTAAATTAGTGTTGAGCGACTTGTCTGTAAGGAAAGATATCACTGAAGGTGACAGCGGGTTTATTTCAGCTTATTATATTCCTCTGCATCCACAGGCTCGCACCATTCGCTTTTGGTGTTTTCGCCCGGAACCTCGATGGCGAGGTGCGCAAACCAGCTGGTGGGGGCGGCGCCGTGCCAATGCTTAACTTCGGCAGGGATGTTGACTACATCACCGGCATGCAGCTCGCGGGCAGGCTGGCCCCATTCCTGGTAGTAGCCACGGCCGCCGGTGACAAGCAGAATCTGGCCGCCGCCTTTATCGGCGTGGTGGATGTGCCAATTGTTGCGGCAGCCGGGCTCGAAAGTTACGTTGCCGATGACAACCTGGTCGAGAGAAAGCATGTTAAGATAGCTTTGGCCTACGAAATATTTTGCATAAGCATCGTTTTTAGGGCCTGTTGGGAATATGGTGAAAAATTTTTCTTCTGTCATTGTTATCGCTCCTTTAAAAATTAGAATTGCAAGCTGTCAAGCCAGCTTTTGATTTGACCTTGGGCGTTCTTGGCGCTGCTGCCGGAGAGAACAAGATCTTGGGTGAATTTGGCATTAGGTGTCAGCTTCTGCAAATCGCTTAGGCAGCGCTGTTCGCCACCGCCGCCGTGGGTGAAGAAGGGAGCAACGGTTTTGCCGTCCAATTTATAGGTTTCTACGAAGGTGGCAACAGGCATGGGGAAGCTGCCCCACCAGTTGGGATAACCAAGGAAAACAACGTCGTATTTGTCGAAATCAGCAATTTTTGTGCTGATGGCAGGACGGGCGTTGGCTGCCTGTTCTGCTTTGGCTTTGGCGACGGTGACGCTATAGGTTTCGGAGTACGGAGTTGCGGGCACGATTTCTACGATGTCGCCGCCGACCTGTTTATGGATTTCTTCAGCAACAGCTTTGGTGTTGCCGCTCCAGGAAAAATAGGCTACTAAGATTTTTTTACCATTATTCATGTTTTGTGATGCTCCTTCACTAGTGGATTGTTTTACTTTAGGCGCAGGTGCGTCTGCTTTAGCAGCGTTGAACGAACCGCAGCCCATAGTTAATGCTGCAAGGCTCAGAAGGCTAACGCCTGCGAGTTTTAAAAAGTCGCGTCTGTTCATATTGAATCCTCCTTGTATGATTGATGTTTATATTTAGCTAAGATAGCAAGAAAAGCCATAACGCCCACGCTCCCAACGCAGCTTCCACCGCAGCTGCCGCACACGCCTGTGCAATAGGGCAGCGTCTGTGCCGTGACGGGCGCAATGCCGGCGAAAAGCTGTGGCATTGCCTTCGTAACAGCCTGGGGCAGGAGGATGCTGGCAGCAGCACCGCCGCCGAGAGCGAGCTGAGATAATTTGTTGTCATGAAGTGCTTTATCAGTTGTGCTCATCTTACTCTTTCTCCTTCGCCAGATTGCTTTGATAGCAGATAGCTTGTTTCGGACAGCCGTGCGCGCACTTGCCGCAGATGATGCAAAGTCGTCTGTCAATCGTTGCTTGGCGTTCGTGCATGGTTATCGCACGCATGGGGCAGTTTTGCGCGCATTTGGTGCAGCCGATGCAGGCGTTTTTGTGCACCTGCATGGCGAAAGCACCGGGAACAAAACGTCCAAAAATGTGAAACAAGGAATTATATGTGCCAACAGGACAGATAAACAGGCAATATCCGCGTCCACCTTTGGTGAAAAGCCCTAAGAAGACATTCGCTAAAAAGAACGTGGCGATGAGCGAGGAGAGCGTGTTTAAGAAATGTTCTGTGAGAAACAAGTTGATAAAAATCTCGAAAGAATAATAATTGCAATAGATGCAGGGAATGCCAAAGCCCAGCCAGATGGAAAAAAGAAAACCGATGAAAAAACCATAACGTAGCGGCAGCACGGGCACGAGCTTTACCCAGTCTATTTTATATTTGTCAGGCAGCAGGCTGCCAAGCAGTTCACTGAAGGCACCGGTAGGGCAAAGCTTGCCGCAAAAGAGCGGACCGAACCACAGCGAGGTTACGGCGAGTAGCAGGCAAAAGATTAGTGAAATCGTGCTTGTCGCAAGCCATTCGCCTGTGACGATGTTCGCAAGCGGAATACGTGCACAGGGAACGTGAATCGAGCTGAAGCTTGTGTCGGTGATGAAAGTACTTGCTAGTTGGTTGAAGAACATGAACGGCTCGTAGAAAAGTATGAAGCCGACGATATAACCGACAGTGCGTTTGAGATTGTAAGTTAGGTTTTGCATAGCGTTTCCTTCGTTTTTAGTTTATGACTTGGAGATAACTCCAAGTCAAGTAAATTATAGCTTGCGATTGTTGCTATCGGTCAAGAGTTTTTTTATAAGCTGTGACCTAAATCATAGGCAGCCTGCGGAGCTGCCTCTGCTATAGGAGCAGTTTCTGGTACAGACTTTGTATTCAGCATATTGATAGCGGCACCGCTGGAGAGTACAGTGCCGAAGCCTGCTACGGCAACCTTGATAAAATCTCGTCGGTTCATAAGTTTTCCTCCTCAAAAAATAACAATCAAAAAGGCAGATAACAAATTGCTATCTGCCTAAAATTATAATGATTCTTATTTACATGTCTAATACTTATCTTGTAAAGCTATTCTATGCTTAAAAAGCATTTTGCAAAATCAATGAATTTTTGCAGAGTATGGCTCTGCTGTCTGTCGCGTCGCCATACAAGCAGAATATCGCCGCTTAGTGCCGGCTGCAAAGGACGGAATACAAAGCGGTTTTCATTCATTAGTGGCGGCCTGATGGTTATAGCGTAATAGTTATTCTGTTCTACGAGTACGGCTGTATTGGCAAGCAGGTTACAGTTGCCAACAAAGTGCATTTTGGCAATATCGCCGCTGAGCCAATTGAAGATTTCACTGCGTACTTGCAGGCGTACAGGTAAAATAACAGGCAGGCCGCAAAGCTCACAGGCTTTAATGGCTTTTCTTGTTGCAAGAGGAGCATCCTTGCGCATGAGAATACCCCAAATTTCCTTTTTCTGTAAATGAATATAGTCATAATTTGTTGTATCGACAGGTGCCTGCAGGATAGCGATATCGATAAGCCCTTTTTCCATTTTTTCCAGCAGAGTATCTGCCGTAGCTGTAAAAAGGTCAAAGGTTACAGCCGGATATTGCCTTTGAAAAGCTCCGATAAGCTGTGCCAGTGTTTGCGTAGCATAGTACTCACCTGCGCCGAAGGCAATGCTTCCGCTGAGGTTTTGCTCTTGGTCTTGGATGTCGAGCGTAGTTTTTTCTACCATGTCTAAAATTTCCTGTGCGCGCTGTACGAGAAACTGCCCGGAGGGTGTGAGCGCGAATTTATGTTGGCTGCGGTCAAATAGCTTAGTTCCTAAATCTTCTTCAAGCTGCATGAGCTGACGGCTGAGCGTGGGCTGAGTGATGTGCAGAACTTCAGCTGCTTTGGTGATATTTTTTTCGTGTGCGACAGTCAGAAAATAGTTGAGAATACGAAAGTTCATAGCGACGGCTCCTTTCTATCGATATGCTTGTAATTTTTGGCATTATTATAACGCAGCCTTGCTGATTATGCAAAAAAAGCATGCAACGGTAATTATTATAGGTATTGGACGCATATTTAGGCTGTTAGTATAATTATCGGTGAAGGGTAAATCCTGTTTTACATAATGATGTCTGCAAGGAGGTTTACTATGAAAAAATTATTGGCTTCTACAGCTTTAGCTGTAACATTGCTTATGAGCGGCTGCGCCGGTGCGGATGCACCTGATAGTAAAGCAGCTCAGAATCCTGCACCGAAAGTGCAGTCTGCTCAAAATAAAACGCAGCAATCACAGTCTGCAGCGCAAGGAACCAAGCTGAAGCTGCAGGTTGATGGTAAAAATATTGTTGTTATACTTGCGGATAATGCGGCAGCGAAGCGTTTAATTGATATGCTTCCCGCAGAGATAAACCTGAATGATTTTAATCATACCGAAAAGATTGGCTATTTTAAAAATAAGCTTACCGGGGACGGAGCGCCACGAGGGCATGCTCCGAAGGCCGGAGATGTGTGTGTTTATGTTCCATGGGGTAATATAAGTGTGTTTTATAAGGATTTCAGATATACGGATGATTTGATTTATTTGGGACACGTTGAACAGGGACTAGATATTTTGAGTACGCAGCAAAGCGATTTTAAAGTAAATTTTAGTATAGAGCACTAATTAAGGTAACTGTAAATCCAGCAAGAGAAAAAGCTTCTTTGGATAATACAAGAAATTAAGCTTTCCTTAGTTTATTACTTAGAGAAAACGTAAGCGTCAATTATGGTGCAGGCTTGAGCGTAAAAACTGGCAAAGATAGCTATGCGTACTTTGACATCGAGCGTGCAGTCGGCGGCGAGTATAATAAGAACTGGGATTTTCACGCTGGCGTGCGTTGGAACTTCTAAAGAAGTCACAAAGACTTCACAATATAAATCCTAGAAATTTAGTATACTTTAAATATGGTTTAACTTTTCACATTGAAGGAGGTTTATCTCATGAAAAAATTAACAGCTATTATTACTGGCGCACTGACTGTTTTGGCAATTTCTGCTACAGCATTTGCTGCTAATCTGATTAGTGCGGACGAAGCTCGTGCAATTGCGCAAAAGCAAGTTCCAACAGGTAGTACTTACCTGCATACTGAAGCAGAACTGCAAAAACTGCAACCATATTATGAAGTGAAGTTTTTTGATACTGCTACTCAGACAAAATATGAAATTGATATATATCAGGTAAATGGTAAAATCAAAGAATACAATATGGAAAGAAAAGCGTTTGGCGGTAGCGCTAATGTAATCTTGTCCAAAGATGATGTAAAAGCAATTGTTGCTAAAGAAGTTGGTGACGTGTCGATTTATGAACTGAATTTGGACAGAGAACATGGATTATATGAATATGAAGTGAAATTCAGTGCATCTGGTTTGCGTGGTGAGATGAATATTAATCCGGAAACTGGTGTAGTGCTGGATAAAGAGGTAAAATACAGCTTTTAAGAATAAAATTTTATAAATTTTTTAGAGCGGTGCGAAAGCATCGCTCTGTTTTTGTAATTTATATTCTTGGTTTTGAGTTAAATTCAGATGCCGTTAAAAAGCTACAAGGCAATAATAAGGAGCTGTTGATTATTTCTGGTGGTGTGCATCGGATTTGTACTACAAGATGGATGTAAGTTCCTTTGATAAAATAGAAGCTTTCTATATGAAATATCTGAAATAAAAGTGAGGCTATTACTAAGAGTGTATGATAGCCTCACTTTTTTTCACAAATCGGCTGGGAGAACCGATATTGAGAGGGAAATCAGGGTTTTACAGTTGTGCTGTAAGCCTGCTTGCCATCTTTGAATTCGATGATGGTTACGCTATTTACTGCGTCATGCTGCTATACAAAAGGAGCGGGCAGTGTATCTTTTTTCAACAATTATCTAAATATATAAATACGTCACCATCGGTATCTTCTAGCGGAAAGCTTTGAAAACTTCGCTTAAAGATGATATAATAAGCTATTATACTATGACTGGAGTACGCTATGCGCAGGAAAATATTATTTGGTGTTGATTATACAGACAGCGAACTGATAAAGCTCTTGCTGTATCTGTTTGTCGGCGGTACGGCGGCCTTGGTGGAGTGGTCCTTGTTCTACATTTTCTTCCACTATCTTTTAACCGGGCTGAGCCTAACCTTGCTGACTATGCTGGCAACAGCCTTATCCTTTTGTTTGGCAACACTGTATCATTATTTCTTGGGCAATGTTTTGGTTTTTGACAGCGGCAGCCGTTACAAACGCGGCAAGGAGCTTAGCCTAGTATTTTTGGTAAGCTGTATAGGCTTGGCGTTTAACCTGCTGCTGATGTATATTTTTGTCAGCCTGCTTGACTGGCAGCCGATGCTGTCTAAGGTACTGACAAGCTGTATTGTTGTTGTATGGAACTATCTCTCACGTAAAAAATGGATTTTTAGGAGTTAGATATGCCTGGAGAATATGTAGACGTAAAAAAATTTAAAAAGGTTGTGCTTTTGTATAACCGTAATTCCGGTAAGCAGCTTTTTGCCAGCATGATGGCTAAGGTGAATGAAACCTATAAGCTGGTGAAGGAATTAGTAGGACCTAAAAATGCAGAAATGCGAGATATTCGCTTCTTTGACCAGATACCGCAGATTGCTGCGGAAATAGTTGAGGAAAAGGTTGACTGGGTGATAATTGCCGGCGGTGATGGTACAATCAGGGCTATGATTGAACAGCTGGCTAATCGCAAGTATGTGCCTTACATCAGCGTTTTTCCTGCCGGTACGGTAAATCTGGTGGCTAAGGAGCTGCTGCTGAAGGCGGACCCGCATAAGTGGTTTAAACGAGTATCCAAAGGTATAGAGGTGCCTGTTTATCTGGGACGCGCCAACGGCAACGTCTTTTTGACGGTTGCCGGTATAGGCTTTGATTCCCTTGTAGTAGACAAGGTGACCGAAAAGGAGAAAAAGCTGCTCAACAAGCTTGCTTATGTTTGGCAGGGAACAGAGATTATGCGTAAGGAATTTCTGTTTAACAACTGGCGTTACCGCTTTCAGGTGCGTTTTGATGATGAAGCCGAGTGGTATGATGCAACTTCTGTTATTGTAGGCAAGAGCCGTTATTATGCCGGACGTTACAACCTCTTTAACGGTGCGTCGCTTTCGTCACCTCTTTTACATGCGGCGCTGTTTACCGGTGATAAGCGCGGGGATTTTATACGTTATGCGGCCTGCATTGCTATGGAGGCGCTGACGCTGGATAATGATATTATTATCCGTGCAGCGAAAAAAATGGAAATACGCTGCAATGAAGAAAATTTTGCAGCAGAGCTTGACGGAGATGCTGTAACAACTGCTCCGCTTTTAATTGAGATGGAGTCCGAGCCGATTAAGTTTTTGGCGTAAGCAAGGAAATGGTGTAAGGTGAATAGGATAAGCAGAAAAAAGGGCTGGCTGATTTTTATTATCGCGGCCTGCATAGTAGAAGGATTTTTTGCCTGGCAAAGCTTCGGCGGAACGCACCCCTTTCCGCTGAATGAGTTTGGCTTTCAGATTTTTGATCATGTATTGCGTGACAGCGTTTTGGCAGAGATAGCATATGTACTGTATTACCGGCGTAAGCGTGTGCCGGACAGATTGCAGCGCTATTTTCCCGTTATTGTTATCGGTATTCTTTATCTGGGCGAAGCCTTTTTTATGGTAAACCAGCTTAGTCTTGATAAAGGTTTGCAGACAAGCCTTTCCGTGCTGGCCGGTATTAACAATAACATTTTTATTGTGCTGCTGATGGCAATGTGCTACCATAAATGGCCTAATATCGGGATGAAAATCCTTTATTTTGCCGTTTATGTATTTTCTGCTTTGGCAGTGGTTTTTGACGGCTTTTACTTTTGGCAGACCTCCATGCACGTGGAGAGCGTTCTCTTCCAGAACCTGAATATCTATGCTGTTAAAGGTATTTTTGCGACGATGAGCAATACGATGATTGCCGGTATCGTTATCAGCATTGTGGTGATTTTACTGCTGTTTTATGTACCGAAGCCGCAAAAGCGTAAGCCTAACTTTGCCTGGTCACTGCTGTGCGTGGCCATGTTTACCTTGGGCTTGAACCTTACCGACAGACTGCTTGGCTATGCAGGCATGTACGGCGTGGAAAATGTTATCGGTATGTACGCCGAGGTTGAGAACGAAAAGACACGCATGAACTATCGCAATATGCTTTCCGTTCCTGTTAACGTGAACTTCGTCAGCAAGGCAATTTTTGATACGGATAAAATTGCCGGCGGCAAGCATGTGGAGCAGCGCGAGCTGACTGCCAAGGATAAAACACGTCTGACGGAAATGGGTATAGATGAGCCTAAAGCAAAGATTGCCAAAATCAAACCGCAGTATGACAGAGTTGTGCTGCTGATTCTGGAATCCATGCACCGTGATTACATCAACTACTATAACCATGATATTCCCGAAGAAGCTACCCCATTTTTAAATAGTCTTGTTATCCGTTATCCGCATATGAACAGGTATTATTCCTCTGCTGTGCCGACAACGCAGGGCCTGAATGCTACCTTCCGTTCGCATCTGATTATGGATAAGGATCTTCCCGGTAAAAATACACCATCACTGTTTCGCAGTGTACAGGCGGCGGGAATGCGCGGCATTTTCATGAATGCTTCCAGCCAGTATTATGCCAACGAGCTGCGCGAATATCCGACGCAGTTCGGCATGAACGAATATTATGCCAAGGAATATTTGGAAAAGCAGGGCTATACCGGTGCCAGCGGCTGGGGCTTCCATAATGACGTAATGTATGAGGAAACATTGAAGCTGCTGGAAAAAGCTAAGGCGAAGAATGACCGTCTGGTGATGGTTACCAAAACGCTGGATATGCATCAGCCTTATCCTTACACCGGCTTCAGCTGGAACGAAATGCCGGAAAATGTGCGCAGTAATCAGTTTATTACAGTGCGCGGCGTCTACTGGGTTGATAAAACACTGGAGCATTTTTTTAAGGAAGCACAGAAGCGCGGACTGATGGATGACAGAACTCTGTTCATCATTACGAGTGACCATAATCCGCACAGCGGCGGCGAGTACACAAAGCTCGTTACCAAGGCTGATGATAAACAGAGCATTGCACCTATTCCGCTGATTTTTGTGTCGAAGAACCTGGTACCGCTCAATAATCTGCGCACCAATGAATATGCTTCGCAGATTGATCTGGCGCCGACGCTGTTGTATCTGCTGGGCATTGATGTGCCGGAAAAATTTATGGGCCGCAATCTTCTGCAGCCTACGGATATTCCCTATGCCTTAGGCTACTTTGGCGGTAAGGCGTTCTACTGGTCGGATGAGCGTCATTTGGTCGATCAGATGGATAAGCCTGTACCGGACACAGAATATGAGGATGCTTTAACAAACTATATTATTCATTATTATGGCTTGTGGCATCAATAAAGTTATTAAAAAATACCGTTCCGCAGAAATGTGGGACGGTATTTGTGCTTTTTCTATATAAATTTAGCTGAAAACAGTAAGTATATTGTATACACTTACTATTGTGCTTTTCAAATATGCCAGTTTCGCATATAATGATAATGCTAAAATATTTTTGTTTTATGGAGGGACTGGAAAATGTTAATATTAGGTTGTATATTAGTCTTAATAACCTTGTTTTTGTTAATCAAGCGCTATGAGGCGAGAATGGTACTGGTTGCTGCCGGTATTGTAATGTGTGCTTGCGCCGGCAATCCGATGGCTGCGCTGAATTCCTTTGCCAAAGGCATGGGCAGCAGCATGATTTCTTCTGCGTGCTCCAGCATGGGTTTTGCTTTGGTAATGCGTTTTACCGGCTGTGACAAGCATTTGATTAATTTCCTGGCTAAAGGATTAACCAAAGTACATTTCTTGATTATTCCCGGTGTTGTGTTGGCAACTTTCGCTGTAAACATGGCGTTGCCTAGTGCTGCCGGTACTGCGGCTGCTGCCGGTGCGATTTTTATTCCTATTATGATGGGTGCAGGCATTCATCCTGCTATGGCTGCTGCTGCTGTTAAATGCGGTACTTATGGCAGTATGTTGAATCCTGGCTTAGCACATAACCCGTTCGTAGCAAAAATTGCGGGCGTTAGCGTTATGGATGTAATTGCTTTCCACTATAAAGCAAATCTTGCATCTTTGGTTATTGCGGCTATTACGATTACTGTTATTGCATATATGACTCATGAAAATAAAGACCATTTTGCAGAAGGTCTGGAGTTAGAAGAAAACTTCAAAGTAAATTATCTGTATGCTTTGATGCCGATTATTCCAATCGCTATTCTGCTTTTGGGTGCTACTAAGATTGTACCTATATTTAAGATGGGTGTTGCTCAGGCAATGATTATTGGCTGCATTTTGGCTTTGGCTGTTACCAGAACTAATCCTGCGGAATTGACTAAATCGTTCTTTGATGGCATGGGAAAAGCTTATGCAGATATTATTGGTATCATAATTTCTGCAGGCGTATTTGTTGCCGGCATGAATGCTATGGGCCTGGTAAAAGCTTTCACTAATGCTATGCTGAATAACCCGGCAATTGTTAAAATTGCTGCTTCCGTTGGTCCTTTCCTCTTAGGCTTAATCGTTGGTTCCGGTGATGCTGCAACCTTTGCTTTCAACGAAGCAATTACTCCTCATGCTGCTGATTTCGGTATGACTCCTGTGCAAATGGGCAGTATGGCTACATTGGGCGGTACTCTTGGCCGTACAATGTCTCCTATTGCCGGTGCAACTATTATCGTAGCAGGTATTGCAGGTGTTAATCCGATGGAAATTGCTAAACGTAACGCTCTGCCGATGGTTTTGGCTATGGTTGTTGGTATGACTGTTCTTGTTATGCAATAATTAGGAGGCTAATATGAAAGAAGTATCTATTGCTTTAACCGGTGATTCTTTTATTACGCAACGTTTACCGCGCGACAGTAAATTTGCTGCTTTGCAAAATTTTTTAGGAGCACATGATGTGCGTTTCACTAACTTTGAAATTTTGCTGCATGACTTTGAAGTATATCCCGCTCCTGTAAGCGGTGGTACTTGGGCGGTTGCTCGTCCTGCTGTTTTACAGGATTTAAAAGATTTAAGTTTTAACATGTTCACTTGGGCTAATAACCATACAATCGACTGGAATCTGGGTGGCATTTTGACTACCATGAAGCATCTTGACGATAATAAATGCTTACATGCAGGTGTAGGTTGTAATCTGGAAGAGGCGTCTCAACCAAAATACTTAGATACACCAAATGCGCGAGTTGCTATTATCGGCGTTACCTCAACAATGAACGAATGGGGTATGGCAAGTAATCCGCGCCGAGATGTTTTGGGGCGTCCCGGAGCCAATGTATTGCGTTATCAGGCAGTGCACAAGGTTAAGCCTGAAGATTTTGCTAAGCTGAAAGAAATTGTAGAACAGACTGAGGTTAATGCCAATCGTCTGCTGAATGAAAAAGAAGGCTTTACCAAACCTGTTGTCGGTGGCTATTATGTAGGTAATATTCGCTTTGAACCTGATGAAAATCCCGGTACAGTTACAATGATGAATCAGAAGGATGCAGCTCGTATTGTGCGTGCCATTAAAGAAGCAAAACGTCAGGCTGATGTGGTACTCGTGAGCCATCATAGCCATGAGCGCAAAGGCCTTGACAAACATTTGCCGGCAGATTTTGCACGTGATTTTGCTAAGCTTTGTATTGATAGCGGTGCGGATGCATTTGTCGGACATGGTCCTCATATCTGGCGGGGTATTGAAATTTACAACGGTCATCCGATTTTCTATAGCTTGGGTGATTTCATCTTCCAAAATGATTGCGTTGAACGTCAGCCAACGGAATTTTATGACCTGTATGATTTGAATCAGGAAAATACAGTGGCAGACGGACTGGATGCTCGTAGTGCTAATGATACTCGTGGTCTGGCTGTTGACAGACAGTGCTATGAATCTGCAATTGCTTCCTTTAAAATTACTGACGGCAAAATCAGCCGTATTGAGCTGAAACCGTTGGAGCTGAATTTTAAGGCAGGTCGTGCAATGCGCGGTCGTCCGGGGTTGGCCGATATTGAAACTGCAAACCGTGTTATCAGTGAAATTGCCGAGCTTTCTGCACCTTATGGTACAGAAATTACCAACGAAAATGGTGTAGGCATAATTGAAATTAAATAAATGCTTTTTATGCTGATGTACAGAGATTAATTTGTACATCAGCATTTTTCTGTTTGCTCCCTTTTGCCTCTATGCGGTATAATAATGCATGGAGGGAATTATGGAGATTAATACTTTTCTTGATAAATTACAAAGCTATCACAGCGAGCAGGTTTTTAATCCCTGGCGTGATTTTGATACAAGCTGTGATATAGGTCCGCAGGCTCCCGTTATCCGCAGTGCCAATCTGCGCCGTTATCTGGAGCTGCGTCCGGATGCACATTATTTGTTTATTGCCGAGGCCTTGGGCTATCAGGGCGGTCATTTCAGCGGTATTGCTATTACTTCGGAGCGTATTCTGCTGGGGCATCATCCTGATGTAGAGCCGAAAAGCGTTTTGGGCGAATGGGATTACCGCCGCACGAGTGATGCAGGCAGCGCAATGCTGAACAATACGCAGCGCCTGAAGGGCTTTAACGAGCCTACGGATACTGTTGTCTGGAACGCGCTGAACAGCCATGGCCTTGCGTCCTTTGATGTTATTCTTTGGAATATTTTTCCGTTTCATCCGTATAAAGCAGGCAATCTGCTGACTAACCGTACGCCCTCACCGAGCGAGCTTGATGTAGGCATTGAGTACGCGCGGATGCTGCTGGAGCTGCGTCCGGGGATGAAAATTGTTGCCATCGGTCAGAAGGCGGCGACAACGCTGTCACGTTACGGCGTTGAATGTATGGCTGTGCCGCATCCGTCTATGGGCGGTGCCAACCGCTTCCGTGCGGCAGTAGCGCAGCTGTTAGGCGGTGAGGCATAATGGGACTGGAAGCTGCTCCTTTAAGCCGTGAGCAGGCCTTGCATATTGCTCTTGGCATGGGCAAGGCGCTTTTGAAAAACGGTGCGGAAACCTCCAGGGTGGAGGACACTATTTCCCGCTTCTGTCATACGCACGGATATCATGATATTCATGTTTTTGTTACGCCGACGGTTATTATTTTAGGCGATGAGGAAAGCGAGGGTGCTACGATTATCAGCCGCATCCGTTATCGCAGCACCAATTTAAGCGTTATCAGCGCGGTGAACGATTTTTCCTATAATCTGAAACGCTGGCCGCTGAATTACAAAGAAACGCTGGAGTATCTGGATGAACTGCGTCATAAGGCACCGCCCTATGGCAAATGGCGTGTCTGCATGGCTTCGGCAATCAGCTCGGCAGCCTTTGCGGCAATGCTGGGCGGCAACAGCCATGACTTTATCGCGGCCTTTATTACCGGCGGCCTTTCCATGGTGCTGTTAAAGCAGTTGGGCGGTTATCGCCCCAGTGCCTTTTGGGAGAATGCGCTTTCCGGTGCGGCAATCGGCGCTTTGGCTATTTTTTGCTGTGAGATGGACGGCGAATGCACGCGTACCAATATCATCGTAGGTGCGCTGATGCCGTTCCTGCCGGGTGTAGCCTTTACCAACGGTCTGCGCGATTATATGGCCGGCGATTTGATTTCCGGTAATTCGCGTATTGCCGAGGCGATGCTTTTTGCTACATCCATTGCGATTGGTCTGGCATTTAGTTTGCTTGTATGGTATCACTGGGGGTGGAAGCTGTGGGCATAAATTATTTTACAGCCTTTGGCTTTGCATTTATTGCTACTGCTGCCTTCGGTATTCTGTTTCAGGCACCGCGCAAAAGCCTGCCTGTCAGCGGCGTTATAGGTGCGGTAGGCTGGGTAGTTTATTGCTATATCCGCAAGGATTTAGCGTATGATTCTTTTTATGCCATGCTTTTTGCCACGGTTGCGCTTTCGCTTTTGAGCGAGCTGGCGGCGCGTATTTTTAAGCAGCCGGTAACGATTTTTGTTATTCCCGGTATTATCCCAATTGTGCCGGGACTCGGCATGTATCGCGGTATGGCGGCGATTATAGAAAATAATTACGACACGGGCATGAACATTCTCATAACCACCGGCATGGATGCTAGTGCTATTGCCTTGGGAATGATGCTTATGACGAGCGTGTTCCGTGTAATTAAGATAAGCAAGGATCATGAACGCTTGCTGCAGCTGCTGCATAAGGAAAATAAAGAATAGATTTGTTTACAGTGAGTGAGGGAAAGAAAATATGAGTTTAGCAGAGCTGTTGCTACTGGCAGTTGGCTTGGCGATGGATGCCTTTGCCGTTTCTGTTTGCGGCAGTATGGTGCTGACACCGGATAACAGATTGCGCGGAGCTTTGCGCTTCGGCAGCTGGTTCGGAGCATTTCAGTTTTTGATGCCGGTGCTGGGCTATTACAGCGCTGTATCCTTCCGTGATTATATTACGGAATATGATCATTGGCTTGCCTTTTTCTTATTGCTTTATCTGGGAATCAACATGATTCGTGAAGCAAACGAGGCCTGTCATGTCAAAAAAGATTATAGCGTGAAGGAGATGGCGGTGCTGGCGATTGCCACCAGTATTGATGCTCTGGCAGTTGGTATCAGCCTGGCCTTTTTGAATACCGATATCTGGTCCGCTTCCATACTGATTGGCGTGGTAACCTTTGCTATCGCAGCCTTTGGCGGTCTGGCTGGCTTTAAGCTGGGAGCTATGGCCGGCAAGAGAGCTGACGTGGCCGGCGGCCTGGTGCTGATTTTTATCGGTATCAAAATTTTGCTGGAACATACCGGAATAATTTAAGGAATAAAAGTTTAGCGAATTTGCTACCCCCCTTAGGCACGCTGAGCTTGAATTTATATTATTGAAAGGAAGATAAATATGACGCAAGTAAATAAGGAGCGTATGCTCGCAGAATTTAAGGAAATTGTTTCCCTGCCTTGTCACAGCCTGCAGGAGCGTCCTGTATTCGAACTGCTCAAAGGCAAATTGGAGGCTCTCGGTTTTACGGTGGAAGAGGATGACGCCGGTGAAAAGCTGGGTGGCAACTGTGGTAATCTGTGGGCATTTTTGCCTGCCAGCGCAGGTGTTGAAGGTGCTGTACGCGTGCTGCTTTCTGCACATATGGATGGTGTTGAGCCTTGTGGCGGCACTACCGTTATCCAAAAGGACGGCGTTTTATACAGCGACGGCACCACTATTCTCGGCGGTGACGATAAATCCGGCGTTGAGGGTATTTTAGAGGGTATTCGCCTGCTGCTGGAGGAGGGTGCTCCGCATGGTGATATCCAGATTCTCTTCACTGTTTGCGAGGAGGGCGGCGTTAACGGCTCCCGTTGCCTCGACCGCTCCAAGCTGCGTTCCGACGTTGGCTATGCACTGGATGGTGAAGGCGCTCCGGGCGAGATTGTTGTCGGTGCTCCCGGCCAAAAAAAATATAAAATCGATATTATCGGCAGAACCGCGCATGGCGGACTGGAGCCGGAAAAGGGCATCAACTCCATTATGATTGCTGCTAAGGCCCTTGCCGATGTTAAACGTTACGGCCGTATTGATGAGGAAACCACCTGTAATATCGGTATTATCGGCGGCGGTAAGGCAACAAATATTGTGCCTGATCTGGTAACCATTGAAGGCGATGCGCGCAGCCGTAACAAGGAAAAGCTGGAGGCTATCTGCAAGGAAATCGTAGAAACTATTGCAACAAGTGCCGAAAAATATGGCGCTAAGGCAGAAGTATTTGTGGATAACAAGTATGATTCCTTTGCTGTTGCGGAGGACAGCGATGTTGTAGCACTGGCAAAGGCTGCCTGTGCAATGCATGGCTTTACTCCGGATATTACGGTTACCGGCGGCGGCAGTGATGCAAACTTCCTGAATGCTTACGGACTGCCTAGCGTAATTTTGGGCACTGGTATGGCTAATGTGCATACTGTTGACGAATACATCAAGGAAGAGGATTTGTACAATTCCGCCCTTATGGTACACGGTATTTTGAAGGCTGCGGTAAAATAAAAAAATCAAACGCTGTATGTATATAGCAAAAGGCCTGCATGTGCAAAACGCATGCAGGCCTTTTCTTATGAAATTTGACCGGATAGCCGAATTAAGGTATAATTTAGCTATATGAAGGAGGTGCGATTATGCCGAAAATTACTTCCAGCGCAGATTTGCGCAACAACTATAACGAGATTTCTAATTTCTGCCATCAGTACAAGGAGCCGGTTTTTATTACCAAAAACGGCAAGGGAGATTTGGCTGTCATGAGCATTGATGCCTACGAAGAGCTGACTGCACGCTTTGAGCTGTACAGCTCACTAAAAGCAGGCTTGGACGATGTGGCGGCAGGCAGAACTGTGCCTGCTAAAAAATTCTTAGCTGAATTGGAAGCACGCTATCCGGAGTTAGCTGAGGTAGAGAAATGATTTATTACAATGTGGAAGTAACGCAAATTGCTGAGCAGGATTATTATAAGGCTGAAGCTTATATCAAATACGAATTATATAATCAGAAGGCTGCTGCCGGTCTTGCTAAAAAATTGCATGAAGCTATTAATGATTTGTCATTTTTCCCGACTAAGTACCCTATATGCAATGATGATTTCCTGAGAGTATGGGAAATCAGATTTGTGCCGGTAAACAATTATCTGCTGTTTTACATCGTGCGGGAGGATGAAAAGATAGTGTACGTTTTACGCTTTCTGTATAGCAGACGCAATTGGCAAAAAATATTACGCAAGCATCTTGAGGATGAAATTTTTGACTTAACAACACATTACATTCAGGAAGAAACAGAAAAATACGGAGCAAAATAAAAACAGCAGCCTTGGCATACGCAAGCGTATACTGAGGCTGCTTTGCATTATTCTTCTGCTGCTGTCGCCAGCTGCACCTTCAGCTCTACGCCGAAGGTCTTTTTGAACCATGACAGATGCTCCTGAATCTGATGCATTTCAATACTGGGAATACCTTGAGCATATAGCTTTAAAGTAGCATTCTTTTTGCTGATGCTCGGTTCAATAACATGAATCTGGGATGTTTCCGTATAATCGAGGCTTTCAGCTAAGGCCAGCAGCAGTGCCAGCTTGTTGATTGTTTTCCAGTTGGCGTCGCTAAGCAGTTCCTTGTAGAAACGGTCCTTGAAATAGTTTTTGGAAACGCCGTTATGCCAGCCGGCGATAGCTGCCGTGATGACCTGCTCTTTGTGCGTCAGACCAAAGAGCTTGGCATTTAAAATCATATAGGCACTGTGACGTGCGTGACTGTAGAAGTTGATGGTGATGCCGATGTCATGCAGCAGCGCAGCGGTTTCCAGCAGGCGGCGGTAATTTTTGCGTAAGCCGTGCAGCTCGCTCCAGCCGTCAAACATGGATAACACCAGATGGGTGATGTGACGGGAATGCTGCTGGTCGGGTTCATATAAGTTTAACACATTTTCCCTGCTCATTTTAAGGATATCCTTCGCTATAATGGGCACGTGGTTTTCCTTGGAATAATAATCGAAGAACAGTCCTTCGCGCAGGCCGCAGCCGGAGGTGATGAGCTTTTTGGCACCGGTGGCCTCCAAAAGGCAGCTGATAATGCTGCTGCCGGCCAGAATGATATCACTGCGCTCGCTGCTGAGACCGGAAATCTTTTTGCGCTGATCCAGATTTGTGTTGCGCAGTCTGTTGAAAAAGCTGCGATAGGTTTGCGCTGTATAGGAATAATTATGGATTTTAGTCGCCGGGTACTTCTTTTCGCGCTGGATGATTTTGGCTACGGTACGCGCTGTACCGCCAACGCCGATAAGCGGCAGTCCGTTTTGCTTAAGCCAGGGGTACTTTTCCAAACGGCTCATGATAAAAAAGCTGACATCGCTGAAGACATTGGCGGGCATGACGTTACGGGTATTGAACATGGAGGTGGTATTGACCGCGCCGATGGGCAGGGACACGCTTTCTAAAATTTTACGGTTCTTGAACAGAATCAGCTCGGTACTGCCGCCGCCCAAGTCGAAGATTATGCCGTCCTTGACGTTGAGGGTATTGATAACGCCAAGGTAGCTGATGTAGGCTTCGGTATTGCCGGAGATGATGTGCAGCTGGATGCCTGTTTCTTCGGCAACGCGCGCAACAAGCTCGGCGCCGTTGGCAGCGTTGCGGATGGCTGCGGTAGCAACGGCAATGGTCTTGTCAGCCTGATAAATTTTGCACATATAGGCAAAGCTTTTCATGGTTTCGATGGTGCTGCTGAAGGCTACTTCTGTAAGCATGTTTTTTTCGTCGACCTTCTGACTGAGGCGCAGGGCTTCTTTTTGGTTATAGACCATATTATAAGCACCATTCTTATAAATATGGCTGATAACAAGCCGGGCCGAGTTAGAGCCGATGTCAATAATTGCGATTCGTTGCATTTTCCTTTTCTCCTTGTGGGGTGTTTCTATAAACTCCGATTATTCTATTTTAACGATATATTTATTATATTACCCGTAACCTGAAAAAATCCTGCGTGAAAAAGTAAAATTCGTGTTAACTTGTTAAATTACTGTATAATTTTGATTTTTTCGCAGGATTTTTGTTAAGAAACCCGAATTATAACAATAACATACTGTTTTGGAGGCTTAGTTAATGAAGCGTAAAAATTACACAACCTTTGCTGCTATTCATCTAGGCTCGGAGATGCTCAGTATGCAGATTACCGAATATCACAATACCGACAGGTACAAAGTTATCGAGTGCTGCAACCGACGTATCCGCCTGGGTGAGGCAACTTTTAAAAATAAAATAATTCCTTTTCCGCTGGTTTCGGAAATCTGCGAAATCCTGATAGGCTTCAAGCGTCTGATGAAAGAATACGGGGTAGAGGAATATGTTATGCAGGCAACCACTGCTGTGCGTGAGGCCAGCAATCAGGTTTTTCTGCTGGATCAGATTTATAACAAAACCGGTCTTGTTGTCGATGTTGTTGATATGCCGCGAGAAATTTACACCAAGTTTGTGGCTATCCGCAATACGCTGAAGGCAGAAAAAATTTCTACCGAGCGTGAGGGCATGCTGATGATGGATATTTCCTCCGGCGGTTTGGGTGTAACGCTGGTGCGTGATGAAAAAATCTGCTATCAGGGCAATTTCCATATCGGTATTATCCGTATTAAGGAAAGCTTTGAACGCAACCGTCGTGAAAGCATGCATTTTAATAAGGCGCTGACGGAATTTTTAAGCAGTACAATCGGACCGGTAAGAAACGAGCTGGGTGACAGCAAGGTGCGATATCTGGTGCTGTCCGGTACAGAGACCGAGCTTTTGCTGCGCATGCTGGGTCTGGATGAAAAGCAACTGGTGCATCGCATCAAGGCGGCGGATTTCCATGCCTTTTTCGACAGCATGCGTCAGATGAGCCTGGCACAGCTGATTCAGGTATATAAGTTGCCGGAAAATGTTGCGGAGCTTGTGCTGCCTACGGTGCTGCTTTATGAACAGCTGCTGCATCTGATTCCCGCCAAGGAAATTATTATTACGGCAGACCGCTTTATCGACGGCATCCAGCTGCTGCATATCGGCAATAAAACGAATCCTGTAATGCGTAAGGAGCTGGAGCAGGAGCTTATCAGCCTTTTCCATACTATCGGCAGCCGTTATCTGTATGACAAGAAGCATGCCCAGCAGGTGGAGCGCCTGTCGCTGATTATTTTCGACAAGATTGCCAAGGCTTACGGCATGGGCGAGCATGAGCGCCTGCTTTTGCGTGCAACCTGCATTTTGCATGATATAGGCAAATACATCTGCATGCGCAGTCACTCTATCTACACCTATCAGCTGATTATGTCTACGGATATTATCGGCCTGAGTGAGAAGGATAAGAAAATCGTAGCGCTGGCATCGTATTATCATGCCAACAGGCTGTTTGACAAGACCAATACGCTTGCTCCGCATGTGGAAAAGGAGCTGGTGCCTGTTGTGGCCAAGCTGGCTGCCATTGTGCGTCTGGCTGATGCTTTGGACCGCAGTTATATGCAAAAAATTCACAGCTGCAGTGTAACGCTGAAGGATAATAAGCTGAAGGTTTTGGCAGCAAGTAAAGAGGATTTAACGTTGGAAATCTGGACATTTGATGATAAATCAACTTTCTTTGAGGAAGTTTTTGGTATTGAACCTATTTTGGAACGGGTGAATAAGTGATGGGAAAATTAGATTTGACAAAGCCAGAGTATTTTTATAACCGCGAGCTGAGCTGGCTGAAATTTAATCTGCGCGTGCTCAAGGAAGCAATGGTTAAGGACACACCGCTGCTGGAGCGTTTGAAGTTTATCGCCATTTCGGCCTCTAACTTAGATGAATTCTTTATGGTGCGCGTAGCCGGACTTTGGAGCAATTTTGACAGCGGCGTAGAAAAGCGCGATGCTTCCGGCATGTCGGTGCATGAGCAGCTGGTGGCTATTTCGCAGGCAGCGCATGAGCAGGTGCGCACGCAGACAAAATCGCTGATTGCGCTGATGGCAGAAATGGATGCGGTGAAGCTGCATTTCCGCCGCGTTAAGGATTTGAGCGAGCTGGGCAAGGACTGGCTGGAGGAATATTACCGTGAGGTAGTTTTCCCGGTATTGACGCCGATGGCGGTAGATGCTTCGCGTCCCTTCCCGTTTTTGGCCAATAAAACACTGAACCTTGCTGTTGAGCTGATTAAAGCCGACGGCGAGCACAGCATGGGCCTGATTCAGGTGCCGAGCGTGCTGGACCGCATTGTGGAGGTTGAGCCTGAGGGCAAGCGTACCTTCGTATTTTTGGAGGATATTATCGCCAGCCATTGCCACGATTTGTTCAAGGGCTGCCATATTCTGGATATGGTGTCCTTCAGAGTAACGCGTGACAGTGACCTTGATTTGGAAGAGGATGACAGCGTTGACCTTATGAAGGAGGTTGAGGAATCGCTGCGTAAGCGTAAGCGCGGCGCTGCTGTACGTCTGGAAATCTTCAAAACGAATAATAATCGTATCAAAAGATTCCTGGAGGAAAATCTGGATGTTACGGAGATGGAGGTTTATGAAATCAACGGACCTCTGGACCCGACCTGCTTCTTTAAATTTATCGGTATGAAGGGCATGTGGCCGTGGCTGTATGAGCCCTTTGTGCCACAGCGTCCGCTGGAGCTGCCGGATGACAGCGATTTGTTCGCTGCTATCCGCGAAAATGATATTTTACTGCATCACCCCTACGAAAGCTTTGACCCGGTAGTTAAGCTGGTTAGCGATGCTGCCGACGACCCGCAGGTGCTGGCGATTAAGCAGACGCTGTACCGTGTGAGCGGCAACAGTCCTATCGTTGCTGCGCTGGCGCGTGCTGCGGAAAATGGCAAGCAGGTAACGGTTCTGGTAGAGCTGAAGGCGCGTTTCGATGAGGAAAACAATATCCTCTGGGCGCGTCGTCTGGAAAAAGCAGGCTGCCACGTTATCTATGGCTTGGTCGGCTTAAAGACGCATGCCAAAATTATTCTGATTGTGCGCAAGGAGGATAACGGCATTAAGCGTTATCTGCATCTGGGCACAGGCAACTATAACGACAGCACCGCAAAGCTGTATACCGACCTTGGCCTGATGACGGCGAACGATGAGTTTGGCAGCGATGCTTCGGCGTTCTTCAATCTGCTCAGCGGCTACAGCGAACCGCCGGTTTGGAATAAGCTGGTTATGGCGCCGCTGGGACTGCGCGAGAAGATTTACGCGCTGATTGATAATGAAATTGCTATGGTGCGTGGCGGCCGTGAGGGACATATCATCGCCAAGATGAACTCGCTGATTGACCAGCCTGTAATCCAGAAGCTGTATGAGGCTTCTGCCGCAGGCGTGCATATTGACCTGATTGTGCGCGGTATCTGCGGTCTGCGCACGGGCATTGAGGGCATCAGCGACAATATTACGGTCCGCAGCATTGTAGGCCGTCAGCTGGAGCACAGCCGTATCTTCTGGTTTGCCAACGGTGGCGAGGAGCAGCTGTATCTTTCCAGTGCCGACTGGATGCCGCGTAACCTTAACGACCGCGTAGAGCTGTTCTTCCCGGTAGAAACCGAGGAGCATATCCATCGCATCAAGGCGCTGCTCGACTTGTATCTGCGCGATAATGTGGGCGCACATATGATGCAGTCCAACGGTACCTATCGCCGTGTACGCAATAAGCTGGAGCCTGTAAGCGCACAAAGCACCCTGTACGAGATGGCACAGCTGGCGGTGACTGCCGACAAGCTGCCGATGGAAAAACGTTTGCAGCCTGTGTTCAGCCGCAGATAATAGTGCTGCATTATATTTATCAAGGATTACAGGCTAAGAAAGACTTATATTTTAATTGCTTACTTAAATCCTTATATTGATATTATGTGCTTAAGTTGTTATAATTAGTAACAAGAGCAGAGGGGGATTAAAATGAGTAATTATGCTGTAACCTTGAATTATAATTGCCATTATGGCTATGTAGAATATAACGAAGTGGATAAGACTGCCGTAGTAACCTTGCCGGAGGCTGTTGCCGAAGCTAAGGCTGCTGTCGAAAAGTATCTGGCAACTCCGTTGAGCCTGGATGTGCCGCAGGGTGATACTATCCGTGATTTTGCTACGATAACGCTGGAGCCGCTTTCCAGTCTGGAGGCTTTTCAAGTAGCGCTCACCCGTCTTTGGGGTAAAACCGGCGTGCGTGTTGAATGGAGCATGCCTCCGGGAATGGCGGACGATATCGCCGCTGAGGTGTTGGCAGAGGCGCATTAATTGCTGATTATTTTAGGGCAGACTCTTTATGTAGCAGAGTCTGCCTTTTTGTTTATAAAATTTGTGTGAAGAATAGGAGAAATGCAGATGCTGGATATCAACAAATTACGCAATGCTTACAATGTTATTCACCGTATGAGCCAAAACAGACATCCTTTTGCCGAGGAGGAGCTTTCAGTGGAGGCTGTACAGAGCGCGCAGGTACAGGAGGCGCTTAACGATGCCGCAGAGGTTATTGCTGTTTACGGCAAGATTATGAATCTGGTGTCGCAGAGCACGAGCTTTAAGGTTGCACCCAAAACTCCTAAGGCAGTTAAAAGCAGCTTTGTTGTGGAGCAGGATGACTTGAGCAGGCTGCAGCCTATGACTGAAGCTACCAATATCACAAAGCTTGTAAAATATATTAATGATACCTTTGCAGATAAGGAAATGCATAGTCTTACCACGGTGGAACTTGGCAGATGGTTGGAACACACCGGTTATCTGCAGTTGCCGGAAGATGGGCGCAATAAAATTCCGACAGAAAAGGGTTCTGAGTTGGGTATTGTTACCGAAAAGCGTGTAAGACAAGCTACCGGAGAAATTTATTATATTAACTTTTATCCGCAGGCAGCGCAGCAGTTTATTTTTGATAATCTGCCTGCTGTGGCGGAGTTTTTGGCAAAGGAAAAAGAGGAGAAGCTTGCTGACGCATAACTTGCTGTTTCCTCATTGCCAGTATTTTGTTTTTGCGGTATAATATTTAGTACAGCTTGGGTGGAAAGGCTTGAGTTCTGCCTGAGCTGTTGTTATGGTTCCGTAGCTCAGTAGGATAGAGCAACCGCCTCCTAAGCGGTAGGTCGCCAGTTCGATTCTGGCCGGGATCACCAAGAGAAGAACCGCTCCCAGACTAGGTTTGGGGGCGGTTTTAGTTTTTACCTGAAACTGGCAAAATGCGTTAAAAAGTGCTTAGTATACAAAAACTATACAAGAACGATTTTGGGCGTAATATAACAAAACAGAATAGAACAGAAAATAAAACAACAACAAACAGCAGGAGCTAATGATATTTGAAGTTATATCATTAGCTCCTGCTGTTTGTTTATTATTGTTGTTTGAGGTATTCTTCTATGTCATAAGGCTTTACTGACTTGTCGTTATGCATAAGTTTAACGAACAGATCTAGCTTTTCTCTATTTTTTTTGGTTAGCTTACTATCATAATAGCTAGATACATCACGATAAACTATATTGTTAATTAACTTGTCAATGAATGATTTTGGAGTTGCATTGTATTGTTGTGATTCCAATAAAGATGCTACTAAGGGGATATACTCGCTGTGTATTAAAAAGATGATGGAACCCCTGACTTTGGCAGTAAACGACTTGCATCTTTGTTCTGAGTCAAGATAATTCTTTTCAAACTGAGAGTATTTTCCGCTAGAATCTACTTCTAGCAGCTTAGCAAGAGCTACTTCTTCAGCTTTTAATAAACTGTCTTCAGTATATATTGCATTGCTTCTTCCCATGAGCCAATCAACAGAGATAGCAAACGTATCAGCATAGCGTTCGAGTAATTCATAGGATGGAGCTGCTTTGCCATTTTCTATGTTAGTAATGGAAGCAGAACTCTTTAATTCTAAAATATTTGCTAGATTAGCTGCTGATATGTCATGTGAATAACGCAAAGATTTGAAATTAATCACAGAAATGTCACAAATAGACATAACAAACCCCTTTCACTGATTGTAAATGAGTGATATAATATATATAGACGCTGATTTTAAATAAGCACAAAGATTGCAAATACTACTATCTTTATTATATCAAAATCAGCGAAAAAAATAAATTAAGGAGTGACGAAAAATGATAAAACGAAGAATGATATCTCTAGATATTATCAAATCTGACAACTACCAGGAGATGCCAATGTCAAGTAAATATTTATACACCGAGCTACTTGTACGAGCTGACGATGTAGGAATAATAGATGACGCTTACGCAATTATGAGACTGTTAGGCACAAGTAGCGATGATATTAAACTGTTAATTGCTAAAGGATACCTGATCTTGGTTGATAGGGGAGTATATGTTGTATCTGATTGGCCAGTACACAATGATACAACCAAGAAGTGGTTTAAAAAAGGCGATTGTACACTGCACAAAGAAATTTTTAGAAAATTACTCTGGATACCTAATACGAGATATGATTATCAGCCTGGCTTGCTCATAAATAGTGATGCTGATGATAACCATACAATAACAGGAGTAAAATATGAAATAGCTGAACCGTTAAATCTCATTGAGCCAACAGGGGATGATGTGATTAAAGAGATGGACCAAATAATAGCGCTGTTAAGCACGTATGGGATCAGTCAACAATCAGCAAAAGGACGTCAAATAGCCGAAAAATATAGCTTAGCTAGAGTTGTTGATGGGATAAAATATGCTAAAGATAATATGCCGGCGAACTGTAATAATATACCTGGATGGATTGTAAAATGTATTGAGATGGAGCATACCCAAATAAAGCAATGCCCTGATTGTCATGGTAGCGGAAGAAAACAAATTGTTGAAGATGATCCAAACAAAGATGATGGTTCGATGATTAGCTATATGTCTGCTTGTCCAAAATGTAAAGGTACAGGTTTTATAAAATAAAAAAGTTTAACTCTTGACTTCTAAGTATATTATGCGAGGGAGATTAAAATGCATAAAAATTTTTATACGGTAAAAGAATTTCATAAAATTTTAGGAAATACGACTTGCATTACCAGTATTTATAATCAGATAAAAGCTGGCAAAATACCGGTTACATATATTGGTAATCGTACGCTTATCCCTGGATATTGGGTTGAGGAGTTTTACAAATGTACTTCAGATTTAGGTAGTTATAATGGCTAAGCGTATACGCGGAGAGGGCAGTATATTTTTTGATGAGGGCAAAAAACTTTGGACTCTCGTTAAGACCTATGATCTGCCTAATGGCGAGAAAAAGCAAAAACGCATAACTGGTAAAACAGAAAAGGCTCTTAGGGCTAATATAGCTAAATTTGAAGAAAGTCTTGAGCAAGCTAAGGTTATTACTAAGAATATAACCCTTGAAAAATGGATTACGGAGTGGCTTGATGCTTTCGTCAAGCCCCCTGTACTTAAACAAAAAACCTATGAAAATTATCGTGATAGATTGGCCTACTTGTTGCCGTTGATTGGCAAAAGAAGGCTAAATACGCTGACAACAAAAGAATTACAGGATGTATTTAAAAAGTTATATGCTGAAGGTGGAGCGAAAAATCAAGGCCTAGCAGCTCACTCTGTTAATCGAATCAGAAGTTATCTAAAAACGGCTTTAAACTCTGCGATTGAACATGGTTTACTTGCTAAAAATCCAGTCAATGCTACCAAGCGATTAGCAGAAAAGAAAGCAGAGATTGTGGTTATGAATGAGCAGGAGGTGAGAAGATTTTTGGCAATAGCTAAAGACGGCTCTTATATAACCTTTGGAATAACCAATCCCCAATATATTAAAAATAATTTTGGCACGCAGTATTTGCGGAAAAATTATTATAATCTTGTGAATTTAGCACTTGCTACAGGTATGCGTTGCGGCGAACTGAGAGGACTAAGTTGGGACTGCGTAGATTTTGTAGCAGGAAATATCAAAGTTGAGGAGCAATTGGTTACAACGAATGACTATGCTGATATGTATGATGATCCCAAAACTTATCACTCTACGAGGACGATAGGTATAGATAAAGCTGTTTTGGATGAGTTACGAGAATTTAAAGATTATCAGAATCAGTATGCAGAACTACTGGGGGATAGATTTTTAAATGAGCATAATCTGATCTTTACTAATACGTTTGGAAAACCGGTATCATATACGAATTTTAGAAAAAGATGTTTTTTAAAAATGATTGGTACTGCAGGGATATCCTCTAGGTTTACAATACATTGTATGCGCCATACACATGCAACTCTGTTGCTTAAAGCAGGAGTGAATATAAGTGTGGTTAGTAAACGATTAGGACATAGCAGTACAACAGTTACACTCAACATATATGCGCATGTGCTAGAGGAAATGGAAAAAACTGCTGCGGATGCATGGGGCAAACTGCTTGATACGGACGAATAAGGAGGGCAAATTGATATGAAACAATTAGTGTATAATCGTCAAATTGATAGGTATATAGTTAAAGGGGAGGGATATGAACGAGAATTGCATTGTGGTAGTATTTTTGAAGTTTTACTAGACAAACAATGGATCACCACAACAATAGAAATGCAATGGACTAATGGCGTAGGTAAATATTATCTTACGACGCGAGCGCTATCGTTGGAAAATATTGTTACCTATAAAGTACCGGTACGATAAAATAGATGAATTAACCAAAAGCAGTATTAATAAAATCAATATAGCATAGCTGAATGTGTTGTTGTTTTTTAGTGTGTGAGCTACAATAAGTATTAAGGAGGAACGCAATCATGTTAAATGAACTTATCTTTTTTGAAGTACGTATCTTTAGAATGTTCTGCGAAAAATTGCAAGTTTCGTCTGCTGATACTAATAAATTGTTTGAGACGTATGGTGTATGGAAGTATATTGAAGATACGTATGATATGTTAAGGTTAAATGGTGACGAGTGTGCTGTTAACGATATTTGGGAGATGTTAAAAGTGAAAGGTATTAAGCTTGAAGGTGAATTTTGTAATAAACTAGAAACTGTTAATGATAAAATTACCGAACAAAAAAGGTTTTGTGCCGATTTGATTTTGACGGATGCTATTATGGATATGGCTGATGAAGAAGGGATCACATTGCAAGAAGCTAGAAACAAAATTATAAATTCTAATGCTTATATAGCCCTATATGATTTTGAGACTGGATTATGGGAAACCGGGCCAGATTACTTTAGGGATTTTTTTCATGCAACGATATTTTAAAAATCCATTGATAGAAGCAAACGATTGTGTTAAAATAAAATAAAGAAGAAACGAAAATTACGTTTCCTTCCTACGCGTAGCGTTAGGCGCACTTCCGCGTTTCCCATACCAAGGCTTCGCCTTGATGGAAACGCAGTGCGAGAATGCTAAAAATAATAAAATATAACATAATCCTTAAGCAAGGAGGATGAGGTCCGCTGGTCCCTCATCAATCACAGGCTTGGCCTGATAAATTGCTTAAGGATTTTTTGTTTTTTAAAGGTAGAATAAACATGGCAACCTATCACTTAAGTCTTAAAAATGGAAAAGTTGGTACTGCAGAGCAACACGCAGATTATATACTGCGTGAGGGACGCTACAGTGGGGGAAAACGTGCGGAAGAATTGGTCTATAAAGATGCCAATCTCCCGCGTTGGGCTATGTCTGCATCTGCCTTTTTTGCATGTGCGGATAGATCTGAACGCACTAATGGCAGAGCTTATACAGAGTTTGAAATAGCATTGCCAAATGAACTGACGCATGAAGAGAACAAAAAAATGGTAAATGATTTTATTACTGCTCATATTGGAAATAACAAAGTATGGACATATGCTATCCACAGCAAACCTGCTACATTCGACGACTCGCAAGAACAAATACATGTACATATAATGATTTGCGAACGTATTGTAGAAGATGGAATGACAAAAGCTAAATCACCATCTAAATTTTTCAAAAGATATAACTCAAAAAATCTTCAGAATGGTGGATATCTAAAAGACAGAGCATTATCTGGTAGTCGCACTGAAATTGCAAAAAAACTAAAAGGAATCCGTCAATCCTGGGAAGACATGGTTAATGCCGAATATAAAACTCATGGAATAGATAAAGTTGTATCCTGCAAAACTTTAAAAGCGCAACGTGATATAGCAGCTGAAGCAGGAGATGAAGATATGGTTGAATTTTTAAACCGTACTCCCCAGGAACACCTAGGCCCGGCTCTCGCATATAAAACCAAAAAAATCATTGAAGAAAATGGTTATGATCAAGAAAATATCGACAATACCTTGGACAAAATTTATCAAATGAGTGCCAAGGCTTTTGGCGTAATTATAGATAAAATTCAAAAAGCACGTAAAGCTGCTGAATTAAAATACAAAAAACAAATTGAGTTAGAACGTAAAGAAAAGGAATATAGTGAAAAACGATTTGCCGAACTTACTATGTCCGGCGAAATTATCAGAAAAGATTTTGTAAAATTACTTGGTTCAGTTAATAACCAAATAAAATATAACGAATCTGCAATTATAAGAATTGAAAAAACAATAACTCCGATTGATCAAATGCCAAGCAAGGTACTTAATATTATGACCAGCGGCAGATTTGAAAAATTGCAAAAAGAAGGTGAAGCAATAATCAGTCTTAAAACTAGACTAAAAGAAATCTTAAGCCTATACGGTCCCAAAGAATCTATGCCTAATAATATACGAGCAGAGTATAACGAAAAAGGACGAGCTTACAGAATTCTGAAAGCTGATTATAAAAAGCAAGATGCAGAAATACACAGCTTCATCAGCTCTGAAGCAGGTGATAAATGGTATAAAAAATTGATAAAAGAAATGCTCGAACAAAGTAAAGACATGGAGGATCAAAAATTGAATCTACTCAAATTAAATAATGAGTACAGAGAATTGCGAAAAGAGATTATCGAAGTTGGCAGGAAAATAAACCCGCACTTGCATTACAGAATGAAATCTAAATATCGTGCTCCAGAACTTGGCAACGGAGCATCAGCTATATTTGACGCAAGGAATGATATAAATAATCTGTTACGCAATATCATAAATGCAGGCAAGGAAAACATAAAACGGAATAAAATGACCGTAAGCCTTAACAGTCGAAAGAGTAGCGAGTGGGACATGTAAGCTTAGGTAGTGTGATTATAAAAGTCACCTATATTAGTCTACTAACTATAGTTATATCAATAATTGAAGTTATAATGCTAACCATAGTTATGTCTATAATTAACGTTATGACATTAACTATAATTATATTTATAATTATAGTTATGATAATCGCTGCTATTGTATATGATTTTAACGTAAAAACAATAGACTAATATATCATACTCTGCTATAATAAAGGCAAGGAGGGGATGAGATGGTTGAACCGGTATTAATGACGCTTTTATTTGCTGAAGGATTGATAGGATGTTTATTGGCAATTCGATATTTTGAGCTAAAAATGACATTTTCATCGTACATTTGTATTAACAAATCTGGCTATGGCATTTTTTGGAGAAAAAGTAAGCTAGAAAAAATATACGATATCGTTTTATTTTTGATAAGCTTAGCTTTATTCATACTCCCAGTAAAAATGCAGATTTATACTGATATTAATTTGTTGTATAAGCTGTTGTTTTTAGATTTTGCTGTAATATTTATACTTGCTCGTATGAATGTTGTATTCAATACAACTTTAGTCCATAATGTCCTCTTGCATTTGTTGATAAGAATTGAAAAAGAGGATATTGTGAGACGATTCACCAATTCAGAGGCTGAAGAGATTTTAGCTGATTATAGAAAAACCTTGCCATGGTACAATGAAGGACTTACGATACTTGCATGCACTCCGCTGTTAAACAAGCTGTTATTGGAAGAGCTACACTACGTAAAGTATAGATATTGTGGGCATTGGTGAGTTTGGTAAATATAGCGCGTTGGTATACATGAACAAATTCACTGATTTTGTCTTACATTCTTGAAGCAAAGGGGGGCCTATAACTATGTTAGCTATAAACTACTCTACTCTAAAAAACAATTTAAAAGATTATTGTGATGAAGCAAGTGATAATAATCAAACTATTATTGTTACTCGTAAAAAATCAAAGAGCATTGTTATTATGAGCCTTGATAATTATAATCAGCTTATGAAAAATGCCCGCAATGCAGAATACCTTGCTAAGCTTGATAGAAGTATGGAGCAAATCAAGAGCGGCTTTGGTGAAGTACATGAAGAAAAGAACCTTTAGATTATAGTAATAAGCCAAAACAATAAAAAACTAGGCGATATTGTCGAAATCAAATTAGTAGAGTTGGTATGAAAATGCCGACTCTTTTTTTGCCCAGCGGTGTACCCTTATTAAATATTTTTCGAATGAGTGCTCGAAGCTGTTGACTTAAATCGTAATTATAAATATAATATTATTGAGTTGACGTAATTGAGGTGAGTGTATGGATTACATGACTGAACTTACCGCTATTGCAAAATCGCATGGCGGAATTATCAAAACAAAAATAGCAGCACAACATGGCATATCCAAAGCAATGCTTTATAAGTTGTGCAAAGAAGATAAAATACAACGCATTGTAAAAGGTCAGTACATTCTTCCTGATGATATGCAGGATGAGTTGTTGGCAATCAGTAATCGTTCTGAAAGAGTAATATTTTCTCATGAGACAGCCCTTTACCTTCATGGGATTTCAGACAGAACCCCATTCGAGCATACGGTTACAGCACCGTCCGGTTGTATTCCATCTGCAGCAATCAAATCTGAATGTAAGGTATATTACATCAAACCCGAATTATTTGAGCTTGGCAAAACAACGATGAAGACATCTGCAGGAAATGATGTTACCGCATACGATCTTGAACGCACGGTCTGCGATATAATCCGCAGTCGCAACAAGTTGGGAACAGAAACTTTCCTTGCGGCATTAAAACTGTATGCAGCTAACCCAAAGAAAGATTTGAACAAACTAAACTCTTACGCAAAAAAGATGCGAGTGTCTAATATCCTGCGTCAGTATTTGGAGGTGCTTCTGTGAGTAAAGCAATGAGTCTGAAAGCGAAAATTCGCAATATTGCCAAGCAGAAAAATATTCCTGCACAGGTCATTTTGCAGAACTATATGTTTGAGCGTTTGCTTGTCCGTTTGTCTGCTTCTGAATACAAAGAAAAATTTGTATTAAAGGGTGGAATGTTGGTAGCAGCGATTGTTGGTCTCGACAACCGCGCAACGATGGATATGGATACTACGCTCAAAAACCTTCCTTTAACACCGGAAGCAATTCGCAGTGCGTTGGAAGACATCTGCAGCATCGCATTCGATGACGGCGTTGTGTATGAAATTGGCACAATCTCTCCCATCCGTAAAGATGACATTTACGGCGGATATCGTGTCATGCTAAATGCCAGGTTCGATATTATGCTAACACCGCTTAGCATTGATGTATCCACCGGAGACGTAATTACGCCTCATGCGGTGCAGTACAATTTCTCCGAGATTTTTGATGACGAGAAATCATACGAGCTTTGGGCATACAACATTGAAACAGTTATGGCGGAAAAGGTGGAAACCATTTTGCGACGCGGCATATTCAACACCCGTCCAAGAGATTTTTACGATGCCTACATACTGACTACAACGCAGAAATTTGATATTACGGTCTTTGAGGATGCATTGAAAGCAACGGCAAATCACCGCGGTACTACAAATCAGATCGCAGATGTTCCAAGTATTCTTCATAACATTGAAGAAAGTCCGGAACTCAAAACGATGTGGGATAAATACCGCAAGCAGTTTTCCTATGCAAAGAATATTACTTACGAGCAAATTATGGATTCCATAAAGGCTTTGCTCAAATATTAAGCATGTAGATAATATTCGGAGGGGAATAGCATGAATAACGACATTCTTAAAAGATATATTGATGATCAACCTACAAAGATTATAACAAAGCTCGATTTTGCAACAGGAAAACTTTCCTATGATAAGATTGTTCGTAAGCGTCAAACAGGCACCCGTTAAAACGTCCCCATATGAAAAAAGACCGCCGCCGGCGGTCTTTTTTCATATTCAAATTATTTCACTCTCGTAAATTGCAAGAACAAGTTGCAGCAACATTAGCAGGAGCAGTTTTTACAGGTAGGGCTTGAGAAATCTCAGCAAATACAGGAGCAGCAACAGATGTACTTGCTTGTACTTCTGTAGAATATGATAAAAAAGTAGAAATCTAACATAGTGTTCAAAGGCTGGGGCTTGCCCCAGCCTTTTCTATCTTCGCTCAGCATTGGCTATAACTAAGTATTGCAAATCCACCACGCGCTCAGATGCATGAAACACGACACTCTAAATAGGTCAGCCAAAAGAAAAGCTCGTAAAAGCAGGCTATTATGAGTTAGCGAGCAATTACGAGCTTAAACATATATAAATTTAAAGCTCCTTGTACTAAGGATATAAAAGGCGATGTGAGAGATTTACAGCCTAAATAATGAGCATGTTAATCTGCTTTTTGCTGTTGCTGCAGCTTAGCGTTTTTCGCTTGCTCTTGTTTGTAAGCTTGTTCAAAAAACGCAGCTCTTTCTTCAGCTTGTTTTAATTTAGCCTTGAACTTTTCAACTTCTTCAGGAGTATAGGAATATAATATCGGCATAAGAATCACCTCTTTCGTAATAAATAAAAAAGCACCTGTCAAGCTCGACAGATGCCACTGGCTCACACAGCCAGGCACGACCTCAACGCATATGCGAAGCTACCCGTGCAACTAAGTAAATTATATCATCAGAAGATATTAAGAGCAAGAGTATTTTGGGTACCCATTGACATATCAGAATGTAGATTTCCATAATACCTTCCCGTCTTTTTTGATGTTTTTGAAAAACGGTGTAATATTACCCCATTCATTAAATTGCTTGTTGTATATCGGGAGCACGGATATAACTTTATTGTATTTCAGTTCTAAATCCACAACAAATTCAATCATCTCATCGTGCATTTTATCCGTATAATCGTCAAGAATTACCGCTATATCTATATCTGATTCTGATGTTGCTGTCCCGCGTGCGACAGAGCCGTATAATATTATTTCTTTGACATTTGGAACAGTGAATATATTGATTAGTTGTAGTGTAAGATCAGAAATGAGAATGTCTATGTTATTCATGGCACAGTCTCCTTGCTATTCTTTGTATCTTTAAGCCATTTATAATATCCAGAAAGAACTTTTTGTTTGCCGACACAGCCAATGTGCCAACAGGAAGCAGCATAATGTACAGCTTGATTAAAGCGCCTAAATGAAACAAATTTTAACCTGACGTATGTGCTAGGCTGGCTCCTAATAATAAACAAGATGATGATAAATGGCTGAAATTTACAAAGCTAATTACATAGGAAAAGAATTTGAAATTAAATTGTCGTTAGCGCTTTTTTGTCGCATAGTTAATGGTTGTCTATTTAACGCTTTCGTTTTTATTATCAGGGTTATTAATGGGAATATAAACTACAATAGTTTTGGTTTTATCATTATAGCTATGTCTCTTTGTTTTGCAGTCTTTGTAATTTCGTTTAAACTCGCTGTAAAGCATTTCTTTTTCAGTGCAATCTTTTGAGTTAATACTATTGATATCATTATCATAACAATCAGGACAAACGAAAAATTCTTCGTATTTTCTTAGTTGATGTTTATGTTCTTTTGTTTTACCGTAAAGTTGTATGGTACCAGTGTGTCCACAGCTGTACGTAACAGTATATTTCATTCTACATACCTCGCTTTCATGTATACGGATAATAAAAAAAGCACCTGTCAAGCTCGACAGATGCCACTGGCTCACACAGCCAGGCACGACCTCAACGCATATGCGAAGCTACCCGTGCAACTAAGTAAATTATATCATCAGAAGATATTAAGAGCAAGAGTATTTTGGGCACATTAAAGTATCCTATTTGCCTCTAATTATGTTAGTAAAATCAGAGATATTATCCATTTTAAAGGCTTTGAGAGTTACTAAAGAAGATTTGAGCCAGGTAATCTTAGATAACTCCTGGACGAGCATGTAAAGCAAGGCCAATTGATTTTTTGACGATGTGCATATATAAACATTATTTGTTAAAGGCTTAAATTGGAATTGAACCATTACATTACGTATATTACTTAAAGCTTCATCGTATGGTAGTGATAAATTTGTTTTGTCGAAATCTAAAATAATCGCATATGCAGATTGCAAAGATGGTAAATTCATAGTAGATAAACACCTCCGTTTGACTTCGTAATTTAAAGAATAGCGCAGCTGGCACAGTAAGTCAAGAGCTTTTCAGCTGCGCTGCGTTTCGCTGAACTCTGCTCTATGACTAACTGCGTCAGCCACGCTGATGATTTGGGCATCTTAAAATAAAAGGAGATGTCTAAAAATGGACTATTATGGATTAAATTTAACAACACCAACAATTCCAAAGGTTGGATTTAGCGAAGCAAGGAAGAGTTATGAGCTACAAAAGAGAGAAGAAGCGTTTATGAATTTTAATAGATGTACTAGAAATAGATTTATTAGGGAACGGTTATATTATCGGCAATATGGGATATGTCCTTATTGTGGCAAGCAGCTGCCTTATTATATTCAAGGTGTATGTGTACATCACATTAATTATTTGAGGTGTTGTTGCATACCAAATGAAAAAATTAAAGTTAATATCCCGCATAACGGCAATCGGTGTAGCGAAACAGTACCAAATTGTGAGTGGTGTTTTTTTAGGTTTCCAAACGAAGCCGCGGAATGTCTAAAGAGACTGGTATTATTGCATACTGAGTGTCATAAAATATTGCATGCGCAAGGAAGAGATAACATATAAAAAGATATGTGTAAATCGGTAATGCCATGATATGGTATCAAGAGTTTATATTAGGGGGCGTTCGAAAATGTACACATTACGGAACTTATAAAAACCATGGACAAACACGTTCGAAAATGTTAGTATTAGCTTATGAGAACGTTCAACTTTTTTTAAAAACTTTTAGGAACGGAGGAGTTAGTTTGGCTAATATCGCTTATATCAGAGTCAGTGCTCAAGACCAAAATACTGGACGACAACACCAGTGTTTTGATAATGCGCATATAAATCTGGACAAGATTTTTGAAGAGAAAGTTAGCGGTAAAAATATTACCGATAGACCGCAGCTAAAGGAAATGATGGCATATTTGCGCGAAGGTGATGTTTTATACATCGAGAGCATAAGTCGCTTGGCTCGTAGCACTAGTGACTTTTTGAATATGATGAAAGCTTTGAGTGCTAAAAAAGTTAGCGTTGTTAGCATAAAAGAAAATTTTAATACGTCAACACCACAAGGAAAATTTGCTTTGACTATGTTTGCAGCCTTATATGAACTTGAAAGAGATAGTATAAAGGAGCGTCAACGTGAAGGTATTAACTTATGCCTTGCTGAAAACAGACCTTACGGAAGACCAAGGGTCAAGCTTAGCAATACATTTCCTACTAACTATAAACGTTGGAAGTCTGGGAAGATAACAGCTGTGGAATTTATGAGGCTAGAGGGCTTAGCGAAAACTACTTTTTATAAAATGGTGAAAAATTTCGAGAAGGCAAATCTGGATAGACAGATTTTGGCATAGTAAACAGGTATATTTTTTATAAGGTGGAGAAGATTTTAGCCGTATAGGGAGGATATTTGTATGATTACAGGTGTGATTAAAAATAAGATTGATAAAATTTGGGAAGATATTTGGGCTGGTGGTCTCACTATGCCGTTTAAGGTTATAGAGCAGATTACATATCTGATGTTTATTCGTAAGCTGGATGAGAAGGAAATCGACAACGAAAAGCGAGCTAATTCATTGAGAAGACGTAATCCTAATGCTAAGGTGGAAATGATTTTTCCTCAAACTGCTTCTGGACAAGGGATGCGTTGGAGTAATTTTAAAACCGCCGATCCGGAAGTTATCTTTAATACTATAAGAATAAAGGTTTTCCCGGCTATTAGAGAAATGAAGTATGGCCAAGTGCCAGATGTCAATGAAATTGGTAAAATTATACCCATTCCTGATGATCCTAATAAAGGCCAGAGCATTCAAAGTGCATTTTCCAAATTTATGAAAGACGCTTTATTCGAATTGCCGACACCAGAGGTTTTAGTAAAGGTTATTACAGGATTAGATGATCTTTACCAACATGATATTGGTGAATTGGATATGCAAGGCGATCTTTACGAGTACATGTTGAGTAAAGCTGCTTCTTCGGGTACGAATGGTCAATTCCGTACGCCTAAGCATATTCGTGATATGATGGTTGCTCTTATTGATCCGAATCCTGATGATACTATTTGTGATCCTGCTTGCGGCACGGCCGGCTTTTTGATTTCGTCTGCTGAACATATTCGTGCTAAGTATGGCGAGCGAATGACTGACGACCAATGGGAACGCTTTAATAGTACGACATTTTCAGGCTTTGATACGGATAATAGTATGCTGCGCATAAGTGCTATGAACTTAATGCTGCATGGCATTACCCATCCTGAGCTTGATTATAAGAACAGTGTATCTGAGAAGAACGATATTGATAGCGAGTATACTGTTTGCTTGGCAAATCCTCCGTTTAAGGGTACTGTAGACGCAGAGACGATCAGCACTAGCTTAAAGGCTGTTACCAATACCAAGAAAACGGAATTGCTTTTTTTAGCGCTTTTCCTGCGTATGCTGAAAAAGGGTGGTCGTTGTGCCTGCATTGTTCCTGATGGCGTATTGTTTGGCAGTTCTAAAGCTCATAAAGCAATGCGTAAGGAATTGATAGAAAACCATGTTTTACAGGCTGTTATTTCCATGCCATCAGGCGTATTTAAACCATATTCAGGTGTTTCTACAGCAATTCTTTTATTTATGAAGACTGGTACTGGTGGCACTGAAAATGTATGGTTCTATGATATGGAAGCTGATGGTTACAGCCTAGATGATAAGCGTAATGAGGTGAAGGAGAATGATATTCCTGATATTATTACCCGCTTCCATGATTTAGAAGCAGAAAAAGAGCGAGAGCGTACCGAAAAGAGCTTCTTTGTAGCGAAACAGGAAATCATTGACAATAATTATGACTTATCTATTAACAAGTACAAGAAGGTTGAGTATGTACCTGTTGAATATCCGCCGACAAGTGATATTATGGCAGAATTAAATAGAATTGAAGTTGAGATTGCTAATGGGTTAAAAGAGCTGGAGGCTATGTTGTAATATGCTGAACTTTAATGACATATTCGTAGATAATACCAAATATGGAATGAAAATTCCTAAAGAAAAGTACCTTTCTGTTGGATTATATCCGGTGATTGATCAAAGTAAGGAACAAATAGCAGGATATACTGATGAGTCAGAAGGGATTTATTGTGATGTTCCAGCAATTATATTTGGAGATCATACGCGTATAATAAAGTACATTGATGTTCCTTTTTTTCTTGGTGCTGATGGAACTAAGTTGTTGAAGATAAAGGATAAAGCTACTTTTAATTGTAAGTATCTTTATTATGCGTTATCTAATACAAGAATTCCTGATACTGGCTATAATAGACATTTTAAATGGTTGAAGGAGCTTAGCTTTGATATTCCATCAATAGAAAAGCAGAGAGAAATAGCTGATGTAATGGATATGATTGTAAATTTAGAAACTCTAAGAAAAAAGCAGCTCGAAAAACTTGAGTTACTTCTCAAATCACGGTTTGTAGTGGATTTGGAGGAGGTAGCATGAAAGTAAATTTATGCGATATTTGCGATTTTCAAGGTGGTTCGCAGCCTCCCAAAAGTCAATGGACTACTTTGCAGCAAGACGGCTATATACGTATGTTGCAAATAAGAGATTTTACACAACCAGGTAAAGTAAAAGCAGAATATGTAAAACTGACTAATACAACAAAATGTTGCCTTAAAGATGATATTCTTATAGCAAGGTATGGAGCTTCGTTAGGTAAAATTCTTACTGGATTATCAGGAGCCTATAATGTTGCAATGACTAAAGCAGTTCCGAATGAAGCGATTATTTCAAAAAATTTTTTATACTACTTTTTGTGTTCTGATACATTTCAAAATTGTATATTAAATGTTGGGGTTCGAGCAGCTCAAGCTGGCTTCAATAAAGAAGATTTAAGTAACATTGAATTATATTGTCCAGACTTATCTATTCAAAATAAAATGTGTAAAATACTCGAATCGGTCGATGTTATGATTATTAAATCGAAATTACAACTGGATAAATTAGATTTGCTGGTTAAGTCACGGTTTATCGAGATGTTTGGTGATCCTGTAAGTAATCCTCATAAATTTACTAAAGTGCCTTTGTCGGAATTAGCTGATATTAAAATTGGTCCATTTGGCTCCTTACTCCATAAAGAAGATTATATTGAAAATGGTCATCCTGTAGTCAATCCATCTCATATAGTTAATGGCAACATAGTTGTAGATAGTAGGTTGACAATTTCTGATGAAAAATACGAGGAACTTGCAGCTTATAAGTTGGATATAGGTGATGTTGTTTTAGGGCGAAGAGGTGAAATGGGACGATGTGCAGTTGTCCCCCAAGAAGGCTTTTTGTGCGGAACAGGAAGCGTTATTATAAGGACTAAAGGCGAGGTAACATCAGACTATATTCAGCAAATAATTTCTTTTCCGACATTTAAGAGAACTATCGAGGATATGGCAGTAGGACAAACGATGCCTAATCTAAATGTCCCTATAGTATCTAATTTTCTTATTACCAAGCCACCAGTTGAGATACAAAAAAGATATTATGATTTTGTCGAGCAAGTCGACAAATCGAAATTGGCAATCCAGCAAAGCTTAGATGAATTGGAAACATTAAAGAAATCGCTCATGCAGCAGTATTTTGGTTAATTAGTGAAGACTTTTTACCGTCTAAATTTTTATATGTGGTTGAAGGAGGACGGTTGAAAGGATAGAGAACTAATGAACGATGAAATTATTACTCAGATTTTGAGGAAGATGTTGCCGTATTTAGAAAATGAGCAGATGAAGATTTTGCAGGAGATTTTGCAACACTCTTTTTATGGGTTGCAGATAAGCAGGGTTGAAGGCTATATTAAGCAAGAAGAAAATGTTGAAAATAGTGAGCTGCTGCAGAAGTTTATTGCTTCCAAAAGAGTGGAGGGATGTAGTGAAAAAACGCTACATTATTATGAGAGCACAATCGTTAAAATGTTTGCCTTGTTGGATAAGCATGTGTATAAAATACGGACTGATGATTTAAGGCAATACCTTGCGGATTATCAAAAGCTCAATAAGTGCAGCCAAGCTAACATAGATAACATTCGTCGAATTCTTTCTAGTTTTTTTGGATGGCTTGAGGATGAAAATTATATTCTTAAAAGCCCCGTAAGGCGTATTCACAAAATAAAGACGGACAAAACCGTGAAAGAAACCTATACGGATGAAGCGTTAGAAGAATTACGTGATCATTGTACTTGTCTTAGAGATTTAGCTTTAGTTGATATGCTTGCTTCAACTGGCATGCGTGTTGGAGAACTAGTGAAACTGAATAGAGCGGATATTAATTTTGATAATAGAGAATGCATTGTCTTGGGCAAGGGCAGGAAAGAACGCCTTGTATATTTTGATGCCAGAACTAAAATTCATCTAAAATCATATCTTGCTGAACGCCAGGATGATAATGAGGCGTTGTTTGTATCGTTATTGGCTCCGCACAATAGATTGAACATCAGTGGTGTAGAGATAAGACTACGTAAGTTAGGACGAACATTAGGGATTAATAAGGTACATCCGCATAAGTTTAGGCGTACTTTGGCTACTAGGGCCATTGATAAAGGGATGCCAATAGAACAAGTACAACGCCTGTTAGGTCATTCAAAAATTGATACAACCATGGAATATGCTATGGTAAATCAGAATAACGTAAAAATATCTCATAGAAAATACATATGCTAAAAATATAATGGCTATATTACTTAGGCTACTGTTTTCAAATCACGGTTTATCGAGATGTTTGGTGATCCTATTAGAAATGATAAAGAGTTGCCAATTGAACCATTGGGTAAGCATATAGAACTTTTAGGCGGATTTGCTTTTAAGAGTACAGGCTTTGCTAAGGAAGGAATACCTGTACTTCGTATTGGAAATATTAATGCAGGATATTTTAGGCCTGATAATTTGCCGTTCTGGAAATACGACAAAGTGTTGGATAGATATTTATTGTATCCGGGGGATTTAGCTATTTCACTTACAGGCACTGTTGGGAAAGATGATTATGGCAATATTTGCAAACTTGGCAATGATTACCCGCGATATTATTTAAATCAGAGGAATGCAAAGTTAGTTCTAAAAGAAACAGTATTACCAGAGTTTATAACAGCACTGCTAAAAAACAAAAAAGTTAAAGATAAAATTATTAATACTGGAGTTGGTGTTAGACAGGCAAATATATCTAATAAATCAATTCTTGAATTAGAAGTGCCAATACCTAATCTAGTTGGGCAAAACCAATTCGCTTCTTTTGTTATGCAAGTCGACAAATCGAAATTTGTTGTTACTGCTAATTTTCAATAAACTAGAAACTCTCAAAAATTTACTCATAAAGCAATACTTTAACTAATAAGGGGATGACAATATGGCTAATTTCTCATTTTTAGAAGGACAGAAAAACTATAAAATGTTTGCTTCAGCAGCAATTGAAGCAGAAAAAGTTTATACTTCTAGTCCTGCTATGTGTGCTATTGGCTGCCGGAAGGCTTTAGAATTGGCTGTGAAGTGGGTTTATGCAGTAGATAAGACCATAGATATGCCTTATCGCGATAATCTGCAGTCTTTGATCCATGAGCCTTCATTCAAAGACGCTTTAGGCGAGGATATCTGGAAGAAGCTACCTTATATTATTAAGCTTGGGAATTTAGCTGTACATACAGGAAAAAATGTGAGTCCGCAAGAGGGAATTTTCAGTTTGAAGGGCTTATTTGAGTTTGTTCAATGGATTGATTACTGTTACGGAGACAGATATGAGGAACGGACTTTCAACGAACAAGATGTTCCTATTCAGCACGTTGAGCTGGATATTGAAAAAATTAAAAAGCAAGAAAGCCTGGTTGTAGCTAAAGACGCACAGATTAAGGCTATGGAGCAGAAACTTGCTGATATGGCTGATGCCCTTGCTAAAGCTAAAGCAACTAATGTAGAGCAACGCAGCTTCAGCTCTGAGGGGATTTCGGAGTATGAAACACGTAAGCGCTATATTGATTTAGATCTTAAGCTGATGGGCTGGACCTTTAAAGGAGAAGCTGGATATAACGTAGTCGAGGAATATGAAGTCAATGATATGACTAATGTTCCTGGGCAGAAAGGCTTTGTAGATTATCTGCTTTTTGGTGATAATGGGTTACCTTTAGCTGTAGTTGAAGCCAAAAGAACTTCTTTAGATCCGAAAAAAGGAAAGAAGCAAGCTGAGCTTTATGCTGATTGTATTGAAAGAAAGTTTAAACGTAGACCTTTTATCTTCTATACTAATGGCTTTGAAACCTATTTTTGGGATGATGTGTCAATGCCGGAGAGGTTAGTAAGCTCTGTCTTTAGTAAAGAAGATCTGGAAAAGCTTATGAATCGTCGTGCGTCAGCTGTCGATCCAGGAACAATCCAAATTGATGAAAATATTAGTGGACGACATTATCAGATAGAGGCAATCCGTGCCGTCTGTGACGGATTACGCAATAAAAGTCGAAGACATTTACTTGTAATGGCTACTGGTACAGGTAAAACTAGAACTGCTGCTAGCTTGACGGATGTTATGTCTAAAGCTGGACAGGTTACCAATGTACTGTTTTTGGCTGACCGTAGAGCTTTGGTTAGACAGGCTAGGGATGCCTTCAAAGATTATTTACCTAAAATGCCGCTGTGTAATTTATGCGAGAATAAGCAGGATTTTAACTCCAGAATAGTATTTTCTACGTACCCGACTATGCTGGGTGCTATTGATGATACAAAATCAAAGAATGGTAGCCTTTTATATACACCGGCACATTTTGATATGATAATTATTGATGAAGCACACCGTAGTATTTTCAAAAAATACAAGGTTATCTTTGACTATTTTGATGCAATTCTGGTTGGATTGACAGCTACGCCAAAGACCGAAGTAGATAAAAATACCTATGAGTTCTTTCAAATGGAAGATAACGTACCGACATTTGCTTATGAATATGATACAGCAGTAAAAGAAGGGTATCTTGTGCCATATTATAACTATGAGGTAAAATCAAAGTTTGTAAGCGAAGGTATTGATTATGATCAGCTGTCAGATGATGATAAAAAGCGTTATGAAGATGATTTTACCGAAGATGGGACTAATGATATGCCTGAATATATTGCCGAAGGGTTAATAAATAAAATAGTATTTAACCGTGGCACTGTTGACAGGTGTATTACTGATCTTATGGAGCGAGGTATTAAAATCAACGGTGGAGATAAGCTGGGCAAGAGTATTATTTTTGCTGCCACAAAAGAACATGCAAGATATATAGTTGAGCGTTTTGACAAATTATATCCACAATATGCTGGACATTTTGCTTCTGTTGTAGTATGTGAGGATGATTACGCACAGAGCATTATTGATGACTTTAAAGTGCCCGATAAGAATCCTTTTATTGCGGTATCTGTTGATATGATGGACACAGGTATAGATGTTCCTGAGCTTGTAAATCTTGTGTTTTTCAAAAAAGTTCACAGCAAAACTAAATTTTGGCAGATGATTGGTCGTGGTACTCGGCTTTGTGAAAATTTGAACTGTGTAGATTCCCAAAATGGGGAGTATGAAGACAAAAAGTATTTTTTTATCTTCGATTATGGGCAGAATTTTGAGTTCTTCAGAGCTAAAAAGAATGGCGTTGAGGGCAACAAGATTATATCGTTAACTGAAAGCATCTTCATTAAACAGATAACGTTGATAAAAGCAATGCAGGAGCCTGTCTTTGGTGAAGAAAAGTATCAGGCATTCAGAAATGAGCTTATTGATATTGTTGTTAGGCAGATACTAGCGCTTAATAAGCAGTCTGTTGTTGTGCGCTTGAAGCGTAGATATGTAGAGGCCTATAACAGTAAAGAGGCATTCCGGTACCTTAGCAGTGAAGCTGTTGGAGAGCTTTGTAAAGAGATTGCACCATTAGTATATAACGAAGAACAAGATGAGTACGCAAAACGCTTTGACAACTTTATGTATGGCTTGATGATAGCATTTATTGAGAAACGTAACTCTTTTAATACTTGTAAAAATCAGCTAACGAAGACAGCGGAAATGTTAGAGGGAAAGTCTGGCATACCTCAAGTTAAGAATAAGTTGCCTGAAATTAAGCTGATCCAGAGCGATGAATACTGGAAGGCTAATGACATTTTGCTGTTCGAGAATACGAGGAAAGAACTGCGTGACCTTATTCAACTGCTGTATGATGGTAGGAAAACTAAAATAATCAAAACCGTTCTTACTGATCCTATTGTGGAGATGAAGGAAGGGGAAGTACTGCCTATAGTACAGGATTTTGAGAACTATAAGAAAAAAGTTAACCGTTATATTGAAGAAAACAAAGACAGCCTGGCTATTTTTAAGCTTACGCATAATAAACCAATTACTGATGCGGAATTACATGAACTGCAGAATGTTTTTCTAAAGCAATTAGGAAATGAAGCAGATTATAAGAGAGAGTTTAAGGATACTCCTATTGGTATTTTGGTGCGTAATGTAGCTGGTATGGATAAGGAGTCAGTTAGGGATGCTTTTACAAGCTTCATCAATAGCCAAAAGCTTAACCAGAATCAAATAGTGTTTGTAGAGAAACTGATTGATTATGTTTGTGCTAATGGATATGTAAAAACAGATGAAGTATTAGAAAAAGCACCGTTTGACAAGCCCAAGACAATATACAACATTTTCGAAGGGCCGCAGCTCGATGAAATCTTCGATATTATTGATAGCTTCAAGAGGACTGCGATGGTAGAAGATGTTGCCGGTTGAGATGAAATGAGTAGATAGTATACAATTTACTATACAACAACAGCTTAAAACGGACGTAAAAAGTGGAGGGAATAAACAATTTGGATGCTATTTTGATAAAACAATTAAAAAATACATACAAAATATACGTGTATCAATGGTTGTAATCCAATAAGATAACTCCTAAGCGGTAGGTCGCCAGTTCGATTCTGGCCGGGATCACCAGTAACCATGCGGTTTTCCAAATTCTGGAAAGCCGCTTTTTTCGTTTCCGCACCTTATTGACACCTTATTTTCAAATTTAGATGAAAATAAGGTATTTTTTGGTAAGTGTGTTTTTACGGTTGTCTATTTGATGCTTGCGCATTAACGTAAAAAGAAAGTTTACAACATGATATGCAAAAATGGAGTAAGGAAGAATTTGTTGATTTTATGATACAATTAAATCAACGTTATACATGGATGTGGTAATATTACTTGAAAATAACTTGCCCCTTGGCAGTTCATGCCAAGGGGCGTAGCAGCAAATCTATTATTTCAGATACGGAAGCAGCTTTTCTATTAGGCGATATACCTCTGTTCCCGGCGTGGATTGAGAAGCCTTCTTGCCTTTATTAATATTGGCAAGCTTCTTGGCATTGCTAATAGCCTGCTCCATATAAGGTTCCAAAAGCTGGTACATATCAGACCTGTTTTTCTTATATTCACTTGTGTTTAATTTGGCCAGGCATGAACTGAGCTTTGCCCAATATTCCTGACGATGTAAATTTGAGTGAATAAATGAGAAATGCAGCAGGAACCATAGTTCAATGCATTGATTTGACCAAAGCGCGTGATAAGTAGTTTCTTCGTTACTATAAGTACGGCAAAGGTCGACAACCTTATCAATGTTTTGCGCAGGAAAATCGTCAGTATCATAGACAATCCATACGTGCTTATAGATATTGGAGCTTTTGGCAACTTTTTGTTTTACTTTCTGTAAAAGGTTGAGAGTATTATCACCTACACCGATGATATCTAACTGCACTCTGTCGTGATATTTGCTGTTGATAGTGTTTTTGACACCTTGGAAGTAAGCCGGCTCTGTGCTTATGCCCTCGGTAGTTATAAGATGATACTCAGGCTGAATCTTTTTGGGAGTGTCACGTCTGGGTTTAAGCCAGGATTTCTTCAAGTCGCCTTTTTTCGGAGGTTTTAAGCTCATTGCCATTCACCATCCTTCAGCATATTCTGCAAGTATGGGTCTGCGCCGTAACGTCCTTCAAGATACTGCTTGTCATAAGCTGCGGTATTGTTGATACGCTCGTTATTTTCTTTGCGAATCTCATAGAGCGAGTACAGCTCACTGCTGTGGTTATCTCCTTCAGCGGCAAACCAAATCTCGTCACGGCGGTAAACAGTGTTTTTCATAGTTGCTATATCGTGAGAGGTGAAGATTAGTTGCGCTCCATGCGTATTTAGCTTAGGATTTTTAAACAGAGCTATGATGTAACGCAGCAGCTTCGGATGAAGATTGGCATCTAATTCGTCAATAACTGCTAGCCGGCCTTCTGCTAAAGCAATCAGTAGTATCGGCAATGCTGCAATGAGCTTTTTAGTACCATCGGATTCATCTTTATAGGATAACTCGTAGGTTTTTCCATGCAGTGTTCTTTGCATGATGAGTTGTTTGCTATCGTTGTCGTAGCGATAGCCGTTGATGTCAATACCCATGTCATTTAAAGCACTGATAATTTGCCGGCATATGGTTTTGTTATTAGACAGCATTATCTGTAATTCAGCTTCAGGATTAGCATAGCTGCGGATAATGCAGCTTTCAAGCCATTTTTGAGCGTCATTGATAGCAGGGATATCATAGTTGATTGCCAAGAACGATAAGTAGGGCATCTTTGGATTTACATCTCTATTTATTGATGCTTTATTTATACTGGAGCCTAAAGTAATAACTTTTTCTTCTCGGTCAAAAACATGGGCGGTGCGTTTGCCGCCTATTTTTTTTCTGTCCAGTGCTTCGGCAATGATTTCATCATGAAGCATAGAAAGGTAATAGCGGTACTCATATCCGTTGGTACGGAAGTAAAGTAGAAATTCTGTAGGCTCACTAGAGGTTTTTTCATCAAACAGGAAGGGCGTGCAAGATACTTTTTGCTGTACTATAAGCTTAGTACGAGTTTTTTCCATATCGTAGATAGGTTTTACTACGGTGGAGATAAGGCAGGTTAAAGCCTGCAGCATATTTGTTTTACCGCCACCATTAGGTCCATAGATAGCTGCTACGGGTAGAAGGTTACTAGCTGGCTTACAGTCAATAATATTTTCGGCAAACTCAGGTAGGTTAGCTGCCTGCATATCGAAGACAGTTTCATCTTTATAGGATCTGAAATTTTTAAATGAAAATTGGCAGAGCATGAAATCAACTCCTTTCATGCTCATTGTAACATTAAAAACGCCAAAAATCAATTTTATAAGCCTGTTTTAGAAAATATTTTACTGAAAATAGCATATAAAATCAAAAAATGGCGTTGTTAGCTGGAGCGTTATCTTCTTATATATTCCTTGATTACAAGTAAACTGAAGTTATATCTTTGCAGCAGTTCATTTATTGTGTTCTTTAGGTAAACTGTATCCTGTCAGATTAGAGGTAACTAGAGTCTGTCAAGATAGCTTACAGAGTTTAAAATGATAAGTAGTGTGAGCAGATAACACTAAAGGCGTTTTACCTGACTGCGGTAGAACGCCTTTAAAAATCCACGAATTACTTATTCACCTTCGCCATAAACTTTTCATTATCAATAATAAAACGCTCATGCGTACCCTTACCGATAACGCCCTTGCTGTCAGCAGCACTCACCTCAAAGGTCAGCTTGCGTCCGTCAACCGCAGTCAGCTTAGCGGTAGCGGTAACACTGTCGCCCATAGCGGTAGCGCGGTCATGTGTAATATTCAGGCTGATGCCTACACTGCCGCTGCCCTCCTCCAGATGAGCATTGACTGCGGCGCAGGCAGCCTCCTCCATCAGTGCGCACATAGCAGGAGTCGCAAAAACAGCCAAAGAGCCGCTTTTCATAGTAGCGGCAATATTAGCCTCGGTTACGGTTACGTTAGCGGTGCCGGTAAGTCCGGTATGTAAATTTGTCATGCTTAAAACCCTCTTTCAATAATCAAATCATACGCTTATATCATAAAGTATTATCGTTCTGCTGACAAGTCCTAAATGCAAGGATAAGAATTTTTTGTCTGTATATTGCAGGAATTGTTTGCCAAGCGCCGAATTATAATAATATAAACGAATTGAAATGATGGCTGGAGGTGTAGAACCATGGCTTTAGAATTTAACAAAACCTCGTATTTAAAGATTTATACAGGCGAGGATATTCTCTTTGAGGATATCCCGCTTTATAAAGCAATTTTGCGTGAAGCGCGCTCTTTGGGCCTTGCCGGCGGTACTGTTATCAAGGGTATCGAAGGCTATGCCAGCAAGGTGCGTGGTGTAGGACGTGCTGTCAGCACATTTATTAGCGGCAATGCCAATTTCCCGGTTATTGTGGAGCTGGTAGATAAAAAGGAAAACCTCGAAAAGATTCTGCCGTTTCTGGAAAAGAATGCAACCCATGCCTTAGTGGTGATGGGTGAGGCTGATTATCTGGTAACTGATTTTATGCGTAAGGCAGAGAGCTATAAGGATATCAACAACGGCTCGCCGGAGCCAAGCTACCTGCGTAAGCAAAAGGAACAACAGCAATAAGCTGATAAACCGCAGTTAAAAATTGAGGCTGCGGTTTTTTTATGGGATATGACGAGGAGGAGAATTTATGTATGATGTTGCCATTATCGGTGGCGGTCCTGCCGCAATTTTTGCAGCCTATGAGTTTGTGCTGAAGTATCCGCAGCTGAAAGTTATTATGCTGGAGGCTGGCAATACGATTGAAAAGCGCTTCTGCCCGTTGGCAGCCAAGAAGGTTGACCACTGTATTAACTGTAACCCCTGCAGTATTATGCGCGGCTTTGGCGGTGCCGGTGCTTTTTCGGACGGCAAATATAATTTTACGACGGAATTCGGCGGCTGGCTGAACGAATATCTGCCGGAGGACAAGGTTATCGAGCTGATTGATTATGTTGATGAGCTGAATTGCCGTCATGGTGCTCCCGGTGAATATTTTTCTACCAAGAACAGCAAAATAGGCGTGCAGGCGCTGAAATACGACCTGCATCTGCTGAACGCCAAGGTACGCCATCTGGGTACGGAAAACAACCTCGTGATTATGGAAAACATCCATAAGTTTTTGGAGGACAAGATTGAAATCCGCTGCAATACCGCGGTTGAAGAAATTTGCCGTCAGGAGGACGGAACATTCGTACTGGAGTTGAACAAGGGCGAGAAGGTGCCGTGCAAGTATCTTATTGCTGCTCCCGGTCGCGCTGGTGCGGAATGGTACACTGAGCAGTGCGCCAAGATGGGCCTTGATTTTATCAATAATCAGGTGGATATCGGCGTGCGTGTGGAGGTGCCGGCAGATGTGTTCAAGCATATCACCGACGAGGTGTATGAGGCAAAAATTTTGTACCGCACCTCGCTTTATAATGACGTTGTGCGTACCTTCTGCATGAATCCCTACGGCTATGTGGTAGCGGAAAACACGGACGGTATTATTACTGTTAACGGCCACAGCTACCGCGACCCCAAGATGCACAGCAAGAACACCAACTTTGCGCTTTTGGTGAGCAGCAAGTTTACCGAACCCTTCCATGAGCCGCTGAAGTACGGCAAGCGTATCGCTTCGTTCTCCAACATGCTGGGAGGCGGCGTGCTGGTACAGCGCTTCGGCGATTTGGTTAAGGGCAGACGCACGAATGAGAAGCGTATGCTTAAGAGCTTTACCAAACCGACGCTCAGTGCAACGCCGGGAGATTTAAGTTTGGTCTTGCCTAAACGCCATCTTGATGATATTATTGAAATGATTTATGCTTTGGATAAGATTGCTCCCGGTATGGCGAATGCGGATACGCTGCTTTACGGCGTAGAGGTAAAATTCTACAGCGCACGCCTGGAGCTGGACGGTAATCTGGAAACCAAGGTTGCTAATATGTTTGCGGTAGGCGACGGTGCCGGTATTACACGCGGATTATCGCAGGCGAGTGCCAGCGGGGTCTGGGCGGCGCGCGTCATTGGTGCCCGTGCCTGCGGACAGAAGAATTAAGGAAGGTGCTTTTTTAGATGAATTTTGAGTTTTTTGCGTTTCTGGTATTTATGTCTTTCGTTTCCTTTGCGGTAGCCTTTTTGGCTTATGGCATGGTAGTGCGCTTTATGGGTAAGGACGGCTTCCTCGCCCGCATGGGACAGATTATTCTGGTGCCTGCATGTATCGTTATCTATGACTTTATCACGATGGCTGCACCGCAGAGCTACCGTTATATTATCGGCAGTATTCCTCTGGTGCTGATTGCCGGCATTGCGATTTATTTCCGCTTTGTGAAGGGCGAAAATTTTGCCGAGGTTAAGGAGCAATCTCCTTCCGAGCTGGCAAAGCTGGCTGATGAACCGAAAAAGTTCAGCAAGAAATCTGCCCGCATCCACGAAAAAAGAAAAAATCGCGGCCGCGAGTAATTCAGGCAGGATTTTTTGCGCTAAAGCAGAATATATAACGTAAGAAGAAAAAAAGCCTCTTCTTGTAAAAAATATAATAAATAAATTACAACATGTGCATTATTATGGAGGTGCGTTGTTATGTTTAAAAAGATTCTTGTTCCTGTAGATGGCAGTGAAGGCTCCTGGAGAGCACTGGATACTGCTGTAGAGCTTGGCAAAAAGTTTGGCGGCGAACTGCATGTAATCAATGTAATCCAACCATATAATAATGCTGCTTTGCTGGCAGTGCCTCTGGATCACGCAACTGTAAGTCAGGGCAACAGTGAGCTGGAGAAAATCGGTGATAAGGTTCTCGAAATGGCGCAGGAGCGTCTGAGCACCTACGAAGGCGAAACCAAATTCAGTCTGGAGGTTGGCCATCCGTCCGAACGCATCATTGCTATGGCTAAAAAGACCGGCGCAGATGCAATTATAATCGGCAGCCGTGGCCTTTCCGGTATTGCTGAATTCTTCCTTGGCAGCGTAAGCTCTAAGGTTGCTCAATATGCAAATGTACCTGTGCTGATTGTAAAATAAAATGCTGAAACGCATTCTTGTACCTATTGACGGTACGGAGCATTCCTGGAGAGCATTGGAATATGCCTGTGAGCTTGTAAGCTATACGCGCGGCTCGCTGGTGGTTATGACGGTGTTTTCCGGCAGAATGAAACAGCATATTGTGGAATTTGGAAGCGATTGCCTGTATGCTCAGATGGGTGATGAGGTGCTTGATGCCGCACATGCGATTCTCAGCGGCAAGAACATTGACTGCACCTATTTGCTGGAAAACGACAACGATATTGCCGAAAGCATCCTGCGCGCGGTAGGTGAGCAGGATTGTGACGGTATTGTGCTGGGCAGCAGAGGCATGGGAGTTTTGGAAGGCTTGTTCCGCAATAGTGTCAGCAGCGTCATAGTGGAAAACGCTAATGTGCCTGTGACAATTGTTAAGTAAATATGCAAAAATTAACGAGTACGCCGGGGTTCGTCCTGTGCGTACTCGTTTTGTTATGCTTATAATTTGCTTTGGCTGATGAAGCCGAGAAACTCCTTGACGTAGCTTGGCAGCAGATAATTTTTGCGGTAGATGAGATAGAGGCTGCGTTCGGAAAAAGCCTGCGGCAGCTCGAAGGCCAGCAAACGTTTTTCCTGCAGAAAGTTGTGCGCCGCCTTTTCTGAGATAATGGAAATTCCCATACCGCCGGCGACAAGGTTTTTGATGGTTTCCTGATCGTTGACGCGGGCAATAATCTGCAGCTCGTCCTCGGAAATTCCGCTGTGCGCCAGAAAGTTGTCGGCCATTTTTTTGCTGCCGCTGCCCTTTTCGCGCAGAATCAGCGGCTCGCGTAAAAGCTCCGGCAGCACATTTTCCTTTTGCTGCTTATACTGCAGAAAATGCTCGTTGACCGGAGTTATGACTACCATGCGGTCCTTGCAGAAGGGCTGGCAGCAGAAGTCGCTGTCCTCGCAGCTCATGCCGATAAATCCAAGGTTGAACAGTCCGTCCTTCAGGCCGTTGATGATGCCTTGACTGTCGCTCTGGTGAATGATGAAGTAAATATCCTGATGCAATTTGCCGAAATCCGCCAAAAGCTGCGGCAGGATATAAGCTGAGGGGATGGTGGAGGCGCCGAGGTGGATGATGCGCCGGCTTTCGATGGAGCAGGCCTGAATCATGCGCTCCTTCAGCTCCAGAATATTCAGTGCGTATTCGTAAAGCTCGCGTCCCTTGGGTGTTATCTGCAGGCTTTTGGTGGTACGCAGAATGAGCTTGGTGTTAAGCTCGGTTTCCAACTGGTGAATGTGCGTGCTGACGGTGGACTGCGATACGAAGAGCCTGCCTGCAGCCTGCGTGAAGCTTTCCTCCTGCACTACGGTGACAAAGCTTTGCAGCTGTTTAAAGTCCATGGGCGAGCACCTCTTTCAATGCTTGCAGAGCAACATTGACTTCCTCTGCAGTATTGTTCCAACCGAAGGAAAAGCGCAGCGTACCCGTGGGATAGGTCCCGAGCGTTTTGTGGGCGTTGGGAGCGCAGTGCAGGCCTACGCGTGTGGCGATGGCGTATTTGTCTGCTAGGATGAAGGCCAGTTCTGCGATATCTGTTATATCTGTACTGATAGAAACAACACCTACGCGCTCGCTGCAGTCCCTTTTGCCGACAATGTGCAGCAGCTTTTGCGCTTCTAATTGCTGCAGTCCGTCTAAAAACTGCTGCGTAAGCGTAAGCTCATGCGTGCGGATTTTGTCGATTCCCTGCTGCTGCAGCCAGCTGAGGGAAGCATGCAGGCCGGCGATGCCCGGCAGGTTGAGCGTGCCTGCCTCAAATTTATCCGGCATGAAGCGGGGAGTATGCTCCGTATGGCTGAGGCTGCCGGTGCCGCCGACAATGAGCGGTGTTATTTCGTCAATCATGCTTTCACGCAGCACAAAACCGCCGATGCCCTGCGGTGCCAAAAGTCCCTTGTGCCCCGTAAAGGCGAGAGCGTCGATGTGCATTTCCTGCATGTTGATAGGAACAACGCCGGCGCTTTGCGCACTGTCGACGATGAATTTCAGCTTGTGCTTGTGGCAGAAGCTGCCGATTGCCGCCAAAGGCTGCAGCGTGCCGCAGACATTACTGGCGTGCGTCATGATGATAGCCTTGGTGTTGGGGCGCACAAGCTGCGGCAAAGCGTCTAAACGCAGTGCACCATCTGCGTCGCAGGGGATGCGGCTGAAGGTGATGGCATCGGTGGGAGCGTTGTCAGTCGTAAGCTCTGTGCCGATTTGCTGGAGCGGACGCATGACGGCGTTGTGCTCCATTGCGGTAACAAGCACATGGTCGCCGCTGTACAGCAGTCCTTTGATGATGATATTCAGGCTTTCGGTAATGTTCTTCGTAAAGATAACATTTTTGCTGTCCTCGCCGCCGAAGAAGCGGCAAAGCTGCTCGCGGGTGGCAAAAACAAGGTCCTCGCTGCTCGCAGCGCAGGTACCGCGGCTGATGTTGGTGCCTGCATGGGTAATATATTGATAAACTGCGTCAGCAACTGCCTGTGGCTTGGGAAAGGTGGTGCTGGCGTTGTCGAGATAAATTTGCTGCATTTTCCGTACCTCCTCATGTTACGCCTATTCTATCATATAATTATCTAAAAAGCTAATAAATCAATCAGCTTTATCTATAAATGATATTGGTATAAGCATGTGGGCTATGATATACTTTTGTCGAAGAAATATTTTGGGGAGGCTTTTTATGAAAAATGAACAAGTAACGATTGTTGCGACAGGCGCTGTTATCGGCCTGCTGGCAGCAATGCTGGCGTTTTTCGGCAATCCGGCCAACATGGGCCTGTGTATTGCCTGTTTTTTGCGTGATACTGCCGGTGGCTTGGGCTTGCATGCTGCCAAGGCTGTGCAGTACATCCGTCCGGAAATCAGCGGTCTGGTGCTGGGCGCCTTGGCTGCAGCTTATATGCACGGAGAATTTTCGCCGAAGGGCGGCAGCTCTCCGCTGACGCGTTTTGTATTGGGCTTTTTTGCGATGATCGGCTGTCTGATGTTTTTGGGCTGCCCGTTCAGAATGCTGCTGCGTATTGCCGGCGGTGATTTGAACGCTGTTGTCGGCCTTGTTGGCTTTGCGGCAGGCATTTATGCCGGCATTTTCTTTCTGAACCGAGGCTACAGCCTGAAGCGTACCTATAAGATGACGGCAGCGGAAGGCAGCATTATGTCGGTGATTGCCGTTGTACTGTTGGTGTTGCTCGTTGCTGCACCGGCCTTCATCCACTTTACCAAGGCGGGCGGCGGCCCCGGTGCCAAGCATGCGGCTGTTGCTGTGAGCCTGATTGCTGCAGTGGCCGTCGGTTATCTTACGCAGCGAACACGCTTCTGCATGATTGCCGGTATCCGCGATTTTATTCTCTTTAGAGAAACTAAAATGCTGTGGGGCTTTGTGGCTGTTGTTGCGGCAGCTGCTGCCTGCAATGTTGTGCTGACCTCTGTAACAGGCGGTGCCTTTTTCAAGGTGGGCTTTGCAGCGCAGCCTATTGCGCACACCGATGCGCTGTGGAACGTGCTGGGACTTTTCTTGGCGGGTTTTGCCTGCGTACTCTTGGGCGGTTGCCCGATGCGTCAGCTGGTGCTGTCCGGCGAAGGCAACTCCGACAGCGCAGTAACTCTGCTGGGCTTTATCGTGGGTGCGGCCTTTGCGCATAACTTCGGCCTGGCCTCCAGCGGGAACGGTCCCACTGCCAACGGTCAGATTGCTGTTGTTATCGGTATTGTTGTTGTTACTGCGATTGCTTATCTGAATACATATAAAAAGTGAGGAAACGCTATGAAAACTATTGATGCAAGAGGACTTTCCTGTCCCGAACCTGTTATCCTGACGCGTCAGGCGATGATGAGCGGCGAGGCTGCTTATGAGGTAATCGTGGATAACAATACCTCCAAGGAAAATGTAACACGCTACGCACAGCATCAGGGCTATAAGGTTGCGGTGACGGAGCAGGACGGCGAATTTACTCTGTCCCTGAGCAAATGATGCAGTACATCGCAACTTTCTTTTCGCACTTCGGTGCGGTGCGCTTTCAGCATCTTTGCGCGGAGCGCGGCTGGCAGGCGCAGGTTCGCCCCGTGCCGCGCAGCCTGAGCAGCAGCTGCGGCACCTGCGTTTTTTTTAAAACAGAGGCGCTGGAAGATGCAGCGTCTTTGCAGACACCGGAGCTGGAGCAGATAGTGCGTGAGCGGGAGAATGGCTACGAGGTTTTGTATACTGCTGCCGAATAAGCGGAGGTTTGAGCTATGGAAAACGAAGTAAAGCTGACGAAGCTGGCGAGCTGTGCGGGCTGCGGTGCCAAGGTGGGTGCCGGTACGCTGTGCAATTTGCTGGAGGGCTTTCAGTCACATTATGATCCTAATCTTTTGGTAGGCTACGATAAAAGCGATGATGCCAGCGTTTATCGTGTGAGTGACGAGCTGGCGATTGTGCAGACAACGGATTTCTTTCCGCCGATTGTCGACGATCCGTTTATGTACGGACAGATTGCGGCGACGAACGCTCTGAGTGATGTTTATGCTATGGGCGGTGAACCGAAGCTGGCGCTGAATATCATGTGCATTCCCGAGAAAATGGACAAGGCAACCGTGCAGGAGATTTTGCGCGGCGGTTATGCCAAGGCCTATGAAGCAGGTGCAATTATCACCGGCGGCCACACCATTCACGGCGCCGAGCCGATTTACGGCTTGGCGGTGACAGGCTTTGTGAAGCCTGAAAATGTGTGGACGAACAGCGGCGCGCAACCCGGTGACGTACTGCTGCTGACGAAGCCCTTGGGCGTTGGCATTCTGACGACGGCGGCAAAGGCCGGCTTAGTAGAGCAGGAGCTGCTCGACAAGCTGTATGTGCAGATGAGTACGCTCAATAAATATGCACATGATGTGCTTGTGAAATACAGCGTGCATGCCTGCACCGACGTGACAGGCTTTGCGCTTTTGGGCCACAGTCTGGAGATGGCGCAGGGCAGCGGCGTTACTGTGCACCTGAAGGCGCAGGCTGTGCCCTATCACGAGGAAGCATACGAGATGGCGGACATGGGCTTTATCCCTGCCGGCGCCTACCGTAACCGTGATTTTGCCGAAGCAGGTGTGCGTGTTGTGGGAGCTGTCGCGCGTGCGCTGCAGGATATTTTTTACGACCCGCAGACGAGCGGAGGCCTGCTGTGTGCTGTTCCTGCGGCGGAGGCGGAAGCTTGTCTGGCAGAGCTGCGGGTTGTTGCTCCGAGCACGCGGATTATCGGCTATGTGACCGAAAAGCTTGACAGTGCGATTTATCTGGAAGCATAAATATTTTCAAGATGCTGCTTAACCGGCGGCATCTTTTTTCACATTTTATTTACGCAAAAATGCTGTATACATTTATGCAGATATTTTACAAATAAGGCTGAGTAGTGTATACTAATTATATGAACCGGAAAGTTTTTCCTGTAAAAATTAAGGTCAAGTAATTTTGTGATTTCAAGAAAGAAGGGAATCCAATGGTAAAAATGAAAACAATGGACGGCAACACAGCTGCTGCGTATATTTCCTACGCATTTACCGATGTTGCTGCAATTTATCCTATTACTCCGTCCTCACCGATGGCTGAGGTTGTCGATGAATGGGCTGCCCAAGGCAAAAAGAACATTTTCGGGCAAACCGTTAAGCTGATGGAAATGCAGTCCGAGGCAGGTGCCTCCGGTGCAGTTCACGGCTCTCTGCAGGCAGGTGCGCTGACTACTACCTACACTGCATCTCAAGGCTTGCTTTTGATGATTCCTAATATGTATAAAATGGCCGGCGAGCTGCTGCCCGCAGTTTTCCACGTTTCCGCACGTGCACTGGCAACAAGCTCTCTGTCTATCTTCGGTGACCACCAGGATGTTATGGCTACCCGTCAGACTGGCTTCGCATTGTTGGCTGAAGGCAGCGTACAGGAGGTTATGGATCTGGCAGGCGTAGCACATCTGAGTGCTATCAAAGGCCGTGTACCGTTCCTGAACTTCTTCGACGGCTTCCGTACCTCTCACGAAATCCAGAAGATTGAGGTTATGGATTATGCTGATCTTGAAAAGCTGCTGGATAAGGATGCGGTAGATGCATTCCGTAAACGCGGCCTGAACCCGGATAATCCTGTTATCCGCGGCACCGCACAAAACCCGGATATTTACTTCCAGACCCGCGAGGCTGTTAACACCTATTACAATGCTCTGCCGGAAATCGTAGAGGATTACATGGGCGAAATCAGCAAGCTGACCGGCCGTGAATATCATCTGTTCAATTATTACGGCGCTGAGGATGCAGAAGATATCATCATCATCATGGGCTCTGCTTCCGAAACTGTCCGCACTGTTGTTGAAAAGCTCAACGCAGAGGGCAAAAAGGTTGGCGTACTCGTAGTTCACCTGTATCGTCCGTTCAGCATCGAGCACTTTATGGGCGCAATTCCGCAAAGCGTAAAACGCATCGCTGTACTGGACCGCACCAAAGAGCCGGGCGCTTTCGGCGAACCGCTGTATCTTGATGTACGTGCTGCCTTCTATGCAAGCGACCGTAAGCCTATGATTATCGGCGGCCGTTACGGCTTGGGCTCCAAAGATCTGCTGCCCGGCGATATCGTAGCTGTATTCGATAATCTGGCAAGTGCAGAACCGAAAAACAACTTCACCATCAGCATCACTGATGACGTAACCAATACCTCTCTGCCGTGCGTCGCAGGCATTGACGTAACTCCTGCAGGCACTAAGGGTTGCAAATTCTGGGGCTTGGGCAGTGATGGTACTGTCGGCGCCAACAAGAGTGCTATAAAAATCATCGGTGACCATACTGATATGTATGCTCAAGGCTACTTCTCCTATGACAGTAAAAAATCCGGCGGCGTAACTGTTTCCCACCTGCGCTTCGGTCATACCCCGATTATGGCACCGTACCTGATTGATGCCGCTGACTTTGTAGCTGTGCACAATCAGTCCTATGTTCATAAATACGATGTAACCGCAGGCCTGAAAAAAGGCGGCACCTTCCTGCTGAACTGCAACTGGAGCGCTGAGGACCTCGACGCACAGCTGCCCGGTCAGCTCAAACGCTACATCGCTAAGAACGATATCAAATTCTACATCATTGATGCTGTAAAGATTGCTCAGGAAATCGGTCTGGGCGGCCGCATCAACATGATTATGCAGTCTGCTTTCTTCAAGCTGGCTGATATTATTCCTCTGGCTGACGCTGTTAAATACCTGAAGGATGCTGTTGAGCATTCCTATGGCAAGAAGGGCCAGAACATTGTCGACATGAACAATGCTGCTATCGACAAAGGCATTGATGCTATTGTTGCCGTTGATGTTCCCGCAAGCTGGGCTGAGGCCGGCGATACTGCTGCCGAAGCTGCAACCGGCAACGAATTTGTTGACAAGCTGCTCGTTCCGATGAACAAGCTGGAGGGCGACAAGCTGCCGGTAAGCGCTTTTGCTGATTATGCAGACGGCACCTTCCCGAGCGGTACTGCTGCTTACGAAAAACGCGGCATCGCTATCGACGTACCGGAATGGCAGATGGACACCTGTATCCAATGTAACCAGTGCGCCTTCGTTTGCCCGCATGCTGCTATCCGTCCGGTTCTCATGACTGAGGAAGAAGCTGCCAAGGCTCCGGCAACTCTGCCGAGCAAGCCTGCTATCGGCGCTAAAGGCCTGATGTTCAGCATGAGCATCTCCCCGCTGGATTGCACCGGCTGCGGCAACTGCGCTCAGGTATGCCCGGCTCCGAAAGCCAAAGCTCTCGTTATGAAGCCGCTCGATACTCAGCTGGATAAAGTTGCTGCATGGGAATACAGCCAGAAGGAGGTTGCTCCGAAGGCAAATCCGCTCAACAAGAAGACCATGAAGGGTATTCAGTTCGAGCAGCCGCTGCTTGAGTTCAGCGGTGCGTGCGCAGGCTGCGGCGAAACTCCGTATGCTAAGCTCGTAACCCAGCTGGTTGGCGACCGTATGATGATTGCCAATGCAACCGGCTGTACTTCTATCTGGGGTGCATCCGCTCCTTCCATGCCGTACACCAAAAACTGCAAAGGTCATGGTCCGAGCTGGGCAAACTCCCTGTTCGAGGATAACGCTGAATATGGCTTAGGTATGTTCTTGGGCGTTAAACAATCCCGTGAGCGTGTAGAAGACATGGTAAAAGCTATGCTGGAAGGCGAGCTGCCTGAGGATCTCAAGGCTGCGCTGACCGATTGGCTGGAGCATGTCAACGACAGCGAAGGCACCCGTGAGCGTGCCGAAGTGCTGACTGCTGTACTGGAAAAATACAAAGACAACTGCGATAAATGTGCTGCTCTGTATGACGAGAAGCAATTCTTCGTTAAACGCAGCCACTGGATCTTCGGCGGCGACGGCTGGGCTTATGATATCGGCTACGGCGGTCTGGACCATGTACTGGCATCCGGCGAGAATGTCAATGTTATGGTATTCGATACCGAGGTATATTCCAACACCGGCGGTCAATCATCCAAATCTACTCCGACTGCGGCAATCGCTAAATTTGCTGCCAGCGGCAAAAAGACCAAGAAGAAAGACCTTGGCATGATGGCTATGAGTTATGGCTATGTATATGTTGCACAGGTTGCTATGGGCGCCGACAAGAACCAGACTCTGAAGGCTATTGCCGAAGCAGAGGCTTATGATGGTCCGTCCCTGATTATTGCTTACGCACCTTGCATCAACCACGGCCTGAAGGTTGGCATGGGCTGCAGCCAGCTCGAAGAAAAACGTGCTGTTGACTGCGGTTACTGGGCAACCTACCGCTTCAATCCGGAACTGAAGGAGCAAGGCAAGAATCCGTTCATTCTGGACAGCAAAGAGCCTACCGCAAACTTCCGTGACTTCCTGATGGGCGAAGTTCGTTTCAGTTCCCTGCAGAAGATGTTCCCGGATACTGCGGAAGCATTGTTCGAAAAGACCGAGAAGGACGCTATGACTCGTCTGGACGGCTACAAAAAGCTGGCAGGCAAGGAATAAAATTCTTGCTTAATTAAAAAATAAGCCGTGCTGCGCAAGCGGCACGGTAAAAAGAAAAAATAAAGAACTCTCTATGTGCTCTGTTCATGCAGTGCTTCGTAGGGAGTTCTTTTTATGCTTAAAAACAAACAAAATCCCGGCATGGCTTCTTCAAAAACCATAACCGGGATTTTTTCGTCAAGAAATTATTTTACCAGTGCTGCCAACGCTTCCTTATCGTGCAGGCCGACTGCGGATTTTACCAGCTTGCCGCTTTTGAAAACCAGTAGGCTGGGGATGCTCATGATAGCAAATTTTTCTGCCAGCTCCGGATTATCATCAACGTTGCATTTGGTAATCTTGATATCGCTGTGCTCCTGAGCAAAGGCTTCCAGAATCGGAGCTTGCATACGGCAGGGGCCGCACCAGGATGCCCAAAAATCAACGAGAACTGTTTGGGTAGAATTGGTAACCTCCTGCTCAAAGTTTGCTGTAGTAATTTCTAATGCCATAATTATCACTCCTTAGGTGTTTTGGTAAAAATTTTGGTTATTTATTGCTGTTTTCGTCTGTCTGACGATGGCGCAAAAATTTTAACGCTGTCAGGCCGGCACGTGCGCCCTCGTGTACTGCCTTGGCCACTTGCATCAAGCCTCCCGTGCAGTCGCCGGCAGCGAAAAGTCCGGGGATGTTAGTCGCTCCGTCGCCGTCGATACGGATGAAGCGTCCGTTCAGCTCTGCGCCGAGCTTGCGCGCCATATCGGTGCTGTCTGCTGTGCCAAGAGCGATGAACAAGCCGTCGACGGCCAGCGTGCTGCCGTCGGTGAAGCGGATGCTGCTGAGCTGGCCGTTACCTTCTACTGCCTGCAGCACAGAGGTGTTTACCTCAAAGCCTGCAGCCTTGGCTGTGTCGCCGCTTTGTCCGTTGGTCAGGATGGTGACGCTGGCTGCCAGCTGCTTAAGATAAGCCGCCTCGTGCAGAGCATAGGCGCCGTTGCCTAAGACTGCAACATTTTTCTTACGGAAGAAGAAGCCGTCGCAGACGGCGCAATAGCTTATGCCCTTGCCCTCCAGCTCGATAAGACCGGGAAGGTTGAGCGTAATATTCTTGCTGCCGGTAGCCAGAATAAGTGCTTCTGTCTGCAACTGCTCGGCCGTATTCTTTAAGCTGAGCGTGAAGCAGTCGGTGTATTCCACGCCGAGAACCTCATCCTGCAAAATTTCTACGCCCAAAGAACGTGCCTGCTCCAGTCCTGCCGCGTAAAGCTTGGCTCCGGAAGCGGCAATGCCGTAATAGTTGTCGATTTTATGTGCCTTGGCCAGTGCGCCTGGGCCGTTTTCAATGATGCATACCTTTTGACCGGCGCGTGCCAGATACAGAGCAGCACTTACTCCGGCGGGACCACCGCCAATAATAATCGCTTGCTTAATTTTGTTAGTCATAGGCAGCCTCCTGTAAATATCAACTGAGATAAAATGGAAAATCATTCTTTATTTTATTATAACTCAGTTTGCAAAATTTTTCTGCAAAATAATAGTGAATTAGCAGCCGGCAGAGTCGTTGTTATCTTTTGGCTTATCAGCTTCGGCGTGTGCTTTGGCAGGCTGTTCGGTAACATTTTCCTGCAGCGGAGTTTCAAAATAAACACTGGTGCTGGGGAAGGCGCAGCTTACGCCGACTTCTTCAAGAAGCTCCAATGTATGCAGGTTGATTTCCTGCATAATGTTGAGGTATTCGAGGTGCTTGCCTGTTTGGGCGTAGCAGACAACACGGATATCAAGGCTGCTGCTGTTGTAGGTAAGGAAATGAACGCGTACATCATTTTCGTCAATAAGCGTGAGATCCTCCAGATAATTTTTTAGCTTGAAGATAAATTCCTCGATTTGGGCAGCCGTTGTACCGTAGGTCAGGCCTAGCGTAAAGTCGATGCGGCGGCGTTCGCGCAGCGTATAGTTGGTAATCGGCGTGTTGCTGAGGAGAGAGTTTGGAATATAAACAAGCTCCTGCGGAAAGGTGCGGATACAGGTGCTGCGGAAGGAAACGCTTTCAACGATGCCTTCGATGCCGTTGGCTTTAATCCAGTCGCCGATTTTAAAGGGCTTGTCGAGCAGGATAATCATACTGCCGAAGACGTTGGCCAATGCATCCTTGGCTGCAAATGCAACAGCCAAAGAGCCGATACTGAGGGAAGCGATGAAGGCGCTGATGTCATAATTCCATTCGCGGGCTACGGTTACAAAACCCAGCATGATGATAATCATACGGAAAACAGTTGCGAGAATGTTGGCGATAGCTTCATCGGTCTGGATACCGAATCTTTCCAGCAAATCGAAGAAAACGCCGTGCGTTGTATCAATCAGGTTATAAAGGCCCCAAAAAAAGTTGGTGACAATGATTGTGCGCAGAATACGGTCGGTAAAGCTTACATCATGTATTGATGCCAACGGCGACAGGTTGATTGCCGCATAGAACGCAATAATAAAGAGCGCAATGTTGATAGGTGTTTCGAAGGCGTTAAGAAAATCCTCGCCGTAGCTGAAGGAAACCTTGTTGTTCAAGCGGCGCAAAAGGCGGATGAAAAAGTTTTTATAAATGTAGCGGACAACGGTAAAGAAAAGAAAGGCACTTATGGAAGGGTACCAGGGTTTAAGAGTAAGCAATATATCGTTCACGAGGGAACCTCCTTGGTTAAGAATTATTCAGCTTAACTAATTTTAGCATTTTCTGCGATACCGCACAACGATTTTACATTTATTTCTAATTCTCGTGACACTTTAGTAAACTTGTATGTTTATGGATGTGGTATAATTAATACAATATAAATAGACGGAGGCATGTTATGGAACTGCTGGTTGAGCGTACATTTGCAATCTTCATAGCTATATCGGGACCGATACTGACAATATTCGACCTTCCGGGGAATACTTTGCTTTTACTGACATCTTTGATGTTTGCTTTTTTTGATGAGGTGTTGTACTTTAACGGCAGGCTGCTTTCAGCTATGGTGCTTATTTATGCTTTGGGCGAATTTTGGGAGTTCTGCGTCGGCCTTTTTGGTATTAAGCGTAGAAAGGTTTCTTGGTTCGCAGTTGTTTTCATTGCCTTGGGAAGCTTTGCCGGCACTTTGCTCGGTACATTGATTTTTCCGATATTAGGCTCATTGCTGGGCGGTATGGCCGGTGCCTTTGCGGCTGCGTTTGCCTATGAGCTGGCGCATACGGGTGTTTCGGCGGCTGCTATGCAGTTGGCGTGGACGGCAGCGAAGATGCGCTTTTTTGCAATGGTCGGCAAGCTGGCAGCAGGTATTGCTTTAGCTGCTCTGCTCTTGAAGCAGGTAGTGTTTTTTTAAATATATAATATAATTTAATGAGAGGTGTACAATATGGAATTTACTTTCGCACATAACAATTTTAACGTATTGGATTTGGAAAAAAGCCTGAAGTTTTACGAGGAGGCTTTGGGCCTGAAGGAGGATCATCGCAAGGAGGCTGCGGACGGCAGCTTTATTCTGGTATATCTGACTGACGGCAAAACTCCGCATCTGCTGGAGCTTACCTGGCTGCGTGACCGCAAGGAAGCTTATAATCTGGGCGAAAATGAATTCCATCTGGCATTTGTGGTAGATGATTACGAAGCAGCGCATGCTAAGCATAAGAAAATGGGCTGCATCTGCTACGAAAATCCTACTATGGGAATTTACTTTATTACCGACCCTGATAATTATTGGCTGGAAATTGTACCGAAGAACAAATAAGCGCATAAAAAAGCGTCAAGGTCCGGGAGGTAGATGTCATGAAACACAAGCTGTGTCTGCATGGACTGGAAGTAAAAAACCAGGCGCAGCTGCTTAATCTTGCGAAAAGGCTGCTGCCTGGCAGTACTGTCAAGGTAAAAATCAAAGAAAAATATTTCAACGATAATGATATGTATAAATATCGCCTGACACGGTTTACGCCGGAAAATATTGACGGTGTGCGCTTGTATTGTGCCTGGGGCACTTTGCTTGTGAGCGACAAGCTGCTGGCGATAGCGGATATCATTATTGAATTTGAATATCATAATGCGGAAGCTGCAGAAGCTGTTGACAGTCTGCTGCAGAAGCTGCTGGCCTCCAAAACAAAATTTGTGTTGGAGGAGCCGGATTTTTCGCAGCGACTGGACCAGTTGCGCGGCTGTTTTGACCAAAAGCAGCTGGCGGCCTACGATGCCGACAGCGCTATGAGCCTGCTGTATTGTCATCTTCCCTGGCAAGTTTATTATGTAAGCAAGCTGTGGCAGGAGGTCTTGAGCCGTGGCCCGGAACGCAGCCTGCTGCGTCAGCTGCGGGTAAAGCTCAGACGTCTGCGCTCGCTGCTGACTCTATGCAAGCCGCTGCTGCCTGAGCAGGAGGCGGTGCATTGGCAGGGAGTGCTGAAGGCGAGCACCAATCGTTTGGGTGATGTGCGGGAGTACGATGTGGCGCTGCAAATCTGCTCGCGTCTGCAGCGCAGCCGGGAGCAGGCGGAAGCTGCGCTGCCGCAGCTTACGGCTCTACTGACGCAGCTGCGCGGTACGGCTGCAGCTAAGGCGCTGCGCGGACTGAGGCTGAACCGCCTGACGCTGGAGCTGGCCCGTTTGCTTTTGTGGCTGTACAGCGTGCCTGCACCTGAAAGGGAGCTGACATTGTCAGAGTTTTTGTCGCGTCGTTTCGGTAACTGGTATGACAAGCTGATGGAGCTGCCGGAAAAATATCCCGATTTGCATAATATGGAGCAGCTGCACCGCATCCGCATTAAGCTCAAGCGCTTCCGTTATGCGCTGCAGAGCGTACCGGAGCTGGCTCCGGAAGCACGCCTTTTGCGCAGTCTGAAGTATCTGCAGGATATGCTGGGCCTGTTGCACGATGATTATATCAACACCATGATGGTAGAGAAGCTGGTGGCGGCAAATCCCAAGATTAAGGAGCTGCGTTATGAGGCAGCCTTGTTCAGCGGTTGGGAGCAGGCCAAGGCCGATGCAGCGCTGGAAGCGTTGCCGCAGCAGTGGGAAGCCTTCAGCAGTCAGCTGACGGAGTGGAAGAATAAAAATCTGTAATTGCTTTGGCTTCGTTAAGCAATGTAAATAAGATTGTAAAGTTTTTATGGCAGTGCTTGCACTTGCAGGCGCGAAAGACTATAATTAAACACATATTAAGCATATGGGAGGAGAGATTTTCCATGAAAAAAATATTAATGCTGGTTACAATGATTATGATGCTGGCTGTCAGCGCAGTTTGCAGCGCATCCAACGGCAAGGTTCTGGACGCAGAGGAAGCTATCGTTGACAAATTTATCAACGGCGGCAACTACAAGGCAGTTACCTCTATGATGACCGAGGATATGCAAAAGAACTGGGATGAAAAGGCTTACAATAATCTGCATGCACAGCTTGCTAAGGATTTCGGTAAGCTGACCACTAATCAACTGATTGTTGTTGAAAAACATAATGGCGCAGACGTGCTGCTGTATCAGGTTGCTGCAGAGAAAAAACCGGCTGCCCGCTTCGTATATCTTTTCAAGCTGAACGGCGAGAAGCCTTTGCTGAATGATTTCAGTGTAATGCTGCCGCAGCAGAAAGAAGCAGCTAAAGAAGAAGCTAAAAAATAAATTTTATATTAAAAAGCTGACGACAGAGCTATACTATGGCAGTATACTCTGTCGTTTTTGGTTGATTTTTTAAGCTTGCTGTTATGGGAAATCCTGCACTTCCTTATGCTATTTCTTGACTGTGCTTTATAGCTGTTATATAATATTGAAGAATATAAGAGGTCTTTTAGTGCAGAAAAGTTTAATGGCATTAGATTGACAAAAATCTTGTAGGGCTTGCGACCTTTCGATCATAATGGTGTGGCGAAACGGTGCAGGCTCTATCTTGTTTATGGAGGCACGTACTATGCAGCCGGTAAAAATTCGTATTTTGAGTACAACGAAGGATGAGGGTAGTGAGGCTCAGGCTTCTGAACAAAAGTATACGGGTATGATGACGGAAAAAGGCGGCAAATACTACGTAATCTATAAGGAGGATGAACAGTCCGGTCTGGATAATACCAAGACAACGCTGAAATGGGACGATGAGCACGTTATAGTCATGCGCAGCGGCAGCGTGGACCACAGACAGGAATTCCGCCGTGGATATGTAGATAAAAGCCTTTATCAGACACCTTATATGAAAATTCCTCTGACGACGGAAACAAGTTATGTATATACCCATTTCCGTAACGGCATGTGGCAGCTGGAAATGGAATATACCTTGTATCATGATGATAAGCCTTATGGCGAGATGAAGATTTTAATTGAGGTTGAGGAAATTTAATATGAAAATAGGCTTTGATAATCAAAAATATTTGACCATGCAATCTGAGCATATCAGAGAGCGCATCAGTAAATTCGGCGATAAGCTTTATCTGGAATTCGGCGGCAAGCTGTTCGATGATTACCACGCTTCCCGCGTACTGCCGGGCTTTGCTCCGGACAGTAAGCTGCAGATGCTCCTGCAGCTTGCGGATCAGGCAGAGATGATTATTTCCATCAATGCCGATGATATCGAAAATAACAAGGTGCGTCACGATTTAGGCCTGACCTACGATCTGGACGTACTGCGTCTGGTAAAGGTTTACCGTTCTAAGGGACTTTATGTCAGCAGCGTTGTTATTACGCAATATAAGGGGCAGAAATCCATCGAAAGCTTCAAGAATAAGCTGGAGGCTTTGGATATCAAGGTTTATTACCATTATCCGATTGAAGGCTATCCGCATAATGTGGAGCACATTGTCAGCGATGCGGGCTATGGCCAGAACGACTATGTAGAAACTACACGTCCGCTGGTAGTTGTTACTGCTCCCGGTCCCGGCAGCGGCAAGATGGCTACCTGTCTGTCACAGCTGTATCATGAAAACAAACGCGGCATTAAGGCCGGTTATGCTAAATTCGAAACCTTCCCCATCTGGAATTTGCCTTTGAAGCATCCTGTAAACATGGCTTATGAGGCTGCTACGGCAGATCTGCAGGACGTTAATATGATTGACCCCTTCCATTTGGAGGCTTATGGCGTAACCACGGTAAATTATAACCGTGACGTTGAAATTTATCCTGTATTGGCAGCAATTTTTGAAGGCATTTACGGCTATTGCCCGTACAAATCGCCTACCGATATGGGCGTTAATATGGCAGGCAACTGCATCTGTGATGATGAGGTCTGCTGCGAGGCTTCCCGTCAGGAAATTATCCGTCGCTATTATCAGTCCCTGAACCGTTTGGCATTGGATGAGGCTACCAAGCAGGAGGTTTATACGCTGGAGCTGCTGATGAAGCAGGCTAAGGTCAGCGTAAATGACCGCCGCGTTGTTACCGTAGCCAAGCAGGTTGCGGAAGAACGCAAGTGCGCTGTTATTGCGCTGGAGCTTGCCGATGGCAGAATTGTTACCGGCAAAACTACGGATTTGCTGGGACCTGCCAGTGCCGTGCTGTTGAACGCTATTAAGGAACTGGGCGGTATTGCGGATGAAATGCACCTGATTTCGCCGACCTACATCAACCCGATTCAGAATCTGAAAACACGCTACCTTGGCAGCAGCAATCCGCGTCTGCATATGGATGAGGTGCTGATAGCGCTTTCCATGTGCGCTGCAACGGACAGTCTGGCTAAGCTGGCACTGGAAAAGCTGCCGGAGCTGAAAGGTTGCCAGGCACATTCCACCGTTATGCTGACAGAGGGAGATTTCAAGGTATTCAAAAAGCTGGGCGTTGAACTGACTAATGACCCTATTTACGAAACAAAATAAGCAATAAATAAAGAGAAGGAGAGATTTTGCTTTGGATATAAAGGATTTATTAGCCGCTGCCATTAAAGATGCAGCGCAAAAAGCTATCGATAATGGCACTTTGAAACCGGGTGCACTGCCCGAGGTTATGCTGGAGGTTCCGCCGCAAAAGGAATTCGGCGATTTTGCAACCAACTTTGCTATGCAGTCTGCCCGCAGCCTGCACTGTGCACCGCGTCAGATTGCACAGGCTGTTGTTGATAATCTGGACTGTGCTTCCGTAGATAAAATGGAAATTGCCGGTCCCGGCTTCATCAATTTCTATCTGAAACAAAACTGGACCGCTGATTTGCTGGCAGGCATTCTGGCTGCCGGTGAAAACTACGGCAACCTGCCTGCTAACGGCTTGGGCCGCGTTCAGGTTGAATATGTAAGCGCTAACCCCACCGGCCCGCTGCATGTAGGCCATGCCCGCGGTGCCGCAGTCGGCAGTGCTATGGTTAACCTGTTGCGTGCTGCAGGCTATGATGTTGAAAGCGAATACTATATCAATGATGCCGGCAATCAGATGAACAATCTGGCAGCTTCTGTCAATGCACGTTATCTGCAGCTGTTGAAGCTGGAGGAAATGGGCGGCGTTCCTGCCGACCTGACCGTTAAACAACTGGATGAAATGCCGACCGGCATTCCTTTCCCGGAAAACGGCTACCATGGCTATGACATCATTGAAACCGCTCAGCGCATTATCCGTATCTATGGCAAGGAATTTGTTGCTTTAGAGGAGAAAGAGCGTCTGGCTAAATTCCTGGAAATTGCTTATAAAGAAAAGCTGGCAGGCCTGAAAGAAGATCTGGAAGCTTTTGGCGTAACCTTCGATGTATGGTTCAGCGAGCAATCCCTGCATGATGCCGATAAAATCCGCGAGGCCTGCAAATTCCTTGAGGAAAAAGGCTGCGTTTATGAAAAGGACGGCGCCAAATGGTTTAATTCTACCGCTTACGGCGATGACAAGGACCGCGTCGTTATCCGTGACAACGGCGTATCCACTTACTTTGCTGCCGATATTGCATATCACCGCAACAAATTCGAGCGTGGCTTCGACCGCATCATCAACCTGTGGGGCGCTGACCACCATGGTTATATTGCCCGCGTGAAGGCTGCTGTAAGTGCTTTGGGCTTTGATGCCGATAAGCTGGAGGTGCTGCTGCTGCAAATGGTACGCCTGTACCGCAACGGCGATATCGTTAAGCTGTCCAAGCGTACCGGCGAAACCATCACTTTGCGCGAGCTGATGGATGAGGTTGGCGTTGATGCGGCACGTTACTTCTTCTGCATGCGCTCCTTAGACAGCCAGCTGGATTTTGATATGACTCTGGCTACCGAAAAATCCAATGAGAACCCGGTTTATTATATCCAATATGCGCATGCGCGTATCTGCAGCATTGCCCGTCAGCTCGCCGAAGCAGGCATTGAGGCAGTTGCTCTGGACGAGCTGAAGCTGGATACTCTGCAGGCTCCAGAAGAGCTGGCACTGGTTAAAAAGCTGGGCGAATATCCGGAACTGCTTGCCCGTGCAGCCCGTGAGCGTGCTGTACATCATGTGGCAACCTATACCTACGAGCTGGCAACCCTGTTCCACTCCTTCTATAACCAATGCCGTATTCTGGGCGTAGATACAGACTTGCAACAAGCCCGCATTGCTTTGGTTAAGGCAGTTGGTCACACCATCCGTCATGCTTTGGGTATTCTGGGCGTTTCTGCTCCGGAAAGAATGTAATTTAAGAAATTCTTTTGCAGGTGGCAGAGTCCTTGGGCTTTGCCGCCTGCAGTGAGTTTAGATACAATTTAATATTTTTGTAGCATTTTATGAAATCTGAGGGGGTTAAAAATCATGACTACTAATACCAAGTACATTTTTGTGACAGGCGGCGTTGTTTCTTCTTTGGGCAAGGGCATCACTGCTGCGTCTTTAGGCCGTTTGCTGAAAAGCCGCGGCTATAGGGTTACTATCCAGAAGTTCGACCCGTATATCAATATTGACCCGGGCACAATGAGCCCGTATCAGCATGGCGAGGTTTTTGTAACTGATGACGGTGCGGAAACTGACCTTGATTTGGGGCATTATGAACGCTTTATTGATATCAACCTGTCCAAAAACTCCAATACGACCACAGGCAAGATTTACCAGAGTGTAATAAATAAAGAACGCCGTGGCGATTATCTTGGCGGTACCGTACAGGTTATTCCGCATATCACCAATGAAATCAAAGAGCGCGTTTTCCGCGTAGGCCAACAGGATAATGCCGACTTCGTTATTACAGAAATCGGCGGTACTGTAGGTGATATTGAAAGCCTGCCGTTTTTGGAAGCCATCCGTCAAGTAAAAAAGGATGTCGGCAAGAACGATGTGCTTTATATTCATGTTACGCTGGTGCCGTATATTTCCGCAGCCGGTGAGCTGAAAACCAAACCGACTCAGCATAGCGTCAAAGAGCTGCGCAGCATCGGTATTTCTCCTGATATTATCGTTTGCCGCAGCGAAAAGCCTATTTCTAAGGAAATGCGCGAGAAAATGGCTATGTTCTGCGACGTAGACCCCGACGCAGTTATCCAAAACCTTACCGCAAGAAGCATTTACGAGGTACCTATGCTCATGGAGGAGCAGGGACTTGATACCATTGTCCTGCGCAAGCTGGAAATGGAGGATAAGCCGAAGGATATGCAGGGCTGGCATGATATGGTGGCCCGCATCCTGAAAAAATATGACAAGAAGGTAACTATCGCTGTAGTCGGCAAATACGTTGCTTTGCAGGATGCTTATATTTCCATTACCGAATCCTTGCGTCATGCAGCAGTTGCCAATGAAGCCGAGCTTGATATCCATTGGGTAAATGCAGAAGAAATCGAAGCAGATGATACTGATATGGATAATATTATGGCCGGTGTTGACGGCATTCTGGTGCCTGGCGGCTTCGGTAACCGCGGTATTGAAGGCAAGATTAAGGCTATTCAATATGCACGTGAGCACAAGATTCCGTTCTTCGGTATCTGCCTGGGCATGCAGTGCGCAGTAATTGAATTTGCCCGTCACGTCTGCGGTATGGCTGATGCCAACAGCTCAGAGTTCAATCCGAACAGCACACATCCTGTTATCGACCTGATGCCGGAACAGCTTGATGTTGAGGATTTGGGCGGTACGATGCGTCTGGGACTGTATCCGTGTAAGGTTTATCCCGATACGCTGACCAGCAAGGCTTACAATGCAGAGCTGATTTACGAACGTCATCGTCATCGTTATGAGTTCAACAATGCTTTCCGTGAGGAAATTGTGGGCAAGGGATTAGTTCTTGGCGGCACACTGCCTAATGGCCGTCTGGTAGAGATTGTTGAATTGCCTGAGAGCGAGCATCCGTGGTTCCTCGGTGCGCAATTCCATCCTGAATTTAAATCCCGTCCGACAAATCCGCATCCGTTATTCAGAGAGTTTGTAGGTGCGGCGGTAAAGCATCACCAATAAGTTTATCCTGAAAGCGCTGAGCTTAAGCCGACGTTGCTTTCGGAAAATAAGAATACTCCTCTTAGGCACCTTAGGCGCAATTGCCGTAAGGCATACGCCTGAGGGGAGTTTTTGCTTATGTTATACTAAAAATTAGGGAGGAGAGTGATTGAATGCTTAAGAAAATTTTTGTCAGCGCGGTATTGATTCTGGCTGTGCTGAGCTTTGTCGTTTCGTTGCTCAAGGGAAATAACAATGCCGAGAAAACTGTTACTGTACCTGATCGTGTGGCCGTAATTAATATTTCCGGTACAATTATCAGCGGTGCGGACAGCAAGGACAATATTTTCAGCCAGACTAACGGTGTGACGAGCGGCAGCATTATGAAGCAGATTCGTGAGGCAGCGGCTGATGACAGCGTCAAAGCATTAGTTCTGCGTATTGACAGCGGCGGTGGCAGTGCTACGGCTGCCGAGGAGGTCGGACGTGAGCTGAAGCGCTTTAAGGAGAAAACCAAAAAGCCGATTGTGGCAACTATGGGCAATACCGGTGCCAGCGCTGCCTATTGGATTGCAGCCTGCGCCAGTGACAAGGTTTATGCCAATGCCACAACGCTTACCGGCAGTATCGGTGTGTATATGCCGTACATGAATACGGAGGAGCTGTTCAAGAAAATAGGCATCACCAGCAATAAGATTAAAAGCGGGCCCTATAAGGATATTATGAGCAGTGACAGACCGATGACACCGGAGGAGCAGGCTATTTTGCAGAACATCGTCAACGAAATCTACGAGCAGTTCGTGACAACTGTTGCCGTAGGACGCAAGATGGAAGAAAGCAAGGTAAAATCCTTGGCTGACGGCCGTGTTTATACCGGTCTGCAGGCTAAGAATCTGGGCCTGGTAGATGAAATCGGTGATTATTACGATGCGCTTGCCGCAGCGGGTGAATTGGGCAAGATTAAGCCGGGTGCCGACGGCTTACCGCCGGTGAAGGCTAAGGAAAAACAGCAGCCGTGGGAGTTTCTGCTCAGCGCTCATATTGCGGAGCTGATTAAAACAGAGCTTGTAAACCAGCTGACAGGCAGTCTGCAGCAGAGCGGGGCGCCGGCAGGCGGTATGACGAGGTGATGAGCTATGAGGCGCAAAACCTTTGAGGTACTTTTTGAGCCCGGTGCAGGCATGGCTACGATTGCCAAGCAGCCTTCTCTTTGGCGCAGTGCTTTTTATTTCACTCTCAGCTTCAGCTTTTTTGGCGTAGCAACAAATTGCTGGCTGCTGGATTCGCCGTTGGAGGTGCGCTTCGGCATTATTATTGCTACGGTGCTGATTGCGGGAACAGCTTTAACGCTTTACGGTTTTTTGCTGCACGGCATTATGGAAACCTTCGGTGCGCTGGCAGGCGACCCTGTCGGGCTCATCTGCCTTTTGGGGTATACGACGCTGCCGTTTTTGCTGCTCACACCGGGGGCCTTGCTTGCGGGCAGGATGGGGCTTAACGGCTTGCCACTTTTAGGTGTGCTGTTTCTTATAGGCTGTCTGTGGATGCTGTATCTTCTGGTGCGGTCATTGGAGGCAGTGTACCTTGTAGATGCCTTCCGTGCAGGTGTAACCGTAGTGTTCAGCCTGTTTTTGCTGTATATTGTTTTTGTTTTACCGTGGCAGGTTTGCCTGATGCTGTTGCTGTAAATAAAATTTAGATTGATTAATCAGAATAAACGTGGCATAATAAAGATTGGACATGTAGTTAATTCTTTGTGCTGTGCAAGCAGTGCTATTACTATATTGAATTTATATTAAGGAGTGTTGTGAAGAATGAACAGAGAGCTTTCTTTGGAATTTGTACGTGTAACCGAGGCTGCAGCTATTGCCTGCGGTCATCTTGTAGGCAGAGGCGACAAGAACGGTGCTGACGGTCTGGCTGTTGACGCTATGCGCGCAGCCTTTGATACCGTAAATATTAAAGGTACCGTTGTTATCGGCGAAGGCGAAATGGATGAAGCACCGATGCTGTATATCGGCGAAGAAGTAGGTGCCGGCGGCCCTGAGGTTGATATCGCTGTTGACCCGATTGAAGGTACCAACCTGGTTGCTAAAGGACAAAACGGCGCTATCGCAGTTATTGCTATCGCTCCGCGTGGCTGCTTGCTGCATGCTCCTGATATGTACATGGATAAAATCGCTGTCGGCCCCCGTGCTAAAGGCTGCATCGATATCAATGCTCCAATCAGCGAAAACTTGGCACGCGTTGCTAAAGCAATGGACCGTAAAGTAAGCGACCTGAACGTAGTTCTGCTGGATCGCGAACGTCATTACGGCCTGATGGACGAAATCCGTAAAGCCGGCGCACGTATCTCCCTGATTACCGACGGCGATGTTAATCCGATTGTTGAATGCTGCATTGAAGGCAGCGGCGTGCATATGTACGTTGGTAAGGGTGGCGCTCCGGAAGGTGTTCTGGGTGCTGCTGCTGTTAAATGCCTGGGCGGCGATATGCAAGCTCGTCTGGTTCCCGAAGACGAAGCACAGGTTCAACGCTGCTTGAAGATGGGTATTGCTGATGTTAACAAGGTGCTGACTCTGGATGATCTGGTAAAAGGCGATGACTGCATGTTTACTGCTACCGCTATTACCAACTGCAACATGCTGAACGGTCTGCGTTACTTCGGCGACGGCGTACGTACTCATACTATTTCTGCCCGTTACAAAACCGGCACCGTACGTTTCGTTGATGCTATTCACAGCCTGGACCGCAAAGTACTTGCTGTTAAGCTCTGATTTTAAAACAGATTATAGGGCTGTTACGTTCGTAACAGCCCTATTTATCAATTTGTATAGCCTATGGAAAATTTATTAGTCAATAAGGTTGCCGCTGTCAAGGAAGTGCAGCAGGCGGCCGAATATCAAAAGAAAAAACAGGCCTTTATTTTAACCGGGTTGGCTGGAAGTAGCAAGCCGGTCTTTTTTGCTGCCGTAGATAAGCTGCTGGGCGGCAAGGGCAGTATGGCCTTTATTACTGCTTCGCGTGAGGAAATCCGTACCTATCGCCGCGAACTTAACTATTTGTACCCGGATTTACCTATGCAGGAGCTTTATCCTGTAAGTTTGCCGCGTGTGCAGGCCGATACGCAGAGCCTGGAGCTGCAGGCCGGACGTGCGGCTGCACTGCGCTTTCTGAGCGGTGAGGAGCGTGGCATTGTTTTCATTACAGCAGAGGCGCTTCAGCAAAAGCAGCTGCGTCCGAGCGGTATGTCCGGCAAGGCGCTGCAGCTCGCTGTCGGCGAGGAGCACGAACAGCGTAATATAGCTGCCGCGTTGCTTGATTTGGGCTATGAGCGTACAGAGCAGGTTGATGCTTTGGGACAGTTCTGCCTGCGCGGTGATATTTTGGACGTGTACCCGATTAACAGCAGTGCGGCGGTACGCATCGAATGGTTCGACAACGAGCTTGACGCTATGCGTAGCTTTGATGTTGACACCCAGCGCAGTCTGCAGACTCTCACCAGTATCAAAATTGCTCCGCTGAAGGTGGATGAAAGCTTCAGCTATGATGCCGATATCTTTGAATATTGCGCTGCGGATACTATGGTAGTTGTTGATGAGCCGGTGCATGTTTTCAGTATGCTGGAAAAGTTGGACAAGGAAAACAAGGAGCATGCCTCCGAACTTTTCGGCAAGCAGGAGCTTATAGAGCAGCTTGCCGCTAACGGTGCTGTGCTGGTATCGGCGTTGGGTCACAGCTATCTGCAGCAGCTGCCTTCGCTGAATATACCGGTGCGCGCGGTTGCGCCGTATAATAAGAATACTAATTTGCTGGTGGAGGATTTGCAGAACTGGCTGGCGGAGGGAATTACGCCGCTGATTATGCTTTCCGGCAGCATTAAGGCCCGTGGCTTTGCGGATAATCTGCGCAACTACGGCTTAAAGGGACATTTTGCCCAAAAGAGCTTTGAGCTGGGAGTCGTCAATGTAACCTACGGCGATTTGGATCACGGCTTTCGCTTTTGGGATGAAGAATGGCTGCTGCTGACAGAAAATGATATTTTCGGCATGCAGAAGCGCAAACGCTTGCATACTAAAAATCAGGGCCAACAGCTGCAGTATTTTTCGGATATTAAGGCCGGAGATTACGTTGTTCATAAGGTTCATGGTATCGGCCGTTATATAGGCGTAGAAAACGTCGAGGTTGACGGCATCCACCGTGATTATTTGCTTTTGGCCTATGCCGGTGACGATAAGCTTTATGTTCCTGTTGAGCAGGTCGGTATGCTGCATAAATATGTCGGCAGCGAGGGCAGTGTGCCGCGTCTGTCGAAAATGGGCGGCAATGACTGGAAACGTACCACGGCCAAGGCGGCTAAGGCGATTACGGAGCTGGCGGAGGAGCTGCTGCGTCTGTATGCACAGCGGCAGATTATGCCCGGACATGCTTTTTCGCCGGACTGTCAGCTGCAAAAGGACTTTGAAGCAGCCTTTCCTTACGAGGAAACACCTGACCAGCTGAAGGCGATTGCCGAAATCAAGGCCGATATGGAAAAGCCGCAGCCGATGGAACGCCTGCTTTGCGGTGATGTCGGCTATGGCAAAACTGAGGTGGCCTTGCGTGCTGCCTTTAAGGCTGTGCTTGACGGCAAGCAGGTGGCGGTGCTGGCGCCTACAACAGTGCTGGCACAGCAGCATTATATTACCTTCAAGGAGCGTGTGCGCAATTTCGGCGTAGAGGTTCGCCTGCTGAACCGCTTTTGTACGCCTAAGGAGCAGCGCACGGTTCTGCAGGAGGTTGCCGACGGTAAGGTTGATATTCTTATCGGTACGCACCGTCTGCTGCAGCCGGATGTGAATTTTACCAGCCTCGGCCTGCTGATTATTGATGAGGAGCAGCGCTTTGGCGTTGCCCAAAAGGAAAAAATCAAGAAATGGCATCTCGGTATAGATGTCTTGTCGCTTTCGGCAACGCCTATTCCGCGTACGCTGCATATGGCATTGGTCAACGGCCGTGATATGAGCGTTATCGAATCGCCGCCGGAGGATCGCTTGCCTGTTGAAACCTATGTCAGCGAATATAACGACGGTATGATTAAGGAGGCGCTGGAGCGTGAGCTGCGCCGCGGCGGCAGAATTTACTATATCAGCAACCGCGTGAGTGCTTTGGAGCCTTTGGCTGCCAAGCTGCGTCGTCTGGTACCGGGCATCAGCATCAAAATTGCCCACGGGCAGATGAATGAGGACGCATTAGAGGATGCCATGATTACCTTCTATGAGGGCGGCTGCGACGTGCTTTTGTGTACTACGATTGTGGAAAACGGTCTGGACGTACCTTTGGCGAATACGATTATTATCGACGGTGCCGACAACTTCGGCCTTTCGCAGCTTTACCAGATGCGTGGCCGTGTAGGACGTAGCTCGCGTCTTGCTTATGCTTACTTTGTGTATCAGCCTAATAAGGCACTGAGTGAAATTGCCGAAAAGCGTCTGCAGGCTATCCGTGATTTTACGGAGCTGGGCGCAGGCTTTAAGATTGCTATGCGTGACTTGGAAATCCGCGGTGCCGGCAATCTGCTCGGCCCGCAGCAGCACGGACATATTACCGGCATAGGCTTTGCCGCTTATTGCGAGATGCTGGAAAAAACCATTGAACGCCTGAAAAACGGCAAGGAGGCCGAGCCTGAGCCTGAGCCGGTTCTGGAAATTCAGGCAGAGGCCTATATTCCGGACAGCTATATTCCGGATCCGCGTTATAAAATGGAGTTGTATCGTCGCTTCAGCGAGCTGGAATATTCACAGCGTGAGGATTTTCTGGACGAAATTATCGACCGTTTCGGCAATCCGCCGCCGGAGGTGGAAATGCTCTGGCGTTTGGCAGCGCTTAAGGGCTTGTGCCGAGTGCTGAAAATACGTGGCGTAAATGTGCGTCAGGGAATTATCCGCCTGACCTTCGGCGAGAAGGCACAGGTAAACCCGGAGGCAGTTCTGAAGCTGCTGATGCAGCATCCTAAGACTATGACATTGAAAAACGGTCAGGAGCAGCAACTGACGTACAGAATAGGGGCGACAAAGAAAGAACCACTGGCATGGCTAGAGCAGACCTTGCCTAAACTTGTATTGGAAAATTGATAGTTGATAAATGATGTGAGGAGGTGAAAGCAGGAAATGAGCAGTGATAAATTTTTGCGCGGCGCAATGATTCTGACATTGGCAGGACTGATGGTAAAGGTTATCGGTTCCGTGAACCGCATCCTGCTTTCACGTCTGCTGGGCGGCGAGGGTATCGGTCTGTACCAGATGGCCTATCCCGTGTACCTTTTGCTGCTTGCGATTTCTGCGGCCGGCATTCCGGTGGCAATATCGATTATTGTCGCAGGCTTTCTGGCGCAGAAGGACTATGCTAATGTGCGTCAGGTGTTTCGCGTTTCGCTGCGCTTGATGGCCTGCGTGGGCGCTGTGCTGGCGGTTTGTCTGGTGTTGGCGGCGGGCTGGTTGGTTGATGCCGGCGTTATTACCGATGCGCGTGCCTACTATTCGCTTATAGCGCTGACACCGGCAATTTTCTTTGCTACGATTTTAGCCAGCTTCCGCGGCTATTTTCAGGGGCATCAGCTGATGACGCCGCCTGCGGTGTCGCAGATTGTGGAGCAGTTTATCCGCGTAGTGACGATGGTGGTGCTGGCGTATGTGCTGCTGCCCTACGGGTTGGAATATGCTGCTGCCGGCGCTGCCTTCGGCGCTGTGCCGGGCAGCTTGACAGGTCTTGTGGTTATGGGCTGCTTTTACCGCTATTACCGTAAGCAATGGCAGGCTGACGCAGTGAAGATGCAGGCACCTACTGCCGAGCTTGTGCGCAGCAGCGCGCTGATTAAACGCCTGCTGCTGCTGGCGTTGCCAGTGTCCTGCGCCAATATACTCGTGCCTGTTACCAGCAGCATTGACGTATTGCTGGTGCCCGGCCGATTGATTGACAGCGGTCTTAGTGTGGAGCAGGCGACGGCGCAGTTCGGTTATCTGGCAGGCATGGCGCAGCCCTTGCTCTTAATGGCCACGATACCGACGATGTCGCTGGCAACAAGCCTTGTGCCTGCTGTTTCCGAAGCCTTTGCTTTGAATAAATGGCATATCATTGAGCAGAAGGCGGCGACCGCTATGAAGCTGTGCTGCCTGATAACAGTGCCTGCTTCCGTAGGCATGTGGGTATTGGCGGAGCCTATCAGCCGTCTGCTGTACGGTACGGCGAAGGCTGGCGTTGCTATTATGCATTCGGCACCTGCCATCTGCCTTTTAGGCCTGCAGCAGGTTACAACAGGTATGCTGCAGGGAATGGGGCACACCAATCTGCCGATGCTGAATATGCTTATCGGTATTGCAGCCAAGCTGGTTGCCGTTCTCCAGCTGACGAATGCGGAATACGGTATTGCCGGTGCAGCGTGGGCAACGAATATTAACTTTGGCGTGACGGCGCTGTTGAATATTATAGCGTTGTATAAATTAAGTATAAGATTTTCCTGGCTCAGTATTGCGAAAATCATCGCCGCAGCAGCGGTGATGGGTGCTGTTGCCGTAGAAGCGCATGTGCTGCTTGACGGTGCATCGCCTGCTTTGGCAACAATCGCTGCTATGCTGGCTGCCGGGATAAGCTATATCATATTGCTGCCGCTTTTAGGCGTGCTGAACAGACAGGAGCTGTGTCAGCTGCCGGTAGTGAAACGATTTTTAAAATAATTAAGAAAGAAGGCGTACTATCATGGGAACAATTACAATTGTCGGCTTAGGCCCCGGTGCTGTGGGACATCTTTCATTGGAAACTATGGGACTTCTGCAAAACTGCGCTCAGGTTATCCTGCGCACGGCGGTGCATCCTACCGTTGCCGAGCTGGAAAAGCAAAATGTAAAATTTACCTCATGTGACGATTTATACGAAAAGGCTGCTTCCTTTGAAGAGGTGTATAACAGCGTTGTTGAGCGTGTGCTGGCAGCAGCGCAGAACGGCGATGTTGTTTATGCCGTACCAGGCAGCCCGCTTGTTGCGGAAAAGACTGTTGTTTTAATGCGCACCGCTGCGAAGGCACAGGGCGTTAAGCTGGTTATTAAGCCTTCTATGAGCTTCTTGGACTTGGCTTACGTTGAGCTGGGCATCGACCCGATTGCCGGCCTGCAGATTATTGACGCGCAGGATTTTGCGGAGATTGCCAGTGCCGGACAGCATCCGCTGATGATTACTCAGGTTTACAGCCAGATGGTTGCCGGCGATTTGAAAATTGCGCTGATGGATGTACTGCCTGACGAGTATGAAATTTATTTCCTGCGTAATCTGGGTTTGCCTGATGAGGAATGCCGTCCGATTAAGCTGTTCGAGTTGGACAGACAGCCGAATATCGACCATCTTACGAGCGCTTATATTCCACCGATGGCTGAGGGAGCAGAGGATACCGTATTTGAAAAGGTTGACGATGCGGAAGCTGTTCCTGGTATTATTACCTATGGCGAGGATGAGGACGATTTTGCCGATGAAGGCGAAGAAGAAGGCTATGCAGAGAACTTTTTGCCGGAAGCAGGCTTTGATGATTTTGACATCCAGCCTTTGGCTGATGTTATGCGTACTCTGCGCGAGCCTGACGGCTGCCCTTGGGACAGAGAGCAGACACATAAATCCATCCGCAGCAATATGATTGAAGAGGTTTACGAATATCTGGAGGCTGTGGATGATGATGACGTTGATGGCATGCGTGAGGAGCTTGGCGACGTGCTCATGCAGGTTGTTTTCCATGCCCGTATGGCACAGGAGGCAGGCCGCTTTGATCTGCAGGACGTTATCGACGAGGTTGTAGATAAGCTTATCCGCCGTCATCCGCATGTTTTCGGTGATACCCATGTCGACAACAGCAATGATGTGCTGGTAAATTGGGAGGCTATCAAAAAGCAGGAAAAACAGGAGCGCAAGCATGTGTTGGACGGCGTATCTCAGGGATTGCCGGCGCTGCTGCGTGCCTATAAGCTGCAGAGCAAGGCTGCCAAGGTCGGCTTTGACTGGCAGGACAGCGCATCCGTATGGGCTAAGGTACAGGAGGAGCTGGGCGAGCTGCAGGAGGCTTTGCAGGCAGGCGATAAGGCTGCTGCCGAGAGTGAGCTTGGCGATGTGCTGTTTGCCGTGGTAAATTATGCGCGCCATAACGGTATCGAGCCGGAGGTTGCTTTGGATGGTACCAATAACCGTTTCGCTTCCCGCTTTAATTACGTGGAAAAGCAGGTGGAAGCCAGCGGCAAAAAATGGCAGAATTTTACTTTGAACGAGCTGGATGAATTTTGGAATCAGGCTAAGGATTTGGAGCGTAAGAACGATTTATAAGGTAGATTTGCAATAAAGTTACTAAAATAATGCTATTTTCCCCTTGTTTTATAAATATTTTCGGAAAAGGCTTGCAGGAAAACGGTTTAGAGTGTAGAATACTATTGCTAGTTAAATATGAGTTACGTTACGAAGTTACGTGCTCCGCAAGCATTTGCAATAATAACTAAAGTCATAATTAAGGAGGAATTTTTGATGAACAAGACTGAGTTAATCGCTGCTGTTGCTGAAAAAGCCGGCTTAACCAAAAAAGACGTTGAAAAAACTATCACCGCTACCCTGGAAACCGTTAAAGAGGTAGTTGCTAAGGGTGACAAAGTACAAGTAGTAGGCTTTGGTACTTTTGAAGCACGTGCTCGTAAAGAACGTGAAGGTAAAAATCCGCAAAATGGTGAGAAGGTAGTTATTCCTGCTGCAACCATCCCTGCTTTCAAAGCCGGTAAAGCTTTCAAGGATGCCGTTAACGCAAAATAATAAGCTGTTATAGTGCTTTAAGCCCGGCAGCTGTTGCCGGGCTTTTCTAAAGATATACTGCGGAATACTCAATGCTGGGGGGCTATGATATGGTTAGACGTCGTGTAAGACATAAATCTAAAGCGTTTAATGTCTTTATGATGCTGCTGTTTGTTGCCTGCCTGTTCGTTATCGGCAAGCAGGAGTATTCTATTTATCAGATTAAACAGGAACAGGCTGCTACACAGCAACGTATTGCTGCTTTACAAAAACAGAAGACTGAGCTGGAGGCAGAGCGTAAACGTCTGGATGACCCGCGTTATATTGAAAAGCTCGCCCGTGAGGATTACAACATGGTGGGTAAAGACGAGGTGCCGCTGTTTATAGTTGATGAGAAAAAATAAGGCAGAACAAGAAATGATAGCTTTTGTTCTGCTTTTTTTATTGACACCATGAAAAATTAAAGAGTATAATACAAGAGTATTAAGAATTTTTAAGGGGGATTTTTTTCTCGATGTCACTTGAAGTAGGTGCAATTGTAGAGGGTGAAGTTACAGGTATCACCAATTTTGGCGCATTTGTCCAACTGCCTGAGGGCAAGGTTGGCCTGATTCACATTTCTGAGGTTTCTAATGTTTATGTAAAAGACGTGCATGACTTTTTAAAGGAGCACGATAAGGTTAAGGTTAAGGTATTATCTGTAGATGATCGCGGCAAAATTGGTCTGTCTATAAAACAGCTCACTCCGCCGCCTGCAAATCCGCAGCCGAGACCGCAGCGTCCGCAAAACGATAACCGCGAGCGCCGCAACAACAATGGTATGCGTCCGCAAGGCGACAATCGTGAACGCCGTGGCGGTATGCGCCCTCAAAGCGCAAGACCTATGGCGCCCGTTTCCTTTGAGGATAAATTATCCAAATTCCTGAAAGACAGCGATGACCGTATGCTGGATTTAAAACGTAATACTGAGTCCAAACGCGGTGGTCGTGGTGCCAGACGTGATAAATAAGCAAGCTGGTAATTAATGAAATGGCACTCCTGAGAGTGCCTTTTCTTTTATGGCATAGAAAATGTGGTATGACATGTTTGCTCTGATGCTGAAGGAGATATGCTATGAGGCAGATTGCGCCTGCAGTCTACAAGCTGCGCAAAACAATTAAAAATTTGCTGCGGCCGGAGGCTCACTACCTGCTGGCGGTAAGCGGCGGCGCTGATTCCCTGGCTTTGGCACATGCCTGCGCTGCTTTGGCAGCGCAGGGCTGGGGGCGCTACAGCGTCTGTCACGTTGAGCACGGACTTCGTGGTGAAGAGGCTTTGCGCGACATGCAGGCTGTGCAGCGTGCATGCGAAGCATGGGGATTGCCTTGCTTTACAGAGCATGTGCAGGCTGCCTCCTATGCGGCGCAGAACCGGCTTTCTACAGAAGATGCTGCGCGCCGCCTGCGTTATGCGGCGCTTAGGCGCATAGCGGCGCAGCAGGGCGCTGTGGCGATTGTTACGGCGCATCACGAGGGTGACCAGGCGGAAACACTGCTCTTAAGGCTGTTGCGCGGCGCAGGACTGCAGGGACTTGCCGGAATGCGGGTGCAGCAGGGCGATATCATCAGACCATTGCTGACGCTGCCCAAAAGCCTGCTGGAGGAATACTGCAGCGCAGAAGGCATTGCAGCCTGCTACGACAGCACCAACGCTGATACGGCGTATACGCGTAATCGTGTACGTCTGGAGCTTGTGCCGTATCTGGAGCGCAGCTTCAACCCCGCTGTGGTGCCGACGTTGGCGCGTACTGCCGCCTTGCTGGCGCAGGACGCGGAATGTCTGGAGCAGCTTGCTGGTGAAGCTTATGCGAAGCTGGCACGCAGGCAGGAGGATGCTATTACTCTGCCGGTGACGCAGCTTACAGCACTGCACAGCGCTGTAAGGCTGAGGCTGTTAAGGCGCGCGTATTTCGAACTGGGCGGCGAGGAGCTGTCCTTCGAGCGTAGTCAGGCCATGGATTCGTTGCTGCTTAGACGTAGTGGTGGCAAGCTTATCCAGCTGCCGCAGGGAATCAACGTAGTCTATAAAAATAAACAGCTTATTTTTACTAAAAAATATAACTTGTAAGGAGAATGGAAAAATGCATGACGATATTAAGACAGTTTTGCTGACTAAAGAAGAAATTGATGCCCGTGTACAGGAAATGGGTAAGCAGATTGCGGCTGATTATGCAGACAAGGATTTGGTTGTCATTGTTCTGCTGAAGGGTGCTGCCTGGTTCGCTACCGACCTGACCCGTGCTATTGATATGCCGCTGCGCGTAGACTTCATGGTTGCTTCTTCCTATGGTAACGGAACCAGCACCAGCGGCAGTGTTAAGGTTAAGCTGGATGTCAGCGAGGACATCAAGGGCAAGGACGTGCTGGTAATCGATGATATCATTGACAGCGGCGTTACCTTCGCTTCTATTACCGACATGCTGCGTCACTATAAGCCCGCAACATTGAAAACCGCTGCTCTTTGCGACAAGGCCGAGCGTCGTGTAAACGGTCTGGAGGCTGATTATGTAGGTTTTAAAATTCCTGACGAATTCGTTGTAGGCTATGGTTTGGATTACGCAGGTGATTACCGTAATCTGCCGTTTATCGGTATCCTGAAGCCTGCTGTATACGCACGCAAATAAAAGCCTGTAATTTGCATAAAACAGTTGCTAGTTTTTCCTATCTATAATATAATAAAATATTATGAGCTAAGTGGAAGGAGGCTACGTGCTTGAATAAATTTTTTAAGAACGTACTTTTTTATCTGCTGATTATCATGGTAATTATCTGGATGTTTGACCTTTACGGTGAAAAGAATTCTAAGCCTGCTGATATAAGCTATACCAGCTTTATGCAGCATGTGCAGCAGGATGAAATCAAACAGGTAACTATTGTTGATAACGTTATCAGCGGTAAATTAAAGGATGGCAAGGAATTTTCTACCGTTGCGCCTAATGACAGCAAGTTGGTAGAAAAGCTGGAAGCAAAGAAAGTAGACATTAAGGCAGAGCTGCCGCCGCAGCCACCTTGGTGGATGAGCATTCTCAGCTCTATTTTGCCGATGCTGATTATCGTAGGCCTGTGGTTCATGCTGATGAATCAGGGCGGTGCCGGTGGCGGCAAGGTGATGAACTTTGGCAAGAGCCGTGCGCGTCGCTACGATGAGGAAAAACTGAAGATAACCTTTAAGGATGTTGCCGGTGCTGATGAAGCCAAGCAGGAGCTGGAAGAGGTTGTTGAATTCCTGAAGCATCCGCAGAAGTATAATGACTTGGGAGCTAAGATTCCTAAAGGTGTTTTGCTCTATGGCCCTCCGGGTACAGGCAAAACCTTGTTGGCGAAGGCAGTTGCCGGTGAAGCGGGCGTTCCGTTCTTCAGCATTTCCGGTTCTGACTTCGTAGAAATGTTTGTCGGTGTCGGCGCTTCGCGTGTACGTGATTTGTTCGACCAGGCAAAGAAAAGTGCACCCTGCATCGTATTTATCGATGAGATTGATGCCGTAGGCCGTCAGCGCGGCGCCGGTCTTGGCGGTGGCCATGATGAGCGCGAGCAGACTCTGAACCAATTGCTGGTTGAGATGGACGGTTTCAGCGCTAACGAAGGCATCATTATGATTGCTGCAACCAACCGTCCGGATATTCTGGACCCAGCACTGCTGCGTCCAGGCCGTTTCGACCGCCAGATTGTAGTAGACCGTCCTGATATCAAGGGACGTACCGAAATCCTGAAGGTACATGTCAAGGGTAAGCCGATAGGACAGGATGTAAATCTGGACGTAATCGCTCAGCGTACCCCCGGCTTTACCGGTGCTGATTTATCCAACCTGGTTAATGAAGCAGCGCTGCTGACTGCACGTAAGGACAAGAAGGCCATCAATATGCCGGAAATGGAAGAGGCTGCCGAGCGTGTTATCATGGGACCGGAGCGCAAGAGCCGTGTCATCAGCGATAAGGAAAAACGCCTGACTGCTTACCATGAAGGCGGTCATACTATCGTTGGTATGCTGCTTGAGCACACTGACCCTGTACATAAGGTTACCATCATTCCGCGTGGCCGTGCAGGTGGTTATACCCTGAGCCTGCCGAAGGAAGATAAGTATTATGCAACCCGCAGCGAAATGCTCGATGAGCTGAAGGTGCTGCTGGGTGGCCGTGTTGCCGAAGCTCTGGTGCTGAAGGAAATTTCCAGCGGCGCCAGCAATGACCTGCAGCGTGCAACTCAATTGGCACGCCAGATGATTTGCGAATATGGCATGAGCGAAAACATCGGACCTGTAACCTTTGGTCATCGTCAGGATCAGGTATTCCTGGGCCGCGATATTGCCCGCGACAAGGATTACAGTGAAGAAGTGGCAGCTGAGATTGATAAAGAGGTACGCTCCTTTATGGAAAATGCCTATGCTGCTACCGAAAAGCTGCTGTCAGACAACATCGACAAGCTGCATGTGATTGCTAAAGCTCTGATGGAGAAGGAAACTCTGGAAGAGGAAGAAATCAACCAGCTGGTAAAATACGGTCATATCCTTACCGCAGAAGAAAAGCTGCAATTAGTACAGCAATCTGTTGTGGATGAGGAAATAGCTGCTGCTCCCGTTGCCGAAACTGATGCAAAAGCTGAAGCTCCTGCCGCCGAAGCAGATGCACCGAAAGCTGCTGCGAATGCAGACGAAGAAGCACCCAAAGAATAAAAGCAAAAAATTAAGAGGCTGGGTTTTATCCCAGTCTCTTTTTTGCGTTCGCATATATAATTTCCCTTCGCACGTTCCACACACTCTAAGCCGCGCCGGACAGGAACGGATGCTGGCTACAGTCGAGCGTCTTTGTTCGCACAGCCTGCGCTGTTTTGGGAACTTCTCCTTCGTTTGACGCTCAACCGACATTGCTTTCTTTTATAGCATACCAACGTAACTTCGGTTCGCGGCAAACGCATGGCGAAAAGCACCGGAATCCTGCGCGCGGCCAAAGGAACTTTTGCTTACTTTTCCTTCCGTGGAAAAGTAACATAACCAGCGTATTGCTTATATTATTCTAACGGATGCACGCAACATGCCTTGCGCACGTCTAAAGGAACTTTTGGTTACTTTTTCTTCCGTGGAAAAGTAACATAACTATATATGCTTGCGGAAAAACTCCAAAAACCCCTCCGCCGCAGGCGATAATTTATATCCCTTACTCCAATACAACGTCTGATCAAAATGCAGCTTCTCATAAACAAGCTGCCGCCGCAGCATCCCCTGCGGCACAGCATCACTCTCCAACGCCGCAATAACCGCAACTCCCAGTCCGCTCGTCGCAAAGGTAAGCGCACTTTCCGCTGTAGTAGCAATAAAGGCAACACTCGGCTTAACAGCATAATCCTTAAACACACTGCGCAAAAGCGCATAACTGCCATAATTACAGCACAAGGGCACACCTGCCAAATCCTCTGGCGAAAGCATGCTTTTACCTGCCCACGGAACCGCAAATCCGGCATTATAAAAAGCATAAAAATTCTCCCGCTGCACCTTGATAGTAGCAAAATTGTGCGCCGCAGGCAGTGGTGCATTGGCAAAAGCAAAGTCAATACTGCCAGACTCCAGCTGCAACTGCTGCTGCTCTACCGTAGCATCGTGAAACTGATAGCTAATGCCGGGATTTTCTTTGGCAAAGGGAATAAGATAGCTGCGCAGGAAATAGTCGGTACGTACGTGTGACACGCTGAAGCGCAGTGTACCTGCGGCACGCTGACTGAAGGCCTGCATACGCAGGCTGATATCATCTTCCGTATTGCACAGCTGACGCGCCTGCTGCAAAAAGGTTTCGCCTGCTTCCGTCAGTTCAATGTGGCGCTTACCGCGCTGCATTTTGAAAAGCTGCACGCCGTAGTTTCTTTCGATAGCCTTCATCTGCGCACTTAGCGCCGGCTGTACGATGCCCAGACGTTTCGCCGCGGCGCTGAGATTACCTGTTTCGGCAACAGTGATAAAGTTACGGTAAAATGCGAAATCCATAGCAGCATCTCCTTAAATATCAAAAAATATGATTATATTAATCAAAATAAAGTCTTTTACTTAATTATAGAACGGGAGTAGAATTAAGTAAATGGAAAAATAGAAGGCAAACTTTTATTTAACTCGGAGAGGAAGCTGTTATTATGAAAAAACACCGTTCGTTGAATGTTTTGTCAGGACCGTTACTTTTTCTGCTTGTCCTGCTTATACTGGCACCTGTTATTGAATTTAAGCAGGCGGCTGCCATTGCTACAATTTTCTGGATGGGCCTGTGGTGGGTGCTGCGTCCTGTAAATATCGCTGTTACCTCGCTGCTGCCGATTCCCCTGAACGCCATATTTGGTATGGTGTCGATGGACGGAATCATCAGCAAATATTTTTCGGAAATCGTTGTCCTGCTGGTTGGTAGTGACCTTATCAGTCTGGTGTGGGAAAAAACACATCTTGATAAGCGTCTGGCGATAAAAAGCCTTTGCGGCTTGGGAACATCTATGCGCGAGCAGATTTGCGTCTGGCTGGTAGCTTCAACGCTGCTGTCCATCTTTTTGCCAAACGTCGTCGTTGTTATGATTCTGTTGCCGGTGGCTGTAAGCATGCTGCGCTTTTTAGGGCAGCAGCAGATTACAAATAATCCCGTAGCAACACCGATTTTGCTGGCCATCGTCTGGGGCGCAGGCTTCGGCGGTTTCGGTTCTCCCTTAGGCAGCAGTTCTAACCTGGTAGCAATCAGCTATCTGGAAAAGCTCACGGGACACGAATTCATGTATGTGGATTGGGTTATCCGCTTTCTGCCGCTTTTGTTCATCATCATGTTGCTCATTCTGGCTTATCTGCTGCATTTGCCTTTGCCTGTTAAACGTCTTGACGGCGGCAAGGAATACTTTCGTGCTGCTTATGATAAGCTCGGGCCGATGAGCCGCGGTGAAAAATTAGGCCTGTGGCTTTTTATTCTCGCAACAGGCCTGGCCTTCGTCCGTCCGCTTTATGTGCAGTATCTGCCGTTGATGAAGCCTGCGTATGTTTTTTTCACCTTCGGTATACTCACCTTTATGCTGCGCAACGAAACAGGCCAGCTGCTCCTTACGTGGCGTGAGGCTGAAAAGGGCATCATGTGGGGTATGATTTTCCTTTTTTCCGGCGGTCTGGCGTTGGGTCAGCTGATTACAAAGACAGGTGCGGCAACGCAGATTGCCAAGGTAATTACGCTGCTGCCGTTGAGCGGAGGCTGGGAAACGATGTTCAGCCTGACGCTGTTTGCTACCTTCTTGACGGAAATCAGCAGTAATACCGCGGCGGCTTCTATCTCAATTCCGGTAGTACAAAGCATTTCGCAGCAACTGGGGCTGAACCCTATTCCTTATATCCTGACCTCAATCGTTGCCGTAAACTGTGCCTTTATTCTGCCAGTGAGCACACGTGCCGTGGGTGTAACCTACGGTCTGAATCCTGACGATTTACTGAAAAACGGTATCAGGCTTTCGGTAATCTGCATGTTGCTCGTCAGTGCGCTTGGCTGTATCTGCATGCATTGCTGGAGTCTTTTCAACCATCTTTAAAGGAGCCTTCTTTGTTTACTCCCTTGTCATTGCTGGGATGGCGGGGGAGTATTTTTTGCATAGAATTGTAGAGAAGTACGCTTGAAAATGATGCAAAATAGCGGAAAATGAGGAAAATAGATTTTTTTTGTAAAATCGCTGATTTTAGTGCATTTTTTGCTATACAAACGCGGTTTTTTGTAGTAAAATCATATCACAAGAATTAAGGCGGAACGGAAGGTTCCACACATATGCTCAAGAAAGGTTGTGTTATTAAGGTAATGAACGAGCAATCCATGAATAGAAGTTTAAAGAACAGACACTTACAGATGATTTCTTTAGGTGGCATTATCGGCAGCTGTTATTTTTTAGGTGCCGGATATGCGATTGAGCAGGCCGGACCTGCTATTATTCTTTCTTATCTTTTTGGCGGTGCAATCGTCTTATGCGTTATGCTGTGCCTGGCGGAGCTGGCTGTAGCTAAGCCTATTTCCGGTTCCTTTGTTACCTATGCACGTGAGAATATATCCTCAACCTGGGCTTGCGGCGTTGGCTGGGCCTATTGGCTGAACTGGATGGCTTACGTGCCGTCTGAAATGATTGCTGCGGGTATCATTATGAATAATTTTGTACCTGCCGTCAGTCAACTGTGGTGGGCAATTCTTTTTGGCCTGCTGGTGACTGTAATTAACCTTTTTCATGTTGATAATTTTGGCGAAAGCGAATTCTGGCTTTCCATTATCAAAATTGCTGCTCTTGTAGGCTTTTGCGGCGTTGCCGGTCTTATCGTTTGTGGTCTTGTCGGTGACCAGGGCTATTTAGGTGCTAAGGTGCTGTTGGGCCAAGGCGGCTTTGCTCCTCAGGGATATTGGCCGATTGTGCTGACCATGGTTATTATTCTGGTTAACTTCCAGGGTACCGAAATCATCGGTCTGGCTGCGGGCGAATGCAAGGATCCTGCTAAAAGCATTCCTATTGCGGTTCGCAATGTTTCCTGGCGTGTCATTGCTTTATATATCATTCCTATTACATTATTGCTGTCCATTATGCCATGGGATAATGCCAGCCTGAAGGAGAGCGTGTTCGCTGCTGCTTTGGCAGAATACGGCTTTGACGGCTTAGCCTCTGCGATTGCCTTTGTAGTGCTGGTTGCAGGTGTATCCTGCGCTAACTCCGGCCTGTACGGCGGTGCTCGTGCGTTGCATGCACTGGCTCGCATGGATATGGCACCGGCGTTTTTGGGCAAGCTCAATAAAAACGGTATGCCGCAGAATTCTATTATCGTTTCTGTATGTGCTTGCTGGGCAGTTATCGTTTTCTACACCTTTAATCCTGATTCTACACTGTATACTTATTTGCTGGCAGTATCCGGCTTTACCGGAGCGATGGCTTGGATTTCCATTTGCTGGAGCCAATATAATTTCCGCCGCCGTCTGATTGCCGAAGGCAAGGAGGATACTCTGAAGTATAAAACACCGTTCTTCCCGTATGTTACGCATTTCGGTATCTGGTCGCAGGTTTTCTGTCTGGCAGTAATTGCTTTGACACCGGATTTACGCCAGACGCTGTACGCCGGCGTACCGATGCTGGTGGTGCCGATGCTTTGCTATCGTTGGCGCAAGCATCACAAGAGCTTGGTTCAGACCAAAACTCAGGTTGCTATGGCTCATAAATCTTAAAAGTATATGGAGGTTGCCGCTGATGCGGCAGCCTCTTTTTATGTAATGCACGAAAATATAAGAATATAGCAGAGCCTTTTGAGTATAATGCCGGAAGGTGTTATAATAGGTGTTAAAAGGAGAATGGTTATGCAATTAGTAGTAGATAAAATCGCCAAAGCATTTGGCATTCATGAAATATTTAAGGACGTCAGCTTCATGGTAGAGCAGGGCGAGCATGTCGGTCTTGTAGGCGTCAACGGTAGCGGCAAGACGACGCTGCTGCGTTGTTTGTTGCAGCCTGAATGGGTTGACAGCGGTGCGGTAAAATTCGAGCCCGGTATCAGTGTGGGCTATGTACAGCAGGGCTTTACCGATATCAGAGGTACTATCTGGCAGTTTATGCAGACAGCCTGCCCGGAAATCGGCAGCCTGCGCCAAAAGCTGGCACAGCTGGAGGCTGATTCCGGCAAGCTGCAGGGTGAAAAGCTCGACAGCTGCCTGGAGGAATACGGCCGCGTACTCAAACGCTATGAGTTTATCGACGGTTATAATTACGAAAACCGCATTAAGCGTGTGCTTATCGGTTTGGGCTACACCGAGGATTGGTGGCAGCATGACGCGGCAACACTGAGCGGCGGTCAGAAAACACGTCTGATGCTGGCGGCGGCACTGGTGCGAAATCCCGACTTTATGATTCTGGACGAACCGACAAACCATCTGGATATTGTAATGACGCAGTGGCTGGAAAAGTATCTGCAGGAATTTAAGGGCGGTCTGCTCGTTGTCAGCCATGACCGTGCCTTCCTCGATAATGTTGCTATGCGCATTCTGGAGATGGAGGGCGGCAAGCTGCAATCCTTTAAGGGCAATTACAGCCGCTATCTGGAGCAGAAGGCGATTCAGAGCAGTACGCTGACTGCTGCCTACAATGCACAGCAGGATTATATTGCGCGCACGGAGGCTTATATCCGTCGCTTCAAGGCTGGCATCAAGAGTAAAATGGCGCGCGGCCGTCAGTCACAGCTGGACCGTTTGGAGCGCATTGACGCACCGGTGCAGCACGAGGAGTTTGAGCTGCGTTTGCCGCCTGCTGCCGAATGTGCGGACAGAGTGCTGATTATGGAGGACCTCACCATAGGCTACGGAGAGAAGGTGCTGGCCAAGGGTATTAACCTTACACTACGCCGCGGTGAAAAGGCAGCGCTTTTGGGTGCCAACGGCACCGGTAAGACGACGCTGCTGCGTACTATCTTAGGTGAAATTGCACCGCTGAAGGGCAAGGCCAAGATTGGCAGCAGAGTGCAGATCGGTTATTTTTCGCAGAGCTATGAGCGCCTGAACCCGGAGCAGACGCTGTTGGAAAACTTTGTGATTGAATACGGCTTTACGGAAGAACATACACGCTCGATGCTTGGCGGTATGCTGTTCCACGGTGATGATGTGTTCAAAAGAATCGGTGAGCTGAGCGGCGGTCAGAAGGCACGCCTGGTGCTGCTGAAGCTGGTGCTGGACGGCGCCAACTGTCTGGTGCTTGACGAACCGACAAACCATCTGGATATTATGGCACGCGAAGCGGTAGAGGCTGCTTTGGAGGCCTTTGACGGCACCGTTCTGGTAGTCAGCCATGACCGTTATTTTGTTAACGAGGTTGCGGACCGCATCTGGGAGATTGAGGATTTAGAGGTTAAGGACTACAAGGGCAATTACGATTTTTACCTCGAAGAAAAGCGGAAAAAGGCTGCTGCTTTGGCGCAGGCACAGGAGGAAGCGGAAAAGGCTGCGGCCTATGCGGAGGCACAGGCTAAAAAGCAGCAACAGCAGGTTGCTGCTGCGCCGGCGAAAGCGAAAAAGCAGGAGGATAAAAAGCGCCGTTACAGTCCTGATGAGGCTGCGCGACTGCTGCCCAAGGTAGAGCTGCAGATTCGTGAGCAGGAGGCTATGATGGGCCTTTTGGAAAAGCAGATGGCGGACCCGGCAAATCACACCAGTCCTGAGCATAGCGCAGCTATGGCAGCAGAGCATGAGGAATACGAGCAAACCATTGCCGAGATGATGGAAAAATGGGAGCTGCTGATGGAAGCGGCGGAGGATGCCTGATGGACGATAAAAAGTATATGCAGCTGGCGCTGGCTGAAGCACGCAAGGCCGCAGAGCTTGGTGAAATTCCTATCGGCGCGGTGCTTGCGAACATGACAACGGGCGAGGTTATCGCCGCTGCTCACAATATGCGTGAAACGTGGCATGACGCAACGGCGCACGCTGAGGTCATCGTCATCCGCAAGGCCTGCGAGCGTCTGGGGCATTGGCGTCTGAGCGGCTGTGCGCTTTACGTTACCGTTGAGCCCTGCCCGATGTGCAGCGGTGCCATTGTCAACGGCCGTGTCGACCGCGTTGTTTATGGCTGTCCTGATGTGAAGGCCGGCGGTGCGGAATCCATTTTCAATATCATTACGAATCCTAATCTTAATCACTGCGCGGAGGTTGTCAGCGGCATCTGCGAGGAGGAATGCGCACAGGTGATGCGTGATTTTTTCCGCCGTCGCCGTCAGGAAAACAAGGCTAAGCGCAGGAGTGAAGCCGGCGCGCCGCAGGAATAATTTCGGCAGGCGGTTGCCAAGATGAGATTTTTCTTATATAATATTAATGTTAACCTGATGCGAATATATTCGCGCTAACAGAATAATGGAGACGTAGCGAAGTGGTCATAACGCGGCTGACTCGAAATCAGTTTGCCGTTTGCGCGGCACGTGGGTTCGAATCCCACCGTCTCCGCCAACGAATTTCCTTCCCGCAGCTTATTTGGTTGCGGGATTTTTAGTGTGTAACATATTTATCATTTTGGTAGGTTTTATCGCCTATTAGTTAATTTCTTCTGCTTTTGTTTGCCAAAGATGTCGCTAACTGTTAAAATGTCATACGAATGCTTTTGATTTTGGGGGATTATTATGAGATCGGAAAAAATAATTGATATCTTAAAAAACGGTAAAATTCATCTGTCGTGCGAGCTGTTTCCACCTAAGCAGGGCGCAGAGCTGCAAAACAGTCTGGAGATTGTCAACAAAATTGCAGCCAGCAAGCCGTCCTATATGAGCGTCACCTATGGCGCAGGCGGCAGCACGGTAGGCTATTCGGCAGCACTGGCCAAAAAAGTAGAGGATAACGGCATGCCGGCTCTGGCTCATCTGACTTGTGTAAAGGCTGATGAAGCAAAGCTGGCAGAGGTACTTGGACAGCTGCAGGGCTTTGGCGTAAAAAATATTCTGGCACTGCGCGGCGATATACCGGCAGATATGCAGGGTGAGGAAATCGGCAGCTTTGCCCATGCCAGTGAGCTGATGCGTTTTGTGAAGCAGCAAGGCGATTTCTGCGTCGGCGGTGCTGCTTATCCCGAAGGCCATCCCGAATCCGGTTCCTTGGAACAGGATATAGAAAACACCAAGTACAAGGTGGATGCAGGCGTTGACTTTTTAGTGACGCAGATGTTTTTTGATAATACGATTTTATATAACTATATGTTCCGCCTGCTGCGTGCGGGTATCAATGTGCCGGTAGTGCCGGGTATTATGCCGGTGACGAATGCCAAGCAGATTATCCGTATCTGCCAGCTGAGTGGTACTAAGCTGCCGCCGCAGTTCCGTGCGATGGTAGAAAAATTTGCCGATAAGCCGGAGGCACTGAAGCAGGCAGGTATCGCCTATGCTACCGGTCAAATTATTGATTTGATTGCCAATGGTTTTGACAATGTACACATCTATACGATGAATAAGCCGGAAATTTTTGCCGGTATTATGAATAATCTCGGAGAGATTGTAGATAAATAGTCCTGCGCTATGGCGCAAAAGTCAGGTTGTTGTTATGGAATTTAAGCAAAAGGAAGCGCTGCGCTATCTGCGGGCCAAGCCGGGAGATAAGGCAGCAGAAATTTTAGTGGATACGGTTTATCTGAAGCTGCGCAATGAGGTGCAGGCACGTTATGTGCTGCAAAAGCATGCGATAACGGCAGATGAGGCAGGCGTAACGCTGGACTGCGGTGTGCGTTTTCATTCGCGTGCGTTGGCGCGTCATTTAAAGGGTTGCGACACGGTGTTGCTTATGGGTGCAACGCTCGGCAGCAGGGTGGATGCAGCTATACGACGCCTTGCGCTCATCAGCGTTGCTGAAGGTGCGGCGGCTCAGGCTGTGGCAGCGGCGCTGATTGAAAGCTATTGCGATGAAGTGCAGGCGCAGGCTGAAACCGGCGGTCTGCTGCAGCGCCCGCGTTTTTCGCCTGGTTACGGAGATTGGCCGCTGGAGGAGCAGCGTCAGCTGTTCGCTGTGCTGAACTGCACTAAACGCATCGGCCTGACGCTGACGGACGGAATGATGATGGCTCCGTCCAAGTCGGTGACGGCAATCATCGGCTTGTCGGAAGATGCTGCCTGCGTGCAGAATAAATGTATGACCTGCAGTAATATAAACTGTCCTTACAGAGATACTGATATTAAGAAAGTTTGAGGAGAAGATTTAATTTATGAATTTTAAGGAATTGTTAGGCAAGAAAATGCTGTTCTTTGATGGTGCCACCGGCACACAGCTGCAGGCACGCGGTCTGCAGCCGGGTGAGCTGCCCGAAAGCTGGAATTTTACACACCCCGATATTGTAGAGGCTGTGCATCGCAGTTATCTTGATGTAGGCTCCAATATCGTAAAATCCAATACCTTCGGCGCTAATCCGTTGAAGCTGGCAGGCTCCGGCCTGGATTGCAAGGAAACCATCGAAGCGGCTGTGGCGATTGCCAAGAAGGCCTGCGGTGGCAGGGAAAATAAATTTGTTGCGCTGAATTTGGGACCGACAGGCAAGCTGCTGGCTCCTTATGGCGATTTGCCCTTTGAAAAGGCAGTAGAAGCCTACGGCGAAATGGTACGTTACGGCGCTGCTGCCGGTGCGGATCTTATTCTTATCGAAACGATGAGTGACACCTATGAAATCAAAGCTGCGGTTTTGGCGTCTAAGGAAAACTGTGATTTGCCGATTTGCGTAACCATGACCTTTGACGAGGATGGCAAGCTGTTGACCGGTGCTACGGTAGAGGCTGCCGCTCTGATGTGCGAAGGCCTGGGTGTAGATGCCATCGGCTTTAACTGCGGTTTGGGACCGGTGCAGGTTGGTAAATTATTTCCGCAGATGCTGGCAGCAACCAGCCTGCCATTGATTATCAATCCGAATGCCGGACTGCCGGTACAGCGTGACGGCAAGACCTGCTTTGATGTCGGTCCGGAGGAATATGCGGAGCTGATGTACGAGCTGGCAGGCAAGGGAGCAAGTATCGTCGGCGGCTGCTGCGGTACAACACCGGAGCATATTGCGCAGATGATTGCCAAATGCAAAACTCTGCAGCCCGGCGGTACGCGTGATTGCCGTCTGACTGCAGTATCCTCCTACGGCAAGGCAGTGCATCTTGGCGAAGGTCCTATAATTATCGGCGAACGCATCAATCCTACCGGCAAAAAGCGTTTGAAGGAAGCATTGGTCAACAGCGACCTTGATTATGTGTGCCGCCTCGGTCTGGAGCAGATTGGCGTAGGCGCACAGATTCTGGACGTTAACGTTGGTACGCCAGGCATTGACGAAGCGGCAATGGCCGCAAAGGCTGTGCCGGCGCTGCAGGCGATTACCGATACCCCGCTGCAGATTGATACATCTAATTACGAAGCAATGGAAAAAGCACTGCGCCTCTATAACGGCAAGCCGATGCTTAATTCCGTCAACGGCAAGGAGGACAGCCTGCAGCATGTGCTGCCGCTGGCTAAAAAATACGGTGCTGTGCTGGTTGCACTGTGTCTTGACGACAGCGGTATTCCTGCTACTGCAGCAGGACGTATCGCTGTGGCTGAAAAAATTATCGCCCGTGCGGCCGAATACGGCATTGAAAGCCGCAATATAGTTGTAGACCCGCTGGCACTGACGATTTCCACCGGTGCCGATAACGCGGCGATTGCCTGTGAGGTTATCCGCACGATGAAGGCACGTGGCATCAACACTGTTATGGGTGTTTCCAACATTTCGTTCGGTCTTCCCGGCCGTGATGCCGTCAACAGCACCTTCTTCAGCATGGCGATGGCAGCAGGCCTTTCCTGCGGTATCATCAATCCGCAGAGCAAGCCGATGATGGATGCTTATTACGGTTATCGTGCGCTGGCAGGCTATGACGAGGGCTGCAAGGAATACGTGCAGCATTATGCTGATGCGCCGAAGGCCGCAGCAACAACAGTAAGCGAAATGGGTCTTTACGATGCCATTGTCAAAGGACTGCAGGGACCTGCGCGTCAGGCAGCAGCCAAGGCTCTGGAAAGCGAAAAGCCTTTGGATATCATTAACAAGTATATGATTCCTGCGCTTGATTTTGTCGGTCATGGCTTTGAAAAGAAAACTCTCTTCCTGCCGCAGCTGCTGATGAGCGCTGATGCGGCGAAAGCAGCCTTTGAGGTTATCCGCGAGGCGGTCGGCGTTGGCGAAACGCAGGGAGAAACGGTAATTATTGCTACCGTCCACGGTGATATCCACGATATCGGCAAAAACATCGTTAAGGTACTGCTGGAAAACTACGGTTATCGCGTGCTTGACTTGGGCAAGGATGTGCCTGTGGAAGCAGTTGTGGAGGCAGCTAAGAAAACTGACGCCAAGGTTGTCGGTTTATCTGCATTGATGACAACGACAGTAGGCGCAATGGAGGAAACTATTGCTGCGTTGCATAATGAATGTGACTGTCAGGTTGTTGTCGGCGGTGCGGTGCTCACGCAGGAATACGCTGATACCATCGGTGCCGAGCATTATGCACCGAACGCTGTCAGTGCGGTAAACTACGTCAACGAAATCCTGGGCAAATAATTTATATACAGATAATTTGAGGACTATCATGCTTAGCGTGGTAGTCCTTTTTTACGTTGTTTCGACTTTGGAGTCTTTAAGCAGGAAAAACTGCTCCATCCCAAGAATTAAACAAATATCACCATGAACGGAGGGATGCTGCATGAACATTTACGTTTGGCGACACAACAAAACATATCACAGCCACAGTATGATTGACGAGCCATGCGTCAACAGCGAATTTTATCTTGATGCGATTGCTGTTGTGCTGGCACATGATTTGGAAGAAGCACTGACCAAGCTGGCGGAAGAAAACAAAGGCTGGCGCACGGAGGATTTGCGGCAGCTGCCGTGCAGCGTATATCCTGCAGATAAGGCGGCAGTAATTTTTTCCGAGCTGCGCGGGATTATTCCGCATCTCTAAAAACAAAAAAGCCCGAATTCCCACATGAAATGTATGTGAGAATTTGGGCTTTTGCTTTATCTGCTTACCAGATGCTTTTTAAAATCGGCAGTAAAATCGGTGCCAGGATAGAGGTGCTGATGCCGGTAAGGGCAATCGCTACACCGCCGATAGCCAGCTGAATGGGGCTGACATTGGCGCAGACGCTGGTGCCGAGGCCGTGGCTGGAGGCACCGATAGCAAGACCGGCAGCCAAATGGTTTTTGATTCCCAAAAGACGCAGCAGCTTGTGATTGAAGGTTGCACCCAGCATGCCGGTGAAGATAACAGCAGCAGTAGTCAACGCCGGAATACCGCCGATAGTTTTGGAAACGTCAATGGCGATTGGCGTCGTAATGGATTTGGGAATGAGCGAAAGCAATACCTGTTCGCTGGTACCCATAGCCTTGCCGCAGAAGTAAACGACTATGATAGCCGAAAGAGTTGCCAGTGTAACGCCTCCTACGATAGCGCCTGCCTTGGCCATGATGATTTCACGGTTCTTGTACAGGGGCAGAGCTAAAGCGATAGTTGCCGGTCCTAAAAGAAAGTTAACGAATTCCGCACCCGCTTCGTACTGCTTGTACTCTACGCCGGGTGCCAGAACGATGACGGCGATGACCAGAGGGCAGGCGATAACGAAGGGCGGAATAATATTCAGGCTGAAGCGGTCGATGATGATTTCGCTGATAACGTACAGGATAACTGTCAGACCGATGCCAAAGAGCGGTGAGTTAAGTAAAACGTCAGGAAAAAGCATCATTGACTCTCCTTTCCTTTAAGCATTGCTTCGATAAAGAAGGCTGTAATGCTCAGAACGACAATGCTGCAGACAACAATGGTAACAGTAATGGGCAGCAGCTCAGCTTTGATAACATCTACATATAATATGACGCTGACGCCTGCCGGTAAAAACAGCATACCCATTTTGGAAATCAGGATATCGCAGATGCCCTCGATGGAGCTTGCCGGAATAACGTTGCCGCAGAGAAGTGCCGTTAAAATCAGCATTCCCAAAAGAGCGGGCGGAAAGGGTACGCCGAGGGCGTTGATGATAAGCGTGGATACCCATTGCAAAAGCAGCAAAAAGGCGATACCGCGCAATAAGCTGGTAGGTGACATTTTGGTTCCTCCTCATAAAAACATGACAAATAATATAATTATAGACCTGTTGGTGGAAGTACGCATAAAGGTCAAAACGGCTGGGGTTAGCCGATGGTCTTTGGGGTAAAGAGTACTTGGCCGACAGAACGACATGTTATTAATATTGCCACAAACATAACAATATGTCAACAAAATGACGGTGATTTTTCACTGAATTAACACAGAAAACTATTTGACTTTTTGACTTTTGCTGATATAATAGCAATTAGAAAGTGAATAGTGGTCCGGAAATGGAAAAGAGTCAACTCCATTCTGTTATTGACCGCTATTGAACCTGATAGAAGGAGGTGCAGCGTGATGAATGAACGCTACAGTGAAGAGGTAAAGGCTATATTGGAGGCTGCTCAGCAGCAGGCAGTTATGAACTATCACCAGGAGCTGACAACGGCACATGTTCTGGCAGCATTGTGCGGCAGCGACGGCTTCTTTAAATATTTGCTGCAGAGCCTGCACATTGATGAAAATGCTTTCAGCAAGGATGCTAAGGCTTTAGTACAAAAAATCCCCGGAGTTAAAGGTCAGGACCGTCAGCTGATGATGGGTACCGGCTTTGCCAGAGTAATGGCTATTCTGGGACAAGGGAAGGAAGAAATCGGCATCGGCCAGCTGGTTGCGGCTATGGCCAGTGACGGTGACAGCGATGTAGTATCGCTCTTCCGTAAATATGGTATAGACAAGAAAAAAGTTGAGGCGGCATTTATGCAGTATCAAAATAGCGAAGCAAATGATGAAACTAAAAAGACGCTGGAAAAATACGGCCAGGATTTGACGGCAAAAGCTAAAGAAGGCAAGCTGGATCCGGTAATCGGCCGTGATGAGGAAATCCGTCGTACGATTGAAATCCTTTCGCGTCGTAAGAAAAATAATCCGGTGCTTATCGGTGAGCCTGGCGTTGGTAAAACTGCCATCGTTGAAGGTCTGGCAAGACGTATTATTGCCGGCGATGTACCGGAGAGCCTGAAGAATAAAACCCTGTATGCTCTGGACCTGGCGGCTTTGGTTGCCGGTGCCAAATACCGTGGTGAATTCGAAGAGCGTCTGAAAAAAGTATTGAAGGCTGTCAGCGAAAGCGCCGGTCAGATTATCATGTTTATTGATGAGCTGCATACCGTTGTCGGTGCCGGTGCTGCTGAAGGTGCTATGGATGCAGGCAATATCCTGAAGCCGATGCTGGCACGTGGCGAGCTGCGCTGCATCGGTGCAACTACGCTGAACGAATACCGTAAGTATATTGAAAAGGACAGTGCGCTGGAGCGTCGTTTCCAGCCGGTAATGGTTAAGGAGCCGAGCGTTGAAGATACAATTTCCATCCTGCGTGGCCTGCGTGAGCGCTATGAGGTACATCATGGCGTGCGCATTAAAGACGCTGCCCTGGTTGCTGCTGCTGTGCTTTCTAACCGTTATATCAATGACCGTTTCTTACCTGATAAGGCTATTGACCTGGTAGATGAGGCTGCTGCCCGTCTGCGTACCGAAATTGATTCGCTGCCGACCGAGCTTGATGAAAGCAAACGTCGTATCCTGCAGCTGGAAATTGAAGCTCAGGCTTTGGGCAAAGAGGAGGATGCTCAGTCCAAGGATCGTTTGGCTAAGCTGAACGAGGAGCTGGCAAAGCTGCGTAAGGAAAATGACGAGCTTGTTAAACGCTGGGATGCAGAAAAGGCTTCTATTGCCCGTGTACGTGAGGTAAAGAAGGAAATTGATGCTGTGAAAAACCAGATGGAGCAGGCTGAGCGCGACTATGACCTGAACAAGATGGCTGAATTGAAATACGGCCGTCTGCCTGAGCTGCAGAAGGAATTGGCTGCTTTGTCCAAGAAGGATGAAAACGGCAATGACAATGTTATGCTCAAGGAAGAGGTTGACGAAGAGGATATCGCCAAAGTTGTCAGCACCTGGACCGGCATTCCTGTTGCTCGCTTAGGCACCGGTGAACGTGCTAAACTGGTTCACCTGGAGGAAATCCTGCACGAGCATGTTATCGGTCAGGATGAAGCAGTCAAGGCTGTCAGCGAGGCTGTTATCCGTGCGCGTGCCGGTATCAAGGATCCTAACCGTCCGATTGGTTCTTTTATTTTCCTTGGTCCTACCGGTGTCGGCAAGACCGAGCTGGCTAAGACCTTGGCCGAGGTGCTCTTTGATGATGAACGCAACATGGTTCGTATCGATATGAGCGAATACATGGAGAAGCATACCGTATCTCGTCTGATCGGTGCGCCTCCCGGATACGTCGGCTATGACGAAGGCGGTCAGCTGACCGAGGCTGTACGCCGTCATCCGTACAGCGTAATCCTGTTGGACGAAATCGAAAAGGCACATGCAGATGTCTTTAATGTATTGCTGCAGGTTCTGGATGATGGCCGTCTGACTGATGGTAAAGGCCGTATCGTTGACTTCAAGAATACTTTGATTATCATGACCAGTAACCTTGGCAGCAACGAGATTATGAAAGCACAGGGCTCTATGGATAGAGAAAAGATTCAGCAGATGCTGATGAACTTCTTCCGTCCGGAATTCCTGAACCGTGTTGATGACATCGTTGTGTTTAAACCGCTGCAGGCAGAACAGATTAAGGAAATCGTTAAACTGGTACTGCATGAACTGGGCGACCGTCTGAACAAGCAGCTTGAGCTGACGCTTACTTATACTGACGAGGCTGTTGCTTTCCTGGCAAAGGCCGGCTTTGATCCTGCCTTCGGTGCTCGTCCGTTGAAACGTCTGATTGTCCACACTGTTGAAAACATCCTGGGCAAGAAGATTGTTGCAGGCGAAATTAAAAATGGCGATAAGGTTGAGGTTGTATTGGTAAACGATGCAATTGACGTTGTCGTAAAATAAAACAGCTTTGGGTTTAAGCGCCCTCTGCTGCCGTGAAAGCGGCGGTGGAGGGTGCTTTTTCTAATATATATATAATAGGCCTATTATTGCGCAGCAGGTTGGGAAATGATACAATTAAAAGAGATGTTCAATTAATTAGTTACCAATGCATGATGTTTATAAAACGAGGTGAGCAAAATGAAATATACATATGTAGAACTCGCTGATGGAACACTTGTTACTTTTAATGATATACGCAAGGATAAGAACGGTGAGCATATTGATGTTTATTTTGAACGTCCTGTAGATACTGGCTTTGACTATTTGCAGATTTCTTTGCCTGACTTAGATACAGCTTCTTTTGAGGGATACAGCGAGGCTGAAATAGAAGATTTAAAAGATTTTGCTGCTGATAATGCAGCCTTGATTTGGGAGATGGCACGCGAAGGAGGAGATCATCTTGCCAATGCTGTATAAGCTTTTAGGTTATAAAATATATTTTTGGTCAGGTGATGCCGGTGAGCCGGTTCAAGTACACGTTTGTAAAGGCAGGCCGACTGAAAATGCAACTAAAATATGGGTTGGGGAACGTGTTATTTTAGAGCATAATAAAAGCATAATTCCTGATGCCGATTTGCTGAAGATACTTCGCTTCGTATCTCAGAACAAAAAGAGAATTATTGAACAGTGGAATAAGCATTTTGGAGTATGAGTTTTTAGCATCTGTCTGATGTCTGACAGGTGCTTTTCCTTTGCTCTGAAGTTTTTCCGAACGATTTTCTAAAAAACTGTTAAAAAGTTCACAGTTTATTTGACGTTTACGCGTTGGATTGGTATAATTAAAGTGAATTATTTAAGTGATTGAGAACCCGGGTTAGATTTTGCACAGGATTTCGAAACTGAACAGCTTTCTGCTTGGGTTTTATTGTTTCTACAAGTAATTTTTGGGAGGTAGATTTCAATGAAAGTTGCAATTATCATGGGTAGTAATTCTGACTGGCCTGTACTTGAGGCTGCAGAAAAAACTCTGAAGGAGTTTGGCGTTGAAACTGAAGTAGTAGTTGCTTCCGCTCACCGTACTCCGGACGTAGTACAGAACTTTGCTAAGGGTGCCCGTGACCGTGGCGTAGAGGTAATTATTGCCGCAGCCGGCGCAGCTGCTCATCTGGGTGGTTTCATCGCTGCCTTTACTACCGTTCCTGTCATCGGTATTCCTATTAATGCAACACCGTTGGCCGGTATGGATGCACTGCTGAGCTTTGTACAGATGCCTTCCGGTGTACCTGTTGCAACGATGGCCATCAATGGTTCTAAGAATGCTGCATTGTTCGCAATTCAGATTCTTTCCGTAAAATATCCGGAGCTGGTAGAAAAGCTGGCAGAGCATCGTGCAACAATGCGTGAAGAAGTAAGAGCTAAGGGTGAAAAGCTGGCTTCCATGCGTGGCGTTCCTGCGCAGGAGTTCAAGGATTTACACCTGTAATAGTGAATAGTGAGTAGTGGATAGTGAATAGAAACTGACTGTTAAACATTAATAACTAATTACTGATCACTGATCACTTATAACTAACCACTAATAACTGACAATTGATAACTAAAAACTAAAATTAAGGAGAAAAATTGTGGAGCAGATTTTCGAGGAGCAAAATTTTAGCGAAGACAAGCTGCATGAGGAGTGCGGCGTCTTTGGTATCTTCAGCCATAATGAGGATGTAGCACTCAACACCTATTGGGGACTGTATGCGCTGCAGCATCGTGGTCAGGAAAGTACCGGTATTGTTGTAACTGATGGCGAGCGCATGAAAATTAAAAAGGGCATGGGTCTGGTTGCCGATGTCTTCAAAGATGGCGTTGCTGATTTGCAGGGCTATGCGGCTATCGGCCACGTACGTTATTCCACCACCGGTGCCAGCATGCCGTATAACATTCAGCCGCTAAAGGTTTATTTTGACGGCGGTAACCTGGCTCTGAGCCACAACGGTAACCTGACTAATGCCGGTCAGCTGCGTGCTAACCTGGCTAAGGAAGGCGCAGTATTTAATACTACTGTTGACAGTGAGGTTGTATTGAACTTGATTGCCTACAGTGCACGTCCGACTATTGAAGAGCGTGTAGCAGAGGCTGTTAACCAGATTAAGGGTGCTTTTGCTATTCTGCTGATGACTGATAACAAAATTATCGCAGTACGCGATCCCTACGGCTTCCGTCCGCTGGTGCTCGGCAAGATGGAAAACGGCTGGTGCGTTGCTTCCGAATCCTGTGCCTTTGACTTGGTTGGTGCAGAGCTGGTACGCGATGTTAAGCCCGGCGAAATGATTATTATCGACAGCGATAACTCCGAGCCGCGCAGCATGATGTGGGCTGAAAACAAACCGGCAAAGCCTGCGCACTGCATTTTTGAATATGTTTACTTTGCTCGTAATGACAGTATCATCGACAACCAGTCTGTATATGATGCACGTATCCAGATGGGACGCGAGTTGGCTAAGGAAACGCCTGATATTCATCCGGATATCGTTATATCCGTTCCTGATAGCGGTACTCCGGCGGCAATCGGCTATGCTATGGAGGCTGGTGTTCCCTTCCTGGAAGGTCTTACCAAAAACCGTTATGTAGGCCGTACTTTTATTCAGCCGACGCAAAAGCAACGTGCTAATGCAGTACGTCTGAAGCTGAATCCGGTACGCAGCGTTGTAGAAGGCAAATCTGTTGTTATGGTCGATGATTCCATCGTTCGCGGCACTACCAGCGGCAAGATTGTTAAACTGCTGAAGGAGGCAGGCGCACGTGAGGTGCATGTATGCATTTCTTCTCCCCCGGTAACAGACAGCTGCTACTATGGTATTGATACCTCCGAGCGCAAGGAGCTGATTGCGGCACGTTGCACGGAAAATGAAATCTGCCGTTATATTGGGGCAGACAGTCTGCATTATATTTCTATGGATGGCATGAAACGTGCTATTGATAAAATTGACCCCGAAGGTTTGTGCTGTGCCTGCTTCAGCGCTAAATATCCCGATAACGCAGATAGTGTAATCAAAGCAGAACCTGAAAGCATTATTGAATAACAGGAGGAAGGCTCATGAGCGAGGAAAAGAAACAACTTACTTATGCTGATGCCGGTGTAGATATTGATGCTGGTAATAAAGCAGTAGAATTAATGAAGGACAGCGTACGTGCTACCTACAGACCTGAGGTTATCGGTGATCTGGGCGGTTTTGGCGGCCTGTTTGCTTTAAACAGCGGCAAATACAAGGAGCCTGTGCTCGTCAGCGGTACTGACGGCGTAGGCACTAAACTGAAGCTGGCTTTCATGGCTGATAAGCATGATACTATCGGTCAGGATGCTGTGGCAATGTGCGTCAACGATATTCTGGTACAAGGCGCAGAGCCCTTGTTCTTCCTGGATTACATTGCAGTAGATAAGGTTGATTCCCAAAAGGTTGCCAACATCGTTAAGGGTGTTGCCAATGCTTGCAAGGAAAGCGGCTGTGCTCTTATCGGCGGCGAAACTGCCGAAATGGCCGGCTTCTACTCCAAAGGCGAATACGATATCGCAGGCTTCTGTGTTGGCGTAGTTGAGAAGAGCAAAATGATTACCGGTGACAAGGTTAAGGCCGGCGATGTGCTTTTGGGCCTGCCCTCCAGCGGAGTGCATTCCAACGGTTTCTCCCTTGTACGTAAAATCTGCTTTGAGGCTATGGGTTATACTATGGATACCGAAGTACCGGAATTTGGCTGCACCTTGGGCGAAAAGCTGCTGACTCCGACTCGTCTGTATCCGAAAACCTGCCTGCCGCTGATTGAGAAATTCGACCTGCACGGCATGGTGCACATCACCGGCGGCGGCTTCTATGATAATATTCCCCGCATTCTGCCCGAAGATTGCGATGCTGAGGTAAATGCCGAGGCTTGGGAAGTTCCTGTTGTCTTCAAAAAGCTGCAGGAATGGGGCAATGTACCTTGGGCTGAAATGTACCGCACCTTCAACATGGGCGTAGGCATGGTATTGGTTGTTGACCCGTCTGAGGCTGACGCTGTACGCGCTCACCTGAAGGCTGAGGGCAAAACCTTCTATGAGCTGGGCAAGGTTGTTCCCGGACACAAAGAAACGATTATGAAAGGCGGCGTTTTCGGTGCATAAAATCGGCGTACTTGTAAGCGGTCGCGGCAGTAATCTGCAGGCAATTATGGACCGTATCGCTGATGGCTATCTGCCGCTGGAAATCGCGGTTGTAATCAGCGATAAGCCTGATGCTTTTGCTTTGGAGCGTGCGCAAAAGGCCGATATCAAAACCGTTGCCGTAGAGCGTAAGGCTTGCGCTTCCAAAGAAGAATTTGAAGCAAAAATCAACGCTGCTCTGGAGGCAGAGGGCTGCGAGTTAGTAGTTCTCGCAGGCTTTATGCGTATTCTGAGCGCTGATTTCGTAAATAAATGGCAGCATAAGATTATTAATATTCATCCGGCGCTGCTCCCGAGCTTCCCCGGTCTGCACGGCCAGAAGCAGGCTGTGGACTACGGTGTAAAATTCAGCGGCTGCACCGTTCATTTTGTCGATGCAGGCACTGACAGCGGCCCGATTATCCTGCAGAAGGTTGTCCCTGTTATGGATGACGACACCGAGGATACTCTGGCTGACCGTATTCTGGTACAGGAGCATATCGCAATGCCGGAGGCTTTAAAGCTTTGGGCAGAAGGAAAGCTGACAATCGAAGGCAGAAAGGTAAAGGTTAAAGCATGAAAATTAAAAGAGCATTATTAAGCGTTAGTGATAAAACCGGCATTGTAGAGCTGGCAAAATTCCTGAGTGACAACGGTGTAGAAATTATTTCTACCGGCGGCACCATGAAGGCTATTAAGGAAGCAGGCATTCCTGTAACCTATGTAAGTGATGTAACCGGCTTCCCGGAAATCATGGACGGCCGCGTAAAAACTCTGAATCCGAAAATTCATGGCGCAATCCTGGCTGTACGCAGCAATCCGGAGCATATGAAGGCTTTGGCTGAGCATGACATCACTCCGATTGACCTGGTTGTAGTTAACCTCTATCCCTTCCGCGAAACTGTTGCCAAACCCGGCGTAACCGAGGCCGAGGCTATTGAAAATATTGATATCGGCGGTCCGGCAATGGTACGTGCCAGCGCTAAAAACTTCAAGGACGTTGTTATCGTAACCTATCCTAGCCGTTATGCCGGCTTAATGGAAATGCTCGCTAAAGAAGGCGACGTTGATGCACGCACCCGCAAGGAGCTGGCATTGGAAGCCTTCACTCATACTGCTGAATACGATGCAATGATCAGCGAATATCTGAAGAAGCAACTGGAGAAATAACCATGAATATTTTATTAATCGGTGGCGGCGGCCGCGAACACGCTTTAGCGTGGAAGCTGGCGCAAAGCCCTAAGGTTGAAAAAATTTATGCTGCTCCCGGCAACCCGGGCATGGCACTGCTGCCTAAATGTGAATGCATTGCTCTGGATGTTGAAAATCTGGAGGGTGTAGCAGATTACGCTGAGGAAAAGAGCATTGACCTGACTGTTGTAGGTCCGGAAGCACCGCTTGTTGCAGGTCTTGCGGATGTCTGCAAACGTCGCGGTCTGCCGGTGTTCGGTCCTTCTAAGGCTGCGGCGCAGCTGGAAGGCTCCAAGGCATTTTCCAAAGAGCTGATGGCAAAATACAATATTCCTACCGCCTTCTTCAAAATTTGCGAGGATATTGAAACCGCTAAGGCTTACGTTGAAGAAAAGGGCGCGCCTATCGTAGTTAAGGCTGACGGTCTTGCAGCTGGCAAGGGCGTTGTTGTTGCTATGACTAAGCAGGAAGCACTTGACGCTATCGACGAAATGATGGCTGACCATAAATTCGGCAATGCAGGCGCACGCCTCGTTCTGGAAGAATACATGGAAGGCGAGGAGGCTTCTCTCCTGGCATTTACCGACGGCAAAACCATTGTGCCGATGATTGCTTCTCAGGACCACAAGCGCGTATTTGACGGTGACGAAGGTCCTAATACCGGCGGTATGGGCACCTATGCTCCCGCTCCGGTTATGACCGACGTATTGCGTTTAAAAGCAACTGAGCTGATTCTGAAGCCCGTTATCGCTGCAATGGCAGCGGAAGGCATGCCTTATCAGGGCTGTCTCTATGCTGGCCTGATGATCAAGGGCGACAGCGTGAAGGTTGTAGAATTCAACTGCCGCTTCGGTGACCCCGAAACTCAGGTAGTGTTGCCTCTGCTTGACGGCGACCTGGCTGAAATTATGTTGGCCTGCGCTACAGGTACTCTGGATCAGGTAGATTTCGGCTGGTACGACAAGGCTGCTGTATGCGTAGTAATGGCTTCCGGCGGTTATCCCGAAAGCTATGCTAAGGGTATGGAAATTACCGGTCTGGCTGACGCTGCTGCAGATAAAGACGTTGTTGTATTCCACGCAGGTACCAAGGCTGACGGCGCTAAGGTTCTTACCAACGGCGGACGTGTGCTTGGTGTAACTGCTGTAGACGCAAATATCAAGGCTGCACGTGACCGTGCATATACTGCTGTAGAAAAAATTAATTTTAATGGCGCTTTTTGCAGAAAAGATATTGCATGGAGAGCCTTAAAGAGGTAAAATAGATAAAATACCTACTCGGACCTCAGAAAAGCAATTTTTTCAAGTAATTATGTTACATGATTAACAGTTGCTTTGGCTGTGATAAACAAAAAATTATTAAGAAAAGGATGATGAAAGAATGGCTTTTTATTATGATGAACCTGCTCACACATTTAGTGAGTATCTGTTAGTTCCCGGTTATTCCTCCGAAAAATGTATCCCCGCCAATGTAGACCTGCGTACGCCGCTGGTTAAATACAAAAAAGGTGAAGAACCGGCAATTACTATGAACATCCCGATGGTTTCTGCTATCATGCAGGCTGTTTCCGGCGAAAAGCTGGCTGTAGCTCTTTCCAAAGAGGGCGGCGTTTCTTTCATCTATGGTTCTCAATCCGTAGAGGACGAAGCTGCTATGGTTGCTCGTGTTAAAGGCTATCGCGCAGGCTTTGTAAGCAGCGACTCCAATATCCGTCCGGACAGCACTCTGGCTGACATCTTGGCACTGAAGGAACGCACCGGTCACTCCACTGTTGCTGTTACCAGCGATGGTACCGCTAACGGCAAGCTGGAAGGCATTGTTACCAGCCGTGACTATCGTCCGAGCCGTATGTCTATGGATGCTAAGGTTCGTGACTTCATGACTCCGATTGACAAAATGGTTTATGCTCCGAAGGATACCACCCTGCAACAGGCTAACGATATCATCTGGGAGAAAAAACTCAACACTCTGCCTATCGTTGATGACGACGGCCGTATGCTGTACATGGTATTCCGTAAAGACTATGCAACTCATAAGGAATATCCTTTAGAGCTGCTGGACAGCAAAAAACGCCACATCGTTGGCGCTGGTATCAACACTCGCGACTATGCTGAGCGTGTTCCCGCATTGATTGATGCAGGCGTAGACGTACTCTGCATTGACTCTTCCGAAGGCTACAGCGCATGGCAGAAAATCACCCTGGACTGGATTCGTGAGCACTACGGTGACAGCGTTAAGGTTGGTGCAGGCAACGTAGTAGATGCTGAAGGATTCCGCTTCCTGGCTGAGGCTGGCGCTGACTTCATTAAAGTTGGTATCGGCGGCGGTTCCATCTGCATCACCCGTGAGCAAAAAGGTATCGGCCGTGGCCAGGCAACTGCTCTGATTGATGTTTGCAAGGCTCGTGACGAATACTTCGAAGAAACCGGCGTATACATTCCTGTATGCTCCGACGGCGGTATCGTTTATGATTACCATATGACTCTGGCTCTGGCTATGGGCGCTGACTTCATGATGCTTGGCCGTTACTTCGCTCGTTTCGACGAAAGCCCGACCAATAAGGTTAACATTAACGGCACCTACATGAAGGAATATTGGGGTGAAGGCTCCAGCCGTGCTCGCAACTGGCAACGTTATGACATGGGTGGCGCAGCTAAGCTGTCCTTTGAAGAAGGCGTTGACTCCTACGTTCCGTACGCAGGCAGCCTGAAGGATAACGTAAACCTGACTTTGGCTAAGGTTCGTTCCACCATGTGCAACTGCGGTGCTCTGAACATCCGCGAGCTGCAGGAGAAGGCTAAGCTGACTCTGGTTTCCGCAACCAGCTTGGTTGAAGGCGGCGCACATGACGTTATGCTGAAAGAAAACTCCAACAGCAACTATCCTAAATAATTAAATGAACGTAAATGGCAAGCTCTCGAAGAAATTCGAGGGCTTGTTTTTGTATACAAAAAGCTCCCCTGAACGAATCGTTCAGGGGAGCCTGTCTGTTTTTCAGCGAAGTTTCGCTGTTATATTACCTTGTAAAGCTGAAAGCCTTGCGTGTCGCAGGAAACAAGCTTATAGTTGATTCCTTCGCGCAATCCTTCAAAAACGGGAATGTGGTTTTCACCGTGAATGTGGCCGTAGACACAGTGCTGCACGCCGTACCGCAGCATCAGATTAGTAAAGCAGGTGTGCTCCGTGCGTGCGAAAAGCGGTGGATAGTGAAAAGCCGTAATTATCTGCTGCGCCTGCATTTTATGTGCTTGCTGCAGGGAAAGCTCCAGGCGGATTCCCTCGCGGTTATAGATTTTTCTGTCGGCCTCACTGAAGCTTTCGGCCGATGGCAGCAGCCATCCGCGGGTGCCGCAGACAGCAATATCCTCTGCCATAATGCAGTCGTTCTGCAGAAATTCAAAATGAGCACCGTAACGCTGCTGCATTTTGCTCAGGCTGCTCCACCAGTAATCATGGTTGCCGCGCAGCAGCAGCTTGCGTCCAGGAAGCTGCGCCAACCAGTCTAAATCCTGTGCTGCTTCTTCCAAAGTCATGGCCCAGGAAATATCACCGCAGACAATAACGGTGTCCTGTGCGGTTACAGTGTTTTGCCAATTAGCGGCAACCTTTTCTTTATGGTTGCGCCAATGCTCGCCGAAAACCTCCATGGGCTTGCTTGCCGGTTCGCCTGATAAATGCAGGTCGCCTATTGCGTAAATATGCATAATACTATCACCTGTAAGTGTTAAATTTGTTCTTACGCTTTGCTCAGCAGGAAGCGTGCTAAGGCCGGAACATCAGAAACATAGTAATCGGCACCTGCCTCCGACAATTCCTCGTAGCTGCCGAAGCCGAAGCCTGCGCCGATGCAGGCGATGCCATTGGCGTGAGCGGCGAGAACGTCCTCGCGGCGGTCACCGATAAGTGCTACAGTCTTTTTAGCTTCGGATGTAGTGAGCTGCCATTTTTCCAGAGCGGCGGCAACTACTAAAGCTTTCTTATCGGTTTTGCCGTCCAGGCTGCAGCCGGTAATATCTTCCAGATAGGGGTTGAAGCCAAAGCGTTCGGCAATTCGCAGTGCAAAAACCTCCGGCTTGGCGGTAGCCATGCCGAGGCGGCGGCCATCCTGCTGCAGGTCAGCCAATAATTCCATGATACCGGGATAAACCTTGTTTTCCCAGATGCCGATATCGGTATAGCGTTCACGATATTTTTCTACACCGGCCTCAGCCTCTTCTCTGGTCATGCCGTAGTATTTGATAAAGCTGTCGCGCAGGGGCGGGCCGATGAAAACCTCCAGCTTTTTTAAATCAGGCTCCTCAATATTTTGAGCGCGCAGGGCGTATTGTACGCATTTGGTGATACCCTCGGCGGAATTTGTCAGGGTACCGTCTAAATCAAAGAGTAAATTTTGAAACATTTATTGCTCCTTATTCGCTTCAATAGAATTTTTTTGGACTTGTATAACTGATTATAACACACTTTGTCGATTTAGTGATACAATAATGGTTATTAGAGACAGATAGATTTCATGAGGGGGAATAAAAAATGACAATTAAGCTTTTTGAAAATAATTCTTTGCTCAAACAGTGCGTGGCGAAGGTTACGGCCTGCACGCCTGAGGATGGCAAATATCTGGTTGAGCTTGACCAGACGGTTTTCTTTCCGGAGGGCGGCGGTCAGCTGAGTGACAGAGGTAAGCTGGCTGATGCGGTCGTAAGCTATGTAAGCGAAAAGGATGGTCACATTTACCATGAGTGCGACAAGCCGTTGGAGGTTGGTGCCGAGGCAGAGGCTGTGCTGGACTGGCCTGTGCGTCTGGACAGAATGCAGCAGCATTTGGGCGAGCATCTTTTGTCCTACGCCTGCTGGAAGCTGTTTAAGGCCAACAACATCGGCTTTCATATGAATGAGGACGATGTTTTCATTGACCTTGATAAGAAGCTGACGGACGAGGAGCTGCTGCAGGCAGAATTATATACGAATGAAATCATCTGGGAGAATCGCCCGGTACATATCAGCTATATGGACAGCACAGAGGCTGTCAAGCTGAAGGATAAAATGCGTAAGTTCAACAGCAAGCTGACAGGCACGCTGCGTATCGTTTCCGTTGAGGATGCCGATATCTGTACCTGCTGCGGTACGCATCCACCATTTACGGGGATGCTGGGCAGTGTTAAGGTCATCCGTCATGAAAAGCATAAGGGTGGTTGCCGAGTAGAGTTTGTCTGCGGCCGCAGAGCGCTGCTTGATGCGGACGCCAAGAACAGCACATTACTTAGCGTCGCTGCAAGTCTTTCCGTAAAGCCTGAGCAGGTACCTGCTGCCGTAAATAAGCAGAAAAATGATTTGCTGGCACAGCTTGACATTGCCAAGAGCAAGCTGCTGAAGATTGAAGAGGAAAAGCTACAGGAAACATATGCTGCTGCACCGGTGAATGCTGATGGAGTAAAGGTTTTGGCTTTGCCTATGGAAGGTCACGATGCCAAGGATATCAAAGCCTTTCTGCCGAAGGTTACTGCCTTGAAAAACACGCTGAGCCTTTTGGTAGCAGTGCAGCCTGAGCGCATCAGCTACGCAGTTGCTTTGGGGGCTGATACTGCAGGCGATTGCCGTAGTGTTATTAAGCTGCTCAACGAAGCTTTTGGCGGCCGTGGCGGCGGCAAGAGCGACTGCGCGCAGGGCGGTGCGGATTATTGCGCCGACTGGCAGGAAAAACTGCAGAGCGTTGTAGAAAAGTTGAAGTAAAAAGAGCAAAATAAAAGACGGTCGAACGACCGTCTTTTTATTTTTATGAACATATTGTCAATAAATAGGATAGCTGTTATAATAACACTAGAGATTCTGACAGGTCGGTTCCTCCGTAAGGAGGTGGGAGCATGACAGTAGCCGAAGCGTTACAGATAATGTTAACATTTGGTTTGCTTATTGCGACCATTATGTCTACACGTAAGTAGTTTTGCTTACAATATAACAAAAGACCGACATTAGAGGTCAATGTCAGCCTTTTGTCAAATAACAACTATCAACAGAGAGGGCTGACACACCACTGTCAGAGTCTCTCTTTGTCTTTATTATAGCAAATTTACGTTTTCTGTCAAGCTTACAGCTCATTAATCATAGCAATGAGTCTGTCAACCTCTTCGTCCTTGGTTGCCCAACTGGTGCAGATGCGCACGCTGTAATTGCCGTCCTCCAGGTAAGCAATATGGCTGAGAGCAAATTCCTCGCTCAGCTTTTCAAACTGTGCCGGAGTCATGATAACAAATTGTTGGTTGGTGGGGGATTCGGTAACGAACTTGAAGCCTTTGGCTAACAGTGCATCACGGATTTTCAGCGCCTGCAGTGTGCCTTTACCGCAGATTTTGCTGTAAAGATTATCCTTCATAATTGCGCCGAACTGTACGCCAAGCAGACGTCCTTTGGCCATGATAGAACCGCATTGCTTAGCAATAGTGCGGAAGTCGGGCTTGAGTGCATCGTTCAAAATAACAACTGCTTCGCCGAAGAGCAGGCCGCATTTGGTGCCGCCGATATAGAAAACGTCGCAGTTTGCTGCCAAGTCTGCAGCAGTCATATTGTTGTCGGGAGCGCCGAGAACATAGCCTAAGCGTGCGCCGTCAACAAAGAGGTAAAGACCGCAATCCTTGCAGGCCTGGTATAAATCCTGCAGCTCCTTTTTGCTGTACATGCTGCCGATTTCAGTCGGCTGGGAGATATAAACCATTTTCGGCTGTGCCCAATGCTCACGGCTTGGATCAGTATCGTACATTTTCCATTCGTGGCGGATTTGCTCTGCGGTTAGCTTGCCGTCCTCGCTCGGAAGTGGCAGTACGCGGTGGCCTACATGCTCAATAGCACCGGCCTCATGCGTATTAATATGGCTGGGAACAGCGCCGTAAACAGCCTGATGCGGACGCAAGGCAGCGCAGATAACCGTCAGGTTGGTTTGGGTGCCGCCAACGAGAAAATGTACGTCAGCGTTCGGGCAGGCGAAGGCTTCTCTAATCAATTTGCGTGCTTCGTCGCAGTATGGATCAAGGCCGTAGCCGTCAGTCTGTTCCATGTTGGTTTGCACGAGTTTTTCAAGGACGGCAGGATGGCAGCCTTCGGTGTAATCACTGTTAAAACGATAAGTCATTTTAAATCACCCTCAATTTTTAAAATTTATATATGTACTTTGGAGTTTAACTGTGTAAAGGCTCTCCTTGGGGAGAGCCTGTTACCAAAATTCTAAGACCTTCTTATTTCTTGCCTAAAATTTTCTTGCCTACGAATTCATATAACACAGGCAGCAGGGAGAAGACGATGATGCCCAAAGTTACCAGCGTAAAATTATGCTTGATGGCAGGGATGTTACCGAAGAAGTAACCGCCGCCGACGAAGAGAAATACCCACACTACGGCACCGATGACATTGTAATGAGCAAAGGTCAGGTAGTGCATTTTGCCGATGCCGGCAACGAAGGGTGCAAAGGTACGCACAATCGGCACAAAGCGGGCCAGAAAAATTGCCTTATGACCATGCTTGTCATAAAATGCGCTGGCCTTGTCGACATGCTCTTTCTTAATGATATTCTTCTTAATCATATGCATACCGAGATGCTCGCCTATCATATAATTGCAGGCGTCGCCCAGCACAGCCGAAACTAAAAAGATGGGCACGATAATTTTAATATCCATGCCTTCGGGTGCGGCAGCGGCAAGGGCGCCACAGGCGAAAAGCAGCGAATCGCCCGGTAAAAACGGGGTGACTACCAGACCGGTTTCGCAGAACACTACCATGAACAGGATGGCGTAAATCAGATGACCGTAGGCCATCATAATTTCTGGCAGATGCTTGTCCAGGTGCAGAATTAAATCGATAAAATACATTGCATATGCTTCCATAAAAATTTCCTTTCTTAACATTGAGTCATATAAAATAATTTTAACACAAAAAACCGAACGTTGTAAGAGAATTTTAAGCCAAAAATGTGATTTTTCCCTTAAATATGTGGTAAAATAGAAGTTATAAGGTTGTAATGTACAAGTTGTAACAATTATTTAGATAAGGAGTGTTTTCTTTGGACCAAGAATTATGTTGGTGTGGCAGCGGTAAAGCATATGCAGATTGCCACAAAATGAATGATGCCAAAATTGCGTTGCTGCAGGCTCAGGGCTGCGAGGTTCCTGACCGCGATATGATTAAAACCCCGGAGCAGATTGCAGGTATCCGTGCAGCCTGCAAAATCAATACCGGTGTATTGGATGAGGTTGCCAAATATATTAAGGCAGGTATGACTACTGCTGATATCGACAGAATCGTTTACGAATATACAGTAGCGCATAACGCTATCCCTGCACCGTTGGGTTATGAGGGTTTCCCGAAGAGCGTGTGTACCTCTATCAATGACCAGGTTTGCCACGGCATTCCCAGCGAGCATGACGTGCTGCGCAGCGGTGACATTGTGAATGTAGACGTTTCTACTATCTACAATGGCTATTATGCTGATGCATCCCGTATGTTTATGATTGGCAAGGTTGCTAAGCCGGCTGCAGATTTGGTTGCAATCACCAAGCAATGTCTGCTGCGCGGTATTGAAGCAGCTCAGCCTTGGGGTTTTCTGGGAGATATCGGAGCTGCTGTTTCTAAGCTAGCACATAAGCACGGCTATTCCGTTGTCGAAGAATTCGGCGGCCACGGCGTTGGTGTAGAATTCCATGAGGATCCGTTCGTCTGCCATGTAGGCAAACGCAAAACCGGTATGGTGCTTGTACCGGGAATGATTTTTACTATTGAGCCTATGATTAACATGGGACACAGAGATATCTTTGTTGACGAAGCCAATAACTGGACTGTTTATACCTGTGACGGCAGTCTTTCCGCTCAATGGGAGCATCAGATTCTGATTACAGAAAACGGTCCGGAGATTTTAACATATTAATGGCTTGACGGCTGTGCAGGCAGTCTTAATCTTTATTATTGTGCCCGGGCCCTGCAGCTTGGGCAAATAGATAGCATAGGAGGCTATAATAATGACAGACTTTTTGGAAAAAACATTTCGCCTGAAGGAACATCAGACGGATGTCCGCACAGAAATTCTTGCCGGTATCACCACCTTTATGACGATGGCTTATATTTTAGCTGTTAACCCCGGCATTTTAAGTGCTGCCGGTATGGATGCGGGTGCTGTATTTACCGCTACTGCTTTGGGTGCTTGTCTTGGTACTCTGCTGATGGCGCTGTTCTCTAACTATCCCTTTGCCCTGGCTCCCGGTATGGGCCTGAACGCCTTTTTTGCTTATACTGTTGTAGGACAGATGGGTTACAGCTGGCAGGTTGCGTTGGCAGCAGTTTTTGTTGAAGGTATTCTGTTCATTGTTCTGTCCCTGACTAAGGTGCGCGAGGCGTTGTTCAATTCCATTCCGCCTGCGCTTAAGTTCGGCGTTACCAGCGGTATCGGTCTGTTCATCACCTTTATCGGCTTGCAGAATTCCAAGCTGGTTGTTGCCGGACCGACTCTTGTTGGCCTGTATCCGTTTAAGGCTGCTTTGGCAGACGGTACCTTCTGGTCCACCGGTATCGGTGCTTTGCTGGCGCTTATCGGTATTCTGCTTACTGCGGTAATGATGACGAAAAAGGTTCCCGGCGGTATCCTCGTTGGTATTCTGGTTACCTGGGGCTTAGGCATGATTTGTGAGCTGACCGGCATTTATGTACCAAATCCGAAGCTCGGCATGTTCTCCGTTATGCCCAGCTTTGCTAACGGCATTTCTGTTCCCAGCCTGGCACCGACTTTTATGCAGCTGGATTTCAGTGCTATCTTTACCTTTAACTTCATTACAATCATGCTTTCCTTCATGTTTGTAGATTTGTTTGATACTCTCGGCACTTTGATTGGTGTTGCTTCCAAAGCTAAAATGCTGGACAAGGACGGCAAGCTGCCGAAGATTGAAGGCGCTCTGCTGGCTGACTCCATCGCTACTACCGGTGGTGCGTTGCTGGGTACCTCTACCGTTACTACCTTCGTAGAAAGCAGCGCCGGCGTTGCTGTTGGCGGCCGTACCGGTCTGACTGCAGTTACCGCAGCTGTTCTCTTCTTCCTCAGCTTGTTCTTCGCACCGATTTTCCTGGCAATTCCTGCCTTCGCTACCGCTCCGGCACTGGTAATTGTAGGCTTTTTGATGGTAAGCAGCCTGCTGAATGTAGACTTTGACGATATGACCGAAGCTATTCCTGCTTTTGTTGCAGCAGTAGCAATGCCCTTTATGTATTCCATTTCCGAAGGTATTTCCATGGGCGTTATCTCCTATGTGGCAATTAACCTGCTCAGCGGTGAATACAAAAACAAAAAAACCAGCTGGATTGTATATGTGTTGGCAGTAATCTTTATCCTGAAATATATTTACGTGTAAAAGGATTGAGGTAATAAATATGATGGACCGTGTAAGAGCGGTCGCACTCGGTAACAGCCCTGCTGATATTCTCTTGAAGAACGGCAGGGTTGTTGACGTGCTGACCGAAACAATTTACGAAGCTGATGTTGCTATTGCCGAGGGCGTGATTGCCGGCGTCGGCAGCTATGACAAGGCGGAAAAAATCGTCGACCTGCAGGGAGCATATGTTGCGCCCGGTCTGATTAATGCACATTGCCATGTAGAAAGCTCGATGGCGGTGCCTGAGCATTACTGCGCTGAGGAGCTGCGCTGGGGCGTAACAACGCTGATTACCGACCCGCACGAAATTGCCAACGTAGCGGGCGCGGCAGGCATTCACTATATGCTGGAGGCCGGCGGCCAGATGCCGCTGAACTATTATGTGAACCTGCCCAGCTGCGTGCCTGCCACACGCTTCGAGCATAGTGGTTGTGTAATGGACGCGCGCGATATGATTAAGCTTGTCAATGAACCCGGCGTACTGGGCATGGGCGAGATGATGAATGTGCCGGGAGTTATTTATAATTCCGCCGAGGTACAGAAAAAGCTGGACCTGTTCCAAAGTTTGGGCCGTGTAATCGACGGCCACGCACCCTGCGTGCGTGGCAAGGAGCTGGCTGCCTACGTTGCCAGCGGCATTGATACCGACCATGAAAGCATCAGCTGGGACGAGGCGAAGGAAAAGCTGCGTAACGGTCTGGCAGTGCTGGTGCGTGAGGGCAGTGCTTCGCGTAATCTGACGGCAATTTTGCGCGGCGTTATTGAAGAAGGTATTGATGTAAGCAGTCTGGCCTTCTGCACAGATGACAAGCATCTTGCCGATATCCGCCGCGAGGGCACTATCCGTCACTGCGTACAAATGGCGATAGAATTAGGCATGGAGCCGGTGCGTGCTTTGCGCTTGGCAACCATCAATGCCGCGCGTATTTACGGCCTGCACCGCGTGGGTGCCGTTGCTCCCGGCTGGCAGGCAGATTTGGTCGTCTTTGACGACCTGGAAAGCCTGAAGCCGCAGGCAGTTTTCCATAAGGGCGTGGATGCGCTCAAGGCCTGCGAAAAGATTACGCCTGTTACGCCCAATGTCAGCCTGCAGGGCAGCGTGAAGCCTGCAGCCTTTAGTGCCGATACCTTCGCTTTATCCCATTTTGCCGATGACAGGGAATATCCTGTTATCACTATGCTTCCCGGTGAAATCTTTACAGAGAAGAGTACTATTATGGGCAAGGATATTGCCGCTGCTCTGGAAAAAGGCGATGTGTATCTGATTGCCGTACTGGAAAGACACCACGGCACCGGTAATGTAGGCTTAGGCCTCCTGCGTGGCTACGGCCTGAAGGACGGCGCGGTAGCGACAACTGTGGCGCACGATTCACACAACCTGATTGTTATCGGCACAAGTCCGGAAGCAATGAATGTTGCGGCTAAGGAGCTGGTACGCGTACAGGGCGGTTATACCTTAGTCAGGGGCACCGAGGTTATCGATACACTGCCGCTGAATATCTGCGGCCTGATGAGCAGCGCGCCTGCCGAAGAGCTTATCGGCAGTCTTGATGAGATTGCGGCCAAGGCACATGCGCAGGGTGTATCGGACGGCATAGACCCGTTCATTAGCCTGAGCTTTATGGCGCTGCCGGTTATTCCCAAGCTGCGCATTACAGATATGGGCATGTTCGATACAGAGAAATTTGAATTTATAAAATAGAGATATTTGAGGGGAAAGATATGCATAAGCTTGTATCACAATTAGTTGTTTACCGCAATCTGCCGGCGGACAATTTGCTGGAGCCGTTGGCAGCTATCTGCGCAAGGTTTGCCGGCGGCAGTTATAATCGCGAGGAGCTGACAGCGGAAATTTATGAGCAGGTACATAAGCTGCTTGATATTGGCACCGTTTATGGCTTTGACAAAAATCTTTGGCATAATTATCTGGCCTTTTTGCTCGTCAGCTGTGAAAATCCCTTTGCCATTACCTGTGAAAAGGTTGGTGCCTGCGATGGCAGCGTGAATCAGTTTGCCAAGCATGACTTTAAAATTTTTCGGCAGCTGTTTTCCTATGATTTCAGTAAGCTGGAGCGTGCACTGGGGATTAACTGCTTTTCGCTAATCAGCAATTATCAGGCTGTGGTAAAGCAGGAGCGTCGCTATAACAAAAATATCAGCGAAAAGGTGCAGGCGATCAGTGCTGCTTTGGAAAAGGCTGCCGATGCTGAGGAGTTTTTCGCCTGCGTTACCAAATTCTATCATGATTACGGCGTGGGCAAGCTTGGTCTGAACAAGGCCTTCCGCATAGCGCAGGCGCAGCAGGGCGAGCCGGAGCTGGTGCCGATATCTAATACGGAGCAGATTACCTTTGCTGACCTTATCGGTTACGAGGACCAGAAGAAGCGCTTGTTGGAAAACACGGAGGCTTTTGTAGCAGGCCGCCCGGCAAATAATGTGCTGCTTTTCGGCGACAGCGGTACAGGCAAATCCAGCAGTATTAAGGCGCTTATCAACCAATATTATGATCAGGGCCTGAGAATGATTGAAATCTACAAGCATCAGTTCCGCGATTTATCGCAGGTAATTGCCCAAATTAAAAACCGCAACTACCGCTTTGTTATTTATATGGATGATTTGTCATTCGAGGAATTTGAAATCGAATACAAATATCTGAAGGCTATCATCGAAGGCGGTCTGGAGGTGCGTCCCGATAATATTTTGATTTATGCTACCTCTAACCGCAGACATCTGATTAATGAAACGTGGAAGGACCGCAACGATCTAACGCAGGAGGACGGCATTTACAAGTCGGATACGATGCAGGAAAAGCTATCTCTGGTTAACCGCTTCGGCTGCACGATTTATTATGGACAGCCTACGCAGAAGGAGTATTACAAAATTGTCTGCGAGCTGGCTAAAAAGAAGGGATTGGAGCTTGCTGACGACTTCCTTTGTGCCGAAGCGCGGAAGTGGGAGCTGCATCACGGCGGCATTTCCGGGCGTACGGCGCAGCAGTTTATTAATTATCTGCAGGGTGTTGCCGATTTTAGTAAAAAATAACTTGCGTTTACTTGTAGGATATGTTACACTAGTCTAGTGTTAATGCAAGCCGCTTTGCCAAGCAAGGCAGCTTCTAAATTATGAATATAATGTTCTTAGCAAAGAGAGGTGTAAAGAATGAAAGAAAAGATTCATCCGAATTACGGTGAAGTTACTGCTACCTGCGCATGTGGTGCAAGCTTCGTAACTGGTAGCACTAAAAAAGAATTACGCGTGGATGTTTGCTCTAAATGCCATCCATTCTTCACTGGTCAACAACGTAACGTAGCTGCTCGTGGTCGTATCGAGAAGTTCAACAAACGTTACAACAAAGAACAATAATCTATACAATAAGGCAGAGCTTGCACATGCGGGTTCTGCTTTATTTAGTTTTACGGAGTATATCTATGAGCACGAAAAAATTATCTGTAGGCGGACAAGCCGTAATTGAGGGCGTTATGATGCGCGGACCGCATAAGGTGGCCGTTGCCGTGCGCCAACCTGACGGAGAAATTGCCGTGGATGTAAATCCTGTCAACAGTATCCGTGATAAATATCCTATTTTGAAAAAACCGCTGCTTCGCGGCGTTATTGCTTTATTTGAATCATTATATGACGGTATTAAGGCCTTGGCCTATTCGGCACAGGTTTCCGGCGAAGAGGACGAGCAGCTGACAGGCAAGGAGATGGCGATGACTATTGCTACTTCCGTATTGCTGGCTGTCGGTCTGTTTATCGTTATTCCTACTTGGTCTATGCGTTTTCTGCACGAGCTGACGGAGGATCCGATGATGCTCAATCTGGCTGAGGGCGTGCTGCGTATGGCTATTTTTCTGGCATATATTGCGGCCATTTCCTCGATGGAGGATATTCAGCGCGTCTTTCAGTATCACGGTGCGGAGCATAAAACTATTTACACCTATGAGGCAGGCTTGCCTCTGCGTGTAGAAAATGTGCGTCCGTTCAGCACGCTGCACCCGCGCTGCGGCACCAACTTTCTTATGATTGTTATGTTGATAAGCATGTTTATTTTTACCTTCTTGGGCTGGCCCAGCCTGCTGGAGCGCATTGCTTCCCGCGTAGTGCTGATGCCGGTGATTGCAGGCGTCAGCTACGAGATTATCCGTTTTGCCGGAGCGCATAACGACAATAAGCTGGTGCATATGGCTATTATGCCGGGACTTTTGCTGCAGAAGCTGACTACACGTCAGCCTGACGACAGCCAAATTGAGGTGGCAATTGCTTCGCTGAAGGCAGTGCTGCCGCCTGAAGAAATTATAGAGTAAAAGTGATTTTATAGATTTGCAGGCTGATCTATGAGGCTCTCCTTGGGGAGAGCTGGCGCCCGTAGGGCGACTGAGAGGGGATTGCACTATTCTGTTTTTAAAATAATGTTATATTGAACACTTCGCTTGTAGGAGAGAATGTTTTCTTAACGAATCACTTTGAATAAATTTATAAGACTAACATAACACTTGAGAGGAGAATTTCTAATGCTCGACAAATTGCAGGCACTAGAAGACAGATATTTAGACTTAGAGGCAAAAATCAGCGACCCCGAGGTTATTGCCGACCAGACCAACTGGCTGAAGGCTACCAAAGCGCATGCCAAGCTGGAACCGATTGTTACCGCTTACCGTGAATACCGCGATATGATTAAGGCTCGTGATGAGGCAGAGGAGCTGCTTGCGGCAGGCGATGACGAAGAGCTGGTTGAAATGGCTAAAGAGGAACTGAAGGAGCTCAAACCGCAGATTGAAGAATATGAGGAGAAGCTCACGATTCTTTTGCTGCCTTCCGACCCGAATGATGATAAAAACGTTATCGTGGAAATCCGCGGCGGTGCCGGCGGTGATGAGGCTGCACTTTTTGCCGGTGTTCTCTTCCGTATGTATCTGCGTTATGCAGAAACCCGTGGCTGGCGCGTTGAGGTTATGGATTCCAACCCGACTGAGCTGGGCGGCTTTAAGGAGGTCGTTTTCCAAATCAGCGGTGACAGCGTTTACAGCCGTATGAAATTCGAAAGCGGCGTACACCGTGTACAGCGCGTGCCGGAAACCGAATCTCAGGGACGCGTACACACCTCTACCGTTACAGTGGCTGTACTGCCAGAGGCTGAAGAGGTTGATGTAGAGATTAACCCTGCAGACTTGCGTGTCGATACCTATCGTGCAGGTGGTGCCGGCGGCCAGTACGTAAACAAAACCGAATCTGCAGTTCGTATTACCCATATTCCGACAGGCATTGTGGCACAGTGCCAGGATGAAAAATCTCAGCTGAAGAACCGTGAAAAATGTATGCGCGTATTGCGTGCGCGTATTTTGGAGCAGGCGCAGGAGGAACAGCGTGCCGCTACTGCCGAGGACCGCAAGAGCCAGGTAGGCACAGGCGACCGCAGCGAGCGTATCCGCACCTACAACTATCCGCAGGGACGTGTTACCGACCATCGCATCGGTCTGACACTGCATAAGCTGGACAGCATTGTCAACGGTGATCTGGACGAGCTGTTGAATGCGCTGATTACTGCTAAGCAAAGCGAACAATTACGGCAGGTGAAATAAAATGGTTAAGCCGGTTTGGACAATTATGGAAATCTTAAACTGGACTAAGCAGCACTTTGAAGCAAAAGGCGTGGAAAATCCGCGCCTTGATGCCGAAGTGCTGCTTTGTGCTGTCTTGAAATGTGAACGCATCAAGCTGTATACCGAGTTTGACAAGCCTCTCAGTGAGGAGGAGCGCGACAAGATGCGCTCATATGTAGAGCGCCGCGCTAAGCATGAGCCGCTGGCCTATATTATCGGCGAGCGTGCTTTTATGCGCAATAACTTTAAGGTTACGCCTGCTACCCTGGTGCCGCGCCCGGAAACGGAGCTGTTGGTGGAAAGCCTGGTGAAGGCTGCGCCGATGCTGCGTGCAGATGGTGCCGTAAAGGCTTTGGATATCGGTACCGGCAGCGGTGCTATTATCGTTTCGCTGCTTGATTATCTGCCTGCTGCCGTTGGCGTTGGCGTGGATATCAGCAACGAAGCCTTGGCGGTGGCGAAAGAAAATGCTGCCGCTATCGGCGTGGATAAGCGTGTTGCCTTCCGCCAAAGCGATTTGTTCAGCAACGTACCTGTAGAGAAAAAATTTGATATCATCGTTTCCAATCCGCCGTATATTCCTGCTGCCGATATTGCAACGCTGGCGCAGGATGTACAGCAGGAGCCACGCATTGCACTTGACGGCGGTGCGGACGGACTGGATTTTTACCGCCGCATCTGTGCCGAAGCTGCGGAGCATTTGGCCGAAGATGGATTGCTGGCGTTTGAAATCGGCATTGACCAAAGCGAAGCGGTGCAGAAGCTGTGCTTGGAGCATGGCTTTGCCAAAACTGCCGTGCGTCCGGATTATGCAGGTATACCGCGCATGGTTTTTGCTTTAAAAGAAAAAGAGGGTGAGGATAAATATGAAAACATCCTACTGGAAATTACAAAAGAACTCTGATAATCAAGAGATTATGCAGGAGGCAGCGGCATTAATCCGTGCGGGTGAGGTTGTATCGTTCCCGACGGAAACAGTTTACGGCCTTGGTGCGGATGGACTGAATCCTGAGGCTGTAGCCAAGATTTTTGCTGCCAAGGGCAGACCTAACGATAATCCGCTGATTCTGCATATTGCGAAAAAGGAAGCAATTGAGCAGCTTACCACCGGCTTGAATGCTAATGCTAAAAAGCTCATAGAGCATTTTTGGCCGGGGCCGCTGACGCTGATTGTCAATAAATCTTCGATTGTGCCTGATGCTGTAAGCGCAGGTCTGGAAACTGTCGCTGTACGCTTCCCATCTAATAAATTTGCGCAGGATTTTATCCGCGCCTGCGGTTGCCCTCTTGCGGCGCCGTCGGCCAATATTTCCGGCCGTCCGAGTCCGACGAATGCTCAGGACGTGCTGGAGGATATGCAGGGTAAAATTGCCGGCATGCTTGATGGCGGCAACTGCGGCATCGGTCTGGAATCCACCGTGGTGGATACAACGAGTGCTGTCCCCACTATCCTGCGACCGGGCGGCATTACCTATGAAATGCTGACGGAGGTTATGGGTGCTGTAGAAATCGATCCGGCGCTGCAGGGAGATAAAAACTTTAAGCCGAAGGCTCCGGGCATGAAGTACCGTCATTACGCGCCGAAGGCTCCGGTATATTTGTTTGAGGGCGCAGCCTGCAAGCGTCTGCCGCAGGTTATTGCCAAGGCTCTGGCTGAAGGCAAAACCGTCGGCGTGCTTTGCGGACGTGAGCTGGAAAGCGAGCTGGCAGAGCTTGTCGAAAAGCAGCAGCTGCAGCTTTCCTGCTGGGGCGACAGCCGCGAGCAGCTGGCAGCAGATTTATTCTACCTGCTGCGCGATTTTGACCGAACATGTCCGGACGTCATCCTCGCCGAAGGCGTAGAGGAGGACGGCTTGGGACTGGCCATCATGAACCGCTTGCGCAAGGCTGCGGGCTATCAGATCATAACGCTGGAAAACGGCAGCCTGCATTTAAAAAATAATGTAAATTTACCGTCATTTATGTTACAATAAAGGTTAAAGATAATCCCGGCATTAAAAAGCAGGAGAGGAGAAGATTATTTATGAAAATTGCAATGGCTTGTGATCATGGCGGCTTCCATCTGAAGGAGCATATCAAAAAATATTTAGAGGATAAAGGCATCGAGGTTGTTGATCATGGTACCTACAGCGAAGATTCCGTAGATTATCCTGACTATGCTGCTAAGCTGTGCGAGGATATTACCAGCGGTGCAAGCGGTGCGCAAAAGGGCATCCTGGTTTGCGGTACCGGTATCGGTATTTCTATCGCTGCCAATAAATGCAAGGGCATTCGCGCTGCTCTGTGCGGTGATGTTTTCTCCGCTAAAATGAGCCGCGAGCATAACAATGCCAACGTTCTCTGCATGGGCGAGCGTGTTCTGGGCGTAGGTTTGGCAGAAATGATTACCGACACTTGGCTGGAAACTGAATTTGCCGGTGGTCGTCATGAACGCCGTGTAAATAAAATCATGGATCTGGAAGCAAAATAATCGTCTTTGCGTTGCAGCCTAAACGATTTTTGCGTTTCTGAAAAATAAACAGAAAAGAAGTAAAGCAACAATGGAAACAAATATGCAAATAGCTAAGGAGCTGGCAGCAGCTGCCGAAGAGCTCATTAGTATAGCAAAGCCTAAAAAGGGACAGATTTTCGTGCTTGGCTGCAGCACCAGCGAAGTACTCGGCAACAAAATCGGCACCGGCGGCAGCAGTGAAACAGCTGTTGCTATGTTCAAGGCGCTGAAGGAAGTGTGCGATGCACACGAGCTTTATCTTGCCGTACAATGCTGCGAGCATCTCAACCGTTCCTTAGTAGTAGAGGCAGAAACAGCCGAACGCTACAATCTTGAGGAGGTTACCGTGCGTCCGGTGGCTCATGCCGGCGGCGCTATGGCAACTGCTGCCTACGAAAATTTTGCTGAACCTGTAGTGGTAGAAAAAATTTCTGCCCATCTTGGTATTGATATTGGCCAGACGCTCATCGGCATGCATCTCAAACGAGTTGCTGTACCTGTACGCCTGCAATATAAAAAAATTGGCGAAGCAGTGCTGACTGCCGCTAAAACCCGTCCACCGTTAGTGGGTGGACCGCGTGCCCAATACCTGGAAAATCGTCCATAAGCTATCATCTGCGTTGTTATCATTTCCTCGACGTATGAAAAATACGCCGTCGGAAATGCTGCCTAGCATCTGATAACTTCTGAACGATTTACAATCGCCCATAAGGCACCGTCTGCGTTGTTGTCACTGCCTCGACGTATAGAAATACGCCGTCGGCAGTGCCGCCTAGCATCTGGCACCTTCTGAGCGATTTACAATCGTCCATAGCATCATCTGCGTCGTTATCATTTCTTCGACATATGAAAAATACGCCGTCGGAATACTACGTAGCATTTGAAATCTAATGAACGATTTGTATTTTTCTATGGTATAAGGCACCGTCTGCGTCTTTTAGTAGAGCAGAATTTCTGAGCGCTTATCCACAGCCTGTGGATAAAACTGGTTGATATTTAATGTTTTATTTTTAGGAGGGACTTAAAATGAATCTGGAAAAACTTAGCGTAGTTGATCCTGAGCTGAAAGGTTACATTGATGCGGAGCTGAACCGCCAACGTGACAAAATCGAACTGATTGCATCCGAAAACATCGTTACTCCCGCAGTAATGGAGGCTATGGGCAGCGTACTGACCAATAAGTATGCTGAAGGCTATCCCGGTCATCGTTATTATGGCGGCTGTGAATATGTTGATAAGGTTGAAACTTTGGCTATTGAACGTGCCAAAAAATTATTCCATGCTGAATATGCTAACGTACAGGCTCACTGCGGTGCCAGCACCAATCTGACCGTGTACTTTGCTTTCTTGAAACCCGGCGACACCATCATGGGTATGGACCTGTCCCAAGGCGGTCACCTGAGCCATGGATCCCCGGTAAATATTTCCGGTACCTATTTTAACGTTGTACATTATGGCGTTAATCCGGAAACCGAGCTGATTGATTATGATGCGATGGACAAGCTGGCTAAAGAGCATCATCCTAAGCTGATTGTTGCCGGTGCCAGCGCTTATCCGCGTATTATCGATTTCAAACGCATTGCTGATATTGCGCATGCTAACGGCGCTTTGCTGTTGGTTGATATGGCACACATTGCCGGCTTAGTTGCAGCAGGTCTGCATCCGTCTCCGGTTCCGTATGCTGATATTGTAACCACTACCACCCACAAAACTCTGCGCGGTCCTCGCGGCGGTCTGATTTTGACCAACAATGAGGAATATGCCAAGAAAATCAACAAGGCTATTTTCCCCGGTATCCAGGGTGGCCCGCTGATGCATGTCATTGCTGCTAAGGCTGTTGCTTTTGGCGAAGCTCTGAAGCCTGAATTCAGAGAGTACGCAGAAAACATTGTTAAGAATGCCAAGGCTTTTGCCGAAGGCCTGAAGGCTGAAGGCTTCCGTCTTGTTTCCGGCGGTACCGACAACCATCTGATTTTGGTTGATGTACGCAACAAAAACCTGACCGGTAAGGAAGCAGAAAAGCTGCTGGATAATATTGGCATTACCTGCAATAAAAATACTATTCCGTTTGATCCTGCCAGCCCGTTTGTAACCAGCGGTATCCGCTTGGGTACTCCGGCTGCTACTACCCGCGGCTTCAAAGAAGAGGACTTCAAAGAGGTTGCGGCTATCATGGGCCTGGTGCTCAATAACCCTGAAGATACTGATAAGCATGCAGAGGCTGCAAAACGCGTTGCTGCACTGTGCGCTAAGTATCCGTTATATACTAATTTATAATTAAGACGACCGATAAAGCTTTATCCGCTTCGTCTTAATAAGAAAAGGAGCGATATATCCAATGCAAATCAATGTAGTAAACCATCCTTTGCTGCAAGCAAAAATGACTATCCTGCGTGATAAGGATACCAAGAGCGTAACCTTCCGCCACATTATCAGTGAGGTTGCAGCGTTGCTGACCTTTGAAACCACCAGAGATTTACCTGTGGAAGAAGTAAAGGTTACAACTCCGCTGTGTGAAACCACCGGCTGCCGTATTAAAGGCAGTGTCACTGTTGTGCCTATCCTGCGTGCAGGCCTGGGCTTTATGGAGGGCGTACTCAGTGTTATTCCCGAAGCCAATGTTGGTCATATCGGCATGAGCCGTAACGAAGAAACTCTGCTGCCGATGGAGTATTACTGCAAGCTGCCTGCGGATATGGACGCTTATACTATTGTTGTTGACCCGATGCTGGCAACCGGCGGCAGTGCTATTGCTGCTATCGACCAGCTCAAAAAGCGCGGCATGAAGAACCTGCGCTTTATGTGCCTCGTTGCTGCTCCGGAAGGTGTAGAAAAGCTGAATGCAGCACATCCTGATGTGCCTATCTACACTGTTGTGCTTGATGACCATCTCAATGAGCATGGCTACATCGTTCCGGGCTTGGGCGATGCAGGCGACAGAATTTTTGGTACGGTATAAAAAATTATGGAACGCAAAACAAGACCCGGCTGGGATGATTACTTTATGGAGATTGCCAAGGTAGTCAGCAGCCGTTCAACCTGTATGCGCCGCAGTGTCGGCGCGGTAATCGTCAAAAATAAACAGATTGTAGCGACAGGCTATAACGGTACGCCTAAGGATTTGCCTCACTGTGAGGTTACGGGCTGCCTGCGCGAGCAGCTGCATGTGCCTTCGGGGCAGATGCATGAGCTGTGCCGCGGTATTCACGCAGAGCAGAATGCTGTAGTGCAGGCTGCCTATCATGGTGTGTCTGTCAATGGTGGTACGATTTATTGTACGCATCAGCCCTGTGTGGTCTGCACCAAGATTTTGATTAACGCAGGCATTAAGCGCATTGTTTATGCTAATCCTTATCCGGATAAGCTGGCGGAGGATATGATGGCTGCATCGGGAATTGAAATCTGCGTGCTGGATAAGAAGTAAATATGCTGTAAAAAAGCACTGCTCACATTTCCTTACAGGAGATGCAGAGCAGTGCTTTGCTTTTTATGTTTATTATTTTACTTTGACATAGGTGACGCCTGCGGCGTAGCAGTCAAGCTCGTAGGGCTGGTACATCAGATAAAGATGACCGTCCTCGGTGATGATATAATCCTTGCTTACTTTGAAGTTGTCGATGTTGTCAATAAACGGCGCTTCGCTGACAGTTTTCAAATCTGCACCGTATACAGGCAGCTTCTTGGCCTTGATATCCTGCTTCAGCTGCTCGGCGTTCAGCTTTTCCATGAAGCGGGTGTAGGGAACACGCTTGCCGGTATCCTTGTCGTAAACGATGCCGTGTGTATAGTACATACCATGAGCAGCCTTATCATAATAGTACCAGGTGTTGAAGGTGAGGCAGACAAACTGGTCATTTTCGTAAATCACCTCATAATTGCTGCCCACGGCACGCATATCCGGATGGAGCAAATCCTTGCGCGATTTTTTTACCATTTTTTGGATATCGCGATTCATGCGCTGTGCTGCCTGCGGATTTTCCTGCGTGAAAACAGGATATTTATAGTCAAAGCGGTCGCCCTTGTCGACTTCGGTTTGCTGCGCAGCCGACGCACCTGCTGCTACTGCCATTGCCAAAAATAAGCTGAGAAGTGTTTTTTTCATTCGTTTTTACCCCCTTTGTAGGAATTGTATTTGGTACTATAATAGTATAAAATAAAAGAGTATCTGTAAAGATGCCTGAGCGGGGCAAGTGTAAAATCTTTGTAGCCTGCGCAGGAAGTATTTGTAAACTTGAGGGGATATTGAAAATGTTAGGAACAATCGTTAATGTAAGTGCAATTTTAACCGGCTCTGTAATCGGCAGCTTTCTCAGCAGAGGTGTTAACGAACGCTACAAAACAGCGCTTTTCGACGGTCTTGGACTGGCAACCGTGGGACTGGGAGCGAATGCCTTTGTCAGCAATATGCCGAAAACAACCTACCCGGTATTATTCATCGCCAGCATCGCCATTGGTACGGTGATAGGAACCTGGCTGGATATAGACGGACGCTTTCACAAGCTTTTGGCGAGCGCCAAGGGTGGCAGCAAGCTGGCGGAAGGACTTTCAACCGCTATTTTGCTGTTCTGCATCGGCACGCTTTCTATTTTGGGACCGATTGAAAGCAGGCTCAATGGCAATAACACTTATCTGTATACCAACGCGACGCTTGATTTTGTTTCGTCGATTATTCTTGGCTCTGCCTATGGCATTGGCATAGCCGCGGCGGCTTTGGTGCTGCTGTTGTGGCAGGGCAGCATTTTTCTTTTCGCCGGAGTGATTGCGCCTTATATGACGCCGGCGCTGATGGGAGAAATTTCCGTTTTGGGCGGCATTTTTCTGATGAGCAGCGGCTTGGGAATTTTACAGCTGCGTGACTGCAAAACGCTGAATATGCTGCCGGCGCTTATCGTACCGCCGATTTTTTACGCGCTGATGGCAGCGATAAAATGACTTTTTTAGAGTTCATCAAAACGATGCAAAGTTCACAGATTATCCATTGACTAATCAGTCAGTTCGCCTTATAATAAGCTCATCAGTTAGCAATCCCACTGACTGATACATAATACCCCTTTTCTTTTATACATCCTTTCACAACATCAACCCTCTGAAAGCAGCAGTGCCGAACGCATGGCACTGCTGCTTTTTTATGCAGGGAGCGGGGTTGCGGCTTTTGCTATTATTCTTAATAGGAATAAATATTATTCTGTTAAAAATTTTCTGAAAAAACCTCTTGACTAGGTAGTCACCCGCAATTATAATATAAGTATGAATTAGATTAGAGTAAGTCAAAAAATGAAATACTCCAATCTATAATTTCACCCCTTGATTATGAAATCCTTGAAACAGGCGAAGCTCGTGCATGGTAGAGGAAACAAGGCAACTCTTACCGGACTTGCAGGCGGGGACTTGCGAAGGATTTTGTAATAAATAAAAATCTCTTAAGATAAGAGGAGGAATTTACAATGAAAAAATCCTTAGTACTCGCAATGGCAATGGCTCTTGGTGTAACCGCATCCGCTTACGCTGCTAACCCGTTCTCTGACGTTCCTGCTGGCCACTGGGCTTATGACAGCATCAACAAACTGGCTGCTGCTGGCGTAATCGAAGGCTACGGCGACTCCACCTTCGGTGGCGACAAACTGATGACCCGTTATGAAATGGCTCAAATCGTTGCTAAAGCAATGGCAAAAGGCGCTAACGTTGACAAATTGGCTGCTGAATTCGCTGACGAGCTGGATAACCTGGGCGTTCGCGTAGCTAACCTCGAGAAAAAAGCTGACAACGTTAAAGTAACTGGCGAAATGCGTTATCATTATGTTGATCATGATGCTACTGTTGATGGCAAAGCAGTTGGTTATGCAACTCAACTGCGTTCCCGTATTTGGGTAAATGGCCAAATCAATGATGACTGGAAATATACCGGCATGTTGGAAAATATCCAAGATCTGAAAAATGATAAAGGCGATGAAACCACTAAATTCCAGCGTGCTTATGTAAATGGTAAGCTCGGCGGTCTGGCTGTTCAAGCTGGTCGTTATCATGCAAAATGGTCCGAAGGCAATGTTTATGATAACCGTTTTGACGGCGTTCAAGTTGCTTACGGCAAGGACGTTAAACTGACTGCTGGTTATGGTAAAGCTGCTCATACAACTGGTCTTGAAACTCCAGCTAAAGCAGCTAATGCAAAAGACACTTACTATGCTGAATTGTCCGGCAAAGTTGAAAACCTGTCCTTGGCTGCAGGCTACTACAAATTTGAAGATGTAAAAGAAGTTAAAGATATTGATGATACCATTTGGACTGTTGCTGCTAACTATGCATTCGACAAGAACTTCAAACTTGGTGCTATGTATCTGAATGGCGATAAAGATGGCTACAAGGGCGATGATGACGGTTTCGTAGTAACTGCTTCCTACAAAGGTGCTAAAGCTGCTAAAGCTGGTTCTTGGGGCTTAGTTGCTAAATACTATGACCAAGGCGCTTCCACCTATATTGACCACACCATGAATGGCCTTGCTGATAATAAACTGTTCACCAGCAATAAAGCTGAAGGCTTCAAAGGCTATAGCGTAGCTGCTAACTACACCTTCGCTAAGAACATCGTTGGCCAGGTTGAATGGTATGATCTGGAACAAAAAGAAGGCAACAAAGACGCACAAACCCTGTGGTCTCAAGTTGTATTCACTTTCTAATTCCAACCACATACAACAACTTAACATTTAACACGCGCGTATAAGAAGACGGCCGCCCGCATGGGCGGTCGTTTTTTGATGTGGGTAGGTTGTTGAAAATAGGGTTTTAATTAACAAGTGAAATAAGAACTGAAATAAGAAGTAAAATTTTACAGTTGTTATTTTAGTTGTTGCGAAGAACTGAATTTTTGCAAGGAAAATGTGAAATACAACTGAAAAATTAGTATAACAACTGAAGAATATTTCAGAAAAAAAGTTTTACTCACAATGACTACCCAGTCAGAAAATTTTATGCAAACACTGTATTTTTCCATAAATTTATGCTAAAATATACCTATATTCTGCATTATACTAATGCGTCTGGAGGAATAAGAATGAAAAAAGTTTTACGTTATTTATTGATGACCGTTATGGCTGTCTGCTTCAGCATCCCCTGCTTTGGTGCAGCTGAAGCTGCAAGCGTTGCCCTGCTGCCCTTAATCAACAATGTTGAAGGCGGAGATGAGTTGGCAAGTCAGGTTTTCTACAAAAACGCTCTGTCTGTTCTGAACAGCAAAAAAGGCTTTGTAGTAGTAGAAAACGACAAGCTGACCGCTGTTATTGATGCTGCTAAGATTGGCAACAAGGTTCCCAGTGCTGCAACTCTGGAAAAGATTGCTAAAGATGGCGATGTTGACATTGTTATCGCTGTTCAACTGGACAAGCTGGATGACAAAGCTATTGATTCCAGCGAAGAGCGCAGACTGCAAATCGACCTGCAAGGCTATGCAGTTGCTTACAACAAGCTCACCGGTAAAGCTTACGAGCATCGCATTTACAGCGACAAAACAATCCCTGAAGCTCTGACCAGCCGTTGGGATTGGACTCATGAAGAATTTGGCCGTGCAGTACGCATCGAAGTAGACCGTGCTCTGCGTGTTAAATAATTCTTATACTGAGTTAGTTTAAACATCGAACCGCCTCGGCAACTATTGCAGAGGCGGTTTTTATTGCGAGCAAATAGCTTCAAAGAAAACCTATTATATAAATGATTATTTGAGAAGGAGAGTTTCTTTATTTGGTGAATTTAAGAAAAATTTGTGAAACCCTTGTAGGATAGTTATAAACGTGGTACAATAAGCTTATGAAAAATTTGCTTTTGCTAACTGCTGAGGGCTGAGAAAAATGCAGACTGCAAAGAGTATGGTAGAGGAAACAAGGCAACTCTTACTGAAAGCTGCGGCGAGCCGAGTATCAAAGCCAAGGCGAAGAAGCATAGCAGAATTTTTCAAATGTATTTTCCTAAAGGAGGAAATAAAAATGAAAAAATCTTTAGTATTAGCTATGGCTATGGCTCTGGGCGTAACTGCTTCCGCATACGCTGCTAACCCGTTCTCTGACGTTCCTGCTGGTCACTGGGCTTATGACAGCATCAACAAACTGGCTGCTGCCGGCGTAATCGAAGGCTACGGCGACTCCACCTTCGGTGGCGACAAACTGATGACCCGTTATGAAATGGCTCAAATCGTTGCTAAAGCAATGGCTAAAGGCGCTAACGTTGATAAACTGGCTGCTGAATTCGCTGACGAACTGGACACCCTGGGCGTTCGCGTTGCTAACCTGGAGAAAAAAGCTGACAATGTAAAAGTAACCGGCGAACTGCGTTACAAATACATGAGCAAACAAGGTGATGCTAACGAAGGCCAATCCTTTGAAAATGATCTGCGTTCCCGTATTTGGGTAACCGGTCAAATCAATGATGACTGGTCCTACACCGGCATGATTGAAAACACTCAAGATTTCTATGGCGAAAGCTCTAACAAAGGCGATAAAGATACTTCCTTTGCTCGTGCTTATGTTGAAGGTAAAATCGGTGGTCTGAATGTAACTGCTGGCCGTTACAATGCATTCCTGGCTAACGGCAACATTTATGATGATAAAGTTGATGGCGCTGAAGTTTCCTACGGCGACAAAGTAAAAGTAACCGGCTTTGCTGGTAAAGCTACCGAAGTTGACGGCGGCAACTATGCAGGCGGCGAACTGGCAGGTGCGTTTGGCGATCTGAATCTTGCTGCAGGTTATGTAAACTACAAAGACCTCGGCGATGTTAAAGATTTGGATGATGCTATCTGGTATGTTGGTGCTGATTACACCATGGGTGATGTAAACCTGTCCGGTATGTACCTGAAAGGCGATGCTAGCGAAGATGGCAAAGATATTACCGACGTTAATACCGATGGTTGGACTGTTGGCCTGGCATACAAAGGCGCTGATGCTTCCGAAGCTGGTTCTTGGGGCCTGTTCGCTAACTACTATGACCTGGGTGGCATGACCTACATTGCACACACCACTGATGCAAATACCTTTGATGGCGACGGCTTCAAAGGCTATGGCGTTGGCGCTAACTATGCGTTCGCTAAAAACATCGTTGGTACTGTAGCTTACTATGACACCGAAAACAAACTGAACAGCAAGGTTGATGACCAACGCGTTTGGGCTGACCTGACCTTCACTTTCTAATTTAACGATTAGCAAGTAACACAAAATAATACACGCGTGTATAAAGGCCCCCTCACCTTGCGGTGAGGGGGCTTTGTGTTGCAAGAAAGATAAAAAACTACCCTCCTCGCAGCTTTTGCTGCGCAGGACGGTAGTTTTGCTTTGTTAAATTACAGGCCGGCCTGCTCAATACCGCTGAACAGGAAGCCTAAATGATTGGTGGAGTTCAGCAACACTACGCGCCAAACACCTTCGTTATATTCCAGCACATTGATACAGGTATTATCCTGCTTAATCTGCCAGAAGTGCGACATATCAAGGCCAAGCAAATCGCAGATAATAGCCTTGTTTACTGCATCATGCGCAGCAACCAGCACAGTTTTGCCTGCATATTTTTCTGCATAGTCATCAAAGGCAGCGCGCGCACGCTTGCGTACATCCTCCAGACTTTCGCCTCCGTCAGGCATTTGTACCAGGTGCGGCTGGGTGTGCCACAGGGCAAACTCCTGCGGAAATTGCTTGGCGATTTCCGGTGCCAGCACGCCTTCCCAGCTGCCGTGATTTATTTCCAGCAGACGCTCATCTGTTGCTACCGGCAACTTGTGCAAATCGGCGCAAAACTTGCAGGTCTGGTAGGAGCGCTGCAGTGGGCTGGAGATGCACACATCAATATGGATATGGTGCAAGCCCTCGGCCAGCAGGTGGCCTTGGCGCAGACCGCGCTCGCTCAGCGGCGTATCCTCCTGCCCTTGGTATCTGCCTTCTATATTCCAGGTTGTTTCACCGTGTCGGACTAAAATTATTCTCATAAAATTTCCTCGCTGTAATTTATTTGGCTTTAGCCTTCGCAGTTGATGAGCTTAACGTCAATAATGCCTTCCACACCGCGCAGCTGCAGCATGATATCGTTCGGAATGTCGTCGCCGACAGCAATTGCCATAATGTTGGTGTCGGATTTAGGAGTGCTGCCAACCTGCATGCCGTTGATGTTTATGCCGGCGCTGCCCAAAATAGTTGCCATTTGACCGATCATATTAGGCTTGTTGACGTGCGGTGCCAGCAGCAGATAGCCTTCGGGATTGAAGTCAACATGATATTGGTCGATTTGTACAATCTTAGGCTGCTTGCCGTCGAACAGGGTGCCTTCAATTTTATGCGTACCCTTGGCAGTAGCAATTTTTACATTGATAGCAGTAGTGAAGTAACCTGGCTTGTTAGCCTTAACCTCTTTAACCTCCAAATTGCGTTTTTTAGCAATGCCGGGAGCATTGACGAAGTTAACGCTTTCCTGCAAAATCGGGTTCAGCAGACCTTTGAGGAAAGCAGTGGTAAGAGCCTGGGTTTCAGTTTCGGCAAGTGCGCCGGTGTATTCTACTTCTACGCTCTTAATGGGGCCGTCTGCCAGGTAGATGCCAACGGTACCCATACGTTCTGCCAGTTTAAAGTAAGGTTGGATAACTGTTGCCACGCTTTTCGGAATGGGAGCCATATTAACGGCGGTCATAACCGGACGGCCTTCGAGAGCATCAATTACGCCGTAAGCAACGTCAACAGCTACGCCAATTTGTGCTTCAATGGTGGAAGCACCGAGGTGCGGAGTTTGTACAACGTTGAACAGGCCCAGGAAGGGGTTGTTTTCTTTGGTAAGCGGTTCAGTCGGATAAACGTCGATAGCAGCGCCGGCAATCTTACCGGATTTTACGCCTTCAGCAATAGCTTCGGGGTCCATGCAGCCGCCGCGGGCGCAGTTGACAATGCGCACACCGTCCTTCATTTTGGCAATAGCGTCTGCGTTCAGCATCTTTTCGGTTTCCTTGGTGAGCGGAGTGTGGATGGTGATGTAATCGGATTTAGCCAGCAGAGTGTCAAAATCAACCAGCTCAACGCCAACCTGATGCGCACGTTCTTCGGTAATATACGGGTCATAACCAATGGTGGTCATTTCCATAGCCTGCATACGTTTGGCAACACGGCTGCCGATACGGCCCACACCGATGATACCAAGGGTTTTGCCCTGAACCTGAATGCCATCGAAGGATTTGCGGTCCCATTTGCCTTCCTGAATGGATTGATGAGCCTGCGGAATGTGGCGTGTCATAGCCATCATCATAGCAACAGTGTGCTCGGTAGCTGCCATGGTGTTGCCTTCCGGGGTGTTGAGTACGACAATGCCTTTAGCGGTAGCGGCGGGGATATCAATGTTATCAACGCCAACACCGGCGCGGCCGATAACCTTCAGACGGGTAGAAGCTTCGATAACCTCTTTGGTTACCTTGGTCATGCTGCGGGTTACCAGGCCATCGTAATTGTTGATAACCTTGATAAGCTCCTCCGGCTTCATGTTGGGCATTACATCTACATCAAAATGTTCGCGCAGCAGAGCTACGCCTTTTTCGCTGATATCGTTGCTGACAAAAATTTTCATGGTGATTATCTCCTTTATGTATAATTTGTAGGTTTTTAGAATGAAGTAAGCAATTAATATATCGTGTAGTGAATAAAAATTTTAGCAAATGAGTGCTTGGAACCATAGAAGCAAGGGTACGTAACTAACTTTTAATGTCTGGCAAATTTTACCGAAGCTTCGTTCTGGTTCCGCACGAAATTTGCGTTGTGTCCTTAAGACACGGGAAAATTTTTCCTGAGCGGAACGATATATTAATTGTGCCGCATATATTCAAAAGTATTATTTGTTTGCTTTCATGTACTCTTCCATAAACTCCGCCAAAGCCTTGCAGGCCTCCAGCGGAACAGCGTTATAGGCACTGGCGCGGCAGCCGCCGACAAGACGATGACCGCCGATACCGACAAAGCCTGCAGCCTTGCCCTTAGCTACGAAATCCTTCTCCATTTCCGGCGTAGCCAGATTGAAGGTAATGTTCATATTACTGCGAGCTTCGGGAGCCGCATGACCCTTGTAAAAACCATTGCTGTTGTCGATAACGTCATAGATGAGCTTAGCCTTTGCTGCATTATTCTTGGCAATAGCGTTTACGCCACCCTGCTTTTTAATCCAGTGCAGAGTTTTGTTAACCATATAAATGGCAAAGACAGGCGGTGTATTGTACAAAGAATCGTTATTGGCAAAGGTGCTGTACTTCAGCATAGTGGGCAGCTCCTCACGCGCTGTTGCCAAAAAGCTTTTCTTGGCGATGACGATGACTACGCCTGCAGGACCAAGATTCTTTTGCGCGCCTGCGTAGATAAGGTCAAAATCTTTGACGTTAACCTTGCGCGAAAGGATGTCGCTGGACATATCGCAGATAATGGGAACGTCGAACTTGGGGAAATCCTTGTACTCGGTGCCGTAAATCGTGTTGTTGGCAGTGAGGTGTACATAAGAAGTATCGGGGCGGAGTGTGAACTCCTGCGGAATGTAGCTGTGGTTCTTATCAGCGCTGCTAGCGGCCTCATAAACCTCGCCGTAGAATTTGCCTTCCGCCATGGCCTTCTTGGCCCAGACGCCGGTGTTGACATAAGCGGCGTATTTTTTAGTGTGGAAATTGGCAGCTGTCATTAAAAATTGGGTACTGCCGCCGCCCTGGATAAACATAATCTCGTAATCCTCGGGGATTTCCATCAGCTCGCGCAACAGCTGTTTTGTTTCTGCGTGCAGGGCAGCGTATTCGTTGCTGCGGTGGCTCATTTCAATGATGCTCATGCCGGTGTTTTTGTAGTTTAAGAACTCCTCCTGCGCTTCCAGCAGTACCTCGAGCGGCATAGCGGAGGGACCGGCGTTAAAGTTATATGCTCTTTTCATTTGTTCGTTCCTTCTTCCTGAAAATAAATATGGCAAGCACATCCCTTTGGGACGAGCTTGCCTTTATCTCGCGGTACCACCCAAATTGCCATTGCATAATTGCTTCACCTAAAAAAATAAGCCCATCATCCCTATCTTGGGACGAGGACTGCTCGCGGTGCCACCCAATTTGCCTATGGCCAACTTTGAACGCTATATCGGGCGCACCCGTCAAATTCGTCATTTGCCGCTTCGGAGCGGAACTAGTGTGCTTCGCTGCTGCCTTGCATCAACCGCCAGCTTTCTGAAAAGACCTGCACATTGCTTCTCCATCATTGCGTTGCGTAATGTGATTTGTAGATGATTATAGCACGCCTGCTTTTAGAGTCAAGTGTTTTTGTAAAGATTTTTTATGTATACAAATTTTTAAGCTGTTTTGTAACGTAGGTTACAGAGTATTGCTAAAAATATGTTTATGTGATAAAATGATTTTGACAACTGTGGTACAGGGTGGCGTTGCCTTCATTCTTAAAGAATGGAGGTGATGTCTATGGTATATTTTACATTCCAGGATCTTATGATTTTCGGTATGTTTATACTGGCATTGCTGACGTTCGTGTTTCAGAATCGTAAGTAAAATGCACATAGAAAAGCTGCCCCAATACTTTGACCGGTAAGGGCAGCTCTTCTGTTTCTTAGCGGGCAACCCACCTTGTGGGCAGTTGTCACTTTTCATCTATAATATAGCACACTGCCGTTTTTTTTGCAAGTTGTGCATATTTAACTTGCGTATTTTCGCTGTTCATGTTAAAGTAAGCATGTAAACAAAATAACGTAACCGCTAGGGGCGCAATTTGCTGAGAGGACTGACGTCCGACCCTTTGAACCTGAATCTGGTTAAAACCAGCGTAGGAAAGCGAGCAGATTTCTGCAAAAAGACAATTCAACCGCTTTCCGACAGAAAAGCGGTCTTTTAATTATAAGGAGGAAAAATTATGGCAACACAAATGCAATTGGCACGCCAAGGTGTGATTACCGAAGCAATGAAAATTGTAGCAGAGCAGGAGCATGTAACTGCGGAGTTTATTCGTGAAGGCGTAGCAAACGGTACTATTGCTATTCCCTGTAACATCAATCATAAAAATATTATTCCGCGCGGTGTAGGCACCGGTCTTACCGTAAAGGTTAACGCTAACATCGGCACCTCCAGCAGCTATCCTGATCCGGAACCGGAGCTGGCAAAGCTGCAGGCTGCAATTGATGCAGGTGCAGATTCTGTTATGGACCTTTCTACCGGCGACAATATCAGTGCTTCCCGTCAGGCAATTATTGCTGCATCTACCGTAATGGTTGGCACTGTGCCTATGTATCAGGTAACTGTAGAAACCATTAAGAAGCGCGGTGCAGTGGTTGAGATGACTAAGGAAGATATTTTCGATGTTATCCGCCAACAGGCTGCAGATGGCGCCGACTTCATGACCATTCATTGCGGTATTAACAAAAATGTGCTGAAGGCACTCATCGACGAAGGCCGCGTTATGGACGTTGTCAGCCGTGGCGGCAGCTTTATTACCGGCTGGATGCTGCACAATGACGCTGAAAACCCACTGTATGAATACTATGATGAAATTCTTGATATCTGTGCCGAATATGATGTAACCATCAGCCTTGGCGATGGCCTGCGTCCCGGCTGTATTGCTGATGCTACCGACAGAGCGCAGATTCAGGAGCTGCTGAACCTGGGAGAATTGACGCAGCGAGCTTGGGATAAGGGCGTACAGGTTATGGTAGAAGGCCCCGGTCACGTGCCCTACAACCAGATTGCTGCGAATATGCAGCTGCAAAAACGCCTGTGCCACGGTGCACCGTTCTATGTGCTCGGACCTCTCGTAACCGACGTTGCTCCCGGCTATGATCATATTACCAGCGCTATCGGCGGTACTCTTGCTGCTGTCAGCGGTGCTAACTTCCTTTGCTACGTAACTCCGGCAGAGCATTTAGGCCTGCCTGACTTAAATGATGTACGCGAGGGTGTAATCGCTACACGTATCGCTGCGCATGCCGCTGATTTGGCTAACGGTAACAAGCAGGCATGGGAGTGGGATCTGAAGATGGCAAGAGCACGTAAGGTTCTGGATTGGCCTGCTCAGCTTGATCTGGCTATCGACCCGGTAAAGGCTAAGGAATATCGCTGCCGCAAGAACAAATCCGATGATGAGGCTTGCTCCATGTGCGGTGATTACTGTGCAGTTAAAATTGTCGGTCAGTACCTGGAAGAGCATATGAGAAAGAATTAAGTCATTACTTGAAAAAATAGTATGAATGTGATATATTAAATATAGAAAATGACAACCGCCCACAAGGTGGGTTGCCAGTTGAATTGACTTGAAAAGCCGCCTCGGAATCTGGTAAATTACAGAGGCGGTTTTTCTATGAGCAAATTACTTTTTGTTCTGAAAAATGAACGTCAGTAATGCCAGTATAAACATACCGAAAATCATAAGATCCTGGAATGTAAAATATACCATAGACATCACCTCCATTCTTAATTGAATGAAGGCAATACCACCCTGTAAAACGGTTGTCATAAAGATTTTAGCACATAAACATATTTTTAGCAAGAATGCTTGGTGCTTATCATTCTGAACTATGCTATAATATAGATAATTATATTATTTCTAGAGGTAACTGATGGACAAGAATATTTTAGAATATGTCGGTAAAAGCTTATATCAGACACATATTTTGAAGGAAATGAAGCGTTACGTTGTTTTCCGTGCGCGTTGTGCTATGCATAGCGGCAAGGTTGATGGCTTACTGAATTTTTTTGATGCAAACAGCAATCGTCAGGCGTGGCTGCAGGGAGCACCTGCGCTTTTGGAACAGACTACCAGAGCATTTTTTTACAAAGGCTCAACCTGGGATGAACGTGTAGAGCTGGTGCAAAATCATCTGCTGATTATGGAAGAGCTGTTTAAGCCGGAGCTTATGGATAGATTATACAGCAAGGGTGAGATGGTACAGCTGTGGGAGGATTCCTACGATGACAGACCTCTGACGCTGCAGCTGTGGTTTCATGCCGGACAACGTAAGGAAGGCTGCATGTCTTTGGCTTTATTCTATGAAGGAGAGCCTTTATACCAGATCATGTTCTGGCTGGCAAAAAATAAAACAGACGGCAAGAATGTTATTTATATCGGTGCTCTGCAGGGACCGCAGAATGGTAATGAGCTGATTAAGGGCATGACGAAGGCTTTCTTCGGCTATCGCACCAAAAACCTGATGTTTTATGGCTTACGCTGCTTTGCTAAGGCTATAGGCGTTGAAAATATTTTCGCTGTTACTAATGACGGCTATTACGCGATGAACCATGTACGTGTAGACCGTAAGCTAAAGACTGATTTCGGTGCCTTTTGGCAGGAGTGCGAGGGTGTTATCTGCTCCGACCGCCGCTTCTACATTATGCCGACTGCGGAACACCGCAAATCTATGGAAGAGCTTAAGCCGTCCAAAAGAGCACAGCACCGTCGTCGCTTTGCTAAAATGGATGAAATGAAGGCTGCTGTTAAGGCTGCTGTTGACAGCTATAAAAAATAAATATTACTTGTTTGGTTTGTAATATAGGCACAAAAGCTGTCTGCAATATTATTTATAGTAACAAACTGTACAAATTTTACATTGGATAAAGCAGAGGTTCAGAATAGAACCTCTGTTTTTTTTAGGTAAAACATGCTATAATGAAAATATATAGCTCTGATTGGAGGTAAGAAAATTGAAAAAACAGCTTGCAACTTTATTGTTGACCTTTATCTTTTGCTTTACTACAGTAATTCCAGGTTTTGCTGCTGATTCTGCTGTCCCGATGGCAGATAAAATCGGCGCTATGGAAAAAATGCTCTATGGCACGGAGCAGAGCGGTTCCTTGCTGCAACGTATGGATAGTCTGGAAGATGATGTTTACGGAACTATTACCAGCGATGCTATTATAAACCGCGTTGATAATATGTACGATTACCTTGAGGGTACTCCTGATAACGGAGAAGCTTCCTTTGCTACTAAGCTGAATGTTGTAGAATGGAAAATGAACGAAAGCATGTCCGGCGGTGCTGCCAAAAACCGTATTGAAGCCACGGAAAAGCTGCTTTATGGTCAGAACCAGACAGGTTCTTTGAGCGGTCGTCTGGAAAGTCTGCTGAAGCTCGCTTCCTATACTGACGGCAATGTGCCTGTACAGCAGGTTGTGCTTCCGAAGGATTCTGTTTTTAAAATTGCTTTTACCTCTGAGCTGAGCACTAAAATGAGCCGTAAGGGTGATGTAGTTCATTTTAAGGCAGCGGATAACCTGTATGTAAATGACGTACTGGTACTGCCGAAGGGTGCAACCGGTGTTGGTGAGGTAAAAAAGGTTGTTCAGCCCGGTATCTTCGGTAAGGATGGCCGCATCGATATTGACTTTACCTGCATCTATGGTGTGGACGGAACCAAGATTCCCGTTACTGTAGGCGAGCTTGCTAAACAAAAGGCTGAAAGCATTGCCGGTGCAGCCGGAGCTGCTATCGGCGGTATGATTATCCTTGGTCCTGTGGGCCTGGTTGGCGGTGCTTTTGTCAAGGGCAACAGCGTAACTATTCCGGTTGGTTGCGAAACCTTTGTCCAGACTGCTGGAGATACTTCTCTGCAAGGCGTTGTATATCAGGAATAAAATCGAAAATTATACGTGAAAAGCTCACTCTTTCGAGTGAGCTTTTGCTTTTTTTATGGTATAATGTTAAGTGGATTATTATGAAATTTTTTCTTCATCAGTATAGAAAAAGGAGTTTTTTTATATGCATAAGACTTTTATAGCTACAGCTTTGGCACTTGGCATATGTCTGCCTGTTTATGCGGAACAGTTCAGCAACAGCAATAGTGACAGTATGCTAAGCCCGGTAACTGTTGATGAACCTAATACAGCGGTACAGCATCGTGAAAAGCTGGATACAGAAAAGCAGCAGGTGCTGCCGATTCGTCTGACCGGTGAACATGCCGAATATGATACTGTCAGCGGTGATTTTCATGCCGAGGGCAATATCAAGGTATCGCAGAACGGTCAGGATATTTATACAACGCAGGTCAAGGGCAATATGAAAACCGGCGATATCTGGCTGCTGGAGGGTGGCAAGCTGGTAGAGGGTGCCAGCGAAACACAGGCTGCCTGGGGCCATTATAACTTTAACAATAAAACCGGTGAAATGAAAAAATTGACCGGTAAGAACGGCAAAGATTTCTTTGCTGCGCATCATGCCGAAATTTATCCTGATAAGATGGTTCTTGATGAGGGAGGTTCTACGAGCCGTTGTCCGGCAGTAAAACATCCTAAATGTCTTGAAATCAAGGCAAAGAACTTTGAAATTTATCCTCATGATAAAATGGTAGCCCGCGATGTCAAAGTTTATGTACGCGGCAAGCATATCTATTCCCGTGATTATTGGGAAAACAGCCTGACGGAAAAATCCAAGGAGCGTATTCTGCCGCATATCGGCTTTAAGGACAGCGACAAGGGTACCTATGTAAATCTTTCCTACGAGCGTCCTTTAGGAGATAAAGACACAATTTACGCCGATTTGAATTATTACAGCAAGGTCGGCTATAAGCCTGTTTACGGCTTGGAGCATAACGAGCGTAACTTTAAAGTTACCTATGAAAACGGCTGGTATGAGGATGATGATGAATGGGTAGAGAAGCAGAACAATATCCGCTTTGACTATAAAAACCATCATATTGCACCAGGTCTTCCCTTATCATACAGTGCTTACTTTGAACGAGGTTTGTGGAAGAATGATGATAGCGGACGTAAGAGCTGGCATACAGAATACGGTGCCTTCCTTAACCATGACCGCATTTATCTGTTCAACAGCAAAAATACCTCTTTGGATTTGACAATCGGTAAGAAATGGACACGTGAGAGTGCAGAGGATACTTTGCAGTCTACCAATGTTTATTATGCAACCTTAGGTCAGAAAATCAGCCCGAAGTGGAATACCTGGGTTGGCTATTATCGTGAAGATTTTACGACAGATGTATTTACCTACGATCAGCCTGATATGGCAAAAGAGCTGCGTAATGGTCTGCAATACATTATGGATGACAAGAACAGCTTTACCATTGTCAACCGTTATGATTTAGACCAAAAGGAAAACTATGAAACAAGATACAGCTGGACGCATAAGTTCTGCTGCTGGCAGCTTTCCTTGATTTACAAGCATAGAGATACAAATGATAAAGACAGTGCATTTGAAGCTAAGTTTGATTTTGTAAACTGGTAATGAGGTAGAAAATGAGAGAGATTATTAAGCAACGCTTTCTAGACCATCTGCAGGTGGCAAATGCTGTGATGAACAGCGATATCCTGGCACAGATTGAGCGTATTGCTGTAGAAGTAAAAAAGGCGCTGGCCAATGGCAACAAGGTTTTGTTCTGCGGCAACGGCGGCAGCGCCGCTGACAGCCAGCATCTGGCTGCCGAGTTTGTAGGACGCTTTCAAAAGGAACGCGCCGGTCTGCCTGCTATCGCACTGACGGTAGATACCTCCATTCTGACTGCTGTCGGCAACGATTACGGCTATGATAAGGTTTTCGTACGTCAGGTGCAGGCACTCGCACGTCCGGGCGATGTGCTGGTAGGCATTTCCACAAGCGGCAACAGCGCTAATGTTGTGGAAGCTGTTGAGCTGGCCAAGAGCATGGGTGTGTTCTGCGTAGGTATGACGGCTGAGGGCGGCGGCAAAATGAAGCTGCTGTGTGACGAGTGCATTGCTGTACCGGCGAAGGTTACTGCCCGTGCGCAGGAAATGCATATTTTGATAGGCCACATTTTATGTGAGCTGGTGGATGGTGAATAATTTGGCTGATTTAGCTGTAACAACTTTTTTAGCGGAACAGATTAAAAATGTACGCATTGCTGTTATCGGCGATGTGATGCTGGACAGATATTTTCAGGGTGAGGTTAAACGCATTTCTCCGGAAGCACCTGTACCGGTAACACGTATTACAAAGATAAATTCTGTGTTGGGCGGTGCGGCAAACGTTGCTGCCAATCTGGCACATCTGGAATGTCAGGTTTTTATGGGCGGTGTGACAGGTGATGATGAAAACCGTCTGCTGCTGGAAAAGCTGATGGATGATGCAGGCATCAATCATCAGGGACTGGTGAAAAGCAAACGCCGCAAGACTATTACCAAGCTGCGTGTTTTGGGTGGCAATCAGCAGATGCTGCGACTTGATTTTGAAGAAACCGGCGATTTGTTCCCCGAAGAAATTATTGAGCTGCGTCATTGGCTGGCAGGACTGCTTGATGAAGGCTTGGATGGTATTATTGTTTCCGATTATGCCAAGGGTGTCTGCTCGGATGATTTTTGCCAATGGGTGATTGCTCAGGGCAAGGCCTATGATATACCGGTGTTGATTGATCCTAAGGGAGCAGACTGGTCTAAGTATGACGGCTGTGATTTTATTACGCCTAATCTAAAGGAAATGTGTGAGGCTGCAGGCTGTCAGCGTGAAAACTCTGACGAAGCCGTTGTCAGTATGGCGCAGGCTGCACGCGAAAAATTTCATATTAAGAATGTTGTTGTTACCCGCAGTGAGCGCGGCATGAGCCTGGTTAATGCTGAGCAGGTGCTGCACAGCCCTGCTACCGCCATTGAGGTGTTTGATGTTTCCGGTGCTGGTGATACGGTAGCGGCTACGCTTCTTGCCGGTGTTGCCGGCAAGCTGGCGTTGGCTGATGCTGTTTATATGGCGAACCGTGCTGCAGGAATTGTTGTGGCCAAGGTTGGCACTTATCCGGTGCACCGTGACGAGCTGCTGAAAGATTTGCTGACGGAGGAACGCAAGCAGGGCCGTGGATATCGCACGCTGAGCTGGCAGGAGATTGCTTCTCTGGCAGCAACCTGGAGAGCATGCGGCGAAAAGATTGTGTTCACCAACGGCTGTTTCGATATTCTGCATGTAGGCCATGTAACATATCTGGAGAAGGCGCGCAACCTTGGCAAGCATCTGATTGTTGGCTTGAACACGGACGCTTCCGTACGTCGTCTGAAGGGTGAAACAAGACCTTTGGTGCATGAGCTGGACCGTGCGCGTGTACTTGCAGCGCTGGCCTGCGTAGATGCGGTAGTGCTGTTTGACCAGGATACGCCGACTGAGCTTATTGAAAAAATTCGTCCCGACATTCTCGTCAAGGGCGGTGATTACAAGCCTGAGGAGGTTGCCGGACGTGAATATGCCGGTGAAGTGCGCATTATAGAATTTGAAGATGGTTATTCCACAACCGGTGTGGTTGAAAAAATTGCCAAAATGGTTAAGGAGGGCAAATTATGATTATCGTAACTGGTGGTGCCGGTTTTATCGGCAGTAATATTGTTAAAGGCTTAAATGACCGTGGTATTGATGACATTCTTGTTGTTGATAACCTGACCAACATGGTTAAATTCAAAAATATCCAAGGCCTGAAGGTTAAGGATTATATGGATAAGTATGCTTTCATGGATGCACTGAAGGCAGGCAAATTCAATCATGAAAAAATCGACGTTATCTTCCATGAGGGCGCTTGCTCCGATACTATGGAATATAACGGCAAATACATGATGGAAAACAACTTTGAGTATACCAAAAACGTGCTGCATTTCTGCCTCGACAGAAAGATTCAGATGATGTATGCTTCCTCTGCTTCCACTTATGGCAGTGGTGCTCATGGCTTCCGTGAAGAGCCTGCCTGTGAGGAAGCACTGAATGTATATGCTTTCTCCAAGCTGTTCTTCGACAACTATCTGCGCCGTCTGCTGCCGCAGGCACAAAGCCAGGTAGTAGGCCTGCGTTATTTTAATGTATACGGTCCGCAGGAGAATCATAAGGGCAAAATGGCTTCCATGATTTACCAAATGTACAATCAATGGAAGGCAGAGCACAAGGTGCGCCTGTTCGGTGAATACGCTGGCTATGGCCCGGGCGAGCATACCCGTGACTTTGTTTATGTAAAGGACGTTGTTAAGGTAAACTTCTACTTCTGGGATCATCCGGAAATCAGCGGTATTTTCAACTGCGGTACCGGCCATGCGCATCAGTTCAATACTCTGGCTAAGGCTGTGCTGAACCACTTTGGCAGCGGCGAGCTGGAATATGTACCGTTCCCTGAAGTACTGAAGGGCAAATACCAGAGCTTTACCGAAGCAGATGACACTAACCTTTTGGCAGCAGGCTATGATGGAGGCTTTACTCCGATTGAAGAAGCTGCTGAGGAATATTGCCAGCTTCTCGACAAGACCGGCGGTTATTACGTTTATGAAGGCTAAGGCGGTATTTTTTGACAGAGATGGCGTGCTCAATGTTGATGTAGCCTATCTCTACAAAATTGAGGACCTGCGCTGGATTGACGGTGCACGCGAGGCTGTGGCGTATCTGACGCAGCTTGGCTATAAAATTTTTATTGTAACAAACCAGAGCGGTATTGCGCGCGGTTATTATACGGTAGAGCAGATGAATGAGCTGCATGCTTATATGCAGCGTGAAATTACTGCAGCTGGTGGCAAAATAGAAAAAATCTATTACTGCCCACATCATCCCGAGGGCAGCGTGCCGGAATATACCGGTGTGTGCGATTGCCGCAAGCCCAAACCGGGCATGCTGCTGCAGGCGCTGGCAGAATATGATATCGACAAGGAGCAGAGCTTCTTAGTCGGTGACGGTAAGCGCGATGTGGAAGCAGCGGAGGCTGCTGGTGTTAAAGGCTATCTTTACACAGGCGGCAATCTGCTGGATTTCGTAAAAAATATTGTAAGCGAGAGATGATAATGGAGTATCGGAATATCCTGTTAATCAAAATGAGTTCTTTAGGTGATATCCTGCACACTTTGCCCTTTGCGGCAGCGCTGCGCAAGCGTTATCCCAAGGCGAAAATCACCTGGCTGGTACATCCGCAGTTTGCCGGCTTTGTACCGGATCCTCCGGTGATTGACGAGGTGCTTTATTTTGATAAGGTAAAATTTAATAAGCTGGGCTTCAGTGATAAGCTGAAATATTTTTGCGAAATGCGCTCTTTGCTGCACAGCAAGCATTTTGACCTGGTGATAGATATGCAGGGCCTTTTCAAAAGTGCGGTGTTGGCTGCTATCAGCGGTTGCGATAACCGCATCGGCTATTGCGAAATGCGCGAGGGCAGCGGCCTTGTGAGCAAGGCGATTGGCGGAAGTCATAGTAAGGACCATGTTATTGAGCGCTATCTTGACGTGGCACGTTATCTTGGTGCCAAGGTTGATTCGTTGGATGATGTGGAATTCCCCATGCCGGATTTAAGCACGGAAACCGCTTCTGTGCAGCATAAACTGCAGGAGGCCGGCTGGCAGGGCGGCGATTACGTTGTTATTGTTCCCGGTGCACGCTGGTGGACGAAGGAATGGCCGGTCGAGCATTATATTGAGCTGGTGAAAAAGCTTACGGCTGACGGTACTGCCGTGGTGCTGGCAGGCGGACCTGATGATGCTGTCAAGGGGCAGAAGATTGCCGAAGGAACAGCGAGCTCACTGGTTATCGATTTGACGGGACAGACAAGCCTGCGTGAGCTGGCAGCGCTGATTAAGGGCTGCAGCTTCTACATCAGTGCGGATACCGGACCGCTGCATTTTGCGGCGGCTTTGAAAAAACCGCTTATAGCAATGTACGGACCGACGAAGGCTGACCGCACCGGACCATACGGCAGCAAAAATTCCACGGTATTGCTTTCGCCGGCAAAGTGTGCAGGCTGCTTGAAGAAAAAGTGCGATAACTGGCATTGTATGCATGATATAACGCCGGATATGGTCTATAAAATTTATCAGGAAAAGGTGGCAAAAGGCTGATGGCACAAGATGTAGAATTAAATGGTAAAAAAATATTGGTAACATTTTTGATGCACCTGGGAGACCTGACGCTGACTACGCCTTTTATCCATGCGCTGCGTAAGGCAGCACCGGATGCACACATTACCTTTCTGGCAGATGAAAAGCTGAAGGATGTAGTGTTGCACAATCCGTATCTGGATGAGGTTATTACGATTGATAAAAAGGGCAAGGATAACAGCCTGCTGGCGCTGATGGCCTGCGCCCGCCGTCTGAGCAAGATGGATTTTGATGTGCTGATTAACCTGCATCCGAATGAGCGTTGCAGCTTTATTGACGCTTTCACCAAAGTGAAATTGCGTTGCGGTACAACGCATACTTTGTTTAAACCGCTTTGGGATGTGTTTACACCGCTTAACCGCAAAATTCATGCGGCTGATATGTATCTTGATGTGCTGACGCAGCTTGGCGTACAAAAGCTGGAGCATAACGGTCTGGAAATTTTTCCGAGCGAGGAATATCAGCAGCATGCAGAGGAATTCTGGCGCGAGCACGGTGTGTTCGCTACCGATAAGCTGGTGGGCTTTAACATCGGCAGTGCTGTTGTTACCAAGCGCTGGGCGCCGGAGCGCTTTGCCAAGGTAGCGGATATTCTTGCGGAAAAGGGCTATAAGCCTGTATTCTTCGGCGGTACGATGGACGAAGAAATGGTGCAGGAGGCAGTCAGCTTTATGAAGACGACACCTGTGGTAGCAACCGGCAGCTTCCGTATTGGCGAGCTAGCGGCGGCAATGCGTCGCTGCAGCCTGATTATCACCAACGACAGCGGCCCGATGCATGTTGCTATCAGTCAAAAGGTGCCAATCGTGGCAATGTACGGTCCGTCCAGTCCGAAGCTGTACGGTCCTTATACTAAGGATGCAACGATTGTGACGGCGCTTCCGCCTTGTCTCGGCTGTGCGGACGGCATGAAGCATAAGTGTGATGATATGCAGTGTATGACACGTCTGACGGTGGAGCAGGTTGTGCAGGCTGCTGAGCAGATGCTGGAACAAAAGGAGAAATAAATTGAGTAAGCAAAGCATTATTACCGGTGAGGTTTTATTGCTGTGCGAAAGAGTGGAGATGGCGCAGTTTATGCACGCCTATCTCCGGCATTTATTTAAGCAGGGTATCAGCTTGCCTAACATGCAGATTGTAAATTATCAGAGTATCGATAAGTTAGACTTGCTGACTAAACGCCTTATACAGCTGGAAGGCAGAGAAATAGTGCAGAAGGCAGTATTCTTTGCCGACGCGGCTGATGAGCGCGAACGCCGAATGCAGAAATTTTTTGCAGTGCGTGACAATACTTTCTTTAGAGGAGTGGAGTATTGCACGCATTTTTTCTTTCCTGGCAAAAAAGCTACTAAACGTTGGCAAAAGGGTTATCTTGAGGATATGCTGCTGCAGTCGCTGCGGCGGGAAAGCTCGGAGTGCAGTGATTATTATAATCTGTATAATATGAGTGCGGAGTATTTGCAGTCAGTAAATTGCTGCCGTGGGCGAGAAAACAGATTAGTGAATTATAGCAGGCATTTACTGTACACATATCTGGCAGGAACAGAAAGGTATGTGGGCATGCGCTTGGGCGAGGCGGCTCTGGCAGGAGCCTTTGATTTGGAGCATCCGTGCTATGCGAGTCTCAAGGAATGCTTGCAAGGCTTAAACTAGAGCAGCAGAATGCGAGGTTATCAAAATAACTCAATTGATTTATTATATTGTGCAAAAGTGTTAGCTTTGTTAGCTGTCGTCCTTTCTAAATTTTGGAAAAGCAAATAAATATGTTATAATTAACAAACAAACTAAAAAAGGGGGAGCAACATTTATGTTCGGAGAAATCATTGGAGCAATCAGCAATTTTATGTATAGTTATTTGCTGATTATCATGCTCATCGGTGTAGGCCTGTACTACACTTTGCGTACTCGTCTGGTGCAGGTACGTATGTTTAGGGAAACTATTCGTGTTATTTTAGAGAAGCCTGTTGAATCCGGTGCGGTATCATCCTTCCAGGCTTTGATGGTATCTACTGCGTCCCGTGTAGGTACCGGTAATATTATCGGCATTTCCACAGCTATCTGCCTCGGCGGTTATGGTGCTGTGTTCTGGATGTGGGTTATTGCTGTTGTTGGCGGCGCTTCTGCTTTTATTGAAAGCACCTTGGCACAGATTTACAAGAAACGTGGTCCGCACGGCAGCTACGGCGGCCCTGCATACTACATCGAAGCTGCTTTGGGCAGCCGCGGTCTGGCAGTGCTTTTTGCTTTGGCCTTGATTGTAACCTATGGCTGCGGCTTTAATATGCTGTGCTCCTACAATCTGCAATCCACCTTTGCTGCTTTAAGCTTCTATAATCCGGATACAACTCCCTGGATTATCGGCGCAGTAGAAGCAGTGCTCGTAGGCTATTGCCTGCTGGGCGGCGGTAAGCGTGTTATCAAAGCAACATCTACTCTGGTTCCTTTGATGGGCGTTATCTACATTTCCGTAGCATTTATCCTGACTATTATGCATATCAACTTGGTTCCCGGCGTTGTAGGCAGAATTTTTGCTGAAGCATTTGATTTCAGTGCAATTTTCGGCGGCTTTGCCGGCAGCTGCATGATGTTCGGTATCAAACGCGGTCTGTACAGCAATGAAGCAGGTGTTGGTTCTGCGCCGAACGCTGCTGCTGCTGCTGACGTTTCTCACCCGGTTAAGCAAGGCTTGGTACAGATGCTGTCCGTATTTATTGATACTCTGCTGATCTGCACCGCTACCGCTTTTATGTGCCTGAGCTCCGGCATCGAGCCGACCAAAGAGCTTGCCGGTGCGCCTTATGTACAGGCAGCTCTGGCAGCAAGCATGGGCGATTATGCTAAGCTGTTTATTACTGTATCTATGGTACTGTTTGCTTTCACTACTCTGCTTGGCAACCTGTATTATGTAGATAATGCTTTTGCTTATGTTCTGAAGCATGTTCCGGGCAAAACCTTTACTCTGTGCTACCGAATTCTGGCTTGCGTACTGATTTTCATCGGTGCCGGCTCCAGCATGGGTACAATGTGGGATTTGGCGGATGTTACCATGGGCTTCATGGCAATCATCAACTTGCCTGTTATCTGCATTCTGGGCGGTCCTGCTCTGCGTGCGCTTGATGATTACACCGAGCAGCGCAATGCCGGTAAGAATCCTGAGTTTAAGGCCAGCAAGATTGGTTTGACTAAAAAGCTGGACTATTGGCAGGATTAATATTTGTTCGTTTGAGCTGTTACGAGCTTTCGTAGCAGCTCTTTTCGTATGGATTGAAATAAAATATATTGTTGATTACTTCGCAATTCACATAACGTTTCGTCCAGAAAAATTTTCCCGTGTCCGCAGGACACGACGCAACCGAGAAAATTTTTCTTTGCTACTAGCAGTATTTTCAGAATTAATGTAGAATAGATACGTAATAAAGCAATTTTTTGGTCAAGGTTGTTTTATGTCCTTTGCGAAGGAGGGAAAGACGATGATTTATAATTATTATCCTGGCTGCACGCTGTCAACGAAGGCGAAGCAGCTGGATATGACAGCACGACGCTGTGCTGAGGTGCTGGGCTTTCCGCTGGTGGAGCTGCCGGAATGGCAGTGCTGCGGCGCGGTTTACCCTATGGCGCCTGATGCTATTGCCGAGCGTTTGAGTGCGGTGCGTGCGCTTGTGGCGGCGCGTGAAAACGGCGGCGTATTAGTGACGCTGTGCAGTGCGTGCTACCATGTCATCAAACGTGTGAATCACGATATGGCGACGAATGTGGAGATTCGCCAAAAGGTGAATAATTATCTGCAATTGGAGGAGCCCTATGCCGGTGAAACACGGGTTTTGCATTACCTGGAGGTTTTGCGTGATGAAATCGGTTGGGAAAAGCTGGCGCAGCTGGTGAGTCATCCTTTGAAGGAACGCAGGGTTGGCGCTTATTATGGCTGTTTGCTGCTCAGACCGGGAGCAGTTTTAGCCCTCGATGACGTAGAGAGTCCAACTGTTATGGAAGCCTTTATTAAAGCGTTGGGTGCAGAGCCTGTTATCTACAGCATGCGCAATGAATGCTGTGGCGGTTATCTGGCACTTAAGGATAAGGCGCAGTGCGAGCAGCTCGTCAGCGAAATTAAGAATAATGCTGCAAGCTGTGGTGCGCAGGAGCTGGTTACTGCCTGCCCGCTGTGTGCGTATAACCTGACGGCCAATGGTGCCGCAGGCAGCCTGCCGACACGCTACTTTACGGAGCTTCTTGCTGAAGCGCTTGGTGTTGCGGAGAGTGAAGGAGGTGCGGAATAATGGCTGTTGATGAAAAGCAATTGACAGAGGATATTCTGCGCCTTGCTGCTACCGACGTGCGTCGCTGTATGCAATGCGGCCGCTGCAGTGCGAACTGTGAAGCTGCGTCTAAAATGGATTTGCTGCCCCACCGCGTAGTGTGGGACTTAAACAGCGGTTATGCGTCCGAGCTGCTGGAGGCAGACGCACCGTGGCAATGTCTGTCCTGCATGGCGTGCGAGGAGCGCTGCCCACGCGGCGTGAGTCCGGCGCGCGTTATGGAGGCGTTGCGCCTGCTGCAGATTCGTCAGCAGGGCAAAAATAAGCTGCCTGCCGAAAGCGTGGAGCATTATCCTAGCGATATGCCGCAGCAGCTTTTGGTTGCAGCCTTTAGAAAATACAATAAATAGGGGGAAGCTACGTGCAAAAGATTGGTGTTTTTGTTTGTTGGTGTGGCAGCAACATCGCCGGCACGGTAGATGTTGCCCAGGTGGTAGAGGCAGTGCGCCAAATTCCTGACGTTGCCTATGCCATCGATTATAAATATATGTGTTCCGAGCAGGGCCAGGAGCTGATTCGCAAGGCTGTGGCAGATTATAAGCTGGACAGAATTGTTGTCTGCAGCTGCTCACCGCGTATGCACGAGGCAACCTTCCGCAAATGTGCGGAGGGCGTTGGTATCAATCCCTACATGGTAGAGATTGCCAATATCCGCGAGCAATGCTCCTGGGTGCTGAAGGATAAGAACGAAGCGACAGCGAAGGCGATTAAATTAGCCAAGGCAGCAATTGCTAAGGTGCGCTTTAACGGAGCGCTGAAGCCCGGCGAAAGCCAGGTAGTGAAGCGCGCACTGGTTATCGGCGGCGGTATTGCCGGTATTCAGACGGCGCTGGATATTGCGGAAGCAGGCTACAAGGTTGATATTGTGGAGAAGGAGCCGACAATAGGCGGCCGTATGGCGCAGCTCGACAAAACCTTCCCGACACTCGACTGCTCTGCCTGCATCCTGACACCGAAGATGGTGGATGCAGCAAACCATGAAAATATTACGCTTTATACTTATAGCGAGGTAGAAAGCGTAAGCGGTTTCGTGGGTAATTTCGATGTGACAATCCGCAAAAAGGCACGTAGCGTGAAGTCTGATATGTGCAGCGGCTGCGGTATCTGTACCGAAAAATGTCCGTCCCGCAAAACTCCGAGCGAATTCGATATGGGACTGAAGAATCGCGGCGCAATCTATATTCCCTTTGCGCAGGCTATTCCTAAGGTGCCTGTTATCGACCGTGAGGCCTGCATCAAGTTCAAGACAGGTAAATGCGGTATCTGCTCCAAGGTTTGTCCGGCAGGAGCAATTGATTATACGCAGACCGATGAGCTGATCACGGAAAAATACGGTGCAATTGTATTGGCAACAGGCTTTAAAACGATTTCTCTCGACAAGTTTGGCGAATATGGCTACGGTGCCAGCAAGGACGTTATCACCTCGCTGGAGCTGGAGCGTCTGACGAATGCGGCAGGTCCTACCGAAGGACATCTCGTTTGTCCGTCTACCGGTAAGGAGCCGAAGAAGGTTATTATCGTTTCCTGCGTAGGCTCGCGTGATGTGAGCGGTCGCGGCAAGAGCTACTGCAGTAAAATCTGCTGCATGTATAATGCCAAGCATGCGATGTATATCCGCGAAAAATACCCTGATGTGGATGTAACTGTATTTTATATAGATGTACGTACTCCGGGCAAGGGCTTTGACGAGTTCCAACGCCGTGCAGTGGAGGAGTACGGCGTGCATTATGTACGCGGTCAGGTAGGCAAGGTTGTTGTTGACGGCGATGGCAAGCTGACGGTTTTTGCCAGCGATTTGAACAGCGGTCGCAAACTGATGCTGAATCCTGATTTAGTAGTGCTGGCAACGGCTGTACAGCCTTCTCCCGATGCGCGCAAGCTGGCGACGATGCTGACTGCCAGCATTGACAACGATGACTTTTACGTAGAGGCGCACCCGAAGCTGCGTCCGGTTGAAAGTCCGACGGCAGGCATTTTCCTCAGCGGCATGTGCCAGGGAGCGAAGGATATTCCGGAAACTGTTTCACAGGCCGGTGCAGCGGCTGTTAAGGTTGTCGGCCTGCTGGCGAAGGATAAGCTGCTGACGAACCCCTGCACTGCGCAGTGCGATACAAGCATTTGCAGCGGCTGTCTGGCTTGCACGCATGTCTGCCCCTATGGTGCGATTACTGGCGAGAGCAAGCAGGTTATCACTAAGCTGGGCGTGCGCGAAACACGCACCGTTGCGGTGGTAAACAATGCGCTGTGCCAGGGCTGCGGTGCCTGCACGGTAGCCTGCCCCTGCGGTGCTATGGATTTGCAGGGCTTTACTAATCAACAAATTCTGGCAGAGGTGGATGCATTATGCTAGAGAAGAAAAATTTTGAACCGAAAATCGTGGCCTTCTGCTGCAACTGGTGCAGCTATGCCGGTGCTGACGGCGCCGGAACGGCCCGCAAGCATTATCCCGCTAATATCAAAATCATCAAGGTTCCCTGCTCCTGCAGAGTGAATCCGCTCTTTATCCTGCGCGCTTTTCAGCGTGGCGCGGACGGTGTAATCATGTGCGGTTGTCACCCCGGTGACTGCCATTATTCTACCGGCAACTATTATGCGCGTCGTCGTATGACGCTGCTGCTCAGTATGCTTGATTATCTGGGAGTGGCCGGTGAACGCTTCCGTGTGGAATGGGTTAGTGCGGCCGAGGGCGCACGCTTTGCACAGGTAATGAACGATTTTGCCGAGCATATTGCGGCATTGGGTGAGAATGTAAAGTTGAGGGATTTGCGATGCAAAAAATAGAAAAGCTGCTGCAGAAGCGTGCAGCTGAGCTGTTGGCAGAGGGCACAGTAGAGCGTGTGCTGGCATGGCAGGCAGGCGAATTCTTTTACGATAACACACCTGCAGCCGTTGATAATGCAAACGAGTGCGACAAGCTTGTCTATAACGAGTTCTGCCCTGCCAATCTCTGCAAATATTTAATCGAAACAAGCCATGCAGGCAAGAAGACGGCTGTTTTCTTAAAGCCTTGCGATACATACGGAGTGAACCAGCTGCTTAAGGATAACCGCATTAAGCGTGAGCTTGTTTACGCCATCGGCACACCCTGCAGCGGTATGCTGGATATCAATAAGATTAAGGCTGCCGGAGCTAAGGGTATTATCAGCGTGAGCGTTGACGGCGACGAGGTTGTTGTCAACACTGCCTATGGCGAAAAGCGTCTGGCAAAGGCTGACGTGCTGCTGAACAAATGCCTGATGTGCAAGGGCGCTGCTTATAAAATTGCGGACGAGGAGCTGGCCGAGCCGCTGCCTGTACCGCAGTTCACTGGTGATAAATTCGCCAAGGTCAAGGAGATTGAAGCGATGAACCCCGAGGAGCGCTTCGCCTTCTGGCAAAGCGAGCTGTCTAAGTGCATCCGTTGCAATGCCTGCCGTGATATCTGCCCGGCGTGCAGCTGCGAGCAGTGCATTTTTGATAAGCCAGATACTCCGGTAGCAGGCAAGGCGTATGCTGACGAAGTAGAAGAGCAGATGTATCATATCATCCGCGCCTTCCACGTTGCAGGTCGCTGCACAGGCTGCGGCGAATGTGCGCGTGTTTGCCCGCAGGGAATTCATCTGGAGCTGCTGAATATGAAGTTTATGAAGGATATCAACAGCTTCTTCGGCCAGTATCAGGCCGGTGCGGACAGTGAAACACCTGCGCCGCAGGTAAGTTTTAAGCAGAATGATCCCGAGGCCAACAGTGCGGTAGAAGGGAGGGCGCAGCATGTATAAGATAGCAAAGGAAAAGCTGCCGAAATTATATGCAGCCTTACAAAACATCGGTACGCTGCTGCTGCCCTGCAAGAACAAGAGCGGTCATGCGGACTTTGCACCGTACCGCGAGGATGCGGAGGTTGTGCTGGATGCGCCGCTGACGAATCGCAGCGCCAAGGACGTTTTCTTTCCGCAGGTAGAAAATCTGCTGACCTTTAAGACGAGCGGCAAGGAGCTGGCTTTAGAGCAAAATATTCCGCCTGCCGGCGTGACTATCGTCATGGGCGTGCGTGCCTGTGATGCGCGCAGCTTTAAGATTTTGGATAAGGTGTTTTTAAAAGCGCCCGTTGATACATATTACAAGACAAGACGCGAGCAATGCGTACTCATCGGCTTAGGCTGCAGTGCTCCCGAAGAAACCTGCTTCTGCCACGCCTTTGGCATTGACGCAGGCGCTCCGGAGACGGATGTGCAGACCTGGCTGGCAGGCGAGGAGCTTTGCTGGCAGGCTGTGACTGCCAAGGGCGAGAAGCTGACAGCGAAGCTTGTTGAGGGCGGTGTGCTGTCTGAGGCGGAAGCTGCTTCTGCAAAAGCAGTCAGCGAACAAAAGGAGCAGACGCAGAAGATTTTGAGCGTACTGCCTTTGCATGATTTCAAGGTGAATGACGAGCTGACGAAGGATGAGCTGAAGGTATTCAACAGCAAAATCTGGGAGCAGCTGGCTGCAGGCTGCCTGTCCTGCTGCACCTGCACCTATGTGTGCCCGACCTGTCATTGCTATGATATCCGTGATTATCAGGAGACAGAAGAGCGCACGCAACGCTATCGCTGCTGGGACAGCTGCATGGCGAAGGATTTTACGCTGATGGCGCATGGCAGCCCGCGTAAGACGAAGGTGGAGCGCTTCCGCCAGCGTTATATGCATAAGCTGGTATATTTCCCTGAAAACAATGAGGGTGAATATGCTTGCGTCGGCTGCGGACGCTGCCTGCAGAAGTGTCCGGTGCAGCTGAATATCGTCAAGGTTGCCAAGGCCTTGGAAAAAGCGGAGGTGAAGCAGGATGTGTAATTGTCAGGATACCTTGATTCCGCAGATTGGCGTGGTGACGGACATCTGTACGGAAACGGCTGATGTAAAAACCTTCCGCGTGGAGAAAATCGGTGGCGGTAAGCTGTTTGAGCATATGCCGGGACAATGCGCTATTCTTTCTGTTCCCGGTAAGGGTGAGGCGATTTTTTCCATTACCTCCTCTCCGACGAACGAAAAATATATGGAGTTCAGCATTAAACGCTGCGGCTCGATTACGAACTTTTTGCATTTTGATATTGAACCCGGTCAGCAGATAGCAGTGCGCGGACCTTACGGCAATCATTTCCCTGTCGAGGATAAATTGAAAGGCAAGGATCTGCTCTTTATCGCCGGTGGCATCGGTTTGGCACCGCTGCGCAGTGTAATCAATTATATGTTGGATAAGCGTGACGATTACGGCAGCATTGATGTTGTTTACGGCGCACGCAGTAAGGAAGATTTTGTGCGTTACGACGAGCTGACGAATGTGTGGCCGGCGCAAAAGGATACGCGTGTGCATCTGACGATTGACCGTGCGCAGGAGGGCTGGACGGGCAATGTCGGCTTTGTGCCTAATTTCCTGAAGGACCTGAAGTTTACGCCGGATAAGACGGTGCTGCTGTGCGGTCCGCCGATTATGATTAAGCTGTGTCTGGCGGCGTTGATTGAGATGGGCTTTGAGAAGAAGCAGGTTTATACGACGCTGGAGCTGCGCATGAAGTGCGGCGTGGGCAAGTGCGGTCGCTGTAATATCGGCAAGAAGTATGTGTGCAAGGATGGGCCGGTGTTTACCTGCGACGAGCTGGATGAGATGCCGGACGAATATTGATTCTTCGCAATTAAATATCGCTTAGCTCAGGAAAAATTTCTTAACGCAAATTTCGTGTGGATTCAAGACGAAGTGCCGCAAAACTCGCGCTATGCTTACATATCTTTCTATATTAGTTTGCTTATCGCTCAAACAGTTGCGACACTTCTGTGAATCCGGACACTTATTTACTAAAATTTTTATTCGCATCACGATATTATAATTGCTTACGTTGTGAGTCCTCTAGAGTTCTGTTGCCTCATGCAAGGATGCTTGCATCGCCGCCGGCGATGATTGGGGGTGTCTTGTAGGCACTTCGCTTGTAGTTCTACAGAATTTAATTTACACATATACATTTTTTGGAGAAGAAAATATAAGGAGCAAAAATATGGAAGAAATGGTAACTGTTTACCTTCTGGGCAAAAAGTACAGTGTCCCGGCAACCCTGACCATTATGGATGCCATGGAATATGCAGGCTTTAAGCTGGTGCGCGGCTGCGGTTGCCGCAGCGGCTTTTGCGGAGCCTGTGCAGTAATTTATCGCCTGATGGGCAGCACGGAGCTGAAGGTTGTGCTTTCCTGCCAGACAAAGGTTGAGGAAGGCATGTGCGTTGGCAAGATTGATTCCTTCCCGATTAACAAGCGCACCTTTAATATCGAAGAGATTAAGGCAAGCGATAATATTGTCGGTCAGCTGTATCCGGAAATCTTCAGCTGCATTGGCTGCAATGCCTGCACGAAGGGCTGTCCGCAGGGCCTGAATGTTATGCAGTATATTGCTTACGCTCAGCGCGGCGAATACGAAAAAGCAGCGCATGCTTCCTTCGACTGCGTTGGCTGCAACATCTGCGCATCCCGCTGCCCGGCGCAAATCAGCCACAGCGCTGTCGGCCTGCTGTGCCGTCGCCTGACGGGCAAATATATTGCGCCGAAGTGCGAGCATCTGGCTAAACGTGTTGCCGAAATTGAAAACGGCGATTATGTAACGCTGCTGGAAAAGCTGAAAAATATGCCTTTGGACGAAATCAAAGACCTATATAACAAGCGTGAGATTGAAAAATAAGGAGGTGCGGCAAGGTGAGTGCATTTACTGAAGATATGTTAAAATCTATGGCTAAGGTTGAAGCTACCCGTGCCCAACGTCTGCACGCTTCTATCGAACGCTTTACGGCAGAGGAGAAGGACGAGCTGCTGAAGGAGTTCCATCCGGACTACAGTTCCAAGGGCTTCAAGGTTTTGGAGGTTGGTCCCAACAAGGGCCAGAAGGTGCCGGTAGAATTGGCACAGCTGCTGGAGGGCAAAAGCCGCCTGCAGGATGTAGAGCTTGATCTGGAAAAAGTGGACTATGACGTTGATGTTCTGGTTATCGGTGGCGGCGGCGCCGGTGCTTCCGCTGCGTTGGAAGCGCATAACGGTGGTGCTAACGTCCTCGTAGTTACCAAGCTGCGTATGGGCGATGCCAACACGATGATGGCCGAGGGCGGTATTCAGGCTGCGGATAAGGGCAACGATTCCCCGGCGCAGCATTATCTTGATGCTTTTGGCGGCGGTCACTACAAAAATATTCCCGAGCTGCTGGAAGAACTGGTAACCAACGGACCTTTGGCGATTGACTGGCTGAGCAAGCTGGGCGTTATGTTCGACAAGGAGCAGGACGGCACTATGGTAACAACGCATGGCGGCGGCACAAGCCGTAAGCGTATGCATGCCTGCGCCGATTACACCGGTGCTGAAATCATGCGCGTGCTGCGCGACGAGGTGCAGAACCGCGGTATTCCGGTGCTGGAGTTTTCACCCGCAGTCGAGCTGCTGCTCGACGAGGAGGGAAAAACTGCCGGTGCGGTGCTGTGGGATTTTGATGCGCAGGAGTACAAGGTTGTACGCGCAAAATGCGTAATCATGGCAACCGGTGGTGCAGGACGCTTGCATTATCAGGGCTTCCCGACCTCTAACCATTATGGTGCTACTGCCGACGGTCTTGTTATGGCTTATCGTGCCGGTGCGCCGCTGATTTATGCGGATGCTATCCAATATCATCCGACCGGTGTTGCTTATCCGGCGCAGATTTACGGTGCGCTGGTTACTGAAAAGGTACGTTCGATTGGTGCGCAGCTGGTAAACAGCGAGGGCGAAATCTTTATGCATCCGCTGGAAACTCGTGATGTGGCGGCTGCGTCTATCATCCGCGAGTGTACTGCCCGCGGCAAGGGCGTGAAGGCGCTCGACGGTGTGGCGCTGTGGCTCGATACGCCGCTGATTGAAATGCTGCACGGCGAAGGCACGATTGCCAAACGCATTCCGGGTATGCTACGCATGTATGCTAAGTTTGGCATTGACTTGCGCAAGGAGCCGATTTTGATTTATCCGACGCTGCATTACCAAAACGGCGGTATCCTGATTGACAAGGATGCGGAAACCAAGCTGCCTGGCCTGTTTGTTGCCGGTGAAGCTGTTGGCGGCATTCACGGCACCAACCGTCTGATGGGCAACAGCCTGCTGGATATCATCGTCTTTGGCCGCATTGCCGGTACGAAGGCTGCCGAAGCAGCGAAATCTGTTAAACTGGGCAAGCTGAGCCTGGAGCATGTACGTCGCTACGCTGAGGAAGAAAAGGCTGCCGGCGTGCAGGGCGAGCTGTCGCCGAAGCTGCTGCCGGTTTATACTCATGGCAGAGATGTAAGGTAAAAGTATTAGATAAATAAAAAACATACAACGGCAAACTTCACAGCTTGTTCGTTGTATGTTTTTGTTTTATATGCTAAAATATGTTTTAAGACAACCGTGTTGCAGGGTGGCATTGCCGAAATTCTTCGGAATGGAGGTGATGTCTATGGTATATTTCAGTTTTCAGGACTTAATGTCTTTTGGAATTTTTATCGTAGCATTGCTGACGTTCATTTTTCAGAACAGAAAGTAATCTCGGACATAGAAAAACCGCCCCAAAACTTTGCAGGTTTGGCGGGGCGGCTTTCTAGCTAAACACCAACAGGCAACCCACCTTGTGGGCGGTTGTCTTCTTTATTTATAATATAACATGAAGCGGAGTTTTTTTCAAGGAATTACTTGTGAACTTTTGGGGGGCGCGTATTGGTAGTAGTGCTGTTTTTTAGTTAAATTTTCATCGTAGCATTGCTGACGTTCATTTTCCAGAACAGAAAGTAATCTCGGACATAGAAAAACCGCCTCTGTAATTTGCAGCTACAAGGCGGTTTTTCAAACCAAATTTAAGCGGCAACCCATCTTGTGGGCGGTTGTCTTCTTTATCTATAATATAACATAAAGCATAGTTTTTTTCAAGGAATCACTTGTGAACTTTTGGGGGGCGGCGTATCATGATATGGTGCGCCGATTTTTTGTATATGATATAATGAAAAGAAAACGAAAGGAGCATATTTATGCAAAAACTTTTAGTGTTCTTCCTGGCGATGCTGCTCAGCGTCAGCATAATTGCCGGCTGTGGCAGTAACAGCCCCAAGACCAATGATAAGCAGACAACCCAGACAACAACTGTTAATACAACCAAGAGCAACAACGGCCAGAACACTGCGGCCAACGTCAGGGCCAACAGCGGCAAAATCAAAATCAGCGAAAGTGCTGCCTATACCGACAAGGAGCACGTTGCTGCCTATATCAACGAATATAAGCGCTTGCCACACAACTATATTACGAAAAACGAGGCTAAAAAGTTAGGCTGGCAGACAAAAGGCACCCTCGACAAGGTTACACCCGGCAAATCCATCGGCGGTGACCGCTACGGCAATTACGAAGGCAAGCTGCCGAAGAAAAACGGCCGCAACTGGAAGGAATGCGACATTGATTATGTGAAGGGTAATCGTAACGCGAAGCGCATTGTCTTTTCCAACGATGGACTGATTTACTACACCGGCGACCATTACAAGTCCTTCAGCAAGCTTTACGGAAAATAAGGAGATTATTATGAGAACAATCACATTAGATCTTGAGCGCATGACCTCTGTTCCTGCGCTGCATAAATATCTGCGCAGCGCGCTGGCATTGCCTGCGCATTACGGTGCCAATTTAGACGCTCTGTATGATTGCCTGACAGAAATTGCCGAGCCTACTCAGATCATTGTGCCTGCCAACGTTACGGATAATGAAAAGCTGGGCTGTTATGGCGAGCAGCTGCTGCAGGTTTTGCAGGACGCAGCGGAAGAAAACGAAATTTTACAGGTAACAGTGAAATAGCAATACGAAGGGCGAGCCTTGGCGGTTCGTCCTTTTTACTTTTATCAGCAGGCGTGATATAATTTTAGAGTGTAAATTTTTCACAGGGAGATAAGTAAAATGATTTTAAGTGCAGAGAATTTGTCGTACAGCTATGGCGACAGATTGTTGTTTGAAAATATTACATTTAACGTAGAGGAAGGCGATAAGTACGGTATTATCGGTGTCAACGGCACCGGTAAAAGTACCTTGCTGCGCATGATTGCCAATCACGAGGCCGGTGACGGCAAGCTGACGATTCCCGGCGGCGTAGTGATGGAATATCTGCCGCAGGATCCGCCGTTTGAGGCAGACGCAACTGTTCTGGAGCAGGTTTTTAAAGGCGATTCGCCGCTGATGGTGCTGTTGCGCGATTACGAAACTGCGGTGGAGCAGGCTGCAGCGGAGCCTGATAACAAAAAGCTGCAAAAGCATTTGCTTGATTTGCAGCAGCAGATGGATGATAAATATGCCTGGCAGCTGGAAAGTGAAGCGAAGGCAGTGCTCACGCAGCTGGGTATTACTAATCTGCAGCAGCAGATGGGCGAGCTGAGCGGCGGCCAGCGCAAGCGTGTGGCCTTGGCAGGTGTGCTGGTGCGTCCGTCGGATCTGCTGATTTTGGACGAGCCTACCAACCATATGGATAACGCCACTGTTGCCTGGCTGGAGCAAAAGCTGTTGGCGCGCAAGGGCGCTTTGCTGATGGTAACCCATGACCGTTATTTCTTTGATCGCGTAGTTAACCGCACCTTGGAGATTGACGGCGGCAAGGGCTATGTTTACGTCGGTAACTACAGCCTGTTTTTGCAAAAGCGTGAGGAACGCCGTATTGCGGAAGCCTCTGCTGCACAAAAGCTGCGCAATATCTATCGTCGTGAGCTGGCGTGGATCATCCGTGGGGCGGAAGCACGCCGTACCAAAAAGAAGGACCGCGTGGAGCGCTTTGCTCAGATTGAAGCGGAAGTAAAGAACGTCAAGACGGAAGCAAATCTGGAAATGTCCTCCGTCAGCAGTCGTCTTGGTAAAACTATTATCGAGCTGGAAGACATTGGCATGGTGTGGGACGGCAAGGATTATATCAAGGATTTCAGCTATATTTTGCTGCGTAATGACCGCATCGGTATAGTCGGTCCTAATGGTGCCGGCAAATCAACGCTGATGGATATCATCGCCGGCAAGCTGCAGCCTACAAGCGGCGAAATGCGCGTTGGCCAGACAGTGAAGATTGGTTATTTTGCACAGCACAGCGAGTTTCCGGACAGCAATATGCGTGTACTGGAATATATCAAGGAAGCGAATAATTATATTGAAACGGCCGACGGTCAGCGCATCAGCGCGGCGCAGATGCTGGAACGCTTCCTCTTCCCGCCGGAGCTGCAATGGGTGCCGGTGTCCAAGCTCAGCGGCGGCGAAAAACGCCGTCTGTATCTGCTGCGTGTGCTGATGACGGCACCGAACGTACTGCTTTTGGACGAACCGACGAATGATCTGGATATCCCGACGCTTTCTGTTTTGGAGGATTATCTGGACAGCTTCGCCGGTGCGGTTATCGCCGTGTCCCATGACCGTTACTTCCTTGATCGTTTTGCGCAAAAGATTTTCGCGTTGGAGCAGGATGGAAGCATTAAGCCGTATATTGGCGGCTACAGCGATTATGCAGAAGCTCTGCAGGAGGAAAGTGCGCAGCAGGCGCAGCCTGCAAAGGCTAAGCCGGTGGCTGCGGCAAAGCCTGCCGAAGAGCCTGCGAAGAAGAAAATGACTTATGGCGAGCGCCTGGAGCTGGAGCGTCTTGACCAGGAGATTGCACGCAGCGAGGCAGAGCTGAAAATGCTGGGTGCGGAAATCAACCAATGTGGCAGCGACTTTACCCGTCTGGCTGATTTGACCAAGCAGCAGGAGGCTGTGCAGCAAAAGCTGGATGAGATGGTGGATCGTTGGGCTTATCTTTCCGAATTGGCAGAAGCAGAAGGCTAAGCTTGACAAGCAGGCTGCTTATTGTTAAAATTAAATCTGAAAAATTGTTGTGGATTTTTTCTGATTCAATAGTCATCTTTTCGCCACACGACTGTGTTTGCAGCCGTGTGGCTTTTGTTATATTAGGGAAAATGGGAGTAAGGATATGCTAAAAATTTTACACAAGGATTATAAGGATAAGGTTAAGCGTCTGCTGAGCGTTATGCTGCCGATTATCGGCACGCAGATTGCGATTATGGGCATGAACTTTTTTGATGCCAGTATGTCCGGTCAGGCAGGCGATGCGGATTTGGCCGGCGCTGCTATCGGCGGTAATATCTGGATGCCGGTGCAGACTTGCTTTGCAGGCATTCTGCTGGCGGCGATGCCTTTGATTGCTAATCTTTTGGGCGCTGGTGAAAAAGAAAAAATTTCTACGGTAGTACGCCATGGCATGCTGTTGGCCGTAGCCTTTTCCGTGCTGATAATTGTCGGCGGCGTTATCTTTTTGCCGCCGTTTTTGCAGGGCATGGGATTGGCGCCGGAGGTTTATCACATTGCGCTGTGGTATATGGCAGGCCTTGGCATAGGCGTGCTGCCGTTCTTTCTCATTACGCCGCTGCGCAGTCTTGTTGATACACTTGGCTATACGAAGCTTTCGATGAAGATTTACCTGTTGGCGCTGCCGGTGAATGCTTGTTTGAACTATGTGCTGATTTTCGGCAAGCTGGGCTTGCCGCGCTTGGGCGGCATCGGCGCAGGTGTAGCGACGGGAATCACCTTTTGGCTGCTTTTGGTAATGTTCGCGGCGGTGGTGACGAAGCTGCAACCGTTCAAGCAGTACGATGTGCTGGGCTTGGTGCGCCCTGTTAAGCAGCTGGTGGCAGAATATCTGCGCATTGGAGTGCCTATGGGAGTGGCCATTTTTATGGAAACGAGCATCTTTGGCGTTGTGGCGCTGTTTATTGCTAAATTTGGTACGGAGGTGATTGCTGCGCATCAGGCGGCACTTAACTTCTCTTCGCTAATTTATATGTTCCCCATGAGCTTCTCACTGGCGCTGACGATCGTGGTGGGCGTTGAATATGGTGCGAAAAACTATCAGGGAGCGCGCGATTACACGGCACTTGGCTTGGAGCTGAGCCTTTTTATCGCTATAGTTTATATGGCGCTGGAGCTGGTGGCGCGCGAGTATATTGCGCTCATTTATACAACGAATCCGCATGTTATTGAACTGGTGAAGGTGTTTATTATCTACGCTATTATGTGGCAGGGAGGCGACGCAGTCGCAGCGCCGATTCAGGGAATTTTGCGTGGCTACAAGGACGTTAATGCTACATTTTGGTGCAGCATGCTGGCTTATTGGGCAATTTGCCTGCCGGTGGGCTTGCTTTTGGATTACAAGTTCAATAATGGTGCCTTTGCTTATTGGCAGAGCCTGGATATCGGCGTAATCTGCAGTGCTGTTGTTTTGTCGCTGCGTCTTATTTTGCTGCAGCGCAGGATAAAGAAGGATGAAGAATAAATAGGGAGCGGCGCAAGCTGCTCCTTATTTTGTATTTAAAATGTACTTATACAATAGAACAATATGCGCACATAATATTCGTTAGGGAAAATGTCAAAAATTGCATTTTTTCGTAGGAAAAAGTGCAATGAATTACATTTTTCTTGACGAATGTGTGGACCGATGCAACTTTTTCACTTGTAGTAGTTCTTAATATTTGATTGGTAAAAACGAAAAGTGATTTTTTTGCAATCGTTTTTTCGGATGCAGTTTCTTGATAATTACTAAATAGAGTTTTTATAATCATAGTCAACTTGTGAATGAAAAGTATGGTATAATATACCTACTAGCGTGAGTGTTTAGCAGGAAGATTGCTATTTGCTGATATGAGATATTCAGATAAAAAATCCAATATGAGGAAAATAAAAATGAGTAAAGTTACAGTAGTGGTTTTAACTAAAAACGAAGAAAAAAATATAGCTGCTGTTGTGCAGAATGCCAAGAAAGTGGCAGCAGAGGTGCTGATTGTTGATTCCGGCAGTACGGATAAAACAGTTCAATTAGCAGAGGAGAATGGCGCAAGAGTTGTTTATCGTGCTTGGGACAATGACTTTGCGGCGCAGCGCAATTTTGCCTTGCAGCATGTAAAAACTGAATGGGTGCTGTATCTTGATGCAGATGAAAGAATGAATGATGAGCTTTTAGCTTCCGTAAAGAATGCTGTTGGACATGATAAAACATGCCAGTATTCAATAAAACGCAAATCTGTAGCTTTTGGGCAGGAATTTAATTATGGTGTTTTAAAACCTGATTTTGTACCGCGCTTGTTTAAGACTAAAAATGTGCATTGGGTTAATAAAGTACATGAAAAGCCGATGTGCAAGGATGAATTAAAGGTGTTGTGCGGTTATATTGAGCATTATACGTATACCGGATGGCAGCAATGGTTAAATAAATTTGATCAATATACTACTATTTGGGCTAATGATGCTTATGCTAAAGGAAAGCGCGTAAGTTTAGGAAAAGCGTTTGGCCATGCTGTTTTTGGCTTTATCCAAATGGCAATTCTGAAAAAAGGTGTTTTAGATGGTGGTATGGGGTTAGTTATGAGCTGTAATCATTTCTTTTATACTTTGATGAAGTATCTTAAATTATTAGAATTACAAAGAAAAGGTGATAAAAAATGAGAATTGCAATTTTAGAAAGCATTGTTATGCCTGCTGGACACGAAGTCGAATTTGATAGAATCTTAGTGGAGAATATGAAAAAACAGGGCCATCAGCCGGTGTTTTTTGTTCCTGCTAATTATCCTTTTAAACTTGAGTATCATACTGATGTAGAATATCTTGAAGGTGGAGAAGCTGTTAGTTATGCTGGGGTTGGCAAGCTGAAGAAAATATATCTGTCTATTGTTCGAGAAAAGCGTCGTATTGCTTGGTTCGATTCTGCTTGTGCTAAGGCGAAAAAAGGCCTGTGTGATGCCATTATTATACCTACATCCAGTTGGCGTGGCATGCGTTCATTGAAAAAAAGTGATTTGAAAGATTCTCCTGTTCCAGTACTTTTTATGATGCATGGCATTATGCCTAGCGACAGAGAGAATTTTGTTAATGGCGTAAAGTCATTAAAGCAATATAAAAATGTGCATATTGCAGCACTTGGTATGCAGACAGAATTTCCTGAATTAAAGGATTGTCCTAATTTCCATACAATTCTACCGCCGGTTTATGTGCCTATGGATTTGGGTGTTGAACCTGAATTTAATTTTCATGATCCTTTGCGTTTAGGATTCTTTGGTCAATATCGCAAGGAAAAGAATTTAGAGTTTTTCTTGGAGGCGTTTACTAAAGCGGAGTTTACTGTTCCTGTTGAATTGCTTGTGCAAGGTGCTACGGTAACACAGGTGGATTCTGACGATTTTGAGCGATTGACAAAGAAGTATGAAAATAATAAAGGAATTAAGTTCTTGCATAAGAATTTATTGGGAATTGAATGGCAAAAAGAGCTTATGGGATGCGATGTAATCTTAATGCCGTATGGTGCAGAACGTTATCGCTATCAGCCTAGTGCAATGCTTTTTACTGGTATAGGCTATTTTAAACCTGTATTACAATCACCGGAAATGAGTCCTGAAGTATTGGATGAATTCAATGTTGGTGAATCTGTAAAGTTGGATAGCGTAGAAACCTTTACTAAGCAGTTGGAAGAGTTCGTTAATACATTTAAGAGTAAAGCTGATGTTTATAAAGCTGGTTTAATTGGTGCTAATGATAAATATAGTCAAGAGAATTTAGTTAAGCATATAGTTGGAATTCTAAAATAATAAGGAGAGTATAGTTTTGTTTAATGAGGATAAAACAGTTGCAGCAGCTCAAAAAGTTATGCTTGAGATATTACAGGAGATACACAAAATTTGTGTAGAAAATAATCTCACATACTGGCTAGAAGCAGGAACTCTTTTAGGTGCAGTCCGTCACAAAGGGTTTATTCCTTGGGATGATGATAGTGATGTATCTATGCCTAGAGCAGATTACGAGAAATTTTTAAAAATAGCTCAGGAAAAATTACCTGAAGACATGTTTTTGCAGACTCAGGATACCGATAAAGAGTACCCGCTGCCTTGGGCAAAAATTCGCAAAAATGGGACTTTACTTGTTGAAACCGGTGAAACCGGTAATGAAAAGTATCATCATGGTATTTTTGTTGATATTTTTCCTTATGATTATTATGAATCTGAAGAAGTTATAAAAAAACTGCAGTGGTCAAGAACAACTAAGGATGAAAAAAATAAATATCCCAAGGGAAGTTTGAAAAGAATTTTTGCCGGTTTGTATGCCAATGTTTTCTGTTTTGCTTCAATGCGTGCTATAGAAAAGAAACGCCTGTATTTGATAGAGCATCGCGATGAATACACTGCCGACAAATGTCAATTCTTTTCTTATGCTGCTGATGTAGGGTATGTTTATCCTAATACTGTGGACGAGATTTTACCTGTAAAACTTGCCGAAAATGTATTTGAAGGTTATTCTTTCTATATTCCGAATAAACCTGATAGACTTTTGGAAGCTACTTATGGGAGTGATTATATGCAATTACCGCCTGTTGAACAGCGCAAAACACATGCCAAAAAAATTGGAGTGAATTTTTAGTTGCTATGAATATACAAAGTTCGATAGACAAAAATAGTATTAAGGCTGCAAATAATTTAAATGCGTTATTGTGTATTTCTAAAGTATTAAATGAAGATATTGTTAACATAACTGATATCCATCTCATGAAAAAGGGAATGACTAATCGGTCTTTTTATTTTCAATGCCGTGGTAAAAAATATATAATGCGTATTCCCGGTGAAGGCACGGATAAACTGATTAATCGTAAGGAAGAGGCTTCTGTTTATCATGCAATTGCCGGAAAAGATTTATCTGACAGGGTTTTGTATATAAATCCTGTAAATGGCTATAAAATAACAGAATTTTATCGCGATGCTAGAGTATGCGATGCTCATAATAAAATGGATGTAAAATGTTGTTTGGAACGATTGAGAGAATTTCATGAAATGAAATTGCAGGTTGAGCATGAATTTGATCTTTTTGCTCAGATTGAATTTTATGAATCGCTTTGGCAAGGCATGCCTTCCGGGTATAGTGATTATGCAGAAACAAAGAGTAAAGTATTTTCTTTACAGCAGTATATAAATGAGCATAAAGAAGAGTATTGCTTAACGCATATAGACGCAGTACCGGATAATTTTCTTATTTTGAGCGATGGCAGCGTTAAACTTATTGATTGGGAGTATGCAGCAATGCAGGATCCTCATGTGGATATAGCGATGTTTGCTATATACTCTTTGTATGATAAGGATCAGGTGGATAGCTTAATTGATATTTATTTTGACGGTTATTGTCCTAAAGAAACAAGAATAAAAATCTACTGCTATATAGCCGTTTGTGGATTACTGTGGAGCAATTGGTGCGAATATAAAGAAAAATTGGGTGTAAAGTTTTGTGAATATGCCTATAGGCAATATCAGTATGCTAAAGATTTCTTTGATATCGTCCAAAGGAATTTAATTAACTGATGAGGTGGGAAGATGTCAAAGATTGAAAGAGCGATTATAATGGCTGCCGGATTAGGTAATAGATTGAGTCCGATTACACTAAAAACTCCTAAACCACTTATAAAAGTGAATGGTTCCAGAATGATTGATACTGCTATTTCTGCTTTGCATAAGAATGGAATTTTTGAGATATATGTAGTCGTTGGTTATATGAAAGAGCAGTTTTTGAGCCTGGAGAAAGATAATCCGGGCTTAGTTCTCATAGATAATCCTTATTATGGTGAAAGTAATAATATTGCATCTTTATATGTTGCAAGAGACTATATAGAAAATGCAATCATAATGGACGGAGACCAGATAATTTATAATCCCGAAATTCTTTCTGCTGATTTTGCTTACTCCGGCTATTGTAGTGTATGGACTGATGAAAAAACTGATGAATGGTTACAAACGGTCGAAAATGGTGTTGTAACATCATGCAGCAGAAACGGTGGAAAAAAGGGGTGGCAACTTTATAGCGTTTCTCGTTGGAATGCAAATGATGGTAAAAAATTAAAAAGACATTTGGAAATAGAGTTTGAAGAACGCAAAAACCGTCAGATTTATTGGGATGATGTGGCTATGTTTTGCTATCCTGAGGAATATAAACTTGGTATTTACCCGATATCTAAAGAAGATATTGTGGAAATTGATAATTTGCGGGAACTGGCTGCGTTAGAGCCCTACTACAGAAAATATTTGGAGGAGCGCTAGATGGGACGAATTACCAATGGAAAAATTGATTGGCTGATAACTTTGTTGCCGCTAAGTATCATATTATTCTTATGCGTTTTGTTCTTTGTTATGCCTGAGCAATCTAATCTTTTTTTAGGGAAGATTAGATATTTCTTTGGTGATGTATTTGGCGTTTACTATTTAATTATTGGTTTGGGAATTTTTGTTTTATCACTTTATTTAGCTGCTTCTAAATATGGCGATATAGTATTAGGAAATAAAGGAGAGAAGCCGAAGTATTCATTTTTAAGCTGGGGCTCAATGATGTTTACTTGTGGCTTAGCAGCGGATATTTTGTTTTATTCCTTTTCTGAATGGGTGCTTTATGCAAGTGATCCTCATATAAAAGAGCTTGGCTCAATACAGGAATGGGCAGGCGTATTTCCTTTGTTTCATTGGAGTTTTATTCCCTGGGCGTTCTATTTGGTTTTGGCAGTATCCTTCGGGTTTATGCTCCATGTCAGAAAAAGAAAACGCCAGAAATATTCTGAAGCCTGCAGAGCTTTATTAGGTAAGTATACTGACGGATTTATAGGCAGACTGATTGATTTGCTGGCAGTTTTTGCTTTGCTGGCCGGTACAGCTACAACATTTAGTGTGGCTACTCCTCTGATGGCTGCGATAATTGATAATTTATTTGCAGTTGAGCTTAGCAGAACAGCTATTAATATTCTTATTCTTGTAATTACATGTTTTGTATATACTTACTCATTATTACATGGATTTAAAGGGATAAGTTTTTTGGCTAAAGCTTGCTTCTATATGTTTTTTGCTTTACTGGGCTTTGTTTTACTTTTCTCTGGAGAAACAAGATATATTATCGAAACAGGTTTTTCTTCCTTCGGTAAAATGATACAAAACTTTATAGAGTTAGCTACGTATACTGATCCGCTAAGAACTAACAATTTTCCTCAGAACTGGACTATTTACTATTGGGCTTATTGGATGGTTTGGTGCGTGGCAGCTCCTTTTTTTATAGGCAATATTTCACGTGGCCGAACGGTGCGACAAACTATTTTAGGTGGTTATGGTTTTGGTGTAGGCTCTACATTAATCAGCTTTATAGTTTTGGGAAATTATTCTATGGGAATGCAAGTTATGGGCAGTGCCGATTTTATGGCTATGTATGCCGGTAGTGGCGATTTATATAGTATGATCGTAGCAATCATTAATACTTTACCATGTGCAAAAGTTATTATGTTTGTTATTTTGCTTACGATGATAGCTTTTTATGCTACATCATTTGATTCTATTGCTTTAACGGCTTCCTGCTATAGCTATCATAAGTTAGGCGAGGATGAGATGCCGAGCAAAGTAATTCAGTTAATGTGGTGCATTTTACTGATATTGTTACCAATAGCGTTACTTTTTGCAGAAAGCTCTATGAGTAATTTACAGAGTGTAAGCATAATTGCTGCCTTGCCTATAGGGATCGTTATAGTTATTATAGCGATAAGTTTTTTGAAGGATGCTGAGCACTACATTAGCTGAAGCAGTAATATGCTATTGGTATGTTTGTTTTATAAACTTATGTCAGTAAAAGTTTTAAGTGTTTATTATTGGAGTTATCAAGCATTTGGCGAGTACGCTTTTGTAAGATTAATACTGTATAAACTGCCATGCAAATACTTTTTTCCATGGGGGCGTTCTTATTAACATTGTCGTAACCGGCGGTGCCGGTTTTATCGGAAGTAATTTTATATTTTACATGCTGGCAAAACATCCGGACTATCGCATTATTTGTTTGGATAAGCTGACTTATGCAGGCAACTTGTCTACATTAATACCAATAATGGATGTGCCTAACTTTCGCTTTTTGCAGGCAGATATCTGCGACAGAGAAGCTGTAGACAAGCTTTTTGAGGAAGAACATCCCGATATCCTGGTGAACTTTGCTGCAGAATCACATGTAGACCGTAGTATTGAAAACCCAGGAGTTTTCTTGCAGACTAATATCATGGGTACAGCAACCTTGATGGATGCCTGCCGTAAATATGGCATCATGCGTTATCATCAGATATCTACGGACGAAGTATACGGTGATTTGACTTTTGCTGATGATGCCAAGCCTTTTTCAGAAAGCGCTTTAATCAGGCCGAGCTCGCCTTACAGCAGTTCCAAGGCAAGCGCAGATTTGATTGTCATGGCTTATCACAGAACATATGGCTTGCCGGTATCAATTTCGCGCTGCAGCAATAACTATGGCCCTTATCAGTTTCCGGAAAAGCTGATTCCGCTGATGCTTGCGAATGCTTTGGCAGATAAGTCGTTGCCTGTGTATGGCGAAGGCTTGAATGTGCGCGATTGGCTTTATGTTGAGGATCACTGCAAGGCGATTGACCTGATAATCCATAAGGGCAGAGTAGGCGAGGTATATAATATCGGCGGTCATAATGAGATGCGCAATATTGATATCGTGAAGCTGATTTGTAAAGAATTAGGCAAGCCGGAGAGCTTGATTACACATGTAACCGACCGCAAAGGCCATGACATGCGTTATGCAGTCGATCCGACGAAGATTCATAATGAGCTTGGCTGGTTGCCGGAGACAAAGTTTGCTGATGGCGTTAAAAAGACCATTAAATGGTATCTTGAGAACCAGAAGTGGTGGTAGGATATCATTAATGGTGAGTATCAGAATTATTATGAGAAGATGTATGGGAACAGATAAGAAAAACGAGGTCAGCGCTGCTGACCTCGTTTCTGCTATATTCTAGTTTGTCCACAATTAGTTCTTAAATCTTCACGCTTATACTTAAATTTTTCTGATGCTAGCGAATTGGCTTCATCAAAACGATTAGATTTAACATCTAGTACACTGCACAATAACTCATAGGCTAAGTCATTAGTCCAATAAAAGTTTTCATGCTTCTTTAGTGTTTCAAATACTTCTTGGTGATGTGCGATATACTCATCTGAAAAATAAGTGAAGAACGGAATTCTTACGCTTGCCAAGCCTTCAAAGTTTGGTGAGCGTCTTTTGTCCGGTACGGTTGCGTGATCGGAGAAGTATACCATAGCTTGCAGATTCAGCTTCTCCTTAGCGTAGTTAAAAATTTGCTCAAGCACATAATCAGTATAAGCAATGGAATCCGCATAATTTACTTCCAGGTCATATTTACCGGGAGTGCCGAACTTGGTGAAGCTTTCAGGGAAGCGGTTAAGGAAATTGAAATGATTACCTTTTAAATGTACAATGAGGAAATTATTTTTCTCTGGATCCAATTCATCAAGGTAAGGCAGAAGAGATTCGTCATATTGAACTTGGTTAAGCTCCTGCTTAGTCCATTTAGCAACATCTGCGGTATTGGCAATTAAAGTAACAGGTGTATCGGCACAGCCGAGGTGTCCCTGATTGCTGTACCAATGGACTTTATAGCCTGCTGCATGTGCTATATCAACAACAGAGCATGATTCGTAAAACTTTTTGTCATTATACTGATTTATTTCTGTAAGTGCATTAGAAACAGCGATAACGGTATTTGCGTATATAGAGAAAGCGTTAGGAAAAAGGATAAAGTTTTTGCTTTGAGCCATCTTATTAAGCCAGGGCGTAGTATCGAATTTGTATTCTTTATTGAAGGCCTTCATATAATCGCGTGATTCCGATTCACCGATAACTAAAAGAATAGTGTGCGGTTTATCGTCTTTATTTAATGGCGTAACCTGTAATTTACTGATGCGTTCCTGCATATTTTGGCTGTATTGCAGATTAGTTGCCAGATATTCTTTTACATCCAAATAAAATTCTACAATAGCTGTACGGATAAAAACGCCATGCTTTTTCTTCCAAAGATAGGTAGATAAAAAGATTGCTATAGCAGCGATTATTGCGAGATTAAAGATAGAGGTATTCTTTTGGATTATCATTTCCTGATAATTTACGAAGAGGGCTGCGGCTGTGACGCAAATGCTGCCAAGGAAAGTAACGATGTTAAGCACAAGAGGCATGGATTTAATGAATTCAATGATTTCATTGTAGTGAGTTTCCTGAATCATTTCCATACCGTTTTCGTTGATACAGGCTTTGTAAAGACCATAGTAAATTAGTTGTGCTACAGGAATAGAAAGCATAATTAATTCTGCAACAGTAATAAGGATAGTGGCAGGAATAGCAAGCCAGTTAATCTGTTGCATGATAATTCCCAAAGAAGAAATCCAGGCGATGAAATAAAGGCCGAAGACTGCTTCAAAGTGAAATTCAAAGTCAGAAGATACCTTGTGATTGCTGATGAAGTAAAGAGTGGGGTACGTAACAATCCAAAGAATAGCTATAATCGTTGGGATGACGAATAAAGGTGAGGTTAAGGGTAAGCCGGCTAAAGCAGCAGGCAGCACCGATAAAATGGCACAGGGAATAAAACGTCGCAGTTGCAGATATGTAGCTTTATTGCCTAATCCGTGTGAAATCTTAAGATAGTAAATATAGGAAAACAGGTAAAAGACGACAGCGGTTATAATATATGTTGCATCAATGTAGCTCATAATATCAAGACTCCTTTACAGACCAATATTCGTTTAGTTTGAAACATACTTATCATAGCAGAAAACTACTAGTGAGTCAATTTTCATAAGATCTATGCTAATATAGATGTGCTTAGATTTGTCGAAATGCTTGAGTATTGTTCACGCTATGCAATTATGTAAGAATACTATTGAAAATCTATAAGGCACAAGAAGAACTTTTATGCTTTGATTTACTCAAAGCCTGCTTAATGTTATAATATAAGCAGTTTGAAAGTAGTATGGTGCATTTAATGCTTATAATGGATTTAGAAAAGCTTTATATCAGCAATTAACTGGCTTGGTGCACCTCAATTTTAGGAGTGAATAAGATATGTTGACAATGTATAAGTGGGGTAGTCCTGCTTTGAAGCAAATTTGGCAGAAATTGTATGCCGATAATTCCTACTTGTTTCCGTATTCTTCATGAGAATATAATGAGCAGATATATAAGTACATCAAGGTAAAACCTTCTTCAATGTTCCAAAAGAACTATTTTTTAGTATACGAAGAAGAGGAAAAGCCTTTGGTCTTGTTTCCGTTATATTTGAAGAAAAATAAGCTACGTCTTTTTGGCGAAAATATAAGTGGTGCAGGCCATCTGGATTTGTTATATGATGAAGCAATTACGACAAAGCAATTTGAGAATGCTTTGTCCGAATTGAAGAGCATGTTTCCCGGCAAAACGTTGGAGTTACGTATGATTAATGAACGCTCAAAGCTAAAAGGTATGGCTGAAGCTGAAGCAGACGCTATGCTTCCTGTAAAGGCAGAAGAAGAGCGTGTATGCGTAAAAGTTCTTTTCAATGATAATTATGAAGAATATGAAAAAGGTTTATCACGCAACGCGCGTTCTAACCTACATAAAGCATATAGCAAGGTTCGTAGGAATGAGCTTGATATGAGTCTTAAGGTTATCAAAGGACCGTTTACAGATAAAGCGTTATTGTCTGAGGCTATGAAGATATATACAAAACGTGAGTCGGAACGAAAAAATCGCCGTATGGATTTTATTCCATATATTAAGCATCGATATTTCTCCGCTCTAGTATGGGCTATGAAAAATATGGCTTCACATTATACGTTTTGTTTCTTCTTAAATAACAGATTAGTAGCATTTATGACAGGCTTTGCTACAAACTACAATGAAATAGTTTTTCCTTATGTAGCTATTGATAGCAAATATGGATCCTATGCTCCTGGAAAATTGATGATTGGTGAAAGTATAAAATATTTACAGGAGCATACATCGATTAGAGGACTTGATTTATCTCGTGGAGATGAGCGATATAAATTAGAAATGGGTGGTGTACGGCATTACAATTATAGATTTGAGATTCAATTGTAATAATTCTTGATTTTATACGAAACCTAATTGCTTAAGGTAACAAGGGAATAGTAGACAGAAAAAGCGCTTGCCGGATGGCAGGCGCTTTTTGGATTGGTTGAGTCTGCTGCAGTTGCGAGTCCATCCTTGCTAATCTTACATTATCTAGTAGCTTAAATAACCTGCAAAGGAAGGCTGTACTCGTATAAATATTCCGGTGCAATATCAATTTCATCGCTCCAGGCTACGGAACCACAATCTGCCTTAGCTGTCAGGAAAAAACTGAGATTATTCAATGGTTTGTAGATTGCTTTAGCAAGAAGTGGGCGAGCATCAAAAAGCTTCTTTTCTCCGCTGGAAAAGGTTAGGATCAGCGTATAATCTTTTTGCGGTTGTACGTTGGTAACTACCCATACTGGCGTTTTCATAATCGTGGTCACTCCTTTTAACGCAATGGTTCGATTTTGTATAATGGTTCTTCGTTAATAGCCAGTTCCCAATTGGCTATTAGCTCATCTTTGTGAATTTCTGTCCAGGCTGCTATAAATTTAATCTGTCTTTTGGGCATATCTCCTTCAATTAGCTCACCATCAAGATTGAAGGTAGCATAATATCCTTGATATGATGCATGGAAATGAGGCGGATTGTGTTCACCATTGTTGTACATCTTGATAATAATACCATAAAACATTGAAATGGCCGGCATACTGATTTCTCTCCTTTAATTATAATATTTGCTCCGGCAAAATACAACATAAGGTGCTAAACAAAAAAGCAGTACACATAGCATCCGAAAAATCCGGATACCATAGGTACTGCTAAATTACTAACGGTGTGAGCCGCTAGGCCCTGCTTATTTTGTTGTGAATGGGAAGCTAAGCTAAGTATATAGAAAAGGGCATACAAAGTCAAGAGAAAATTCTGAAAATAATAATGATACTTATCATACAGGTGATACTGTGTGTGCTGAAATTTTTGTGTACTGCCGTAAGCTTTCAATCTGCCGTATATGGAAAAAATCAGGACCGCTTTTGCGGTCCTAGTCAAAAAAATATAAGCTACAGCCAACTAATGGATTTTCTGGCGTCAGCAAATCAACATTGTCCTTTTGTGACAGGCCTTTTTTTTAGGTAGGCGAAGCTTACTGCTCGTTAGCTAACAGATCCTTGAAGTACTGGTGTTCTTCGGGCGGAGTTTTTAAAATATCCATAGTTGCGAGTCCCTCTTTTAGTGGTACGGCAGATGCCAGTGCTTTTTACTGCGTTGGTTGAAACTATACTGGCACGCTATTGTAATAAAGCTCGTCAGGACAAATATCCTGACCGTCAGGCCAGATGACAGTAAATCCGTCTGCCTTTGCTAAAGAAAAATAAGAAAAATTCTTAAGCTGGCTATACCACGAACCTTTGATATAAGGCTTTACGTCGAATATTTTAGTTTCACCATTATCAAAAATAACCTTTAGAGTATAATCCTTTTGTACAGTTACGCTGATAGCGGTTGGTCTAAGCATAATTTTCACCTCTAATAATTGTTAACGTAATGGTTCAATTTTAAAATAGCCGTCACCGGCAGATAATAAAATCCAATTTGCGTTTAACTCATCTTCGTGCAAAGCGGTCCAGGCAGTTAAAAGCTTTAATTGCTTGCTGGGGAAAGAACCTTCTAAAATTTTTCCGGTAAAGTCCATAACTACTTCATGCTCATTGTAGACAGCATGTAAATGTGGTATGTTATGTTTTCCGCCTTTTTCACTTTGCATACGAATAATAATACCATAAAACATTGAAATAGCCGGCATATTGTTTTCTCTCCTTTAATTATAATATTTGCTCGGGCAAAATACAACATAAGCTGCCAAACAAAAAAGCAGTACGCATAGCATCCGGTTAATACGGATACCATAGGTACTGCTAAATTACTACCGGCGTAAGCCGATAGGCACTGCTTATTTTGTTGTAAATGTGAAGCTAAGCTAAGTATAGAGAAAAGGGCAGTAAAAGTCAAGCAAAATTCAGAAAATAGCAAAAATTAAATTTGCCATACAAGCGGCACTTTGAATATCGGTGCTTTTTGCTACTACCAACATTTTCCTGCAATTTCTGTAACCTGCTTTACAAAAATTAGCGTATCTCCTTTCTTTACGAGAAAACTGCAACTTTTTATTGACAGTTACAAAGAATTGCTGTATTATCATGCACATAACTTAATAACGGGCGATGAAGAGAAGAGTAAATGTACGAGCTTGGCAAAGAGAGCCTTCGTGATGGTGCAAGAGGGAGCAGGTGGTGACATTGAAGATGGTCTTGGAGCCGATGGGCTGAGATGCTGGCATTTAGGCCGTCCGGGTGCACCCGTTACAGTGCTGGAGTATTAAAGGGTAAACAATCCCTGCGTACTTGATGAGGTCCGTGTGGTGACATATGGATGAATTAGGGTGGTATCACGAAGCAACGCTTTCGTCCCTGTATTTTTACAGGAACGGAAGCTTTTTTATTGCTCATCCTCCTGTAGCAAGTTTAATAATCTGAGTTAGGAAATGTAGGAGGAACAAACAATGCCGATTAAAATCAATGATCATTTATCCGCTATCTGCCAACTGCAGGAGGAAGGAATTTTTACCATGACAGAGCAGCGCGCGACAACGCAGCGTATTCGTCCGCTGAAGGTGTGCGTGCTGAACCTGATGCCGTTAAAGAAGCCGACGGAAATTCAACTGCTGCGCCTTTTGGGCAATTCTCCGTTGCAGATAGAGGTTGATTTCTGCCGTACTGTAAGCCGTGAAACTACGCATACCGATAATTCGTATCTTGACCGTGCTTATCTGGAGTTTGACGATGTTAAGGACCGCTATTACGATGCGTTCTTAATGACGGGTGCGCCTGTAGAAACTATTCCCTTTGAAGCTGTCGATTACTGGAAGGAAATAGAAGCTTATCTTGATTGGGCGGAATACCACTGCTATTCAACGATGACACTTTGCTGGGGCGCGCAGGCTGCTTTGTACCATTATTACGGTGTTAACAAAACGATTTTGCCGGCGAAGATGTTTGGCATCTTCCCCTACGGCCTGACGGTGAAAAATCATCCGCTGCTGCGTGGCTTTGACGACAGATACTTTATTCCGCAGTCACGTCATACTGCAGTTGATGATGATGCGATTGATGCCTGCAAGGCGTTGCAGGTGCTGTCACGTTCAGTAGAAAACGGTATCAACATCTGTGCTACCAAGGATTTGCGCCGCATCTTCGTTTTAGGACATTTCGAATATGATCGCTATACTTTGGCTAATGAATATTTCCGCGATAAGAAAAAGAATTTGCCGATTGATTTGCCGGAGTTCTATTTCCCCGATGGCGATACAACGCAGGAGCCTGTATTTAAATGGCGCAGCTACGCGCATCTGTTCTATATGAACTGGCTGAACATCGTTTACCAGGATACGCCGTATGACTTGCACGAGCTGGCACCGGCGAGCGGTAACAAGCTAGATAAGGCTATAGGCGAATATAACAAAATTCTTTTGCAGCTGCAGCGCATGGGTGCCGCAATTCCTGCCAACCAGTAATATAATGATGATAAATTGTTAAAGGAGCGATAGAAAATGAGTGCTTTTAAGATCAATACCAAATGTTTAGTAGGCGGTTATAAACCGGGTAACGGTGAACCGCGTCAGATTCCTATTATCCAATCCACTACCTTTAAGTACGATACAAGCGAGGCGATGGGCAAGCTGTTCGACCTGGAGGCTACAGGCTATTTTTATTCCCGCCTGCAAAACCCGACCTGCGATTTCGTGGCGGCGAAAATTGCGGAGCTGGAGGGCGGTGCTGCGGCAATGCTCACTTCTTCCGGTCAGGCAGCTAACTTCTTTGCCCTGTTCAACATCTGCGAGGCGGGCAGCCATATTGTTGCTTCTTCTTCGATTTACGGCGGCAGCTATAATCTGATTGACGTAACGCTGGCAAAGATGGGCGTAACAGCAACCTTTGTTTCTCCCGATGCTACGGACGAGGAGCTGGACGCTGCTTTTCAGGACAATACCAAGGCTGTGTTTGGCGAAATTATCGCTAACCCTGCATTGACGGTGCTGGATATTGAAAAATTTGCCAACGCTGCGCATCGTCATGGCGTGCCTCTGATCGTGGATAACACCTTCCCGACACCGATTAACTGCCGCCCGCTGGAATGGGGTGCAGACATCGTAACGCATTCTACTACGAAGTATATGGATGGTCATGCTGCCTGCCTGGGCGGTGCGATTATCGACGGTGGCAGGTTCGACTGGCTGGAGCATGCCGACAAGTTCCCCGGTCTGTGCGCACCGGATGAATCCTATCACGGGATTACCTACGCCGAAAAGTTTGGCAAGGAGGGGGCTTTTATTACCAAGGCTACGGCGCAGCTGATGCGTGATTTCGGTGCTATGCAGTCGCCGCAAAGTGCGTTCATCCTGAATCTTGGCTTGGAATCGCTGCATGTGCGTATGCCGCGCCATGTAGAAAACGCTCAGGCTATAGCGGAATTTTTGGAGCAGCAACCGCAGGTTGAATATGTCAATTACCCCGGACTGAAGTCCAATAAATATTATGCTCTTGCGCAAAAATATCTGGGCAACGGCGGCTGCGGCGTAGTTTCCTTCAACCTGAAGGGAGGACGCAAGGCAGCGGAAGCCTTTATGAAGCGCTTGCAGCTGGCGGCAATCGAAACACATGTTGCCGACGCGCGTACCTGCTGCCTGAACCCGGCAACTACAACGCATCGCCAGATGACAGATGAGCAGCTGGCAGAGGCCGGTATTCCTGCAGGCTTGGTGCGCCTGTCCTGCGGTTTGGAGGATAAGGAGGATTTGCTGGCAGATTTGCAGCAGGCTTTGGCCGGCATTGCAGAGTAAAGCGTGTTAGCACTAAATAAAGTTTGAAGGCTGGTCCTGTGGGCCGGTCTTCTTTTTTACATAGTTATGCTATACTATTTATTTACATCTTGCGTATTAAAGTGTACAATAAATGTAATCAAGTCTGGCAAAAAACAGATATTTTGCTTAGATAAAGCTGTAATAAATGGAGGAAGGGGCTATGTGTATGGATTTGTATAATGTACAAAAGCTGCTGCAGGCCAAGATTTTGACCGGCAGCGAGCTGATGCACCGCCAAATTGAGTCCTGCTGCGGCAGTGACATGATGAGCGATGTTCTGGCCTTTACCAAACGCAACACCTTGCTGTGCACGGGACTGACTAATATGCAGGTAGTGCGCACCGCCGATATGACGGAGCTGAGCGCGCTGGTATTTGTGCGTGGAAAGGTGCCTGATGCTGATATTGTGGCAGCGGCGGCGGAAAATAATCTGCCGGTTCTGGCTACCGATTATACCTTATTTGAAGCCTGCGGCATTCTTTACGGAGCAGGTATCCGTGGCTGCAGCAAAAAGGAGTAAGAAAAATGACAGACAGTAAATCAGTAAAATTAGCCTTTGACTGCGTTGGCGGCGATTTTGAACGCGCAGGCGAAGCCTCTTCTAAAATAAAAAAGATGCTGCAGCGCCTAGGCATTCCGGCAGATATTGTACGCCGTATTGCCATCGGCACCTATGAGGCGGAAATGAATGTTATCATTCACGCCGGCGGCGGCAATGTAGCGGCCGAGGTGTTCCCGGATGCTACGGTTATTACTGTAACCGACCACGGCCCCGGCATTCCGGATATCAACAAGGCCTTGCAGGAGGGCTGGTCTACTGCGCCTGATTATGTGCGTCAGATGGGCTTTGGCGCCGGCATGGGCCTGCCTAATATGGTAAAGTGCTCCGATAAGTTTGATATTCAGTCCAAGGTTGGGGAAGGAACCTGCATCACGATGCAGTTCAAGCACCAAAGCGAGGATTTGTAAGAGATTTAAGGAAACGAGGTGATACGCAATGGCTCCTCAACCAACAACATATTTCCATTCGGTGGAATTGCAGCGGAATAAATGTCAGGGCTGCGTATCCTGCGTCAAGCTGTGTCCGACAGAGGCCATCCGCGTACGCAACGGCAAGGCGGAGATTTTGGGAGACCGCTGCATTGACTGCGGTGCCTGTGCTGCAGGCTGTCCCTATCATGCCTTTAGCGTGAAAACAGATACGTTGGAGGGCTTGGCAGATTATGCTTATAATATTGTGCTGCCTGCGCCTTCATTGTATGCGCAGTTCCCGGATAATATTCCGCTGGAAAGCATCTGGCAGGGCCTGCATAATATAGGCTTTGATGAAATTTTTGATGTTTCACTGGCTTCGGAGTATATCGCCCTGGAAATAGAAGAATATGTAAAAAAGAACAGCAACGGACGCAAGCCGTTGATTTCATCTACCTGCCCCGCAGTTATGCGTTTGATTCAGGTAAAGTTTCCTGAGCTGATTAAGCAGGTGGTGCCTGTGCTGCCGCCGGCAGAAGCTGCCGCGATTTACGTAAAGCGTGAAGCAGCGGCGCGCAAGCAGCTGCCGAAGGAGCTGATAGGCGTGTGGTTTATCTCGCCCTGTCCGTCCAAGGAAACGAACATCCGTCAATCGGTAGATGTGCATCACACAGAGCTTACCGGCAGCTTCAGTCTGTCAGAGATTTACGGCCTGCTGCTGAAGAATCTCGGCGGCACGCATGAGCTGAATGTGCGCACCGGTTCCTCATACGGCATGGCCTGGGGAACCTATGGCGGCGAAATTGAAAGCGCCGGTATTACCAACGGTCTGGCAATTCACGGCATTGATAATGTGTATGACCTGCTGGAGCAGGTTTCTATGAATAAAATGCCGCAGCTTGATTATGTGGAGTGCAGTGCCTGCAAAGGAGGCTGTCTGGGCGGTCTTTTGGCAGCAGAAAACAAGTTTGTGGCCGAATGCAATTTGCGCAGGCGTATCGCAGGCCTGCGGGAGCAGGAGCCGGCGGACAGGCGTGAGGCGATGGCGCGCACGATGGTGCTGGAGGATTTCCCGCATTCTGAGGCTTACCGCAAGAAGCTGGTGGCGCGTCCGATGATGCAGCTTGATGATGATATCATGGAAGCGATGAAAAAGTTCGAGCGCATGGAAGAGGTGCTCTGCTCCTTGCCCGGTCTGGACTGCGGTGCCTGCGGTGCACCCAGCTGCCAGGGACTGGCGGAGGATATAGTGCAGGGCAAGGCACACGAGATAGATTGTATTTTTAAATTGCGTGCCAGTGTACATAAATTGTCACAGGGCATGCTGGAGCTGGCTAAGCAGATTCCTATTTATCACGAGCCGGCAGAAATAAATAAAACGGAGGCAGACAACGATGAAGGTTAAAGAAATGATTGAGAAGCTCGATTTGAAGCTTCTGACTAAGGATGTAAGTGAGGACGCTTTATATGCAGAGGTAGAAGGCGGTTATGCTTCCGATTTATTGAGTAATGCTATGGGCCAGGGCCAGCCCGGTATGGTTTGGGTAACGATGCAGGGACATCAGAATGTTGCTGCCGTTGCTTCGCTGATTGGCTTTGCGGCAGTTATCGTAGCAGGCGACGGTCCGGTAGCGGAGGATACACTGCATAAGGCAAATCTGAATGATGTTGTTGTTGCGGCAACCGAGGAGCCTGCTTTTGAGGTTATCGGCAAGCTGTATGAATTGGGTGTTGGCAAGAAGGACTAAGCTATGCAGACGGTTCTGGCGGATTTACATGTACATACGCTGCTTTCGCCCTGTGCCGAGGTAGAAATGACTCCGCATCATATTGTGATGCGTGCCGCCGAGTATGGCATTGGCGCTGTTGCTATTACCGATCATAACGCCGGTGCCAATGTGCCGGCTGCGCTGGAGGCAGCGCAGCGCTACGGCGTGAAGGTGTTCCCCGGTATGGAAGTGGAAAGCAGTGAAGAGGCGCATATTGTGGCGCTGTTTGATACGCTGGAGCAGCTGCAGAGATGGCAGCTGCTGGTTGATGAGCATATGAATGGTATGCTGAATGATGTCGAACGTTTCGGTGCTCAGTATGTAGTAGATGCCGAGGATGAGTTTGTGCGTGAGGAGCAGCGTCTGTTGCACGCACCATTGTCGCTGACTGCGGCGCAGGTGGTGCGCCAGGTTGATGCTTTGGGTGGCCTTACCATTGCCGCTCACATCGACCGTCCTTCCTACAGCATTTTGGGACAGTTGGGTTTTATTGAGCCGGACTTTGGCTTTGCTGCTGCCGAAATATCCGATGCAGGCTGGCGTCGCAAGATGCAGTCGAAGCTGCAGCATTTGGCAGGCTATCTGCCGTTTATTACGAATTCCGATGCACATAATATTTATGATTTTGTACAGGGACCGAAAAATTTACTCCAGGTGGAGAAATTAACGATAGCAGAGCTGAAATTGGCGCTGGCAGGCAAAGGGATGCGTAATGTCCTGCCGGGACAATTTTCAGATTTTTATAAAGAATGACGTAAATAGAGTACACTATATAGCAAAAATAACATAAATAGTATTGTGCATTTGCTTGCGAAATGGTATACTGAGTTGGTAAGTTTACAAAAAATCCTTTAGAGGAGGGGTAGTATGAACAATAGTGAAAACCGTCTTGAGCGTAAATGCAGCTGCTGCGGCGGCGAAAATCCGGAAAAGCAGCGCATAGATGCCATTCTGGAAAAATACGCAGATGTTAAGGGACCGCTGATTCCTATTCTGCAGGAAGTGCAAAACCTGTACAACTATTTGCCGAAGGATGTACTGGAATATATTGCCGATAAAACAGGTACGCCTATTTCCGAAATTTACGGCGTTGTAACCTTTTATTCTTTATTCCATCTTAATCCGCGCGGACGCAATGTTATCCGCGTCTGCCAGGGAACTGCCTGCCATGTGCGCGGCGGCAAAACAATTCTGCAGGCTTTGGAAAAGCAGCTGGGTATTAAAGCCGGACATACGACCGACGACCTGCGCTTTACTCTGGAAACTGTAGCCTGCATCGGTGCCTGCGGCTTGGCGCCGGTTATGCAGATTAACGATGATACGCATGGACGCCTGACCACCGACAAGCTGGCAGGCATCTTGGCAAGGTATAAATAAAATGCGGGAGCTGGCATTACACATCTTGGATATAGCCCAAAATTCTGTGGCTGCCGGTGCCCGTCACATCTGGCTGACTATCAGCGAAAATGAACAGGGGTACTTTGTTTTCAGCGTCCGCGATGATGGCAAGGGTATGGATAGCGAGATGCTGCAGCGGGTGCGTGACCCCTTTGTTACCAGCCGTACTACCAGAAAGGTAGGTATGGGAATTCCCTTTATCGATATGGTTACGCAGCAATGCGGCGGACATCTGGAGCTGCAATCTACGCCAGGAAAGGGAACCGAGCTGACTGCATATTTTGCGGCAGATAATATTGACAGACCGCCGCTGGGAGATATTGTGAGTAGCGTGCAGGTACTGTTGGCGGGGGCACCGCAGCTCGAGCTGGAATTTGCCTATAACGGCGTTAACGGCTTGTTGGTGTTCAAAACGCAGGAGGTCAGAGAAATATTAGGCGAAGCGTGTGACTTTGCCAATCCTGAAATATATGCCTGGCTGGGAGCTTATTTAAAAGAGCAGCTGGCACAGGTGCAGGGTGAGGAGGTATAAACAAATGAAAAGCTTAGCGGATTTACACGCTTTGAGAGATAAGCTGAAAGCAGATATCAAGCTGCGTCAGAGTTCCGGTACTAAAATTATTGTAGGCATGGGTACCTGCGGCATTGCTGCTGGTGCGCGCGAGGTTATGAGCGCTATCCTGCAGGAGCTGAACAAGCGTCATTTATTTGATGTGCAGGTGCAGCAGACAGGCTGTATCGGCATGTGCGAAAAAGAGGTGCTCGTTGACGTAGTGCGTCCGGGTGAAGCGCGTATTACCTATGGCAAGGTAACCCCGGAGGATGTTCCCAAAATTATCGCAGAGCATGTGGTAAACGGTCATATTGTGGAAGAGCTTGTCGTAGGCAGGCTGGATCAGGAATAAGCCGCAGGCATGGTACACAGCAGGAGGAGCTGTTGTACCATGGCTTGTAAACAAAACAGGTGGAGGAAAATATTATGCAGCATATAAGAGCTCACGTTTTAGTGTGTGGCGGTACGGGCTGTAAGGCTAACGGCTCGAAGGAAATCCAGCTGACTTTTGCCAGAGAGCTGCAAAAGTTCGGCCTGCAGGATGAGGTGATGGTTGTCGAAACAGGCTGCCATGGCTTCTGCGAGCACGGACCGCTGGTTATCGTTTATCCGGAAGGTACCTTCTATTGCGGTGTAAAGCCGGAGGACGTTAAAACCATCGTTGAAGAACATTTATATAAAGGACGCATCGTGCAGCGTTTGCTTTATCGTGAACCCATCAATCAGGAGCAGGTTCCGCGTTATTCGGAAATCGGCTTCTACAAAAAGCAGCATCGCCTGGTATTGGCTAACTGCGGCGCTATTAACCCGGAAGCAATTGAAGAGTATATCGCTGTAGGCGGTTATGAAGCGCTGGCTAAGGCTGTTACGCAGATGACTCCGCAGGAGGTTGTGGACGAGGTCAAAAAATCCGGCCTGCGCGGTCGTGGCGGCGGCGGCTTCCCAACCGGTATGAAATGGCAGTTTGCCAAAAACTCCGAGAGCGATAAAAAATATGTTATCTGTAATGCGGACGAGGGTGACCCGGGCGCATTTATGGACCGCAGTGTTCTTGAAGGTGACCCGCACCGTGTATTGGAAGGCATGGCTATCTGCGGTTATGCTATGGGGGCGGATGAAGGCTATATCTATGTACGTGCGGAATATCCGCTGGCTATCAAACGCTTGCGTACCGCCATTGCTCAGGCTGAGGAAATGGGCCTGTTAGGCGAGCATATTTTTGAAAGCGATTTCAGCTTTACTATTCATATCAAAGAGGGTGCCGGTGCCTTCGTCTGCGGCGAAGAAACTGCCCTGATGGCTTCTATCGAAGGCAAACGCGGCATGCCGCGTCCGCGTCCGCCTTTCCCTGCGGTCAGCGGCCTGTGGGGCAAGCCGACTAATATCAACAACGTAGAAACCTTTGCCAATGTTGCGCAGATTATAGTTAACGGCGCAGACTGGTACTGCCGGCTTGGTACCGAAAAATCCAAGGGCACCAAGGTTTTCGCTTTGACCGGCAAAATCAATAATACCGGTCTGGCAGAGGTGCCTATGGGTATTACCATGCGCGAGATTATCTATGATATCGGCGGCGGTATTACCAACGGCAAAAAGTTTAAGGCTGTACAGATCGGTGGTCCTTCCGGCGGCTGCTTGCCTGAAAGCATGCTGGATTTGCCTGTTGATTACGATTCTCTGATTGCTGCCGGCGCTATGATGGGCAGCGGCGGTCTGGTTGTTATGGATGAGGATACCTGCATGGTTGACGTTGCCAAGTTCTTCCTGAACTTTACGCAATCGGAATCCTGCGGCAAATGTACTCCCTGCCGCGAAGGCACGAAGCGTATGCTGGAAATCCTTACCCGTATTACGGAGGGCCAGGGACGCGAGGGCGATATCGAGCTGCTGGAAAACCTGGCCAAGAATATCAAGGAAACAGCTTTGTGCGGCTTAGGACAAACCGCTCCTAACCCTGTTTTGAGCACCTTGAAATATTTCAGAGATGAATATGAGGCGCATATCAAAGAGAAGCGCTGTCCTGCAGGCGTCTGTGAAAAGATGCTGCATTACGAAATCAGCGATGCCTGCCGCGGCTGCGGTCTGTGCGCACGTCAATGCCCGGTACAGGCTATCAGCGGTTCACCGAAAGCAAAACATGTTATTGACCAGAATAAATGCATTAAATGCGGTGCCTGCATGACAGCGTGCCCGTTTAAGGCAATCAGCAAGGCATAAGGAGGGGACTGATGATGCAGATGGTCAATTTGACAATTGATGGAAAACAGATTCAGGCCCCGGCAGGCTCCAGTGTACTGGAGGCTGCACGCAGCGCGGGTATTTATATTCCTACGCTTTGCTATCATCCGGACCTGCGTCCGGAGGGTGCCTGCCGCCTGTGTATGGTAGAGGCCAGCGGTGCGCGTACTCTGGTTGCTTCCTGCGTATATCCTGTAAGCGAGGGTATGGTAGTAAAAACTAATACCTCCAAGGTACGCGAAGCACGTAAAACAGTGCTGGAGCTGCTTTTGACAAATCACCCGAAGGACTGCCTGTGCTGTCAGAAGAACGGTGACTGCGAGCTGCAGAAAATCGCTGCTGACTTAGGCGTGCGTAAGCTGCGCTTCGAGGGTGGCGAAACAAGGGCGCGTACTATTGATAACAGCAATCCTTCTTTGGTACGCGATCAGGAAAAATGCATTCTCTGCGGACGCTGCATTCGTGTTTGCCGTGATGTGCAGGGTATGAGTGTTTACAGCTTTGCCGGCCGCGGCTTCAACACTATGGTTTCCACAGCCTTTGAGCATGACCTGCTCAACAGTGCCTGCACCTACTGCGGCCAGTGCGCCGATGTCTGCCCGACAGGTGCTATTGTGGAAAAGGATGATACAGACAAGGTTTGGGATGCAATCAACAATCCTGAAAAGGTTGTTGTAGTACAGACAGCTCCGTCCGTGCGTGTAGCCTTGGGCGAGGAGCTGGGCATTCCGGCAGGTCAGGTTGTTACCGGTAAAATGGTTGCGGCATTGCGTCATTTAGGCTTTGACAAGGTTTTCGATACAAATTTCTCTGCCGACCTGACTATTATGGAGGAAGGCCATGAGTTCCTGCAGCGTCTGCAGAACGGTGGCGTGCTGCCGATGATTACCTCCTGCAGCCCCGGCTGGGTAAATATGATTGAGCTGAAATATCCTGAGCTGCTGCCGCATCTTTCTACTGCCAAATCTCCGCAGCAGATGTTCGGCGCTGTTGCTAAAACCTATTTTGCGGAACGTGCAGGCATTGACCCGGCTAAAATCGTCAGTGTATCGGTAATGCCCTGTACTGCGAAAAAGGCAGAAGCTGCGCGTGAAGAAATGTGTGCCAGCGGTTATCGCGATGTAGACGTAGTTATTACCACGCGTGAGCTTGGACGCATGATTCGCGAGGCAGGTATAGATTTTAACGCGCTGGAAGAAGCAGAGTTCGATTCTCCGCTGGGAACCGGTACCGGTGCCGCAGTTATCTTCGGTACTACAGGCGGCGTTATGGAAGCGGCTTTGCGTACTGTGGCCGAGGTTGTTGCCGGCAAGGAGCTGCCGAAGCTTGAATATAATGAGGTACGTGGCATGGAGCAGACACGTGAGGCTGTTATTGATGTAGCCGGCGTATCCGTGAAGGTTGCCGTAGTACATACGCTTAAATCTGCTAAGATGATGCTGGAACGCATTAAAGCAGGTACAGCAGATTATCAGTTTATCGAGGTTATGGCCTGTCCCGGCGGCTGCATCGGCGGCGGCGGTCAGCCTGTCCCGGTTGATGCTTCTATCAGACAAAAACGCCGTGAAGCGATTTTTAATTGCGACCGTACAAGCGAATTACGAAAATCGCACGAAAACCCGGAAATAAAAACACTTTATGATACTTGGCTAGGCAAACCTCTTTCCGAAAAGGCGCATAGTCTATTACACACACACTACCGCGCCCAAAACCGTTAATTGTTCTATCTGGATAATACAAATCCCCCTTTTTTTCCTTGAAAAGAAGGGGGCGTTTTGTAAATTTGTAAAGAAAAAGCTTGCAGTGTTACAATTTTATTGGTATTATATATAGCGTTGAGTGTAATTTGCCTGCTATGTAAAAGACAGGAAAAATTTGACAGAAAAAAGTGAAGTTTTTCTGAAAATGTGTTATAATTGTAGCAGATAGTAAAGAAGCCTTTGAAAAAATATTTATAGTATAAGCAGGAGTTTTCTCTTATATGTCGAAATGACTATATAGTCAAGTATGAAATATTTGTGAAGAGCTTGATATACGGTAATATCTTATTTGTAATGCCGCAGGGTATTGCTGATAAGTTATATGCAAAGGGGTAACACCCTTATAAAAACTCAATGTCCTAATTAAAAGGAGGAAGGTAAACATGATCGATATTAAAGATCGCATTTGTGACGTAGTAGCTGACAAAGTGATGAGCGCTGAAGCTGCTGCAGAATTCGTAAAAGATGGTGACAATTTAGGTGTCAGCGGTTTTACCCCGTCTGGCTATCCGAAAGCTGTTCCTCTGGCTCTTGCTGAAAAGGGCAAAAAAACTCCTTTCAAAGTTAACGTTTGGACTGGCGCATCTGTTGGTCCTGAAATCGACCAAGCAATGGTTGAAGCTGGCATCATTGACCGTCGTCTGCCTTACCAGACCAACGGCACCATGCGTAAAGCTATCAACGCTGGTAAAGTAAAATACGCTGATATTCATCTGTCTCACATGGCTCAAATGGTTCGCTATGGCTTCATGGCTGGCCGTCCGACCGGTCCGGATGTTGCAATCGTTGAAGTTTGCAAAATCAACGACCTCGGCGATGGCAAAGTAGGCCTGATCCCGACCACTTCCATGGGCAACAGCTCCTCTTATGTAGCTGGCGCTAAAAAGGTTATCGTTGAAGTTAACACCACTCAACCGGTAGGCCTGGAAGGCATGCATGACTCTTATATTCCTCTGGATCCCCCGAATCGTCAACCGATTCCTATCACCGCTCCGGAAGACCGCATCGGTACCACCTACATTCCTTGCGAAGTAGAAAAAATCGTTGCAGTAGTTCCTTGCGACCGTCCTGACATCGTTCGTCCGCTGGGCGAAATCGACGACGACGCTAAACATATGGGCGCTAACCTCGTTAACTTCCTGAAAAACGAAGTTAAAGAAGGCCGTCTGCCGAAAAACCTGCTGCCGCTGCAATCCGGCGTAGGCTCCGTTGCTAACGCAGTTATCAATGGTCTGGTTAACTCCGATTTCGAAGACCTGACCGTTTACACTGAGGTTATTCAAGATGGTATGTTCGACCTGATCGACGCTGGCAAACTCCGCGTTGCTTCCGGTACTGCTCTGACTCCGTCTCCTGAGTGCCAAAAGAAATTCTACGAGAACGTAGACTTCTACAAAAAATATTTGCTGCTCCGTCCGCAAGAAATCTCCAACAGCCCTGAAGTTGCTCGTCGTATCGGCGTAATCGCAATGAACACCGCTATTGAAGTTGATATCTATGGTAACGTAAACTCCACTCATGTTTGCGGCACCAAGCTGATGAACGGCGTTGGCGGTTCCGGCGACTTCGCTCGTAACGGCTACCTGACCGTATTCTTCACCAACTCCCTGGCAAAAGGCGGCAAGATTTCTTCCGTAGTTCCGTTCTGCAGCCATATCGACCATGCTACTCTGGACGTTGATGTTATCGTTTCCGAACGTGGCGTTGCTGACCTGCGTGGCCTGAGCCCGAAAGAAAAAGCTCCGATCATCATTGATCAGATTGCTAACCCGAAATATCAACCTTGGCTGTATGATTACTTCAAACGCGCTTGCGAAGCTTGCGGCAACAGCCAAACTCCGCACATCCTGGCAGAAGCATTCGATTGCTACAAAATGTTTGCTGAAACCGGTTCCATGGAAGGCATGGTTGAAGGTAAATAATTTTAAAAAAACTTTGCGAAACCCCTTGTTAAGTTTTGCAAAATAGGTTAAACTATGTAATGTGCTTGCCGGTGGGTGAGATTCCCACCGGCAGGTATACATAGACAAAGCCTCACCCAAGGCTTTGCCCAATAAATTCAGTTGACGAAGTCTCACCCTAGACTTTGCCATATATAGCCGTCATAGACGGAACACTCTCACCATCATTTCGGAACCGTCCAATCCGAAATATGAAACACAAATATTTTAAGGAGGATTTGAGAATGGCATTTGAAAACATTAAAGCTGGTTTAGAGAAATATCATGCTGAAGTTGAAGCTAAACTGGCAAAATTCCCTGAACGCGCAAACCTGGTTCCTAACAGACTGTACACCCCGGTAGATCTTGGTGAAAACTTTGACTACATGACTAAACTGGGCTTCCCTGGTGAATATCCTTACACCCGTGGTGTTCAACCGACCATGTATCGTGGCCGTTTCTGGACCATGCGTATGTACGCTGGTTTCTCCACCGCTGAAGAATCCAACAAACGTTATCGTTACCTGCTGGCTAACGGTGGTTCCGGCCTTTCCTGCGCATTCGACCTGCCGACCCAGATCGGTTATGATTCCACCGATCCGATGGCTGAAGGCGAAGTTGGTAAAGTAGGCGTAGCTATCGACTCCCTGGCTGACATGGAAATCCTGTTCGACCAAATTTCCCTGGATAAAGTATCCACTTCTATGACCATCAACGCTCCTGCTTCCGTACTGCTGGCTATGTACATTGCAGTAGCTGAGAAACAAGGCGTTTCCGCTGACAAACTGCGTGGTACCATTCAGAACGATATTCTGAAAGAGTATGCTGCTCGCGGCACTTACATTTTCCCGCCGAAACCGTCCATGCGTTTGATCACCAACATTTTTGAATATTGCTCCAAGAACGTACCGCTGTGGAACACCATTTCCATTTCCGGTTACCATATCCGTGAAGCTGGTTCCACCGCTTCTCAGGAAATCGCATTCACCATTGCTGATGGTATCGCTTATGTAGAAGCTGCTATCAAAGCTGGTTTGGACGTTGACGCATTTGCAGGCCGTCTGTCCTTCTTCTGGAATGCTCATAACAACGTACTCGAAGAAGTTGCTAAATTCCGTGCTTCCCGTCGTGTATGGTCCAAAGTTATGAAAGAGCGTTTTGGCGCTAAGAAAGCTAAATCCATGATGCTGCGTGTACATACCCAAACCGCTGGCTCCATGCTGACCGCTCAACAACCGAACAACAACATCGTTCGTGTTGCTCTGCAAACTGCTGCTGCTGTAATGGGTGGTACTCAATCCCTGCACACCAACTCCAAAGACGAAGCTCTGGCACTGCCGACCACTGAGTCTGTAACCATCGCTCTGCGTACCCAACAAATCGTTGCTTACGAATCTGGTCTGGCTGACACCATCGATCCGTTGGGCGGCTCCTACTATGTAGAAGCTCTGACCGACAAGATCGAAGCTGAAGCTTGGGACTACATTAAGAAAATTGACGAAATCGGTGGCGCTCCTGAAGCTATCGCTAAAGGCTACATCCAAAAAGAAATCCAAGACTCTGCTTACAAATGGCAGATGGAAATCGAAAAAGGCGACCGTATCATCGTTGGCGTTAACAAATTCACCCAAGAAGAAGAAGCTCCGAAAAACCTGCTGCGCGTAGACGGTTCTGTAGGCAAGCTGCAAGCTGAAAAGATTGCTGCTCTGAAAGCTCGCCGTGACAACGCTAAAGTAGAAGAAACTCTGGCTGCTCTGAAAGTTGCATGCGCAGACGAAAATGTAAACCTGATGCCTTACATCCTGGATGCAGTTCGTGCATATGCAACCGAAGGTGAAATCTGCGGCGTTATGAGACAAGTATTCGGTGAATACCAACCTCATACTGCACTCTAATTTGTAAACTCAACCAATATACGGAGGTAAACTATAATGGCAAACGTTAAAGTTTTAGTTGCTAAACCGGGTCTGGATGGCCATGACCGCGGTGCTAAAGTTGTAGCTCGTGCTCTGCGCGACGCTGGTTTTGAAGTTATCTACACCGGTATCCGTCTGACTCCGGAACAAATCGCTGAAGCTGCTCTGCAAGACGACGTAAACGTTGTTGCACTGTCCCTGCTGTCCGGCGCTCACAACACCCTTTTCCCGAAAGTAGTTGAACTGCTGAAAGAAAAAGGCCTGAACGACGTTCTGGTTATCGGCGGCGGCGTTATTCCTGACGCTGACATCCCTGGCCTGAAAGCTGCTGGCATTGCTGAAGTATTCACTCCGGGCACCCCGACCAGCAAAATTGTTGATTTCATCAACGCTAACGTAAAATAATTTTATCCCTTAAAGCAAGCCGGGTTTGTCCCGGCTTGCCTTATAAAATATTCACTATCCAAAAACAAGGCGGTGTGAATTATGGAAATAGTAGATAAATTATTAAATCATTCTCGTCTTGCATTATCTAAAGCAATCACTGCTGTTGAAAATGAATACGATGATGCTGTCAAAATTATGACAGAGATTTATCCTCATACTGGTAATGCTTATGTAATTGGTATCACCGGCCCTCCGGGTGCTGGTAAAAGTACTCTGACTGATAAATTGGCTAAGGAATACCGTAAACGCGGCAAGACCGTAGGTATCGTAGCAATTGACCCCACTAGCCCGTATTCTGGCGGCGCTATTTTAGGCGACCGTATCAGAATGATGGATTTGACCGCAGACGAGGGCATTTTTGTACGCTCTATGGCAACACGCGGCAGTCTTGGCGGCCTGTCTCAAAAAGCAGGTGACGCTGTTAAATTAATGGATGCTTTCGGCATGGATGTTATTATCGTTGAAACCGTAGGCGTAGGACAATCTGAGGTTGACATTGTTAAGACCGCAGATACTACCATGGTAGTAGTAATCCCCGGCATGGGCGACGATATCCAGGCAATTAAAGCAGGTATACTTGAAATCGGTGACCTGTTCACGATTAATAAAGCTGATCGTGAAGGTACAGACAAGCTCAACATTGAGATTGAGATGATGCTCGAATTAAATCCCGAACATGTTGGCTGGCGTCCTCCGATTAACAGGACCATTGCCAGCAAGGGTGAAGGTATAGAGGCTGTTGTGGACTCTATTGAGGCTCACAAGGCATATTTGATTGAGAGTGGTAAATTAAACGATATCCGTAAAGCTCGTATTAAAAACGAGGTTACCGCTATGCTTAATGACCATGTAAATCGCTACATCGACAAGAACGTCATTCAAACGGATGAATTTGACAACTTAGTTGTAAAAATGCAGTCCCGCGAGATTGAGCCGTACTCTGTCGTTGATGATATTGTTGGCAAGGTTTTAAAATAAACCGCCAAAAAAAACAATTTTAGGAGGAATTTATTATGGCATTCAAAACTATTTGTGTTGACCATGTAGGTATCGCTTGCGCTGGTACCTTGGAAGAAGCTGCAAAAATTTACACTGAGGTACTGGGCCTGAAAGCTACCGGCACTGAAGAAGTTAAAGAACAAGGTGTTGCTACCGTATTTGTTCCCTGCGGCGAAACCCTGATTGAGCTCCTTGTTGATATCACTGAAAACAACGATGGTCCTATCGGCAAATACATTGCTAAAAACGGCCCTGGCATCCAACATATGGCTCTGCGCGTTGACGACATCAAAGCAGCTATCGCTGACCTGACCGAAGCTGGCGTTCGCATGATCGACAAAGCTCCTCGTAACGGTGCTGGCCAAATGAAAATTGCTTTCGTTCATCCGAAATCCGCTGGCCTGCTGCTCGAGCTGTGCCAACCGGCTGCAACCTACAAAGACTAATTTATTAGCTTCGTAGATTCAGGGCGATTTAAGGTCCCATAATTTAAGCTACATAATGCTGGAGATATACAAGTGATATATCTTCAGCATCTGTGTATAAATTTGTTCTCCCAATAATGATGGAGGTGTAAGATTTGTCTACTCAAGAAAAAATTGAGAAAATGCTCAAAAAAGCCGAAGTAATTCTGGCTGCTGGTGGCGAAAAACGTGTTGCTAAACAACATGAATCCGGCAAAATGACTGCTCGTGAAAGAATCGCTGCTCTCCTCGACGAAGGTTCCTTCGTAGAACTCGACCGTTTTGTACGTCATCGTTGCTACAACTTCGGTCAAGAAAAGAAAGAACTGCCTGGTGAAGGCGTAACCACCGGTTACGGTACCATCGATGGCCGTCTGGTTTATGTATTTGCACAGGACTTCACCGTTGAAGGTGGCTCCCTCGGCGAAATGCATGCTGCTAAAATCGTTAAAGTACAACGTCTGGCACTGAAAATGGGTGCTCCGCTGGTTGGCCTGAACGATTCCGGCGGTGCTCGTATCCAAGAAGCTATCGACGCTCTGGCTGGCTATGGTAAAATCTTCTTCGAGAACACCATTGCTTCCGGCGTAGTTCCTCAGATTTCTGCAATTATGGGTCCTTCCGCTGGCGGCGCTGTATACAGCCCGGCACTGACCGACTTCATCTACATGGTAAAGAACACTTCCAAAATGTTCATTACCGGCCCTGCAGTAGTTAAATCCGTTACCGGTGAAGATGTAACCCAAGAACAACTGGGTGGCGCTATGACCCACAACAGCACTTCCGGTGTTGCTCACTTCGCTGCTGAAAACGATGAAGACTGCCTGCAACAAATCCGTTACCTGCTCTCCTTCCTGCCTTCCAACAACGTTGAAGGTGCTCCGATCGTAGAGACTGGTGATGACCCGATGCGTACCGACGACAGCCTGAACACTCTGCTGCCGGACAACTCCAACCAAGCTTACGATATGTATGATGTAATCAGATCTATCGTAGATAACGGCGAATTCTATGAAAACCAAAAATACTGGGCAACCAACATCATCACTTGCTTCGCTCGTATGGATGGTCAAACCGTAGGTATCATTGCTAACCAACCGAAAGTTATGGCTGGCTGCCTGGATATCAACGCTTCCGATAAATCCGCTCGTTTCATCCGCTTCTGCGACGCTTTCGGCATTCCTCTGCTGAACCTGGTTGACGTTCCTGGCTTCCTGCCTGGCTGCAACCAAGAATACGGCGGCATTATCCGTCACGGCGCTAAGATGCTGTATGCTTACTCTGAAGCAACTGTTCCTAAAATCACTCTGGTTACCCGTAAAGCTTACGGCGGTTCCTACCTGGCAATGTGCTCTCAAGACCTGGGCGCTGACCAAGTTATCGCATGGCCGACCGCTGAAATCGCAGTTATGGGTCCTGCTGGTGCTGCTAACATCATCTTCCGTAAAGATCCTGATGTTGAAGCTAAGACTAAAGAGTACATCGACAACTTCGCTACTCCGTACCAAGCAGCAATGCGCGGCATGGTTGACATGGTTATCGAACCGAAAAATACTCGTCCCACCATCATCAACGCTCTGCAAATGCTGGAAAGCAAACGCGAAACCCGTCCGGCAAAACGCCACGGCAACATTCCTTTGTAATTCACAAGCAGTTGCTTAGTGCTTAAACAACCTATTTTAAGATAAGATGAGGTGAAATAAATGGGTCCTGTTACTACTAATCCTTGGTTGATTGCTTTAATCAATATGACCATCGTATTCGGCGTACTGATCGCTCTGGGCATATTGATGAACTTACTCCAAGTTATCGATCCGACTAAAAAAAAAGTTGCTAAACCGGCAGTAGCTCCTACACCGGCAGCAGCTCCCGCTGCAGCTCCGGTTGCAGCAGCTCAAGATGATAGCGAAATTATCGCTGTTATCGCTGCAGCAGTAGCAGCTTGCGGCGTTAGCGCAGACCAAATCGCTTGCGTACGTCGTATTGATGCTAAATCTGCATGGACTGTAAGCAGTCGTGTTGAAGCTATTAGCGTTCGTAAAGAATGCTTCTAATGCATATAGTTTGCAATTTTAATTAAAAAACGAGATTTTAAGGAGGATTATATCCATGAAAAAGTATACTATCACCGTAAATGGTACCGCATACGAAGTTGAAGTTGAAGAAGCAGGCGTTGTTGCTTCCGCTCCGAAAGCTGCTCCGAAAGCTGCTCCGGCTCCGGCTGCTGCTCCGGCTCCGAAAGCTGCTCCGGCTCCGGCTCCGAAAGCTGCTGCTCCGGTTGCTGCTGGTGCAACCACCGTTTCCGCTCCTATGCCGGGCAAAGTTCTGTCCGTTAACGTAAAAGCTGGCGACGCTGTTAAATCCGGCGACGTTCTGCTGATTCTGGAAGCTATGAAAATGCAAAACGAAATCATGGCTCCGGCTGATGGCACTGTTTCCGACGTTCGCGTTTCCGCAGGTCAAACTGTTGCTACCGGCGACGTTATGATCGTTCTCTAATTCTTACTCGATAGTTCGCAATATCAGTAAGTCTTAAATACCCTTGATCTTTGGAGGGGGCTTTTCGCAGAGCCCCTTCCACAAATTGAAAATTGGGAGGATATTAAATGGAAGCATTTCTCGTTGCTTTGTCTTCCGTATGGGCAGATTCCGGTTTCTCTGCACTGACAGGCGGTCACGTAATCATGATCGTTGTAGGTCTGGTTCTGCTTTATATGGCTATTGGTAAAGGTTTTGAGCCTTTGCTGCTGTCCCCGATCGCATTCGGTTGTATTCTTGCTAACATTCCTAAAAACGGTTTCGAAGAACCTGGTGTTATGTCCGTTATCATGT
>ERZ773158.23-NODE-23-length-169667-cov-10.692716_pt1 | contig 169667 bp, 132 predicted proteins | sample MGYA00511918_ERZ773158 | MGnify/ENA primary metagenome ERZ773158 (study PRJEB29015, sample SAMEA2737876) | human gut metagenome | biome: human gut; feature: human-associated habitat; material: faeces | place: China | collected 2012 ...
TCGACGGGGAGGTTTGGCACCTCGATGTCGGCTCATCACATCCTGGGGCTGAAGTCGGTCCCAAGGGTTGGGCTGTTCGCCCATTAAAGTGGTACGTGAGCTGGGTTCAGAACGTCGTGAGACAGTTCGGTCCCTATCCATCGCGGGCGCAAGAGATTTGAAGGGGGCTGCTCCTAGTACGAGAGGACCGGAGTGGACGAACCAATGGTGTACCAATTATCTCGCCAGAGGTATAGTTGGGTAGCTACGTTCGGAAAGGATAAACGCTGAAAGCATCTAAGCGTGAAACCAGCCTTAAGATGAGATCTCTCATAGAGTAATCTAGTAAGACACCTTGGAGAAGACGAGGTTGATAGGTCGGGAGTGTAAGTACAGTAATGTATTCAGCGGACCGATACTAATATGTCGAGGGCTTGACTTAAGAAGTAAGCCTGAAGTTAAAGAAATTCTTCTGTTGAAGTTTTGAGGGTACAAACCTCAAACTAAATAATCCGGTGGTGATGGCTAAGGGGATCCACCTGTTCCCATCCCGAACACAGTAGTTAAGCCCTTATACGTCGAAAGTACTTGGCTGGAAGCGGCCTGGGAGGATAGATAGCTGCCGGTTAGAAAAAAGACATGTTATGTGACATGTCTTTTTTCTTTTACCGTCAGCTATCTTATGACCAGCAGCGGGCCTGGCTGCCCAGCCACCGTGCCTAAAGGAGCTTTGCGACGCATAGGCACGATTGTGGCGAGGCGTATCGACGAGCTGATGTAATCAGCTTGTCGACTGAGGATAGAATCTACGATTATGCAGTAAAGTTGGTAGCGGCAATTTCTTAATGAAGTATTGCTGCAGGGAACATTTTTGGAGGGATAGATAGCCATGCTTGAAGGAGCAGAGCGACGCGCAAGCATGTGTCAGGCTTTCTACCTTATTTTTTCTATTCGCGAGAGTATATCGTTTCAGTCAGCAGCAATTTTCCTGTGCCCAAAGGGCACAACGCAAATTTCGCATGGAACCAGTACGAAACTGCGGTAAAATTTGTCAGAGAGTAACATTTTGTTACGTACCCTTGTTTCTATGGTTCCAAATGCTCATTCGCTAAAATTGCTATTCCCTACACGATATACCTCTCGCTCAGTTTACTATGATAACAGCCATCTTACATATTATTAACACTTTGTCAACAGCGTCAAAATTGCATCTGTCGACGTTTAAGGCTATTTGTGTTATAATATAGAGCAGTATTTAAGCAATAGAAATTAACGGATTTTCCATATTAAAGGAGTAATTAGAATGCGTATAGTGATAGCTGGTGCAGGTAAGCTTGGCTTTAGTATTGCACAGCTTTTAGCAGAAGATCAGTTTGACGTAGTAGTTGTAGAAATTGACCCCAAGCGCAAGGACGTCATCCAAAATACTTTGGACGTACTGGCGATTGAAGGCAACTCCTGCAGCCCTACCACCTTTGCTGATCCTGATATCAGTGCTTCCGATGTGCTTATCGCCTGCACAGATAGTGATGAAGTAAATATGGTAACCTGCCTGATGGCCAAGAATCATGGTATTAAGCATACCGTTGCCCGTATCCGCAACGTGGATTATGCTATCCATTCGCCGGAAATGCTTAAGGATGATATGAAAATTGACCTTGTAATCAACCCTGAGCGTATTACCGCAGGTGAAATCGACCATATCCTGATGACACCATCTGCCTTGAACGTAGATGATTTTGCTGACGGCAAGGTGCGTATGTTCGAAGCCAAGGTGAAGGAGGATTCACCTATCGTTAATATACCGCTGAAGGATTTGAATATTCCTAAGGATATCCTGATGGCCATGGTTTTCAGACGTCATCAGATGATAATTCCTCATGGTAATGATTACGTAATTCCGGGCGATAACGTTTACTTCGTAGGCAAGCATGAAGCAATCCGTGAGTTTGAAAATTCCTTCTCCAATACTTATGAAAAGCTGGAGAAGGTTCTCATCATCGGTGCAGGCCGCACAGGTCGCTTTTTGGCTCCCATGTTGGAAAAGCAGGGCATTCAGGTAAAGGTTATCGAAAAGGATAAGGACCGTTGCCAGCTTTTAGCTGCTAAGCTGAAGCGAGGTTTGGTTTTGTGCGGTGACGGTACTGATATTGACCTTCTGATTGAAGAGGGCGTTTCGGAAGCAGACGTTGTTATCTGCCTGACCGAAGATGATAAGCTGAACCTTTTGCTGGCACAGCTGGCCAAGCATCTGGGCGCACGTAAGACCATCGTGCGTGTTGCACGTAACGAATATATCGAGCTGATGGAAAAGGTTGGCGTAGACATCGTACTGTCTTCGCGTCTTTTGAGTGCAGGCGAAGTGCTGCGTTTCGTCCGCAAGGGTGGTATTGTATCCGTATCACTGTTGGAGGGCGCACAGGCCGAGGCTTTGGAAATCATCGTCGGCGAAAACAGCGATGTAGACGGTGTGGCAGTGCGTGATATGAACCTGCCGCCGGAATGCTTGCTGTGTGCTATTGTGCGTGGTAATGAAGCCTATATTCCTAATGGTAATACTGTCTTGCATGCCAATGACCGCGTAATTCTCTTTATCAAAAGTGAATTTTCCAAGACTACAGTACCGTTATTTGAAGGCCGGGGCGCTTAACTATGGATTCAAGGCTTGTTAACCGTTTATTAGCCAAGCTGACAATAGCATTTTCCAGTGTATTGCTGGTACCGCTGATTGCTGCGTTATTTGCAGATAGGGAGCATATATGGATTTTTATATTTACGCTGATTACAACGAGCACTATCGCCTCGCTTTTTAACCTCTTTGGCAGCAGAAGACCGCGTCAGCGTCTGCGCGTGCGTGAAGCCATTGCGGTCGTAGGCTGCGGTTGGCTGCTGGTCTGTCTGATGGGAGCACTGCCGTATTTGTTTTTGAATCCGGCGGATCCGATTGCGGCGGTTTTTGAAAGTGTTTCCGGTTTTTCTACTACCGGTGTTACTACCGCACTTTCTTTTAACGATTTTCCGCCTAGCATCCGTGTATGGCGCTGTCTGACGCACTGGACCGGCGGCATCGGCGTTATCATGCTGTTTATTATCATCATGCCGCAGATGAACAGCGGTACAAGCTATCTGTTCAACGCAGAGCTTCCTGGTGGTACGGCTGAACGTACTTTGCCGAAAATCAAGGAATCTGCCATGATGATTCTCTTAATCTATGTTATTTTAACAGCAGTGGAGGTTGCCTTATTGCTGCTTGCAGGTTTGCCGATATTTCAGGCGCTGAACCTGGCGTTGGCAACTATGGCGACAGGCGGCTTTTCATATTATCACGATAGCCTGATTTCCTTTAGGTCTGTTTATGTTGAGATTATTGCTATTGTTTTTATGCTGATTGCCAGCATGAACTTTTCTTTGTATTATAAAATCTGGCGTGGCGATTGGGCGTCCGTGTGTCAGGACAGCGAACACAGATATTATCTGCTGATACTCACAACAGCGGCTGCACTTATCTGTGGCAATCTGTATTTTTCCGGTTATATGGATTTTAACGGCGCTCTTCGTCACAGTATTTTCCAGGCTGTGTCTATCGGCAGTACGACGGGCTATGCGTCGGACGACTATAACAACTGGCCCAGCTTCAGCCGCAGCGTTCTGCTGATGCTGATGTTCATCGGCGGCTGCAGCGGTTCAACCGCAGGTGGCATTAAGATTACGCGTCTGGTTATCTTGCTGAAGGCAGGCTGGGCGGAGCTTTTGCGTACTCTGCATCCGCGCATCGTTTATTCCATCAGAATGGGTGAGCGCGAAATCAACCCGATTATCGTCGGCAATATTACGCGTTTCTTCTTCCTGTATATTTTGGTGTTTATTGTGCTGACTATCCTGATTTCCCTGTCGGGGATACCGATAATGGAATCAATGGGCTTGATTGCTGCCTGTATGAGCAGTGTAGGTCCGGCCTTCGGCATTGTAGGCCCGACATCTACCTATAATTGCCTTTCCGATTGGGCACGTTTCATCAGCATTTGGGCGATGATTTTGGGACGTCTGGAAATTTTTACGCTGCTGGTTATCATGCGCCCGGATTTTTGGCGCGATAAGCAGAACTGGTAACGGCAGGAGGTATAGAAGATGAATGCAAAGGTTATAATATATCTCCTGGGAAAAATTTCTGCCGGCTTGGCAATTGCACAGCTGTTGCCGCTTTTGATGTCTGTTGTTTACGGCGAATATGCTACCTCCAGAACCTTTATCTTTTCCATAGCGGTAGCTGTTATTTTGGCCGGAATCTTTGATTACTATGGTGACGGTAGAGGAGCACGTAATTTATCCGTGCGCGAGGGTATCGGCACAGTATTCTTTTCGTGGCTTTTGGCTGCTGCCCTGGGTGCGTTGCCATATTGCTTTGACGGCATTTTGAATCCCGCCGCTGCTTACTTTGAAAGTATGTCCGGACTGACCACTACCGGCGCAACAGCGATTGCCAATCTTGATATAGTGTCGCGCAGCCTGCTGCTTTGGCGCACGCTGACGCACTGGATTGGCGGTATCGGCATCATCGTGCTGTTCGTGGCGCTCCTGCCGCAGATTGCCGGCGGTGCTGTGTATCTTTTTAATGCGGAGGTCAGCGGCTTTTCCAACAGCCGTATTCTGCCGCGTATCCGTACAACTGCAGTAGCGTTGTTTTATATCTATCTGCTGTTTACGATTATTCTTACCGGTATGCTGGCAATTTTGGGCATGAGCACCTATGATGCTGTCAACCATGCCTGCTCTGCGATTGCTACCGGCGGTTTTTCTACCTATAATGACAGCATTGCGCATTTTCACAGTGCGGGTATTGAGATTGTTACCGGTCTGTTCATGATTTTGGCGGCAGGTAACTTCGCCTTATACTATCAGGTTACGCAAATCGGCCTGAAGGTTTTGTGGCATGATCTGGAATTCAAAAGCTACATTGTGTTGCTGACTATTTTCACTGTTTTAATCAGCATCAACATCATTATGGTGAATGGCTACAGTGTAGCAGACGGTGTGCGTGAAGCCTTCTTCCAGGTGGCTTCCTTCGGCAGTACTACGGGCTATGTTTCGGCGGATTATGACCAGTGGCCGTCCTTCTCTAAGCTGATTTTGGCTGTAACATTCCTGACAGGCGGCTGCGCAGGCTCTACTGCCGGCGGTATTAAGGTCTGCCGTTTTATCGTACTGCTGAAAACTGTTATGGCGGAGCTGCGTCGCACTATGCATCCGCAGATGCTGCTCAACGTTTACTACGCTAAAAGACGTCTGCCGACAGAAACGATTATCAACGTCAGCCGTTTCTTCTTTGTTTATGTTCTGGTTATAGCTATTTTGACGATGCTGCTTTGCTTAAGCGGTGTAGATGTAGACGAGGCCGTTTTTGGCGTGGCCTCCTGTATTTCCAGTGTCGGTCCTGCGTTTGGCAGCATCGGTGCTACGGGTAACTATGCCGGTGTTACCGGTATGGGACAGCTGACGCTGGCGTTGGCTATGCTTTTGGGACGCTTGGAGCTGTTTACTGTGCTGGCCTTGCTTCGCGGTGAATACTGGCGCAGCAGCAAGAGATGGTAAAGTGAATATTGTGGGATGAATAAAGTAAATCCGACGTGCTGTAGAAGCGGTGCGTCGGATTTTTTCGTCTAACACTCCCTTCTCCTGAAAAACTGTAATATGCGTTACAATTTTAAGTGAATTTAAAAAATTATGAGAAATTTTTCACAAAAAGCAGGATAAATGGGCAATATCAGCGAAATACTTGTCATAACAAATGCCTGATAAAGGGGGATTTATCATGAAAGAGTACACTGGAGATAAGATTAGAAATGTGGCCATTGTGGGTCATGGTGGAGCAGGAACCACGTCCGTTACCGAAGCCCTGCTGTATCGCAGCGGAGCAATCAGCAGAATGTGCAAGGTTGAAGACGGTGCTACCACCACTGACTATGAACCCGAGGAAATCAAGCGTAAGGTCTCCGTTAACGCCACTTTGGCACCTGTTGAATGGCGTGATACCAAGATTAACTTCATCGACACTCCCGGCTTTGCTGACTTCGTTGCCGAGGTTAAAGGAGCTTTTAGAGCAGTAGACAGTGCGTTGATCGTGGTTTGCGCAACCAGCGGTGTACAGGTTGGTACCGAACAATGCTGGAAGCTGGCTGAAGAAGCCGGTTTGCCGCGTATCATTTTTGTCAACAAGATGGATCGTGAGAACGCTGATTTTGATAGCATTTTGGATAACCTGCGCGGTAAGTTCGGTAAGCATGTACTGCCGTTACAGCTGCCTTTGGGCAAGGAGGAAAACTTCCAGGGTATTATAGACCTTTACAAAATGAAGGCCTATCGTGCCAACGGTAATGGCTCCGATGAAATAGAGATTCCGGATGAGTATAAAGAGGCTGCTGCTGCTGCCCACGAAAAGATGGTAGAGGCTGCGGTTGAAGCAGATGACGATTGCATGATGCGTTATTTGGAAGGAGAAGAGATTAGCGACGAGGAAATTATGAAATGTCTGATTAAGGGCATTCGTCAGGCTATCATCTATCCTATGCTTTGCGGCAGTGCCTACAAGAACATTGGTCTTGGTCGATTGATGAACGCTATCATCGACTTTACCTATCCGGCAATTCTGAACGACTATATCGTTATGGATAAAGAAACCGGCGAAGAAGAAGTACGTGACGCCAATGCTCCGATGGCAGCGTTGGTATTTAAGACAACTTCCGACCCATTTGTTGGCCGTCTAAGTTATTTCCGTGTATTCTCAGGCTCAATTAAAGCAGATAGCGTAGTTTATAACTCCCGCCGTGAAGAAGAAGAGCGTATTGCTAACATCTTCACAATGCGTGGTAAGACTCAGATTCCTATGAAGCAGGTTCCTGCCGGTGATATCGGTGTAGTTGCCAAGCTGCAATATACCTCTACCGGTGACACCCTCTGCGACAAGAATTCTGAGGTTGAATTCCCGCCCATTAACTTCCCGCTGCCGATGTACACCAGAGCAATTTACCCGAAGAAAAAAGGTGATGAGGATAAGATCATGTCTGCTCTGAATCGTTTGATGGATGAAGACCCGACGATTATCGTTACCAAAAACCCTGTTACCAAGGAAACCTTAATCAGCGGTATGGGCGACCAGCACATTGATATAATCATGGAGCGTATGCAGCGTAAATTTGGTGTTGAGGCTATTTTGAAAGCACCGATTATCGAATATCGCGAAACTATTCGTGGCTCTGCCGAGGTAGAAGGCAAGCACAAGAAGCAGTCCGGCGGTCATGGCCAATATGGTCACGTAGTTATTAAAATGGAACCCCTGCCGCCAGGAGGTGGATTTGAGTTTGTAGATAAGATTTTCGGTGGTGCAGTACCTCGCCAATATATCCCTGCTGTTGAAAAGGGCATGCGTGAAGCTATGGAAAAGGGTATCCTTGCAGGCTATCCGGTTGTAGATATGCGTATCACCCTGCTTGATGGTTCGTATCATACTGTTGATTCCTCTGAAATGGCATTTAAAACTGCTTCCAATATCGCCTTCAAGAAGGCCATGGAACAATGCAAGCCGGTGTTGCTTGAGCCTATTTACAGCTTAAACGTAACCTGTGCCGATTCTATGATGGGCGATGTTATCGGCGATTTGAACTCCAAACGCGGTCGCATTCTCGGTATGCAGAGCGTAGAAGACGGCTTGAGCGTAGTTAATGCTCAGGTACCCTATGCAGAGATTTCGGAATATGCCGTAGACCTCCGCGCAATTACCCAAGGTCAGGGAACCTTCGAAATGAAATTCGACCATTACGAAGACGTTCCGCCTAAGATGGCAGAAAAAATTATCGCTGAACATAAGGAAGCATAATTAAACCTGCGACAACTGAATAAAGCGTTTATGGGACTGCCGACTGACGTGAGTCAGCCGGCAGTTTGCTGTTGGACGAAGTTTTTGTTTCAGCTTCATTTAATTTATGCCTGCGACAATAATACTGCAGCCGCTGCTATTGACTAAGCGGAATAAATATGCTAAAATCTACAGTTGAGTACGAAAGATGATCGCGGCTGGCTTTAAGCCAGATGAGGAAAGTCCGAGCTCCACAGGGCAGGATGCCGGATAACGTCCGGCGAGGGTGACCTCAGGGATAGTGCCACAGAAATGTGTACCGCCTGCATTTGCAGGTAAGGGTGGAACGGTGCGGTAAGAGCGCACCAGCGGTCTGGTAACAGGCCGGCTAGGTAAACCCCATCCGGAGCAAGACCAAATAGGGGAGGGATGAAGCTGCCCGCTGAGCCTTCCGGGTTGTGTCGCTTGAGCTTGCAGGTAACTGTAAGACTAGATAAATGATCATCACCGCTTCGCGGAACAGAACTCGGCTTATTGAGTACTCATACCTTGCAAAACGGCTGCCTGATGGCAGCCTTTTTTGTCTGATTTTATTTGAGCAGATTTTTTGGCAGAAGAATAAGTGGTGTAATATAATGAAGAAAAAAATTTCTTTGGTAGTGCCGGTATTTAATGAAGAAGATAACCTGCACGAATTTCACAAGCATGCTACCGTTGTTATGCAGCAGGAAGCCTATGATTACAATATTATATTTGTCGATGACGGTTCGCGTGACAGCAGCGCGCTGATTCTGGCGGAGCTGGCGGCGCAGGACGAGCATGTGGAGGCCTATCTTTTGAGCCGCAACTACGGTCACCAGATGGCGCTTACCTGTGGCCTTGATCATGCCGACGGTGATGCGGTTATTACGATGGATGGCGATTTGCAGCATCCCCCTGAGCTGATTCCCGAGCTGCTGCGCCTTTGGGAGGCAGGCAACGAGATTGTGCAGACTAAGCGCATGGCTACGGAGGATGCAGGCTTTTTCAAGAACCTGACATCTGCAGCCTACTATAAGATTATCAACACTTTATCTAAAGTAGAAATTACTCCCGGCGGCAGTGACTTCCGTCTGATGGACAGGATTGCGGTTGATGCCTTCAAGTTGTATCGTGAGCGTGCGCGCTTTATACGCGGCCTAGTAAATACACTCGGCTTTCACGTTGCTGTAGTGGAATTTGTGGCACCGTCGCGCTTTGCCGGTCATTCTAAGTTCAACCTGTACAAGATGCTGCACTTTGCGCTAGATGGCATTACGGCCTTTTCTAATCTGCCTTTGCGTTGGGCTTTTTACATAGGCATTGTTTTCGGTATGTGCAGTATTCTGCTTTTGGGCCATGTTTTTTATGTGAAATTTGTGACCAACGATGCCGTTCCGGGGTGGGCAACTACTACTGTCAGTGTTTTGTTTCTTGGAGGAATTCAGCTTGTAGGGATAGGTATCCTTGGCGAATATATTGGGCGTATCTTTGAAGAAATCAAGCATAGACCACTATATTTAGTGGCGCGCCACCTGCAAAAATGTAAGAAAATAAACGATAATAAAGCAAAATAAGCGCATTAATATTATAACAAATTAAGATTTTACAGAAACGATATTTTGTGGTATAATAAGTATGTCTTAGAAAAGAAGAAAGGATGTAGGTGCCAGTGGTCAAACGCAAAGTATTAGTTTTCTGTATGACAGTTTTGTTTAGTTTAAGCTGTGCTGTAACAGCTTTGGCTTCCTTCCAACGCGGAGACGATGGGCAGGAAGTAGTGGCAATTCAAAAGAGATTGGTAGAATTAAGTTATTCTATTAATAATATAGATGGTGATTTCGGTCCCGAAACTGAAAGAGCTGTTAAAAACTTCCAAGCTGATAAAGGATTAGAGGTTGATGGTATTGTAGGGTCAGCTACCTATAGAGCGCTGATGAACAGAGAGATGCCTCCTAACCGTAGCAATTCCGTTGTACGTAACGTACTGCGTTCTGCTTACAGTGTCATCGGTACTCCATATGTATTTGGCGGAACTACTCCTTATGGTTTCGACTGCTCCGGCTTTACTCAGTATGCATTCGCAAGAGCAGGTGTATATCTGCCGCGTATGGCTGACAGCCAGTTCTACTCCGGCCGTCAGATTTCCATGAGCCAGCTTCGTCCCGGCGATTTGATTTTCTTTACCACATATGAACCGGGTGCTTCTCATGTTGGTATTTATGTTGGCGACGGCAACTTCATTCATGCAGGCACCAGTACCGGCGTAACTGTTTCTTCCGCATTCACCGGCTATTGGGGCGCACGTTATTACGGCGCTTGCCGTGTTCTCTAAGAGTTTCAAGCAGATAGGCTTCGGCTTATCTGCTTTTTCTTATGCAAAGTATTGGAAATTTTATTTATTTATGATATAATAAAACAGGTTATTGGTGTGGGTGATTCATTCTTAATTGACAAGATGGTTAACTCCTGACGGTCCCGCCGCTGTGAAGGCCTTGTGTCTAAGTCAGCAGTCAGCCCATGCTTTATTCTGAATCCACGGGTGATGGAGGCAGTTGGGTTTGCTAATTGCATGGAATAATTGTCATTAGTTAATTCTGTCTTTATGGCTTTTGTCGGATTCGGCAGAAGTCTTTTTTTATTATTGATAATCCCTACCATATGGGAAAATTAATTGTGAAGGAGCTGCACTTTGGAAGAATATCAGTTTTCGCAAGGAAAGGTTTTGCGTTGTGGTTATACTACCGGCAGCTGTGCAACGGCCGCATCTAAGGCAGCAGCTACAATGTTGCTGACGGGCGAGCGCGTTGAAACTGTGCGTATTGACACTCCCAAGGGAATTGTGCTTGACCTTGAGCCCTTGGATGTAGAGATGACTCCGGATTACGTCAGCTGCGCAATCCGCAAGGATTCCGGTGACGATCCTGATGATACTAACGGCGTGTTGGTTTATGCCAGAGCCGAAAAGACTGACGGCAGCGGTATTGAGCTGGAAGGCGGCGTAGGCGTCGGCAGGGTGACTAAGCCAGGTTTGGCGTGTGCTGTAGGCGGACCGGCGATTAATCCAACTCCGCGCAGAATGATTACGCAGGAGGTTGGCAAGGCTATGGAGGCTGCTGGTTATAACGGTGGCATGAAGCTGACGATTTCTATTCCCGCAGGTGTAGAAATTGCCAAGAAAACCTTCAACCCCCGTCTTGGTATTATCGGCGGTTTGTCGGTTTTAGGAACAAGCGGCATTGTAGAGCCGATGAGTGAAAAGGCGCTGATTGAAACGATGTATGTGGAAATCAGAGCACAGAAGGCACGCGGTAATAAAAATCTGCTGGTGTTCTTCGGCAACTACGGCGAGGATTTTACCCGCGATGAAATGAAGCTTGACCTTGACGGTCATGTTACCTGCAGTAACTTTGTGGGTGAGCTTTTGGATTACGCCGTTTACTGCGGCTTTGAAACCTTGCTGCTTATCGGACATTCCGGTAAGCTGGTGAAGGTGGCGCAGGGCGTAATGAATACACATTCCAAGTACGCGGACTGCCGCACGGAGCTGTTTGCTCTGGAGGCGATGTTCCACGGAGCTTCGGTGGAGGTAGGACGTGAAATTTACGGCTGTCTTACTACCGATGAGGTGACCAAGGTTCTGAAACGGGAGCAAATTTTTGAGCCTGTGATGGACAAGGTTACGGAAAAAATTGATTTTTACATGCAGCATAGAGTGCATGGCAAAATAAAAACGGCTGCTTTGATGTTTTCCAATGTTTATGGCATTTTGGGCAAGACCAAGTACGCAGACGAATTAATCCAGCTACATAAGCAAAAAGGAGTATGAGAGAATGAGAGGCAAACTTTATAGTGTTGGTATCGGTCCCGGAGACCCGGAATTAATGACCCTGAAGGCTGTACGCCTGTTGAAGGAATGTGACGTTGTTGCATTGCCTAAGGGAGATACCGACGTAATGACGGCTAAGGAAATCGTTAATCACGTAGTAGATCTTGATGCAAAACCCCAGCTTATTATTTATATGCCTATGACTAAGGACATGGCAGCAATGGACAAGGCACACCGCGAGGGTGCCGATGCTATTGAAAAGCTGCTTGATGAAGGCAAAAACGTTGTGTTCATCACTCTTGGCTGTCCTACCGTATATGCAACCTGCATTTACGTTCATAAGCTGGTGCTGAAGGATGGCTATGATGCAGAGCTGGTTGCAGGTGTAACCTCTATCTGCGCTGTTGCAGCTAAGCTGAATACTTCCCTGTGCGAAAGAGCGGAACCGCTGATTGTTCTTCCCGGCAGCTACAAGCAGTCCGCAGCATTTCTGGACGGCCCCGGCAACAAGGTGCTGATGAAATCCGCAAGCGAAATCGGCCGTGTAGTTGACGAGCTGCGCGAGCGTAAGCTCATTAAAAATTCCGGTATGGTTGAAAGATGCGGCCTGCCGGGCGAAAAAATCTATCGTAACCTTGAAGAAGTAGATCCTAAGAGCAGCTATTTCTCTGTAATATTGGTTAAAGAAAAGGAGTTTGATGAATAATGATCTATTTTATTGGTGCTGGTCCTGGTGCAGCTGATTTAATTACTGTAAAAGGTAAAGAGCTTTTGGAAAAGGCTGACCTGGTTATTTACGCAGGCTCCCTTGTTAACCCGGAACTGCTGAAATACTGCAAACCGGAATGTACTATTATGAACAGTGCAACCATGACCTTGGAAGAGGTTATCGCTGCTATGGTTCCCGCCGCTCAGGCTGGCCAATTGGTTGTACGTCTGCACACCGGCGACCCCAGCGTTTACGGTGCACATCGCGAGCAGATTGACCTGTTGCGCAGCTACAACCTTGACTACGAGATTGTTCCCGGCGTAAGCTCCTTCTGCGCTGCTGCTGCTTGCCTGAAGGCTGAATACACTCTGCCGAACGTAAGCCAATCTGTTATTATCACTCGTATGGAAGGCCGTACTCCGGTTCCGAGCCATCAGAAGATTGCCGACTATGCTGCCCACAAAGCAACTATGGTTATCTTCCTGAGCAGCGGTATGCTGGAAAAACTGCAGACCGAGCTCGTAAGAGGCGGTTACAGAAACGATACTCCGGCTGCTATTGTTTACAAAGCATCCTGGCCGGATGAAAAGGTTATCCGCTGCACCGTTGGTACCCTGGCAGAAAACGCTGCTAAATACGGCATCAACAAAACTGCGCTGATTACCGTCGGCGGCTTCCTGGGCAACGCTTACGACCGCAGCGAGCTGTACAACCCGACCTTCGCTCACGGCTTCCGTGAAGCAGACCCGACTAAACTGGACGTTAAGCCCGAGGTTAAATAAGCTATGCGCGCGGCTATATTTTCCTTTTCGGCGCGTGGCGCGGAGCTGAGCAAAAAGGTTGCCGAATATCTGCACAGCATCGGTTATGAAACGGAGCTGCAGACTGTAGCGAAGTATGCGGAGCAGACGGGCATTGCCCCGATGCTGCCGGACCATAACGGTGCCTGCGCAGCTGTTTTCAACAAATGTCAGGCGTTGGTATACGTCGGCGCTGTGGGTATTGCGGTGCGTACTATCGCGCCCTTTATCAAAAGCAAGCTGACTGATCCTGCTGTTATTTCGGTAGATGAACGCGGCAGCTTTGTCATTCCGCTGCTGGCAGGTCACATCGGCGGTGCTAATGAGCTTTCGCGTTGCCTGGCAGCAGCGTTGGGCGCAACTGCCTGCGTGACTACGGCGACGGATGTCAACGGCCTTTTCGCTGTTGACGAATGGGCGGCTCGCAACCGCATGGTGCTGTGCTCTTTGGCCGCAGCCAAGGATTTTGCCGCAGCACTGGTGGGTGATGAAAGAGTAGGCTTGTATTATGATAAGGAATTTCAGCTTACAGGTCCGCTGCCCAAGCTGGTAGTTGAGGACAGCAGCCTGCCTGTCGGCATGGCTGTTACACTGCAAAAGCATTTGCAGCCGTTTGCTACTACGGTGCGCCTGCTTCCTAAGATTGTGCATCTGGGAATCGGTTGCCGTCGTAATACGCCTTTGGAAAATATTGAAGCTTTGGTGCTGCCGGAGCTGGAAAAGCTGCAGCTGGACAAGCGTTCCGTTGTGGCAATCGCAAGCGTAGATTTGAAAAAAGACGAGCAGGGTTTACTGGCCTTTGCCAAAAAATATAACTTTGTTGCTAATTTCTATTCAGCCGATGAATTGAACAGCGTAGCAGGCGATTTTACGCCGTCGGCCTTTGTGCAGAGCGTAGTTGGTGTAAGCAACGTATGCGAGCGCAGTGCTGTAAAAGACAGCAAGGGCGGCAGGCTGCTGCTGCGCAAGACAAGTCTGAATGGTGTAACTCTGGCTGTTGCAGCTGAAAACCTGGTCCTGGATTTTGCCAGAACCGGATTGAAGACTGATTAAGGAGACGAGATAATGGGTAAATTATTTGTTGTGGGCCTTGGCCCCGGCGGCGTAGAGCAAATGACCAAAAGAGCTTACGACGCACTGAAGTCCTGCGATGTTATTGCAGGCTACAATGTATACGTTAACCTGATTAAGGAAGATTTCAAGGAGAAGGAATTCCTCTCCAACGGTATGCGTAAAGAGGTTGACCGCTGCAAGCTGGCACTTGACGAAGCTCTGAAGGGCAAAACCGTTGCTATGATTTCCAGCGGCGACGCAGGCGTTTATGGCATGGCCGGCATTATGTGCCAGGTTGCCAAGGATCATCCCGAAATTGAGATTGAGGTTGTTCCCGGCATTACCGCAGCATGCTCCGGCGCTGCTGTATTGGGTGCACCGCTGATCAGTGACTTCTGCCTTATTTCCCTCAGCGATTTGCTGACTCCGTGGGAAAAAATCGAGAAGCGTCTTGACTGCGCTTCCAAAGGCGATTTCTGCATCTGTCTGTATAACCCTTCCAGCCACAAGCGTCATGATTACCTGCAAAAGGCTTGCGATATCATGCTGAAAAATCAGCCGGGTACTATTCCTGCAGGCATTGTACGTAACATCGGCCGTGATGGTCAGGACTTTGAACTGACTACTCTGGCAGAGCTGCGCGATAAACAGGTAGACATGTTCTCTACTGTTATTATCGGCAACACCCAGACCGAAGTAATCAATGGCCGTATGGTAACCCCGCGTGGTTACAAGCTGGCATGAAACCGGTAATCTGGCTTATCGGCGGTACCAGTGAGGGACGCCGCCTGATTAAGGAGCTGGCTAAGCTGCCGGTGGAGCTGTATGTTTCTGTTGCTACGGATTACGGTGCGTCCTTAATTGAGCCGCAGCCCGGAATGACCGTCATGGCAGAGCGTATGGACCTTGCAGCTATGCGTGCCTTTATTCGAGAGCATCGTCCTGCCTGCGTTATCGACGCTACGCATCCTTATGCTACCGTTGTTACGGCAACGGTGCAGGAGGCCTGCAGCACCGAGCAGGTTGAATATCTGCGCCTGGTGCGTCCGTCGGGCGAGGGCGGAGATTACATTACCGTCCATGATTTTGCGGAAGCCGTCGAGCTTTTGAATCATCTGGATGGCGGCATCTTCCTGACTACCGGAAGCAAAAATCTGCCGGACTTTACCGCTGTGCATGATTACGCCGAGCGTATCGTTCTGCGTATCCTGCCGCTGGAAAGCAGTTTGCAGATTGCCTTGAAGCTTGGTTATAAGCCTGCACATATTATCTGTATGCAGGGACCGTTCAGCAAGGAGCTGAATGTCGCTATGCTGAAAAAATATGGCAGCAAGTTTATGGTGACCAAGGATTCCGGTGCTGTCGGCGGCTTTGATGAAAAGGTGGAGGCAGCGGCAGCTGCCGGCGCCAAGCTGATAGTCATCGGCCGTGCACAGGAGGAAACCGGTGCCGGCTATAGTGAGATTGTTGATTACCTTAAGCAGCATTTTGCTGCCGGTAATTGATATAAATAAAAAGGAGGCTTGCTTCCTATGTCGCAAAAATTGCGCGTAAACATTGTCGGTATCGGCCCCGGTAACCCCGATTTGCTGACCGGCGAAGCACGTCAGGCTATTGCCTCAAGTAATATCTTGATAGGCGACAAACGCATGCTGGCTGCTTTTGCAGACAGCAGCAAAACTGTATATGATACAATCAAAACTGCTGCTATTGCTGAGATTGCAGCGCAGGCACAGCCTGATAAGGATGTGCTGGCGGTGCTGGTTTCCGGCGATGTAGGCTTTTTCAGCCTCGCCAAAACCATCAGCGGTAAGCTGCCGGATTGTGAATGTGTCCGCTACTGCGGCATCAGCAGCCTGGTGTATTTTTCCTCTAAGCTGCAGCTGTCCTGGGATGACGCCAAAATCGTCAGCATGCACGGACGCACACAAAACCTGGTAGCGGCAGTTGCCCGTAACAAAAAAGTATTTTCCTTGACCGGCGGAGATAATTCTCCGCAAAAGCTGTGCGCACAGCTGTGTGAGCATGGTCTTGCTCAGGTTCAGGTCTATGTAGGTGAAAACCTTTCGTATCCCGAAGAAAAAATCACCAGCGGTACGGCGGAAGAAATTAGTGCCTTGGATTTCCCGTCCTTGTCCGTAATGATGATTTTGAACGAGGATGCGCAAAGTTTTACTTCTACCGTACACGGCCTTGCCGATGACCTGTTCCAGCGCAGCAAGGTGCCCATGACCAAACAGGAGGTACGCAGCGTATCGATGTCCAAGCTGCAGCCGAAGGCTACAGATATTATTTATGACATCGGTGCCGGTACAGGCTCCTGCTCCATTGAGCTGGCTCTGCTTGCCAACCAAGGTAAGGTTTGGGCCTTTGAGCGCAACCCTGTTGCCGTTGAGCTCCTCGGAAAGAACAAGGCCTTATTTGGCGTTGACAATCTGGAGGTTATTGCCGGTGAGGCTTTGGAAAACATTAAAGCTATGCCTGCTCCCGATTGTGTTTTCGTAGGCGGTAGCGGCGGCGATTTGTGTGAAATGCTGGATGTAATTTATGCCAAGAACAGTGACTGCCGTGTTGTAATCAATGCCATTACGGTAGAAACTCTGGCAGAGGTTGCTGCTTATTACAAGGAGCATCCCGCTTACAGTCTGGAAATCGTCAATGTGTTTGTAGCGCGCAGCAAGCATCTGGGCAGCTACAACCTGATGATGGCACAAAACCCTGTATATGTAATGACTGCATTGAAGAAGGAAGATTAACATGGCTGAAGTAAAAGTTCCACGTTTTATGATCAGTGCTCCCGGTAGCGGCAGCGGCAAGACAACTATCGTCTGCGGTCTGCTGAAGGCGCTGATGGAAAAAGGGCTGTCTGTGGCAGCCTTCAAATCAGGACCTGATTATATTGACCCGATGTTTCATTCCCGTGTTATCGGAGCAAAATCCCGCAATCTGGATCTGTTCATGCTGGGGCAGGCAACGAGCCGTTATCTGGTGGCAAAAAATGCACGCCATGCGGATGTAGCTGTCTTTGAAGGAGCGATGGGCTTTTACGACGGTATGGGTAAAACCACGGAAGCCAGTGCTTACGAGCTGGCCTGCACCTGCGATGTTCCGGTAGTATTGGTTGTCAACGGCAAGGGAGCCGCCTTATCCATTGCTGCGACTATCAAGGGCTTTAAGGAATTCCGCAGTGACAGCCATATTGTCGGCGCTATTCTGAACAATGTTAATCCTATGAGCTATCTTTTCTATAAGGATGTAATTGAACGCGAAACCGGTGTGAAGCTGTTAGGCTACTTCCCGGTGATGCAGGACTGTAACTTTGAAAGCCGTCATTTAGGCCTGGTTACAGCCGAGGAAATAGGAGATTTGCAGCAGATAGTTGCCAAGCTGGCAGCTCAGGCAGCCAAATCAGTCGATTTGGACGGCCTGTTGCAGGTAGCGGCGCAAGCTGCACCGCTTGCATATGACGAGGTAAGCCTTGAACCCGTCGGACGTATGCGTGTGGCAGTCGCTATGGACAAAGCCTTCTGTTTCTACTATCAGGACGCACTAGACCTCTTAGCTGAGCTGGGTGCGGAGCTCGTACCCTTCAGCCCGATAGCTGATGCGCATCTCCCAGAGAACATCAGCGGCCTTGTATTGGGCGGAGGCTATCCCGAGCTTTACGCACAGCAATTAGCGGATAACAAAACGCTGCTGCAGGAGCTTAAAACCGTTATCGACGGCGGTATGCCTTGTTTTGCGGAATGCGGCGGCTTCATGTATCTGCTGGAGCATTATCGTGATGGCGATAAGCTGTATAGCTGGGTAGGTGCGCTGAAGGGCGAATCGGCCATGACCAAAAAGCTGACGCGCTTCGGTTATGTGCACCTGACGGCGCAGCAGGATAATCTGCTGTGTCCTGCCGGTGGTACGATAAACGGACACGAGTTCCATTACTCCGACAGCACCAACAACGGTGCAAGCTTTATAGCTGCCAAGGCTTCCGGCCGCGGCAGCTGGGAATGCGCGAATACAACACCGACACTTTATGCCGGTTATCCGCACATCCACCTGTGGGGCAATCCTGAATTTGCCCGCAACTTTATCAAACAATGTGCAGCGTATGCTGCTAAATAGCAGTCGACAGATTGCTGAAAAGGGGAGTTTGCTTAGATGATGACCTTAGGCGCAATTGTAGCAGGTTTTATTTTAGATTTGATTTTCGGTGACCCGCATTGGTTGCCGCATCCAATCTGCTTAATTGGCAATTTAATAGGATTTCTGGATAAAAAACTGCGGCGTATGCTTGCTCCCGGCGAGACAGCATTACTGCTCGGCGGTGCCTTGATGGTAATAATCGTTCTGGTTCTTACCTTTGCCGTGCCGTTTGCTGTGTTGACGTTGGCGGAACAGGTTAACCCCTGGCTGCGTTTTGCTCTGGAAACCGTTATGTGCTACCAGATCTTTGCTACAAAATGTCTGCGTGACGAAAGCATGAAGGTATACACTGCACTGAAGGATAACGATCTTGTGGATGCAAGACTGAAGCTTTCCTGGATCGTTGGGCGTGATACAAAAGAACTTGATGCTGCAGAGGTGACTAAGGGTGCAGTAGAAACCGTTGCGGAAAATACTGCCGACGGCATCATCGCTCCGATGTTCTATATGTTTATCGGCGGCGCTCCTCTGGCCTTTTTGTATAAAGGCATCAATACTATGGATTCCATGGTCGGTTATAAAAATGACACGTATCTTTATTTTGGACGCTGTGCTGCCAAGCTTGATGATTTGGCCAATCTGATTCCCGCGCGTATTACCGGTCTGGTAATGATTGTGGCATCTTATTTCCTTAATCTTGATGCCAAGAGAGCGTGGAAAACATTCTGGCGCGACCGCTATCATCATCTCAGTCCTAATTCCGCAATGACGGAATCAGTTACGGCCGGTGCCTTGAACATCCAGCTCGGCGGCGATCATTTTTATTTCGGTAAGCTCGTCCACAAGGAAACCATCGGCGATGACATTCGTCCGGTGTGCCCCGAGGATATAGTTACCACCAACAATTTACTTTATATGACGGCTGTTCTCAGCCTGTTGCTGTTTTCTCTGATTTATCTGGTTAACAGTCTTATTTTGAAATGAAGCAGGTAGAAGATGATGTATAAATACGAACACGGCGGAGATATCTATACGGAAAAGCTGACCAAGGATGGTCGCCCCTTCGTAGATTATTCTGCCAATATCAATCCTCTTGGCCTGCCGCTTGGTATAAAGCAGGCCGTTCAACAGGCTTTAAAGCTTTGTATCAACTATCCTGATCCCTTCTGCCGCGAGCTGGCAGAGGTGACCGCAAGCTATCTGCAGCTGCCGCAGGAGTATATTTTCTTCGGTAACGGTGCGGCCGATGTGCTGTTCCGTCTGGCGCTGGCCTTGAAGCCCGGACGTGCATTATTATTGGCACCTACCTTTGCCGATTATGAAAAGGCTCTGCGTACGGTAGACTGCAAAATAAGCTATTATAATCTGCAAGAGGCGCGTGATTTTGCTGCTGACAATGCTATTGTCGATGCGATTACGCCCGATACAGATCTGGTTGTTATCTGTAATCCCAATAATCCTACCGGCCAGCTGACGAGCCGTGAGCTGCTGGTGCAGATTCTCGACAAATGCCGTCTGGTAGGAGCCTATCTTTTGATAGATGAATGCTTTATGGATTTTGTCAGTGAGGAAAAGGCCTTCAGTATGCGTGATTTACTGGCATCCTATCCTGAACTGGTTATTCTTAAGGCCTTCACCAAAACCTTTGCAATGCCGGGCATCCGCTTAGGCTACTGTCTCAGCGGCAGCAGTGAGCTGAACACAGCGCTGCATCAGAGCGGTCAGGACTGGAACGTTTCCATTCTGGCGCAGGAGGCAGGCAAGGCTGCTTTAAAGGAGCACGAATATCTGGCTAAATCCTTTAAGCTGATTGAGCAGGAGCGCAGCTATCTGCGTAACCAACTTGCGGCTTTGGGTGCCAAGGTATACGGCTCGGAGGCCAATTATATTTTCTTTTATCTGCCGCAGCCGGAAAATCTTCCGGAGCTGTTGCATGAGCGTGGCTATCTGATACGTTCATGCGCCAACTACCACAATCTGCAGGCAGGCTATTACCGTATCGCGGTCAAAACGAGAGTGCAGAACCGCGGTCTAATTAAAGCACTTAAGGAAGCAATAAAAACATGCGCTCTTTATTAGTATTAATTGATGGCTTAGGTGATTCCCCGATTCCTGCATGGCAGGGACAGACTCCCTTTGAGCATGCGGTGCATCCTGCGATGGATGCGCTGGCTGCTTCCGGGACACTTGGGAGCCTCAGCATATGTGAAAATGACATCATTCCCGAAAGCTGCAGCTGTATTCTGCGGCTTCTGGGTGTAGATAAAAAGGATATACCGCACAACCGTGCTTATCTGGAGCTGTTGGCGCACAACCGTGATATTTCTGAATATGAAATGGTGCTGCGCTGCAATCTGGCTGCTGTTGATGCTGACGGACGTCTTGCTGCCTTCAACGGGCAGGGGCTGACGCCGCTGGAGATGCACCAAGCTGCCAAACAGTGTGACGGTATCCTTAAAGATATAGAGTTTATTCATTTATCCGAATACCGTAATCTTTTAGTGATGAACAGGGAAGCAAGCGTGCTGGACTGCACAGTACAGCCGCCGCACGAAAGTGTAGGCGAGGATGTAAACGGACTGCTGCAGGAGCTACGCAGCCAATCTCTGTCCATTAACTATTTTTTGCAGGAGTCGGCAAAACGGCTGCAGCCCTTTGCCCGCGACGGCCTGCAGTACATCCTCTATCCCTGGGGCCCTTCAGCCCGTCAGGGACTGCCTTCCTTCAGCGGTCTGCACGGACTGCGCGGCGGGGCGGTGTGCAAGGCGGAGATTGTCATCGGCATTGCCAAAGCCTTGGGCATGGATGTAATAACACCGCCGAATGCAACCGGCGATGTGGACACTGATATTATGGCGAAGGCCGAAGCAACACTTGCTATGCTGCAGCAGGATGATTTCGTTATTGCGCATTTCAACGGCAGTGACGAGGCTGCCCATCGTTATGATTATCAGGGCAAGGCTGATTTTATCAGCAGAATAGATACCCAGTTTTTACAGACCATAGCAGCAAAGTATCATGAACCACTGAAGCTCGTCATCTGCGGCGACCACGTTACCAGCTCGGTAACAGGCAAGCACGGTGACGGCTGCACGCCTGTGATTGCAGGCTATCTTAATACCACAGGTCACAGTATCCGGCTGCAAAGCTACCGTGACATACTGGACTTTTTGATGAAAGAGAGTGATTAAAGTGGCAAAAGCACTTATGATAGTAGGTACCATGTCCAATGCAGGCAAAAGCCTGGTAACAGCAGGTTTATGCCGTGTATTCAATCAGGATGGCTACAAGGTAGCACCGTTCAAATCCCAGAACATGGCGCTGAATTCCTTTATCACCGCCGAGGGTGCGGAAATGGGACGTGCGCAGGTTGTGCAGGCTGAAGCAGCCAACATTGAGCCCAGCGTACTGATGAATCCTATTCTGCTGAAGCCTACCAGCGACAGCGGTTCCCAGGTTATTGTCAACGGTGAAGCAATCGGTACCATGAAGGCCGGCGAATATTATGCAATGAAGCATACCTTGCGCCCGGAGGTACAGAAGGCGTTTGATACGCTGGCTTCCAAATTCGATATCGTCTGCATCGAGGGTGCAGGCAGCCCGGCGGAAATTAACATCAAAAAGGACGATTTTGTCAACATGGGCATGGCTAAAATGGCCAAGGCTCCTGTGCTGCTGGTAGCAGATATTGACCGTGGCGGCGTTTTCGCTTCCATCTACGGCACACTGATGCTGTTGGAGGATGACGAAAGAGCCATGGTTAAGGGTGTTATCATCAATAAGTTCCGTGGTGACGTAGAAATCCTGCGCCCCGGCCTGAAGATGATCGAAGAAAAAACAGGCGTACCTATCGTAGGCGTGCTGCCGATGCTGAAGGTTGATATCGAGGACGAGGACAGCCTCTCCGAGCGTATCAGCGGCCGCAGCGAGGTTAAGCTGATTGATATTGCGGTTGTACGCATTCCGCGTATGTCCAACTATACAGACTTCAACGTATTCGAGCTGATTCCCGGCGTATCCCTACGCTATGTAACCAGTGTACGCGAGTTGGGCCAGCCGGATATGATTATTATCCCCGGCACCAAAAATACCACCGGCGACCTGAAATGGCTGCGCCAGAGCGGTATGGAGGCTGCTATTTTGAAGCATGCTAACAGCGGTACCGTAGTGTTCGGTGTCTGCGGCGGTTATCAGATGCTGGGCAAGCAGATTTCCGACCCGTACGGCGAAGAGGACGGCACAGGCAAAGCTAACGTTACTCCCGGCATGGGCCTGCTGGACATCGAAACAACCTTTATTGAAAAGAAACGTACCATCCAGATGGCCGGCAAATTCGGCAAGGTACAGGGCATCTTCTCCGCATTGAGCGGTCTGCCGCTTTATGGCTATGAAATTCACTCCGGCGTAACCGAATTCCCTGAGGAGAAGGCACTGACCTCTATCAGCCCAATTCACGAAAACGGTGAAATTATGGCCGAGGGCTCTCAGAACACCGAGGGCAAGCTCAATGTTTACGGTACCTATGTACACGGCGTCTTTGACGGCGATGGCATTGCCGTGAAGATTGTGGAAGCGCTGTTGGGCAAGAAGGGTAAAAAGATGGAGGATATTCAAACCATCAACTTTGCGGAATACAAACGTCAGCAATACGATATTCTTGCCGACAGCATCCGTGAAAACCTGGATATGAAGAAAATTTATGAGATTTTGGAAGCAGGTGTCTGAATGAAAGATGGTGGGCTGATTCATATTTACTGTGGCGATGGCAAGGGAAAAACCACTGCTGCTATGGGACTTTCAATCCGCTGTGCAGGCCATGGCAACCATGTGCTGATTGTGCAGTTCCTCAAAAGCAGACCGACAGGCGAGCTTGCGAGCTTAGCACTGCTGCCCAATATTGAGGTAATGCGCGGCAAGGAAACCAAGAAATTCACCTTCCAGATGAACGATGAGGAAAAGGCAGAGGTTAAGCGCGAGCATATGGTGCTTTTCGATAAGGTTAAGCAAAAATGCGCCAACGAGCATATCGATCTGCTGATTTTCGACGAAATCATCGGTGCCTGCAACACCGGCGTTTTTGACCAGGCTGCTTTAGTAGAGTTTCTGAAGAACAAGCCGCAGGAGCTGGAGGTTGTTATGACAGGCCGTAATCCGGCGCCTGAGCTGGTGGAGCTGGCTGATTATGTATCTGAAGTCTGCATGCGCAAGCACCCCTTCAAAAGAGGCATTCCGGCGCGTGTAGGCATTGAAAAATAAGGCTTCGGCCTTGCAGCATATGTTAAGAAAGGTAGTGTAAAATAATGCATTTACAAAATGTTTTACCCGCTGACATTGAAAAACGTAGTATGGAAATTATTGGCGAGGAGCTGGGCCAGATCCGTATCGACCCCGAGAAGATTGATATCGTTAAGCGTGTTATCCATACCTCCGCTGATTTTGATTATGCCCGCAATATGCTGTTCTCCGACGGCGTAGTAGAGAAGGCGCTGGCTGCACTGCAAAAGGGTGCTACCATCGTTACCGATACCAACATGGCCTGCACCGGCATCAACAAAATGGGCTTGAGCAAGCTGGGCGCAAAGGCTGTCTGCTTCATGGCAGATCCCGATGTTGCAGCACGCGCTAAGGAAGCAGGCTCCACCAGAGCCGCTGCCTGCATGGAAAAGGCCTGCACCATCGAAGGCCCGGTAATTATTGCTGTAGGCAACGCACCGACCGCACTGGTTCGTCTGGATGAGCTGGTTAAGGAAGGCAAAATTAAACCGGAGCTGGTTATCGGAGTTCCTGTTGGCTTTGTAAACGTTGTGGAATCCAAGGAAATCATCATGAAGACCGGTATTCCTTATATTGTTGCCCGCGGCCGCAAGGGTGGCAGCAACGTTGCCGCAGCAATTTGCAATGCGCTTATCTATAAGCTGACACGTAAATAATTATAAGTAATTAAGAATGATTACAGCTGAAATCGTAGCTAAAGATACAATTTCAGAGCCAAATTTTGACAAAATAGTAAAATCATTTTCAATTACTTGACAAATCAGTTTATATGTTATAGGATAAATTCTGTAACGTATGACTGCTGATTCATTGATGAAACAGTGCTTTTTTAGCACTGTTTTTTTCAAGCGTTGCAAAGCTGTTAGAAAATTAGAAAGAATAGCAATATTAGCTTGATTCTTACGGTTTTGTGTGATAAAATAAAATGAAGGTATTTTTAGATTATGGACACTACAGTTAATAACTATCCGGAAAGGTTTTTAACTTATCTGGAGGTTGAAAAAAATTGTTCTCAGCATACGATTGAAAGCTATCAAAAGGATTTGGCTGCCTTTGCGGAGTTTATGCTGCGCAGAAACAAGCAGAATTTTTTCTGGCAGCAGACAGGTCCTTTGGATGTGCGTGGCTATCTCGCAGAGCTTAACGAAAAGCAGTATGCGCGCAGGACGATTGCCCGCAGGATATCTGCACTGCGTTCCTTTTTTAAATACCTTGTGCGTGAAGCGGTTATTGAGTATAGTCCGCTGACAAAGGTGCGCACGCCAAAGCTGGAAAAAAAGCTGCCGGCTTTTTTAGACGAAATTGAAATCAACGAGCTGTTGGCGATGCCCGATAAAAGTAAGGTATTGGGTGTTCGTGATCAGGCGGTGCTGGAGATGCTTTATGCTACTGGCTGCCGTGTATCCGAGCTGGTAGGGCTTACTCTGGAAAGAGTAGACCTGAGCAACCGCTTCGTGCTTCTGCTCGGCAAGGGTAATAAGGAAAGGGTTGTGCCGGTAGGCCACACCTGCTGTACTGCATTAAGCACATATTACCATGTACGACAGCAGCTGATGCTTCAATATCAGCAGGAGCATGACTTCATTTTCGTCAATAACCGTGGTGGTAGGCTCACGGACCGCAGTGTAAGGCGTATTTTAGAGAAATATATAAATATGCTGGCTATCCATAAAAATGTCAGTCCGCATACTATACGCCATTCCTTCGCAACGCATCTTTTAGAGCATGGTGCCGATTTGCGTTCGGTACAGGAGCTTTTAGGACATGCGAATTTATCAACAACGCAAATTTATACGCACGTTTCAAATGAACATGTGACGAATGTTTACAAGAAGAATCATCCAAGAGCATAATTTTTTTTAGGAGGGCAAAATCATGAAATTGTTGGAAAAGACCAGAAAGATTAACAAGCTTTTACAAAAAGGAGATAAGGTTGAGTTTAACGCTATTGCAAAGTTGTTGCGTGACGTTATTGAAGCAAACACCTATATTGTCGGCCGTAAAGGCGGCGTAAAGGGTTATGCGCTGATTCACGAGTTTGAATGCGATATTATGCGTGAGCAGGTTCTTGACGATATGCGTTTCCCTGAGGATTATCTGGGCTTTATTATGAGCGTTAAGGAAACGCTGGCCAACATTCCTCATCAGAATCAGAACTGCTCCTTTGTTGCTGATACAAAATGCATTTTTAACGGTAAAATGACTACTGTTGTACCTATTTACGGCAATGGCGAACGCCTTGGTACCCTGATTGTTGCTAAATATGATGCGGAATTCGATGATGATGATTTGCTGCTGGCTGAATATGCTGCTACTGTTTTGGGCGTAGAAATTCTGCATGACCGCGAAGCAGTTGTTTCCGAAGAAATCCGCAAGAAGGCTACCGTACAGGTTGCTTTTTCCACTCTGTCCTATTCCGAGCTGGAAGCTATTGTCAACATCATGGGCGAGTTGAACGGTAACGAAGGACTGCTGGTTGCTTCGAAGATTGCTGACCGCGTAGGTATTACCCGTTCCGTTATCGTTAACGCACTGCGTAAATTTGAAAGTGCCGGCCTGATTGAAACAAAATCTCTGGGCATGAAGGGCACCTATATCCGCGTACTGAATCCGATGCTGTTTGAAGAACTGAAGAAGAGATCCTAAGTTTTTTGATAAATTATATATATAATGAAGCCAGTCTGTTGTAACTGTAGTTGCGGCAGACTGGCTTTTCTTATGGAAGTTAAAGCTCCTCGATACGGTCGTATCGGGGAGCTGTTTTTTAGTGTGCAAGCTTTTGGCCAACAACAAAGGCCAGTGAGTTGTTGACGAACTGGTTCAGGCTGATGCCCTCACGTTCTGATTCTTCGGCCAGCAGGCGGTGCAGTGTTTTAGGTACACGCACTACGAACCTGCCGCTGAAGCGAGGCTTCATATTTGGCTCGTTGATGGGCAAACCGCGGTCGAGCATATCAATAATCCATTCACGTTTAGCATCCTGCAGATTTGTATAAGCTTCTTCGACTGTTTCACCATCAGTCATACAACCGGGGAGCAGGGGAATGCATGCGAGATAGCCGCCGCCTTCATCTTCGGGAATAATGCTGATTTCAGAAGCATAATTTAAAGATAAGTAGTAATTTAAATCTTTTTTCATGTTAAATCACTCTCCTTTCTGAATATCATCAATTAAATTTGCAATAATACGAGCATAGACTTTTTTGATTTTCCCATTATGGACTGGGATGCTCAAAGATTGCCTGTCTGAATAACGAATTTTAAAATGACTGCCACCGCCAGTAGGCGGTTTAACTTCAGCTCCTAACTTTTCTAAAAGAGCTTTGGTCTGGTCCCAAGGCAAATCCCTGCCGTTGGCCAGAGCGCGGAGTTTTTTCTCGAGGGATGTCATAATATACCTTCTTTCTTTATGATACTATATATAGTATAAAATATCAACAAAAAAATGGCTGTTACGTACTTCATTACGAAATTCGTAACAGCCATTGAACACGTTCAGTGTTTAATGCTTAGAGCATATTTTGTTATTTTGTACCACCGAAGAGATACTTTCTTGATTCCAGGAACAGTGCAATTGCCAGGATGAAGAGTACAGAACCCAATGCAGCTGTAATGATATGAGCTGCCATGTTAGCGAAGATGATTTGTGCCAATGCAACCAAAGTTACACAGAACATAAATGCCATCGGGATGAGGACCATCAGGTTGTCACGGCCAACGCTCTTCAGCCATACACCGACAGCCAACAGGGAGAGGGCAGCCAGCAGCTGGTTAGCAGCACCGAAGATCGGCCAGATGGTGAGGTAGGAGCCAAGGGACATATAACCGGACAGTACAACGGTAATCAGAGTAGCAACAAACGGGTTTGTGAGAACATTGCCTTGTGCTTCGCCGGTTTTCGGATCAACCTTAGTGAACAGCTCCTGGAAAATGAAGCGGCCCAGACGGGTTGCGGTATCCAGAGTAGTCATAGCGAAAGCGGAAATTGTCAGAGCAACGAAGCCTTTAGCAACGCCAAAGGAGAAGCCGAGCTTGGTCATAAAGGTACCAACGCCATCAGCAAATACGTTTACAGGACCACCGTTTTTCAGCAGCTCGGTCAGCTTGTCGCCGCCAACATAGCCTACAGCAACAACTGCAACTACAGCCAGCACGCCTTCAAGCAGCATGGAGCCGTAGCCGATGAGCTTAGCATTGCCTTCGCTATCGAGCTGTTTGGAGGTAGTACCGGAGGATACCAGGGAGTGGAAACCACTGATAGCACCGCAGGCAACGGTTACGAACAGCATCGGGAACATCGGGTTGGTGCCTTTGCCGGAAGGATCAAAGGTGGTGAATGCCGGCAGCTGCATGGAAGGCTGATAAATTGCGATACCAACCAGAGCGAATGCGATGCAGGCATACAGCAGGAAGGAGTTCAGATAGTCACGCGGCTGCAGCAGAATCCAGACAGGAGCGATGGAAGCAACGAAGATGTAAACCATCAGGATGCAAACCCATACGTTTTTGCTCAGGTGCAGCGGATACATGTTGCCGATAGCGATTGCAACAACCAGCATGATAACACCGATAACGGTGCCTACGCCGAGGCTCAGGCCACAGCGATATACAGAGAAGCCGAAGATAACAGCCAGCACGATGAACAGCAGAGAAGCGGTTGCAGCCTGCGGACTTGCTACGAAGGTAGCTGCTACGATGTTAGCGAAAGCAGCGATAACAACCAGCAGAGTTACGTATGCGAAAATGGAGAAGAGGAACTTGCCGCTCTTGCCCAGAGTTGCATCAATAATCTGGCCGATGGTTTTGCCGTCAAAACGGATGGAGGAGTACAGAGCACCGAAGTCGTGCACGCCGCCGAAGAAGATACTGCCGATTAAAATCCACAGCATTACAGGAACCCAACCGAATACAGCAGCGGTGATAGGACCAACGATAGGACCGGCACCGGCGATGGAGGAGAAGTGATGGCCCATCAATACAGCGGGCTTGGTCGGCATATAGTCGACGTTATCGCACAATCTCTCAGCCGGAGTCTTACGGGTAGGGTCAACACCCCACTTTTTACACAGCCAGGAACCATAGGTTACGTAGGCAACAAAGAAGATAACCATTGAGCCTACAAGCAACAATAAACCACTCATAAATAACATCCTTTCTTTCCCTTTTGCATCATTGCAAAATAAACAATTTAGAAAATAATAACTACTAGTGCACTCTATATCTCGTGTGCAACATAGAAATAGTATAACACATTTGCTTCTAATGTCAACGAATTGTCACAGAATTATTTATTAACTTAAAAAAAGGAAAAAGCTGTTAAGATTTGTACAGAATGTGCAAATACATAACAGCTGTATACGATTTATTTTTTCCTTGGAGGAATAACTTGTCTAGTGTGAAGCGACAAGCATTAAGCTTTGGCAAACTCAAAGAGCGCCTTTTCCTTAGCGCCTGCTTTGTTGCAATAAAGCCTCTGCGCCGGGATGTCTACAATATATAAAGCCAGGTCGGACCAGCCCTTCAGGGTGAAGCAGTAGTCCTTGTGCTGCCTGAGCTTCTGCAGGTCAGCCAAAGCCTTTTCCTCAATGCCTTCTTCACAGATAAGCACGAGGGCATAGATGCTGCTCATGTGCTCGGTAGTGGTTTTGAGCGCCGCCATAGCGTCCTTGGTGAACTGCAGATAGGGCGCAGCCATTTCTGCAGTTAGCTGCTTGTCGAAGTGCGCTGCATAAAGATATTCGTTGTGCTGCACACTGTAGGTCTTTAAATTAGGTATGATGAAATAGCCTTCGTCCGCAGCGTTCAGCTCTGCCGCCAGGACGAACGCCGGAGCCTTCGGCAAAGGCTTCTTATCGTAATAGTGAGCAAGACGCTGCTCCAATTGCTGTAAATATTCCTGTCCGTTCATTATTGCTTACTTCCTTTGTTATTCATGATCAATATTATCAGCAACCTGCAGGATACAGGCACAAAAACCCTGCTCCGGCTGATAGCAGTAAATGTTGAGCTGTTGGCCTATCTCCGGACTGTAATCGTGGATAATATGTTTTGTTCCGTTGAGGGCCACATCAGCATAGGTCACCAGCCATTTTTTGTCACCGTTGCGAAAAACCTCATAGAAAGAACGGTTTAGCATTTCTTCTACGGGAACTCCCTCAATGTGTGCCATTTCCTTATTGCAGTAACGGAAAACAAAGTCTACACCATGGCCATTGGCATCAAAAACAAGCTCGATGATGCAATATGCCAGAGGCATGTCATCAAGCAGGGTGCATTTTTCCAGAAAGCTCATGGGTGCTGCCTGCGGCTGTGCGTCAGGCAGAGCATTGATGCCCATTTGCTTGCGCAGCTGGCGGTGGGCGCTGAGGTTGCGTTTGCGTCCCTGAAAGGTTTGCCCGTCAGATATGGTATAGACGCCATCGCTGCTGATATCTACGATTCGTGCTTTGTTCACAGCAATTCCCTTGTTGATGTTCAGAAAGGCATCCTCCGGGAAGAGCGCTAGAAGTGTATATACGGGAGCGAACAGCTCAAATTCCTCGCCATCCTCCCGATGGATGATGGTTTTGCGGTCACGTCGATAGACATAGAGAATATTATCCGCACAAAGCTCTCTCTTTTTAAGCCACTTGTTCCAGTCAGTCATGTTGTTCCTCCGTTTCTAGCATTGGCTGATTTTATTGTTCTAATTATAGCACAGGATGCATGATGAGACAATAAATTATCTTAAAATCAATTTGCCATTGAACTTTAGATGATTTAATTAGCCAATCAACGGCCTAATCACTCATATAATAAAAAAACTTATTAAATTATTGACGTTAAGAGAAGATGGCTTTATAATTAAAGTATAAGGTTAAGTATAACCTTATGCTTAACTATATGTTTTGTTCCATTAAATTAATAGAATATATCTTACTGCGAGCAGGTGGTCATAACCTTTAGTTAATTGCTGTTTCGCAGAGGATGCTCTAAGATTAATTCAGAAAATTATTGCTTTTTTATGCATATCGGCTAGGCATTAATAAGGAGGGAAACTAAGATGAAGGTCAACCGTAAGTTCCTGCGTAGCGCAGAAAGGCTCAGCTTGAGCGCTATTGCGAAAGATTCCGCTGCACAGAAAATTGTCAGCGCTGTTACGGCCATTGGTTTTGTAATGCAGCCTGTAGCTGCACTGGCGAGCACGATTACAAGAGCGGACAAACCTGATGTTAATTTGGCTACCAGTCCTGTTACCAAAATTTTTGCAGAAAATGTTTTTGGTAATGTAGCAATTAACAAGTTTGATAAATTTCAACTGGACGCTAATCATATTGCCAATATGTACTTTGGCATGAGTGAAACAAGCAACAGTGCTGCTAATTTGGTCAACTTTGTTGATTCACGCATTGATATCAACGGCACCGTCAATGCGATTCAGAACAAAAAGATTGACGGTAACCTTTTCTTCTTCAGCTCCGACGGTATGGCAGTGGGCAAAACCGGTGTGATTAATGCCGGTGCGCTTTATGTTGCTACGCCGACGAGTACTAAATTTGATGAATATAAGAAACTTGATAACGAGGATAAATTTAATACCATAATCAAGGATGAAGGCTTTGCCCAGATTCCCATTAATGCCAGCGGCACCATTAGCGTTTTAGGCAAGGTTAATGCAGTAAATGCTGTTAACCTGCGTGCTGCCAAAATTGGCGTGGGCAAAAATGTAAGTGGCGAGGCTTTTGATGGCGTAGCTGCAGACGCAACGGTAACGGAACCGGGTGCGTCTATTCGTACTGGTGTTGTTGATTTTAAGGATATTGTCAATGTTGGTAATGCTAACTCTGGTCTGACTGATGATGCACTTATTGCGGAACAAACTGGCAGTGGCGATATCGTTCTTGCAGCCTATAACAATTATAATGATAACTATAGTGTCACGGATGACTTCAGCAAAATTGCCGGGGAAAGCGTTAATGCCGAGCTTACCGTTGCAAAAGACGCTGTGGTGAAGGCTGCAGGCAATGCTAAGCTGAGCGCACAGGCGTTGAACAATGTTTTAGTTGAAGAATCCGACCAATATAAAGAAAATTATACTCCCTCTACCGCAACTAATTCCCATCTTTATGGGCAGATTGTTACTACTAATGCCACAGTCAATGTTGATGGCACTGTTGAAGCAAAGCAGGTTGATATTACTGCCGATGCAAAGAACCGTTATGTGAGCGCGGAAAGCAGCGTGCTGAACGCCAGCAACGTTACTTCTAATATTGTGGGCGCACTCACAGCTAATCTTGATGCTTCCTATGCAGTTTTGAACAGCAAGGCTGAGGTCAACGTAGGCCAAAGTGCTGAGATTAACGCCACTGGCACTGATACTGTCAGCGCGGGCAAGGTTGTAAAACCGGCGCTGAATATCAAGGCGAACAGCAGCGTGGAAGCCGGCGCAGGTGCCAACACTGCTTTGCTGAAGGTTATGAACGTGGCAGGCACCAATATCATCCCGGCGGCTGCCGTAACCTACAGCCAAACACATAATGAGGCAGCAGTAAATATTGACGGCACCCTTAAATCCACGGGCGGCACGTCCGTTACTGCCTTGGCCGACAGCAAGGTAAACAGTGAAGCCAAGGCCACCACTATGGATGTTTCTGAAAACCCTAATTTGGGTGATGTAGCTTTGAATATCACTACGGGTGACAACAAGAGCAGTGTTACCATTGGCAAGACTGCGCAGATGACTGAGCTGCAAAAGGACGTCAACATTGAAGCGAAGTCTGTAAACAGTGTGATTACCAAGGCAGAGGTAAGCACAGGTGAAAAGGCTGTAGTTGCTACCGCTATCAACGTAACTGATTATGACAGCAAGGCAAATGTCAACATCAATGGCAATGTAAGCAGCAAGGATGGAAGCCTGTCTGTTAATGCGGAAAATGTTTTGACGGATAATACTGTCATTGCAAACAACGCTATGGGTTCTTCGGCATTTATGAAGAAGATTGTTACCAATATCAAAGGCTCTCAGTCCTTAGATTCGCTTATTGGCGAAAACGGCGCTAAGGATCAATTATTGGGCGGTATTAAAAAATGGCTGGCCAACGCCAAGTACACGCCGCAAAAGCTGAAGGATAAGCTTAACGCGCCGTCTACACCTTCTGCACCGACGCAGCCTAAGCCGTGGGATAAGCTGGCTGATTTCATGAGCACCGGCGTCAGCGTGGGCGTTGCAGTGGAAAGCAATACTGCTGATGTAAAAATTGGGCAGGGTGTTGCGCTTGCTGCCAAAAATGATCTTAATATCACTGCTAAAAGCGTTATTGAAGATACCCAGATGCAAATTACCGGCAAGAGCAATAACTATGACAAGGATACTAGTAATAAAGCACTTGTTAATGCGTCCGTGCTTTACGGCAAGCTGGATAATACTGCAACTGTAACTGTAGCCGGCGGTGAGGAAGCAAAAGGCTCAGCGCCTGCTACCGACGTTACTCTTACCGATGGCAAGGTGAATATTGCGGCCAACAGCAGCTTTGAATATAATCGTATCAACCGCATGGTGCAGGAGGTTAAGGATGCCTGTGCCAAGGTTAAGGCTGCCTATACAGGCGCTAACCATGATGAGATTAAGGCTAAAGCAGATGCTCTTGAAAAAGCAGCTGATGCTTTCTTTACATATGCCAAGGATAACTGCTTCTCTTCTAATGGTGGAGAACAGGTAGATTTTATGGACCTGTTCGGTGGGCAAAAGTATAAAGATTTCACTGCTGCCTGTAGCGCTTTGACCGGCGCACTGGGCAATGAAGCAACGGATATTGCTGTAGGTCCGATTAACGTAGTGAGTGCGGCAGCAGCCTTTGCTAATCCCAACAGCTATCTTAACTTTTCGGCAGGTAGTGCTAACGGCGGCAAGAGCGGCCCTGGAGAAAATGAAAAGCCTGCTACAATTGCACTGGCAGGCAGTGCAGTAGCAACGGATATCAGCAACAATGCGCGCGTATTAATTGGCAAGAACGCTAACATTACTGCAAAAGAAGAGCTGGCAATGAAGGCTGCGTCCAAGCAGTTTGATGTATCGCTGGCAGGTAAGCTCGGCCTTAATGGCGGTGGTGAAAACGCAGCTGGCGGAACCTTTGCAGTTGGCCTTGCGGATGCCAACAGCCTTGTTGCGGTAGCACAGGGAGCTAAGCTGACTGCAGGCTCTATAGATATAGGCACAGAAAATAAAATTGACCATATTCAGCTGTCGCTTGCTGCAGGTAAAGGCGCAACCAGCGGCGTAAGCGGCATGGTGGGATACCTTGAGGGTGCAAGCAACAGCCTTGTTTCCGTAGATGACGAAGCAGTTATCAACGCAGGCAAAGGCGCAGTCAACCTCAATGCTAAGAATGATACTAATGTTTATAGCGCAGCCGGTGCTGTGGCTATGGGCGAAACTGCAGGCATTGGTGCGGCAGCAACGATTACCAATTTTGACCGCTATACCTATGCGGCAATTGGTGATAATGGCTATACTGCTCCTCCGCAGGCTACAACTGAGCAGGGCGAAAGCGGCAGCGGTAGCGGTGATACCAGCGCTACCCTTGGCGAGGACGCGAACGCGGACCGCAGCAAGGAAGCGCAAAAGCTGGCGAATACTGCTGCCGAAAAACGTGTAACTCTGCAGCAGCTGGTGCAGAATGCTTCCGGTCTGCGTCAGGGCACAGATGATGGCAAGAATTATACCGAGCAGGCAGATTTCTTCGGCTCCAAGACTGCAACTACGGCAACTGGCACTAAAAAAGGCTCTATCAATGCAGGCTCGTTTAAGGTTAATGCTGAAACCGGCGGCAAAATTATCAACGTAGCTGTTGCCGGCGGCGTATCTACTGGCGATGACAGTGGTGAAGCTGGTATTTTTGACAAGCTGGGCACTTTTGTAGGCAACAAGACTAATGCACTCAGTAATAAACTTTTGGCACTTGACCATAAGGTAGCAGGCAAAATTAACGGCCTGATGGACCGTCAGACCGAAGCGCAGAAGGTATTGCCTACTGACCAGACACCTCAACCTGCTAAGACTGGGAAGCAGTCCTCTGTAACTATTGCCGGTGCAGGCAGCGCAGCAATTAATCTGCTGGATGGCGATACCGGTGCACTTGTGGACAATGTTAAGATTAACATTGCCAAGGATGCTACTAACGGTAAAACTGTCACTGTAAATGCCAAGGACACTGCTATGATGGTGGCTGCCGGTGGTGCTGCAGGCATCTCCTGGAAGAAGCTGACTAAGGACAATAATGCGAACAGCCATAATGCAGCCTTTGGCGGTACTGTTGCTGTAAATGATATTGATTCGCAGACCTTGGCGGTAATCAGCAACAGCGAAATTGAAAACGCTGCTGCGATTATCAACAATGCGCAAAAATCCGGCTCGCTGGCAGCTGCAGGCCTGGGACTGGCGCTGGCGAAGAATTCCGGCGGCAATGGCGGCACTAATATTGCTGCTACTGTCAATGCGTCGGTAAATATTGCAGATAATACTGCTTATGCACTGCTGCAGAATAATAAGGTGAACACTGATACTGTCAGCGGTGAAGACAAGCGTGCAACCTCCATTACCAATACAGCTTTTGATAATGATATTCAGATAACCGGCGGCGTGAACACCAGTCTTTCTATTGGTGGCGATAACGCTTTTGTCGGCGGCGCGACTGTGTCCTACGGTTCGCTGAAGAATGATGTGCAGGCGGCCATTTTAGGTGGCACCTATGACAAGATTACTACTGCTGATGTCAAAGCGACTACCAACATGACGCAGGTTGGCGTAGCTGCCAACGTGAGTGTAGCAGGCGGTGCCAAGACCTCCTATGCTTTCTCCGGCAATTCCGCCTACAATAAATTGGATAACTATGCCAACGCAACAGTTGAGGGCGTGACACTGACCGGCGAAAGCCTGAATGTTGCAGCCTATGATACAGCGGAATCTGCTAATACGCAGGCTGAGTATCTCAAAAAACGCGGCCTCGATGCTGATGGCTCTGCCTACCTGGCGCAGGTTAAGGAAGCAGCAGATGAAAGCGGCGACAGCGATAAGCCTACCAATGTTGATATTACCCGCGGCGGCAATGTGATTGTTACAGGCGCGGTAAGCGTAGGCGTTACCACCGGTAACGACGGCGGCAGCGCAGCTGCATCTGTAACTGTCAGCGATATTGACAATGATTACAATGCTAAGATTAAGGACAGCAATATTACGACTACCGGCAAAGGCAGCGGTGACAAATTGGTCGGCACGAACGTTAATGCGGCAAGCCATACTGTACTGGCAGGCTTTGCGGCCGGTGTTGCCGGAACTGCAGGCAGCTTCGGCGTAGGCGGCAGTGCTAACTGGCAGTCGCTGAACAACGATATTACGGCAGCTGTTGAAAACAGCACACTTGTTACGCCTAAAACTGATGTAAAGGCCGAAAGCGGTGCTTTGGCAGTGAATGTTGCAGGACAGATTGGTGTTACTGCCGGTTCCAAATCTAAGGTGGGCGCAGGTTTGGCAGTTGCCTACAATTCCCTGAACAATACCACAGGTGCGTATGTCAAGGGCAGCGAAATCAGCGGCGCGAATGATGATGCTAGCAGTATTCTTACTGTAGATGCAGCCAACAAGGGTAACGTGTACAGCGTCGGCGCAGCAGTTACTGCAGGTACGGCCAATGCTTTGAATGGCGTGGTTGTTGTTAACCGCGGTCGTAATGATGTAGAAGCTGTTATTGACAAATATGACGGCGAAAATGCGAAAACTGATGGTGGACGTACGAAGCTCAATAATATGAGTAAGGTGGCAGTGAAGTCCTCTGATGACAGCAACCAGCTGGCAGTAGTGGGTGCGGTAAGCGTCAGCGCAGGCAGCAATGCTAAATTTGCGGCTGGCGGCAGCGTAGCTTATAACGAAATCGGCAATATCACCGGCAGCGCTGGCGAGAAAAAGCAAACCAACAAGGCTGCTATCAATAATGCTGATATTACCACTACTGAAGATGGCAAGATTAGCGTCAATGCCGTAGATGAATCTACGCTGACGACTATTTCCGTAGGTACCTCCATTACTACCGGTAATGTGGCCTTCAGTGGCGCAGGCTCTGCTGCTATGATCAAGAAGGATACCGATACAGAGCTTGTTAATACCAATATCAATAAGGATAAGAATAATGCAGCGACTGTGCAGGCTACTGCTGACAGCAAGGGCAAGATTACTACCGTTGCCGTTGTTGCTGCTGGTGCTAAAGACGCTGCGATTGGTGCAGGTATTGCGGTTAACCAGCTCGATGCTGATACCAATACTACTGTTACCAATGGTGAATACAAGGTTAAGGGCTTCACAGCTGAAGCTAAATCTGACAGCAGCATCCTTTCTGTCGGCGTAGCTGGCGGTGTTGCCAAAACTGCAGGTATTGCCGGTAATATCGGCGTAAACCTGCTGGCGAACGATACTAAGGCTGCGATTGACGGTGCCAAGATTAATGCAGACGGCACACTGGCCGTAATTGCCAAGAGCAAGGATACCCTGCAGAATTTTGCAGGTGCCTTTGGTGTGGCTGCAGGCGGTCAGGCCGGCGTTGGCATGGGCGTAGCCTACAATGAAATCAGCGGTACTACTGAAAGCATAGTTAATAATGCAGAGCTGACGGCAGCAGGCAATGATGCAGGTGTGGCTGTCAACGAACGCAATAAGGATAATGATAATGTAGTCAGCGATAAAACTCGCAAAGGCGTTATTATTGCGGCTGATGCGGAGCACAAGCTGACGAATGTAGCAATCAGCGGCGGTGTGGCAGTCAGTGCGGACGTTGGCGTGGGCGTAGCAGGTACGGTTACTGTTAACCGTATTTTGGGCGCAACCAATGCCAAGGTAACGGATAGCAGCATTAATGCAGCATTGACCGACCGCAGCAAGGCAGACGTTTATGTAGCAGCAAACGATGCTACCAAGAGCGAAAGCCATGTAGGTTCGCTGGGTGTAGGCGGTGGCGCTGATGGTGGTGCAGGTGTCGGTCTGGCATCTGATACCGGCGTTGTCAGCAGAAATGTAACGGCAATGATTGACGGTGGCAGTGCGAAGAAGCTTGTCAACGGCAATAGCATTGATGTCGCTGCCTTGAATATGGCGAAAATGTCGACAAACTCCTACGGTATTGCCGCAGCCGGCGGCGCTTATGGCGCCGGAGCCGGCGCAGGCACCGTTTCGGTTGCTAAGCTGGACGCAGAAACTACTGCTGCAGTTAAGAATATCCAGGGTACGAATAATGGTTTGGCAATTACTGCTGACCACGTTAACGATATTACGTTGCGCAGCGCTGCTGCCGCAGCTTCCGGCGCGCTCGTGAGCGCTGCCGGTGGCGCAGGCATTGGCGTAGTAGACGATGACAGCAAGACTGTTGCTGAGCTGAGCGGCAGCAATGTAAAGGCTGAAACAGGTGATATTACTGTCAACGCTGCCAACAAGACTGACGTGACAACGGCAGTCTTTGGCGTAGCTGCCAGCATGGTTGCAGGTGGCCTGAACGTTGCTGTAAATAATCTGGACAATACTGTTTCCACGCTGGTGAAGGATAACAGCAACCTGCAAGCACAACAAGGCACCTTCGCAGCGAAGGCAGATAACAGAGTGAAGACAAGCTTTGTTAACGGTGCAGATGCTGTTGGCGCTGCAGGCGTTGCCGTTGGCGTAGGCGTGAACACGATTGACACAGGCGTTATCACCGAAATCAGCGGCAGCAAGATTACTGCCGGTGCTATCGACGTAGCAGCAACTGAAAAGCTGGACGTTAAGCAGGTGGTGGAAAACGCTGCTCTCGGCGGACATGGCTACAGTGCGAACGTCAGCGTAACCACGATTGGCGCAGCAGCTGCAGACCAGTATGGCGACAGCGAAACTACGGATAGTGATAAAAAGGCAACCTTTAATACGAAAGATATTCTCGATAAAGCGAATGCTGCAATTGCAGGACAGGGAACTGTTGGCACTGTTACTGATAAAGACGGCAAGAGCAGTTCTAACGCTGCAGGTATGACCTTTGATAAATATACCGACAGCAACGGCCAGAAGCTGAGTGCAGGCCCCGGTACTACTGCCAGCAAGGGTAGCAGCAAGGCTGCTGGCGTGCAGGCGAAGGTAAGCAATTCTACGCTGCAGGCAACAGGCGATACGAAGGTTAATGCTAAGCGTACTGTTGACGCCAAGCTGATATCGGCGCAGGTGGCAGCAGGTATTGCAGGCAATGGCATTGCCGCTTCTGTTGCAGTGCTGGATGTAGAACGCAAGACCGGCGTAACCATCAACAATAACAGCAAGCTTAGCGGCAAGAATGTAACGCTTGGCAGTGCGCAGGACGGCACATCCAAGATTGATGCTTATCAGGTAGCAGCAGGCGCTGCTTTCGCAGGCAGTGCTGCCTACGCGCAGAACAGTCTGCATGGCGCTAATGCTATTACTATTAACAGCAGTACGGTTCAGGCTACAGGCGATGCCAGCTCCAGAGGTACGCTGACAGTTAAGGCAGAGGATACCAGCAGTGCAGCAGTACGTACCATCGGCGCAACTGCGGGCGCTGTGGCTGGCGGTGTGCTGGTAACTAATGCTACAAATAATAGCGATAATACTGTAACTATTGGCGGCAGCAAGTTGATTGCCGGCAAAGAGTACAGTTACGGTAATGGATATTATAATATCGGCAAGGTTGACGTTGCTTCTGTCAAAGCCAACAGCATCACCGCCGAAACCTATGGTGGCATGGTTGGCATTGCTGCGGCGCAGGGCATTGTTGCACTCGCTGCGGATGCAGGCAGCAGCAAGGTTAATATAACCGGTGCTTCCGGCTTCTTGGGTAACAGCGTAAGCCTGAATGCAACAAATAAGCCTGCAGTACGCGCAGAGGCACAGGCTTATACCGGCGGTCTGCTGGCGGTAGCAGGCGTGGCAGTATCCAAGGCTAAGGCCAGCGGTACGGTAGAAGCAAAAATTGCGGACGGCAGTAGCTTTGCAGCCGATAACGTAGAGATTACAGCAAACGTAACAACTCAGACTGCGAAGGACAAGAACGATAACGAATATGTTGTAGATAATGTAAGCGCCAAGACAATCGGCGCTACTGCCTCCGGACAATACGCTGCAGGCTTCAACACTGCTTATGCAGAAAATGATATGACAGTCAGCGTTGATGTGGGCAAAGAGCAGTATAATGTCAACGCTTTGAAGCTCAAGGCTGATAATGCTTCGGTTATTTCGGCAGATACCCTGGGTGTAACAGTGGGCGGTTATATTGCCAGCGGCAGCAACTGGTCTGATACCAAGACGAACCTGACGACCAGCGTAAAGGCAGCGGGCGTTAAAGAGAATGTATACAACAGCCTGGGCGCTGTAAACATCAGCAGCTCCGGCTACAGTGCAGTAAACAATGATGCCAATGGCTATGGCGGCGGTATTGTAGGCTTCAACCCTGTTGCTGCAAGGTCGCAGAATGAGATTATTACCAATACTACTGCTGATGTGAGCGGCAAATGGCATGGTGTAGGCTCCCTAAAGGTTGCTGCTAACAATGCGGATAAGCTGGATATTCTGGCGGACTCCCTGACGGCGGCTGTTGTCGGTGCCAGCGGCACAGAAATTAAAAACAAGGTTGCGCATAACGCCAACATCAACGTAACAGGCAATATTACAACCAGCGGCAAGCAGTCCTACATTGCAAATAACACGCTGAATCATGATGTTAAGCTGAAGGGCAGCGGTTATGGCGGTGGCAGTATCAACGTCAATGATATGGACAACAAGCTGCAATACACTGCTGGTGTAAATATCAACAATGCAACCTTGAGCGGTACAGGCAGCGCTGGCTCGATTAAAGCGCTTGCTTATACCGACGGCAAGATGGACTATACTAATACGCTTAAATCTGCCGGCGTTGTTCCTGTTACTATCGCAGCAAGCAAGAATGTTATCACCTATAACAACAGCATCAATGTTACTGGCAGTAATCTGTCGACGGCGAAGGCTGATCAGGATATCACCCTTGCGGCAACCGATGAAACCACTGCAACCTTCGATACTACTGCTGATACCCAGGGCGGTGCTGTGGGTGCAGCTTCTGCCAAAACAGATAACACTCTGAACCGCAGCAACAAGATTACCGTTACTAATGGTAAGATACTCAGTACCAATGATGTAAATATTTACGCAGGTGCAAACCTGGACGGCATCACCTCTTCGCTGACCTACAACGTGCTGGCGGATGCATATAACAAGACGGCAGTTCCTCTGGCTACTGCTCCGAAAGCCAAGAACACGATGACGCAGGAAAATCAGGTAAGCATCAACGGCGATATCGACAGTGTACGTCACGTCAACTTCAAGGCTGGCAAGGGTATGACCACCGTATCGACCTCCGCCCGCGAATACAACTTCTATAAGGGCACGAGCGGTAGCGGTTCTGTTACCTCCACCGCCTTGGGCGAGGTAACTCCGGGCGAAACAGTTGCCAATTATGTGGATATTGCCAGCGGTAAAAGGGTACGCGCAGGCATCCATAATAATCTGGAGCTTACTATAAGTGGCAGCACTAACGTTATACAGCCGCAATATAAGGATGGTAAGGTTGTTAAAGACGGCAGCATAGACTTCAGCGGCATCAAGGTTGAAACTGGTGCAGGTCAGGATTGGTTCAATACCAAGCAGAATGTTGTTGCAGATGTGGTTGATCTGGAAAATGGTCTTTATGCCCGTTTGCAGGAAATTAATGATCTCTTAGGACAATATGCTTCTGATTCTGGCGAATATAATATTTTGAACAGTGAAAGAGAGCGCATCCTCACCCAGATGGAGGAGAATGGCTTTGTCAAGACCAGAGTAGAAGGTGGCAAAACCTACAAGAGTATTTTCGATAAGATTTCTTTGCCGGCAGTTGATGTTAAGGATATCGTTGTTTCTGGTGGCAACATCAACATCGAAGCCGATAAGCTGCAGGGTAGCGGCAACCTGACGGCGCAGGGTGCCAATAACCTGACGATTAATAACAGCAGTGACCTGTACCTGAAGATTAACGACCTGGCTATTAAGGATAAGGGTGGCGTAATCCGCTACAACGATGCCGAGGTAAAGAGTGTTGCCGGCTTCAATGGTACAATGAATACTGCTGCAGGCACTGACGCTGATCCGAAGATTACTGTCAAGAGCACTGGCACATCTACTAACGGACTGACTAAGCCTGATATAGGTATCTTTGGTACTGTGCAGAACAGCGCCGGTGACGTTTTAATCCAAAACAGCAATTACAATATCAACGTAGACGGCAATGCCAATATCAGCGCGCGTAACATCGAGCTGAAGGCTGACAAGGGTTCGGTAACGCAGAACAGCAAGGGCCTGCTGCTTATCGGCGGCGACCCGGTAACCAAGTACCAGTTCAGCAATGCTATTGCCAAAAAGATTCAAAGCTATGTTTCCCAACAGGCTATTGCTGGCAAGACTACGATTGATTGGCTGAGCAATATCAGCAGCTACGATGATTATAAGAAAGCTTTGATTGAGCATAAGACCGAGCTTGGGCTTAGTGATGATGAGGTTAAGCAGATTAAGAATTACAGCGTTAACAAATCCAGCGGTATCGTTGCAGGCAACAACGTTTATGTCAGCGGCCTGAATGTTAACCTGGATGGCCTGGTACAGAGCGGCTACAAGGAATTCAAGGTTACGCTTGATGAAAAATCCAACAAAAAAATCAGTAACCTGGATAAGGCCTACGCTCTTAATAAGACTGCGCTTACAGATCAGTATGTTATGTCCAACGAGAAGTATTGCGTAAGCACAAAGGCCGGCGCAGTTTATAACTCAAAAACTGGCGCTTATGACTATACTGTTAAGGTTTACTATAACCCCGCAACTAAGGAGCTGCTGACGGAAGCAATTGAGCCTAACGGCGGTAAGATTTATATTACCGGCGCACTGTCGAGCACTGGCAGCGGCAAGCTGCTGGCAATGGACGGTACTGCCAATATTGCAATTGATACTACGAAGGCAGACCGCAATTTGCGGGTGAACAAAATCACTAATAAGGATATCACCGGTCTCATCAGCATTAAGGATACGCAGAAGAATACCTTGACTGAGTACACTACTGATGGGCAGAAGATGTCCGTTAAAACAACCAAGCTTAATAATAAAGGTAACGTGATTTCTGGCAGTACAACGCAGGTTAATGGTGCTACTACTACTTATGCACCGGCTAAAGGCATGACAATCAACTGGACTGGCGGTACCTCCGGCGACAAGAAGATTGTCAAGTGGCAGTATAAGAAGGACTTCGTTTTCTGGGGTCTGATTAAATACGGCACTACCAAGGACTTTGTTGAGAATGAAGAGGTTAAGAATGGTAAGACGGAGGTTTCTTCCACCAGTATCACTGGCGCCGATCCGCTTGGTCAAGGTACTGTTATCAAGGTGAACAATAATGCCAAGGAATATGGTGTAACGACTAAGGAATATAATGATCCTAATGCAACAACTTACACTCCTGTTGTCGAAAACAAGAAATATTCCGGTTTATCAGGCAAAATCTTCGGCTATGGCAATTGCACCTACACCTGGACTGAAACCCAGATGCATTCCACCAGCAGTACCTATACAATTAAGGGCGATAAGCCGATTAACGTTGGCTTCATGACCGGCGGCAACGGTGACATCAGCGTTTCCAGCGCCAAGGATATGTATCTTGCAGGCAACATCAGCAATGCAACTAAGGCTGACGGCAGCGCAATCGGCAAGGTTACCTTAAACAGCATTGGTGGCGCTATCAGCTCTGTTGGCAGTGCACGCGTTGACGCGGATGATCTGACTGCTAAAGCAGCCAAAGGCATCAGCATCAATCACAGTGCGTTGGGCAACATGGCGAAGCTGAATATTGAAGCAACGACTGGTGACGTAAGCGTTAATTCCGACCGCGGCAAGCTGCAATTTGTCGGCGGCAATAAGGGAGCTTTGAACGGCAACCTGGTAATCAACGCAGCAGGTGACATTACTACAGCAGATGGCACTGTTTTGAACGGCAACCGCATTGATTTCACCACTCTTGGTGCAATCAACGCAGCGATTGCTCCCGGTCAGACGCTGACCAGCAGTGATACCATGTCTGCAAGCGTAAATGCCAATGCTTATGGCGATATTACACTGACCAACAGCAATGGTGATATGCGTATCGGTCATATTGCCAGCAAGAATGGTGATGTAAGCCTCACAACCAGCGGCAGCTTTATCGACGTAGTAGGCGACAGCACCTTGTCCGACAGCGAAAGCAAGCTGCAAAAGTGGCAGGAGCTGGGACTGATTAACAGTAATGACAAGGCAGAAGAAAGCGCAACATCTGCAGCGGCAGCCAAGAGTGAGCGTGTGCAGGCACTGGAAAACAGGGCAAAGCAGCTGGCTATGGCAGATAAGAAATATACTGAAGACGCGCAGAATGCAGCTTTGGCAGAATACAAGGCATTGGCAGAAGCTTACAAAACTAATGGCGAAGCAGCCTTCGAAGGCAAAAACTATAGCCAGGACGTTAAGGACTGGGCTAAGATGTACGCTGAGGTTGATAACAGCACTGCCTATGGTTGGAGTAAAAATGAGCTGCTATACGCTATTCAGGACAGCGTGCTGAATGCAAAACCCGGCCAGGTACTGACGGTAGATAAGGCCAACGTTCAGGGCAAGAACATCAGCCTGAGCGCAGGCAAGAACATCGGTGTCGACGGCGAAGCAACCAACATTGCCTACAAGGATATGGGCAATTTGGATAATCTTAAGCTTTTGGCACAGGCTAAGGCCGGTGACCTTACCTGGAATGATGCTGACAGCAGAATTGAGGTTCGTCAGCAGCGTCAGATTACTGTAAAGCTGGCAGATGGCGGCAAGCTGAATCTGCAGGCCAACACCAGTAAAACTGAAAATACTGGTAATGTTTATCTGGCAGGCGTTAAGGATACGATGCTGGATATTTCCGGTACGATTAACACGACGCAGGATGTTAAGCTGCTCAGCGATAAGGGCGTTCGCATGAACAACGGCAGCATTGTTGCCAATAACCTTATTATCCAGGGCGGCAAGGGCAATGTAGGCAGCAAGGATGCCTTCATCAAGACTAATATCAGCGGTAATTTGGAAGCTAATACCGATACCGGTTACGGTGTATATCTGCATCAGACGGCTGTAGGCAACAAGCCGGCGCAGGTGCTGACAATTCAGAATGTAGCAACAGGTACGCTGGTGCTCAAGGCAGATAATGGTATGCAGATGACTACGGAAGCAGGCAAGAATACCGGTTATCTGAACGCCAACAGCATTAACCTGCAGGCAGCCAACGGCAATATCGGCAAAGCTGATGACGGTATCCGTATTCTGGAAAATAGCGCTGTGATTAACGCTAAAGCAGATAATGGTTCTGTTTACCTGCAGGGCGCAGGCACGAAGGATGCAGGCCTGGTAGTTGACAGCATTACTGCTAAAGGAAATGCTAAGCTTAATCTGAAGGGCAATGTTAACTTCGATAACGGTGAAACTAGCGGCAGCATCAATGCAGGTGGCGATGTAAATGTTAATGGTAAAAACGTTAACCTGAACGCAGGTACTGTTACCGCAGGCGGCGCAAGCAATATCACTGCAGGTAAAAAAGATGTGAACGTAACAACCGGTAGCATTACATCTAGCGGCGCAGGCAACATCACTGCAGGCGGAGACGTTAACCTGAACGCGGGTACTGTTAAAGCAGGTGGTGCAAGCAATATTAACGCAGGTAAAGATGTGAACGTAACAACTGGTAGCATTACTGCTGATGGTGCAGGCAACATTACTGCAGGCAATGACGTTAACCTGAACGCAGGTACTGTTACTGCAAGCGGTGCAAGCAATATCAACGCAGGTAATGATGTGAACATAACAACTGGTAGCATTACTGCTGGCGGCGCAGGCAACATTACTGCAGACAACAACGTAAACCTTAACAGCAGCACGCTGGTATTTGGCGCTGATAGCGTAATTACTTCTACTAATGCCAATATTTCTCTTGGTAGCAGTGGCATTACGGTTAATGGTGCAAATAACAACCTGAAATTGGATGCTGCTGGTACCGTGATGCAGGATGCAGCAGCTACGGGTATTACTGTAGATAATCTTATTGTTGAATCTGGCAAGATGCAGCAACTGCTCAGCCAGCAGAACAATGTGAAGAATCTGAGCATTAAAGGTAAGGATGCAGGCAGTGTACTGGTAGTAGATGGCGTAACCAGGTTTAACGGTACGATGGATAATCTGTTGGTTACTGTTGCTGATTCTAATATCAAGGGTGATGTGCTGATAGAGAACTACCAGGCAAATACCGGCAAGATAACCATTAACTCAGCCATCAATACTTCTAAGTACAATGATGCGCATAACGGTAATATTACTGTTAAGGCAGATGGTGATATTACTACGGCTAGTGGCGCTGATTTGAATGCATCTGATAATATAAGCATTAATTCTAAGAAGGGTTCTGTTGTAACCATCGGTAATGTAACTGCCAAGAATGCAGTAGATATCAATGCAGCGCAAGATATTACGGCAGACGGAAATCTCACCTCTAACAATGGTGACATTACTCTGTATGCAGGCGGAAGCATTACAACGAATAGCATAGTAAATGCGCTTAACAACGTAATTGCGAACGCTAACGGCGATATCAACACCAACGGCGATGTTACTGCAACAAACGGTAATGCAGTGCTCAACTCTAAAGGTGGCAGCGTAAATACCCAGAACGTAACTGCTGGTCAGGCAGTAGATATCGACGCAGCGAATAATATCACTGCTAACGGTAGCCTCACTTCTACTAATGCTAACGTAGATTTGAACGCAGGCGGCAGCATTACGACCAACGGTCAAGTTACTGCACAGAAGAATGTTGATTACAATGCTAAAGGCAGCATTACTATCGGCGGTATTATCAACAGTACAACTGGCAATATCAACCTGCAGACAGATGCTGCTCAGGGCGATATCATCTTCGGCGGCGACGTAACTGCCGAGCATGGCAACATCAATATCGACGTATTGCAGAACGGTAATGTAACTGATGACGATAACAAATTTACCGCTCTTGGCGACAAGGGTGATATTAACAGCGGTAACTTCGCACTGCACATCAAGGGTGCCGGAGATGTTGATCTGCATGAGATTTACACTACAAACAATGCGTTTATCGACGTTGACAACGGCAATCTCACATTGGCAAAAATTAACGGCGATCTGGTAGCTTTGCGCCTGCATACGGAAGGCAAGCAGATGAAGGTTAGCAAAATTATTGCCGGCACTAAGCTTATTGCACAGAGCAGCGACATCAATATCGATAAGATTCAGCAGCGTCTGGATGCTGACGGCCTTCTGACTATAGTTCCAGATAGCGCAAAGCCCAATAAGCCTATTGACAACCTAACTATTGGTGAGATAATTACTAATAAGGGTGTCCGCTTTGATCATCTGTGGCTGAATAACGGCTCTATTAACGTAAGCGAGGGCATATTCAATATCGATAAGCTGGTAGTCAATAATGTTGCTCATTTCAGCAATAAGCATATGAAGACTGCTGTATGGGGTGCACCGCCGCAACGTGACGATAGCGACAGCATTTATTGGAACAACATTGCAGTGAATAACCCTGCTAACAATTTAGCTGAATGGCAGCAGGAGGGTATAAAACCGTATAAATGGATGTACCTGCACTTCGCAGAACAGCCGAACATTCAGTACAGCAACGGCATACTGCTTTACCTGCGTAATTACTATTATGTTTATAACCAACACTATAGCGCTGTAGACTATATGCTGTATCAGCTCAATGAGAACAAAGCGGAGGAATATGATATTAACTATGCACCTGGCATAGTACAATACTTCCGCTATGACCTGTATGACCTGGATGAAGACGATAACAAGAGTGAACCCGTAAAAATCACTGTAGAAGCATAGGAGGAAACGCTGATGAACAAAAAGGCAGAGGCTTTTATCAAATATCTGGATAATAACAAGATTACCTGCTTTGCCATTGAACAGATTAGCGAGGATAAGCTGAACACAGTGGTCTTCCGTTCTCACATTGTTGTTGAAGGCCAGCGTCTGCCGACGCTGGTCATCCTGGACAGCAGTATTTATGGTATGCTTCGCGTGCAGCTGGCAGCAAATGCTGTCAACGAGAGCAACGAAGTGGCTATTCTGAGGGAAATCAACAAGGTGAACCGTCAATATAAGGTGTTCAAATATTATCTTACAGATGACGGTTCACTCTACCTGGACAGCTGCCTGCTCTGCCAAAATGGCAGGCTAGAGGGCGACATGATTTATACCGTGCTGGATGTAATCATCAAGCATCTGGAAAAGGAATATAAAAGAATAATGCAGCTCATCTGGCAGGCCAATTAGCCTGCCGGATGCAGCAAAATTTTGTATATCAAAGGGGTGTTGTCGATGATTACTAATAAAACAAGCTTGCTACTGGTTACGCTTTTGCTGGGATGCAGTGCCGCTGCTTTCGCAGCGCCTACACCTTCGCAGGAAGCAGAATTCAATAAAAGCGGCTTGAATAACGCCGGTGTGGCAGCCAACAGAACTATAGAGTATATGGAGCGCCAGCGTGTTGCCAGACAGATTGCTGAGGACAAGGCTAAGGCTAGCAGCAAGGTAGAGCAGGGAAGCCAAAAGCCTGATGCAGAGCAGCAGGCTGCAGTGACCTTTAAGCTGGAAAAGCTGGAGCTTGATGAATCCACTGTATTGGAGCAGGCAGAGCTGCAGAAGCTGACGGACGAATATATCGGTAAAGAGGTTGGCGTCAAGGATTTGTACGAGCTGGTGAATAAAATCAACAAGCTGTATCTTGATAATGGTTACTTTACCTGTCGTGCAATTTTGCCGGCACAGACGATCAAAAACGGTACGGTAAAAATTGAGCTTATCGAAGGCAAAACGAATGCTGTTGAGGTGCAGGGCAACAAGTATACCAAAAGCAAATACATCAGCAAGCGTATGAGCCTGAAGCAGGGCGAGGTTGCCAACATCAACAAGCTGAATGACGATTTACTGCGCTTTAACGCTGCCAATGACGTGCAGCTGCGCATTTCTCTGCAGGCTGGCAGCGAGCCGGGAACTACGGATTACGTCATCAGCGCTTATGAACCGCAAAACATTACCTGGACTGTTTACAGTGACAACGCAGGCAGTGATACGAGCGGCGAATACCGTGGAGGCCTGTTCTTTACGGACAGAAGCCTGACAGGTGTGCGTGACGCGCTGACGCTGAACACGATGCTGAGCGATGGCACCAAATCCTTCGGCCTTGGCTACAGCAGGCCCTTAGGACATAGCGGTACTAAGCTGAATATACAGTACAGCACTAACAGTGTTCACATTACTGACGGAATACTGGAGCCTTTGAATGTACGTGGTCATGCTTACGCGATGAACGTTGGTCTGAGCCAACTGTTGATAGCGACGGAAAAGATCCGTACTGAGGCAACACTTGATTACGGTCAGCAAAATTCTAAGACTGATTTCAGCGGCCAACATTGGCTCGATGATGCTATTAAAGGCGTTACGGCAGGATATTCCGTAACTAATTACGGCGCAAGCTCTGTTATTTACCAAAAGCACAGCTTTAACGCTGGTACGCATACCGATATTGCCGATAATGACAAGGATTTTTCCATGTACCAGCTTAACGGCCTGTACCAGAAAATGTATCAGCATGGGCAGCTTTTAAGCCTGCGCCTGGACGCACAGCGTGGCTTCAACAATTATCTGCCTTCCGCCCGCCAGTTCTACATTGGCGGTATGTACAGCGTACGTGGCTACAAAGAAAGCTTGCTTGGCGGCGACAGTGGCTACAGTGTGGGCCTGGAATATTCCGTGCCTGTGACTAAGGACAAAAAGACCAGTGCCTTCGCCTTTATGGATCATGGACAGGTCTTTGGCGACAGTGCCTTTGACAGCCATGTACTGACAAGCTGTGGCCTGGGCGTGCGCAGCAACATCACCAAGCACATCGGTGCTGTGGTAACATTGGGCGTGCCTTTGATTAAGGAAATCAATAATACTGATGTAGATTCAACTCGCATCCATTTCATGGTAAGCGGTCAATTCTAAAAAAATCTTGTGTAATAATAGGACTAGGGAAACCCGGTCCTATTATTTTTTGCCTGTATATACGTAGGAAAAAAAGCTTTGCCTGTAGCTGATATCCTATTATATGAAAAAAATTTCGATAACTAATGACAATTACCACAATTCAAGCTATAATAAGTATATAAACAAAAAATTATTTTATGAGGTGACATACAATGCAATTTCCGATAGTTTTAGGTGTTTCTGCACGTCACGCACATCTGTGCCGTGAGCATATGGATATTTTATTTGGTGAAGGCAGCGAGCTGCACGTTAAAAAGCCGATTGGCCAGCCCGGTCAGTTTGCTTCCGAAGAACAGATTACCATGGTAACTCCCAAGGATTCCATGAAGCTGCGCATCATCGGTCCTCTGCGTCCGGAAACTCAGATTGAGCTTTCTCTGACTGACGCACGCAAGGTCGGCCTTGATGCTCCTATCCGCAACAGCGGCGACATCGCAGGCAGCGCTGGCGCTAAGCTCATCGGTCCGAAGGGCGAGCTGGAGCTGAAGGAGGGTATTATCATCGCAGCACGTCACGTGCATCTGTATCCGGAAACCGCTGAAAAATACGGCCTGAAGGACGGCGATATCGTTGATATTACCACAGAGGGCGAGCGTTCTGTAACACTGCATAATGTTCTGGTACGTGCGGGCGTAAAGCATGCTGACGAGGTTCATATCGACACTGACGAAGCTAATGCCTGCAACCTGGGCAGCGGCGTGATGGTGAACATCGTCTACAATAAATAATTGCACCGTTTTTCCAACAAAAGGATGGTGAGTATATGAAAAAAATTACAGCTTTGGCAGCAGCGCTTGTTTTGTGTGCTGCGCATGCTTCGGCCTACGAAAACAGCTATGCAGGCTACAGCGTTAAGGACGGACAGCCTTACTATAAGCTGGAAGCGAAGAAGGTTTATGCGTATACCAATATCAGCAGCAAAAAGGTTTATCAGAACGAAGAGGATTTAAAAAATACCGCAGTTAATATTGTTAACTATTACACAGCAGAGGATATGGAGCAGATTTTAGGCGAAAAATTCTCTACTGCTTATTTTGATGCGGAATATGAGAAGCTGGCACTTTTGGAGCGCTCCCAGCTTAATCCGAAAACCGTGCCTGCGCCGCTACTGGAGCTTGATAAATATGCCGAGCATGACAGTAACGGCAATCTGACGATTCAGAGCAAGGTGCTTAAAGAAAAGCTGGAAAAGCTTACGCCTCTTATTAAGACAGGAAAAATTGCCGGCAAAAAGGCGATAACTATTTCTTACCTATATAAACAGAGTGATGTGCTGGTTAAAATTGATACTAGCCTTGTTTCTGCCAACGACAGACTTTATCTGCTGTCTACCGTAAATACTGACCAGGATCTTTACGCACCCAAGAAGGACGAAAAATCTGCTGATGCCGATGCAGATATCGACGAAACAGACACTGATGAAGAAAACGAAGAAGCGAAGACCGAGCCCAAATCTGCTGCTTCCGTAAAGGAAGAAGTGGAAAAGGCTCTGGAGGTTGAGAACGTTTTTGTTCGCGATGTACCTGCCGAAACCATGCAGCGCTTTGATAAAGCACATACTGATTTGTTGAAGGGATTTAAGGCTTTTGCTCCGACAAGCACGCCGAAGGATATCAGCTTTACTGATGCTGCTGCCGGTAAAAGTGTGCAGCTGCCGGATGACTGGTTCTACGGCCAGCTGAATCTTAAATATAAGGACAAGGGCACATTTTACCTGACTTTGGCTTCTTCAATGAAGGAAATGCAGGAGGTTGCCGCAAATACTGATTATGACAGTGTTTATTCCGTATTAGCTATTCCGCAGGCTGACCCAGAATACCAGAAGAAGGTTACGGAGCTTTACAGCAGCGGTGCGCGTAATGTTCTGCAGCACTGGAATCATCTGCTGATTACTGCCAGTGTTGATAACATTACTGACGCTGAAATCAAAGAGCTTCTTTCAACGCCTGTTGCCAACAGACTTGCGGTTGAGAGTTTTATCTCCGAAGGTCTGCAGCGCATGAAGGGTTTCAGCAACGAATACTTTGCTTTGAAGGATTATAAGACAAATTTTGACTTCACCCAGGAAAAAGCTCTTATCGGCATCAATGCTGATACCGATTTGCTGAAGGATTTTGCTTATAACAACAAAATTTTACTGAGCTGCAACCAAAAAGCTGCTACAGCGATGCTTTTTATCAAAAAAACTGACGTTGAAACGGAAAAAAGCCTTGAACAGCAAGTAAACGAATGGCACTTTTAACTACACAGGTGCAATGAATTGCAGTGCATGAAAATCTCACGCCTGAGAAAAGGAAAATTTAACATAATATACATTATCGGACGTAAAATATTTTTTTGCAGTCTTTGCGGTAAAAAGGCAGCATTATAGACATGTTTATTTCCCGACTGAGGAAAATGCTGAGAAAAGCGTCAGATTATGAGAATTCTTCGCTTTTTGCTTCTCCCCCGGAGGTTTTGAAAAGTTTTTAGCATTTTTTATGTTAAATTAGCCACCGTGCGCACTGCTGTTTGACGAAATTACTTTTATCTGTTATAATTTGTATAAGGTTAACTATAAACACATGATTGGAGGGTCTAAAATGGGAAGAAGAAAAGCACTCCCGCCGGACTTTGATGGCAACTATACCGAAGATATGTTGTCTGAACGCCAACGTAACATTTTGAAATTCGTCCGTACTTTTATTAATCATAAGGGCTATCCGCCTGCTGTACGAGAAATCGGTGCAGCAGTAGGTTTATCCTCCAGTGCCAGCGTGCATAATCATCTGAAGAAGCTGCAGGAGTATGGCTTCATTCAGCGTGATGCTGCTAAGCCGCGTGCTCTGGAGCTGATGAGCGAAAGCGATGCCTGGAGAAACAAGCTCCTTGTTCCAGTACCGCTGGTTGGCAAGGTTACTGCAGGTGTTCCTATTCTTGCTGTCGAGAACATCGAAGAGACCTATCCTATTCCTCGTGACCTGATTGGCTGCGACGATGATGTTTTCATGCTTTCCGTATGCGGTGACAGCATGATTAACGCAGGTATTCTGGATCATGACTACATTATTGCACGTAAGCAAAATTTTGCTAATAACGGCGATATTGTTGTTGCCCTGATTGACGGCGAGGAAACTACCGTTAAGCGTTACTTCCGCGAGCTGCGCAGTGTGCGCCTGCAGCCGGAAAACGATAAGTACGAGCCTATAGTAGGTTCTGACAACATTAAGGTGCTTGGTAAGGTTATTTCTGTATTCCGTATGCTCTAATAACCTGACTGTAAAATGATGTCACTTTAGCGTCAAATACAAAAAACAGCTCTTTACAGAGCTGTTTTTTTGTTATATATTATAGTTATGAATGTGTGTAAACGATTTTTACAAGGAGATGACGCATATGTTACATCCATCTACTGATATTATCATGAACGCCCAGCAATTCTTTGCTGCGGACCAGAGCGAAGCTAATCTGGTGAAGCTGTTGCATGCAGTCAGCGTAATGCTGCAGGAAGGTGCAGAGGTGCTCATTCCTACTGCTGCCGATGCTCCGGAGGGACAGCTGCTGCTGCAGACGCAGACTACGGACAGCGGCTTGGAATATATGACTGCTTACAGCAGCAAAGAGGCCTACGAGCAGGGCGAGCCTTGCAACGTTATCAGCCGTCCTTTAGTCAACTACTTTGAAGCTATCCTGCAAATGGACGGCATTGCCGGCATTATCTTTAACCCTGCTTCCCCCGCTCCCTTCAATATTCAGAACCAAATGATCAAGGAGCTGCTGACTGATGCCCAAAAGAACAAGCAGCAGAACGCTATTTCCGTTTGGCGTGGAGATATTACTACGTTGGACTGCGATGCGATTGTTAATGCTGCCAATAGCACGCTTTTAGGCGGCGGTGGTGTTGATGGTGCTATTCACAGCGCTGCAGGACCGCAGCTTTTGGAGGAATGCAAAACCTTAGGCGGCTGCACAACCGGCGCTGCCAAGATTACTTATGGCTATAACCTGCCTGCAAGCTACATTATTCATACCGTAGGCCCTATTTATAACGGTAAGGTTGAACAAAGACTGGAGCTGGCCGACTGCTACAAGAACAGTCTGGACCTGGCACGCAAGCATCATCTGCACAGCATTGCTTTCCCGGCGATTTCTACCGGTGCTTATGCTTATCCTGTAGATGAAGCTGCCCGTATCGCTCTGTTGACCTGCACCGAATGGATTAACGCCAACGTCGACTATGGCATGAGCGTTGTGCATACCTGCTTCAACAGCACTGTCTACAACGCTTATCAGGAGCTGGTAAAACAGGCGCAGAACGGCGAGCTGGACTAAGTAAATATTGTTTTTCCGTATAACAAAACCCGTGACTCCCTTCGGACGTCACGGGTTTTTATTAACCTTAGCGTAAATTTACTAGCGTACAGATTTACGCATTGATGATATTGTTGAACAAAGATTTATTGGCTTCAATAGGCTGCTTGCCGCCGACTACGCAGATCAGGCCGTCGCTGAGCATGTCCTCTACTACCTTAGCCAGTGCTTGCAGGTCTGCATTGCTTACATTGAGGATTTCGCTGCGGATGCGTTGGCGCAGCTCAACGGGAACGTGCTTCAGATATTGCGCGGTTGCCTTGTCAAGACGCATGCTGTTGGTCAGGGGCTTATCCATCGTGCTGATGGTACCGATAACGTACTTGTTCAGCTCGCGTTCGGGGAATTCTTCGTTTCTCAGCCATTCTGCCAGACCTTGGTAAGCCTCCAGAGTTTTCGGCAGCTGCGGGTCGCGGTAGGATGCAAACACGCCTACGCCGTTCAGCTCAAAGCGTGCGGTAACGCCGTAAGCGCCGCCCTGGATACGGATTTTGGTCCAGAGATATTCGTAGCTCAGAATGGTTTCCAGTACAGCCATCGCACCCACGTATTTGTGACCGTGCTTAGCAAAGTTGCCGCCTGCAGCGACGTATTGTACCTTACCTGCGGTAGCAATAGCTTCGTTAACGGTGCCTACGGGCAGAACCTCAGCCTTCTCCCCTGCTTCTGCCTCAGACAGCTTGCTGATGAAATCAAGGCACTGCTGTTTTACTGTTGCCTGCTCTTTTACGTCACAGCTATAGCTGAGCAGGAAACGGTTCTTCTGGAAGAAGCGTTTGATTAACAGGCGCAACTGCTCCAGTACCTGCGGTGCCAGCTCGTCGAAGTTATCGGTCAGCTTTTTGAGGAACTGGTAATAGCTGAATTCATCCTGCTCGTTGACGCGTGCGCCGGCAGAGCAATAGGAGAACAGTCTGGTGATAGCAACGGTCTGACCGCGGTTGAAGAAATTGTCATCCCAATCGGTTTTCAGCTCGGATACCAGCTCGCGGAAGCGCTCCAGATCGTCCATCTTGCTTTCCAAAGCAATGGCCTGCAGGATATCCAGCATTTTCGGCAGGTTATCGGTGAGGCATTTGCCTTTGGTGGAGAAGTAAATTTTATAATCATCCGTAGATTCTGCTTCGGTGAAGGCGCGTACGGCGAACGCAATGCCACCGGTATACATGATGGCGTTGGTTGCCAGCTCCTGATAGCTGTAGCGCTCGGTGTTGAACTTGCCCATGATATCTGTGAGCAGATAGCACAGAGGCAGCTTTTCGGCTTCCATATCGGTAATATCAAAATAGAAGCTGGTATAAGCAATTTTATTGGTGTTGCGCGGAAGATACAGCAAATGGCTTGCGCCCAGCTCTTCCTCCTGCGTTTCAATTTTCTCTACATCCTGCCTGATGTCGCTGCGCTTCAGTACAGGGATGGTTGCGCGTGCTTCCTCACTGTCGGGAGTAGCCTGCAGACGGTGTAGCTCGGCGCATTCGTCGATATGCTGCTGCAGCTCCTCCTGGCTCATGGTTGCCTTGATAGCGCTCATCTTGGCAGCAGCGGCCTCCTGGTCTGCCTCCTCCTTGCCGGGCTGCGGCAGCAGAGTTACCAGCACCTTATGGGTGTTGTCCAGCAGATAGTTTTCAATAATGCTTTCGTAATAGTTGGTTTTCAGGCCCTCGCGCAGAGCTGCCAGATATTTGTTGTAACAGAGGCCCTCAATCGGATTGCCGTCATAAAGCCAGTTATCCATAACGCCAATGCCCAGAATCAGCCCCTTGGGATAGCCGCCGAAATCTGCCTCACGCAGCTTGAATTCCATGGAGTTGATGTTAGCCTCTAACAGCTTTTTGTCAATGCCGTTGATAGTAATGTCCTGCAATGTTTTATAAATAACGCTAATAAATTTATCGCGCAGCTCCTTCTCACTGCCGCTGGCACGAATAGAAAATACCGGCTGATACATGCTGGAGGTATAGCCGCCGTTGATAATCTGGCCTACGCCTGCATCCATCAGTGCACGGCGCAGTGCGGAGGATTCGCTGTCCAGCAATGTGCTTTTCAGCAGGCTCAGAGCCATGCTGGTCTGCAGGTCGGTTGCCTTGCCTGTTACGATAGAAAGCTCGTGATATGTTTTGGCAGTGCAGTCCTCCTCTGCCCCAACCGGATAAAAGGCTTCGATATCCGCAGTACGCGGCAAGGACTGCTGTTCTGCGATAGCGGAATCAACAGTACCGGTTTTCTCGAAGCTGCTCAGATATTCGCTGTCGAGATATTCCAAAGTAGCGTCGATATCCATATCACCGTATAAATAGATATAGCTGTTTTCCGGGCTGTAATAGGTTTTGTGGAACTGCTCGAATTTTTCCTGAGTCAGCTGCGGAATAGCGTCCGGATAGCCGCCGGATTCAAAGCGGTAGCAGTTGTCGGGGAACAAAGCCTTCATTGCTTCGTTTTCCAGATATGCGTCTGGCGAAGAATACACGCCCTTCATCTCGTTATAAACAACGCCGTTATAGCTCAGCTCGCCGTCGAGGCTGTCCAGATTATAGTGCCAGCCCTCCTGACGCAGGGTGTATTTGTTCTGGTAGAAGGAAGGATAGAACACAGCGTCCAGATAGACGTCCATCAAGTTATGGAAGTCCTTTTCGTTGCGGCTGGCAACGGGATACATGGTCTTATCCGAGAAGGTCATAGCGTTCAAAAAGGTGTTCAGAGAACCCTTGACGAGGTCTACGAAGGGCTCCTTTAAGGGATATTTGCGGGAGCCGCAGAGAGAGGAATGCTCCAGAATATGTGCCACACCTGTATCATCTGCAGGCGGAGTTCTGAAGGAAATAGAAAAAACCTTGTTATCGTCATCGTTAGCAAGGTACAAAAGGCGTGCGCCGCTTTTGATATGCTCCAGGATATAAGCCTGAGAGCTGATTTCATCTACAAATTGTGCTTGTAAAACCTTAAAGCCGTGGTATACGGCATTTATTGCTAAAGTCATTGTTGCCTCCTAAAAATTTACACTATGGTATTTATTATAACATATTTGCATATCTATTGTCTGAAATTCTTGTAAAAACAGTTAGCTGTTGCTAAAAAAGATTATCTCCTTGCCAAAAGCGCTGTTCTTGCCTATAATAATTAGTAGAATAGTCAGAATCTGGAGGGAGTATTCATGGAAGAAGCACGCTTTACACTGCGCATTCATCCTATTATTATGAATAAGATGAAGCATTTGGCAAAGATAAATGGCCGTTCGGTCAATAAGGAAATCGAACAGATTTTGAAATGGGTTATTGATGATTACGAGCGCCAATACGGCAAAATTGAGCTGACCAAGGCGGAAATGCCGGGCTTCAGCACAGGCGCGACGGTTAAGGAAGCGCCGGAGCAGCCTATGGAAATGCTCTTCGGTTTGGATAATAAAAGCAAAAAATAATATGTAGGCTCCCCTGCCCTACGCTATACAAATAATTAAGGCACTACTGCGCTCACAGTAGTGCCTTTAGTGTTTATGCTTATTTTGCTATTGCGTGCTCCTTCAGCTCCAGCTTTTGCTTTTCTTCTACCTCTTTGATGCGACAGCTGGCGAAAATAGAACCGGAAACGTTATGCCATACGCTGAAGATAGCGCCCGGAAGCGTAGCCAGCGGGTTAGCAGCGAAGTTTGCGGTTGCCAGTGCAAGCGCCAGACCGCTGTTTTGCATAGCAACCTCGATAGCAATAGAAGTTTCCTTAGCGTAGGATACCTTCATCAGACGCGCCATGCCCAGGCCCAGTGCCATACCGATGCCGTTGTGCAGGACAACTGCCAGCATTACGATCAGACCGCAGCTCATCAGCTTAGCAGCGTTGACAGCAACGATACCATCGATAATGGTTACAATCGCTACAACGGAAACCAGCGGCAGAATACCGCCAAGCTTGACGATGGTTTCGTGGAAAAGGCTGTTTAAGATGATCCCTGCAAGCACAGGCAGCAGCACAATCTTCACTACGGAAAGTACCATAGCCATAAAGCTTACCTCAACCCAGGAACCTGCCAGCATGTACACCAGCACAGGTGTTACTAGCGGTGCAATCAGAGTCGAAGTGATGGTCATGCCAACGGATAAGGGAACGTCACCCTTAGCGATGTAGGCAATAACGTTACTGGCAGTACCGCCGGGGCAGCATCCTACGAGGATAACGCCCAGAGCGATATCAGTATCAAGATTCATCACTACAGCCAGAAAATAGGCTGCCAGGGGCATGATGGTGTATTGCAGGATACAGCCGGAAATAACCTCCTTAGGTCGGGAAAAGACGATTTGGAAGTCCTCGCGCTTGATGGTCAGGCCCATGCCGAACATTGCCGTGCCCAGGAAGAGAGCTGTGTACTGCGGAATCCACATGAATTTCTGCGGATGGGTAAAGGTAATCGCAGAGGTGATTAAAATCACGACGGCGATGTACTTGGATAACAATCCGCTTACCTTGCCAATGATGTTTAAAACGCTGTTTTGCTCGTTCATATTAAATTGCCTCCTTACATGTATGCTGCCATGGGGCAGTCACGCTGTTAATTGCCTCGAGCAGAAGCAATTACATGGGTATTGTACCACAAAAAGGAGGAAAAATCCATGCCCGGCTTAAAGTATCAGCAGGCCTCCAGCAGGTGCGACACCTTCACCTGCAGCTTATCGGCAATGCGGAATACCAGGTCCATACTCGGGCGCGCGCTTCCGTGCTCGATTTTGCTCAAATACTGCGGAGTAATGCCTATCTGCTCTGCGAGCATCCCCTGCCCCAGCTCCTGCATGATTCTGTAATAACGTATTTTTCTGCCCATTTCTACATACTTTTCGCAATACATATATCATCCACTCCTCTACTTCTTACTGATTATAGCTTACAGTATTTCTGGCATTTCTTCATGTAAAAAAAGGTGCGAAGACAGCCATGATACTGCTTGCCAAAGTAAATACAGGCGCATTCCTGAAAAACGTGCCGGCAATCAGTGTTACTTTTGCCTTATGCCTTAGCATAATCTTATTATAAAAAATAGGATAGCCAGAGATTGGCTATCCTAAAAAATTTTTTGAGAAATTTTTAGATATTTTTTGCGAAAATGAATTTTGCACTTAGTTTACCGGTATCTCCTGTCTGGAAATAACCTCAATCAGCTCGCCTTGGCTTTTAAGCCAGATATCAATGCCCTTGCCGAAAACCTCCGCTTCGATAAGCGTACCGTTTTCACCCTCCTCTACTACCTTTGCCGTAGGCAGGCGGTCAAGGATGTACTCGTAGCTGCCACCCTTAAACAGGAAGCGCAGGCGCTGCAGATGGCCGCCGTACATAAACTGGATGCGCTTGCGGAACTCGCCCTCCTCAAAGCGTTTGGAATACGGAACGGCAAAATGCGTTTCGGTGACGCTAAAGCTGTTGATTCTGTCGATGCGGTAGATAGTCGGGAAGGGATCGTTTTCTATCTCGAATTTTAGCTCCTCCTTTTCCTTGGGCACAATGAAGCCTGCCAGATAAAAGTAGAATTCGGAGAACATGATGCCTACGGGCTGCAGTCTGCGCTGCACCAGCACGCTGTCGGTACGGCGGTAGTTGATAATTATTTCCAGATGCTCATGCACAGCGCCGCTAAGCTCCCAAATCTTCTTCAGGAACTTATCCTTGTGCTGCGGTTCTACATAAAGCAGCTTTTCGTTGCCTATAAGCTCGCTCACACGCTGCTGCTCTGTTTTTGGGATACAGCAGTCAATCAGCTTATCAAGAATCGGATACAGCTCATTTTTGGTGAACGCCCTGCTCGCCAACAGTATTTTGAGCGTGGCGAAAACCTCCTCGTTGGACAGCAGATTGCGTGAGGGCGGTACAAGCTGGTAAGCGCCGAGCTTCTGGTTGTAGACCAAATCCTGCACCAGGCCTGATGCTTCATTCTGCTCATGTAAAAAGGACCGCAAGTCTTCTATGTCGCGCTGAATAGAGCGTAAGGAGCAGCCGAAGCGTTGGGCCTCCTCCTTCTTGTAGAGCATTTTGCCGTCTACCAGACGCGAATACATATAGAGCAAACGATCCTTTGCGATGCGTAAATCTGTCATTATTAGTTCCTCCCTGCCATGAAATTTGCAAAGCGGTTGATGCAAGAAAATCTCTTTAAGCTAATTATAGCACAATCATTCTCTTAAGCAAACGTTTTGCCACCGGCTATAAGTAAATTTTAGCATAGAGGGAGGACACATATTGTCTTTCTCTAAAAATATTTTTGGCTTTTTCAGCATATTTCAGAGATAACAGGAAAATTTTTACGCCTGTTCAGTTTTAAGCACAGGCAGAAAGCCGTCCAGTGCTTCCAAAGCGCGTGCTGCAATCTGAGCGTTCTTTTCTCTCTTTTTGCGGATGCGTACAGTGAGCGGCGGAATGAGGCCGAAGTTGATGTTCATCGGCTGGAAGTTTTCAATCGCCGGATTGCTGATGTAGTTGGCCAGTGCTCCGTGTGCGGTTACGTCGGGGAATTCTACCTCAGGCAGCTCCAATACAGCTCTTGCAGCAGCTAAACCGGCCATCAGTCCGGAGGCTGCCGACTCGACGTAGCCTTCTACGCCTGTCATCTGTCCGGCAAAGTAGAAGCGCTTGTTGCTGCGCAGGTTGAAGTGCTTATCCAGCAGCTGCGGCGAATTCAGATAGGTGTTTTTGTGCATAACGCCGAAACGGACGAACTCTGCGTTCTCCAGACCGGGAATCATGCCGAAAACACGTCTTTGCTCCGGCCATTTGAGATGTGTCTGGAAGCCTACCAGATTATAAAGGGAGGCAGCGGCGTTATCCTGGCGCAGTTGTACTACTGCATATGCTTCCTTGCCATTACGCGGGTCAATGAGGCCTACAGGCTTCAGCGGACCGAAGCGCATGGTGTCCTCGCCTCTTGCAGCCATTTCCTCGATAGGCATGCAGGCTTCAAATACATCATGTTCAAAATCTTTTACGGGAGCGCTTTCCGCATTGCAGAGAGCTTCCCAGAAGGCAACGTATTCCTCCTTCGTGTAGAAGGGGCAGTTGAGGTAGTCGGCGCCGCCCTTGTCATAGCGGGACGCACGGTAAACCTTGTCATAGTCCAGGGAATCGGCGGTAACAATCGGTGCTGCGGCATCAAAGAAGTGCAGATAATCAGCCTGAAGCAGCTTTTTGATATCGGCGAAAAGCGCGTCGCTGGTCAGCGGGCCGCTGGCTACGATGACAGTGCCTTCAAGGCTTTCCAGGTCGGTCACCTCTTCGTGGATGACGGTAACTAGCGGATTGGCCTTCACTGCTTCGGTTACGGCAGCGGCAAAGCCGTCGCGGTCAACAGCCAGAGCGCCGCCGGCAGGCACCTGATGCTCGTCAGCCTTTTGCATGATGAGGGAGCCTAAACGGCGCATTTCTTCCTTCAGCAGTCCGACAGCGTTTTCAATGTTGCCTGCGCGCAGGGAGTTGCTGCAGACAAGCTCGGCAAAATATGCGGTTTTATGTGCTTCGTCACTTTTTACGGGACGCATTTCGTGCAGGATTACAGGGATACCGTGGCGCGTGAGCTGGGTAACGGCTTCACAGCCTGCCAGGCCCGCACCGATTACGTGTACAGGAGAGATAGTCATTTATTCGTTGCTGCCTTTCTTAGTTGTAGTAGTTTTTTTCGTTGCAGTTGTTTTCTTTGTGGTAGTAGTTTTTTTGGCGGTAGTCTTTTTTGCTGCAGTGGTTTTCTTCGCAGCAGTTTTGGTAGCAGTCGTTTTCTTAGCGGTAGTCTTTTTAGCCACCGTAGTTTTCTTGGTTGCGGTTGTTTTAGCTTCCGTAGTCTTTGCTGCAGCTGTTTTTGAAGCATATACCGGTCTTGCCTTGGAGCATTCCGGGTTGCTGCAGAACTTGCGCTTGCTGCCGTTGCGTTCCACGTGCTCTACCATCATAGCGCCGCAGTCCGGGCAGGTTTCGTTAAGCGGCTTGTCCCAGGTGGTGTAATCGCAGTCAGGATATCTTTCGCAGCCATAGAATACCTTGCCGGTCTTGCTTTTGCGTTCAAGGATATCGGCGCCGCACTTAGGACATTTAACACCAATCGGGTGCAGAATGGGCTTGGTATTGCGGCATTTGGGAAAGTTGGGGCAAGCCAGGAACTTGCCGAAGCGTCCTTCGCGGATAACCATCATCGTGCCGTCGTTGCACTTGTCGCAGGGAACGTCGGATACCTCGAGCGGGATTTCGACGATAGGAATTGCCACGCCTGCGTGGTCCAGATCCTTTTTGAAGGGACCGTAGAATTCGCTGAGGACCTCGTCCTTAGTGTGCTTCTTCTCAGCAACCTCATCCAGCTTTTCTTCCATCTGGGCAGTGAAGCTGATGTTGATAAGTCCCTTAAAATATTCGGTGAGCATATCCACGGTCATAATACCAAGCTCGGTAACGAGCAGCTTTTTGGCATCCTTAACAACGTAACCGCGGGTAAGCAGTGTAACGATGGTAGGTGCAAAGGTGCTGGGGCGGCCGATGCCCTTCTCCTCCAGCTCCTTGATGAGCGTTGCTTCGGTGAAGTGCGCAGGCGGCTCGGTGAAGTGCTGTTCTGCCGGCATGAGCTTGTAAAGCAGCAGCTTGCTGCCGGGTTCAACATAAGGAACCTTGGAGTCCTTTTCTTTATCGTCATATTTGCTGTGCAGCTGCAAGAAGCCCGGGAATTTCAGCACGGAGCCTGTTGCACGCAGCTGGTAATCAGCAGCACCAATCGTCAGGGTGGTAACGTCATAAACAGCATCCGTCATCTGGCTGGCAACAACGCGGTTCCAGATGAGCGTATACAGCTTCAGCTGGTCGTTAGTGAGGTGCTCCTGCATCTCGGCCGGCGTACGCATGACGCTGGTCGGACGAATCGCCTCATGCGCGTCCTGAGCGTTCTTCTTGGTGCTGTAATGGTTGGCCTTGGCCGGGCAAAATTCGCTGCCGAAGTTTTGCTTGATGTAGTCGCGGATTTCGTCCACAGCTACGTCCGCCAGACGTACTGAGTCGGTTCTCATGTAGGTAATAAGGCCGACGGAGGTTTTGCCCAGAGATACGCCTTCATAAAGCTGCTGTGCAAGCATCATGGTCTTTTTAGCGCTGAAGTTGAGCTTTTTGTTGGCCTCCTGCTGCATGCTGGAGGTAGTAAACGGCGGTACGGGGTGACGCTTGCGTTCCTTCTTTACTGCGTCGCTCACGATGTAATCAGCCTTGGAGAGTGCTTCCTCCGCTGCTTTTGCCTCCTGCTCGTTGTGCAGCTCCAGCTTTTTACCCTGATATTTTACTGCTTCCGCTTCAAAGAGCTGGCCCTTGCTGCCTTCACGCAGCTTGGCGCTGAGTGTCCAGTATTCTACCGGCACGAAATCTTCGATTTCACGGTCACGGTCGGCAACAATTTTGGTAGCAACGGATTGTACGCGGCCGGCGCTCAGGCCCTTGCGGATTTTGCGCCAGAGCAGCGGGCTTAGCTGATAGCCTACGATGCGGTCTAAAATGCGGCGTGCCTGCTGTGCATCAACCATATCCATGTCAATGCAGCGCGGATGCTTGATAGCGTCCTTGACAGCAGCAGCGGTAATCTCATGAAATTCAATGCGGCAGGCAGATGTCGGGTCGATGCCCAGAATAAATGCCAGATGCCAGCTGATTGCTTCACCCTCGCGGTCAGGGTCAGTTGCCAGTAAAACTTTGTCGGCTTTTTTGGCTTCAGCCTTCAGAGATTTAATTAAATCGCCCTTGCCGCGGATGTTGATATATTTCGGCTCAAATTCGTTTGCATGCTCCTCGTCCGGCAGAAAGGTTACACCTAGGGTGCTTTTCGGCAGGTCGCGCAGATGGCCCATAGAAGCCTTTACAGTATAGTTTTTGCCTAAAAATTTTTCGATAGTCTTGGATTTCGTAGGTGATTCCACGATAACCAGAGTCTTTGCCATTTATGTTCCTCCTACTTTCGGTAGTAACGCTGCGCCTGGTCTGTAGCTACCAGTCCGGCGGCCTGCAGGTCAAGCAGCTCCATGCTCACGGCAGCAAAAGCGGCTCCGCTCTGCTCCGTCAGCTTTTCTAAAGAAAGCGCTCCTGCCTGCAAAAGAGCAAGCAACTTCGCTCCTAATTCTGTTGTGACAGGTGCGGGCGCAGGCTTTGGCTCCTGCGGCGCGCAGTCAAATATACTCGGCTGGGTTATGCGGCGGTTCATTGCCTGCTGCCAGCTTCTTTTATCGTCTAAAATATCCTGTGGCATATCCACCAGCTTGGCACCGGTGCGGATAAGCTCGTGACAGCCAATGCTGCTGCCGTCGAAAATATTCCCCGGTACGCAATATACCTCACGTCCTTCATCTGCAGCGATATTCGCCGTAATTACAGCGCCGCTGCGCTTGCCTGCCTCTGCTACCAGCACGGCTTGCGACAGACCGACGATGATGCGGTTGCGCGCAGGAAAGTTGGCCGCTGCAGGCGGAACTCCCGGCGGATATTCCGTCACCAGTGCGCCATGCTCGGCAATGCGGGCAAACAGCTTGGCATTTTCGGACGGATAGACAATATCCAGACCGCAGCCCAGAACTGCCACCGTCACACCTCCGGCCTGCAGGCAGGCCTCGTGCGCCGCCGTATCAATGCCCTTGGCACCGCCGCTGATGATTGGTATGCCCTCACGCGTCATAGCCTGCGCAAAGCAGGCAGCAGCACGCACACCGTATTCCGTGCAGCGACGTGAGCCGACGATGGCCAAAGCATAATTTGCCTGCGGCAGCTCGCCCTTGACGTACAAAACTAAGGGCTTGTCGCTCAAGTTCTGCAGGCTCTGCGGATAGGCAGTGTCGGTATAGGCCAGTATCTGCACGCCGTTATGACGGCAGAAATAATCCAGCCTTTGCGGCAGACGCGCATCACGATTACTGATAAAGTTTTGCACTGCGCGCGGCGTACAAAACCCTGTTGCCGTGAGCGTGGCGGCGCTTGCTTCAAAAACAGCGCGGGCACTGCCCAGAGCGTTAATCAGATCAGGTATTCTGCTGCGTCCCAGACCGGGGACAACAGCGCAGACAGCGGCAAGGTATAAGGTATCCATAAGGTCACACTCCTCCTGTTTTCCATACATGATTATGCAGTCAGAGCGGAACTTCATGCCACAGCCTTCATAATATGCGATTTTCTTACATTATAATGATGAAATTCGTATTGGTCAAGTAAATTAATTATATAATGGAAGAAATTGTCAGCAAAATACGGGGAATTTTATTCACGAAAATGCACAAAAATCGGCCTATATACAGCAAAAGGACTCCCTCATACGAAGGAGTCCGAAAATTATTTTTACAGTCTTTGTATAACGTAATCGACAATCTGCTGTGCTGCCAAAGGATGGGCATGCTCGCTGCAGGCTGCTGCCTCACGCGGGCTTACCGTGCTGTTTTTGATGTGCTGCGCCAGCTCGTCGGTAGAACGTGCCACCAGAGCGCCGCAATACTGCTGCAGGAAGGCGGCGTTGCCCTCCTCCTGCCCCGGCAGCGGCTTGTAGATTAAAAGGTCCAGTCCGCTCGCCAGCACCTCGGCAGAGGTCAGACCGCCGGCCTTGGTGATAATCATATCAGCGCCGGCCATAAGCTGCGGCACGTCCTCGCGGAAGCCGTAAATTTCGGCCGTTGCGCCGTATTTGGCTTGCAGCTGTGCGGCCAACGCTTCGTTGTGGCCCGTTACGGCAACAACGCGCAGGTTTTTCAGAGCGGCGCGCTGCAGCGCAGTAATAATCTCAGCCATCGGCAGCAGGCCCTCGCCCCCGCCCATCAAAAGGCAAACGCGTTCGTTTTCGTCCCAACCGAAGAACTCGCGGCATTTCTGTTTATCGTGCTTAATCATAAACTGCTGGCGCACGGGAATGCCCGTAGCCTGAATGTCGGCATCGGTATTGAGCTTATCACGCAGCAGCTCGTCGGCGATAAAGTACGTGTCCACGCCGTCGCAAACCCACCAGCGGTGAATTGTAAAGTCGGTCACTACAGCGCCGAGCCAGAGCTTGGGATGCTGCTTTTTGTAATAGCCGATGATGCCTGCGGGTGTAGCGTGCGTGGCGATTACCGCGTCAGGCTGCACACTGCGCAGGTAGCTGCCGCCTAAGCGTGCCAAGAGGCGGTTTAAAAGCTCACGCAGCCATAAGGAGCCGCCCTGCTTATTGCCCCAGCTGTAGGCCAGCTTATAAAGCCACGGGCAGCATTTTAAAATCCACAGGTAGGTGCCGAGAAAGGCCTTGCCCAGAAACTGCGGGAAGAAGTCGAAGATGTTGCCGTGGATGACCTCAACCTCCGGACGGTCGGCGAAGGCCTGCTCCAACGCTTCGGCTGCCAGTCTGTGTCCGGAGCCTATGGGTGCCGAAAGCAGGAGCACAGTATATTTTTTTCGTGTTTCGTGCATATGTATCACCATCTATATTGTATCGGAAATATAGCTAATCGGAATTTTTTTGCGAAAAAGGCTTGCTATCATAGCCTTTATATTGTATCATATTTTTAACTACAATCAATAGTTAATGTTCTCGCAAAGAGTAAAATTCGTGAGAAATTTTTGGGAGGCTCGTCAAATGACTACAAGAAGACCTGTTGAAAGCTTTAGCTTTCCTGTAGAAAAAATTAAAGAAGGTTACTATACTGACGCATATTTTATGCGTTCCGAAGAAATCTTAAACGGTGATAATTATCATCCGCGCGTGCTGATGCAGGTGTTCGCCCGTGACCATGTTGTTGTTTGCGGTACCGACGAGGTCATTGCTCTGATCCGTCAATGCGCTTTCCATCCGGAAACTATCGAAATTCATTCCCTGCGTGACGGCGAAGAGGTTGACGAATGGGAAACCGTTATGACTATCGAAGGCGATTATGCCGACTTTGCGCATCTGGAAACCATCTATCTGGGTATTTTGGCACGCCAGAGCCGCATTGCTACCAATGTTAGCCGCGTAGTGAAGGCTGCCAACGGCAAGCCGGTGCTTTTCTTCCCTGCACGCTATGATATTTACCAGACTCAGGAATCCGACGGCTATGCAGCTTTGGTTGGCGGCATCCACGGCTTTTCTACCGATGCCAATGCTCTGGCAGCAGGCGGCAAGGGCCTGGGCACTATCCCCCATGCTTTGATTGCTTCCTATAAGGGTGACACTGTTGCTGCTACCGAAGCATTTGATAAATATGTTGACCCGTCTATCGCACGTATCGCTCTGGTTGACTTTGACAACGACTGCGTAAATACTTCACTGGCTGTGGCCCGCAAGCTGGGCAAAAAGCTCGCAGGTGTGCGTCTGGATACCTCCGGCAGCATGGTAGACAAGAGCCTGTGGACTCAGATCGGTACCTTTAAGCCGACCGGTGTTTGCAAGGAGCTGGTTTGCAACGTTCGCCGTGCGCTGGATGCCGAAGGCTTCAACCACGTTAAGATTATCGCTTCCGGCGGCTTTGACGCTGAGCGCGTAGCAGCGTTTGAGGAAATGGGCGTACCGGTTGATACCTATGCAGTAGGCTCTTCCTTCTTCGACGGCAACATCAACTACACTGCTGATATCGTTAAGGTTGACGGCAAGGACTGCGCTAAGGCCGGCCGCAAATACAATCCTAACCCCAAAATGGAGCTTGTAAAATAATTTGCAACAATGAGGTTGCAGTGCGAAAGTACTGCAGCCTTTTTTGCTACCCGAACATCATAATAACCTAAAAAATTAGCTAAAAGTATAAATAGAACTGCAACGTAAAAGTCAGTTAGAAGTTTAGCTTGAAGTACAACGTAAAAACAGGAGAATATAGTGTCATGCAGGGAATAAAAATTACAGCGAATAAGTGTCCGGAACCACATGCGGGCGCATCCAAGAAGCAAGTCCGTAGGACGATGCTGATTGGTTTATGCGCGCCATGCGATAGTGTCCCAAGAAGCAAGCTCACAGAGCGCAGCTGATTGGCTTGACACGAACCGCTAAGGGGCGCAATGTTTGAGCGCTATGCTTTGCTCATACAGTACAATCTCTTAGCTTCGCGCGAGTTTTGCGCCACTTCGTCTTGGTTCCACACGAAATGAGCGAACGTAATTTTTTCTGACCGAAAGGACACTTATTCTCCTAATATAACTCACTCTACGATATTTTTGTACATAATTTAAAGAAAAGAAGGAGAATAAGTATCTCGTATGGAATAAAAATCACAACGATTTAGTTAGCGCAATTAGAGTAACTTCTTCTCCGTAATATCTAACACAATTTCATCTACATACAAAGGAGATTTCACCATGTCATTGAATACAACTCCCGCTGCCGAGCGTATCCACATCGGTATTTTCGGTAAGCGTAACGCCGGCAAGTCCAGCCTGATTAATGCTATCACGAGTCAGGAGCTTGCCATTGTCAGCGAACAAAAGGGCACTACTACCGACCCTGTATATAAGGCTATGGAGCTTTTGCCTCTCGGCCCCGTAATGATTATCGACACTCCCGGCCTTGACGATGAAGGCGAACTGGGCGCGCAGCGCATTGCCAAGGCACAGCAGGTGCTTGGTAAGTGCGACATTGCATTGCTCGTTGTAGATGCCAGCGTTGGCCTCAGCGAGGCGGATAAAGCACTGTGGCAGCAGCTGCAGGCGAAAAAATTGCCATCCATCCTCGTACTGAATAAGGTAGAGCTTTTGGACGAAATGCGCCAGGCACTGCTCACCATGGAGGCCATGAAGCTCACCAAGCAATGCTTCATCGTCAGCGCCCTTGCCAACCGTAACATCAACGAGCTGAAGGAGGCCATCGCAGCTTTGCGCCCGCGTGAGGTAGAACGCCAGCTGCTAGGCGATTTAATCAAGCCCTGCGACATCGTAGTGCTCGTAACGCCGATTGACAGCGCCGCCCCCAAGGGCAGGCTCATTCTGCCGCAGCAGCAGGTACTGCGCAACGTGCTCGACAACAAAGGCATCGCCGTAACAGTACAAGAAAGCGAGCTGGCGGAAGCACTGGCACGCCTTGCCTTCCCGCCCAAGCTCGTCGTAACCGACAGCCAGGCCTTCGGCGCAGTCAGCAAAATTGTGCCGTCCACCATTCCGCTCACCTCCTTCTCCATCCTCATGGCGCGCTACAAGGGCACGCTCAGCTCAGCCGTAGAGGCTGTGCGTGTGCTCGATACAGTGCAGGATGGCGATAAGATACTTATCAGCGAGGGCTGCACGCACCACCGCCAATGTCAGGACATCGGCACAGTAAAGCTTCCCGGTTGGATTCGCAGCTTCACCAAAGCGGAGCCTGAATTCTGCTTCAGCAGCGGCACGGAATTCCCCGCTGACCTGTCACAATATAAGCTTGTAGTGCATTGCGGCGGCTGCATGCTCAACGAACGCGAAATGCAAAGCCGCAGCGAGCATGCTGCAGCGCAGAACGTGCCCATGACCAACTATGGCATTGCCATTGCCTATATGCACGGCATTTTAAAGCGCAGCGTCGCTCCCCTGCCGGATATCGCCAAGCTGCTGGAGTAAAGCAGCTGAACAGGAGAAAGTGAGGGTATGAACCATGCACAGCTTTTTATATTATTACCTGATCTTCATCAACTGCACCGCCTTTGTCGTCTACGGTGCTGATAAAGCCTTCGCCAAGCTGCACAGCTGGCGTGTGCCGGAAATAGTGCTGCTGCTTTTGGCAGCGCTCGGCGGCAGCGCAGGCGCATTTATTGCCATGCAGCTTTTCCGCCACAAGACACAGCATTTGAAGTTCATCTTCGGCGTACCGCTCATCTTCTTCCTGCAGGTAGCACTCATCAGCTATTTTTTCTATAAGGGCTGAGCACTCTCTAAAAACCGTACAAACCGTACAAAACCGTACAACCCCTTGCTGCATGCGGCTTTGAGGCTGTACGGTTTTTTGTGTTGTGTACGGTATTTAGTTGTTTAGACCTTCTCCAGTAAATCCTCGATATTGCAATAAAGCTGTTTGGCTATTCTGGCAAGCGTTTCTGCCTGCGCGCGGTTAATATTCTTCTGTCGCTGCTCATACTGCTGCACAGTGCGCAGCGGAACCTCTGCCAATTCCGCCAGCTCCCTTTGCGTCAGCTCTGCCTTTACACGCAACAGCTTCAGGTTCGTATCCTTTTTCGCTTCTTTATAAAGCTCCGTCATCTTCTCCGTAAAATGGCGGATATCCATCTCGTGATAAGGATTGTACAGGCTCTGCACAGTTTTGATAGGAACGTAACGGTTAATCTCCGCAAAGCTCAGCGCCGTCTGCCACTGGTAGTAGGCCAGCGCCCAGCCTGTCCAATATTCCTCACTGCGGTTGACCGGATAATCAGGCTTAATGCGCTCCTGCGCCAGTCCCACGTTCTCTAAAATCGTATAGGCAAGCTCCACGCCAGACATACCTGCGAGAATAGTGAAATCCCCTTGCTCGAAGCGTCTGGCAATACCGGAAGCGAGAAAAAGCTCAAAGAATTCGCTGATGTCATAATGCAAATCGTAGACAGCGAAATCCAGCATACGGGCAAGAGCTGTGCGCGCTTTATCAAGATATAGCTTATCGTAGGCGTGCATCATCGCTTTTCATCTCCTCGTCCATAATCTGTGTAATATAGATATCACCGCGTTGGCGCTTGTTACGTTCCGTGCTGAAATACTCACGGCGGGCGCTCTTGTCACGCTTATTCTTCTTGTCAAACCATTCAATGTGCTCTGCCAGCTCATAGCCTGTAAACTTAATCAGGGAGAAGGCTTTACGGCTCTTCAGCACGAATTGCTGCCCCAGCTTGCCCAGATGCATGGCATTGTTCAACTGGCGGTAGGAAATTGTGCCGTTGATAAAATCCTGTGCAAAGGAAAAATAGCTGTCATCTGCGCGATAACCGATTATAGCATCATAGGCAGAGTAATCGACCTTGAAGTTTTCCAGAAGATAAGCCTTTGCTTCATACGCAAGGCCTGAGGGCGTGTCGAATTCCCTGTTCTGCAGCAAAATCGTCAGCCAGTGCAGGATGCAGAACTGCTCTGTGTTCAGGTCCAGAAGCTTCAAATCGCTGCAGTCCAGCTCATAGCAGTTGGCGTAGCCGTTTTGGTTGGACGTTGCTGCCCATTCCTTCGCCATATTGATATCCTCGGTGCAGTAAAAACCGAGGCCGTAGTCGTTATATTTTTTTCCGTAGCCATAGACAGGCTTTTGGATAATATCTTTAGAACCATGATATAGCTTGCGCAGCATAAGGCTCACCTCTTTCATCTTTTATGTATATTATACTCCTGTGGGAGTGGTTTTGGCAAATACTCTGAATATATGATAACACTCTTGTGTAGTCTAAAACCGCCTCTCATTTTCAGCGTATTTGAGGCGTTTTTGCTATTCGTGTAGTTTAGTGTAAAAAAGCGCATTTTTTCGCGTATTTTTACACGAATATTTTAGGAAAATCATCATTTTTTGACACATAACAAAAACCGTACATGCGCAAAGCCTTGCCCAGCCTGCGTTTATACGGTTTTGTACGGTTTTTGAGGATAGCCAAAATATACGCATATAAAGCTAAAGAAACGCTCTGCCAACCTTACGGTCAGCAGAGCGTTTTATTGTGTCGGTATTAAGCCTCAGCTTATTTGAAGTAGCTTACGCCGGACAGGAAAATCTTCTGATCCTTGTCGCCCGCAATATTGCGGAACAGGCCCGGAGCAAAGCGCTCGCTGTGGCCCATCTTGCCGAGGATACGTCCGTCGGGGCTGGTGATGCCTTCGATAGCATACAGGCTGCCGTTCGGGTTGAACGGAGTGTTCATGGTCGGTACGCCCTGAGCATTTACATACTGGGTAGCAACCTGGCCGTTAGCAAACAGCTCTTTGATAGTGCTTTCTGGAGCGTAGAAGCGGCCTTCACCGTGGGATACGGCAACTGCATGCTCTTCGCCGGGCTCGCACAGGCTGAACCACGGAGATTTGTTGGAAACAACTCTGGTGGTAACAATCTGGGAAATATGACGGCCGATATTGTTGAAGGTCAGAGTCGGTGCATCGCTGGTCATATCGCGGATATCGCCGTACGGAACGAGGCCGAGCTTAATCAATGCCTGGAAGCCGTTGCAGATACCCAGCATCAGGCCATCGCGGTTTTCGAGCAGGTCGCTGATAGCTTCCTTGATGCGCGGGTTGCGGAACATGGTAGCGATGAATTTGCCGCTGCCGTCAGGCTCGTCACCGGCGCTGAAGCCACCAGGGATCATAACAATCTGGGAGTTGTTGATATATTTAACCATTGCTTCTACGGATTCTTCGATAGCAGCAGCGGTAAGGTTGCGCACGATGAAAGTGTTAGCTTCGGCACCTGCAGCTTCAAAAGCACGGGCGCTGTCGTATTCGCAGTTGTTGCCGGGGAATACGGGGATGAATACGCGCGGTTTAGCGATATTCACCGGAGCGGTCAACGTCAGCTCGCTCTTGTACAGCGGCATAGCGATGTCAGCAGGCTCCTCTGCCTTCGGAGTGCCGTCCGGGAAAATTCCCAGCAGCGGCTCGCGGTATGCGGCAAAGGCTTTCGCAGCGTCAATCTTGGTGTCGTTGATGGTGATGCCTGCTTCGGCAGTAGTGTGGCCGAGCAGCATGTAATCCAGGCCTTCGAACAGCTCTTCCGGTTCAACGCCGGCTGCCAGCTCGAGAACCATGCCGCCGGGCTGCAGAGTGAAGAGGCTGTCGGTATCGTGGAACGGTTTGATGAATTCAAAGCCAAGCTCGTTGCCCAGGCTCATGGTGGTTACCAGTGCAGCTACGCCACCCTCTTTAACAGCGGCAGCAGCAGCAATCTTGCCTGCTTCCATAGCCTTGTGTACAGCGGTCAGGTTTTCCTTCAGCGCTGCAAAGTCCAGTACTTCGGCACTATTGCGCGGGCAGGACAGGAAGATTACCTTGTCGCCTGCTGCCTTGAAGTCGGCAGATACAGCCTTGTTGCCGTCGATTACGCCTACAGCGAAGGAAACGAGTGTCGGCGGAACGGTTTTGTCCATGAAGGTACCGCTCATGCTGTCTTTGCCGCCGATTGCCGGCAGGTCCAGAGCATCAAGTGTGGTGAAGGCGCCCAGCAGTGCACTGAACGGCTGGCCCCAGCTGTTGGCATCATGCAGTTTCGGGAAGTACTCCTGCAGAGTCAGGCGCAGCTTAGCGGGATCAGCACCCAGAGCTACGGCACGAACTACAGATTCGGTTACAGCGTACATAGCGCCGTGGAACGGGCTCCAGCAAGCAACGTTCGGGTTGTAGCCGCAGGCCATTACGCTGGCTGCGGTGGTGTTGCCGTGCAGCACAGGAATGCGGCCTACCATGCCCTCGCTCGGAGTGAGCTGGGTTTTGCCGCCGAACGGCATCATTACGGTGCCTCGGCCGATGGTGCTGTCAAAGCGCTCGGACAGGCCCTTTTCGCTGCAGACATTCAGACGGCCGAGGTTAGCCAGCCATGCAACCTCAAGGTCAGCAGCGGAGGTTACTTCGGCAGGAACCTGCTCGAATACGTTGTCCTCTTTTTCTTCGCTTACTACGATATTGGTGTGTTGTGCAACGCCGTTGGTATCGAGGAAAGCGCGGGACAGGTCAACAATTTTATCGCCACGCCAGAACATAACCAGGCGCGGTTCTTCGGTAACGTCGGCAACAACAGTTGCTTCCAGGTTTTCTTCGTCAGCATATTTGATGAAGGCATCGCGGTCAGCGGCAGCGATAACAACAGCCATACGCTCCTGAGATTCGGAGATAGCCAGCTCGGTGCCGTCCAAGCCTTCGTATTTCTTGGGAACCTTGTCGAGGTCGATAACAAGACCGTCGGTCAGCTCGCCGATAGCAACGGATACACCGCCTGCACCGAAGTCATTGCAGCGTTTGATCATTGCGGTTACGGCAGGGTTGCGGAACAGGCGTTGGATTTTGCGTTCGGTCGGAGGATTGCCCTTCTGTACCTCTGCGCCACAGCTCATGAGGGAGTCAACGGTGTGCTCCTTGGAGGAACCAGTTGCACCGCCACAGCCGTCACGGCCGGTTTTGCCGCCCAGCAGCACTACGATATCGCCGGCAGCGGGACGCTCACGGCGAACTGCACTGCGGGGAGCAGCGCCGATTACGCCGCCGATTTCCATACGCTTCGCAACAAATTTATCATGATAGTATTCCTGTACATGGCCGGTTGCCAGACCAATCTGGTTGCCGTAGGAGCTGTAGCCTGCAGCTGCGCCGATGGTAATCTTGCGCTGAGGCAGCTTGCCGGGCAGGGTTTCGCTGATCGGGGTGCGTGGGTCGGCACTGCCGGTTACACGCATAGCCTGATATACATAGGAACGACCGGACAGCGGATCGCGGATGGCACCGCCGAGGCAGGTAGCAGCGCCACCGAACGGTTCGATTTCGGTCGGATGGTTATGGGTTTCGTTTTTGAACATTACCAGCCACTCTTCGGTCTTGCCGTCGATTTCGATAGGCACAACGATAGAGCAGGCGTTGATTTCTTCGGACTGGTCAAGGTCAGCCAGCTTGCCTTCCTTGCGCAGCTTCTTCATGCCGATTACGGCAATGTCCATCAGGGTTACCGGACGCTCGGTGTCTTCACCGTAAACTTCGTCACGGGCAGCCATGTATTTGTCATAAGCCTCTTGTACAGGCTGGGTAAAGGTACCGGGAACGATATCTACATCTTCAATCTGCGTCATGAAGGTGGTATGACGGCAGTGGTCGGACCAGTAGGTATCCAGCACACGGATTTCAGTAATAGTCGGCTCACGGTGCTCTTCATTGAAGTATTTCTGGCACCACAGCAGGTCGTCCAGGCTCATAGCCAGGCCCATGGATTGACGCAATGCTTCTGCTTCTTCCTCAGACATGGTCAGGAAGCCGGTAACAGCCTTAACCTTTTCCGGCTCCTCGCAGGTGCTGATGAGGGTTTCGGGTTTAGCCTGTTCAGCCTCACGCGCTTCAATCGGGTTGATGCAGTAAGCCTTAATCTTTTCAACTTCTTCCGCAGTCAGCTCGCCTTCCAGCACATATACCTTAGCGGCAGCAACCATCGGGCGCTCCTTTTGGGTAATCAGCTGGATACATTGTTCGGCAAAATCCTCGCGCTGGTCGTATTGACCAGGCAGCAGCTCTACAGCGAAAGCAGCCTCGCCTGCAGCCAGCGGCAGCTCCTCTTCTACGACATTGTCGACAGGCGGCTCGGACAGCACAAGCTGTTTAGCCATAGCGAATTCTTCATCGCTCAGGCCCATCACGTCATAGCGGTTAACGATACGCATACCGGTAAGATTGCTCATACCGAGGTTGTTGCGCAGGTCTGCCAGCAAGCCATGTGCTTCGACAGCAAAGGCATCCTTCTTTTCTACAAAAAGTCTTCTAATGTTACTCATATACACGGCCTCCAATGTAATTTTTTCGAGGTGAATACTTGCTATTTATGTATCTATTTTAACACACTTCGGCGTTTTATCCAATATGGATAGCGATAAATATAGGCATATTAGTGAACATTTTTCAGTTTCAACTAAAAATAATTCGGAAAATCAGCTTTAATACAAAAATGGCCACCCTAAAAGATGACCATAATTTTATTGAACAGGAACGTTATTATAACGTTTATTATTTGGTAAACTCTTGGCTTACCCTGGCAATAGCTCTTACCGTAGCGCGGATATCAGGCTGCGCCAGTATGCCGCTGACTATGGCTGCGCCGTCAGCGCCTGCCGCGCGCACCTCGCGGTAATTGTCTGCAGTCACGCCGCCGATGCCGACAACAGGGAGTCCCTTCTCCCTGCAGATAGCCGTAAGTCCTTCCGTACCCAGCTTTTTGACGTCTGCCTTGGTAGCAGTGCCAAAGACAGCGCCGCAGCCAAGGTAATCGGCACCGCGTTCCAGTGCCTCTGCGGCCTCCGCCGGATTGTGCGCCGAAACGCCGATGATGTAATCCTCGCCTAAAATCCTGCGTGCCGCAGCACAGGGAAGGTCGTCCTGCCCCAAATGTACGCCTGCTGCGCCCACCGCCATGGCGATATCCAGACGGTCGTTGATAATCAGCGGCACGTTAAAGCTGTCGCACAGTGCTTTCAGCTGCAGCGCTTCGGCGTACATCTCCGCGCTGGATGCTGTCTTGGCGCGGTACTGCACCAGCGTCACGCCGCCCTCGAGCGCCTTACGCACGCAGTCTATAAGCGCCCTGCCCTGCAGGCAGCCATCGTCCGTAACCAGATAAATACTGTAATCAGGCTGTGCTTTCATCAGGACACCTTTTCCTCCGGCTTCAGGTTCACCAGATTCCACTTCGTAGTTACATGATAAATTGCGTCAATCAGGCGCACCTTGAACATGCCGGGGCCGTCCTTCTTCTCGAGAAAGTTGGCTGCCAGCTCGGCGCTCTGACCCATGATTACTACGCCCAGTGCTGCCGCAACAAGCATATCCTTGGTGATAGCAGCGCAGCAGGCAACTAAGGTAGTAGTCATGCAACCGCTGCCGGTGATATCCTGCAGCAGCGGGTGACCATTGTTCAGCACAACAGCCTGCTTGCCGTTGCTGATGTTGTCAATCGGGCCGGTGACAGCAAACACGCAGCCGAATTTGGCAGCAGCGTCCTTAGCGGTGCGCAGTGCTTCGCCTTCTTCGGTCCCCTGCTCCATGTTGTCTACGCCACGGCCTCCGGTTGCACCCAGCAGCAGCGCCTGGCATTCGCTGTGGTTGCCGCGCACGATGTCAATATAGCCTGCGTTCAGCAGCTTCAGCGCGAAGTTCAGGCGTACGGTAGAAGCCATTACGCCAACGGGGTCCAGCACTACGGGGATGCCCTTGGCTTTGGCCGCCTGCGCCGCACGCTCCATAGCAATCTGCTTATTGAAGCTCAGCGTACCAAGATTAAGCACCAGTGCATCGGCACCGGCGGTAATTTGTACAACCTCCTCCGGCTCGTCAGCCATCACCGGAGAAGCACCTGCTGCCAGCGCAGCATCTGCACAGCTTTCCGCCGTAACATAATTAGTAATTTCGTGGATGACAGGTCTTGCCTTACGCAGCTTGTCAACCAGCTCGCCAAAAGTATTTTTTAAATCCATTAGTCTAAGATACCAGCCTTTCTGTATAAATCGACAAAATGATGCGTCGGTCCGCAGCCGCTGCCTAGTTCGATGCCATGCTCGATGGCTTCGGTAACGTAGGCCTTGGAGGCGCGTACCGCATCCGTCAGCTCCAGCCCCTTGGCCAGGTTCGCCGCCAGACTGCTCGACAGTGTGCAGCCTGTGCCATGCGTATTCTTCGTAGCAATGCGCTTGCCGGGGAACCATGTTTCCGTGCTGCCGTCAAAGAGCAAATCATCTGCTGTATCGTTCAAATGACCGCCCTTCACGAGCACAGCCTTCGCACCCAGAGCAATAATTTTTTCCGCTACTGCGCGCATCTGCGCCTTTTCCGTAACCTGCATACCGGTAATCGCCTCTGCTTCCGGCAGGTTGGGCGTAACCAGTGTAGCCAACGACAGCAGCTCCTTAATCAGCGTTTCGCAGGCCTCCGGTGCCAGCAGCGGATAACCGCTTTTGGAAATCATCACCGGGTCCACCACGATAATGCGCGGCTGATAACGGCGCAGGCAGGCGGCAATCGTACGGATAATCTCCGGCTGCGATACCATGCCTATTTTCACTGCGTCTACACGGATATCGTCAAAAACGGCAGCAATCTGCGCTTCAACGATATCACAGTCAATATTCTGTACTGCGGTAACACCACAGGTGTTTTGTGCCGTAACGGCGGTAATGACGCTCATACCGAAGGTGCCATGAGCGGCAAAGGTCTTTAAATCGGCCTGGATTCCTGCGCCGCCGCTGGAATCACTGCCGGCAATCGTCAGCAAATTCTTCATCTGCAAAAGCCTCCTTTTAGGCGCACTTAGCGTGAAAAGGTAGTTTCTTTGTTCTGTCCAGAGTAATCGAACAGGCCATCGTTCTTTTCCTCCAACGCTTTGATAATATGATAGGTATATTCGTTGTAGGGAGTGGGAATCCCCAGCTCCTTGCCCATCGCCATCAAAGCACCGGAGAACATATCAATTTCGGTATGTCTGCCTGCGTCCAAATCCTGCAGCGTGGAATAGCGCACAGATGGCGGAACGGCGCTGCCACGGCCGGAGCTTGCGGGACATTTGCTCATATCAATGCCTTTGGCGGTGGCGATGGCCTCCAGCTCACGGCGCAGACCTTCCTTAATAGCACGCATATGCTCACTGTCCTGATAGCAGCCAAGACCTGCGCCAATCACAGCCTGCGGCAGATTGTTGCAGACGTTCAGGCGGAACTTGCACCAGATTTCTTCATTAATGCAATCCGTATGGCGGATATGGATATCGGCGCTGCACATAAGCGCTTCAATCGCCAGCACACGCTCGCTGTCAAACGGAGCCTGCGCTTCGCCGAAAACAATACCGATAGTTTTCTCCGCATTGAAGCGGACACCGTTGCCCTCGTGACGCGACGCAATCTTAATCAGAGCAGGCAGAATCTGCTTGCTGTCGACAACGCCGGCAATAATCTCCTCGCTATCCACACCGTTCATCAGGCTCATTACAGTGGTATTGGGGCCTACTGCTTCGCGGATGCTTGCCAGAGCGCCGGGCAGAGCGCCGTATTTTAAAGCGACAATCAAAAGATCTGCGCCCTTGGCCTCCTGCGGGCTCCACACCTGCGGATGATAGGTAACATTGTTGATGCTGCAGCCCTCGTCACGCAAACGCGTAGCACGGCTGCCTTCGGCGATAATGCCGAATCTGATATCGGGGAGCTTGCTCAGTCCCCAGATTATATAAGAGCCTACGGCTCCTGCTCCCAAAAGTGCGACAGATTTTATCTCCATGCTTATCACTCCTTATTGCTTGCAAATAAGCGCTGCAGGACGGGGCGGAATTTCTTCCGCTGAGGCTGTAACGCTCATTGCAGTAAAGCTAATTATACACTATATATTATAGCATATCGGGGCGCATAAAAAAACAGCAGCGAAGTGCAAGGCACGAGCTGCTGTGAAGAACGGGTGAAATTTATAATATTATGGAAGAAGTTATTATGCGGTCAGCTTGGAGGCAAGCTTTTTATATCTCTCATTCAAGCAACCATTTTATCAGGTTTTTCTTTTGTATTCCATTATAATTAGCTTCGCCAAAAAGCTCGTCAAGTGTCAAAAGATATTTTGGATAATTATCCTGTACGCTTTGTAGCGGTGCCAACTCTCTTGCTAATGTATCAGGGTTTAACGTAGTGGCGGATATCTGGTAATATTCTGTCTGGTTGTTTTTAATGGCTACAAAGTCAACCTCACCTTTATCAATATCCCCCACGTATACATCATAACCGCGTCGCATCAGCTCCAGATAGGCAAGATTTTCTATGATATGACCTATATCGCTTTCTTTATTACGTATCAGGATATTGCGCATACCAATATCGACAATATAATATTTAGGCATATTGGTAAGTAGTTGCTTTCCCTTGATGTTAAAGCGCGGAGCTTTATATAAAAACAAAGCATCTACCAACCCCTGCAAATACTTCTCAACAGTCTTGTTGTCTATACTCTTGCCACCGGATTTTAAGGTATTCGCAATTTTGTTTATAGAAACAATATTACCGATATTATCAGCGATAAATTTTGTTACCTTATCTAATGCGTTCACATCAGTAATCTTCAGACGTTTTACTATATCATTGAGAATAATTGTATTATATACATCACGCAGATAATTATAAGCATCACTGTCAAAGCTATTGTAACGTGCCAGAAAAGGAAAGGAACCATAATTCAGGTATAAATTAAACTTTTCCTGTATGCTTATGTCAACATTTTCCGGAGCAAAAGAAGATACAAATTCTTTAAATGACAGCGGCAGCATCTTTAGTTCAACGTATCTGCCGGAAAGAACGGTTGCCAGCTCTCCGGACATAAAATAAGCGTTGGAACCTGTAAGATAGATATCGCAATTATCTTTAATGAACAGGCTGTCGACAGCTTTTTGATATTCCGTGCAATGCTGTACCTCATCTAAAAAAATATAGTTTTTGCAGTCCTGCTGCAGGCGGTCATTTATATATTGATACAAAGTATGATAATCCCGTAAGGCTTCAAATTCCATTGATTCAAAGTTGATGCTGATAATTTGTTTTTCATCTATCCCCCGCTTAAGCAAGTTCTGTTTAAACAGCGTAAACATGGTTGATTTTCCGCAACGGCGTACACCGGATACTACTTTTATGATTTGCTTATCCTGCCAGCGACATAACCAGTCAAGATATTCTTTTCTTGGAATAAGCTGCATAGTTATCACCTCTTACTTATATTGTAAAGCAAACCTGTTATAAACGCAAGAAAACTTGGAACGCATTCCAAATTTTCTCTATTTCCCCTGAAAGTTTGGAATGGAATCCAAACTTTAGCATTTTTTATATAAAATTAGGATTTTATTCCTGATTTTGAACATAGAAAAACGGTATACCTTCGCATGCCGGAAAATAAAAAGCACCCACGTTAGTGAGTGCTCGGTTTTAGTGTTTTACTCCTCATAGTCTTCGTCTTCTTCGTAAGCAGCCTGCTCTCTGCAATCTGCGTAAATAGTATCTTTGTTAGCGTTCACCAAATCCATTATTTTTTTCTTTTCTTCTTCGGAAACGATAATATTGTTTTTCTTCATGTAGTCAATACCGTGAAAAAAGAACATTTAAAAGAATTAAGAACAAGCGCTAGTAACAGCAAAGCGACCCGATTAAGAGAGCTTTTTGGTAAAACTTTTTCTCCTGAAAAAGTTTTTGTTTTGCCGCGCTTTACAAAAAGCGCGAACCTTTCTTCCAACTTCTTTCAGTTATGAAAGAAGTTGAATTAACCCAAAGTATCAAAAACAAAATCCCCCCGCAGGGAACCCTGCGGGGGGATTTGTGCATCCTAAAGTACTCAACGCATACAGCTGCTCCATTCACTTCTTCACAGCCAAGCTGCGAATAGAAACATTCACGTTATTCACTTTCATGGCCGTCATATACTCAATTTTTTCCTTAATCTTCGCCTGGAACTGCTTGGTAACGGCAAAGAGCTTAACACCGTAATACAGCACAACCTCTACACTGATAACAATACCCTTGCTGTTGTCGCTGCGGCGGCGCACCTTAATCGAGGTGATGCGCTCCACGCCCTCCAGCTTGCGCCCGATAATTTTGATGATATCCTCCAGCGCGCTGTCGGAAATCAGCAGCTTGCCGTAAAAGCTGAACGAAGGACGTACGATAGAACGGTCCGCATCCTTCTCCTGCTTGCGCTGGCTGGAAAAAATATTATAGGGCAAATCGGCAAAATAGCCTGTGAAATGAGGCTTCAGCTCAATCGTCGGCACCGGCACGATATGCTTGCCCTCCTGCAGACGCGCATGGCGGGCTTTTTTGATTTCGGCCTTGCTGGCAATCTGGTTGATATACACCGTTTTAACCGGCTTATCTAGCTTCAGCCTGCTGATAATCTTGTTGATCATATTGTCCGAGGTAGCGATAATCAGCAGACGATGAATGTTGTTGGTCGCCAGCGCCTCACGCACCGCCTGCGCGTGTCCTTCGTCGGTGAAGATGGCACGCTTTACGGCCTGTATTCTGTTGTTTTCGTTCTTGGCGGAGGTGCCTGCCAAAATTTTGGTGCCCTTAATCAGCAGGCCGTCGTCAATAATAGCGTCACAACGGTTGTCAAAGGCCACGCCGATGGCATGGTGGCTCTTGCCTGTGCCGCTGGGTCCTACAAAAGCAACTACTTCCATTCTATTACACCCTTAACATCATCATATTGCACCTGCCAGATTCCCAGCTTTGTGGGGAAACGGTCAGGGATTCCGTGAAAGTCACTGCCGCCGCTCACCAACAGTCCGCGCTCCTTTGCCAACGCACACCAATGACTTTGCGCCTGCACATCCGCGCTGGGGTGCCACACCTCGATGCCGTCAAAAGGTTCTGCGGCAAGCAAGCGCTCTGGCAGAGTTTTATCCACCAGCTCCGAGGGATGTGCCAACACAGCGATACCGCCTGCCTCGTGAATCAGCGCCACTGCCTCCTGCGGAGAAAGCTTGGGCTGCGGCACATACGCCGGTCCGCCGCGGTGCAGCAGTGCATCGAAAACCTCCTGCACGGTAGCAAAATAGCCCTTGGCCACCAGTGCCTTGGCCACATGCGGACGTCCTACTGCCCTGTTCTTGGGGTCGCAGGCCTCTACCTCCACATGGTAGCCTAATTTTTCCAGCTTCTCCAGCATGGCATATAAACGGTGTTCGCGCGCATGGCGCATTTCATCCATTTTCTTATGCAGCGCTTCACAGTCCATGGAAACGTGATAGCCTAAAATATGCACGGCATCATCCTCGTACTGCGTTCCCAGCTCTACGCCGGTGAGGACGCGGATGCGTCCGCCGTAGCACTTCGCCGCCTCGCGCGCCTCCGCCATACCGTTCCACGAATCATGGTCGGTGATGGCGATAACGCTGATGCCTTTAGACACAGCCTCGTCCACCAGCATGGTCGGCGTATAGCGTCCGTCGCTGAAGGTGCTGTGCAAATGTAAATCTACAAGCTGCGCAGCCATTACAGCATACCTGCCAGCTTGATAAGTGTCATAGTGCCAAAGGCAGTACCGCCTTTAACCTTGAAGCCCTCCGTCTTGGTTGCGGTGGAGGTGCCGCCGATATCAAGATGCGCCCACGGGATATCCTTGTCGACGAATTCGCCGATGAACAGACCGCCGGTGATGCAGCCGCCGGCACGTCCTGCGCTGTTGAGCAGGTCCGCAACGTCGCTCTTGATGGCCTCCTTGCATTCGGGCAGGGAAGGCAGCTGCCAGTAGTTTTCACCGGCCATGCGACCTGCCAGCTTAATCTGCTCCACCAGCTCGTCGTCATTGGCCACAATACCGCTGGTTTCGTTGCCCAGGGCGATGATTACCGCACCGGTGAGCGTTGCTATATCAATAACCTTCTTGGCACCCATTTGGCAGGCATACCAGACTGCGTCCGCCAGCACCATGCGTCCTTCCGCATCGGTGGAAACAACCTCGATGGTCTTACCGTTGGCTGCACGTACGATGTCGCCGGGGCGTTGCGCCTTGCCGTCAGGCATATTTTCCGCGCAGGCCAGCACACCGATAACGTTGCATTTCAGGCCTAAACGTGCGATGGCACGCATAGCGCCGAGCACAGCGCCTGCACCCGTCATGTCGTCCTTCATCTCGCCCATGTTATCGTCAGGCTTAATGGAAATACCTCCGCTGTCGAAGGTGATGCCCTTGCCTACAAAGGCTGTATAGGGAGCGTCACCGTTGCCGTTGTAGCGCAAGGCAACGAGGCACGGAGGGTTATGACTGCCCTGACCTACTGCCAGCAGTGCATGCATGCCTCTTGCTTCCATCAGGGTTTCGTCCATAATAGTAATTTCCAGCGGCAGCTCCTGCCCCAGCTTCAAGGCATCATCGGCCATGGTTTGCGGTGTTACCACGTTACCGGGGTTATTCACCAGATCACGTGCATAGCACACTGCTTCCGCAGAGATTTCCGCAGCGTTAATGATTTCCGCCGCCTCCGGCACAGCGCTCAGCACTGTAGCCTCACACAGCGGTGCCTGCTTTGCTTCGCTCTTGAAGCGGTTGAAGGTGTACGCGCCGAGGTACAGGCCTTCGACGAGCGCCTGCAGGTTTTTGCTGCGTTCGGCGTTCAGCAGGATAGGTGCAGCCAGTACGGCCTTTTGCGCCTTAGCTTTGTGCAAAGCGCGGGCAGCAGCGCCGGCAGACTTACGGAAATTGTTCGTCTTGCAGTCCTTGCCCTCGCCACAGCCTGCCAAAAGCAGTGTCAGCAAACCTTCACCTTGCGGCAGCACCAGGGTGGTTACGCTGCCTGCGTCATAAATATCATCGTGCTGTGCGGTGTACGCCATCACTGCCTTGGCTACAGCCTCCGGCAGCTCCAGCTTGTCGATAGCTGCCGCACATTCCTTACACAGAAAGAGGACAATACTGTCCACATCATTATAGGCTGCAGCGTTGAACTCCGCTGCGGTACATTGAAATTGGTTTAACATATCTTTAAACTCTCCTATCATTATTTATATTCTATTGCAGTCTGCAATTCGTTAAGCATGGTATTGCCGCTGGAACGCTGCAACGACAAATCGCTCACCAGCACCTTCATCTCGCGCATCAGTCGGCCCTTGGAAAAATAAGAGCCCAGCGCGTGAATCGTATACGGTGTCCGGTTGATATTGCCGATATACATCAGGCAGTGGCCGTCCATATAAAGCGCTGCACCCGGCATCAGCTTGCTGATAATGGCGGCGCGTTCCTGTGAGCTGCCGCTGAGCTTTTTCTTCGTGCCTGCGGTCAACTCCTGCTGGTCGGCATTACGCGGCAGCACAATGCCTACAGTGCGGTAAGCATTGAATACCAGGCTCGAGCAGTCCACGCTGTTCTTCAAACCGCCCCAGCCATAGGGCTTGCCGTAAAATTTGAAGGCGGAGCTCAGCAGATTATTGCTGGTATAAGGCAAATAACCGTAATGCACGGCAGAGGCAGCCTTCGGCACCAGCAGCTTCTGCTTCTGCAGCAGGCCTGTTTTTGTGCGCACCGGTGCAATTACCGTATAGGTATCGCTCTGCATACTGTCAACCGGCAGGCGCGCACCCTGCTGATAAAGCACCTGCTCGCCGTCTGTTTTCAGGTTATATTCCGCATCGGTGACAACCAGAAACTTCTGCGGCTTCACAAAGCTGCTCCAGGTGTTCTTATCGGTCATGGCTACATTATACTTGCTCACCCAACCGCTGTAATTTACTGCCTGCACGTAGTAAAAATAACCGTTGGCACTGGTGTGCAGCACAGCCACAGGCTCGCCGGGGTCCAGCATAGTTTCCTGCAGCGCGTCAAAATCCCTGTCACCCGCGTAATAATACAGGCCCTCGCCCGTAGGCAGCGCGCGCACAGCGGTACGGCGCACCGTCACTGCGTATTGCACGCCCACGCTTTTGGGAATAGCGCTGATATTGCTCTGTTTGCGCAGGATATTCTTATAGTTTTCGCTCACCTTATTGCCATGCAGATACAGGTCATCGTCAAGGATGGAATAATCCATAATCCTCGTTTTAAGCGCATCACCGCTCATCGTCGCAGGATAATTTGCCAGGTCAGGCATACTGCGGGAAACAGCGCGTACCTTGGCATTGAAGGATGCCACACCCTTCGCATCCAGAATAACCGTATCACCGCTCTTGTTCTGCTCCGTCCAGTGCGACGGGTTCACCAGCGGCGGATAATTGGTAATGCCTGCGGCCGAAGTGCCCAAAGGCAGCAGCAGTCCGCAGACAACGGTAGCTGTATATAAAAGCTTTGCTAATCGCAATATCGTTCCTCCTTCCTGCAGTATTCAGTCTACTGCAAATCACCTAAAATACTTGTAATATTATTATATTCTTTAGGCAGGACAAAAATCCTGCTTAAATATATGAAAAAAGCTGATGTAAGCGTTGGCCTACATCAGCGTAGAAGCGATATTTTATTTCTGCAGATCCTTGGCATTGCCCGGTTTGATTTTGCTTTCGGTGCCTGTGAGCAGGCGATGGATATTTTCCTTGTGGCGCAGCACAACGAAGAAAGCAGCAACCACCGAAAAAATCACATAGGCAGAGGGATAACCCAGATACCATGCCAACGGCGGTGTAAAGATGGCAGCCATAATGGAGCCAAGTGATACAAAGCGCGTCAGCAGCACGCACACCAGCCAGATACCGAAGCTTGCTACCGCAACCTTAGGCATCATAAAAATCAACAGGCCCAGTGCGGTCGCAACGCCCTTGCCACCCTTAAAGCCCAGAAAAAGCGAATAATTGTGTCCCAAAAGCGCGCCCAAAGCCGTAACCACATCCAGCAGCGGATTGTGGAAAAAATAACTCATAATACCAACCGCAAGAATACCCTTGAAGGCATCGGCAATCAGCACCAGCACCGCAGTCTTGGGACCGACGGTACGGAAAACGTTCGTCGTGCCGATATTCTTGCTGCCGTAATTACGGATATCAATACCGTGAAAGGCCTGCACCAGCCATAAGCCGCTGGGAACAGAGCCGCAGACATGACCGAGCACAAAGCCCAGCAGAAAATGTAATATACCCACCTCATTGAACATAACAAATCACCTGACTTTTATTTATTCATCCTCGTTCTTACCACGGATAATCATCTGAATCGGTGTACCTTCAAAGCCAAAGGCCTCACGCAGTTTGTTCTCCAGATAACGCTGATAGGAGAAATGCATAATTTCCGGTTCGTTGACGAAGATAACAAAGGTTGGCGGTTTGATTTTGACCTGTGTAACATAAAGAATCTTAAGACGCTTGCCTTTTTCTGTCGGTGGCGGATTGATAGCCACAGCGTCCTCGATAACCTGGTTGAGAATACTGGTAGCGATACGCATAGCGTTCTGCTCGGCAACATAGGAGATAACCTCCGGCAGTCGGTGAATACGCTGCTTGGTAACGGCAGAAACGAAAACTACCGGCGCATACTGCAGGAAAACAAGCTCCTTGCGCAGAGTTTCGGTGTAACGCAGAGTGGAGGAATTGTCCTTCTCGTACAAGTCCCACTTGTTGACAACCAGAATAACAGCCTTGCCTGCCTCATGAGCATAGCCGACGATACGTTTATCCTGCTCGGTAACACCCTCGACAGCATCAAAAACCATTAGCACAACGTCACTGCGGTCAACCGCACGCAGAGAACGCATAACGCTGTATTTTTCAATCGGTTCATCAACCTTAGCCTTGCGGCGCATGCCTGCGGTATCAATGAACAGGTACTTCTGACCGTTGCGTACTACCGGAGTATCAATCGCATCACGGGTAGTGCCTGCAACATCACTTACGATAGAACGCTCCTCGCCTACCAGTGCGTTGAAAATAGAGGACTTGCCCACGTTAGGACGGCCAATCAGAGCAACCTTGATTTCGTCCTCTTCCTCCAGGTCGCCTGCCATCTTATCGGACGGGAACTTGGCAACAACGGCATCCAACAAATCGCCCAGGCCCAAATGGTTGGACGCGGAAACAGCAATCGGATCACCAATACCCAGATTATAGAATTCAAAGGTATTCATCTCCTGCTTCGGAGAATCCGCCTTATTGACAGCCAGAACAATCGGCTTCTTGGACTGACGCAGCAGACGGGCAACGTCAGCATCCTCGGTAGTAATGCCTGCGCGCGCATCGCAGACGAACAGAATAACGTCCGCCTCCTTAATCGCAATCTGTGCCTGCTGACGGATAGAAACAGCAATAGCATCGGCATTCATGATTTCGATACCGCCGGTATCAACCATCATAAACTCGTGGTCCAGCCATTCGGCGGTAGCATACAGACGGTCGCGAGTAACTCCCGGTGTATCCTCAACAATGGAAATCCTGCTGTTGGCAAAAATATTAAAAAGAGTAGATTTGCCTACGTTAGGACGTCCAACTATAGCAACTATCGGTTTAGCCATAATCAAATCTCCTTCATCATAATAAATTTTTTAGTATATGTCTATCATAGAAATGTAAAATTTTTTGTATATTTATGGGGATTACCCCCTTCCGTCAGTTCGCTACGCTCACTGACACCTTCCCCGAGGGGAAGGCAAGAAGGATAGCAGAACACCAGCATTAGCAATTAACATATCGTGTAAGGAATAACAATTTTAGCAAATGAGTGCTTGGAAGCACAGGAACAAGGGTACGTAACATTCTCTTACCGTCTGGCAAATTTTACCGAAGTTCCGTCTTGCTTCCGTGCGAAATTTGCGTTATGCCCTAAGGCATGGGAAAATTGCTACTGACTGGAACGATATTTAATTGCGACGCGCAAGCAACTCTTTTCTCATCTCTCTACGCAAGCACACCTCAATGATCAATTCCATTCCTGGAAGAAACTCCCTTATGGAAGTAATGCTTAACCTCGCTCATATCAGTAACAAGGTCGGCAATTTTAATAAGCTCTTCCGGTGCACCTCTACCAGTAGTAATAACCTCAACGTTATTTTTATGCTCACGCAAAAAATCAACAACCTCCTGCGTCGGCAGCATCTGAGTAGCAAGCACAATATTCAGCTCATCGAGGATAATAATGTCCGCAGCGTGCGAGCTGATAGCCTCTTTCGCCTCTTCCCAGCCGTCACGGCACATCTTCAAATCAACAGGATCAGGATTATGGAAATTAACAAAGGCGTCGCGTCCCACCTGCCGCAGCGTAAACCAGGGCAGATTCTTTGCAGCCCGCGCCTCGCCGTACTCAGGATCATCCTTCAAAAAAGAAAGCATCAGCGTCTTCATGCCATAACCGGAGGCACGCAGCGCCACGCCCAAAGCGGCAGTAGTCTTGCCCTTGCCTGTACCTGTATAAACCTGCAGCATACGCTTCACCTATCTTTCCAATAATAAATGCAGCAGCTCCTTCGCACCCTTGGCAATTTCCACCTTGCCCGGGTAACGCTCCTTGAACTGCGCCAGCGACATATCATCCAAAAACAGCTTATCATTATTCAAAACCACATCCGGCAGAATAATCTTCTTGTCCTGAACGTTCGCTAAGATATCGCTGCCCGTCAAAAGACCGGTAACATTCACCTTGCCGCCGAAAAAGCTGTTAGGCACAGGCACAAAACGGTGCTCCGAACCGAACTGGCTGTTCAGCTTCGCCATCAAAGGCTCCAGCACACGATAAGCGCCCTCGCCAACAGGAATCACTGCAGGCTCTGCCGGGTGAAAGTTCTGCATCTGCGCCAACGCCTCGTCCCACTCCAGCATAAAGTTGGCCGTAAGGCCGATGCCGTTTTCCAGCTGCGGGAAGCCGTCGTACCATTCGGTAGGAGGAAAAGGCTTTTCCGCCAGCAGATAAAATTCATCGCCCAAGTAAATAAACGTCTTGCCTGTTTCCTTACGACAGCGCTCCTGCCATGCGGTCACCTGCTCCACAACCTCTGCGGCCTGCTCCTTCGTAAAGGTAGCAAGCTGCGTCAGGTGCTCGCGGTGCTTAGTGGTGCCTACGGGAACAACCGCCATCGTCAGCACATTGGGATACTGCGCGTACAAATCGTGGAAGCTCTTGGCAAGAATCTCACCGTCATTATAACCGGGGCAGCAGACAATCTGCGTATGCACCTGAATGCCCGCATCGAACAAAAGCTGCAGGCGCTCCATCAGCTGACCGGCAAAACGGTTGTGCATCATTTGGCAGCGCACCTGCGGGTCGGTAGCGTGTACCGAAACATACAGCGGCGTAAGATGCGTGCGGATAATACGTTCAAAATCTTCATCCTTCATATTGGTGAGTGTAATGAAGTTACCATATAAGAAGGACAGACGGTAATCGTCATCACGCACATACAGACCCGGACGCATACCGGGAATCATCTGGTCCACAAAGCAGAAAACACAGTTATTGTAGCAGGTCGCAACTCTGTCAAAAACTGCGGAATCAAACTCCAGGCCAAGATCCTCATCCGGATATTTTTCTATATGTACCTGACGGCGTGTGCCATCGGTGGCCTCTATCTCCAGATCAACCTCGTAATCGGAGGTAAAGAAGCTCAATTCAATTATATCCTTAACCTGTACGCCGTCTACGCTGCACAGCTTTTCGCCGACCTTGATGCCTGCGTCCGCTGCCAAACTGTTCTTGCGTACACCACTAATAAGTCCTACCATTACAACTCCTTAAAAAAATGCAGATAATCAACCGTGAAAAGATTAGTCGTCAAATTATTATATCATATTAGCTTAAAGAATGCAAAAAGGGGACGCACTGACGTGGCCCCCAAAATAATACTGCTATATAAAAAAGATAGGCAAAGTTCCTCCTGTTTACATAAATACTGCGCCCATTAGCGACAGCCTGCAAAAGTTCACAAAGCGCAACTTGTACAAAGCATGGCTTTATGTTATATTATAGATGATAAGACAACCGCCCAACCAGGTGGGTTGCCGATTTAGGTTACGGAAAAGCCGCCCTGTTCTCGTCAAAGTATAGGGGCGGTTTTTCTATGTCCGTATGCTTTTACTTTCTGTTCTGAAATATGAACGTCAGCAATGCTACGATAAAAATTCCAAAGGGTATTAAATCCTGAAAACTGAAATATACCATAGACATCACCTCCATTCCGAAGAATTTCGGCAATGCCCCACCCTCTAGCTCGGTTGTCTTACACAATATTTTATCATATAAAACCAAAACACACAACGAACAAACTGTAAAGTTTGCGCTGTGTGTTTTTTTATTGGCCAAAATATTTACTAAAAGTTTTATTGCTTATTTTTCTTCTGCTCTTTGAGCCAATTTTTATAATCTTGGACTGTATCTTTGGCGTAATCTGTTTTTAAATCAGCATAGTAGCCAAGAGCTTTTTCTACCAGTTCAGTATTTCCTTCACGGCTTGCCATGATAAGCATTGATTCAATCGCGATAAATTTATCTTCAATAGTCTTTGACTCTGCAAGGCATCTTTGAGCCATTTCCCAACCCAAGAAATATTTGCCAGTAAATTCCAGTAAACGTTGCAGATTAAACAAACATGTAAGATATGTGTCGCTATCTTTATCTTCGTCTGTTACACAAGCTAAAGCACGCTGATATTCTTCTATCGCTTCATCATACAAAAGGTAGAGCTCCAAATCAGCAGCACGATGAAATCTTGCTTTAAACATATCAGGCGGATTCATGGAAATTATCAAATTATCAATGGCAAATAATTTACCTGGATTCGTTTCGTTAGCTGCCAATTCATTTAATTCTTCTACACTTTTTCCTTGAATATCAGCGATTTTTTCAACAAATTCTTTACGCCAATATTGTTGTATTGTCTGTGGACGTATTTTCTCCAGATACTCCAAAACCTTCGGCACAAATTTTTCTTTCGTGATTGCAGAGTCTGCATACCAAAGGTTCGACTGTCCCATGCCCAAGCCTGCACCAGCTTTTGATGCCGAAAGAACCCTGAAATTACGCAGCTCTTCGGGAATAATATGCGCATTTTCTTCTCTGGTTTTAAAATTATATTGCCAATATGTATGATTTTCTACAATGTTATCTTCAAAATACTGATAGTAACGATACATCTCGGCGTGTTCGTACCAGCCGACGATATGCCGTCCTGTATCATTAGTCGCTACCCAGATAACTGTAACGTCATCAATTTTATCTACATCATCTGGCACATCCTCTACACGCGCCAGATTCAACCTCTCCCCTGGTGCACGCACATACCCAAGGCAGTAATGGTTATACGGATAGAAATTGAAACTTTCACAAGCATCATTATTTTCTTTGACAAACGCACCGCCATTCTTCGGCTGGTCGTTGTCAGTAATGCCACTATAAAGTTTCATCCATGCTATATTACAAAAAACTACTTTTGCCATCTTTATATCTCTCCCAAATTATCTGCTTTCTTCTTTAACGAATGTTGGGAACTGATAATCCAAGTAATTATCAAGTTCGTTGAAATTAGGGAACCTACGTTCCAATTCACGGAATTTCGGTCCGTGAGAATGAATCAGCTGATGCAGGCACTCGTGATAAATAAGGTACTTTAGTACTTCACGCGGCACGCTGGCAGAATTAAGGCCGCAATTCATTTTTATATTATCGCCAAGATAAACATATTGTGCAAAATACGTCTTATAAGCCTTCTTAGTCCAGCCAATCGTCGGGCGCTTGAAGTCGTCACCCAAGTTGTCTTTTTGCTCTGCCAAAACTTCATCAAGCAAAATTTCCAACGGTTCAGCGAAAGGCTCTGCGCTAAGCAAGCCAAACTCTGTTTCTGCTTCTTCAATACTAGAGCCCATCGGCGTAACGCCGGTGGGATACAGAAGGAAGTCAAAAATACGTCGCTGATAGGATTCCACATTGCCATACAAGCTGTCAATGATCGTCTTATGCGCATTATAAATTGCATGAATATCCTGCTGAATTTTGAAGATGTTGGCCAAAGACGTTTCTTCGCGATACTTCATCGCCAATTTTGACGGGTCGATGTCGTCACGCTCGTCGAACGATTGAAACTCTGGAAAAGCTTTCTCCGTCGCCGTCAGTTCTGCAATGTCTTCCAATTCCTGAGGCGTAGGCATCACACCGAAGCCATCGAAATATTTTTGCAAAAGCAGTTTGCCGTTCTGCTCTTCCGCTGCAACAAGCGCCTGCGTATCTGCCTTCATTGCTGCATAGCCTTCCTGTTGGTTGGCGAAAACAAGCACTTTCTCGGGCATGTCATTTTTATCATAAACATTGTACCAACCCACAGGCAGCACAGCGGCGTGCACCTTGAAGCCTAAATCGCCGTAAGAAATGGCACGCATCGCGTCGATAATGCTGGACACAGGAATTTCTTCCAATTTGTTCTTTTTCTTCGGCTCTTTCTTGGTGTCTCCCGGTATTCCGCCTTCTTCGCCTTCCAGCAGAAACGAAGGGTTGAGCCAACGTGTAAAGCTTGCCCACTTATCACAGAAGTCAACGATGTACACTTCTTTTGTGCCACCGCATTGCTCGCCACGCATGCCGCGCCCAATCATCTGCATTAATAAAACGTCACTGTTCGTCGGACGTGTCAGAAAAACTGTATGAATATCAGGAATATCGCTGCCCTCGCTAAGAATGTTGACGTTAATTAATACGTCGATATGGTCATCATTGCCATCCTTATCCTTATGGTTGTTATGGCGGAAACGTTCAATAATTGCGTCTTTCACACTGTCGTCCATGCCAGAATAAATGCGGTCACATTTTACACCCTTTTTGACGAACATATCTGCCAAAACATCACAGTGCGTAATGTTCAAGGCAAAAATTATCGTTTTGCCGTATTTCTCTTTATTATCAAGGTATTCCTTAATAATAACTTCGTTACGTTCGTTAATCTTTGCAATCTTGTTGACAGCTTGTTCCGTCAAATCGCCTTTCGCCAAAACTTTTTTCAGCTCATCTTTATCAATATAAGTTTCAATTTCAACATTCGTTTCACGTTTTAAGTTTATCGGCGTAGCCAGAGTACCATCAGCAATCAGTTTGCTCAAGGGAATGGCATAAATGATTTTCTGCTCAAACAGTTTCAGCAGCGAAACAGTGCCCATGTCAGTGTATCGGATTGGCGTTGCCGTAAGGCCAAGCAATTTCGCCTCGGGACATTTTTGGCGCACAGCGTTTATAATTTTTCTATATGAAGGTGCAATCGCATGGTGCGCTTCGTCCACAACGATAATAACTTTCTTCTTGAGCGGAGCTGTAAGATAGCCAAGATTACGCACTAGACTCTGCACGCTGCCCACGACGATATCATCTTTTTTGGATAAAGCGTGTGCGCTGGCATGTGCGCCCGAAACGCAAGTCACTGTCAGACTTTTAATTTCATCACCTGCCACATCTTTCACGAGCGGTGCAAGCCTATAAAAAACATTCGCTGCCTGTTCGACGAGCATATGGCGGTGCGCAAGCCAGATAACTTCATAGCCACGCGAAGAAAGCTCATGCAGAAGAAAATAAATACTCGTCATTGTCTTGCCGCTGCCCGTCGGCATCACAAGAATGCAGCTACGACCGTTTTGCTCAAGAAAATATTCCTGCATCGCAATGGTGGCTTCCTGCTGGTAAGAATACAGCTTTACATCCTGAATATGCGAATCGCCAAGCAGAATTGTACGCGGCTTATAAAAAAGAAGTTTTTAACTGAAATTCTCCTTCCGAGCCTGTGCGTATCATCTCATCAAGATACGCCATAATTACTGCCTGAGAAAGTTTGCACTGTTTCAGCTTGCGCAAAGCGTCTTCGTCCTTGCTGCGGATGCCTGCATAATTTTGGTGTTCTAACGTTTTTGCCACATTTTCCAAATGCTCTGGTTCGCTCAAAAAATACTCTTCGATTTCTTCGCGATAGTTGCTTACAAAATGTTCATCGGGAAATTTGCACAAATTGCCCAAATAAGGCGCAACAAAAGCTGCTTCGTCGTACTCTACTGGCGGATGATACTTTGCAGGAGTTTTACTGCTCTGCAGCACTGCATTCAAAAATTTTACAGAGAAATACTGCCACCGAAAAAATATTTTTGACATTTATAAAAAGTCTCCTTTATACTCTGTCAGCCAATCGTTGTCCTCACAATACTACGTAAAGTTTCTCCTAACTAATAAAATCTAAAGAATAGTATTAGCATAAGTTACAACAATATTGCTTCTTTTTTACCATATTTACATTATATGTCTACATCCGCCTAAAAACAAGTCTTTTTTATTGTTCTGCATAAAAAAGAAGAGCACAACACAAAGTTGCACTCTTACTTTAAGTCGTTTTCATATAAATATTTTCTTTTCTACCCTCTGCGCCATCTGCACAGCTTCGCAAGCTCGTAGCCGCGGCTAGCGATAAAGTCACGCGTTTCTCCCGTCACAATCAGCGGAACGTCACGCAACTCCTTCGGCGTCAGGCAGCCCAAAAGCAGCATGTACTTTTGCAGTCCGTCCGCCAGTGTTTCCACATAGTCTGCGGCAGCGTCAACTCCCTGCTCTATGACCAGACGCAAAAGCGGAGCGGTAATGCCCACCGCGTCCGCACCCAGAGCGAAGGCACGCGCTGCGTCCCCGGCTGTACGGATGCCGCCGCTCGCCAAAAGCAGAGCATTCTGCGGCAGTGTCTGCTGCGCGTCAAGCAGGCTCCAGCACGTAGGCACGCCCCAGGCAGCAAACTCTTCCGTAAGCTCCACGCCCTGACGCTTCGCCTCAATCGCCGGGAAGTTCGTCCCCCCTGCGCCGGCACAGTCAAAAGCGGTAAAGCCCTGCTCCAGCAAAAGCTCGTACTGCTCTGCCGCGATACCGCAGCCTGTTTCCTTAACGATAACAGGCACGCTCACAGCATTACGGATCTGCACTAGGTTTGCCAAAAGTCCGCAGGTATCCTTGTCGCCCTCGGCCATCCACAGCTCCTGCGCAGCGTTCAGGTGAACCTCCAGCGCGTCAGCCTGCAGCATGTCAACGGCAGCCTGCGCCTGCGCAGGCGTAGCAAGAGCACTGATGTTACCGATAACGAGACCTTCGGCAAGCTCCTCGCGCACCACAGTATAGCTCGCGATACCGCTGCCGTCACGCACAGCGCCGAATTGCGAGCCTACAGCCATACCGATACCAGTTCTTGCTGCTACCTGCGCCAGCTTTCTGTTAATCTCCGTCACCGCATCTGTACTGCCTGTAATAGCATCAATGAAAAAAGGCAAACGCAGACGTTTGCCTAAAATTTCTACAGATAAAACAAAGTCTGCCGGATTAATCTCCGGCAGACAGTTGTGTAAGAAGCGGAGATCAGCAAGGTGCGTTGCCGCCGGGCCGTCGCCCAGCTCCAGTGCATATTGAATATGTTCTAGCTTACGCTTTGCACGTTGCATATCCTTCTCCAATTATTTTTCGAGGCTTTCCAGCTGCTCGGACAGGTTTTGGCTCAGGTGAGATTTTTTGCTGCCCATGTAGGAACGGAATTCGTTCTTTTCAGCGTCGCGTTTAACTTTGGAAATGCTCAGGCCGATTTTTTTGCTGTCCAGATCCATTTTAATGATTTCAGCTTTAACAACTTGGCCAACTTCCAGAACGTCGCTAGGAGCTTCGATACGCTCAGGAGCGATTTCGGAAATGTGAACCAGACCTTCAACCTTGTCGCTCAGTTTAACGATAGCGCCGAAAGCCAGCAGACGAACAACTTCTACATCCAGAATGTCGCCGATGTGGAATTGAGAAGCTTCAACCTTCCAGGGATCTTCCAGAGTAGCTTTGATGCTCAGAGCAACGCGTTTGTTTTCGCGGTCGATGCTCTTAACCAGAACGGTTACTTCGTCGCCTTCTTTAGCAACGTCAGCAGCTTTTACGCTACGGTCCCAAGACAGCTCGGTGTTGTGAACCAAGCCAACCAGGCCTTCGCCGATTTCAACGAACAGACCGAATTCAGCAACTTTTACAACCTTACCGGTGTATACTTTGCCTTCTTCAACAGAGTTGTAAGCAGCTTCTTCAGCAGCAGCGCGTGCTTCTTTAGCAGCAGCAATGCGAGCTTCTTTAGCTTCTTTGTAAGCTTTGCGTTTTGCTTCAGCTTCAGCTCTCAGCAGGTCGCGGCGGGAAACAACGATGCGTTTTTTCTCCAGATCAACTTCGATGATTTCAGCTTCCAGCTCTTTGCCGATATAACCGGTGAAGTCTTCTACGCGGCGCAGTTCAACATGAGATGCGGGCATGAAGCCTTCAACACCTTCAACTGCAACAGCCAGACCAACGATGTTTTTAGCTTTGTTTTTGATGATGCGCAGAACTTTAACGGTTGCCGGGCGTTTTTCGCCTTCGGGCAGCTCAGCAACATTTTTCCATGCTGCGTCGCGCTCTGCTTTGATTTTGGACAGACGAACGAAATCGCTCTTGGTGCTGCCAGGAACAACCTTAGCTTCTACTTCGTCGCCAACTTTGATAGAGTTTTGCAGTTCTTCAGCAGATTCGGTCTGGGACCATTCGGAATAAGGAATCAGACCATCATGTCTATATCCAAAAGATACATAAACGCCGTCTTTATCCAATTGAATAACGGTACCGTTGACAACTTTGCCAGGATATACCTCTACCTCCATACTTTCGTTGAGCATGCTTTCAAAATCCATGTTTTCCATTACTAAAATAGCCTCCTTAATTAAACGGTCCGGAGTCGATGCTCCTGCCGTGATTCCTATTTTATTGCAACCCCTTAGCATATCGCTGCTCAGTTCGCTGGCAGTCTCTATATGATATGCTTGCCTGCAATGCTTCTGCACCAGCTCGAAAAGATGCCTTGTGTTGGCGCTGTTGCGTCCGCCGATGACGATAACGGCATCCGACTCTGCAGCCAGCTTTACAGCCGCCTGCTGTCTTTGCGCTGTCGCCAGACAGATGGTGCGCTCCACACGGTATTCTCCCGGGCGCTGCTCCTGCAGTGCCTGCAATATATCATTAAATTTCTGCAGCTCAAAAGTCGTCTGGATGATTACTCCATAACGCTCCTGGCGCGGTACATAAGAGATATCTTTTATACATTCTACACAGATAGCGTTTTTTCCTGCCCATTTTAAAATACTTTTTACTTCCGGATGATTTTTTTCTCCGACTATTACAGGAAAATAGCCATCAGCTGCTGCCTGAGCAGCCTTTTGCTGTGCCAGGCGTACATTCGGACAGGTTGCGTCCAGAATTGTCAGCCCTTGTTTTTCTGCCTGAGCGTAGGTTTCAGGCCCTTCGCCGTGTGAACGGAAGATAACCGTTTCACCGGGAGCAAACTGCTCCAGGCTGTCCTTACAGGCAATGCCCTCAGATGCAAGCTCAGCAATTAGCTGGGGATTGTGTATCAAAGGTCCCAGCGTTGCACCCTGCACACGGTCTGTCGCAGCCTTCTGGGCCAACGCCACCGCGCGCTTCACACCATAGCAAAAACCACAGTGCTCTGCTACCTTAATTTCCATTATGCATCTTCACCTGCCTGCAGCCTTGCAATGTGCTGCATAAGCTCTTCAGTCATTGCATGCAAAAATTCTTTGTTGACCACAGCGTCTTCAGGAAAAGGCATCGGTTTGCCAAAGCGCACCGTAACCTTCGGCCATATACGGCCGTGACGCTTGTAATCGGTACCGATGATGCAGGCCGGCACAATAGTTGCCTTCGCCTTGCTCGCCATCATCAGCGCTCCGGGCTGAGCCTTACCAAGCTCGCCGGTCTTGCTGCGTGTTCCCTCAGGGAAAATCGCCAGCACCTGACCGCTTTCCAGAATATCAATACCATGCTTGATTGCAGCACGGTCCGCACCACCGCGGCGCACCGGGAAAGCACCCAGAATTTTATAGATAGTGCCCAGAACCGGCACAAACAGCTCTTCCTTGGCCATAAAGTGGACCTTACGGGTTGCTGCCGTACCAAGTACAGGCGGATCAAGCAGACTCAGATGGTTGCTCGCTATAACCAGCGGACCATCCTTGGGAATATTTTCTGTTCCTTCTACCTTCAATCGCAAAAAGATGGTAAAAAGAATTTTAAAGAGATTCTTCACTAAGGTATAAATCATTGTGCGCGCTCCTGCACCAGCTGTAAAATTTTCTCGGTAACCTCGCTGATGCCCATATCGGATGTATCCAGAAGCAGTGCATCCTCTGCCTGACGCAGCGGACTGATAGCACGCTCGCTGTCCTGCTTGTCGCGCTCGGCAATATCCGCCTGCAGCTGCTGCAGATCAACCTGCTGACCTTTGGCCACCATTTCCGCATAGCGGCGGCGCGCTCTTTCCTCAACCGAAGCAGTAAGAAAAATTTTCAGCTGTGCGTTCGGGAAAACAACAGTACCGATATCACGGCCGTCCATCAGGACACCGCCTGCCTTGCCCATACGGCGCTGCTGGTCCACCATTGCCTCACGCACCGCTCCGATAGCAGCAACACGCGATACAATCGCCGTCACCTCGGGAGTACGGATAGCATCGGTAACCTCGGTACCATCAACAAAAACACGGTTGATTTTTGCCTCCGGTTTGAAGTCAATCAGCATAGTTTTGGATAAGCCGCTGATAAAGTCCTCATCAAAAGCTTTGCCTGTCTGCAAAAACTTCCAGGCTACGCTTCTGTACATGGCACCGGTATCAATATAGGCATAGCCTAATTTTTCGGCAGCCAGCTTCGCAATAGTGCTTTTGCCTGCACCTGCGGGACCATCAATTGCCACAACAATTTTCTTCATTCTACATAACCACACTTTATAATGTATTAGCTATCTATATAATACCATGTTTTACATGTATATGGATAGCCTAATTTAAGTCAAATTTATGAATTATTCTTCCGCAGCTGCTGCTTCGCCCGCAGCATGACCGCTGCTGAACGCCGCCTGCAGATTATAGCCGCCGGTATAGCCGTCAACATCCATAACCTCGCCTGCAAAGTACAAGCCCTTGATGCGCTTGGATTCCATGGTCTTGGGGTCAATCTCCTTCACGCTCACGCCGCCTGCGGTAACAATAGCCTCTGCAATCGGACGTGTTGCGGAAATAGTAATCACAAAATGCTTCAGCGTCTGCAGCAGTCTGTGACGCTCCTCGCGCGAAACCTGGTTGATGAATTTGTTCTCATCAACGTAGGACATATCCAGTACAACGGGAATCAGTCGCTGCGGCAGCAAATCCTTCATGCCGTTTAGCACCTGCTTGCGGCTGTACTGCACAAAGTCACGTTGGATACGCGCATCCAGCTTTTCTTCGCTCAGCGCAGGCTTCAGGTCAACCTCCAGCTCTACATCCTTGCCTGCAGCCAGAGCGTCTGCGGCAAGATTGCTCAGCGAAAGCACAATGGGACCGGAAACGCCGAAATGTGTAAACAGCATCTCACCAAATTCACTGCCCAGCTTTACGCCGTCGGCCAAAAGCGTTGCCTGCACGTTGCGCAAAGATAAACCCTGCAGGTCATCAACATAAGGATAATCGCTTTCCAGCGGAATCAGAGAAGGCTTCAGCGGTACAATAGTGTGCCCCAGCTTCTTTGCCAGCTTGGCGCCGCCGCCGTCGCTGCCTGTGCCCGGATAGGAGGCGCCGCCCGCAGCCAGAATAACTCTGTCTGCCTCGTACACGCCGTTGACCGTACGCACGCCGTACACATGGCCTTCCTTGACCATGATATCAATAACCTTGGTGTCGGTCTGCAGCTTGCCGCCGGCCTCGGTATAAATCCTTACCAGCGTATCAACTACATCCTTCGCCTTGTCGCTTACCGGAAAAATACGTCCGCCGCGTTCAACCTTCGTCGGCAATCCGTTACTCTCCAACAGCAATACTATATCATCATTTGTGAACCTATGTAAAGCACTATTTAAAAATCTTCCATTTCCGGGCAGATTTTTTATGAAATCGGGGATTTCACAAGCGTTGGTAATGTTGCAGCGCCCCTTGCCGGTGATGAGCATTTTCTTGCCCGGCACACGCATTTTTTCATAAATCGTTACCTGCGCTCCGCCCCAGGCTGCAGCAATACCTGCCAAGAGGCCTGCCGCGCCACCGCCGACAATCGCAACTCGCGTCATAGCTTAGCCGCCTTTCTGAGCTGAGACAACTCCTGCTCGCTCAGGCTGCGGAACTTGCCGCGTCCCAGATTGCTCAGCTGCAGCGGTCCCAACTTGATGCGCTTCAAATCGCGCACCGGGAAGCCGATAGCGTCGCACATGCGGCGAATCTGGCGGTTACGTCCCTCATGGATGGTGATATCAAAAAGCGTAAAGCCACGCTCATGGTCATAATCACGCAGGTTAACAATCGCCGGAGCGGTCGGACCGTCCTCCAGCTTTACGCCCAAACGCAGCTGGTCCAGCTTTTCCTGCGGCACAATGCCCGGAACCTTAACGAGGTAGGTTTTATTAACCTCATGGCTCGGATGCATCAGCGCCTGTGCCAGCGCACCGTCATTCGTCAGCAGCAGCAGTCCTTCGGTATTGAAGTCCAGGCGGCCTACCGGGAAAACTCTCTCCGGCAGGTTCTGCACGAAATCAGCAATGCTGCGGCGGTTCTGCGGGTCGGACATCGTGGTGACTACTCCCCTCGGCTTATAGAACATGTAATATGCCTTGGCTTCCTGCGCAATAGGCTTGCCGTCAACGCTGATGCGTACCTTTGATGCATCAAATTTGCAGCCCAGCTCGGTAACTACTTTACCGTTCACGCGGACGCGACCTGCCGTAATAATTTTTTCTGCTTCTCGGCGGGAGGCAACGCCTGCTGCCGCCAGGATTTTTTGTAAACGTTCTTCCATCTATCTCAGTTTTCCTTTGCTTCTAATGTATTATCAAGCTGCAGCACCTGCTGCGCAGCCTCTGCCTCATCTTCAGGCTTCGTTTCCAGCGGAGGCAGTTCCTCCAATGAGTTCAGTCCGAACACCATCAGAAATTTTTCTGTCGTAGCATATAAAATGGGGTTGCCCAAAGCCTTTTTGCGTCCTGCCTCCACCACCAGGCCTAAGTCCAGCAGTGTATTGAGTACGCCGTCAACCTTCACGCCACGGATGGCTTCCATCTCAGCACGCGTCACCGGTTGTTTGAAAGCAACAATCGCCAATGTCTCCAAAGATGCATTCGTCAGCTTTACTTCCTTTTTGCGTCCCAAGCCCAGCAATATGCTGTAGTAAACCGGCTTGGTCACCAGCTGAAAGCAGCCTGCTGTCTCACGCAGCATCAATCCCCTACTTTCCGCCTCGTAGGACTGCTTCAGCTCCGAAACAAGCTCCCACACCTGCGGCTTTTCCAGCTGCAGAAGGTCCGCAAGTTCCGCCACAGAAACAGGCTCACCTGCAGCAAACAGCACCGCTTCCAGTGCTCCTGTCATTTTATCAAGATACATCGTTTGCTTCCTCCTGTCCCTGCTTGCCGAAGACATAAATCGGTGCAAAGCGCTGTGCCTGGCTGATAGTAATCAACCCCAGCTTCAGCAGCTCCAGTACACCCAAAAAGCAGGCCACCTTCTCGGCAGGGCTGCCTGCGGTAAAAATCTCATTCAGCATAAAGCCCTGCGGCTGACGCTGCAGTTTTTGCAGAATATCTGCCATTTTATCCTGCACGCTATAGGCCTGCGGCTCGATAAAGGCTGCCGGCTTGCCGTCAGGCGCAGTCGTCATACCTGCCAAAGCCTTCAATAACTGCTGCACCGTGCAGGGAGCAATAGTGCGCTCCACCAAGTTGCCGAACATCGGCTCACGCTGCCAATACAGGTCAGCGCTCTGCTTCATATCCGCCAAAGCAGCGGCAGCACGCTTGATGCGGCGGTATTCCACCAGCATCTCCACCAGCTGCTGGCGCGGGTCTGCTTCCTCCTCCTCGCCCTCAGCGGACTGCTTGGGCAGCAGCATGCGCGATTTAATCTGCAGCAGCGTTGCGGCCATCACCAGAAAATCACTGGCAACCTCCATATCAAATTCACTCATGCTGCGCAGATAGCTTATATACTGCTCCGTAACCGCAGCGATGGGAATGTCGTAAATATCTACTTTATCACGCTCGATAAGATGCAGGAGCAAATCCAGCGGACCTTCGAACGCAGTCAGCTTCAACGATAAATCAGCCATGGCTTAGAACACTAAACCCAAGATACCGTTTACCAGCAGCATATAGCCTGCGGCAAGCGGTCTGATAATCGCACCTGTAATACCGGTGAACACCAACGCAATCAGAATATAAAAGCCGTAGCGTCCAACAAGATTGTCAAACTTCCAGGCCATAGACGGCGGCAAAAGCTCCGAAAGAATCTTGGAGCCGTCCAGCGGCGGAACCGGAATCAGGTTGAAGAAGGCAAACCATACATTATATAACTGCATCCACAGCAAAAAGCGGTAAACGCCATCACTCAAAAGACCGAAACGATTTAAAAACGTCATGAAGAATGCTGCGAGAAAGCACAAAAACAGATTGGCTGCGGGACCGGCAAAGGAAACCTTCAGAATACCCTCGCGGCGGTTGCGGAAATTGCTGGGGTTAATTTCTACTGGCTTAGCCCAGCCGAAGCCTGCTACCACCAACAGAATCGCACCCAACGGGTCCAGATGCGCCATCGGGTTGAAGGTCATGCGTCCCATATAACGCGCAGTTGGGTCACCCATGCTGTCCGCACATTGCGCATGGGCATATTCGTGTATCGTAATCGCAAACAGCAGCGCAGGAATGCGATAGATCATCGTACTGAAATCGAGCATACTTTCCTCCGAGAAAAATTTATCAATAGATTTATTATACAACATCTTGTATTCCTACGTCAAAAAGAAAACGGAACCATCAGTATAAATTATGTGACAGTTCCGTAAACATTTACTTTTTTCTGCTAAATTTTTTCTTATTTACCTGTGAATTGCGGTGCACGCTTTTCATAGAAGGCAGCAATGCCTTCCTTGCAGTCATCGGTACCCATCAGCAGCGCTTGGGTAGTTTCTTCAATAGCCAGCACCTCGTCCAGAGTCAGGTCATGGTCGTTAAGATATTTTTTCGTCAGGCTGATAGACAGCGGAGCGCTTGCTGCCAGACGAGCAGCCATAGCATAAACCTTGCCCTTCAGCTCTTCGTCTTCATAGACATCATTCAGCATGCCAAGCTCCTTGGCAGTTGCAGCGTCAATCAGGTCACCGGTAAACATCAGCTCCTTAGCCTTCAGCACACCGATAGCCTTCGGCAGGAAATACAGACCGCCGCAGTCGGGAATCAGGCCAACCTTGGCAAAGCTTTCGCCAAAGCGTGCCTTGGCAGATGCATACACCAGGTCGCAGGCCAGCATCAGGTTAACGCCTGCACCGGCAGTAACGCCGTTGATATAAGCAATAACAGGTTTAGGAATGGTAGTCAGGCGTTTGGCAACGTCGCCCACCTTAGCGATGAAGTCCTTCTTGGCAGCAACGCCCTCCAAGCCGTTCAGATAGCTCAGATCACCGCCGGCACAAAATGCTTTGCCGTTGCCGGTAAGTACGATAGCACGCACCTCAGCGTCAGCAGCAGCCTTGGTAATGGCAGCATGCAAACCGTCAATCAGCGCGTCATTCATTGAATTCAGGCTCTTCGGACGGTTCATAGTAATCGTCGCAATATTGTTTTCCACAGCGTATAATACAGCTTCTTCCATGGGGAACACTCCTTTACACATGTAGTTTATATCATTAAGGATATTATAGCATAAAACCTTAAATGCGCCTACTATTTATCTAAAGATTTTAGCTCTTCCTGCTTTCTTCGCTTTCTGCATTAAGTAAAGGTGAAGAGCGCTGCCTTTAAGGCAACACATCAAGACCATCTTTCCTTCGCCTTTCATATCACTTGCCTTAATTCTATATATATATATAGGCATTTCATCTCCTAAATTCTGTGCATTTATCGCCTTCCCAAAATACTTATAAATTTTTCTAAAAAAACTGTTGACAAATAATTGCCATGCGAGTATAATAATCTTCGTTGGTTGACTTACCAACCTTAATTCCCCGATAGTTCAGCCGGTAGAACACCTGACTGTTAATCAGGGCGTCGTAGGTTCGAGTCCTACTCGGGGAGCCAAGAAGTTAAAGCTTCGAACTTTTAGGAGTTCGGAGCTTTTTGTTTTTCCCGAAATTGATTTATGATATAATAAGTACATCACTATTACCAACGAGGTATCTATACTATGACTTTGGAAAATAAATTAGGCATCACCAGCTCCGCCAAGCTGGCAACTCAGGAGGAGCGCTTAAGCAAAAAGCGTGCGTTAGAGCTTTTCGAAAGCGGTATGCTGGACAAGCTGGAGGCAGGCACTTTCAAAACGCTACAGGCGATTCATAAGCAGCTTTTTATGGATATTTACGATTTTGCAGGCAAGGTCCGTTCCGTAAACATCGCCAAAGGCGGCTTTCGCTTTGTCCCGGCCATGTATCTGCTCGATGCGCTGAAGCAGATTGAGCGTATGCCGCAAAGCACTTTCAACGAAATCATCGAAAAATATGTTGAAATGAATGTCGCCCACCCTTTCCGTGAGGGCAATGGTCGCAGTACGCGCATCTGGCTTGATCTTATTTTGAAGAAAGAGCTGCAGCTGGTTATTGATTGGAGCAAGGTTAATAAGGAAGATTATCTTTCCGCTATGGAGCGCAGCCCGATTAAGGACCTGGAAATTAAATTTCTCTTAAAGAACGCCCTGACCGAGCATATTGATGACCGCGAGGTTTATATGAAGGGTATTGATGCAAGCTATATGTATGAGGGCTACGAAGAATTCAAAACGAAAGATTTATAAGCTTCGGCCTGCCGGTTTGCCTCAGTTGTAGCAATGCAGCTGAGGTTTTTAGTTATTCTTTTAGCAATCCTTCATCAATCTTCCTTGCATACTAAAAATTTAATTGATATAATAGAAAAAGCTGAAAATTATATAAAAGGAGATTCTGTTTATGACCAACAACCATTCCAAGGGGCGTGCCATCGCTCTGCTGCCTATCGCAGTCTTTTTGCTGTTTTTTATAGGCTCAGGCCTGATTACCGGGGATTTTTACAGCATGCCTGCAATTGTAGGCTTTTTAATTGCTTTAATCATAGCCTTCCTGCAAAACAAAAAGCTCAGCTTTGTGCAAAAGCTGCGCCTTGCTTCTACCGGCGTAGGTGACGAAAATATTCTCACCATGTGCCTCATCTTCCTTGCCGCAGGTGCCTTTTCCGGCGCTGTCCGCGCTGCCGGCGGTGTAGAAAGCACCGTCAACCTCGGCCTTTCCATTCTACCGGGCAATATGGCGGTAGCAGGCCTTTTCGCTATCGGCTGCTTTATTTCCATTTCTATGGGTACTTCCGTAGGCACTATTACCGCACTTGCTCCGATTGCTGCAGGCATCAGCGACAAAACCGGCTTCCCGATGGCTATTTGCGCCGGTGCCGTAGTCTGCGGTGCTATGTTCGGTGACAACCTTTCTATTATTTCCGATACAACCATTGCTGCTGTCAAAACTCAGGGCTGTGATATGCGCGACAAGTTCCGTGAAAACTTTAAAATCGTCCTGTCGGCAGCAATCATCACTCTTGGCCTGTTCTACTTTTTGGGCAACACCAACGAATATCAGGTCAACGGTAACCTCGACTACAGTCTGATCAAGGTTCTTCCCTATCTGTTCGTATTAATCGGTGCTGTAAGCGGTGTCAACGTTTTCGTGATTCTTATTATCGGTACTGTGCTCAGTATGCTGGTAGGCCTCGGAACAGGCATGTTTACTGCTACCAAAATGTTCACCCATGTCGGCAACGGCATTATGTCTATGTATGACATCACCGTTATTTCTATCATTGTAGCCTGTATAATCACTCTGATTAAGGAATACGGCGGTATTGATTTCGTACTGAACTTCATCAAGAGCCGTATCAGCAGCACCAAAGGCGGTGAGCTTGGTATTGCTGCTCTCGCTCTGCTTGTTGATATCTGCACCGCGAACAACACTGTTGCGATTGTTATGGCAGGTCCGATTGCCAAGGACATCAGCGAAGAGTTCGGCGTAACGCCTCGCCGCAGTGCTTCTCTGCTTGATATGTTCAGCTCCATGGGCCAGGGACTTATCCCCTACGGCGCACAGCTTCTGGCTGCGGCAAGTCTCACGGGACTTACCCCCTTCGCCATCATCCCCTACTGCTTCTATCCGCTACTGATGGGTATCAGCGGACTGATCTTCATCTTCATCAAGAATAAAGACTAAAAACAAGCCGTACTGCTATAAATTTACTGTAATAGTAAAAATCAAGCCGTACGGCTTTTTTCATGCTTTAATAACAACATAACGCCAACGCAAAAAGCCTGAGCAAACGCCCAGGCTTTTGTTATAGCTTATTATTTTTCAAACGGGAATTTGTACTGAGTCAGGCCCAGCTCATCTCTGAGCTGAATGAATTCCTTCTGAATGGATTCGCCAACCGGTACACCCTTGTCTTTTCTATCCAGCCAAGCCATGTATTCCTTCTCGCCGGCAGTGTAAATGCGTTCCTGACCGGGAGCCTTAGTGGAATTGCGCAGACCGCGGCAGATATCGCCGGCAGTTTTCTTGAAGGTGTCAACGCCCATGAAGAAGGCAGGGTTGATAACGAAGAAGAAGTGACCCAGATGATACATAGCGTTGTTGCCGTTTTCATCCTTACCGGACAGCGCCTTCATGAAAGGACCGCCTGCCAGTGCAGCAGACAGAATCTCTACGATAGTAGTGAAGCCGTAGCCCTTGTAGCCGCCGGTTTCTTCGCCCAGACCGCCCAACGGCAGCAGAGCAACGTTGCCTGCACGCATTTCCTTCAGGATGGTAGCGGATTCGGTCATAGTGCCGCCGTCCTTAGCAACTACCAGACCTGCCGGAGTATCCTTGCCCTGTCTTGCATAGAACTCAATCTTACCGTTTTGGATGATGCTGGTTGCGCAGTCAAAGTTGAACGGGAACTCCTCATCGGTAGGCATAGTAAAGGTCAGCGGGTTGGTGCCCATCATCGGCTCAACGCCGAAGGTAGGAGCTACGGAAGGTCTTGCGTTGGTACCGGAAATACCGATCATGCCTGCCTTTTCAGCCATAGTGGTCCAGTAGCCTGCAATGCCGTAGTGAGTAGAATTAAAGATGGTGCCGCCGGCCATACCGTACTTGGAAGCCTTTTCAATCAGCATTTCCATCATCTTATGGGAAGCAACCATGCCCATGCCGTTATGAGCATCCATAACTACAGTACAAGGAGTATCCTTGACAATTTCAATTTCGGTTTTCGGCAGCAGGGTGCCGTTTTTAATACGATCCAGGTAAATAGGCTTGAAGCGGTTGCAGCCGTGGCTTTCAATACCGCGTCTGTCGCTTTCCAACAGAACATCTGTACAAATGCGTGCATCCTCTTCGGGAACGCCGTATTTAACAAATACGTCTACCATAAAATCGTGGACTAAGTCCCAGCTTACAAAGGGTCTTGTTTCTTCCATGCTGTTTCCTCCTTGAAGAAAATTTTTTCAATTCATAATAATATTGCTTTCGCACTACATATAGTATACCTCATTACTCCATAATTGTACAGTATTGCTTTTACGGCTACACTTAGCACCTGTTACAAACGCTGATGTCAAAAAATCTATTTTATCCTTAAGCATAGCTCGCCTGTAAAAAAATACCGTGCAGACCTCAGCGTCATAGCCACCGAAGCCTGTACGGTATTATATATTTTTGTTAACCCTGCTCTGCTCCGTCCGCAGTAAAGGCAACCGGTGCCTTGGCCTCCAGCTCCTTCGTGCTGCCGTCGGCATTATGCCACAGGGTTTTCTTGTTCAGCGAACCGTTGGTTACAAGGCCGGTCGCATCAAAAGTGATGCCTGTACCGCTCTTGAATTCAACAAAACCGGCGCTTTCATCCTGCAGATTGTGCTGCCAGCCGCGAGGACGCAGCTTCGTTGCCTCCGCCAGTGTACCGCTTATAACCCTGCCATTTGTATCAAAGGTCAGCAGATTATCATTTTTAAAGCGCACAAAGCCGTAGCCGTTATCGCTCAGCTGCAGGATAACGTCATTATCAATCACACCGCTGAGCACAGTGCCGTCCTTGGCAAAGATCACGGACTTGTTGCCCATGTAGCGCACATGACCGTCAGCAGGAATCACCAGCCCCGGGCGGTACGGATGGTAGAAGAAGCGCGGAGGGAAGAACGGCGCACTGCGCTCCACATAATAATAGTTGCTCGCCAGGCTCTTCCATCCGGCAGGACGCAGATAGGTGGCGCTTGCCAGCACGCCTTCGATAACCTGACCGTCATCGTTGAGCTTTACAACAGTATTCTTCTTGAACTTGATATCGTCCGCTACCGTCCAGCCCTGCGGCACCAGCTTGGTATCCTTGTCTAAGGTTATGGTTTTATCAGCAAGAGCTGTGTTGGCGCCTACAAGCACTAAGGCAGCTAATAGTAAGGCTGTAACTTTACGCATGATAATCACCTCATTTACACTTTCTAAGCATATTATAGCATAGGTTACTAAAAGAAAATATAAAACTATTGTGAATTAAGTGTGGAGGTGATGGGGAGATATTCTCCCCTATAAATGCTTAAGCCAGCAGAGGGGTTTTCTTTATCCTTTTTGATGCACTTCATGCTTTGAAGTGCAGAAACTTTTTATTTTGAAAAATTTTTGCAGTTACCAGGACAGTAAAATCGTTATTTCATCAGAATATATGAAAATCCTGCATGTTAGTCTGAGTACTTCCGCCATGTTTGACAAAAAACAAGATAAAACGTATAATAGACATAAAGAGACAACTGGTTGTGGAAAGCCGGTTCTCCTCATTGTTTAGAAGTTAGAAAGAAACCGTCTTACCGCTAGGCGGTTTTTTTCATGCCGTAATTACTTACGATACGTAAGGATCAGCACGACCAGAGTTGCGAAAGCGATCATCAGATATAACGCTTCGAAAACAGTCATAACATCACCCCCACTCGCTAGGGAGTAGAAAAACCAACTACCAGTTGCCTCAAAATGTATTATAATATAATATTGATATTTTTAAAATGCACCTCTAAAGGTGTGTTTTTTATTTTAAGCATATTTAAAAACAAAGAGGCCGGGTTTTGTCCCAACCTCTTTGTCCTCTTTGTTCATAAAGTCAATCTTACATTTTTTGCAAAAGATCTTTTAGTGCCTCCAGCTCTTCTTTACTGAGCGTCACACCCTTACCCATTTTGTCGTGCTCCGGAGACCATTCGCGAAGGTCGTACTTAGGCTCACGCCCGTTCCAGGATATAAGGTTAAGCTCTTTAGTCCAGCCTTTAGAACCAGTGCTCAGAACACCGATATGTTCAACAATTTCAAAAGATATTTCCGTCTTAGGCATAATTTCACTCCTCTTGCGGTCATTCCTCTTTCTTACTAAAAAAGCTTCTGTTGCCACCGATACCAAAATACTTCTCGAAGAAAGCCTTCAAACGGTCAATAATGCCCATCTTCTTTTCTTCACGCTTATTATTTTTTGTGAAACGGCTCACAGGCGGCATCATGCTATCAATATCCGTACCAGCAGTTTTGATTTCACCCTGTTGGAATGCGTTTTCAAGAAAGTTGCGTGTAGCTTCAGGCTTCAGCTTTTCAGCCTTAATGATATCTTCAAGCTCTTCTTCGCGCTTTTCAAAGACAAAATCATTCCAGTCTCCTATTATGTCGTTACCGTCACTGTCGTTGACATCCTCAATAAACGCTTCAATAAGCTTTTTCTTGCTGCGCAGAGTCGGACTGGAATCAACAGCCTTTTGGATAGTAACCAGTATTTCCTTGTCCTCGCAATTGCTGTCATGGTACTGTTTGACCAGCATAAGGATATAGTCAATGTTGACTTCAATCTGCTTTACAAGCTCAACCTCAAAGACAACATCATCGGTGATGTCGGTCTTCTCGCCTTCCGGTCCTTTAGGAGGCCAGTTTTGACGCAAATCCTCGTAAATACTGAGGTAATCCTGCATATCACGCTCGCTGATGCCTTCCTTGCCGACAAATTCATCGAAGCAGCTAAGCAGATTGCGCATACGAAGCACTGCACCGAAAAGCATAATAAAGTTCTTTTGGTTCTTTTCGCCAATAATCTGATGCTCGGAGGCAGGATATTTTTCCTGCAGCTCAGCAATCATATCAATATAGCCGCGTACAGGCTTGCCATCATCATCCCTGCAGCCATAATAATATTCTTTAAAGGTACGCACAAGCACAATGCTGCTCGCATCACGGTCACCGAAAAGCGCTATAGCACTTTCCATACGTGGCTGAAGTCTGCGGAAGCATACAATGTTGCCGTAGGTCTTAATGGAGTTAAGAATGCGGTTTGTACGGCTGAACGCCTGAATAAGCCCGTGCATCTTTAAGTTTTTGTCAACCCAGAGCGTATTGAGCGTGGTCGCATCAAAGCCTGTAAGGAACATATTTACTACTATAAGCAGGTCAAGCTCCTTGTTCTTCATGCGCAGTGATACGTCCTTATAGTAGTTTTGGAACTTGTCAGAAGAAGTATCATAGTTCGTATGGAACATGATGTTATAGTCACGGATAGCATCTTCAAGAAAATCTCTTGAATTCTGGTCCAGAGCCGATGTATCCTCGGAGTTCTCGTCATCAATAACGCCGTCAGCTTCTTCTTCGTTGGCTCCGTAGCTGAAGATAGTTGCTATCTTCAAAGCCTTGGAAGGATCTTCCGCCATCTGCTTTTTGAACTCCTGATAATAGAGCTTGGCCATTGGCACAGAAGCTACCGCGAAAATAGAGTTAAAACCGCTCAGGCGCTGCTTACGCTTAATTTCCTCAACCTCCTGACGGCCTGCAGAAGCAACATCCTTAATGTTAGTCAGAGCGTTGAACACATAGGTCTTATCGCCACGGTAGGTCTTACGATCAAAGTTATCAAGGATGTACTTGGTTACAAGCGAAATACGTTCTGGAGCCATCATCGGCTTCTCACGGTCAATGCCCCACACATCTTCGTCCTTGATATCCTCTTCCAGTGCCATCGTCTTGATAAAATCAACGCGGAAGGGCAGAACGTTCTTGTCATTGATAGCATCAACAATGGTATAGGTGTGGAGCTTATCACCGAAGGCCTGCTCCGTTGTCATAAGCTGTGCGTTCTTCCGTGCGCCTGCGTTCTTAGCAAAGATAGGCGTACCGGTGAAGCCGAACAGGTAATACTTCTTGAAATGCTTGATAATATCGGTATGCATATCACCGAATTGAGAACGATGGCATTCATCGAAGATGATAACTATTTCCTTATTATATACATCATGCTGCTGGTTTCTCTTAATAAAATTAGCAAGCTTCTGTATCGTAGTGATAATGATTTTAGCATTAGGATTCTCTAATTGCTTTTTCAGAATCGCCGTGCTGGTATTACTGTTGGCAGCGCCCTTCTCGAAGCGGTCATATTCCTTCATGGTCTGATAATCAAGGTCCTTGCGGTCTACGACAAAAAGAACCTTATCAACGAAATCAAGCTGTGAAGCCAGCCTTGCAGTTTTAAAGCTGGTTAAGGTCTTACCGCTGCCGGTAGTATGCCAGATAAAACCGCCTCCGGCTACGTTGCCGTATTTCTTGTAGTTGTGCGCAATCTCAATGCGGTTCAGGATACGTTCCGTTGCCGTAATCTGATAAGGACGCATAACCATCAGCATCTTTTCAGAAGTGAAAATGCAGTATCTGGTGATGATGTTAAGCAACGTGTGCTTGGCCAAGAAGGTTTTGGCAAAATCTACTATATCAGGAATTACTTTGTTATTGGCATCGGCCCAGTAGCTTGTAAACTCAAAGCTGTTGCTGGTCTTGCTCTTTTTAGTTTTGCCGCTAATTGCATCCTTGATTGTATTGATACGTGTAGTATTAGAGTAATACTTGGTCAGCGTACCGTTGGAGATAACGAAAATCTGCACATATTCGAAAAGTCCGCAGCCTGCCCAGAAGGAATCACGCTGGTAACGCTCAATCTGGTTAAACGCTTCACGGATAGGCACTCCCCTGCGCTTTAGCTCGATATGGACCAGCGGAAGGCCGTTGACTAGCACAGTCACATCATAGCGGTTATTATACTTCGCACCCTCTGCCTTGCCGTTTTCGTACTGATTAAGCACCTGCAGGCGGTTATTATGCACGTTCTTCTTGTCAATGAGGCGGATATTCTTGGAAGTGCCGTCCTCACGCTTCAGAACCTTTACATAGTCCTCCTGGATTGTCTGCGTCTTATCTTCAATCTTGTCATTAGGATTAGCGATAGCAGTATTAAAGAACTGCTCCCATTCGCTGTCCGTAAACTTAATGTTGTTAAGCTCTTCCAAGCGTTCACGCAGATTTACGATAAGGTCTGCTTCCTTATGAATGTTCAGATAGGTGTAGCCCTGTTCTGTCAGCAGACGGATAAATTCTTTTTCCAGCTCTGCTTCGCTCTGATAGCTGTCCGAGCGTCTTGGCACAGGCTCATATTCGGTTATAACCGTGTTTTCCGTAGTTTCCGCTACGATATTGAAATAAGGCATGGCTTACGCCTCCTTTTTTAGTTCCTTAAAGGTTAAAAGCTTGTCACGATAGTATTCATACTGTTTTTGGCGCATTTCAATTTCTGCCGGCAGACCGCTGGAGATATCATTGCAAAGAGTGTCGAAACGGTCGAGGATATCGACGATGCGTTTTTGGACTTCGAGAGGCGGGACAGGTAAAACAACTTTTTCTAATCTGGCAACAGACAGACCTGGTTGAGCACCGGCAGTCTTGTATTGCTCTAATCTTGCAAAATCCAATAAATAATAAAGGAACTTCTCATTATACAAAGCACTAGGCGATACTACTACCGCATGTTCCGTAGCATAAAACTTATTGCAAGCATAACAAACATTACCACACAAAGCACCTTGTCTACCAACTATAGGATGTTCGCCATCTTGGTTGTAATTTTTCACATATCCGCGTAATCCATTTCCACCATAGCAAGGATAAATATAATCATCATTTACGTTTTGAGATATTTCAGTTGCAGAAATAGCCTTTCCTGCTTTCAAAACGCAAGTATCCCCCAGCTTCATCCAGCGAATAGTGCCACTAAGCTCTAGTTCGTTCGTTCGTTCGTTCAAAATGGTACTCTCATTCGGTTTGAACGTCAACAGCAAATCCCGATAATATTCATATTGCTTCTGCCGAGCTGCAAGCTCGGCTGCAAGCTCGGCAGTTAATAACGTGAAATTGTCCAGAATACGGACAATTTCACGTTGTACCTCCAGAGGAGGTACAGGGAGCTTGATACTCTTTATCGCAGGAACACTAGAATGAACAACTTTATTTTTCGACTTTCCAAAACTTTTTTGTCTTCTCGCATCTGTAGTTGCTAATGCATAACTTAAATATTTAGGATCTTCATTATGTTTAAGAACTACAATGTCACCACCAGCCAAACATTTCTCATGTCCTACATAAGCACAAGATTTTGCAATATCTTCTACTCTTTCGCCAGTAATAGCAAAAAGAATATCTCCATATTCAAAATATTTTTTAGTTGTAAGTAATGACTCATCTGTATACGAAACACAAGAATCAAAGAAAATACCATATGTAGTATAAATCTCACCATACCTAACACAAGGAGTACCCGTTTTTCTTATTTGGTCGCGCTTTATTCCTGCTCCTCTATAAATATCAGTAGCAACTTCCCCTAGCGTTTTATACTCCACCCCATCGGGGCACAGCCTTTCAATCAACTCTTCTAAATTACTCATTGTGTTTCACCACCATCTTCCTTCTCCTGCGGATGTTGCATATAAAATATATCCTTCTGCCTTTCAATTTCCGTGCGCAACTGCTCCTTCGTCGGCAGATAGGTCAGATACTTCGACATGAAAAGCCTGTCGTTGTCGTGCAGCACAGAATAGCGTGCGATATCCTCGCTCGTTTCGCTGCAAAGCAAAATGCCAATCGTGGGATTATCGCCCTCTTTGCGTTTCAACTCGTCGTACATCCGCACATACATATCAATCTGTCCCACATCCTGATGCGTAATCGTGCCCATTTTCAAGTCAATCAGCACATAACATTTTAACTCTATATTGTAAAACACCAAATCAATATAATAATCCTGCGTATCCGTCACGATATGCTGTTGGCGTGCAACAAACGCAAAACCTCTGCCCATTTCCATAAGAAAATCGCGGATATGTGACAGAATCGCTGCTTCAAGATCAGATTCCACAAAAGAATCCTCGGTACGAAAGCCAAGAAATTCGGCGATAATCGGACTTTTCAAAAGCTCAAACTTGTTCTTTTGATACTCTGCGGTTTTTTCCTTCATTTCCGCAATAATCTTTTCTTTTTGCGGCGATTGCAGCAGGCGGTAATAATATTGTGTGCCAATGTTCCTATCAAGAGTGCGTGAACTCCAACCTTCGCTCGCTGCTTCTTTCATATACCAAAGGCGGGCAGCTTCGTCAGAAACACGAAGAAGGCTGCAAATATGCGACCAATTAAGATTTGGCAGACATGTCTGCCAAATTGCTTTATCCGGAAAAAGTATATAAAACTTTCTAAAATTACGCAGATTTCTTTCCGAAAAACCTTTGCCATATTCTTTAGTCAGCTCTGCTGATAATATCTTAATTAAATTTTCTCCATATGCCGCACGTTCTTTACCATTTTGCTCTTCTTTAAAAATCCTTTTCCCGATTTTCCAATAGGTATCAAGCGTTGCGTAACTAATAACTTTGTATGCCTTATCTCTACTTTGAAATATTATATTCTTAATATCAGTAAGAGTAGCATTATATTCATCAGTCATTAAATTTTTACCCATTACCCTACCTCTATTCTGTAACATCAGAAAATGGCACGCACGCGTGCCAAATATTTCAACTATACTAAATAGCAAGCTTCTATTCGGTAGCTACGGCTAGCGATTTACCCCTCAATTTCCACAATAATCTTGTCGATTTCGCTGCGCAGAACCTGTTCACGGGCAACAATCTCCGCAATTTCCGCATTGAGCTTCACAATGTCGATTTTCTCACGGGTATCCTCAGGCTCCACATAAGTAGAAACCGAAAGGTTGAAATCGTTCTCGGCGATTTCCGCATAGTCTGCCAGATGGCTGAAATGAGCAACATCCTCACGTTTGGCAAATACATCAACGATGCGGTCAATATTTTCGGGCGTCAGCTTGTTGTTATTCGTAACCTTAATGCATTCCTTGGAAGCGTCTATGAACATAACCTTGTTATCGCTTTTGCCTTTTTTGAACACCATGATACAGGTTGCAATGCTCGTACCGAAGAAGAGACCGCCGCTAAGCTGAATAACCGCATCCACATAGTTGTTATCTACCAAATACTTGCGAATCTTCTGCTCCGCACCGCCACGGTACATGATACCGGGGAAGCATACAATGGCAGCTGTGCCGTTGGCTGCGAGCCAGGACAGGCTGTGCATGATGAAAGCCATATCAGCCTTGCTCTTGGGTGCAAGCACACCTGCAGGTGCAAAACGCGGATCGTTAATCAAGGTAGCATCTCCGTCACCAACCCATTTTACGGAATACGGCGGGTTTGATACGATTAGCTCAAAGGGTTCTTCATCCCAATGCTGCGGATTGGTTAACGTATCCTCGCAGGCAATATCAAACTTATCAAAGCCTATCTTATGCAGGAACATGTTAATACGGCAGAGGTTATAGGTCGTAATATTGATTTCCTGACCATAAAATCCGTTGCGAACAGCATCCCTGCCCAAAAGCTCAGCACATTTCAGCAGCAAGGAGCCGGAGCCGCAGGCCGGGTCATAAGCCTTGTTGATTTCCTTCTTGCCTACCGTGCCCAAGCGCGTAAGCAGTACGCTTACTTCCGGCGGGGTAAAGAACTCGCCACCGCTTTTACCGGCACCGGATGCATACATGCCCATAAGGTATTCATAAGCATCACCAAAGGCATCAATGGAATGGTCGTTAATATCACCAAGGTTCATATCCTTCACGCCGTTAAGCAGCTTTGCAAGGCGCTCGTTGCGCTTCGCTACGGTAGAACCAAGCTTATTGCTGTTAACGTCAAAATCATCGAACAGACCTGAGAAATCCGCCTCAGACTCACTTCCCTTAGCAGAACCCTCGATGTTGTTGAAGATACGCTCTAAGCGTTCGTTAAGGTTCTCATCATTGGCTGCATTAGCGCAAACATTGCAGAACAGCTCGCTGGGCAGCATAAAAAAGCCCTTTTCCTCGATAAGACCTTCGCGGGCTTCCTCTGCGTCCTCGTCGGACATTTTAGCATAATCAAAGTCAGTGTCACCTGCTTCAATCTCATTTTGGTTAATATAATTAGTCAGATCCTCAGAAATAAAGCGATAAAACATAGTGCCAAGCACATAGTTTTTAAAGTCCCAGCCGTCTACAGCTCCGCGCAGCTCATCCGCAATCGCCCAAATAGCACGGTGAAGCTCTTCTCTTTCCTGTTCCTTCTTGATATCAGTCACGTCAAAACCTCCTAAATTTATCTTAATGTATAGTAATTACTCAACAAACAAATTCATAATTATATTATACAGCCTTAAGCAGATAAAAGAAACGTTTTAAGGCTTTTTATTTCTTTGAACGCCACCAATAAAAAATCCTATTGCAGACTAACTCAGAACATCTGCAATAGGATTTTACGCTTATCTCATATTAAATTATGCAACAGCGCCGGTTTCCCCTTACTTGCTCAGGTACTCGTCAATAGCAGCTGCAGCCTTCTTGCCTGCGCCCATAGCGCTGATTACGGTAGCAGCACCGGTTACGATATCGCCGCCGGCAAATACGCCCGGAATAGAGGTAGCACCTGCCTCGTCGGCAACGATGTTACCGCGCTTGTTAACCTCCAGATCAGGGGTAGTCTGTTTAATCAGCGGGTTCGGACCTTGGCCGATAGCCATAACTACCATGTCAACGTCAAGCACATATTCGCTGCCTGCGATTGGCACAGGGCTGCGACGGCCGCTGGCATCCGCTTCGCCCAGCTCCATCTTGATGCACTTCAGGCCGTTAACCCAGCCCTTTTCATCGCCCAGAATAGCAACCGGATTGTTCAGCAGGCGCAGCTCAATGCCTTCTTCCTTAGCGTGGCCGATTTCTTCCTTACGCGCAGGCATTTCCTCCTCGCTGCGGCGGTACACGATATATACCTGCTCCGCGCCAAGGCGCTTCGCGGTACGAGCTGCGTCCATTGCTACGTTGCCTGCGCCAACGATAGCAGCCTTCTTGCCAACGTATACAGGTGTAGCGTAGTTCGGGAATTCGTAAGCCTTCATCAGGTTTACACGCGTCAAAAATTCGTTGGCGGAATATACGCCGTTAAGGTTTTCGCCGTCAATCTGCATAAAATGCGGCAGACCGGCGCCGGTACCAACATAAACAGCGCTGAAGCCTTCCTCCTCCATCAGCTCTTTGATGGTGAAGGTGCGGCCGATAACAGCGTCAACTACGATTTTTACGCCCAGCTTTTTCAGTGCGGAAATTTCATGCTGTACGATTTCCTTCGGCAGACGGAACTGCGGAATACCGTACATTAGCACACCGCCGGCAGCATGCAGCGCTTCGTACATGGTTACATCATAGCCCATTTTAGCCAAATCGCCGGCGCAGGTCAGACCGCTGGGGCCGCTGCCTACTACGGCAACCTTCTTGCCCTTGCGTTCTGCCGGAGCCTCAACATCGTTATCCAGGCCATGCTCACGCGCATAGTCGGCAACAAAGCGCTCCAGGCGGCCGATAGCTACAGGCTCGCCCTTGATACCCAGCACACATTTGCCCTCGCACTGGTTTTCCTGCGGGCAGACACGTCCGCAGACAGCGGGCAGGGTACTCTTTTGCTTAAGGATTTTATAGGCCTCGGCAAAGTTTTCCTGTGCCACCTCATGGATAAACTTAGGAATATCAATATTAACCGGGCAGCTGCCTACACAACGCGGTTTAGGGCAGTTCAGGCAGCGCTGTGCCTCGTCTACCGCCATTTCCTTAGTGTAGCCAAGTGCTACCTCCTGAAAGTTTTTGTTACGCACATCAGCCGGCTGCTCCGGCATAGCATTTCTCATTCCTCCACGCATTTGCAATGACCTCCACAGCTATATTCCAGTGCTTCCTGGTCCTTGTACATCTGCTGACGCATTACCAGGTTTGCAAAATCTACCTCGTGAGCATCAAACTCCGGTCCGTCTACACAGGCAAATTTGTTCTCGCCGCCAACCATTACACGGCAGCCGCCGCACATGCCGGTGCCGTCTACCATGATAGTGTTGAGGCTGGCTGTAGTTTTAACGCCGAAGGGTTTGGTGGTCGCTGCTACGTTTTTCATCATGATAACAGGACCGATGGCCAATACCAGATCAATCTTCTCGCCTGCCTCCAGCATTTCACGCAGCGGGTCGGTTACAAAGCCTTTGCGGCCTGCACTGCCGTTATCGGTGGTCAAAATCAGCTTGTCGCTGATAGCAGCCATTTTATCCTGCCAGATTACCAGATCCTTGTCGCGCGCACCGATGATGGAGATAACCTTATTGCCCAGCTCGTGATATGCACGCGCGATGGGATAAACAGGCGCAACGCCGATGCCGCCGCCAACTACTACAACAGTACCGAACTTGCCCATCTCGGAAGGATGTCCCAAAGGACCAACTACGTCGAGAATGTCATCACCCTCGTTAAAGGTGTCGCACAAATGCTTGGTGGTGTTGCCCACAGCCTGCACGATTAAGGTGATATAGCCTTTTTCACGATCAAAATCCGCAATAGTCAGAGGAATACGTTCGCTGTATTCGTCAGTGCGGATGATTACAAACTGTCCCGGATGGCATTTGTGTGCCACCAGCGGCGCGTCTACGACGAACTCGTAAACAGCAGGTGCTAAATTTGCTTTGGTAATGATTTTAGCCATTTTCTTGCTTTTCTCCTTTTGCTGCTAATTGCTATTTATTCAAGAGCTTTCTGGTGCAAGCCTCAGCTTCCGCATAAATCTTTTCTTCGTCAAAGGTCAGCAGCTTGCCTGCTTCCACAACCTTTTTGCCTGCTACGAAAACAGTGTCGGCGTCAGTGCTGCTTGCTGCATAAACCAGCTGGGACAGCTTATTGTGACGCGGATACCAGTAAGGCTTGTGCATATCCCACAGTACGATATCTGCCTGCTGGCCTGCCTCCAAAAGTCCGGTATCGGCAAATCCCAAAGTCTTGGCACCGTCAACGGTTGCCATCTCCCACGCTTTTTTAGCAGGAACAACGAGAGGATCAAAGGTGGTTGCCTTATGCAGCATTGCGGCAGCACGGCATTCCTCCAGCATATCCAGATTGTTGTTGCTGGAAGCGCCATCCGTGCCCAGGCCAACGCAAATGCCCTTGTTCAGCATTGCCGCTACCGGTGCGATACCGCTTGCCAGCTTCAGGTTGCTCTGCGGGTTATGCGCTACACGCACGTGCTTGGCAGCCATGATATCCATATCCTCGTCGGTCAGATGTACGCAGTGCGCAGCAATGGTACCCAGCTCAAACATGCCCAGCTTATCCATCAGCTGAATCGGTGTCATGCCATGCTCTTTAACAACGGTATCAACCTCAAATTTGGTTTCGCACAGATGCATCTGGATTTCTGCCTTGTTGGCAGCAGCCTCGGCAATAACCTTTTCCAGATAATCAACAGGACAGGTATAAGGAGCGTGCGGACCGTAGGTGATGCGGATACGGCCGTTGTCATAGCCCTGCCAGTTCTTCGCCAGTACGGTGTTCTCTGCCAGCTTTACGTCCTTGTCCGGTGCTACGCCGATCAGGCCGCGGCTGAGGTTAGCGCGGATACCGGTTTCGGCGCAGGCACGCGCAACGTCCTCCATGAAGGCGTACATATCAGCAAAGCAGGTAGTACCGCCCTTCAGCATTTCTACGATGCCCAGTATTGCGCCCCAGTAGATGTCGTTAGCGTCCATCTTGTCTTCAATCGGCCAGATTTTGTTCTGCAGCCAGTCCATGAGCGCCATATCATCCGCATAGCTGCGCAGCAGTGTCATAGAAACGTGGCCGTGGGTGTTGACCATGCCTGCGGTAGCCAGCTTGCCCTTGCCGTCCACAATTTCGTCGGCAGCAAAGTCTGCAGGCACGTCCTTGCCTACATAAACAATCTTATTATCTTCAACGGCGATGTTCTGCATTTCACCGTTCGGAGTATGCAGAAGCTCGATATTTTTAATCAGTAGCTTAGCCAAAAGATTTCACTTCCTTGGTATAATTTAAATCCTGCCTCCCTGTTAAGAGAGGCGGATGACAGTGATATTATTGTTTTCTACTCCTCGCCCTGCTGACGTTTGGAGTAATGCTTTTCATAAAAATCATGCATCACGTCCACGTCCTCACAGCTCAGCTCGTACACCTTGTTGCCGGTGCCTGCACAGATTACGGCAATCTGTGCCGCCTTTTCCAGAATTTCGGCAGCAAGCAGTGCCTCTGCCAAATTCTTGCCCCAGCACACAGCACCATGGTTGGCCAGCAGCACAGCCTTTTTGCCGTTCAGCGCGCGCACGGTGTTCTCCGCCAGCTCCTGCGTACCGCAAAGAGCGTACTCAGCGCACTCCACCCTGCCGCCGATAATCTGCACGATATCCTCGATAATCGCCGGCACTCCCTGATGCATAGCCGCAAGCGCACTGGCATAAATGCTGTGCGTATGGATTACGGCACCAGCCTCAGGATAAGCGTTGTAAATGGCAGTGTGCACCTTCAGCTCGGAGGAAGGAATATGCTTGCCCTCAACAACGTCGCCATCACGGCTGATAATGACAACGTCCTCAGGCGTCAGCGTTTCATAGCCGTGGCCGGAGGGTGTGATAGCAATATTCTGCGCGTCAATGCGGCAGCTGATGTTGCCCCAGGAGCCTGCAACGAGCTTTTTTTCAATCAGCGCATGGCCTGTTTCCACAATGGCGGCACATGCACTTTCTTTAGCAAATAACTGCGTTTCCATGATTATTCGGCAGCCAGATATGCCTTCTGCTCTTCGCTCAGGGTGTCGATGCCTGCGCCCATAGCCTGCAGCTTCAAGGCAGCGATTTCGGTGTTCAGCTCTTCCGGCAGCACATATAGTTTGTTTTCCATTGCTCCCTTATGGTCGAGCAGGTATTTCATGGCCAGGAACTGCATAGCGAAGGACAGGTCCATGATTTCAATCGGGTGACCGTCACCACATGCCAGGTTAACCAGACGGCCTTCACCCAGCAGGTTCAGCTTACGTCCGTCTGCCATGGTGTAGGTCATGATATTTTTGCGTACTTCATACGGAGCAACTACAGAAAGCTCCTCCAGATGATGTTTGTTGATTTCTACGTCGAAGTGGCCTGCGTTGCACATAACAGCGCCGTTCTTCATAACCTCCATATGAGGTTTGGTGATTACGTCCTTGCAGCCGGTTACGGTTACAAAGATATCGCCGTGTTTTGCAGCCTCCTGCATCGGCATAACGCGGAAGCCGTCAAATACTGCTTCAATACCCTTAATCGGGTCAACCTCGGTAACGATAACATTAGCGCCCAAGCCCTTGGCACGCATAGCAACGCCCTTACCGCACCAGCCATAGCCTGCAACAACAACAGTTCTGCCTGCTACGGACATGTTGGTGGTACGCATGATGCCATCCCAGGAGGATTGGCCGGTACCGTAACGGTTATCAAACAGATACTTGCAGTAAGCATCATTAACGGCAATCATCGGGAATGCCAGATGACCTGCTGCAGCCAGAGCCTTCAGACGATGTACGCCGGTGGTGGTTTCCTCGCTGCCGCCCATCAGGTTAGGAATCAGGTCACGACGTTCGCCGTGCAGCATATTAACCAAATCGCCGCCGTCATCAATAATCAGCTGCGGTTCGCTCTTCAAAGCCTCGCTCAGATACATATCATATTCTTCGTTAGTGCAGCCATGGGTTGCGAAAACGGTTACGCCGCTGTCAACCAGTGCTGCGGCAATTTCGTCCTGAGTGGAAAGCGGGTTGCTGCCGGTAACAACAACATTAGCGCCTGCGTTCTTCAGCACGAGTGCCAGATAAGCGGTTTTTGCTTCCAGGTGAATGGTTACAACCATGTTGATGCCCTGGAAGGGCTTAGTTTTGCTGTATTCATCGTTCAGATGGTTCAGCAGGGGCATATATTCCTTTGCCCACGCGATACGTTGATGACCTAACGGTGCCAATTTGATGTCTTTAATAATGCTTTGCATAGATTCAAAAATCCTCCTTTAATATATGCTCTTTAATCTTGCACTCGAAATACCACAAAAGCATCAAAAACTATGTTGTAGAGTACGATAGAGCAATTTTTAACTAAAATCTACCATTAACAAACACTTTTTACTTTACTTTTATTAACTCTAGCAGTAAAGCAGACTATAAGCAGTAATCCATATATTATCTTAAAACAAAATCATTTTGAGATTTCATTGCATAATCAAATTCTGCAAATTCCTTATGCTGTAATGAATACTGCAGCTGATTAGATAATCCTACCATTGCGTATATAGCCTGACTATAGTTTTGCTCTGTAAAAGTACTTGTATCAATAATGCTAAGAAATCTTTGCATAGCTTCTTGTTTATCCTTCCTGTAAACTGCAAATTCTCTATTCATTATTTGCCTATACTCTTTTATGATAGCTGTTTCCTCATCATATAGTTTAGCAACTCTTCTATATTCGATAGCATTAAGTTTAGCTTGATCAATTATAGCTTTTGTGGACATTATCATATAGCTAGTAGCTGTATATATTGCCATAGGAAGGAATACTCCACCAGAAACACCTATTGTTGTCTTTAACGCAGCAGTAAAATAATATGCAGAAGAAGATTGAATTGCTGTAGCTTTTAATTCTTCTACCAATTGACTGCCGTCTATTTCACCTTTAGCATACGCATATATTGATACACCACAATCAACTACAGCTGCAGCAAGAGCTGTAGTAACATTAGTATCTGTTAATGCTGGAATCGATTGTTTTTTACCTGTTATTCTAAAAATAGATGATAGAAAACCAGCAGCACCACCTCTTACTGCTCCTTTACCAACTGCCATACCAGTTTCTTTTAGAGCTTGGTCTAATTTTTTTCTATCATTATAGACGTCCCATAAGCTAGTTACACCTTGAATTGCTCCTTTTATAACGCCACCTGCTACAGCGCCTTTAGCTGTTCCTCCAGCTATTTCATAAGCCATTTGTTTATATTCAAACTCCTTGGCATAAGCGAGGACAGCATCTACATCGACTTTACCATCTGATCCACAAAATTTTTTCAATTCACTGGTAGTAGTACCACCTGAACTAACTCCGGTGCGATCATCTGTCAATCCTGAGCGTATTGAATTCATGGCTTCATTATATTGACTTTTAGAAATTTCACCCTTATTTAGCTTATCTAATAGAGCAGTTTTAACAGCTTCTACAGTATCGGAAGTTGTAATTTTTTGCATTCCATTATATTTAGGATTAACAAAGTTATTAGCAGTATTATTAGGATCATTGTTGACTTTAGCTTGAGCTTGAAAGATTACTTTACCATCTTGCTCAAATCTGAAATCATCAGGAGCTGTATGTCCTCCGTATCCTCCTTGGCTTGCTGGAACATCTGTAACGGGGTATTTATCAAAACCTTGATTGCCCGCATTTGCATTATTTCTAAGAAATTTACTAGCTTCAATATATTCAAATAAATTACCTTTAGCTTGTTCATAACCAACGTTAGCAAGTTTTTGTCCTTTTAAACGGAAAAGCTCCATTGATTTAATAGTTATGTCAGTACCAGCTTGTAAATTCCTGTTTGCTAAATCCGTAACTTGTGTACTAATGAAAACAGCATTATTATCTTGAATCTTTTTATTTATAGGCATTCCTTCAGTCCCGTCCTTGATTCAATAATAACTGACTATTAACTGTCTGCTGACTGCTTTGTAACACCTTATATGATTCTGCAGTAATATTTCCCTGTTCATCCAATAAATTAACCGTAAGCGTTTTCTGCATAGTCTGTGCCATTAACCATGCCATATGCAAATATTGTTGCTGAGATCGTTCCAACTGATTATAATCAACAGTGATTTTCATGCCAAATATCGCTTTTATTTTATTCCACAAACTTTTACTACACAACGTATATTGGTCAATATATACTCTATTTACGCCTGTGATTACTTCTTTAAACTTAGATGAAAACGCTATTAAGAATTCGTTATAATCGCTAGCTAAACTGTATATGTTGTCCAAAGTATCAGAAATTCCATTCATTTTTTCTGCAGCATTTGTTGCTTGAGCATACATTTCTTCAGCTTTAGCTAAGTTTTCTTCAGATTTAGCAGACATAAACATGCCAGCCAAAGCCAATGCCGGACCTAATACAACGCCACCTAAAACTGCTGAGCCAGCTGCCACACCAAGACCACCAGAAGCAATACTTCCTCCGCCAAAAAATGCTAAAGTTGCATTAGTAGCAGCTGCACCTGATAAAGCAGAAATAGCTGTTCCTGTAGAAGCAGCTGCAAACATAGATGCTCCACCGTATGCCGCAATACCAGCAACAGTTCCTGCTGCTAAAGACCCTAATCCTGCATTCACCATTTCAGAAGCCTTTAATGCCGAATTTTTAATAGCCTTGATATTTTCAGGTGTAATTTCAAGGCTTCCTTCTAATGCTAACGTTCCCTCTTGTTTAACATTTTTAAACTTACTAAAGGCATTGATAAATCCATTCATGTCGTTCGCCCAAATATTTACCTTAGTAGTTCCTAATTGTTCGAGCATCTCATTTGTGTTTTCTCTAGAATATTCTAGCCTAGCTATTGCTTCATCATATATTTTCTTAGCTGAAATCTGTAATTCTTCTGCACGACTATTATTATCAGATGAATCTATCATCTTCTTTGCTCCAAAAATTGCAGCACCAACAGCTGCGGCACCAATTAAAAATGGTATAGGCATATTTATAACTCCCCTTTTTTTAAGGCATTATTTTTTAATTGCATACATACTTTATAATTCATTTCATAATACTCTTCTAATGACATATGTGTATAGTAAATTTTTCTATACATTGCATCAATATTACATTTTTCAGGTCTGCTATGATATATTCGACACAAATTTGTTTTTTCATCCAAATGAATACACACTCCATCGCCTTTATCCAAATCATGATACAAATCAGAAAGATGAAGACTTCTACAGCATAACCCACATTTATCACAATTAAACATATCTAACGCCTTGCTTTTGATGGTATTTTCAAATTACTAGATTTATCACAAAAACACAAATATAATAAAGTATTAAGATTGAATTCTGAAGAAAAATTAGTCTTTTAAAAGAGCCTGCAATTTCTTAATACTTTCTGTATACGGCGCTTTGAGCACGCCATGCTCGGTAATAATACCGGTAATAAGCTCTGCCGGTGTCACGTCAAACGCAGGGTTAAACACTGCCACGCCCTCAGGCGCAGTCTGCTCGCTGCGGAAATGACGTACCTCGTCGGCCTTGCGCTCCTCAATAGGAATCTGCACACCTGTAGCAATGGAAAAATCAAAGGTGCTCGTCGGTGCGGCGATATAAAACGGAATACCGTGAGCCTTCGCCGCCAGTGCTACGCCATAGGTGCCGATTTTGTTTGCCGTGTCGCCGTTGGCCGCAATTCTGTCGGCACCGACAACAACAGCGTTCACACCCTTCGTGCGCATGGTCCACGCTGCCATATTATCGGTAATCAGCGTAACCGGAATGCCATCCTCAAACAGCTCAAACGCCGTCAAACGTGCACCCTGCAAAAGCGGACGTGTTTCGTCGGCATAAACCATCTTCAGCTTGCCCTGCGCGTAAGCACTGCGGATAACGCCCAGCGCCGTGCCCCAACCGCAGGTTGCCAATGCGCCTGCGTTGCAGTGCGTCAGCACTACGGCAGCGTCAGGCAGCACAGCAGCGCCGTATTCGCCCATACGCTTATTCATGGTAATATCGTCCGCATAAATCTGCTCGGCCTTCTCCTCCAGCGCCTTGATAATCGCCGCAGGGGACTTGTCCTCGCCGTTCAGACGCACAGCCAACGCATACTGCAGATTCGCCGCCCACGCCAAATTTACCGCCGTCGGACGCGCAGTAATCAGATCTGCGCGCACAACGTCCAGTGCACCCAAAAAGTCAGGTTTGTCCGCAACCTCGCGTGCACCCAGCACCATAGCGAAGGCAGCGGCAGCACCGATTGCCGGTGCACCGCGCACCTCCAACCGCTCAATCGCCACCTTCACGCGCTTGTAATCCACGCAGGTAATCCATTCTATCTTTTGCGGCAGCAGAGTCTGGTCCAACAGCACCAGGCTCCCCTGCTCCCAACGCATAGTTTCTACCATAACAACCTCTTACAGCTTAAAGCCGCCAAACTCCTGCATAGCGTGATGGCAGTTGCATTTTGCCTCAGTCGGCTCTTCATAAGCGATGAAGGACAGAATCAGCTTTTCCATATTCTTAATGCTCAGTGCCATTGCGTCGCAAACCTCTTTATGAGAAAGCGGTGTCGGAGAAATGCCGGCAGCCATATTGGTAACGATGGAGCAGTTGGTGTAGCACATCTCTGCCTCACGCGCCAGAATAGATTCCGGCATATTGGTCATGCCAACCAGGTCACCGCCCAGCATAGCGAACATTTTAATTTCGGCAGCACTTTCAAAGCGCGGGCCTTCGGTGCAAACATAAACACCATGCTTATGGAAGGTAATATCCGTTTTCTCCAGGCATTTGATAACCTTCTCGCGCAAAGTCGGGCAATACGGATAGGTAAAATCGCAGTGCGCTACACCACGCTCCGGGGAGTCATAGAAGGTGTTGATGCGGCTCTTGGTGAAGTCCAGCACGTTGTCGCAAACTACGAAGTGACCTGCCTTCATCTCCGGGTTGAGGGAGCCAACTGCGGTAGTAGCAAAAATCTCCTCCGTTCCCAGGCTCTTCATCGCCCAGATGTTGGCACGGTAGTTTACCTTGTGGGGCGGCACGGAATGGTCTACGCCGTGACGGCTCACAAAAACCACCTGATTACCGCTCATTGTGCCGATGTTGCACAATGCTTTACCAAACGGTGTTTCTATAATTTTTTTTTCGAATCCCTTCAGGGTATCGGGGTTATCAATACCGGTTCCGCCGATGATAGCAATTTTACGCATATGCTATGCCTCCTTTATAGTTAAATGTGATAATGAAAACTGTTTGCTGAAGTATGTTATTACGCATAATATCTATGCAGATTCTCCACACTTTTTCTATTATATAATACCATAAATAAGGCATAATTTAAAGAGCAAAGAAAAAGCACTCTCAGCAGATGTGAGAGTGCGAAGTGAGTGTGGAGTATCTGGTATTTTTAAACAAATTTATTAGGACATTTGTTACTTTATAAACAATTTATTAGGACACTGGCGCTGAGTATCTTACTTTTATTAGGACATAAATGTCTATATTCTCGTTTTTATTAGGACATCAAGCATGCAAGAACTCATTTAACAGGACAACAGGACCTTCATTAGTATTTTTATTAGGACACTAACAAATCTTCTCCACTATCTCCAGCAGCTCCTGCGGTCTTGCAATAACAAAATCCGGCCTGCCCTCCTCCAGCAGCTTTTCCCAGCCAAAGGCCGTATAGCGCACGGCAACGGTTTTCGCCCCCGCACTACGTCCGCTCTGCAAATCGAAGGGACTGTCGCCGACGCACAGGCACTCCTCCGGCTGCAGGCCCAGCTTGGCGCAGGCCGCCAGCATCGGCTCGGGATGCGGTTTGCTCTCCCTCGTATCGCCCAAGGCAACGGTCGCATCAAAATACGTCGTCAGCTGCAGGCAGTCCAGCCCACGGCGCAGCATCGGCGGCTTCTTGGAGGTAACCACCGCCAGCTTAATGCCCTGCGCCTTCAGCTGCTCCAGTGTTTCCTTCACGCCGGGGATAGGACGAATCATATCATCGTGATGCGCGTTATTATATTCTCTGTAAGTGTCGCGCATAGTTTCCACCAGCTCCGGCTTACCGGAAAGCGCAATCATTGCCTCCGGCAACGGCAAGCCGAAGGTAGCCACAATCTTTTCACGCTCCGGTGTAAAGCCCAGCACCTCACGGCAGGTGTGCTCAAAGGTGGCAATAATCAAATCTATGGTATTGGCAATAGTGCCGTCAAAATCAAAAAGTATTCCCTTAATCTGCATCTTCATATCCTCTCCGCTCTTTTAGCTCATCTTCATAAAATTTGCATAAGCACAATAAATTTATTATATCATGTTTACCTGCCTTTGCGCACTAAAAAAGCACTCCCGCTTGCGCAGAAGTGCTTATAAAGCTTATTTTTCGTCCTTTTTGGCAAAGACTACTTCCTTAGGACCGTCGTTTACTGCATCCTCGGGAATAATTACATCGTCGAAGCTGATGCCGCGGGTGTGCAGCGTGTGGCTCCACTCATGGTCATGGCGGTGCCACCAGCCAAGGGCTGTAATAGGAATCCAGCTGTAAATAAACAGCGGATACAACAGTAGATACATCCAGGACTTGAAGGAAGCGCGGATTTTCCACAGTACCGCTACCGGGAAAATATACTGGCCGATACCAACCAAGGTCCAAACCTCTACCGGAATAATGGTATACAAGATATTGGTATAAAACGGATAGAAGTTATAAATATAGCTGCACAGCACGAAGAACGTGGAAATCATCAGGAAGTACGGCTGAATGAGGTTCACAGAGCAGTCCAGCATGACGATATTGCGTGTCTTGATTGCTTTTTTGATCATCGGAATCAGATAGCGGTCCGCAACGTCAAAGTGACCCTGCGACCAACGCTTACGCTGGTTCCAGGTCTGCTTGAAGGTCAGCGGCTTTTCGTCATAGATGATTGCATCATGCGCCCAGGTTGTAGGAATACCTTCCATCATCGCCTGAATGGTGAACTCCATATCCTCGGTCAGGCAGGTTGCACGCCAACCGTAACGCTTCAGCACCTCGGTGTCAAAGCACATACCGGTACCGCCAAGGCAACAGGAAAGGCCCATGTTATACTTTGCCAGGCTCCATACATGGTTAACAATCCAGAAGGAAATTGCAAATACGCCGCTTACCCAGGTATCAGTCGGGTTTTTGGCATCCATGTAGCCTTGGATAATGCGTTCGCCGTTGCACAGACGGCTGTTCATCTCCTGCAGGAAGTTGGGATGCACCAGGTTATCGGCATCAAAAACGCAAACCGCATCATACTTCTTATCCAGCTTGAACAGTCTGTCAAACATCCACGCGAGGGCAAAGCCCTTGCCCTTACCAGCTTCGCTAAAGCGCTCATGCACCAACGCACCGGCCTTGCGTGCAACCTCGGCGGTTTTATCCGAGCAGTTGTCTGCAACAACATAGATATCATATAAAGCGTCATTATAATTCAGACGGCGCAGGTTATCTACTAATTGAGCAATAACTCTTTCCTCATTATGCGCACAGGCAATCAAGGCAAAGGTCTTGCTTTCATTATATATCTTAACTTCCTTCTTCTTGCCGAACAGGCCGAACCAAGAAACAAAAAAGTAGTAGAGCGTAAAAAATATAATCAATAGCTGCAAAGGTATCATGATTATATCAAAAGCTGTATACATCAAAAATCTCCTTTACTCCCCTAACGGCAAATTATTTGTTCTTACCTGTAAGAGCACGGTAAACATGGTTTACAATGCCTGCCAGCGTATAGGTGAACATTGCTACAAACGGCCACGCACCGGGACGCTCGTACAGCATTACGGCACCGACGATTACGGCAATGATTACAGGCAGACGGTACATAGGATTACCCTTGCCCTTGAAATCCGGAAATTTGACCTCGCTGTACATGATGCAGGCAATTACCAGAGTAACTGCTGCCAGCACAGCCGGAGCGAACTGATAGCCGGAAACAACATAGGTTGCCAAGAAGCAGGCACCTGCCGGAATAGGCATGCCCTGAAAATAACCGTGTACAACACCGGTGTTGCAGTTGAAGCGTGCCAAACGCAGGCAGCCGCCCACAGCAAAGAGTGCGGCGATAATCTGACCTGCAAGGCCAAGCTCCTGCAGACCATACATATAAATCATGATGGCAGGCGCAACGCCGAAGGAGCACATGTCGCAGAGAGAATCCATCTCCTTGCCAAAGTCACCGCCGCCAACGCCGAGAGCGCGGGCAGCACGGCCATCCATAGAGTCAAAAATTACAGCGATTACGATGAAAACGGGGGCAAGGAAGAAATCACCCTCGATAGTTTTAAAGATAGACAGCACACCGAAAATAAGGCTCGCAGAGCTGATGCTGTTCGGAATCAGACGACGCCAGTTCATTATTCTTTAACCCTCCCCACTACGGTAATACCGCCAACAACCTTATCACCCTTCTTAACGGTGATTTCAACATTTCTGGGCACAACCAGCTCCGTGCTGGAGCCGAATTTGATCATGCCGTAGGTTTCGCCCTGTTTGAGGTTGGTTCCTACAGTTACCCAGGAAACGATGCGGCGTGCCAGCAGACCGGCAATCTGGATTACCAGGAAGCGCATACGGCCGTTATCCATACCGATAGCATGACGCTCGTTTTCGAAAGAAGCGTTTTTCTCATATGCAGGCACGAACTGACCGCAGGTATAGCGCTGATATTTGATTTCACCGTCTAGCGGCGCACGGTTGGTGTGTACGTTGAATACGGAAAGGAAGATAGTTACCTTAGTCGCAGGCTCGTTGAGATATTCATCATCATAAATTTCATCTACGCCCATTACCGTACCGTCTGCAGGCGAATACAGAATGTTGGGATCATAAGGCGTAACGCGGTGAAAATCGCGGAAGAAGTAGGCAAAGTATAACGCCAGCACTACGGGGATTACGGCCCACACAGCGCTGAAGAAATAATATACTATTGCAGCCACCAACAGAGAAACACCAACATAAATATAACCATCTTTTACAATAAACATATAAAGCCTCGCTTTCCTGCGAATATTTCTTTTGATTTCAGCTTAAATCAGCAAACATTCCCAAACTGACTGTGCAGTCTGTTTTTTGCGGATATAAAAAGTGATGGAATGCTACTTCCATCACTTTATTATAATACACCAACCTGCTTTTGTCTATATAAGTGTAAAATTCTTAGCACTTTCGGCAAGCACAACGTTTTTCGGTATGTATCAGAACTTAGACGCCATTACCTTGATTACAAACTTAGGCAACGCCATCATGCGCATAAAACGGCTTGGCTGCTTGTACAGACGGAAGGCCCATTCCAGAGAAGCATCCTGCATCCATTTAGGTGCGCGCTCCATTTTACCGGCAAGCACGTCAAAGCTGCCGCCGATGCCCATCAAAATTTTTGCGCTAAGCTCCGCGCGGTGTGCCACCAGCCATTTTTCCTGCTTAGGTGCACCCAAAGCAACGAAAAGCATATCTGCACCGCTGGCGTTGATATCCACAATAATCTGCGGCACATCCTCATCTTTGAAATAACCGTTGTGGCAGCCCACTACCTGTACGCCCGGATAAAGCTCCTCGGCCTTCGCCTTCGCAGCTTCGGCAACGCCGGAACTGCCGCCGAAGAAGTACGCCTTGTAGCCCTTGTGCGCCGATAAATCCAACAGCTCGTTGTACAGGTCAAAGCCTGCTACACGCTCCGGCACCTTGTAGCCCAGGTGTCTGCCTGCCCACACGGCACCGGCGCCGTCGGGCAGCACCAGCTCCGCATCCTCGCAGATTATTTTTTTATACTCTGCGTTTTCCTGGCACATCATGATGATTTCGGCATTCGCGGTAACAACGAAGGTCTGCTCCTTGGCGAGCATTCTTTCTTCAAGTGTTTTCACTGCCTCCTGCATAGTCATTGCGTGTACAGGCACGCCTAATATTTTAATCGGGTCTTGCATATGTTTTGCCCCCTCTTTTCTGCATAATAATACTACTATTGTACACTACTTTAACGATTATTTCAAATCTGTATAAGAAAAAGCGAACCCTCAGACAAATACTGCCGAGGGTTCACCCGAATCGCTTTACTGTATATACGCCTTCAGCACATCGCTCTGCTTGTCAAGGCACAGATACTTATATACCGGTCTGCCAACGCTGCCGCGGTGCAGATCCAGCTTCAGCAGATGCAGGGATTTCAAAAACTCCAGATATTTACGGATAGAAACGCGGGAGATTCCCACCATGCCTGCCACCTCTTCGGTAGTAAACATGCCGTCAATACCGCAGATGCATTCCCAAACAGTGCCTAAGGTATTTTTATCAAGTCCCTTGGGCAGAGTTACCGCAACCTGATTTTCCTGACGCATAATAGTAGTATCAAGGTCAGCCTGCTTAATGATGCCCTGCTCCTCAACAATCTGATAGCGCTTCAGATAATTATTCAGTGCAAGGTTAAAGCGTTCAAACTCAAAGGGCTTAATAATATAATCGACAGCGCCCAAACGCAGCGCCAGCTTAATTTTATCCTTATCGTTTGCTGCCGAAACGATGATAACATCTACATCATAACCATTCTCGCGTATTTTAGCCAAAAGCTGTAAACCATCCATAGTAGGCATAAAGACATCAAGAATGATTAAGTCGTATTTGTTCTGACGCAGCAGCTTCAGTGCAGTATCTCCGTTACCGGCGATATCGCACAGCTGAAACCCCTTGATCTGGCTAAGATAGTGCTCATGTAATTGGGCAACCATCGGGTCATCTTCTACAACTAACACGTTAATCATCTTAATCCCCCTCTTTCCTGGTCGGAAGCCTTACGGTAAAGGTAGTGCCCTCACCCGGAGCAGACTCCACAGTAATGGTGCCATTAAGGTTATTGATGCTTTGCTTAACCAGATATAAGCCAAAGCCATGACCGCTTTCGCACTTGCTGCTGAAGCCACGCTGGAAGATATGCTCGCGTACCTCGTCACTCATACCTGGTCCGGAATCCTCCACAACGATAACAATTTCGCGGTCAAAATCCAGAATAGAGAGATTAACGATGCGTTCACCGTCAAAATTCTTCAACGCATCAAAGGCGTTTTCGATAATATTGCCGGCAATCAGTACAATATCATGTACCGAAGGCACATCAAGCTCGCTGTGCAGCTCGCTTTCCTCCGTCAGAGAAAAGTCGATATCAAGTTCACGGCTGCGGCTTATTTTACCGAGGATAAAGCCTGATAATGTTATATCCTTCAGGCGGGTTACTACATAAGAAACCTCAGATTGTCTGTTATAGGCAATTTCCTGCGTAAAATTCTTCAGCTCGTCATAGGCCTTCATATCTATCAGGCCCATAATCACATGCATTTTGTTCATAAACTCATGTGTCTGCGCTCTTAAAGCAGTAGCATAATTTTTAAAGCCTGTCAGCTGGTTAGCCATCTCTTCTACTACAGATTTTTTGCGGAAGGTAATTACGGCACCGATAATGTTCTTATCCTCCAGTAACGGTACTGCAGTAATAATAAAGACAGTATTACCCATCTTGACACTGGCATCAACTAAAGTCTTACCTTCTTTTATAATATCATCCAACGGCACACGTTTCAAGACATCTTTTGCAGATTTTCCAAATAGTTCATTAACTCCTTCAATACCTGCTTGCTTCAAAAGCAATTGGGCCTCAGAGTTGACAAGCGTAATGCAGCCGTTGCTGTTGATATTGATAATGCCTTCACGTACAGAGTTAAGAATAACGTCGCGCTCCTGCAGCATTCTGGCGATTTCTTCCGGCTCATAGCCGAAAAGAACCCGTTTAATCCTCTGTGCCAGATAAATTGCGCCCCAGATGCCGACTATCAGACCAAGCAGCGTCATAGACAGCAAGAATAAAACTGCATCTATTGTAGAATTATTAACGATTTCATCGGAATAACCGGTAACAACATAACCTATAGTTTTCTTGTTGTCATCTTTGACAAAGCCTATAGCCTTATTGGGAATCGAATAGTTTTCCTTGTAGGAAATATTGCTGCGTCCCGCATACTTGTCTACCAGATTACGTGCGCTATGCTCGAAGTCAGGCAGCTTGCCGGGGTTATACAACACGCGCAGATGGCGGTTCTTGTCGTAAATCGCTACGCCCGCTTCATCCGAATGGTCAACATCGTTAACAAAGGCAGCCATAAAGCTGTCTACGGAATCCTCCGGCCTCTTGTTCTGCTTCTCCAGGCTCTCCCTTATTTCCGGAGAGTTACAGAGAATGTTGTTGATGCTTACGGCATTGATACTTACGCGGTCATAAATTACCCGCGCCACCTTTTGCGTCGTGAACAAAGACGTCGGCAGCAGTGCGATACATACTACGAGCGTAATAAGTACTACTATTTTCTGTAAAAGTGAAAGCGTTTTTCCTGATTTGTAATTGTAATTATCTTTAGATTTTCTCCACATCAGCAGGTACCGTCAGGAACTGAATACCAGGATTTCGTTCCAGAATCCAATTCAGGGACCACTCGTTATTTACAAGAATAACAGGTCTGTCCTTTTTATCATAAACAAGCATTCCGTTATCCAAGCCTTTAATGTTCTCAATCAGCTTCTTATCCTCTGCATATACCCAACGTGCAACGGAGTACGGCAGCTGGTTCATCAACAGCTTAGAGCTGTACTCGTTGAGCAGACGGTATTCCAGAACCTCCAGCTGCAGTACGCCGACTACGCCGACGATGTAGCTTTCAAGACCTACGCCTTCCTGACGGAATACTTGGATAGCACCCTCCTGCGACAGCTGGATAATACCCTTTTCAAACTGCTTGCGTTTGAGGGAATCCTTAGGCTGTACGCGGGCAAAAATTTCCGGCGGGAATACGGGGAAGTCTTCAAATTGCAGCTTCAGGCTGCTGTCGCTCAGGGAATCACCGATACCGAAGATACCCGGATCAAAAACGCCGATAATGTCACCTGGATATGCTTTTTCCACTATTGTGCGCTCCTGAGCCAGGAACTGCTGCGGCTGTGCCAGCTTAACCATCTTACCTGATTGCTTGTGGTAAACGCTCATTCCTTTGTCAAAGACGCCAGAACAAATACGCATGAAGGAAATTCTGTCACGGTGAGCAGGATTCATATTAGCCTGGATTTTAAAAACAAAAGCAGAGAATTTTTCGTTCTCCGGTGACAATATTGTACCATCCTGCAGCATTCTTGGCTGTGGCATGGGAGACATTTCCAGGAATTTTTCCAGGAAGCTCTGTACGCCGAAGTTGGTCATAGCACTGCCGAAGAACATTGGAGTCAGCTCGCCGGTGTTAACCTTTTCCATGTCAAACTCATCGCCTGCCATGTCCAGCAGCTCGATATCGTTGCACAGGTTTTCGTACAGCTCGTCACCCAGCAGCTCTCTGATTTTGGGATCATCTAAAGAACCGGTAGTGGATTTCAGCTTTTTGGCACCATGGCTGGTGTCGTCCTCAAACAGCTCAATGGTGTTTTCCAGACGGTTATACACGCCCTTGTAATGGCCGTCGATACCGATAGGCCAGTTAATCGGATAAGCGCGGATATTCAGCACCTTTTCCAGCTCGTCCATCAGGTCGAAGGGGTTACGACCGTAGCGGTCCAGCTTGTTAATAAAGGTAAAGATAGGCAGACGGCGGCGGTGGCAAACCCAGAACAGCTTCTTGGTCTGCGGCTCTACGCCCTTAGCAGCGTCAATCAGCATGACAGCGCTGTCGGCAGCCATCAAAGTACGGTAGGTATCCTCGGAGAAATCCTGGTGACCGGGGGTATCCAGAATGTTTACGCGGAAGCCGTCGTAGTCAAATTGCAGTACGGAAGAGGTAACGGAAATACCACGCTGCTTTTCAATCTCCATCCAGTCGGATACAGCGTGCTTATTGCTCTTTCTGGCCTTTACAGAGCCTGCCAGGTGAATAGCTCCGCCGTAAAGCAGCAGCTTTTCGGTAAGGGTTGTTTTACCTGCGTCAGGGTGAGAAATAATAGCGAAGGTACGGCGTTTCTTAATTTTATCCATCAATTCTGTCATTATGTATATGCTCTCCTATTTCTTTAAATTTTTGGTAATCCTGGCAATTTCATCCTCATCGGAAACCAGCTCGTCTACTGCCGGATAATCGGCGTTCTGCTCCTCGTACAGCTTGTAGGCATCAAGAATCTGCATTTTGATGTAGTCGGGAACAGGGATTTCCGTCTGCAGCTCACCGCGCATGGTTACGCGGAAGGCAACGTTCTCGTAGCGTTCACCGCTATAGGTTTCGCAGGTGAAGGAGGTACGCATGAATTCATCCTTGAAGGTGCAGTCCTTCAGGATGTGCGCCTTGCGCTCCTTATCCCACGCTGCATAGATTTTATACAGCTCCTGCTGTGCCTCCACCGGCACGTCCTCGCCCAGGACAACGGTTTCGGTTTCATCTATCGGCGTGCAGTCCATGTTGTTATAGACGGTGCCGTCCTCCAGCTCAAGGTCAACTGTCAGCACATAGTCAACCTCATGAAAGCTGGCTGTTTTAATCTGCCATTTCTGCTGCCAGCGGGCAATGCAGTCCGGGCAGATAAATTTGGTATCGCGAATGCTGTTATTCATGTAATTATCACGATAATACAATTTTTCTCCGGGCACAAAATGTTCGCCGCATTCACTGCAGACGAATTCCAATGTACGAATCATCGGTCAAAACCTCCCAATATAATATGAAAAAGCCCTTACTTCGAATGCAAGGCGCTCTGCTATAACAGTAATCAGTAATGCCGTGGCTGTCGGGAAGCTGTGTTCCCAAACTGTAAGCCTTCGGCCTGATGTTTTGCAGCTTTTGCTGTCAATTACTGTTCGATTTGCTTTATTATGCCATCAGCGGCAGTTGTATTCACCTCTGCTGCCCGACAGCTGCGCAAAATATATTCACACGTTCTATATTATAACATATCAGCTTGTTTTTCCCTAATAATTTTTCTGTGAAATGAGGGTTGTTTGGGACGTATCGCAGAGCAAATTGTATAAAATGCTTACTACTCACATTTTTATGGGATTTTTTGTGTTCTGAATCACACTTTTATGTAAATTTACGCAAATAAAAAGAACCAAAATCGGTTCTAAGTTTATAAGATTAGTTTTTCCCAAGATCTTATCGAGAGCATTATAATATTTTCCCGCGTGCCCCCACTTCCTTTTAAACATGAAAAAAGCCTTTACGATAAACGTAAAGGCTATAAGTCCGACATTGGTCGGAGCGGCGGGATTCGAACCCACGACCTCTTCCACCCCAAGGAAGCGCTCTACCAAGCTGAGCCACGCCCCGAATCACAAGGAGTATTATACATGTTTATTTGGATTTTGTCAACACTATTTTATAAATTATTTTAAACTTTTTTTACACCGTCTGTATCCAGGTCCAGAATATGGTAGCAGGCATGCTCATTATTGGCCGCAAACACGTCTACCATAGCCTTGGCAATGTGCTCACAGTCTGCCTCCGGCGAAGCATAGGCCATCACCGTAGAGCCTGCACCGCTGATAATAGCGTTATAAGCGCCTGCCTCTTTGGCAGCCGCAAAAACGTCGGGCAAGCCCGGAATCAGATGCGCACGGTACGGCTGATGCAGCTTGTCCTCCAGCGCCATGCCCAGATACTCATAATTGCCGCTCAGCAGCGCACCGACCAAAAGCGAAGCTCTGGAGGTATTATAAACTGCGTCCTTGTGCGGTACAGTCTTGGGAATAGCCTGACGCGCAAGCGACGTTGGCAGCTTGCTGTCGGGAACAACGGCGACGAACTTCAACGGCTTGGCAGGCAGCAGACGCAGGGAATGCGCCTTCTCCTGCTCCATATAGCTGATGGTGAAGCCGCCGTACAGCGCCGGTGCCACATTATCGGGATGGCCTTCGATTTCCGTAGCGATACCGAGAAGCTCATCCTTGGTATAATGGTCATCACACAAAGCGTTGGCTGCATACAGACCGGCAACAATGGCGCTGGAGCTGCTGCCCAGACCGCGGGACATAGGAATGCGGTTAAGCATCTTTACCTTCAGCCCGATGCGCTGGCCGCCTGTTACGGCGTTCCACACGCGCAGAAAGCTGGCGAAAGCCAAATTACGGCCAAACGGCTTCAGATAATCTGCGCCCTCGCCCTCTACCTCCAGCTGGAAGCCCTTTCTGTCGGTTATTTCATAGCTTACTTCGTTATACAGATTGCAGGCCAGGCCAAGGGTATCAAAGCCAGGGCCGCAGTTGGCTGAGGTTGCGGGAACCTGAATAAATACTTTTTTCATGCTGCCGCCTCTTTATGCCAAATGGCTGTCTTCTACACGAATCACACAGCTGATTGCTTCTACTACCGGCAGTACGCGCAAAATTTGCAGCGCCATCTGCAGATTAGCCTCCGAAACACTGTGGGTAATTACAACAATCTCCGCCTTATTGCTAAGAACATCGTTAGTCTGCACAACATTGCGCAGGCTCACGTTCTGTGCGCCGAAGGCTGCAGCGATGGCTGCCAGTGCGCCCGGTTTATCTGCTACTTGCAGACGGATATATGCCGGTGCGGACATTTTATCAGGCGGGCAGAGGCGTTTTTCCTCAAAGCAGGTGCAGCTGATGCGTCCGGTGGACTTGTGCTGCATATTGCGGGCAATATCAATAATATCGCCGCAGACGGAGCTTGCAGTCGGCAGACGGCCTGCACCGAGGCCCAGGAACATTGCCTCACCGATAGCATCACCGTTGACAAAAACTGCGTTGTAGACGCCGTTTACGCCTGCCAGCGGATGAGAAAGCGGAATCATCGTCGGGTTAACACGCAGGCTGACACCGTTTTCCGGATCGTTCTTGGCGATTGCCAGAAGCTTTACTGCGTAGCCGAGATCGGTTGCATATTTGATATCGCAGGCTTCAATGCTTTCAATGCCTTCAACCTGCACATCGTCCAGATTAAAGCGTGTATTGAAGGCGATAGATGCCAGAATAGTAATTTTACGCGCAGCATCCAGGCCTCCGACATCGGCAGTAGGATCGGACTCTGCATAGCCCTTGGCCTGTGCTTCCTTCAGCACCTCGTCATAATCAAGGTGTTCGTTAGCCATCTTGGACAGCATATAGTTGGTAGTGCCGTTCACAATACCCATGATAGAGGTAATCTGATTGGCTGCCATACTGGTTTTCATTGGTCCGATGATAGGAATACCGCCGCAGACGCTGGCCTCAAACATAAAGTCGCAGTTGTGCTCATGCGCTAGCGGGAACAGCTCTGCGCCGTATTTAGCCAGAACGTCCTTGTTGGCAGTAACAACATGCTTGCCGTTGGCAAAGGCTCTGGCGATAAATTCCTTGGCAGGATGCTCGCGGCCCAGCAGCTCAACGATAATATCAATATCCTTATCCTCAAGCACCTCATCGGCGTTGTCGGTAAAAATATATTTATCACCGTATTCCTGTTTCAGGCGGTCTACATGGCGGTCAAGCACCTTGGTGATTCTTACCGGCTTGCCTACCTCTTTGGCTATTTTTTCTGCATTTTTCTCTAAAACCTTCAGCACGCCGCCACCGACAGTGCCGGCGCCCAACAGACCAACATTTACAAAATCCTTCATTTAGTACCCCTCCAATACCTCAATCAGTAATCGGTTATACCTGACCTAAAACTTCCAGACGTTTTACGCCGTCAATCATGCGCAGCTTGTCCAGCAATGCCTCCAAATCTACCGTCAGATGCTTGGTTTCGATAGAAATAGTGGTGTTGGCAACACCCTGCAGAGGAATGCCCTGGTTGATGGTCATAATGCTGCCGGAATCGTCGGCAACAGTATTCAGAACCTTGGACAGCACGCCGGATTTGTGCTCCAGCAGTAAGGATAAAGTGATGATTTTTTCCTTGCTTGCTTCATAGAACGGGAAAACGAAATCCTTATATTTGTAATAAGCACTGCGGCTCAGGCCCATTTTTTCAACTGCTTCGTTGATAGTTTTGATTTCACCGCGTTTAAGGATTTCTTTAACCTTTATAGTTTTTTTAATTGCTTCGGGAAGAATTTCTTCGCGAACCAAATAGAATGTGGATTTTTCAGACATACTAGTGTCCCCTTTCTTCATACAAAGTTCTTTTAATATTATACCACTGTTCTCTTGAAAAGTACACTTGTTATTTTTGTAAATTTTGAACAAATTCAGTGCACAATGCACGCATGCAAATATACAAAAAAGCTGCCGCAGGCAGGTTCCGTCACCGTAAGTAACAGAACAAGCCTGCAGCAGCTGTTGCGTAATTCTTAATTAAAATTAAGCGCGGGAAATGTAGTCGCCGGTTCTGGTATCGATAGCCAGAACGTCGCCCTCGTTGATGAACAGAGGAACCTTAACAACATAGCCGGTATCCATGGTAGCATTCTTGCTGCCGCCGGTAGCGGTATCGCCTTTGATGCCGGGTTCGGTTTCAACTACGGTCAGTTCTACAGTGTTCGGCAGGTCAACGCCCAGTACACGGTTGTCATAAATCATGATTTTAACATCCATGTTCTCTTTCAGGAAGTTCAGTGCGCTGCCCAGAGTTTCTTTGCTCAGCTCGGTTTGTTCGTAGGTTTCATTGTCCATGAATACATACATGCCGTCGGATTCATACAGATATTGCATTTCGCGACGGTCAATGTGAGCCTTCGGCAGACGCTCGCCTGCGTTGAAGGTACGCTCAACAACAGCACCGGTGCACAGGTTACGCATTTTTGCACGTACGAAAGCAGCACCCTTACCAGGTTTTACGTGTTGGAATTCAACAACCTGCCAAGCGTCGCCATCGATGGTAACAGTTACGTTGGTTTTAAATTCGTTTGTGGAAATCATTGGAAGCCCTCCTATAAATTTAAATATTAGACAATTTCAATAAGCTGCTTTTTGACACCGTTCAAGGCTCTCGCCCCATCCTCTGTCAAAACAACAGTATCTTCTATACGTACCCCGCCTTTACCGGGAATGTATATACCAGGTTCAATAGTGAAGATCATGCCTGTCTGCAGCACTGTAGCGCCACGCTTGTTGATCATCGGCATTTCGTGGATTTCCAAGCCTACACCGTGACCTGTTCCATGCACATAATAATCGCCGTAGCCGCAGGCGATAATACTGTCACGCACAATAGTGTCCAGCTCTCTGCCGGTCATGCCAGCCTCCGCAGCCTTCAGGCCCTTGCGCTGTGCTTCTTCAACTATAGTATAAATTTCCTGCTGCCAGGAATTTGCCAGGCCCACTACCAGTGTACGCGTCATATCGGAATGATATCCCTTATAAACAGCGCCGAAGTCAAAGGTAATAAAATCACCGACCTCGATAACCTTGTCGGATGCCATGCCATGCGGCAAAGCACTGCGTACGCCGGAGGCTACAATCGTATCAAAGGAAGCCTTTTCGCTTCCCAAGGCACGCATATAGTATTCCAGACGGCCTGCCAGACTGCGCTCGGTACAACCGGGCTTGATATCCTCCAGCAGATGGATAAAGGCTTCGTCAGCAATGCTGGCAGCCTTCAGCAGCATGTCCAGCTCTTTCTTATCCTTAATCATGCGGATATCGCTGAAATCAATGCTCTGCATATAGGTTTCACCCAAAAGCTCGTGCAGCACAGTATAATCATCATAGCTGTAATATGCTCCGTCAAAGCCTACTACCTGCGCTTGGGCATTCTTTGCCAAATCAGCGGCGGCAGCCCAGATGCTGTGCGCACCTGTTGGAGTATACTCCAGCACCTTGAAGAACTTCATTTCGTTTCTGGCCTGCTCTGTATAACGGCCATCCGTAATCAGCACGCCCTGTTGTCTGTCCAGATACAGCAGACTGGAATCTCCTGTAAAACCAGTCAGATAACGGATTGTGGTAACATCCTTAATAATGACACTGTCTACCTGCAGCTTGGCCATATGCTCCAAAACTCTATTGATACGCGTCATGATATTACCCTCTTTCCATAAAACTAGTGACAGCTATGAATCACCTAAATATTTTACCACTCATTGGCAAAACTTTCAACTATTATCTTTGCTAAGGCACTTTTTTTGTTAACTTTGTAGCATAAGCAGCAAAAAAGCAGGCCGGAAGCAGCGCCTTGCAGCGTTGTCGGCCTGCCCTTTTCATAGACATACGTTAAAAATTATTTACATTCGGCAGCAGCAATGCCTTCTGCGGTTTTGATGTTCTTGCGTACATCGTCGCAGCATTTGTGGAAGTTTGCCAGCTCCTCAGCAGTCAGAGGCAGCTCCAGCACACGCTCTGCGCCGTTTTTGCCAAGCAGAACCGGAACACCTACGAATACATCCTTTTCACCGTATTCGCCGTCAAGCAACATGGAAGCAGGCATAATGCGTTGCTCGTCATTGAAAATGCAGCGTACCATGCGGGCTGCGGTAGAGCAGATGCCGTATTCGGTGCAGTGCTTACCGCTGTAGGTTACCCAGCCGCCACCGATAGCGCGTTTTTGCAGCTCCGGTTTGTCAAAAGCGAATTTAGGATCCTCGTGCTCCAGAGAGCTTAAAGGAATGCCGTTGAAGTTTACGCAGGACCAGGCAGCCATTTGGGAAGCACCGTGCTCACCAATCATGTAAGCGCTGATGGATTGCGGAGAAACGCCAGTCTGCAAGGATAAAGCAGATACCAGACGGGAGGTATCCAGACCGGTGCCGGTGCCGATTACATGTCCTTTCGGCAGACCGCTTTCGCGATAAAGGATGTTGGTGATAACATCGCAAGGATTGGTGATGTTAACAATGAAGCCGTTGAAGCCGCTGGCCATAACCTTGTGGATATAACCTTTAACCTGTGCTGCGGTAAAGGTAAGCTCGTCTAAGCGGTCACCGCTGGCAACCAGGTCGATATCGCCGATGCAGTTGACGATAGCGTCGCAGTCGCCCAAGTCAGCGTAGGTACCGCCGTTAATTTTTACATCATGCGGGCAATACAAAATTGCGTCGCGCAGGTCCTGTACCTCGGCAGCCAGCTTGGATTCTTTCGGGTCTACCAGCACCAGCTCTGCAGCAATGCCTTGAATAGCCAGGCTGTAACCTACATGTGCGCCAACGTGACCTAAACCGATAATACCAACTTTTCTTGTTTTCATAATTAAGTTCCCCCCAAATTTTTCTTTTTTTCTTTATTTATCCAAAATAGGCAGCGTAGCAGACGCATGACCCATAATGGTAATATTGTAATCCTTTTTGCCCTGCTCTGCAAGCTTTTCCTGAGCCATATCCCAGGCCTCCTGCAAGGATGCACAGGGAATATGACCTGTCTTGCGGACAAAATCGAAGTTTTCCGGGCGTGTTACCAGATAAGCCGTTACATCGTTGACAATGCAGCGCGCCTTGAAGGCAACAAAGGCCGGAATAGTGAAATTAGCACGGATATCCTTTTCAAACTGCTCCATATCGTTACGGCTGAAGCAGTCCGTAAAGATAGCAGGCTCCTTAATATCCGGGCAGTCCAAAGTGAAAATCATGATGCCGCCGTGCTTAACCGCAAACTGTGCGTTCATATGGCACTTGGTAGCCTGATACAGGTTCAAATCCTTGGGATAACCGCCTGCGGAAGCAATTACTACATCAGCCAGCTGCTTGATGTGTACGCCTGCCATAGCCAGCAAATCCTTACAGCCCTTCTGCCATGCCTCGTACCAGTGGCCTGCAACAACCTCGCTGATTTCTCCGTCCGGAGTAAACACAGTGTTCACCAGAAAATCCGGATTCAGCAGCTTGCAGGATTCATACATATCCTGATGAATGGGATTGCCCTCCAGCAGACTTGCGTCACAGGCCTTGTTGCAGCCTGCGCCTTCTACCGGGGACATAGTCATGCAATGGTTCTTCATGATGCTTTCGTACGCTGCTACGCCCGGCATAACAGCCTTGCGTCCGCCGCCGAAGCCGGCAAAGGGATGCAGTGTTACGGCACCGGTCAGAATAACTCTGTCGGCATTGGCAACATATTTGCTGATAGCAACATCGTTACCGAAGGAGGTTTGGCCAAGCAACACCATATCCTCGCTCTTGCGGGAGTCATGCTGAACAATTTTCAGACGGCGCACCATCTCCTCGCCACATACGGTGATATCCTCTTCATGCGTATGACCGCGGTGGGTACCGGTAGCAACAATAACAGTGATGTCCTCGTCCTTTACGCCCACACTGTTCAGCTCGGCCACAATAACCGGCAGAAATTCGGACGTGCCGCACAGACGGGTGATATCGCTGATGACAATGGTTACAGTTTCGCCTGCATGCACAATTTCGCGCAGCGGCTTAGTACCAATCGGGTTACGGATTGCTTCGGTAGTAGCGGCAACAACGTCCTCGCAGACGCTGGATTCATTGCCGTGTATATCATATATAACGCGCTCCTCGGGGAGCACTACCTCTTCCTGTCGTTTGCCTATAGGCAGAAAGTATTTTTTCATCGACATCCCTCCATTTGAAAAAACTAACTCTATTATACATGAAATCAGCTAAATATACAAGCTGACAGTAAAACTGTAAAGAAAATTCAGCCTTTGTCTAAAATTGTGTTATAATACTACTATATGAAAGCGAGGTTCCCATTATGAAGAAAACTCTTATCGCCTATTTCACACGCACAGGCATTACCAAAAAGCTGGCCGAGGACACCGCCAAGCAAACTGGCGCCGACCTTTTTGCTATTGAGCCGGTAAAAGAATATTCCCCCTCTTATCTTATATGCGTAGGCCAGGCCAAGCTGGAAAACCTGCAGAACGCCCGCCCGGCAATTAAGGCTAAGCCGCAGAACCTGCAGGACTATGACACCATTGTGGTGATGTTCCCTATCTGGTGGTTTACCTGCCCCAATATCATTCTTACCTTTCTGGAGGAAAATGACCTGAGCGGCAAAACAGTTATCCCTGTCTGCACCTACGGCAGCAGCGGCAAGGGCAGCAGCGAAAAGGCTATGACTAAAGTTTGTAAAAACGCAACATTCAAGCCCTGTATCGAAGCAACTGGCCTTAAAGACAAGGCTGTTGCATCCATTGCCGCAGCTATAAAAGAAGCATAAACAGAATCATAAGCGTAAAATTAAGGCTTCCGCAGTTTGGCAACACCTTACTGCAGAAGCCTTTTGCTTTATAATTTTTCAGGATATGCTTACGGCTTTACGCATAAAATACGCTGCGTAAGATTTGTCAGCACGTTGATGGCATTAGCCAATGCGCTGTGGTCAAAGTGCATATTGCGGTCATGCAGACGCGGCTCCAGGTCGCAGCCTATGCCCAGGCTGGCAGTTTTCAGCTGCGGACGCTCCTGCTTGAAGAAGTTGAAGTCCTCGCCTACCGTAATATTGGCAGCGGGAATCAGTCCCCCCGCTCCCAGCTCTGCGGAAATTACCTCCTGCGTCAGCGCCAACAGTGATGGGTCAGCCTCCGCCGCCGGGCAGGTGCCGACGATATGACAATCCGCCTCCGCGCCGTACACCTTCGCCGTATTCACGACGATTTCCTCCACCTTGCGGCGCAGCTCGAGCATCTCTGCATTCGACGTACTGCGCAGGTCAAAGCCGATGCTTACCTTGTCGCAGATTGCATTGAGCGAGCCTGCACCGCCCATAAAGCGTGTAGCCTTGATGCTGCCGCCCAAAAGCGGATTGCTGTGCAGTGCGTTGATGGCATTGACGATAGCGGCACCGGCATCAATAGCGTTCACGCCCAGATGCGGCTGGGAGCCGTGCGCCGCCAACCCACGGATTTCGCCCTCCATCAGGGTGCAGGCCGTCCAGTTGATTTGGGCGATAATCTGACCGCTGCGCGCCATATCATTCGGCATTACATGGTAGCCCAAAGCGTACTGCACATCGTCCAGCGCTCCTGCCTCCAGCATTGCCAGTGCGCCTCTGCCGATTTCCTCCGCAGGCTGGCAAAGAATCTTCACGCGGCCACAGGCAAGGCCCTGCTCTTGCAGCAGCTTGGCTACACCCAAAGCGATAGTCATATGCGCATCATGGCCGCAGGCGTGAATAGGCTCCAGCGAACCGTCCTCATTTTTAAACAGCAGGCAATCCATATCGGTACGCACTGCTACCGTAGGTCCAGGCTTGCCGCTGTCCAGCACAGCGGTAAGCGCGATAGTATTGCCGACGTTTTCGGTTACGTCGTAACCAAGCTTACGCAAAAAATCTGCCAGAAAAGCTGCTGTCTTAACTTCTTTGAAGGCAGGCTCCGCCATAGCATGCAGCTTGGGCCATACCTCATTAATATGTGCTTGAATATCCATAATTAAAACCACCTTTGCATAGAGAAAAGGCCAACGGCAAAGCTCCCGCAGGAGTTTGCGCGTTGACCATAAGCTCATTATTTATTATCCCAGCCTAAGTATACAGAACCGGGGAAATTCTTCTCGATGAATTCTGCATTTTCCTTAGATTGATATGCTTCCTGGAAAATCTTCAGACGCGGATCGTTCAGGTCCTTTTCCTGTACGGCAACAATGTTTACATACAGAGAATCCTTGGTTTCACGCAGGATAGGATCCTTGGCGGGGTCCAGACCTGCGCTGATTGCATAGGTAGTGTTGATTGCTGCGCAAGTCAGATCATCCAGACTGCGGGGAATTGCTGCAGCCTCCAGCTCAACAATTTCGAAATGATGCGGATTTTCGGTGATATCCTTAACGCTGGTGGTAACATCCTTCGGGTCTTTAACCTTAATCAGGTTGTTGGCAGCGAGCAGCAGAATAGCACGGCCGCCGTTGGTCGGATCGTTAGGAATACCAATTTTCGCACCGTCGGGAATGGTATCGCCGGGTTTCAATTTTTTAGAATAGATGTTAATCGGGAATAAAGCGGTGTTGAAGGCCTTAGCCAGCTTGAAGGAAGGCTCCTTCTTCATGGTTGCCTTCAGGAAGGGCTCGTGCTGGAAGCAGTTAGCCCAGATTTCACCGGAAGCCAGAGCGGAGTTAGGAGTTACGAAATCGCTAAACTCTTTAACCTCAATCTTCAGGCCTTTTTTCTCGGCAATCTTCTTTACGTTATCCATAATTACAGCATGAGGACCGGGGTTTACGCCTACGATAACGGGCTTATTCATATCTACCTTGCCGTCATCCTTAGAACCGCCGCAGCCTGCAGCTACGATAGCAAACATTGTCAGTACGCCCACAAGAGCGTATTTTAAAAACTTATTCATTATAACTTAACCTCCCCAGCAGTTTACTAGACTGCTAAAACAAAATACGTTGTTATTATATTCTTTTGCAGGAGTATAGTCAAGCAGGAAAAATGTATATTATTTTACACTTTTTATAAGTTTTGCAATGCAAAAAAAGGCTACCACAATTGCTTGTGATAGCCTTAAATGTTCAGTTGCAGTCCAAACTAAACGGATTATTTAATTTGAGACATAACCTCTGCAGCGAAGTCCTCTTGTTTCTTTTCGATGCCTTCACCCAGTTGGAAACGGGAGAATGCCAGAACTTCAGCACCTGCAGCTTTTACCAGCTTGCCAACAGTTTGGTCCGGATCTTTAACGAACTCTTGGTCAACCAGGCATACTTCTTTGTAGTATTTGTTGATACGGCCCATAACCATCTTCTCGATGATTTTTTCCGGTTTGCCTTCGTTTTTAGCTTGCTCGGACAGAACTTCTTTCTCGTGCTCCAGCTCAGCAGCCGGTACTTGAGAGCGTTCCAGGTAGCTCGGGTTAGCAGCAGCAACATGCATTGCAACGTCTTTACCCAGTTCAGCATTGCCGCCCTTTAATTCAACAACAACGCCGATTTTACCGCCGCCATGGATGTAAGCAGCAACAACACCTTCCGGAGCTTCGTACAGAGCGAAACGACGAACGGAAATCTTTTCGCCGATCTTAGCAACGCTAGCGGTTACCAGAGCTTCAACGGTTTGGCCGTCCAGCTCGGAAGCCAGCAGAGCTTCTACGTCAGCCGGTTTGGTAGCTACGATATGAGCAGCAATTTTTTCAACGAGTTCTTTGAAGCCGTCGGTTTTAGCAACAAAGTCGGTTTCGCAGTTAACTTCTACGATTGCACCGATCTTGCCGTCAGCGCTTACGAAAGAGCCAACAACGCCTTCAGCAGCGATGCGGCCGGCTTTTTTAGCAGCAGCAGCCAGACCTTTTTCACGCAGGAAGTCGATTGCTTTGTCCATATCGCCTTCTACAGCGGTCAGTGCTTTTTTGCAGTCCATCATGCCAGCGCCAGTACGCTCGCGCAGTTCTTTAACTAATGCAGCAGTAATTTGAGCCATCAGTTATTCCTCCTCAAAATGTAATATATTAACGTTAGGATTATTCAGCTTCTTCGGTTGCCGGAGCTTCTTCAGCAGCAGCTTCTTCGGTTTGCATACCTTGACGGCCTTCCAGAACAGCGTCAGCCATTTTAGCAGTCAGCAGTTTTACAGCGCGGATAGCGTCGTCGTTTGCAGGGATTACATGATCGATTTCGTCCGGATCGCAGTTGGTGTCAACGGTTGCAACGATAGGAATGTTCAGTTTGTGAGCTTCCAGAACAGCGATGTGCTCTTTGCGGGGGTCAACGATGAACATAGCGCCCGGCAGTTTTTTCATGTCTTTGATACCGCCCAAGTATTTGGTCAGTTTTTCCATTTCATGTTTCAGGCCGATAACTTCTTTCTTCGGCAGCAGGTCGAAGGTGCCGTCAGCTTCCATAGCTTCCAGTTTGCGCAGACGTGCAATACGGGTTTGGATGGTTTTGAAGTTGGTCAGCATGCCGCCCAGCCAACGCTCGTTAACGAAGAACATGTTGCAGCGGGTAGCTTCTTCTTTCATAGCTTCTTGAGCTTGTTTTTTGGTACCAACGAACAGAATGTTTTCGCCGGCAGCAGCAACCTCACGGATGAAGTTGTAAGCTTCGTCAACCTTTTTTACGGTTTTTTGCAGGTCGATGATGTAGATACCGTTACGCTCGGTGAAGATGTACGGAGCCATTTTAGGGTTCCAACGACGGGTTTGGTGACCAAAGTGTACACCAGCTTCAAGTAATTGTTTCATAGAGATAATAGCCATTTTTTGTTTCCTCCTGTTTTTTCCTCCGCAGGAATGGGTTATAATTCTTCTCTACGCGGCAAAACGTAGCAACAGATGAATTTTCCTGCGTGTGTTATTTTTACACCAAAATATTTTACCATAAATTCCGCAAGCAGGCAAGAGATTTTTACTGCTTGCGGAAGATAAATGTTAAATTTTTTACATTACAATGCTGTGTTTACAAAATATACCCCAGATATACCGCATAGCACACCAGCATCAGCGCACCGGCCCAGCGCTGCAGTCTTTGCGTACGCAGCACGCACAGCCACAGAAGCACTGCCGCACCAAGCGCTACATAGGTATCAAAGTTGAAGGCAGATGCGAAGGGAATGTCGATAATCAGCGAGGATAAGCCTACTACGAAAAGGATATTGAAAATGTTGCTGCCGACGATATTACCGATGGCAATATCTGCGTTACCGCGGCGTGCCGCCGCTACAGAGGTGAACAGCTCCGGCAGCGAGGTGCCCAAAGCCACTATCGTCAGGCCGATAAAACGCTCGCTGAGTCCTGCATAGGTGGCAATAGAGGTTGCTGCGCCTACGGTTACATTACTGCCGGCAATAATCAGCGCCAAGCCGCCAACTGCACCTAACAGGCAGCGTCCCAGCGGCAAACCGGGCTCTTCCAGATCACTGTCGACATTGCTCTTCATCGCCATGGTGTACAGATACATCATATATGTGGCAAACGCTACCATGAGCACACCGCCGTCCGCCAGACTGATGCTGCCGTCGCGTCCCTGATAAAACAGCAGTGCGGTAACACCGATCATGAAGGGGATTTCGATGCGTACGGTAGAACGCGCTACCGCAATCGGCACAATAGAAGCCGCAAGGCCTAAAATAACAAGTATGTTAAGAATATTACTGCCGACGATATTACCGATAGTAATATCCGCATTACCCTTAACAGCCGCCGCGATACTTACCGCTGCCTCCGGTGCGCTCGTGCCCATCGCCACGATAGTAAGGCCGATTACCAGCTGCGGAATGCCGAAGCGCATGGCAATACCTGCCGCGCCCTCTACAAACCAATCCGCACCCTTACCGAGCATCACAAAGCCTAAAGCCAATAAAACAAACTGTAAAGCTATTTCCATTTTCTTCCTCCTTGATTTGCAGCCGTCCCTAAAAACAAAAAAGCGAGACATTGCTGCAATAAAATTACAACAAAGTCTCGCTACTTAGTCACAAAGCCGGATTGCCGAAGCAATCGTACTGACGACAGAGTGAACACGCCATGCGTGCAAGCTACTCCCTTTATATGCTTAGTTTAGCTAAACGCAGGGAGTTTGTCAAGTAAAATTTAACTTCTTTTGAACAGCTTGCCGAAAAGCGGCGAAAGCAGTGATAAAAGAGCTGCCACCAGGAAGAACAGGCACAGCGGACGCTGGAAGAAAATAGCAAAGCTGCCGTCGCTCATAATCAGCGAGCCGACAAAGTTCTGCTCTGCCATACCGCCGAGGATAATGCCGATGATAATCGCCGACATGGAAAAGCCCAGCTTGTTCATAAAATAACCCAGAAAACCGCTTGCCACCATCAGATAGACATCGTTCAGCGAGTTATTGTAGGAATAAGTGCCCACGAAGGTCATCATCACGATAATCGGCAGCAGAATATGCACAGGCACGTTAACAACCTTCATAAAAAGTCTGATTAACGAAAAGCCCATGATACCCATAATCACGTTAGCTAAAAGCAGACCGATGAAGATAGCGTAAACATCAGGCGCCTTCTCCACAAAAAGCAAGGGACCCGGCTGCAGACCCTGAACCATCAGCGCGCCCATCATAATTGCCGTTGCGCCGTCGCCGGGAATACCCAGCGTCAGTACCGGGATAAAGGCACCGCCGGAAACAGCGTTGTTGCCTGCCTCGGAGGCTACAATGCCCTCGGGCTCACCGTTGCCGAAGTTCTTGCTGTGCTTAGACCAGCGCTTCGCCTGATCATAAGAAACAAAGGAAGCAATATCGCCGCCAGTACCGGGCACGCAGCCGATGAAGGTACCGATGAAGGAGGAACGCAAAAGCGTGCTGAACACTCTCTTGATATCGTCAAACGAAGGCAGCAGACGGTCCAGCATCATATGCTGCTCCTTGCGTTCATTGTGATAATAATCCTCAATACTGCTCAACACCTGCGCAAAGGCGAATACGCCAATCAGCACAGGGATAAAGGACACACCGCCCATAAAATAGTTAGTGTCCAGGGTAAAGCGGATAGCACCGCTCATACCGTCAATGCCGACTGTTGCCAGGAACAGACCGATAAGACCGCCCATAATACCCTTGATAACACTGCCGGAGGAAACGCTCGTGATAATGCTGAGACCGAAGATAGCCAAAGCAAAATATTCCGGCTTGGAAAACTGCAACGCAACCTTCGCCAGCTGCGGTGCCAGCAAAATCAGGCAGATGGTACTGAAAATACCGCCGAAGGTGCTGGCCAAAGTGGAAAGACCGAGAGCACGTCCCGGCTGCCCCAGCTTCGTCGCCATCGGATAACCGTCCAATGTTGTCGCTACGGAAGCAGGCGTACCCGGAGTTTTCAGCAGGATTGCCGAAATACTGCCGCCGTAAATCGCACCACAGTAAATTCCCAACAGCATCAGAATTCCGCCGATACCGTGGAACGTAAAGGCCAGCGGAAACAGCAGCGCCAAGCCCATGTTAACGCTCAGACCGGGCATACAGCCGAAGGCAATGCCCACCAGCACGCCGAAGAAAAGTCCCAGCAGATTCATGGGGACGAAAATCATATTTAATGCGCTCATTATATCAACCATCAGTATGACCTCCTACTCCATGAATACAGATTGCGGCATCTGCGTATGCAGCAGCATGCCGAAAACAAGATAAATAAACAGCAGACACAGCACCGTTGTCAGGCCGATTACCTTATAATTGCGATAATCCATAAGACGCATAACAGCCGGAATCAAAAGTGCCGCTGCCGGATAAAAGCCGAGAATGCTGATGAGCACGCAGAACACAACAACAAGTCCCATCATTAAATAAACGCGCTTGTTGCCTATCGAAGAAAGCTGCACCTTCACGCCATGTAAATCAGTTTTATTGATAAAGGTATAAAGCAGCAGCAAAACCGAAACAGCGCCCAGCACCGCACCCAGCGAAAAAGGCCAGAAGCCGGGACCGGGGCCGTTCTCCGTAAACTCCAGCGGAAAAGCTGCCGCAGCCTGCATAATCAGACCGCCGATAACCGCGCCCAGCACGCCCACTATATAATTACATACTGCCATGTTATTCATATAAATCATCCTTAAACAACTCCGCCATCAAAATTGACGTCAATTCGATGCAAGACTAAATTGAGTAACCGAAACTTTATTGCAAAGTTAAGAGCAAACTAAAATGGATAAATGAACTCTTATTGCAAAGCTAAGAGCAAACTACATTGAGTAACTTAACTCTTAACATAACGTTAAGAGCAAACTACATTGAGTAATTAAATTCTCATGCAGAGAAATAATAATTGCAGCGAGTAAGTGTTTGGAACCACCGAAGGGCCGAAACTGTCTGAGCGCTATGCAAGTTAATATTGCATAATTTTTTAGCTTAGCGCGAGTTTTTCGGCACTTCGTCTTGGTTCCACACGAAACGAGCGCCCGCAATTCTTTTGAACGGAATGAGATTTAATTACGAATCTTTAACTTTATTACGCCTCTTTGGGGCCAACACGCTTAGCCGCCGCCATAATCGCCAGACGACCATGCTCAAAAGTCAAACCGCCCTGGAAGAAAACATTAAACGGCTCACGGCACGGACCATCGGCACTCAGCTCAATAGAAGCGCCCTGTACAAAAGTACCCGCAGCCATAATAATCTCATCCTGATAACCCGGCAGCGGACTCGGAACCGGCTCAACGTGCGCATCAACAGGAGAATTGCCCTGAATAGCAACACAGAAATCGCACAAGCGCTGCTTGCTCTCCAAGGTAATAGCCTGAATAATATCGCTGCGGCGTTCCTCCGGCAACGGCTTAACAGCATAGCCCAGGCCCTTGAAAACAGCAGCCGCAAAAATAGCAGTCTTAACAGCCTGCACCACGATATGCGGAGCCAGGAAAAGTCCCTGATAGAACTCGCGAGCAGTGTCACCCAAGGTTGCGCCCATCTCGCCGCCCAGACCGGGAGCGGTAAGACGGTAGGAAGCATTCTCTACCAAATCGGCACGGCCGACAATATAACCTCCGGTCGGAGCCAGGCCGCCGCCGAGGTTTTTAATCAGAGAGCCTGCCATCAAGTCAGCGCCAACCTCGGTAGGCTCCTGCTTTTCGATAAACTCGCCGTAGCAGTTATCAACAAAGCAGATAACATTCGGGTTAGCTTCCTTTGCAGCACTGCAGATACGGCCGATTTCGGCAACATCAATAGTCTTACGTTCGCTGCTGTAGCCGCAGGAGCGCTGAATATGAATCATCGTAGTCTTGGAGGTAACAGCATTTTTTACAGCCTCCAGGTCGACATGGTCGCCGGTCATCGGCAGCTCCTTGTAAGTTACGCCCAGGTCAACCAAAGAGCCTGGAGTTTTAACCGGAGAGCCGATAATAGTCTGCATAGTGTCATAAGGAGCACCAGTTACGGCAATCAGCTCATCGCCTGCGCGCAGGTTCCCCAGCAGAGCAACTGCCAGCGCATGAGTGCCGCTGACAAACTGAGAACGCACCAATGCAGCCTCGGTTTTGAACAGCTCGGCATAAATCAGATCCAGAGTGTCACGGCCCACATCACTGTAGCCATAGCCTGTAGTAGGCTTCAAGTAGTAGTCGGAAACCATGTTATTACGAAAAGCCGCAATAACCTTTTCAGTATTGTACAAAGCTGCTGCTTCCAGCTCTGCGGTGTGTTTAGCAACCTCAGCTAAGGCTGCCTGCTCTAATGCATTGTAATCAACCAAAATTCTCACCTGATATTTTTATATTTTTCGGCATAACGCCAATTCATCCTAAGCCTTGGCATCTGCAGCAAGATACTTGGCAAACTGCTGCACCTGCTCCGCGTCCAGACGCACCTTCAGCAGTGTGCCCTCCGCCAGATATTCCTGCTCCAGTACCGTGCCTGCATCATGCAAGCGTCCTACCGCAGCGGAATCGCTGTAAGGCACGAGGAAGCTCTCCTCTACCGCCTTCAGCTTCAGGTTTTCTGCAATCAGCGCCAACAGGCCGTCAAGATTATAACGTGCCTTAGCGGAAATACAGATGCTGTTTTCTTCCTTGCTCAAACGCTCTGCCAGACCGGAATCCGGCGGCAGCTTATCAATTTTGTTATAAACAGTAATAATCGTCTTATCCTTGGCACCCAGCTCATCCAGAACCTGATAAACTGCTGCAGCCTGCTCCTTATACAGCTCGTGGCTGACATCAATAACGTGCAGCAGCACGTCAGACTGCACAACCTCCTCCAGCGTAGACTGGAAGGCTGCAACCAGCTGATGCGGCAGGCGTTGGATAAAGCCGACGGTGTCGGTTAAAATAGCCTGCTGCTTATTCGGCAGATCTAACTGGCGCGTAGTCGGGTCCAGCGTTGCAAAAAGCTGGTCCTGCGCGTAGATATCCGAATTAGTCAGCGTATTCAAAAGTGTTGATTTGCCGGCGTTGGTATAACCAACAAGGCTTACCGTAGGCACACTTGCCTTCGCGCGTCCTGCTCGGTGCAGAGTGCGCACACTCTTAACCTTGCCGATGCATTCCTTGATATAAGCAATGCGGTCACGAATGCGACGGCGGTCAACCTCCAGCTTAGTTTCGCCGGGACCGCGGGTACCGATGCCGCCGCCAAGACGCGACAGCGCCAGGCCCTTGCCCATAATACGCGGCAACGTATATTGCAGCTGCGCCAGCTCAACCTGCAGCTTGCCTTCATTAGTATGCGCACGCTGAGCGAAAATATCGAGGATAAGCGCCGTGCGGTCAAGCACACGCACACCCATTGACTGCTCAATATTACGCTGCTGTGCCGGCGACAGCTCATCATCAAAAATGCACAGGTCTACGTTCTCCTGCTGCACATAAAGCGCCAGCTCCTGCACCTTGCCGCGGCCGATAAAGAATGCCGGGTCCGGCTTGGGGCGCTTCTGCAGGAAACGTGCCACAACCTCCGCACCGGCAGTATCTGCCAGCTGCTTCAGCTCCTCCAAAGAATCCTCGGCCGTCCAGCCGCTGCTGTTGGGGGCACCATATTCCATACCGACGATAATCGCCCGCTCTGTTCCCTGCGCCAGGCTCGCACTGCCCGTCTGCTTGTCAAGGATGCGCTCCACCATTGCCGCCAGATTCGGGAAGAACACTCCCTCCGCCTCCTGCAGCGTCAGCGGTCCGTAGCATTCCACCTGATATTGCTCGTTATTGTCAATACCGGTAATCATGCCGAAGCTCATCTGCGACTGGCTGATATCCGGCGAAGTAACGCCGACAGCAATCATCGCATCAAAGCGGTTATTCTTCAGCGCGGAAATATCCACACCGCTGAGCAGCGGATTGCCGTTGGGATGAGTATGCACGCAGCGCACACCGCTAAGACGGCTGGCACCGCGTCTGCCCTCAACCGGAGGCAGCTCCACACTCTGATCATTGCCCACCGATACGGCAAGCACCTGACCGTTGCGCGCAACGTAAACGCTCACCTCGCGGTTAATAAAATCAGTAACATCCGCCATACGCAAAGCCAGCTCGCTAGTCAGCAGCTGAGCGCCCTCCAGACGGATATCATAAAAGGTTTTTAATTCTTCAATAACGGAATTACGGATACCCTTCAGGTTGCCGTAAATTTCATTCGCCATGGGTAATCACCTCCAATTGGGGGTTAACTTAGCAATTTGCTTATCGAAAGGCTCCCCTTGGGGTTAGCTTAGCAATTTGCTTATTGAAAGGCTCCCCTTGGGGGGAGCTGGCGCCCGTCAGGGCGACTGAGAGGGGCTTGCACTCTCGGTACCTTTACCCCTCTCCGTCATCGCTGCGCGATGCCACCTCTCCCCTAGGAGAGGCTTTTCTTGCCCTGCCGGCAATTCACCTTGTCTCCCCCAGGAGAGGCTATTTTTATTATCTTCTTGCCTTCGCCGGCTCAATATTAACCTTATACCCCTTGATAAAGTTCTTGTTCATCGCACCGATAACCTTTTCGGCTACATCCTCCGGTACTTCAACAAAAGTGAACTTATCATAAATATTAATCAGGCCGATATCACGCGCCGGAATGTCTGCTTCGATAGCAATGGTGCTGACAATATCCTTAACCATAATCTTCTGGCTGCGGCCGATGTTGATGAACAGGCGTACCATGCCGGGACGGCCGCCGGTGTTGCGCAGATCCTTAGAGAGGATATCCTCCTGCGGAGCCTCCAGAGCCTTAATGCCCTCCTGCATCAGCTTCAGAGCTGCGGCAGCAACCTCTTCGGCGCTGTAATCATCCAGCAGACTTTCGGCAATCGGCATATAGTCATGGTAAGCGTTCAGCTCCAGCACAGTCTGCATCTTGCTGATAATCTGGTCGCGCTGACGCTCGATAACGTTAGCAGCGGTCGGCAGCTGACGGCGTTGGATTTTAGTCTTGACGGTGCGCTCAATCAGCTTCAGCTGACGGAATTCGCGCGGAGTGATGAAGGTCATAGCCACGCCAGTGTTGCCTGCACGGCCGGTACGGCCGATGCGGTGAACGTAGCTTTCCGGATCCTGCGGAATATCAAAGTTGATAACGTGGGTAATATTGTCAACGTCGATACCGCGGGCAGCAACGTCGGTAGCAATAAGCACATCAACAGCGCCCTCGCGGAATTTCTTCATTACGCGGTCACGCTGGTTCTGGCTCAGGTCACCATGCAGGCCCTCAGCCATGTAGCCACGGCTGGAAAGTGCGATAGACAGATCGTCAACACCCTTTTTGGTGCGGCAGAAGATAATCAGCTTGCCGTCGATTTCTGCGTCCAGCAGACGGCACAGGCCTTCAATCTTATCCTTGGTTTCGAAATAGTATTGCTCAATCAGAGGTACAGTCAGCTCTTCCTTGGAAATGGTTACATTCTTCGGCGCCTTCATGTACTTCTTGGTCAGGCTCAGAATCGGACGGGGCATAGTTGCGGAGAACAGCAGAGTCTGACGTTCAACCGGCAGGCTGCGCATAATTTCTTCGATATCATCAACAAAGCCCATATCCAGCATTTCGTCAGCCTCGTCCAGTACGAGGAATTTGATATGGTCCAGATGGATAGTACCGCGGTTGATATGGTCAATCAGACGGCCCGGGGTACCGATAACAATCTGCACATTGTTGCGCAGCGCACGGATCTGGCGTTCAATCGGCTGGCCGCCGTAAACAGGCAGCGCACGCACGCGGCGGGTACGGCCGATTTTGCCTACTTCTTCCGCAACCTGAATAGCCAGCTCACGGGTCGGAGTCATAATCAGCGCCTGAATATGCTTGAAGTCGGTAATTGCCTGCACCAGAGGAATACCGAAAGCAGCAGTTTTGCCGGTACCGGTCTGTGCCTGGCCGATAACGTCGTTACCCTCGAGCACCAGGGGAATAGTAGCGGCCTGAATCGGAGAAGGCTCTTCAAAGCCCATGTCAGTCAGGGCGGTTACAATTTTTTTGTCCAGCTCTAAGCTGCCGAACATCTCTTTTTGAATGGTCATTAATGTTTATCCTCCATATTGTTTTTTTCTTCTAATAATTTATCAATAGCCATGGAAATAGCTGTCTGAGCTATTCTCAGCTTATTTTCTGTTCTTGTCGACATAAAACGGTGCTCCTGACAATATACCACATCGTCAGTGGCAACAGCAATATATACAAGGCCTACCGGCTTGCCCTCGCTGGCTCCCGGTCCGGCGTTGCCCGTAATGCTCACACCGTAATCACTGCCCAGCTGCTTGCGCACGCCCAGCGCCATTTCGCAGGCGGTTTCACGACTGACAGCGCCGTATTTGGCCAGCGTATCTGCCTGCACATTAAGCAGCTTCTGCTTGGCCATGTTAGTGTAGCTGACGATGCTTCCCAGCAGATATTCGCTGCTGCCCGGTACATCCGTAACCAGGCTGCTGGCAAGACCGCCGCTGCAGGATTCCGCAAAGGCAATAGTTTTGCCCTGTTTCAGCAGCTCCTGCCCTAAGCAGGCCGCCAAAGTGGCATCATCCACACCATATATATAATTATCAACGCTCTTGCGTACCTTGGCTTCCATAGCGTCGAGCAGCTTGACTGCCTCTTTATCATTGGCAGCCTTCGCTGTAAGCCTGATGAGAATTTCACCGTAGCGGGCATAAAGCGCAATCGTCGGATTCGTCTGCGCCATAATCAGCTCATCGAGCTTGGATGCTACCATAGATTCGCCGATACCGCGCAGATGCAGAGTGCGCGACATGATAATGCCGTGCTCGCTGAAGCGCTGCAGCATTCGCGGCAGCAGCTGCTTTTCGCACACATCCGTAAGCTCGCTCGGAGGTCCTGGCAGCATAATGAAGATTTTATCCTTATATTCCAGCCACAGTCCGGGAGCGGTACCCACATCGTTCTGCAGTACCTCGGCCCCGATGGGAACATACGCCTGCTTTTCGTTATTTTGCGAAGGGCAAAGTCCCTTCTTGGCAAAATATGCATCTATGCGTCCCCATGTATCCAAATCGAGATAGCCTTCGGTATGACAAACCTCCATCACCATCTCCTTGGTAATATCACCGCGCGTCGGCCCCAGACCGCCGCTGGTAATGATGATATCGGCGCGCTGCATGGCCTGTTCCAGCACTGCGCGCATACGCTCCGGATTATCTCCGACCGTAGTGTGATATAAAACATCAAAGCCTATATTGTTCAGCTTACGGGATAAATACTGCACATTGGTGTTTAAAATTTCACCCAGCAGCAGCTCCGTCCCGGTAGTAATGATTTCAACCTTCATCTGCTGTCACCCTCTCACCGGTTATTTTGACTCTTACAGCAACGCTCTTAAACCAGCTCTGCCACCATTTCATAGGTAAAGCCTTGCAGAATACGCACTCTTACCATCTGGCCTACCTTCAGCTCGGCGGCATTTTCGATAAAGATGTTGCCGTCGATATCAGGTGCCTCGTGATAGGAACGTCCTACCGCAAGAGCGGGGTTTTCTTCATCAAAGCCTTCGACGATAACATCCAGCTCCTCATCCTCGCGCTCCTGATGGATTTCTTCGGAAATACCTGCCTGCAGCGCCATCAGCTCATGATAGCGGTTTTCCTTAACCTCAGGCTCAATCTGGTTTTCCATAGCGCCGGCCACAGTGCCCTCCTCTTGGGAATACTGGAACACGCCTGCGTTTTCAAAGCGCTGCTTTTCAACAAAGTCCATCAGCTCCGCAAAATCCTCGTCGGTTTCACCGGGGAAGCCCACGATAAAGGTAGTGCGGATAGTAATTCCCGGAATACGCTCACGCAGCTTGGCCAGAAGCTCTTCTACCTGCGCGCGTGTATCATAGCGGTTCATGCTTTCCAGCAGTCTGTCGCTGGCATGCTGCAGAGGAATATCAATATACTTGCACACCTTGTCGCATTCGGCAAAGGCTGCAATCAATTCATCCGTAAAGTTGTTGGGATACAGGTACATAACGCGAATCCACTCAATGCCCTCCAGCTCGTTGAGGTCACGCAAAAGCTGCGGCAAAAGCAGCTTGCCGGTGAGGTCCTCGCCGTAGCGGGTGGTATCCTGCGCAACTACAATCAGCTCCTTAGTGCCGTGAGCAGCAAGGCTTCTTGCCTCTGCCATAACTTCATCATAAGGACGGCTGGTGTAGGGACCGCGCAGCTGCGGAATAATACAGTAGGAGCAGCAGTTGTCGCAGCCCTCGGCAATTTTCAGATACGCCATGTAATCAGGCGTAGTCAGCATTCTGGGCGGAGCCTGCACATTTTTGCTTTCCAGCTTCTGCAAATGCTTTACGCGCTTGCCTGCCAGCACCTGGTCGATAACCCAACCGATATCGGTAAAGCTGTCGGTGCCGACGATAGCGTCAACCTCCGGCATGCTTTCGAAAAGCTCGTCAGCATAACGCTGGCCGAGGCAGCCTGTCATAATCAGATACTTGCAGCTGCCCTCCTCCTTGTATTGCGCCATTTGTAAAATTGTGCTGATGGATTCCTCCTTCGCACTTTCGATAAAACCGCAGGTATTAACAATAATCAGTTCGGCATCTGCGGGATCATTGGTAATCTCCAGCTGCTTATCCTTGATAATACCCAGCATAACTTCAGAATCTACCAGATTTTTGGGACAGCCGAGGCTGACCATACCTATTTTCATTCTTTACCTCCAAAACCTGCTGCCCTCACCCAAGCTGTCGGGACAGCAAGCAAGAGCATAAATCACTATAATCTAATCACTAATCACTATTTACTGAATCTTACCTTACTCAGCCACTTATTCGTCAGTCCGTCCTGCTTATCAGGCTCCAGATAGCTGCTGTTAAGCCAGATTTTATCTGCATCGGCAGCAGCCTCATCAAAGCCACGCGGAAAGATGAACATATAGCCTGTGGCGTTTTCCTGCGCTATCGCCTGCACCTGCTCGCTTGTCAAAAGCCATTCCATAACCGCAAGGCCCTGCAAATCATCGGCAGTATTCTTAAAGAGGCCTACGCAGAAAAGATTTACCGGCGTGCCTTCCTTGGGATAGACAACATAAGCGGGAAATTTATTTTCCAGATATTTAAAAACGTAGCTTTGTCTTGTTATGGCCACATCCGCATCACCTACCGCCGCCATGCGCACAGGTGTAAAGGGAAACTTGGCATATTGCCCGATAAAGCGGTTGATATCGCCTAAATACTCCAGCGATTCATCCTCGCCGAAGCGGTCTGCCAGACCTGCCAGAAAGTTTTGCGTGCTGTTGCTGTCGGATAAATTTTCCAGAGCAATGCGCAGCTGCTCTTTCCCTGCCAAATCCTGCCAGCTGCAGATATTAGTCTGACCGACAGTACGGGCGTACTGCTGGTTGACCAGAAAAACTATCGGATCATAGAAAACGCCGTACCAGTTCAAATCTGCGTCACGGAACTTCTGCGGCAGTCTGTCGCCATCGGCAAAGGCCACAGGCTTCAGCCTTCCATGACGCTTCAGTCCGGCAAGCGTGCGCTGCTCGGCCAGCACAACGTCCGGCAGCTCCCCGCCAGGCTTCAGCTCGTAAACAGCCTTTAGCTGCAGCTTAGCCTTATTATCCTTGTTAAAGGCATCCACCAGATTTTCAGTAAATTTATTATCAAGCTCGGAATACAGGATAATGGTTTTTGCCCCTGCGTTCTGTACAGGAGCAGGCTGCTCACCGCAGCCTCCCGTCAGTATTCCGGCCAATATCAGCACTAAAAAGATACAACGGATCATCTCATCCCTCCGTTACTATCTGCGGCGCTTATCCTCACGCCTTTTTCCGCCGGTACTGCCTGAAGCGGTACTGCGCGTTGCATTGCGCGCCACACTGCCGACAGCACTGCGGTTTGCATTACGCTTCGGTCCGCGAGATGCATCACGCTTTGCGCCACGCGCTCCGCCGCGCTGCTCCTGCTCCGTATGCAGCAGGCATTTAGGTCCGCTGCCCACAAGGTCCATACGGCCTGCCTTCTGCAGCGCCTCCAGCACCAGCTTGCGGTTACGCGGAGTACGGTACTGCATCAGCGCACGCTGCATTGCCTTATCATGCGGATTGCGGGCCACAAATACGGTTTCACCGCTTTCCGGGTCGATGCCGGAATAATACATCGCCGTCGCCGCACTGCCGGGAGTAGGAATGAAGTCCTGCACCTGCTCCGGATTGTGCTTGATATCACGCAAAAACTCTGCCAGCTCAATGGCATTGTTCAGCGTGCAGCCCGGATGACTGGAAATAAAATACGGCACCAGATATTGCGGCAGCCCGATTTCTTTATTTTTTTGCGCATAAAGGCGCATAAACTTCAGATAAACTTCCTTGCCGGGCTTGCCCATACGCGCCAGAACCTGCGGTGCGATATGCTCGGGCGCCACCTTCAGCAGACCGCTGATGTGATAGCGGCACAGCTCATCCAGGAAATCCTGCTTTTTATCCGCCAGCATATAATCATAACGGATACCGCTGCGGATAAACACCTTCTTGACGCCCGGTAAAGCGCGCAGCTTGCGCAAAAGCGCTATATAATCGCTGTGGTCGGCATCAATATTGGGGCACGGCTTGGGGAACAGGCACTGTCTGTCCTTGCACACGCCGTATTTCAGCTGCTTGGCACAGGAAGGATGGCGAAAGTTGGCTGTAGGGCCGCCAACGTCATGGATATAGCCCTTGAAGCCATCCAGCTGCGTCAGAATCTTAGCCTCACGCAGAATAGATTCATGGCTGCGCGCCTGAATGATGCGTCCCTGATGCGCATGAATAGCGCAGAAGGAACAGCTGCCGAAGCAGCCTCTGCTGCTGACAAGGCTGAACTGTACCTCCTCGAGCGCCGCAACGCCTCCCTTGGCATCGTAGCTCGGATGCCACTTACGCATATAGGGCAGATCATAGATAGCGTCCATCTCCTCCATCGTCAGCGGGAAGATGTTCGGATTCTGCACGATATATTTCTTCTGTCCCTTCTGGACTACGATTTTGCCATAAAACGGGTCCTGCTCCTTGCTCTGCAGCTTGAAGGCTCTGGCAAATTCCTTGCGGTCGTCCTTGATAGCCCTCCAGTCGGGAAGCTCCACATATTCCTCATCAGGCAGAGTGTCGGACATATACGCCGTACCGCGGATGTAATGCATATCCTCGGCAGAAGCGCCGCCTGCCAGATAGTCGGCAATTTCCACTACCTGCTTTTCGCCCATGCCGTAAACAAGAAGGTCCGCACCGCTGGCCTCCAGAATAGAGGGCATCAGCTTGTTTTCCCAGTAGTCGAAATGCACAAAACGGCGCAGGCTGGCTTCAATGCCGCCGATAACTACGGGCATATCCGGCCACAGCTTTTTGACGAGCTGCGCATAAACGGCCGTAGCATGGTCGGGACGCTGCCCCACCGTGCCGCCTGCGGTATACTTGTCGACAGCACGCTCATTCTTGGCTGCCGTATAACGGCACAGCATGGAGTCAAGGTTGCCGCCGGAAATAAGCACGCCCAGTCGCGGCTTGCCCAGCTCTGCCAGATATTCTGCTTTATCCCAACGCGGCTGGCACAGCATAGCTACCTTGTAGCCCTGCGCCTCCAGCACACGGCAGATTACTGCCGGACCGAAGGAAGGGTGGTCTACATAAGCATCGCCGCTGATAAACAGAAAGTCAATCTGCTCCCAACCACGCTCGGCTATTTCCTGAGCGGAAATCGGTAAAAACTGTTTCATGAAAAACTCCTGAACAAATTATTATTTCTTCTTATCGGCCTTCGCTTCGCCGGCAGCCTGCGGCTGCTGCGGCTCAGCCGGCTTAACCTCAGCCTGCGGCTTCGGTTCCTCTGCCTTCGGCGCAGGTGCGGCTGTAGCGGGCTGCGGTGCTGCTTCCTCTACTGCGGCAGCAGGTGCGGCCTTGGCTTCTGGTTCGGACTGCGGTGCAGCCTCCTCTGCCTTAGCTGCGGCTGCAGGCTGTGCGGGAGCGTTGCGCAGATAGGTCTTGACGGCCACGCCATGCTCGCCCTTCAGGTCAACAGCCTCGCCGTTCACCTTGATGCGTACAACGCCGATATTGCCGTATTTGACAATCAGCTTATCCTTAGCCTCGAAATGCTTGCTTTCCTTAGCATGCAGAATGCCGACAAAAAGCTCCTTGCCGTCAGCACTTGCCTCCAGCCAGCAGTCACCCTCGGCCTCCAGGTCAACAGTAACCTTGTCCAGCACTGCGGGCGCTTTAGCTTCAGGCTTAACCTGCTCGGTCTGCTTGGCCTCATCCTTAGGCATATTTTTAAAATAGTTAATCGTAGCGGGAATAGCAAAATAGCCTGCCGTGAGCACCGCTACCGCTGCTAAGCCTGCCAGGCACTGCTTCATCGGCAGCTTCGGCAAGCCCGGCATTTCAAAGCGGCCTGTGCCGCTGCCGATATCACGCTTATCCTTCAGCTGGATGTTGAGGCGGACCTTTTCCACCTCGCGGATACCCTGGCTGCGTACAGCCTCTGCCGCCATACCGGCAGCACTTGCTTTATATTCATTAACAAGCTCCGGACCATTCAGTCCCAAATAATTGCCGTAGTTGCGGATTATTCCCTTCAGGAAAACCTCGCCCGGAGTCTTGTCATATTCGTCATTTTCTACAGCCTGCAGATAACGGCTGCGGATACTGGTAGCCTTTTCGGCATCAGCAAGAGAGATACCCTTAGCCAGTCTTGCTTCTTTCAAAATTGCGCCGACAGTCTTTTCCTTATCATCCATTTTGCCTGCACCTCCGCTTATTCACGGCGCAGGAAGCGTTCCTCTGCTTCCTTACGCGACATTATAACCTCTCGTGGCTTGCTGCCCACAGATTGACCGACAATGCCCAGCTCCTCCATGGTATCTACCAGACGCGCCGCACGCGTATAGCCTATGCGGAAGCGTCGCTGCAGCATGGAGCTTGATGCCTGCCCCATATCCAGCACAAGGCTCAGGGCATCCTCAAAAAGCTCATCCTCTGCAGGCGCATTGGAGCCTGCATCCTCGGCATTATGGCCTTTATTATCACATTCCAGCTCCTGCTCTGTTACTTCTTCACTGTAATTTACAGGAATGGACTGCTTGATAATGAAATCTACTATTTTATTCAGCTCATCATCGCTGACGAAGGCACCCTGCACACGCACGGGCTTGTTGTAGCCCATGGGGTAAAAGAGCATATCGCCCTTGCCCAGCAGCTTTTCGGCACCGCCCATATCAATAATGGTGCGCGAATCTGTCTGCGAGGATACGGCGAAAGCAATACGTGAAGGAATATTCGCCTTGACGATGCCTGTAATAACATCTACGGACGGACGCTGGGTTGCCAGAATCAGATGGATACCGGCAGCGCGGGCCTTCTGTGCCAGGCGCAGGATGGCATCCTCCACATCAACCTTGGCTACCATCATCAGGTCTGACAGCTCGTCGATGATAATTACGATATAGGGCATCTTTTCGGCGGCCTGTGCGTTATAGGTTTTGATGTCACGCACACGGCTGTCGGCAAACGCCTTATAACGGCGCTCCATTTCCGCTACCGCCCAGTGCAGCGCGCTGGCTGCCTTTTTCGGCTCGGTGACAACAGGTGTTAAAAGATGCGGAATACCGTTGTAATTAGACAATTCTACGACCTTAGGGTCGACAAGAATCAGTTTAACCTCGTCCGGGGTAGCACGGTACAAAAGACCGGCGATAATCGTATTGATGCACACCGATTTACCGGAGCCTGTGGAGCCTGCTACCAGAAGGTGCGGCATTTTCGCAAGGTCGGCGGAAATAATATCACCGCTGATATCCTTGCCCAGACCGATGCACAGATGCTCCTTGGCATTGCGCACACTGCCTGCCTCCACAACCTCACGGAAGCACACGGGATCGTTCTTCGTGTTCGGCGCTTCGATGCCGATGGCGGATTTGCCGGGAATCGGCGCCTCGATACGCACACCGGGAGCAGCCAGACGCAGGGCAATATCATCCGCAAGGTTCACCACCGAGCTTACCTTCACGCCTGCCGCAGGCTCCAGCTCAAAGCGTGTAACCGACGGTCCGCGTGTTACGGCAACAACTCTGGCGCGCACCTTGAAGTCTGCCAAAGTCTGCTCCAGCACCGCACATTGGTCCATGATGTCCTTCTGATAGGTGGACGGGTCACTGGCCTTCGGCGTATCCAGAAGCTCCAGCGGGGGAAGCTGATAGCTGCTCGCGGCCTGCGCTTCAGGCTCATATGCTGCTGCGGTCTGCGGAGCAGGCGCCGCTGCGGCAATTTTATCTGCGCTGTCAAAAATCGTTACGGCCAGCTTCTCCGGTTCGGGTTCAGGCTGCGGCTCCGCCTTAACAGGCACTGCAAACGCTGCCGCCTGCTCCTCGCGATAGGTATTGCGGATTACGGAAGCAGGACGCTCCGGCTCAGGTTCAGCAGCCGGCGGCTCCGCATCATCCAGGAAGCGGCTGTCCGGCTCGTAATCATCGTCATAATTGATAATCGGTCTTACAATGACCTCGGGTTTGGCCTGCTCCCATTCGGGCAGCTGCACCGGGTCACGCTCTATTTCCTCTTTTAAAGGAGATTTTTCGTAAACACTCTTGTTTTTGGTAAAGCCTAAAATGCTTCTGAAAGCACTTTTCTTCTGCACGCCCTCGTTGAAGGCATCAAACTCGGGGCTGGTATAGTTGCTGATAACATTATCCGCGGGAGCGGTATGCTGTTGAGGCGCGGCACTCTTGCGCTTGAACACGGTCCTAGGCGCAGGCTCCGGACGCTTGCGCTCCTCCCTCACCTTGTCGTCGGGGCGCACCAGCGTAATCTCGTCGGAGGTCAGGTAATCCTGCCACCGCTCCCACCATTTGCGCAGCGGCAGCACCAAGCCAAGCAGCCACAGCCAGCCTAAAGCCAGAATGACGTAAACCGTCACATCACCGGCAAAGGAACGCAGCAGCTTCAGCAAAAGGCCGCCTATAAGACCGCCGCCATCCGCTATCAGCGAAGGCTCCAGCTCAGAGCCAACAGGCACAAAAACATGATGAGCTGTGCCTGTAAGGCACAGCGTCACCAAAGTAAAAATTAATGTTCTCTTGTTAAAAACACCAAATTGTCCTTTAAGCAAAGCAAAGGACGCAGCAAAGAAAGCCAAAGGCAGCAGAAAGATACCCTTACCCAGCAGATTCTGCTCCACCAGATAAGCATAATGCATTACGCCGTCCTCAGCCGTCATAAGAAGAGCGGCTGCAAACAGCAGACCCATAAGCAGGCAGACAACGCCGACAGGGCGCGAGTAGCTTCTATTCTGTTGCTTCCTTCTTCTTTCCTTGCGCAAGATAAGACAACTCCTAAAATCGCAGCTGCCGGCAGTCATCCTTTATCAGCTGACTGCTGACAACCGCTCACCAAAAACTATTCACTATTTACTATTCACTAATCACTGAAAACTATCAGATCTCCATGATAATCGGCAGAATCATCGGACGGCGACGGGTTCTTTCGAACAGGAAGCGTCCCAGAGAATCACGCACGGTGGACTTGATTGCCGACCATTCGGAAACATTGTTTTCCTCGCAGCGGTCTAATGCAGCCTGCACCTTGTCGCGTGCTTCATCCATCAAGTCCTCGGCCTCGCGTACATAAACAAAGCCGCGGGAAACGATATCCGGACCGGAAACCACATGGCAGGATTCCTTATCGATGGTTACAACAACAATCATGATACCGTCCTGAGAGAGCTGACGGCGGTCGCGCAGTACGATGTTGCCTACATCGCCGACACCCAGGCCGTCAACCAGCACCTTGCCTGCAGGCACCTTGCCGTTAATGGTAATGCTGCTCTTGGTCAGCTCGATAACGCTGCCGTTTTCACCGATAACTATGTGATCTGCCGGCATGCCGAGAGATTTTGCCAGATTAGCATGCTTAACCAGGTGACGATATTCACCGTGCACAGGCATGAAGAAACGCGGACGCACCAGATTGTGCATCATCTTGATTTCCTCCTGGCTGGCGTGGCCGGAAACGTGGACGCCGTTGCTCTTTTCATAAATAACGTCCGCACCCAGCTTGTACAGATGGTCGATAGTACGGGAAACAAGCTTTTCGTTGCCCGGAATAGGTGTAGCAGAAATAATTACTGTATCACCGGGCATAATATCAACCTTTTTATGGTCATTCATAGCCATACGGGTGAGCGCGCTCATCGGCTCGCCCTGACTGCCGGTGGTGATAATAACAACCTTTTCCGGCGTATAGTTATGAGTTTCATCAATATCAATCAAAACGCCCTCGGGAACCTTCAGATAACCCAGCTCCTTAGCGATATTAACAACATTCACCATGCTGCGGCCGATAACTGCTACCTTACGGTCGTACTTCACAGCAGTATCAATAACCTGCTGGATACGATGTACGTTAGAGGAGAAGGTTGCTACTATAATACGGTGCTTAGCATAGCGGAACTCCTCGTCAAAGGTCTGGCCAACCATTTTTTCGCTGGGAGTGAAGCCCGGACGCTCGGCGTTGGTGCTGTCTGCCAGCAGGCAGAGCACACCGCGGTCGCCGTATTCGGCAAATTTATTGAATTCCATAACCTGTCCGTCAACAGGTGTGTGGTCGATTTTGAAGTCACCGGTGTGGATAATAACACCGATAGGCGTAGTAATCGCGATAGCAACAGCGTCGGGAATGCTGTGGTTTACGCGGATGAAATCGAGCTTAAAGGCACCGGCGTTAATCTTGTCACCGGGTTTTACTACGTGCAGGTTTTCGTTGCCTACACCGTTTTCCTTCAAGCGGCCTTGTAAAATACCCAGAGTAAGTGCGGTACCATAAACGGGACAATCAATTTGTTTCATAACATAGGGCAACGCACCGATATGGTCCTCGTGACCATGTGTCAGAAAGATACCCTTAATTTTATCTTTATTCTCAACCAAATATGTAATATCGGGAATAACCAAGTCAATGCCGAGCATATCGTCTTCAGGGAACATCAGGCCTGCATCAATCAGGATCATGTCATCCCCGTAACGGAATACCGTCATATTTTTACCAATTTCGCCCAAACCACCCAGCGGGATAATCTGGACCTTATGTTGAAATTTACCCAAAAAAAATACACCTCCATTTTTTATTTTACATTCTTCCGTACAAATGTAGAAATTGAATTTGATACTGTGTCCGCACACATACTCTCTACTTTATTATACACTAAATATGGGCTATTGACAAATAGTGATACATATTTTTTGTGAAAAGTTTGTTGCCAAACGGATGATTTTGGGGCAGAGGAATAGTGCATGCAAAAAAGGCTGAAGGCAAGGTACGCCCCCTCCCTTGACATTCCCCTGTATTTCAAGTACACTTAAACTAAGTTCTTCAAAACCGCAAGTAAGCTTATGCCTCCGGCTCATTTACCTGCGGACAATTAAACAAGCAGTATATCCTGCAGATGCATCTTTTCTGCAGAAGCTTAAGCAAGGCCATTTATTTTTATCTGGTACATTCTAAGAGTAGTACAAACTGACGATTTTTTATCGTCAGGGTACTGCTCTTTTTTGTTTTTTTAGGCGCTTTGCAACTGCTTATGTATTTTTTTATTCACTTGTGTTAAAATGAAAGGAGAAAAACCATGCAAGACCTGGCAACAAAATTTGCAAACCTGACTATCCAAAGCGACTTCATCTTCAAAAAGGTTATGTCGCGCAAGCGCATCTGCAAGCATCTGCTGGAGGAGCTGCTGCAGATAGAGATTGCAGACATTAACTACATTGAGGCAGAAAAGACGCTTGAGCCTGAGTACACCAGCCGCGGCATCCGCCTTGATA